>Ga0190270_10000011_pt1 | contig 188901 bp, 160 predicted proteins | sample Popmic320T_FD_133748 | JGI IMG/M metagenome (GOLD analysis project Ga0190270, IMG submission 133748) | Populus adjacent soil microbial communities from riparian zone of Weber River, Utah, USA - 320 T | ecosystem: Environmental > Terrestrial > Soil > Riparian zone | place: USA: Utah...
CACGGCAGTTAAGCTCTGCATCGCCGATGATACTGCGCGGGCAACTGCGTGGGAAAGTAGGACGCCGCCGGGATTATGAAAGGCCCTCGGGGATATCCCCCGAGGGCCTTTCGCTTTTCGGGGTGCTCGTATGGAGTGCGGTGACCGCAGTCACCGCTTTTCCTTACGTGCGAGCCTGCGCTGGCGGGAGTCAAAGCGGTGACTGCGGTCACCGCACTCCATACCGCTTGCGCGTCGTGCGTTGAACGCACAGGTTCACCATCTCCCCGGTCCCGAATCCGGCCAGCAGCGCCAGCGGCGGGATCACCACCAGCAGATACCGCGGCCAGGGCAGCGGGAGGGTGGCAACCATCGTGGCGATCACCGCGAGGGACATCAGGAACGCGACGCGCATGGCCGGAGCGAGCAGGCGCCAGCGCATCACCAGCAGCACGACCCCGATGCCCGCGCCGAGCATCAGGAGCAGGCCCGACAGGTCGCTCATCACCATCTCGAACAGGTAGCGAACGTTTCCCCCGACCCCCCGTCCCTCGGTACGTGTTTCCTGCAGCGGCGCGGCGAGCCGCTCCAGGTCCTGCTTCTGCTGCAGGAGACGTTCGACCGGACGCAGCGGTCCGTCGTGGCTCGAGAACGGGTGCAATGGCGCCGGCGGCGTGCTCCAGTAGAACGGGTTCAGGGTCAGGGTCGTGCCGATGAAGACGGCGGCGGCGATCGTAATGGCCCTGCGGCGGCGCAGCGCGATCCAGAGAAAGGGCATCGCGATGACGCAGGCGAACAGGCCGTTGAGCCGCGTCTGAAAGGCGAGTGCCGTGACGATCCCGATGGACACCGCGGAAGTCACGGTGCGCCGTGGAGACGCTCCCGCCGTGAGTGCGATGCACATCGTGAAAAAGAGCGCGAACAGCGGGTCGAAGACCGCCGTGGCCGCGTAGTCGCGGGTGAGAAAGTTCAGCGAGAAGAACGCGCAGGCCGCAACCGCGGCGATCCAGCCGTGGTATCGCGCCAGCATTGCCGTCAGCAGCGCGGCGGTGAGCGCCGTGGCCACGGCCGATACGGCTCGCGCCGCCGAAAGGAGCGGGCGGTAGGGAGCACTGAGAGGCTCGGGATGGACCGTCGGAATCTCTCCGTCGGGGCTGTGGACGGACAGCGTCGGCAACGGCGGCAGCGGCCGGCCGCTGACCAGGATTGCAGCACCGAAGGCATATTTGCCCGCCGGCGGGTTGGTGCGGTCGATGACGTTCGCATACCAGGCAGTGTGCGCGGCTTCGCCACGGAGCCACAGCTGCAGGAACGCGGTCTCCGAGATCTTGTGAGCTTCGTCGACCCGAAAATCGCCTCGCAACGAGCCGCTGAGAAAGATGCCGGTCAAGACCGCCACGAACGCGAGCATCCCCGCCATCACGGCGGCACGTCGGCCGAGCGGTCTCACGGCATAATCTTACTCCGCTCTGGCAGAGCCCGGCTCGTACCGCCACGGCGTTGCGGCGTGCGCTCCCTCGGCGAAGGTGGTGTCGACGAACTTCTCGAAGGCGATCGGCTTGTCGAGCACCCCGGTCTCCACCATCAGCCGGACGATCAGGTCGAAGTCGTTCTTGCGCGGGGCGAGCGGCGTGTACTGGACGCGGTCGATCGGGTTCGTGAGAGCCCAGCGCAGCAGGCGCGGGTCCTGGCGGTAGTAGAAGCGGCCGACGAAGTCGGCGGCGTGGACGCGGTTGCGCAGGGCGCGATCCTTCTCGTCGAGCCACAGCCCCGAACGCGCGATGCCGTCCACCAGCACCTGCACGGCCTCCGGGCGCGTGTCGATCACATCCTGCCGGACCACCAGCACGCAGGAGATGAAGTCCGGCCAGTACTCGCGGGCGTGGAACAGCACGCGGCCGAAGCCGCCCATCTCCGCCTGCGACGGGAAGGGCTCGCCCATCGAGAAGGCGTCGATCGCGCCGGCAGCCAGCGCGCCGGCGACGTCGGGCGGGGCCATCTCGACCATGCGCACGTCCTTGCCGGTCATGCCGTTCGCCTGCAGCGCGCGGAACACGATCAGCCGCTCGTCCGAGAAACGGCTCGGGACCGCGATCATGCGGCCGCGCAGGTCGGACACGCTGCGCACGGGCCCGTCCTTGCGGACCACGACCGCACTGCCGTAGCGGTGTCCGAGGTAGACGATCTTCACCGGAACGCCCTGAGCACGCAGGGCGATGGCCATCGGCGCGACCATGAACGCCGCCTGCATCTTGTTGGACATCAGCGCTTCCTTGATCTCAGGGAAACCCTGGAAGAGGCGCGGGATGAAGAGATGTCCAGCTTGTGAGTAGGCGGAGATGTAGTCGGTCACCGGGCACGCGAGGTGTCACGTCACCGGGATGTATGCAACGTTGAGTTTTCGCCTGTCATCCGGAAGCCGGTCATTCAACAGCACGTCCCAGTCGACGTTCAGCGACAGATGCGCCGCGCTGATGATGCCCATCCAGACAGCAATGCCCACGATGATTTTCTTCATGTCCCTCGATCACCTCCCTTCCTACTGAGCTGCCGACCTGCTGATCACGGCCCGCTCGAGGCGGCGGATGAGCGCGTCGATGATCAGGCCGAGCACGCCGATCATCAGCATGCCGGCCACCACCAGGTCGTAACGCTTGCCCGCGTTGCGGGCGTCGATGATGAGATAGCCGAGGCCGGAGTCGACCGCGATCATTTCCGCGGCCACGAGGACGACCCAGGCGATGCCGAACGCGAGGCGCAGCCCGACCACGATGCGCGGCAGGACGGCCGGCGCGACGATGCGCACCATGAGCTGCGGCGTGGTCAGGCCGAAGTTGCGCCCTGCCTGCAGGTAGAGCAGCGGCACGTTGCGCACGCCGTTCATCGCCGAGACGACGATCGGGAAGAACGACGAGAGGAAGATCAGGAACACCGGCGCCGCGTTGCCGACGCCGAACCAGATCACCGCCAGCGGCATCCAGGCCAGGGGGGAGATCGGCCGCAGTACCTGGAAGAGGGGATTGATCGCGCGCCCGAACGCATCCGACCACCCGAGGAGGAACCCGAGCGGCACGCCGGCGAGGATCGCCAGGAGATAGCCGCTGAAGACCCGCGTCAGCGAATCGAGGATGTAGCGCCAGAGCAGGCTCTGCTCGGCCAGGCCGAAGATCGCTTTGGCCACGTCCGCCGGCGTCGGAAAGATCTCCGACCCGGTCGCTTTCACGGCCAGCGTCCAGAGCGCCAGCAGCACCACGCCCGCGACCGCCGGAAAGACGACGCGCTGCCAGGTGGCTTGGTCCGTCGATCGCGGTGCGCGCTGTGCGGTTGCCTTCGCGTTCATGATCAGACCTGATGCGCCAGCCCGATCTCCGCGAAGATGCTGTCGCGGAGCTCGATGTAGCGCCGCGACGAGAGATCGCGCGGATGGGGCATGTCGATGTCGACGATCCGGCGGATGCGTCCGGGGCGTGCGCTGATCACGACCACCCGGTCGGCGAGCTGCACCGACTCGTCGATGTCGTGCGTCACGAACAGCACGGTCTTGCGGTCGGCCTCCCAGATGCGCAGCAGCTCGCTCCGCATCTGCAGGCGGGTGATCGAGTCGAGCGCGCCGAACGGTTCGTCGAGGTAGAGGACGTCGGGATCGACGGCCAGCGCCCGCGCGACCTCGACGCGCTGCTTCATCCCGCCGGACAGCTCGCGCGGATAGGAGCGCTCGAAGCCTTTCAGGCCGACCAGGTTGACGTAGTGCTCGATGCGTCTCCGCCGCTCCTGCGGCGCCACGTCGAAGAGGCCGAAGCCGATGTTGTCTTCGACCGTGAGCCACGGGAAGACGCCGCGCTCCTGGAAGACGAAGATGCGGCGGCGGTCCGGCCCGGTCACGGCCTCGCCGTCGATCGTCACTTCGCCGGTCGTCGGTTCCAGGAAGCCGCCGGCGATGTTGAGCAGCGTTGATTTTCCGCATCCCGACGGTCCCACGATGCAGAGGAACTCTCCCTCACCGACGTCGAGGCTCACGTCGTTCAGTACGTCGACCGAGCCGAAGTTCGTGCTGATGCCGCGAAACTGCACTTTCGCGCGGCGTGGGTGCGTCGTGCCGGTCGTAGTCATGAGGCGTTCGCCGCGTATCCCCACCGGACCGAGCGGAGCCGCTCGAGGCGGCGCATCAGGAGGTCCAGCCCGAGGCCGATCACGCCGATGAGCGCCATTCCGGCGATGACGAGATCGTACCGGTTGCCGGCGTTCCGCGCGTCGACGATCAGGAAGCCGAGGCCGGAGTTGACCGCGATCATCTCCGCCGCCACCACCACCAGCCACGCCACGCCGAGGGTGATGCGCATGGCCACGATCAACTGCGGCAGGATCGCCGGCAGCAGGACCTTCAGCACGCGCTGCCGTACCGGCAGGTCGAAGTTACGCGCGGCGGAGAGATGCACCGGATCGATGTTCCGCACCGCGTTCATCGTGGCCACGGTCAGCGGCAGCAGCGAGGCGAGGAAGATCAGGAAGATGGCCGAGATGTCGCCGACGCCGAACCAGAGGATCGCGATCGGGATCCACGCCAGAAGCGAGATCGGCCGCAGCAGCTGCAGGAACGGATTCATGGTCAGCTCCGCGCGGCGTGAAACGCCGAGGAAGAGGCCGAGCAGAAGCGCCACCAGGAGCGCGAGAGAGTAGCCCCACGAGACGCGGAACAGCGAGGCCACGACGTACTTGACGAGCAGCCCGCGCACCGCGAGCTCGCCGACCGCTCGCGCGACGGCGACCGGGCCGGGGATGAGCGAGGTGGGGTTGAGCCAGACGGCGAGCTGCCACGCGAGCAGCCCGGACGCGATCCCGGTGAAGGGGAGGACGACGGTACGGAAGAACCCGGGACCACGGTGACGACTATCCAGCAAGGCGGGCGAATACTAACTCGCGGTCGAGCCCGGAGCATGTCAAAAAAAATCCCGCTTCCCTGGCCGGGGGAAGCGGGGCATCGCGCTCTAGCGCGGCGGCTGGGTCGCTGCACACTCTATCTGCGGATCAGCGACACTCTCAACGTAGGTCCCGAATGGCGGGAACGCTCTAGATTTTTGGAAAGCTGGACGGTTTGACGCATGAGTTGCACGTGCGGCCGTCGCGGGCAGCCGCGTCTCTCCGTATGCGTTCGCCACGGCGAAGAGGACGATCAACAGGAGGACCAGAGCCGCGAGCCCGGCGGCGATCCTGGCCGCGATCTGTACTTCGTATTGGGGCTTTGCCGGCAGGCGCGGCGGCGGCGTCGTTGGTGCCGGTCGCGCGGCAGGCACCAGTTGCGGCGATGGTTGTGAGACCGGGTGTCTGGCCGGTGCTTCTTTCGAGGGCTTTGCCGGCTCTTCTTCCCGCGGCATCCAGCGGATGCCCGCGTCGAGCTGCATCCTGAGCGACGCGATCGCCTGTCGCAGCTCCGCCGCGGAGGGACACTCCGCGAGCGCACTCGACTGCCAGGCACGGTCGAAGAGCGACGCGAACGTTCCCGAGGTGAGTCGCAGCCGGTGCCGCAGGAAGCTGGTCCGCGCCAGGTCGCCCTCGGACGCACTATTCGGGCCGAAGCAGTAGTCATCGGTGGCGAATCGCATGGCCTGCGCATCGGCGGAAAGGAGGATCTCCGCGGCCAGGATGGCCGATGAATACCGGTCGCCGTCCGCATGCCAGCACGTTTCGCCGCCGGGATGCTGATAGCCTCGCGACCCGCGCGACGGAGCTCCGGGCTGGGTGGCGCCGGCGATGTGGAGATCCTCCAGGTCGACCAGCTGAACGTCGACGGTGGCGAGGTCGAATACGACATTGGCCGGCGAGAGGTCGGTATGGGCGATCCCTCGCGACTGCAGCGTTTCGACGATCAGGAGAAAGCGGTCGCAGAGACGTACGGCCTCGTCGAGGCCCAGCGTCGAGCCGCGGCGGGCGCGGACGAGGACGTCCGACCACGTCCGTCCATGCACCCACGGAATGAACACCGCGTAGAGGAGGTCCGGCAGCTGAGGCGGAGGAGTGGTCACGATGAGGCGTTCGGCGGCGAGCAGTCCGGGCAGCGACTGGAGCGGGCGAAGTCTGCCGGTGATTTCCACGAGCGACGGCGTCCGGAACCGGAGCTTGAACACTTTCAGCGCGTAATGGGCGCCATCCTCGGCCACGACCTGATACACCGTGGCGCGGCTGGCTTCGAGAGCATGCACGGCGCGCGGCGCCGCGGGATGCGGGGCGAAGCGATACCGGCGCCCTTCGACCTCGATTCCGTCTCCCGGCCGCGGAGAAAGCGATGGACCGGTCACGGGAGAGGGACAGGCTCGAGCAGGTAGTAGCCGCGCGTGGTGGGCTTCGCGTCGCGCGGGATGACGCGCAGCTCTCCACGCGCGAGGAGGCCGCCCTTCGCGTCGAGAAGCTCCGCCACGGCGGGCAGCGGCTGGCCCGCCGGGAGCTGCGCGAGCACGATCCGGAACAGCCGCTGCGCATCGTCCTGGCTGATCGGTGGCACCGTAACCGTCTGTCCGGACGACCGCAGCCGGAACGTCGCCGCGGCGAGCCGGCGTGGAACGGCAGCCCAGATCGACACTTCCCCCGGTGCGGTCGGCTGAACCGGGTAGGTGCCCACTTTCTTCTTCAACTGAGCGTATTCCGAGGTGGTGAGTCTCAGTGCAACAGCGGATGCGGCGGGTGGAGGGATCCGTGGCGCCGCCGCCGGCGCCTGCGGCCGCACGGCCGGGCGGGACTGCTGAAAGATGCATACGAATACCAGTGCGGTGAGCGCACCCGCGGCGAATGCTGCCAGCAGCCGCCATTGCGACGGCGCAGCAGCGGCGACGACAGTTTCTGGCGCCGGGGGTTCGGATTTGGATTCGGGTGGTACGGGTGACGTTGGCTCGTCCTTCGGCATGCCCGGAACGACCGGAGGACTCGAGGCCTTGCCGGATCGGGTCACCGCCACGACGGAGATGTCGTCGACCGAGGCACGGGTGCGGGTCAGTTCCTCGAACTGGCCGCGGACGTCTTCCTCGTAACGGACGCTCGACGCCCAGGCATCCGTGGCGCCGTCGCTTTGCACGAGGATCCGCTTGATTCCTTCGAACCGGTTCGAGCGGAGGAGCAGATCGGTCTGCCCGCCGCTCGACCAGCGTCCACGTTTCGGGGCCTGCAGCCGCTCGGGCGAACCGTCTTTGTGAACGAGATAGGCGTCGACGTCGCCGACCTGGTAAATGACGGTGGTGCCGCGCGCGAGATCCACGATGAATGCCGCGAAAACCGCCTGTGAGCCTTTCACGCGCGTCTGGGCCAGCGCCTCCTGCAGGAGCGGCGTCAGGTGCGCGGGGACGGCGAATGCGTCGACCTCGCTCTGGAACGCTTTTGCCTCGGCGACGAGAGCGGTGGCGAGCTCCGCATCCGACGGGGGACGATGCCGTTGCGTCCAGAGGAGCTCCACGAGGTACTTCGCCACGCGCCTCCCTGCGAGGTCGCCATAGAAAGATTGCCCGACGCCGTCCGCCACCACGCCCACCACCGTCTGGTGGTCCGCTTTGACGGCGATGTAATCCTGCCCCGCGTTGTTGCCGCTGTCGAAATCGCTGCAGCGTCTGTAGGCGGCGTAGAGGACGGCTGCCGGCTCGCTCGCGCCGTTGGGAAGCGGCGCGCTGTGAAACTGCACCTCGCTCGAACGCTGTTCGGATTCGAGTGTGACCGTGTCTCCTTCATGGGTGACGTGCATGGCTCGGTCACTTCCACTCGGGCGGGAGCAGGGGCGGAGGCTGGCGCGTTTCCCATTCGATCCGCGGCGGCTCCACCGGAATGTTGTTCTCCACCCAGAACGGCGGCGTCTTCGAACGCGGGGTCTGCGGCGCTGCCTCGATGGAGATGCCGTAGCGCGCAACGGAGGCGGCCTGCAACGCGCCATACCACTCCGAGATGGACGGACAGTCATCGACGCTCGCCGAGCGCCAGGCATGGTCGAGGAGCGACGCGAGATCGTTCCCCCACCGACTCACCGCCGCACGCAAGGCGGCGTACGCGGCGTCGTCCTGCCGATCGATCATGGTCTGGTCGAAATAGCTTTCTCCATGCGCGCGTGCGTGGATGCCGGCATCCGACCACGCCAGCATTTCGCTCAGCAGCATGGCCGCCGCGAATCGGTCCGCCGCCGCCGACCAGACGTCGGCGGGCGTGTTGCGATGACGGTATCCGGGCGTGCCGGCGGAAGGGGCCTGCGGTCGAGGCCATCCGGGCGCGTAAAGGTCCTCGACGTCGACCAGTTGCAGGTCGCCGGTCTTGCGATTGAGGATGACGTTTCCCGACGACACATCGCCGTGTGCCATGCCCGATTTCTCGAGATGGAAGAGGACCGTGGCCAGCCGCAGCGCGAAAGCCGTTCCGTCAGCTTCGCTCCACGACCCGCCGCTCTTTCCCTTTGCCAGGACGTCGAACCACGATTCGCCGCGCACCCACGGCATCAACACCGCGAAGGCGAGATTCGGGAACTCCGCGATGGTCTCGTCCGCACGTCCGGGCGAGAGGCAGCGGCGATCGCAGACCGAGAGTCCGCCCGACCGCTTGTGCGCGTCCAGCCGGGCACATGCCTCGGCGATCTGCGGGCCGCGGTGGCGCGTCATGAAGACCTTCAACGCATACTCGCCCCTGGAGGCGAGCTCCTGAACGCGGTGCACGTCGGCCCTGCCGGCGGAGATCACGTGTGCGGAAGCCGGCGCGGCGGGGTGCGGCACGCTGCGGAACGCGAAGCGGCGGCCGTCGACCGTGAGGACGAACTCCTCTCCCGGCCCGGGCTCGAATCTGGCCATCGGTCACCTCGTCGGAGTGGCACCGGACATTGCGAAGGCGAGCTGGATCAGGTCCCGGTTCGTTCCCGGCATCAGCATCCGCGATCCCGGGCGAAGCGCATAGCCGTCGTCGCCGATCACGTCGGCATAGCTGGCCGGGAGCTCCGACGACATCGTGAAGAGCTTCCTCGCTTGCGGACTCTTGAGCTCGCGCTCTTCCAACAGCCCGGGCCAGGTGTGGAGATCTCCGATCGGCTGTTCGGTGAGATCGGCGCCGACGTAGATGTTCTCGACGAGGACGTTCCCGTCGGCATTGCTCATCTGCATGATCTCGTGTGCGATGGGGGAGGGGTCAGCGCCGGTGTAATCGCCGTCGGTCAGGTGACAGACCATCGGGGCCGGGCAGTCGGCGAGCTTCGGAAGCTCCTGGTGCAGGATGTCCCGCGCCACGGCGAAGGCCTTGTCGGTGTTCGTGAGGTGGTTCGGCGTGAGCTTCAGTTTTCCGCGCTGCGCCACCTGGTCGATCGTCAGCACGCCGCCGAGCACGTCGATCGGGTCGTCGGTGTACGCGATCATCGCGATCCTGTACCGCGGTGCGATCAGCTCTCCACGCGTCGACCGCTGGACCATCTTGTTGACCACGCGTTCGATGGCGTCCTCGACATGTTCGATCTTGCGAGCGCCGTCCAGCGGCTCGGCCATCGAGCCGCTGATGTCGATCAGGTAGATGACGAGGGCAGGTGTGTTTCGGGTGGCCACGACGTCGTACATGTGGGCTCCTTTTCCATGATCCTCTTGCCCACCTTCAGACGGCCGTGCCGCGAAATTTCCGCGGAGGGAAGTTACTTCACCTTCGTGCCCGCGGGCACGGCCGGGTCGACGCTCAGCAGGCTGGCATCGCCGTCGATGGAGGCGGCGAGCACCATCCCGTTCGACTCGATGCCCATCAGCTTCGCCGGCTGGAGGTTGGCCACGATCACGACCTTGCGGCCGACGAGCTCCTCGGGGGCGTACTTCGTCCCGATGCCCGCCACGATGGTCCGTTCGTCGTCGCCGGTGAAGACAGACATCTTGATCAGCTTCTTCGACTTCGGGACGCGCTCCGCCGCGCGGATCTCGGCGACGCGGAGGTCGACGGCCATGAACTGGTCGATCGTGATCTTCGCGACGTCCGGCGGCACGGCCTGCGTCGTCTCGAGCGGCGGCCCTGCCGCCGCCGCGGGCGCCGCGGGTGCGGGCGCAGGTTCGGCGGCCGGGGCGGCCGCGTCGTTCTTGTTCTCTTTCACCTTCATTCCTCCGATGTACTCGGCGACGTCCACGCGCGGGAAGATCGGGTCGGCCACGCGCACGGCGGCGCCGGTATCGAGCCGTCCCCACCTCAGCGCTTTGTGGTCGATGTCGTCCGGGTTCGCGCCGAGCCGTGCCAGCGCTTCGCGCGTCGAGCCCGGCATGAACGGGGCCATCATCACCCAGACGATGCGCAGCGCTTCGAGCGTGTCCCACAGGATGCGCGCCAGTGCGCCGTCCGCGCCGCTGGTCTTGAATCTCTTCCACGGCTCGCGCGTCACGATGTAGCTGTTGATCTCGTTGAGCAGGTCCCAGGCAACTTCGAGCGCGCGCTGGAACGCCAGGTCGTCCATGTGCTTCAGGTACTGCGGCACGACCTCTTCCGCCTTGTCGCGGAGGTCGTTCGCGAAGCACTTCTCGGGTGGCGTCTTCCCTTCGAAATACGTATCCGACATCTTGATCGCGCGCGACAGCGTGTTACCGAGGTCGTTCGCGAGGTCGGCGTTGTAGCGCGTGAGCAGCGACTGGTCGGAGTAGTCCTGGTCCTGGCCGAACACCATCTCGCGCGTCACGTAGTAGCGCAGCGCATCCGGTCCGAAGTCCTGGATGATGTTGTATGGGCGCACCACGTTGCCGAGGGACTTCGAGATCTTCACCTGGTCGCGCAGCCAGAAGCCGTGTCCGACCACCCGCTTCGGCAGCGGGACGCCGGCCGCCATCAGGAAGGCTGGCCAGTAGACCGCGTGGAAGCGGACGATGTCCTTGCCGACGAGGTGGATGTCGGCCGGCCAGTAGCGGTCGAAGAGCGCGTGCTCGGCGCTGCCGAAGCCGAGGGCCGAAATGTAGTTCGTCAGCGCTTCCATCCAGACGTAGATCACATGGTCCGGATTGCCGGGGAAGGGGACGCCCCACTTCACGGTGCTGCGCGAGATCGAGAGGTCTTTGAGCCCCTGCTCGACGAAGGTCGTCACCTCGTTGAGCCGTGTCGGCGGCCAGACGAACTCGGGATGGGCGCGGTAGTGGTCGAGGAGCGGCTGCGTGTAGCGCGAGAGCTTGAAGAAGTAGTTGCGCTCGGTGGTCGCCTCGACCTTGTGGCCGTCCTGGTCGAGACCGTCCTTGACCTGGTTGTCGGGGATGAACGTCTCTTCGCTCTGGCAGTACCAGCCGGAGTGCTCGCCGAGGTAGATGTCGTCCGGGTTGCGCTCCTGGATGCGCTTGACGAGCTCGAGCACGCCGATGCGGTGGCGTGACTCGGTGGTGCGGATGAAGTCGTCGTGCGAGATGTCGAGCTTCTTCCAGAGGTCGTGATGCGTCTTCACGACCCGGTCCGCCAGCTCGATCGGCAGGATCCCTTCCTTCGCCGCCGCCCGCTCGATCTTCTGCCCATGCTCGTCGGTCCCGGTCAGGAAGCGGACGTCGTCCCCCATCCTCCGCCGGTGCCGCGCGATGACGTCGGCCACGATGTTCTCGTACATGTGCCCGATGTGCGGGTCGTCGTTGACGTAATGGATGGCGGTGGATACGTAGAACTTGGTCATAGGAAGAGGCGGGATTCTATAGCACGGGGTGAGCCGCGCCCGCGGGACCCTAGACCGCCGTCACGCTCCCGATCGCCGCCAGGAGGTCGCCGAGCTCGTATGGCTTCATGAGCGAGAGGATCCGCTTCTTTCTGTCCGACAGATCCAGTTCGACGTGGCCTGTCGACAGCACGACCGGCAGTTCCTCGTGTTCCTCACGCAGGATGGGGATCAGGTCGAATCCGTTGCCGTCGGGGAGGTTCACGTCGATGATCGCGACGTGGGGGCGCATCGCCCGTGCGGCGTCGCGGGCATCGCCTGCCGCGCGCACCCAGGACGTTTCGTAGCCTTCCGCCTTCAGCAGCTCTTCGAGGCCGGCGCCTACGGAGAGGTCGTCTTCCACGAGGAGGATGCGCATCGGGCCGGGTGCCGCGCCGGCGAGCGGCTGGACCGTGGGGGAGACGGCTTCCGTCACCGGGACGAGCAGGTGAAACGCGGCTCCGCCGTCCGGCTGGTTCTCGGCCATGAGCGTGCCTCCCTGTCCTTCCATGAGACGGCGCGCGATGGCGAGGCCGAGACCGGTGCCGTTCCGCTTGGTCGTGAAGAGCGGCTCGAAGATCTGGTCGAGCATCTCCGGGGGGATGCCTGAGCCGTCGTCGGACACGGTGATCCGGACGAACTCCGCTTCCTCGCCTCCGGTCAGTGAGACGCCGACGTGGATCGTGCCGGAGCCGCCGATGGCATCGCGTGCGTTGAAGACCAGGTTCGTGATCACCTGTTCGAGATGCTCGCGGTCGCCGAGGATGAAGCGCACGCCGGGGTCCATGGAGCTGCTGAGCGCGATCGAGGAGGGGAGTGCGGCCACGAGCTGCCCCAGGAGCGTCGGCAGCCAGGCGCGGACGTCGACCGAGAAGAGCTGCGGCTCTTTCGGATTCGCGAAACGGAGGATCTCCTGCGACGCACGCTTGCCGCGGCCGATGGCGCGGGTGATGTGGCCGATGGCGTCGCCGACCGGCCGCGTGGCCGGCGCGTTGCGCGCGATCACTTCCACGAACGGCTGGATGCCCATCAGCACGTTGTTGAACTCGTGCGCGAGAGAGGCGGCCACCTGCCCGAGGCTGCTCATCCGCTTCGCCGCCTCCAGCTTCCGGGCGATGGTGCGCTGCTCCGTCACGTTGCGGGCCACGCCGATCGTGCCGGCGATGACGCCATCCACGTAGCGGGGCTGCGACGACACTTCGATCGTGACGACCAGGCCCGACTTTGCCGCCAGCTCGTATTCGCGAATGATGCGGTGGTCTCCGCCGAGCGCCTGCTCGAAGTGCTCGACCGCCGCGCTCTTCGAGTGCGGCATGAAGAGCTCCGTGAACGGGCGGCCGATCCACTCCTCGACGCGGTAGCCCGTGCTCCGCTCGAAGCTGCGGCTCAGCGACAGGAAGCGCCCCTCGCGATCGACGCTATAGATGATGTCGGTGACGTCCTCGACCAGCTCGCGGTAACGCTGTTCGGAGGCCTCGAGGGCCTGCTGCGCGCGGATGCTTTCCTCCTCGGCGCGAACGCGGTCCGTGATGTCGCGTGCGATGACCTGCACCGCGTCGCGTTTTCCGTACCGGAGCGGCAGCGCCGCAACCTCGACGTCCAGAGGGGAGCCGTCGATGCGCCGATACCCCTGGCGGACGTAGGGAACGCTCTCTCCGGCGCGGAGCCGTTCGAGCCGCTGCTCGACGAGCTCGTGTTGCGAGGGATCGATCAGCGAGAGAACCGTCCGGCCGACGATCTCCGCCTCGTTCCTCGCGCCGAGGAGTTGCACGAACGCCTGGTTGACGTAGACGTAGCTCCCATCGACGTGGACGCCGATGCAGTCCGGCGAGCGTTCGACCATCCGCTTGAAGTTCTCGCGGTTCACGATCGATTCCGCCTCGGCCTCGCGCTCGCGGGTGATGTCGACCATCACGCCGAACAATTCCACCGGCACTCCGTCGACATGGTGGACGTTGACGTAGTCGCGAAGCCAGACCACGCGGCCATCGGCGGCGATCATCCGGTAGACGAGCTCGTGGTCCCTCCCGGCGAGCGTCTCGTTGTGGCAGACCATCGCCACGTAGTGATCTTCGGGGTGGAGGTGCTCGGTCCAGAAGTGCGGCTCGTCCAGCCAGCGTTCGGCGGGATAGCCGAGGAGCGTCTCCGCCGCCGGATTGATGTAGGTGAAGCGAAATGTCTGCGCGGACGCAGACCAGGCGATCGCCGGCATCGCGTCCAGCAGACGCGACCGGCGTTCATCCTGACATCCTGGACTAGGAGACATGGACCCGACCTTTTGATGCGGAAGTGTTGCCCGAAGAAGGGAGATTTGGACGTAGGTATTCCGTGAAGGATCGTACGCAATCATACAAAAGCGGAAATAAAGATCCCCATGGATTGGCTTGTGGTCGTCATCATCCACAAGGGGAGATCGAAGCATGCCTTATGTCGCATTGGAGTGGGATCACAAGATCGGACGGCCGGTCATTCATTGGCTCGTGGTGAAGTGCCAGAGCGTCGGCTGGAAATTCGGAGGACCGCAGGCGCAGGCGCCGCGCCGCGACGTCGCGTACTTCGTCGACAGCCGGACGGCCGAGCGCGACGCGAAGGCGTTTGCTGCGTACAAAACCCGCCAGGACCAGGACGGCCCAGCGGCCGAGCGTCTCGGCACGACCGAGGTCTACAGCAACCGCCACGCTGCGTTCGCCTGGGACCACAACATCTTCAACCCGCTCGTGCAGTGGGCCGTGCTGGAGTGGAACGGGGAGAACCCGGACGGCATCAGCGTCCGCTCCGACGTCGCCTACTTCCTCGACCCGGAGACGGGAGAGTCGGACGCCCGCGCGTTCCGCGTGCTGCGGGATGAGCTGGTGGGCGCCGAGATCGGCGTCGAAGAGCTCGAGCTCGTCGGCGCGGGCCGCTGATCGAACAAGACCTGCCATAGCAAGTGAAACGCCGCCCGGAAGGGCGGCGTTTCTGTTTTACGTGCTCGCGCGGTTCCCCAGTCCCGAGACCATTTTCACGAAGGCCGGCAGCGATGCGGCGAGGCCGGTGACGAGTGCGATGGACGAGTCGAACATCTGGCGCTGGGTCATGAAGAAGAACAGCAGCACGACCGCGACTCCTGCAAACAGCGGGACGCGGAAGCGGCTCCAGGCGTCGCCGGCGATGTTGTGCTCCAGCTCCGCGGCCAGGTTCGACGTCGTGCACTGAGCCAGCACGAAGCGGCGGAAGCTTTCGTTCATCACCCGCAGTTGCGGGTCGCGGCGCAAGTGGCCGCGCGCGAGCAGGCGGCGCACGTGCTTGCGGGCCTTGTTGTTCACCAGCCCCGTCTGCGCGAGCTGCATCATCACGAGCTGCTCGTGCGCGTTGCAGGTGAGCCAGAGCGCGGAGTAATACTCCTCGGCGCGCTCGCCGATCTCGTCGAGGACCTGGTCGCAGGCCGTGGCGTCGGCGCCCAGTCCGGCCACCAGCGTCCGCAGGTAGGGATCGCCGTCGGTCTCCGCCTTGAGCATGCGCCGGATCGCACGGCGCGTGTCGGTCAATCGCTCGAAATAGCTGCTGAACCCTGCGAACGTAGAGAGACCGCGCCACGAGCCGCGCTTCGTTTCCGGCGGGACGTCGTCTTCGAACGCGCCCGTCGCGCCGCTCAGGCTGAGCGTCCTGGCGGTGGTGACGAGCTGCGACCAGTTCACCCATACGAATGGCGCGAGCGCCTCGGACCAGGCCACGCGATCGGCGCCCTGCAGAATGGCGCGCGTCATGACGGTCAGCGCGGTCGGACGGATCACCACCGTGCGATCGGTGTTGCGCGTGAGCCGGTCGATCAGCGCGCGCAGGATCGCCGACCGTTCCCCGGTCGCGCAGGAGTAGTCGACCCCGTCGATGAACACGGCCATCTCCCGTTCCTGGAACGACTGCGGAGCCGTGCGCGCGAGCTCCAGCCCTTCGGCGGTGGTCAGGTCGATGCGTTTGAAATCGCGGAAGAGCCGCAGCGCGGAATCGTCGTCGCACGGATGGCAGATGACGTGGCGCAGTCCGATGTATCCCCGCGACAGGGCCAGCGGAGAAACGAGATCGACGAGGAAGACCCTGCGGGCGATGAAGCGCGCGATGCAGAACGCAATCCAGGAGATCGCCAGGAGCGGGACGGCGAGAGCCAGTGAGGGACTCTGCCACAGCGCCGGCTCGTCCCCCCCGCTGCTGTGCGCCGGCGGAAGGAGCTGCGGCACGTTCGAGGAGACCGCGACCGGGCTTTCCGAGGGGCGGTTCTTCATTTCCAGCGTCAGGCGTGAGCCGGCGCGCGTCCACCACCACGACTGGTCCGCCGCGTCGTCGCGAACGAGCTCGCGCGTGTTCGCGGAGGCATCCGAGTCCACGGGCAGAATCGGCTCGATCACCGCGGGAAAGACCGGTCTCGAGGTGCGGGACTTCTGCGCCGGCAGGACGCGGGGGAACGTCACCTCCGTGCCGAACACGCTCTTGCCGTAGATGTCCTGCGTCTCGTTCCAGCGAGGATTTCGATACTTCACCTTCCCCGCGCCGCGCTCTTCATCGAACTCCGCATTGATGCGCCACCAGCGCCGCTGCAGGTCGCCGGCGAGCTTCATCTGCACCCGCTTGACGTAACTGTCGAGCTCCATGTCGTACGCCGCCCTGAAAAACGCGGCCGTCGGCACGATGCTCATCAGGAGGAGGAGCAGGAACGCCGCGCAGACGTAGCACAGCGGGAGCGCGGTTCGCCGGGCGTGCGCGCGTTCGGCGCTGTCTGGATCCAGCGGGCGCCACGTCGCGCGGATGCCGGCCAGGGCCAGGAGGCTCGAGGCCGCGACCATTGGCATGACCGCGCCGTCCGTGCTCCACATCTGCACGATCAGCAGCGTCACGCACACCACTGCCACCGCCGAGAAACAGGCCCACTTGATCCCGCGCAGCTTCGGGTGGAGATAGAGATAGGTGACGACGAGCACGAGCGGAATGAAGCAGAACGGGAACAGCAGCAGGGCGGCCTGGTCGAGCGTCGCCAGCAGGACGGCCGCGACACCGAGGAGGAAGAAATAGGCTGCCGACAGCTCCGCGTAAGCGCCGGAGTGTTTCGGATGGGGCCACAGCCAATCCGCGCGATACCTCGGCCGCAGCAGCAGCAGGAAGGCGATGAAGACGATCAGCGCCAGCGCCAGGGCGAGCACGAAGGTGAGCGTGATCAGCAGCGCCTCCGTGTTCAGCGTGCGCAGCCACCGCTTTTCACGGAACGTGACGATCGTCCACGGCAGCTCCGTCATCGGCCGGATGTGGGCGGCGTAGTCCTCGCCGAGGTAACGGATGCTCATGGTCTTGTCCTGCCGCGTCGTGACGGCGGAGCGCACCTGCGGATCGTCGCCGGTCTCGGCGAACAGGTTCTCGACCGTGTTGCGCGCGCTGTCGGAGTGGAACAGGACCTTGCCGCTCTCGTCGACGATCGCGAATCCGAATCCTTCCGGCACGACGGGGTCGATGAGGGACGGCGCAGCGGGCATGCCCATCGCGATGACCGGAAGGCGCGCGGCGACGTTCGCGTCGCCTTTGATGGCGTCGGTACGGCGCGAGAACACCACTTCCGGCAGTCCGGACGTGATCGATACGACCGACTCGATGGAGATGCGCTGGCCGGCGAACGTCAGGTACTCACGCCCGAGGTAACGCGGCCCGACGAAGTAGCTTCGCGAGGCAACGGAGACGAGCGGTGTGGCGTAATTGTCGACGGACCATTTCACCCGCTGCCGCCCCTTTTCGTCGATGAGCGCGAACGACTGAAACCAGGGCGTCGCACCGTCGGTGAATGGCGTCCGTGCACTCAGCAGATTCGCATTGCGCGCCGGGATCGGTGCGGGACCGGCCGTGAGTTGCCGCTCCGCCCAGAGCTGCACGGTGTCGAGCGTCGCGAGCGCGGTGAAGATTTCCTTGCCGAGGTTCTCCTCCACCTCCCTGCTGAGCTCCTCGAGCTGCTGGTCGGCGATCCGCTGCAGCCGGCCGTACGTGAATGCGTCCAGGACGATCAGGCACACCACCGCCATCCCCAGCACGCCGCTCAGGCCGAGCAGAATCACGTCCACGAGCGTGACCTTCTGCTGCGCGCTGCTGAGGGCCATCTTGAGGAACGGCCAGCTGAGGATCACCAGCAGGATCACGGCGCCGAGGGAGCAGAGCAGCGTCGTCGAAATGGCCAGGCTCTGCGAGCGGAAGTCGGCGTTCAGGACCGCGCCGCAGAGGACCCAGGTGTCGGGAGGAATCCCGAGCAGTGCCTGCTGATCCGGGGTCTGCTCCGCCTTGGGGTCGACGCCTTGCGTCTCGTTTTTCACCTGGACGTTCGAGGGGAAGGGGATCGAGAAAAGCTGGTATTTGCGGTCGCCGATGCGCACGGCCATCTGTCGCGAGGTGGTCATCAGCTCGGAGGCCTTCAACGTCACCTCGTCTTTGAACAGGCGGGGGACCTGCAGTTCGGTCAGCCGAATGATCTTCAACTCCGCGTCGCTGTCGTCATCGGTCTTCCGCGTCCATTGATAGATGACGTTCCCCGCCTTATCCAGGATGAAGACCGTATCGAAGACGTCCGTGGCGGTTTGCCGGACATTCGGCTCGATGAGACGGCGCAACTGCACCGTGGCCCGGACGCCGTTCTTCGACTGTACGGGTTTCTGCTCGCGTCGCGGGTCGAGGTGGTACTGGTCCTGAGGGGCTGCCGCTCCGGCCGCTTTCCGCTCGAAGGTGATGCGCAGCCCGCGGCCGCGCCACTCGGCGAATTGATGATCCGACGGCACCTCGGCGGCCTTCGTCAGTTTGATCGAATCAAAGATCGCCTGTGTCGGCTGGTTGTCGGCCGGACCGCGCTTGTGCTCGTACAGAGCTTCGATCTCCTCCTGGGACAAAGTCGCGGCGTTGGCGACGATGGTGCCGGTGGTGCCGATCGACCGGCGGATGTCGTCGCCGAGATGCGCGATCAGGCGCGCATTCCGGTTGCTGAGATAGGAGGTCTTGCGCTCGAAAAAGAGCGAGTAGTAGAGGGCGAACGCTCCGATCCCCATGACGAGCAGAAAGGTTGCGCCGCGAATGCGGTCGAATACGGACTGCCGCGGAGGCAGCACTGCAGTGACCTCGGACATGGCGGGGATCCTTTGGTTGATAGAGCGTCGTGAACGGCGGAAATCCCTGTCACCGCGCCGGTGAGGGCGTCCTTACGGAGTAGTGACGCGAGGTGCGCTGCCGTTTCATCGAAATTGGCGGCGGTAGGCGCGCGGATTGTGTCGTGATGGGAGCAATCCCCGCACAACGCCGCAAACGGCCTTGCCCCAGTGCCGCCCGCGACCGATCGTGCAGGACGACCAGTCCGGAGGTGTTTCGATGCTCTTGGTTCGCTATCTGATCCTGCTGACGCTGTTCGTACTGAACCAGGCCTTCAGCTCTGAACCCGCTGCCAGCACGGCCGCTGACACGGCCGGCTCGCCCGAAACCGACATTGGCTGCGGCATCGACCCGAACGGCTGCTCCCGCACGGACGGCGGCGGCGCGATGGAGCCGAACGGGTGACGGCGGTACGGGGTTCGCCCGGGGGATTGCGGTACCGCTCGATCACGAGTCGTATCGGCCTCCGAGTCGTTCAAATACGGGAAGGAGTGCCTTGAATTGGAACGCCGCGTCGGTCCGGGAGGCGAGAGCGAGCAATGCCCGGCGCCACCATTTGTAAAGCTCGGGTCGTTGTAATGTACTCACCCGGAGCGCCAGCGCAGCCAGCGCTTCACGGTGTATCCACACCCTGTCGAGCGCGTCCATCACCAGCGCATCCGGCAAATGCGGGATGAGGGCGATGAAGTTGTGCCCAGCGCGATCATATTTGTCCATGACCGCACGAACGATGGCGGGCGGCAACGGCGATCGCCGACTCCCCCAACGTTCGATCAGCAAAAACGCAGAAGCGCCTACCTTGAAAAGGGAGCTGTCGATCGTTTGAACGGCATCGTGCTCGGGCAGTTCCGGCACGAGTTGCAGCATGGCCCAGGTGCGCAGCGCCGGGATCTCGATGTCGTCGATGACCCCAAGCGCGCGTTCCACCAGAGAAGCTCGTCGCTCGGCCGGAAGCGCGTCGAGCTGCCGAAGCAGCCAGCTGACGGACGCGGTGTCACGCAGCAGTTCGAATGCCGACTCTTCGTCGTCGGGGGCCGCCATGAACGCACGCCTCAACGAACGCTGGTAGAACGGATGCAGGTACGGCGCAATGAGCTCGACGGCAGCACGGCGCGCGGCCGGGTCGGTCAGCGAAAATGCCGCAATCAGGGCTTCCGCGGAGACGAATGAAAAATCGGCCGGCTGCAACGCTGGCAGCAGTTCGACCAGGAGCTCGACTTTTTCGGCAGGAGGGAACGCATTCCGCACGTCATCCAAAACACGATGCATCATCCACCCGCCATAAGTACGGCTGATTCGCGCCAGGAATCTCGCACGTCGTTTCCCCGGCAGGAAATCGGCGAGGACGCCGAGCGCGTCCTCCTCGGTCACGTTGGAGCGGGCGGGCTCCGGAAGCCGCTTCAACATCCACGAGACGAATGCCCGCAAACGCCAGGATTGCATGCGCGGGAAGGGTGACGGGTCGCCGCCCCGGATCGTGACGCCGGACAGGAGAAACTCGAGCGCAGCCGCCTCCGGCAGGTGCGGGACCACTGCTCGGAGCACGGCCGACACGGCGTCGGCTTCTTTCAATGGCGAAGTCCAGGCAAGAGCTTCGCGCAACAGAGGCTCGGACAGTAAGGGAGCGATTGCGACGAGCATCCCCCGCGGCACCTCGGGGATGAGGCCCCGGAACGCACCCGAGCGGATCATGGACACGCCGCGGGCTAAAAGGCGGTCGCGCTGGCTCCCGGTCGAGAGCAAGGCGAGTGCGATGAGTAACTCCGCCTTGTACCCATCTTCACGGAAGAGACGCTCCGTAGCATGAAGAGCCTGCGTGGCAAACCGCGCACGCTCGCTGCCCGATGCGGATGCGGCGAGACGGACCTGATGCCGGGCCTGCGCAAAGGCGGACTGATCTTCGGCATCGCTTTTCGACAGCTCCCTCGTGCTCGGAGGAGGATCGCCGCGGCGCGCGATGATGTCGCTCGTGTTGTCGCTTTGCAATCGGATCCTGGCCGAGACACTCCCGCCGAGAAGGGAGGAGATCGCTCGCCGAAGCTCCTCCTCCGTCAATCGTGGCGCGAGTGCGTCGAGCGCCTGAGGAAGCGAGGCCTCTTCGAGAGACAGGCGAAGTGCACGCTCGACGAGCCGGTCAGGAAGCAGCGGAATCAGTGCGACGAGCGCCGGCTGCTTGTCGTACGACCACTTGTTCTCCACGCGCTGGAAAATTCGCTCGATCTGTTCGTCGCGACCCACCCAGTGAGGCAGAAACGGAACAAACCTATCTGCCCGAGGGTACCCCTTCGGCAGAAACTTCTTTTCGGCGGCGCGAACTAGTTTGTCCGGCAGGTTGGGGATCAGCTCGGCCAGAATGTCCCCAACGTGGTATGACTTGGCGGCGGCCGTGGCCTCCAGCGCGCGACGTGCGACGGACTCCCGAGTGCGGCCTTCGAGCAGAGGCAGTGCCCGCGTCAGGACCAGCGCTCGATCGTGATCGGACATCCGGCCTGTTGTTGCATACTTCAAGGCCTCATCCCGGATCTCGTTGCGTTCCTCGGGTGAAAGGAATCGTGACATCCGGAGCGAGCGCCGCAGCTTCTCGGACGCCGTTGAGCGAGCCGCGGAATCTCGCCATCGCCCGAGAAGTTCCTCGCGCTCTTCCGGCGCCAGGTGCGGAATCGCAGCCAGCAGGAACTCGTCCCAATATCCGCTCTCCCAGTTCGTGCGAACGCAGCTCACCGCGTCCGCCAGCAAGTCTGGCGGCAGGTGAGGCGCAAGTGCCGTCAAGACTTCGCTCAGGCCCCATCCGCGCGTGGTGACCTGGCTCATGAGCTCCTGCAGGATCGAGTGCGGCAGCCCGGAAGGAAGCTCGGCGAAGGATGCAGCGTCGCTCCACCGCGCGGCGGCGACCGCTTCGTCGAAGGCGGTCTGTCGGAGCGGATCTTCGAGAAGAGGGAGCAATCGCGACATCGCGAGCATTCGGTTGCCGCTTTCCGTGATTGCCAGCGCGTATGTCAGCGCGTGCCGCGGCTCCCAGATCCCCTTTTCCACCAGTGCGGCGAGCATTCGACTGCCGACGCGTTCGGCCAGTCCGCGAACGGACGAACGCAGAAGCGCGCAACGCGCTTCGAGCGTCACGGTAGGCGCCGGTTCGCCGCGGTCGATGGCCGCCTGGGATGCGGCATTTGCCGCGCGCCAGGCGACGGTCAGATCGCCCATGTAGCCGCTCAGATCGTGGACTGTTTCGTGGACCGTGTACCAGACGTTCTCGCGCTCGCGCCGCAGCAGGAGCAGCGATGAAACATCATCGAGGCGGCCGACATGGATGAGGTGCGCGACGAGCTGGCGTATCCCGTAGCCGTCGTCGAGGTCGCGGGACGCCGGATCCCGCAGTCCGTCCAGCGCGGCCTCGAACCCACCCCACGCATCGAGATAGCGATCGGCGATGCAGGCATGGGCAGAACGGGTGGCATTTGCCAGCTCACCCGCGAGAAACGTGTCGGCCTCCGTCACCGACCGATCGGTGCGGCCTTCCAGAAACTCGCGAAAGCTGGCGTGGTAGCAGCGGTAGCGGCGCTCGGCGTTGCTCGTGCTGCCGGCGAGGAATGGCCTCCACTCTTCGAGCAGGCGCGCCGTGCGAGGAGTCTCCGCGATTCCCGCGAACGCGCAGAGCAGCGGGGCCGAAACATCTTCGCGGGCAGCCGCGAGTGCGGCGAGCAGCGGCAATTCCAGGGAGTCCCACTGCGGTCCGTCGCGCCGTGCCCGCCAGTACTCCGCGTAATACGCCCACAATCCGCACGGCAGCGCCTCGAGATCGAGTGGCCGCCTCTCCCCGCGCTGCAACTCCTCGAGGATGTAGTGCAAATAGATCCAGACGCCTTGGCTGCGCTCGAGCAGCGTTGAGACGAATGCTTCAGCTTCAACCCTGCTTTCGGCGAGGATCGACGCCACCGGCTCGCGTCCTGCCGCCGCTGTCAGGAACGCGCGAACGTCATCGAGATTTGCGGCGGCAGCCGATTCGATGCGCACCGGTGCTCGGCGTGTATCGCATTGCAACACCACGTGCACCGGCCGCATCGAAACGACGACGTACACGCCCTGCGGGAGCACCCGCGGCAGTCCCATGACGTTCTGTCCCGGCAGCGCCGCGGATTCATCGAGGCCGTCGACGGCGAGCACGATCTTTTCGTGCGGTGCGATCTCATCGCGGCGCGCTGCTGCGGCGAACAAAAGCCGTTCCAGGTAATCGGGCCGGGTGACGTCGGATGGCGCACCCTCGAGCCGGGGCTGCCAACGGAAGACGATCTGCGCGGCCAGGCTCCTGAGACCGCGCGATACGTCGTCGCGGGCGAGCTCGGCGAAGTGGTGAATCCACCGGCGCTCTCTCACCAGATGAGCAAGGAACGCGGTCTTTCCCATGCCGGCGTCCGCCTCCAACACGAAGTAGCCGCGACCGGAATCGGACAGGAAGCGGTCGACTTCGTCGCGCAGCCACACGCGTCCGATGAACCGGTCCAGATCCAGCCGTTCGTACACCGGCTCGGGGGAGAGATAGTCATTGGCGAAATTTGCAGCGAAACCGGCATCACGGATCTGCGGTTTGTAGATGTTCTCGACCAGCCAGTCGTGGAGATCCGCTGTCACTTGCGCGCGCAGATCGGTGGGAGTGGTGAACAGCGATCGCGTGTTGGTGATGGTGCGCAGGAATTGCTCGCGCCGCGCATGCCGGTCCGGCTCCGCATCCTGCTCGGCCGGAGCGTCCTTGATGTAGATGTACCGCTCAATGCCCAGCTCACCCGCGCGCCGGTACTCTTCCTCTGTGATTCCTGAGCCGTAGCGTCCACCGATGATGCCGATGTAGAGCCGGCACTTCGTCAGTCTGGCCAGGGAAACGTCGCGCGGAGTCTTCTCATCGCTTCCGAAGTACTCCATTCCGACGAACTGAGTCTCTGAGAGTCGCTGCAATGCAGCCTGAACCGCGAGGCGCTCCTCGCGAAGGTCACCCCAGGTCGAGCTGACGAACACGCGGACGACATCTGGTACGCGAGCAGGGGCCGTGAGGTCCATGGAATGGGGAGGATTGTAACGACACTTACGGCATCAATCGGCCCTCCATCGACGCCAACGCAGGGATCGGAGAGTACGGCTACCTCACGCTCGTCTGAGGTGAATCGCCGAGCGCCCACCGCGCCGCCGCTTGGGCATGGATGGTCGTGGTGTCGAATACCGGTACGGCGGAATCCGACTGGTCGATCACGATGTGAAACCGCAATCCCGTTTACGAAGCTTTGGGAAACCCCTATTGGGGTCACAGCTTCGTTCTTCGCCCACCAATGACCGAACATCAAAGCTGTGACCCCGTAACCCCAATGCCATTCTTCTCTCCCACGCACCGCAGCCTACGATCCGTAGAGTATTTGACGTGCGGTGTTTCCGATCCGAGGTGATTCCGGCATCCCGCACTCCAGCGGAGGAAGATTCCTCGGTGAAACCGGCGTGCCGAGGGAACCTCGGGGGTGCTATGGCACGACCTCTTCGCCTCGACCTCCCCGGCGCGCTTCACCACGTCACCTCTCGCGGCAATGAGCGCCGACGCATCTTTCGTTCGAACCGCGATCGCGAAGCATTCCTTCAGTTGCTCGCTGACGCCGTCAAACGTTTCAGGTGGAGCGTGACCGCCTGGGTGCTGATGACCAATCATTACCACCTCGTCATCCAGACGCCTGAGCCGAACCTCTCGCGCGGTATGCAGTGGCTGAACGGCACCTATGCGGACTGGTTCAACCGGCGCCACAAGCGCTCCGGACATCTGTTCCAGGGTCGCTTCAAGTCGTTCCTCATCGACAAGGAGACGTACTCCGCCGAGGTCCTCCGCTACGTCGTGCTCAACCCGGTGCGGGCGAAGATGGTAGCGAGGCCTGAGGAGTATCGCTGGTCGAGCTACCGCGCCACGGCCGGCCTGGAAGCCGCACCTTTCTGGCTGGATGTGGCGGCGGTGTACGTCCACTTCGATCTCGATCCGGCCGCTGCACAAGCCAGATATACCGAGTATGTGCTGGCGAGGGTGGACTCGCGGGAACGGCTCTGGGATCAGGCGATCAACGGCATCTACCTCGGCGGCGAGAAGTGGACCAAGGAGATGCGGATTATCGTGGAATCGCGGCCGCGCTCGACAGATCATCCGCTGGAGCAGCGCGCCGTCGGCCGGCCAAGCGTTCAGAAGGTCGTCGCCGCGGTGGCGGAGGCTGGAGCGCAGGCGACGGAGCTCGTCCGGAGCAGGGGAGGCGGTCCGCTGCGGCGGCTGGTTGCGTGGCTCGCATGGAATGAGGGGCTGGAGACGCTCCGAACGATTGCCGCGGCGCTGCGTCTGCGGAGCGAAGGATACGTCTCGAGCCTGATCCGCCGCTGCGAGCGCGAGCTGAATACCGACAGGCTGATGCTCGCACGGTTCGACGCCGCAACCGCCTTGCTGCGAGGCTAGCGGCGCCACACCACAACCGTACTCCACCCCGTCGGGCGACGGCGGCGAATGCTTTGCGTCAATCCCATTTTTCGGATCGAATTCTCCGTCCCATCACGTGTCGGCGTTGGTCGAGAGGCCGCAATCGGCTTGAAACGTTGACCTTTCCCGATCGAGGCGTGAGAAGAACGAAGCTATGACCCCGACTTGGCCATGACCCCGACTTGACCTCCGAAGCGGAGAAGAATGAAGCTATGACCCCAATCGTGCCCCAAGTGAGTCCGTATGCTATAGTCACATTTTCTTTAATTCCTTCCAACCACCCTTACCGGAGGTCGCATGCACGGGGACGTTCATCGTTTGACGGGAGCTCAGGTGTGCCGGCGCCTCATTCCGATTCTTCTCGTCACCGTTGCGATGGCGGCGCGGGAGGTACCGGTTGCTCCGGTTGTCGAAGGGGCGGCGGTGTTGTCCCAGTATGCGGAGTCGGCGGCTTCCGACGGCAGCGACTATCTTTTCGTCTGGATCGACGGGCAGACCGGCGGGTATGAGCGGCGCGCCACCCGCGTCACCCGCGAGGGTGAGGTGCTCGACCGCGACGGCATTCGTCTGCCGAGCGTCTTCTCCCGGAACAGCGTCGTCTGGACCGGGACTTCGTACCTGATCGTCTGGGATGAAGGGTATCCGGGGGGGATCCGGGGGCTGCGGATCGGACGCGACGGAAAGATCATCGACGGGCCACGCACCCTCAGAGAGGGAGCGGCGGCGATGTCGGTGACCAGCAACGGCTCACATGTGGTCATCGGCTACCACACGCACCAGTCGGAGTTGGGCTCGGTGACCAAGCGGGCGCTCTTCCTCGACTCGGAGGCGGAGATCGTCGCCGACGTGCTCCTCGACGAGTCGTCCAGCCGTGGAGCGGTGAACCTCGGCTGGAACGGGTCGCACTTCGCGGCGGTGTGGATCGACGATGAAGATCCCGTAGACCCGCGTTACGCGGTGAAAGCGATCCGCTTCGGCGTCAACGGCACTCTCGATGCCGCGGCGCGACGGTTGTTCGAAGACTCCGCGCCCACGTACGTGGCCACGCCGGCCCTCGCCTCGGACGGCAACAATTTCCTGATGGTCACCCGCACGGCGGGCGACCGCCAGGTCGCGCGGCGCATCAGTGCCGATCTCGACGCGGTCGATCCGCCCGAGCTCCTGCCGGCCCTGAACTACGAGTTGCTGCCGCAGATGAACCTCTCCAGTCCCATCCTCTGGAACGGCACGAACTACCTGATGGTCGGTCACGACGGACAGGCAATCAGCGCCGTGCGCATCGATCGCAACGGCCGCCCGGCCGGTGTCGAGGTGATCGAGAACACGAGCGGCCTGGGCACGCTGGCCAATCCGGTCGGTCACGAACGGCCGCGACCTGCTCGTCGGCTGGACAGGTCGGTTCTCGCCCGATCCCGACATCGGCACGGACGTCTTCGGCACCCTCGTCTCGGCCTCGACGCTCGACCGGCGTGCGAGCACGCTGCTCTCCGTCAGCCCGCAACATCAGCGAAAGCCGCTCATCGCTTCCGGCGGCACGAATCTGCTGGCGGTCTGGCAGCAGGGACTGGCGCTGTATGCGCGTCGCCTGGCGCAGGACGGCTCGCCGGTCGATGCGCTGCCGCTGCGTCTGGCGGAGCGCGGCACGCCTGCTGCCGTCGTCTTCAACGGCAGCGACTACATCGTGGTGTGGCCGCAGACGGTCAATCATCAGGTGACGGGTCTCGTGACCGCGCGCGTGCCCCGCGACGGACCGCTTCGGGTGGACGGCGGCACGACGCTGCCGAACGCCGTGCCGCTGGTCGCGGCCAGCGACGGCGTGGCCACGCTGCTGGCCTGGTCGATCGAAAACGAGGTCCACGTCGGACGCCTCGGCGCGGACGGCTCGATCGCCGCATCCGTGACGCTCGCGCCGCCGCCGGACGAGGGGTGGTACGGAGAAGTGGCCATCGCTCCAGGCGCGGGGGAGTTCCTCATCGTATGGGAGGAGATGCACGAGTCGCCGATCTTCCAGACCCCGCCGGTGGCAGCTCTCAGGGTCCGCGGTACGCGCATGTCGCGGGAACTCATCCCGCTCGATCCGGCCGGCATCGACATCGGCGTGGAAGGTCGTGATGAACGCTGGCCGGCCGTGACCTTCAACGGGCGCGAGTGGCTCGTGGTCTTCCGCACGGTCGTACCCTCCGAGCTGCCCGACTGGGCGTATCGCCCCGAGCTTCGGGGACGCCTCGTCTCGCGCGAAGGCGTCGCCGGCGGAGCGGCCGAAGGCGTCTTCATCGCGCCCGGCGGCGAGTTTCCGGCCGTGGCATGGGATGGCAGCCGCTACTTCCTTACGTGGTATGGCGGTGCCGTGAACACCAGCCGTACCGCCACCCTGGCAGCTCTCGGGCAGCCGGTCTCGCGCGAGACGATCTTCCACCATGTTTTCGAGTGGAGCCCCGTGCCACTCGTCGCGATCCGTCCGGGCGTCGTCGCCGCGACTTATGCGAGGACGACGATCGAGCTTCCCTACGGAGACGTCTCCCGCGCATTCGTGAACTTTTTGTCGGTCCCGGCGCGCCGGCGTGCCGTGCGGTAGCGTAACGAGTCGGGGTCAGACGAGTCGGGGTCACAGCTTCGTTCTTCGGCAACCTGACCGAAAATCGAAGGTGTGACCCCCTGACCCCGTGACGTGAGGCGGGCACTACCCCCGCCAACATGGAACAGTTCTGGCACCGGACTTCCCTAAGGAAGTCCACATGTCCTCAACCGAGGTAGTCCGGCAGTCGCCGCTCGACCAGCTGCTCTCTGCCCTCGATCCCGATCGCGACTTTGCCGGCACGCGGTATCGCGAGCTTCATCATCGGCTGACCGGCTTCTTTGCGTGGCAGAACAATGCACGTCCGGAGGACAGAGCCGACGAGGTGATGGACCGGGTCATGCGCAAGCTCGACGGCGGGGAGCGGATCAACAGCGTCCCCGCCTTCGCCTTCGGCGTGGCGCGGCTACTCCTCTCCGAGGCGCGCAAACAGGTCGAGCGCGAAATCGTGGCGCACGCGCAGCTGCTGCGGATGTCGGGGGAGGCAGTCGCGCACGAGGCGCAGACGGACGGTGACGCCGTGGAGGAGCTCTGCTTCGACGACTGCCTGGCACTGCTCACGCCCGCCAACCGGAAGCTGATCATCGCGTACCACACCGGAGAGGGAGGCGCGAAGATCGAAGCACGCCGCGGGCTCGCCGCCGGCCTCGGCACCGACCTCAACGCGTTGCGCGTGCGCGCGCACCGCATCCGCGTGCAGCTCGAGGCCTGCGCGCAGGAGTGTGCGGAGTCGGAAATGTAACGTTTTTGCCTGAATACCACTTCGATGTAGGGACGTCAGTCTCGAATCCATCGAAAGAAGGCTCTCAGGTATGTTCAGTTTCCGAAACGCGCTCGTGGCGTTCTGTGCCGTACTCAGCGTCACCGCGGCGGCGAACGCACAAACGATCAACAGCGGAATGACGTGGTCCGTGCTCGCCCAGCAGGGCGGTTCCGTCCATGTCGGCTCCGACGGCTACACCAACCCGTACGGCGGCGATACGTCGATCGACCAGTACCTCCCGCTCCTCTGCGTCAACGTCGACGGCCGCTCCGCTCCCGGCGGCATCACCTTCGATTATTACAACGGCTGGCTGCGCGGCGCCGTGCAGGTGACGGCGCCGGTACAGGGCATCACGCTCTCCTCGCAGGCACGCGCCGACACCGTCTGCTCCGACAACTTCGGCACCGGCTGGCGCATGGCCGAGTTCCACGACGGCCGCTACGGTCCCAACTTCTCCTCCAGCGGCGGCTGGTCCTTCTGGGGTACCGGCGAGCTGGGGATCGGCACGCGGGTCTGGGCGTCGATCAACGACCAGCCTGCGAATCCGTGGAACTCGCTTTCGGCGGACGACAGCGCGATCCAGTCGCTCCTGAGCAGCTCCATGCAGCCGCTGCTCACGCTCGCGCAGGATCCGAACTTTCGCGACATCGTTCGCGCCGGTGTGGCCCGCCAGTTCGACGGTGACGACAACGTGCTGATGAGCGACGTCATCAACGACGCGCAGCAGTCGGGCGTCATCGACACCAACTCCGCGGCGTGGCAGTCGTTCGTGGCGAACGTCGCGCAGTTCGAGAACATCAACGGCACGGCGTACTACCCGCAGATCTACGTCCCGAACTACAGCGAGGGAATGCTCGTGCCGCCGTCCAGCACGACCATGGTGGTCTACGAGACCGCTCCTGCCACCGGCGCGGTCAACGCGTATCAGGTCGACGGCAACGGCTACCTGACGTACTACGGCCAGGTCGACGAGGCATGGGCGGAGTCGAACGAGTTGTGGGTGCTCTCGATCAACGAGCGCGTGGACATGGATCAAGCGGCGCTGAAGACCGTCCGTTCCATGGATGCGCAGCTCGACGCGCAGCGGGATGCAGAGCGCATGACCTGGCGCAACGCGCTCGCCGCCAAAGCCAGCGGCCGGGCCTTCCGTCCGGCCACGGACCAGATCACCTGCAATCCCACCGGCCTGCGCAACAACAACGGCATGGAGTACCTCACGTGGTACCGCGTGCCCGATCCGGGCAGTCTCGAGAGCTGGCTGCAGGGGAAGCTCGAGATGCGCATGATCGTGGTCGGCCTCGGCGGCGCCGAGATCGGCAACAAGTACCTCGGCCAGCAGAAGCGCAAGGCGATCAAGAACGGCATCAATACCGAGATCTTCCTGACCTCGTGGGATCGCGCGGTGTGGGGCGATTACTGGGCGTACAAGTGGATCGAGATCGATAAGGGACCGAAGATCACCGCGTCCCTCGGACTGACCCCGACCGTGCTCTCGTTCCTCGGCGCGACCGCCAACGTGACCGCGGTCTTCGAAGCGGACAACGATGACGCGGGCTCCGGCCTCGTCACCTTCTCCGAGTCGACGAACATCACCTACAGCACCGGCACGGTGGAGTGGAAGGTGTGCAGCGTCGGCGGCCAAGGCGGCACGGGCAACACGAATCTCGCCCTCGCGGCGATCGCCTCCGCTTCTTCGACCTACTCCGGTTACTCGCCGGCCCGCGTGAACGATGGTTCCCGCTCCACCGCCCTCGGCGGCGCGAACAGCTGGAGCAACACCGGCTACGGCGCCGGCTATCCGCCGCAGTGGATCCAGCTCGACTTCGGGACGAACCGCACCTTCAGCCAGGTGGTCTTCTACACCACCACTGCCTACGAGCTGCGCGATTACCGCATCGAGTACTGGAACGGGTTCACCTGGGTAAACGTGTACTCCCCGGCGCAGACCTTCACCATCAACACCGCCAACCAGCGCACGCACAACTTCCCGGCGCGTACCTCACGCCTCGTGCGCATCTACACGCTGAGCGGCCCGACTCACCAGCAGGGCTTCACCCGCGTCAACGAGTTCGAGGTTTACTGACGATGCGATGCCCGGCGCAAGCCGGGCATCGCCCCGTTTGGAGGAGAACCGCCGGCCCGCCGGAGGCCTCTCGTCGGTTCTCCTCCTGCTAGTGGCATGATGCGCGGCATGAATCGTGAGCATCAACAGCGGCTGGTCGAACGGCGCGATCGGGGAGTCGTCCGCCACGGCAGTTCGGTCTACGGCGCCTCGCTGGAGGGCATTCCTCTCAACGTCTTCCTTCCGGACACGGGACGCGCCGAGATCGTCATTCTCGCGTCCATCCACGGCGACGAAGCGGAGACGACGGTCGTCGTTTCAGAAGCGCTGCGGTGCATCCCGGAAGGGGAGCTGCAGGCGGCGGTGATCCTCTGCGGCAACCCCGACGGAATGCTGCGCGGCACTCGCGGCAACGCCCGGGGGGTGGATCTCAACCGGAACTTCCCGACGTCCAACTGGAGCGCCGATCCCGTCTACTACAAGACTCGCGCGAACGACGCCCGCGACATCGCGCTGAGCCCCGGCGCGGCACCGGCGTCCGAACCGGAGACCGTCGCGCTGCTCTCTCTGATAGAGCGGTTGAGCCCGCGCGCCATCGTCAGCCTGCATGCAGCGCTCGCCTGCATCGACGACGCGGGCGGCTCGCACCTCGGCCGGCAGCTGGCCGAGCGTTGCGCGCTCCCTCTCCTCGCCGAGATCGGCTACGCGACGCCCGGATCGATGGGGACGTGGGCGGGCGAGCAAAGCCTGACCCTCGTGACCTGGGAGCTCGAGGCGGCGTCGCTTTACGACCTGAAAGATCGTCACGTACCGACCCTGATCGACCTCATGACGGGGCGGATCGAGCTCGAGGCGTAGCCATGCACATCCTGATTACCGATTCCGGCGTCGGCGGTCTCTCGGTGTGCGCGTACGCCGAGAGGTTCGTGCGCACGCACGGCTTCCCGGAACCGGTCCGCCTGACCTTCGCCAATGCCGCACCGGCAAACGACTACGGCTACAACTCGATGCCTTCGAGAGATGTGAAGCTGCAGACCTTCGATCGTTTCCTGAACAGCGTCACGGAGCGATACGCACCCGACTTCATCTACGTCGCCTGCAACACGCTGTCGGTCCTGCTTCCCGACACCGCCTATTTTCAGAAGGCTGTGATTCCCGTGAAAGGGATCGTCGCGACCGGCGCCGAGTTGCTGCTGCGTGGGCTCCAGGCCGATCCGGAAAGCGTGGCGATGATTTTCGGCACGCAAACGACGATCGACTCCGGCGCGTATCCACGGCTGCTCGAGGAGCGGGGAGTGGCGGCGTCGCGCATCGTCAGCCAAGCCTGTCCGGGACTGGCAGACACGATCTCCGAAGATCGTGAAGGAGTCAGGACGAACGCAGAGATCACCCATTGGGTGGGAGCGGCGATCGGGAAGATGCAACGCACCGACAGGCCGGTGGTGGCCTGTCTCGCCTGCACGCATTACGGCTATCGAAAAGACCTTTTCGCCGGAGCGCTTGCCGCCGCCGGAATTCAGGCGAACGTGCTCAACCCGAACGAGCGTGCAGTCGACGATCTGTTCGGCACGCGACCGGACGTGGGCGGGGGGATGAACCGCGATGTGGGCGTGGAGTTCGTGACCAGGTACGCGATCCCGAAGGAAACGGTGAGCGCGCTCGAATGGTTCCTGAGCGACATCTCGCCGCGAACCGTCGCCGCGATGAACCAATTCGTGCATTTACCCGATCTCTTTTGACGCGGAACCGATCCCCGAGGCGTGCGATCGCGTATCGCACCTGCCGTGCGTTTCGGTTGACGCAGGGGTGCCCGGGTCCCTAGAATCACTCGTCGATCCGCTTACCCGACAATTCAATTTTTTAGTGGCCTCCGTCCTCATGCGGGCGGTTGGAGACCGGATGCACTCAGGCGACTCCCGTTCGTCTCTTCGCCGGCTGTTCGTGCCGGCGCTCGTCGTCAGCTTTGCGTTGTGCTTCGCCGGTTCGGCGCGAGCGCACGTGAACGTTTACGGTCCCGCGACGTTTACCGCGGCGGCCGGCAAGCCGCAGAGCGTCTCCCAGGCCATCGCCCTCAGCGGGCCGTGCGACCTGACGCCGGATGCGGTCTACACGCTGGTCGTGAAGAACGACGGCGTCGCCAGCGCGTCGATCGGCATCAACGGCGCGGAAGTCGTCGCCGAGCGCGATTTCAACGCGCAGGTGCAGACGATCGAGCGCGTGGTGACGCTCGCCGCCGCGAACACGCTCACCGCCACGATCAAAGGCGGCACCCGCGACGGGACGCTGACGCTGACCATCCGCCGCCACATCGACCTGACGGAACCGGTGTTCGGCGAGCAGACTTACACCACCACCGGAAAGGCCGACCAGTTCCACGCGTCGTTCAATGCCGGCGCGGCCGGGAGCTACTCCATCGTCGTCCGCCATGGCAGCACGAAGGTGAACGGCGGCAGCATCCGCCTCAACGGCGCCGAAGTCGTGACGCAGCAGGAGCTCGACGCGGCGTCCGTGATCCGGAAGTCGGTCGCGCTCGCCGCCGCGAACGAGCTGCTGATCGACACGAAGAGTGACGGTGCCGGCGCTTCGCTGACCGTGGCCGTCGTTCGCCACCTCATCGACACCGCGGGGCCGGAGATCGCGCTGAGCGTGACCGGCGGCCAGATCGTCCCCGCCAGCCCGCTGCGCGTCACCGGCACGGTCACCGATCCCTCCGGCGTGGCGGGATTCTCGGTCGACGGCAATCCCGTTCCCGTCGGTCCTGCCGGCGCGGTCAGCGTCGACGTCGTCTTGTCCGCCGGCCCGAATCTGCTCCGCTTCGAAGCCACGGACTGTGAAGACAATGTCACCCGCAGCGAGATCACGGTGATTCTCAACGCCGCGCCGCTCCTCGGCGTCACGGCGCCCGTGGCCGGGAGTTTCGTGAAGCCGGTGGTCGCCCTCAGCGGTACCGTCACCTCCGCCGCCGGCATTCAGTCGGTGACCGCGGACGGCACGCCGATGACCGTCAGCGGTACGTCCTGGAGCGGCACCGTCACACTCACCGGCGCAGACGGTTCGCGCGAGCTAGTCGTCATCGCAACCGATGTGAACGGCAAGCAGACCACCGCGAGGGTGGGGGTGGTGCTGGACGGCACGGCGCCGTCGATCGCCGCCGTCGTCACACCGCCCGCGAACGCGGCGGGATGGCACAGGACCGATGCGACGGTCGCCTTCGACTGCAGCGACGCGACCAGCGGCGTCGCCACCTGCACGCCCGACGCGGTGATCACCGCGGAAGGCACTGCCGCGGTCACCGGCACGGCCGTCGACCGCGCCGGCAACAGTGTGACGGTGAGCGTGCCGGTAAAGATCGATACCACCGCGCCGACCGTCGTAATCGGCTTCCCGGTCGACAGCGGGTTGTCGTTCGCGTCCACGGTGGACGTCGCCGGCACGGTCGGCGACGCAACGTCCGCGGTCGTGCGAGTCACCTGCAACGGCACGAACGGCATCGTCAGCGGCGTCTCGTTCGCCTGCGTGAACGTGCCGCTCACCGCCGGGACGAATACCGTGACCGTGGAGGCATTCGACAGCGCCGGCAATTCGGCGCAGGCGGCGAGGCTGGTGACGTACATCGCCGACTCGACGCCTCCGACCATCACGGCACGGCTGTCCGAGCCACCGAACGACCTCGGTTGGAACCGGGGACCGCTCAGCGTGACGTTCGTCTGCGCCGATCCGGGTGGCCACGTCATGAAGTGCACCGACTACGCGCTCATCGATGAAGCCGTCGACCAGACGATCAGCGGCGAGGTGGTGGACGGCGGCGGGAACCGGGCCACGGCCAGTGTGACGGTCAACGTGGACTCGGAGCGCCCGCTGCTGCAGCTCACCGGAGCTTCGGAAGTCATGACCGCGTTGTCGTCGTGGCGGATCGCCGGCACGGTCTCGGATGCCATCTCGGGCGTTCGCGGCGTGCGCTGCGGCGGCGTCGAGGCCGAGCTCACCGGCAATGCGTTCGAATGCACCGTGCCGCTTGCGGACGGCTGGCAGCACATCGCGGTCGAAGCGACCGACCGCGCCGGCAACACCGACGACGCCGTCGTCGCCGTGCAACGGGACAACGTTGCGCCGCAACTGACGATCCTCGAACCGGTCTCGCCGGCGAACACCAGCGCGCCCGAGGTCACGATCGTGGGCCTCATCTCCGCGCAGGACGAGATCCCGTCCGTCACCGTCGACGGAACGGCGGTACCGCTCGCGGCCGACGACACGTTCGTTCAAACCGTCGCGCTGGTCCCCGGCGTCAATGAGATCGAAGTCCGCGCGGCCGATGCCGCCGGCAATGCCGCGGTGCAGGTGGTGACCGTTCAGTACCTCGAGCGCGTTGCGATCGAGATCACTTCGCCCGAGGACTACGCGGTCGCGTCGGCGAGCACCGTGACCGTGACAGGCAGCGTTTCCGGGCCGACCTCCTCCATCGACGTGAACGGAGTGCAGGCCAGCCGCAGCGGGAACACGTTCAGCGCCGACGTGCCGCTGGCGCAGGGGCGGACCGTGGTCACCGCGACCGCGACGCTGCCGGGTGGCCAGATCGTCGCCGCGCACGTGCACGTCTACCGCGATTCCATCCCGCCGCGCGTCACCATCTATTCGCCCGCCGACGGTGCGACCGTTGCCACGCAGCCGATCGGCGTCGCCGGAATGGTCGACGACATCGTCATCGGCACCATCAACGCCGGCCAGGTGCAGGTCACGGTGAACGGCATCGCCGCAACGGTGGCGAACCGGATGTTCGAGGCGCGGAACGTGCCGCTCACGGCCGGACAGAACCGGCTCGACGTCGTGGCCACCGACCAGGCCGGGAACGTCTTCACGGTCTCGCACGACGTCACGTTCACGCCGAACGTGCCACGCGTCCTCGCGGTTTCAGGCAACGGGCAGACGGGCACGATCGGCGCGCTGCTTCCGCAGCCGCTGCGCGTGCGCGTGGTGAACGCCGCCGGCGCGGCGGTTCCCGGAGTGGCGGTGGACTTCCGCGTCGAACAGAACGACGGCGTCCTCACCGCCGGAAGCGGGACAGCGCGCACGCTCACCGTCACGACGGACGCGGCGGGCGAGGCGGCCGTCCAGTGGACGCTCGGACACCGTGCGGGCGCGGGCAATCAACTGGTGCGCGCGTACGCCGGCGGCTATGAGGCCGCGGAGTTCCGAGCCACCGCCACCACCGGCTCCGCGGCGCTGATCGTCGTCGATTCCGGAAACAATCAATTCGGCGTCTCCGGCGAGGCGCTTCCGCGTCCGCTCGTCGCCGTCGTCGTCGATTCCGGCAGCAACCGTCTCGGATCGGTTCCCGTGACCTTCACCGCCACCGGCGGCGGCGGGTCGTTCGGCGGCAGCCCGAGCGTCGTGGTGCTGACCGACAGCGACGGCCGCGCCGTCGCCACGCCGCGCCTCGGTCCCGGCAGCGGCAGCGACAACAACTCCTTCGTCGCGACCGTCGACGGGGTCGAGGGCGCGGCCTCGTTCGTCGCTACCGGCCGCCCCGCCGGACCGGTCGAGGAGACGCGGATCAGCGGCGTGATCCTCGACAACACCAACATCCCTGTGGCAGGGGTGACCGTCCGGATCGACGAAACGACGCGCTCCGCGGTCACGAACGCGCAGGGGCATTTCACCTTCACCACCGCGCCGGTCGGGTACGTCAAGCTGATCGTCGACGGGTCGACGGCGCAGCGGCCCGGCACGTGGCCGACGCTCGAATTCGTGATGTACACGAACGCCGGCCAGGACAACACGCTCGGCATGCCGATCTATCTCCTGCCGATCGACGTCACGCGCGGCATCCAGGTCACCGAGACCACTGGCGGAACGCTGGTCTTCCCCGAAATGCCCGGCTTCTCGCTCACCGTCGAACCGGGATCGGCGCTGTTCCCGAACGGCGGCCGTGCCGGCACGGTCTCGGCGACGCTGGTACACGCCGACAAGATGCCGATGGTGCCGGGCTTCGGCCAGCAGCCGCGTTTCATCGTCACGATCCAGCCTCCGGGCGTGCACTTCGATCCGCCGGCCGCGATGACGTTGCCGAACCTCGACGGCCTCGCGCCGGGCGAAACAACCGAGCTCTATTCGTTCGACCATGACCTCGGGCAGTTCGTCGCCATCGGCACCGGCACGGTCTCCGAGGACGGCACGACCGTCGTCTCCGATCCTGGTGTGGGCATCATCAAAGGCGGCTGGCACTGCGACGGCAACCCGGCGCCGACCGGGACGAGCTGCACGCTGTCGCTGTCGGCGAGCGTCGATGTCTCGCCGGACGGGCCGCCGGCCGTGACCTCGACGTTCCGCGCCGAGTCCGACTCCGCCGCGGCCTCGGCCGAACGCGTCACGCGGCGGGCGCGCGCCGAGGCGGTCCTCGACGCGCCGGCCGTCGCCGCGGTCGGCACGTGCGCGAAGATCGACGCCAACGGACTGCCCCTCGGCGGCATCATCCCCGTCGGTACGACGCAGTACTTCGACTGGCAGTTCATCCCCGAAAGCGCGGTCACGCGCCTCTCGGTGCCGAACTGCGTCAATACCGCCACGTGCACCGCGAAGATCCGCGGGAACCAGCCCGGCCTGGTCACGGTCAAGGTCTCGTACAAATCGATCGTCACCGGCCAGACGAAGACGGCGGAGACGAAGATCCGGTTCGTCAAGGTCGACCTCGGCGTGGACGAGCTGAGCTTCGTCGACGACATCGCCATCGTCAAAGACATCGCCCCGACGCCACTGGTCCCGAACGGCGTGATGCTGCCGCTGGACGATCCGGTCTGGGCCAATTCGTTCTCCGCGAATCAGATGAAGCCGATCGCGTACAAGCGCGGCAAGACGATGGTCGCGAACGTGAAGTTCCGCATCAATCAGCCGCTCGACGTGCCGCTCTCGCGGGTCAACATCGAGGGAAGGGTGAACATCCCCGGCGTCGGCCCGAAGAAGTTCGTCAAGGAGAACGTGACCATCCCGAGCGGGCAGTCCTCGTTCGAAGTGCAGAACATCAAGCTCGACTGGGTTCCGGACAAGGTCGCGTTCTACGAACCGCTCCAGATCGCGTGGAAGGTCATCCCGACGTATGACGGAGGCTGCCCGCTGACGTTCGATGTCGGACTCACCGACGTCAAGACGTACATCACTTGGGATAAGCCGAACACCGGCAGCGTCGTGCTTTCCGTGCTGCATCTCGCCGTCCGCGGCCTCACCGCCACGACGGAAGACGCCGTGGTGGAGCAGGTCTGGAGAAAGTTCGGCACCGGCAGCAGCCCCGCCAGCCCGCGCACCTGGGATAACCGCCCGCTGCACTATTACCAGCCCGGCACGCGCGCCCTGGAAAACCCGATCGACCTGAGAGGCCTGCTGATGAAGGAGACAGGCCAGTGCGGAAGCTGGTACGAGTTCCTGAAGGCAGCGCTGGACGCGCATGGCATCGACAGCGATCTCGTGAAAGTGACGCCGGGCGATGGCATCGGCGCCATGCTCGTCAAGAACTTCGCATTCGGTTCTCCCGACTACGACTTCGACGATGAAGGCGGCATGGCGTCGATATTCAGTCCCGACGTTCCGGATGGCCTCTCCATCGAAGATTTCAACTATCGCTGGATTCCGCCGACTCTCGAACCGCCGACCGACGATCCGGCCGATTCCTGCATCGTCGACATGACGGCGAGCGTCGCCGCGGATTTCGATCAGCAGGTGTACCCGCTCGAGGGCATTGCCGGTCAGGGCTCGTTCCCGCAGCCGTCGCAGAAGATCTTTCAGGTCCACTTCATCGTGAAAGTGAATGGCCGCTACCTCGACCCGAGTTACGGAAAGGAATACACGTCGGAGGCTGACTTCCAGAACAGCAGCGTCGCCGGCTTCACGATCGGTCATCCCTCGCAGCCGTGCACCGCGATCGTCTCGAAGGCGACGCCTGCGAAAATCGCCGTGGAATTCGACTGATGAACCGCGGGATCGCCAGCGCCGTCGTCGCCATCGCCTTCGCGATGGCCGCGGCGTGCGCTGACGTGCCGGCGCAAGCCGTACCGGCGGACGTCGTCATCCAGACGCGCGGCGGGCCGGTGCCCGCCGAGGTACGGCTGACCGAGGTAGCGCTGCCGGGCAATCGTACGCGCGACGCGCGAGGGGTGCTGGCCGTCGTTCGCGAGCCGTCGAGCGGACTGCACTGGTGGTGCGTCATCGACGGCCCTCCGACGCGCCCCCCCTCGATCGGGACCGTCCGCCGGATCATCACGGAACAGACGCGCTTCGTCGTCGACGCAACGAGCATCGTCGGTTTCTGGAGCCACGACGTCTGGCTCAACGTGCGTGACGTTTCCGCCACCTCATCCTCGCTCGACGCCGCGGTGGCGCAGGCGCTCGCGTCGCCTGACCTCGAGGCCATTCGTGCGGGCGCCGGGGCGCAGTGGCGTCAGATCCCGGTCGGTCTGGCCCTGCCGCGCTCCTTCGTCCGCCCGGACAGCGGACGTCAGGTCGAAGACGCCTCGCCGCGTGCAGCCCGCCTCTCTTTCGGCGAGATCACCCGCGAAAACCGCCGCTGGTACGTGACGCTGAAGAACGAGCGCGGCCGGAGCAAGGTCGTCGTCCTCTCCGACCGCTTCGAGCTGCTCTCGCCACGCAGGGGGCGCTGATGCGAACCGTGACCGGCGCGGGGCGAGGATCGGGTTAGCGGATCTCCACTCGCTTCCCGTCGAAGGTCGTCAGCGTGAAGGAGTCGGTGAGCTCGTCGCTCATCATCCGCGTTTCGCGCAGCACGTTGATGGCGACCTGCTCGCCGAGGCGAAGGCCTTCGGAGGCGTCGGTGCGCCAGTGGATGCCGGCGGCGTTGCGGCCGTAGGAGAGGTTCTCGGCGAGCTTGTCGAGCTCGTTCCGCACCATCAGCTCGCCGCGATACGGCTGCAGCGTCAGGCCGTCTTCGCTCGGCACCTGTGGATTGGGAATGACGAACGTCTCGGCGAAGCAGGCCTTCAGCACCGTCGCGCAGGCGCCGGCGATCACCGCGTGACCCGATGGATACGCGGGATGCAGCGGCGATCCTTCCGGATACGCCTGCGGCAGGAGGTAGCTGCCGAACTTTGCTTTCGTCATGGAGAGCGCGGTCGCGTTCAGCAGGTCGAGATGCAGCGGATATTCGCCCGCGCCGCTGGCGTGGCGGTCGACCCGGGCGCCGTACTCCTCCGGACGGAGCCGGCGGTGCAGCGCCCATTTCTGAAACCACGCCGCCTTCAGCGCGATGTTCGCGACCATGGCCACGGCATGGAGGATGTCGCTCGCTCCGAGGGTGACGAAGCCGGACTGGCTGATCGAATATTGGTAGCGGAAGCCGCCATCGAGGGGGGCATTCATGCGGAACAGCATCAGGCAGGCGCCGAGGAACGCCTGATAGGTGAAGTCGCGGTGGACGTACTCCCCGAGATCGCGCGCGGTGCGGATGTAGCGCGGCGTGGCCTCGTAGTCGTTCACCGGATAGACGTTGCCGTTCTGCACGTTCAGCCACTCGGGCCACGACGTGAGGTAGTCCTTCTCCGGCGCGGCGATGCGGATCTTCTGCGCGACGCGAATCGGCGTCCACGGCAGGTCCCGCCACAGGAACTGGGAGATGTACGGACCGGCCAGACCGCCCTGGGTGTTGCCGCGGAAAAGTGTTCGCGGCGTGACGGCCGCGCCCTCGCGCGGGCCATCGAAGGAACGGAGCGCACTCAGCTCCGTTGCCGCGCGCGCGATCAGCGGATCGGATTCGTACCGGTCGAAGGGGACGTCGCGGGTCAGCGCGTGCCAGTACATCTCGACCATCTCTGCGGCCTGGCGCGCGCTGCTGAATGCCGGCGGCGGTGCGATGGCGATCTGCTGCGCGTCCGGTCCGCAGAGATCGAACGCGAACGCCGCCTGCGGGTTGGCCAGCTTGATGTAGCCGCCGAGGGGCACATCCTCGAAATCCTCCGCCTTGCGGGTCTGCACCGCGTGCCAGAGATGCTTCGACGCATCTTTCGTGGCCGTGCCTCCGGCCTCATGGGGAAGACCTTTCGAATAGCAGACCCACGCCGGATCGTGCGCGGCCTCATCGCCGTTGGTGAGGTGCTCCGGAAAGTCGCGCTCCAGCTCCCACTTTGCCGCCGCGATGCGCCGCTCGAGCGCGAGCTTCGCCCTCTCGCTGCGCATCTTCCTGGCCTTCGGCGCAGCCTTCGCCATCACCGGAGTGACGGTGCTCAGCGCGAGAAACTGCGCCGCGCTCGCGAGGAAACGCCTTCGTGTGCCGTTCATCTGGGTGCGGACCGAGGGGGTGATTGTACCTGTTGTCGTACGTACGCGCTCTACTGCTGCGATAATCCGATTCTCACGAAGAGTCGGAGGAGCGATTGGCAAAACCTGCGGTTTTCATCAGCCACAGCACTGTGCGTCGTACCGAAGATCCGTACCTGAGCGCAGTCGCGGAGGCACTCAAACGGGAGCGATATCAGGTTCTTCTCGATAAGGAGGGGCTGCGGCCATCTGACGACTGGGGCATGAAGATCGTGAACTGGCTGGCGTCGTGCCACGCCGCCGTGGTCATTCTGTCGAACAAAGCGGTCGGTTCCGATTACGTGAAGTTCGAGGTCGGCAACCTTTTCGCCCGGTGGCAACGCGAGAGGATCGCGCAGACGGAGGAATTCGTTTTCTGCGTCGTCGTGCCGAAGGACGTCGATGCAGAGACGGTTAGAACCGGTTATTACGGCACGATCGGCTTGCCACAGCAGCATCTGATTCTCGCGGCGTCGCCCGAAGAAGCTGTCGAGCAGGTGCTGCAGCGTCTGGAGCCGTTGCGCGCGCGGATCGAGCTTCCGCCCACGCCGCTCGACAAGCTCGTGCTCAGGATCGAGGTGCTCCTCGGCGCGATCGATTCCCGTCTGCTCCGCCTCGGCCTGGATGCTCTGCATCTCGATCCCGATCCCGCCGTCGATCTGGCGCGCCAACTCGCTGAAGCGCTCCTCTTTTCTCCGCTGGCGCTTTCGGTCGCGGCCTTGCAGGCGATGCAGCCGATGCCGAATCCGCAATCGGCGTGGCGTATCTATCAACTGCTCGCGCCTTCATGGGTCGGCCCGGAGGCGGCTCTCGCGCTTCGGGGGAGACTCGATGCGGCGGCGGGAGGGGCCGTACACGTGACGCTCAATGCGGACCATCCGGAATTCACGCCTGCCATGTATCTCCAGCGAGCGACGGGTAATCTGCTCGAGGCGAGCGGCATGGTTCTCGATTTCACGACGCTCTCCGGACGCAGGGGCGTGACCGCGCAGGCACTGGCGCACGACGTCCATGCTCTGCTCGTCGCGAAGCTGGTCGGGGTGGACGCCGACCCGGATGACGCGGAGGACACCGTCCGGCTTCACGCGACATTGCGGTTTCAGCAAACGGCAAATCGCGCAATCGTCGTGGCGCTCAAGCTCGGCGCAGACCGGCTGCTAACGATGCGCCGCGCCATCGAGGCGGACAAGTATCCGGGCGTTGCTTTCCTCGCGCTTTGCGCCGCCGCGACCAAAGGCGACGAGCCTGAGTTTCTGCTGCTTCCCGAACTTCAGGTCGGACAGGAAGAAGTCGCCTACTCGAACTGCGTGCAGGCCGAATCCATCGTGAAGGGACTGATGAATGACTGATATCCAGGAGCTTGCTCCGGAAACCTACGAGCTTCCGGCCGACCCGGCGTACGCGCACCTCGGCGCAGCGCTCGGAGATCGCAGAGACGGCCGCGTGTATGTGCACGACGACCGCATTCAGTGGGCAGTGAAGGTAGCTCAGGCGACCAATCGCCCGCTCCTCCTCCGCGGACCGGCAGGATCGGGCAAGTCGTCGCTTGCGCCCTTCGTGACGCGTTCGCTGAAACGGATCTTCTACTCGACGACCGTCCAGAGCAGAACGCAGGCGCGCGACCTCCTGTACGAGTTCAATTCGCTCCGCCGCCTGGCGGACGCGCAGGCAGGCGATCCGCGCGCGAGAGAACTGCACCGCTACCTGGAGCCCAGACCGTTGTGGTGGGCCCTCGACCCGGAGAGCGCGAGGCGCCGCGGACTCGCGCCGGGTGATCCGCTGCACGATCCTGCCGACGACGCGTACGACCCGGGTGAAGGACCCATGGAGGCGGAGCCGGTGGTGCTGATCGACGAGATCGACAAGGCGGATCCCGACCTGCCGAACAGTCTCCTCGAGGCCCTCGGATCGCATCAGTTCACGGTGACGGAGACGGACCGGCGCATTCAGGCGACGCGGAAACCGCTGGTCATCATCACCACGAACGAGGAGCGCGATCTGCCGGCGGCGTTCCTGCGCCGCTGCGTGGTGCTGTTTCTGCCCGAACACGAGAGAGCCGACCTCGTGCGCATCGCGACGATGCACTTCGGAGAGGATGAGAAGAACCTGTACGGCCTCGTCGCGGATGAGCTGATGCGGCTGCGGAAGGACTTCAAAGCCGCGCGCCGTCGTCCTCCCAGCACGGCCGAGTATCTGGATGCGGTGAAAGCCTGCCGCGAGCTCGGCGTCGAACCGTGCACAGGCGGGGCGGAGTGGACGTTGGTCGTCGACCTGACGCTGGTCAAGAGCATCACCGGCGAGAGCATCGGACGGGCCAGTGGGTGACCGTTCGCGTCTGCCGAACGAGATCTGGCTCGCCGATCTGCTGACGGCTTGGCGGGACTGTAAGGCGGTCACGGTCGCGGATCGTCTCATGGTCGCCTCACTGCTCGGATACACGAAACGCAGTGACGCGCTGGCCGATCGTCTGTCGCGGTCAGGACCGGAGACGAATCCTCAGCCTTACCGCACCATCCTGAGGCGGGCCGAGCGGCGACAGGCCGATTCCGAGCCGGTTCCGCGCGACGTGGCGGCGCGCCTGATCATCGTCCACCGCAGGAAGTCGACGGTAAGCGAGCCGGAGGAGTCACTCGGTCCCGCGCTGCCGCTCGAGACGGCCGCTCACATTCGGTACGAGCCGCCGCTCGAGCCGCTGTTCGAGGCACAGTATCAACGGCAGATTCTATATGCGCTCGCGGCAACGATGGCTGCGGAAGGCGATTTCGACATCGGCTCTCTCGTCAGCCAGATGGCGTCGGGCCAGCCGGTGCGCAATCCACGGCGAAAGCAGGTGCTCACGCTCCGCCGCGGAGTTCAGCTGCTGCTGGACCGCGGCGAGGCGATGACGCTTTTCTTCGGCGATCAGCGCGCGCTGCTGGCTGCACTACGGCCTCTCGTCGGACCGGAACGCGTCCAGCTGCTGCACTTCGCCGGATGTCCGACACGAGGCGCGGGGCCGGGACCTCGCCATCAATGGGCGCGTTACGAGGTTCCTCCGCCGCGCACGAAGGTCATCGTGGTCAGTGAGTTCGGAATCGCTCCTCCCCGAGGGCTGCAGCAATCGTCGACGACGGCGGAGTGGATCGAATTCGCCGAGACGCTGCGCGGCGCGGAATGCGATCTGATCGGTCTCGTTCCGTACCCGCCGCATCGGTGGCCGCGTGCGCTCGCGGGCACGGTGAAGCTGGTGCAGTGGGATCGCGCAACACGCTTCTCGGTCGTGCGCCAGCGCTGGTTGCGGGAGAGCGCGCCGTGAGTCTCACCCCGGCGATGGTCGCGGAGCTGTTGCGCGCCGAGGGGCAACGCGATCCGCGCGTTCTGACGCTGGCGACATTCGTCTCGCTCGCCGCGCGCATCGAGCCCGCTCTCGTGCGGGCGATTCGGACGTCGCTGATCAGCACCGGCGACGCGGGCGTCGAAGCGGACTTCTGGTTCAGCCGATTCGTGGAGGCCAGCGATGCCGCCGCCGCCGTGCTGATCCCGGAGGTGGCGACCGCGTTGCGCCAGCGGCTGGCGAACGAGGCGAGCACCCATGACCTCGAGGTGTTGTGGGAGATCCTTTCGTCACTCCACGCAGGATCGCCGCCGGCGTTGCAATCGGAGGAGATGCTCGCCTACCTTTCGATCCGGCCCACACCGGAGGATCGTATCCGCATCTCCGACGAGGTGCATCGGCTGCGACGTGCTCTGGTGGGGGAGCAGGGACGCGAGCTGGCGGAGTGGCTCACCGATGCCATCCGCCGCTTTCCGTCCGATGCGCGGCTGACGCTTGCCGGCGAGGCGCTGGGGCGTGCTGTGGCGTCGCTCACCCGATCGACTGCGACTCTGCGCCATTTCCTTCGCACCTCCGCCGAAGGAGAGCCGCCGCGTCCGATCGATGCCACCGAGCGGGCGATCATCGGACTGCGGGCATTGCCGCACGGCCTCGAGCTCAGCTCGCCGCCCGTTGGAGGCGCACTCGAACTGCCGGTTCCGAAAACGAACCCGCCGATCATCGATGTCGCCTGGCCGACCGACGAAGGATGGGAGACCGACCGGCATGCGATCGCCGACCGCAGTACGCAGGTGGTGCCGGTGCCGTTCGGGGTGGTCTGGCGGCTGTCGACTCTTGCCGGAGAAGAGATCAGCGTTCGCTCCGATATCGGCCGTACGAAGCCTGTGTTGTGGGTAACGTGGTATCCGACGGACGGCAAGCAGTACGTTGACGTCATCCATCAGACGGGCGACCTCTTATGGGATCTCGAATGGAATCGACCGTCGCGATCGTCCGTCTTCCACGCCACGCTCATCATCGCCGACAGCATCGGCGACTTGCTCCTCGCTTATGAGGCGCTCGAGGTTCGTGAGAAACGCTACGTGCTGGTCTCGTTACGAGGCTGGGTCGCGGCGATCGATGGGGAGATCGAGCCGAATCTGCGCCGTCTCAACGAGGCGGCGCAGGACTTCGCCGGCCGCCTGAACGAGGGGTATTTCGCCCGTGAGCTGCGCGCGGCCCTTCTCGTTCGCGAGCAGCAGTTGGCGCTCGGCTGGCTGCGCCGGCGACATGCGCCCGCGAGGCTCGGCGCCACCGTTCATGCCGCCGGAACGAGTTTCGGCGTTTACACCGAGGTTGCCGAACGCGTCGAGCTCTGCCTGTTCGATGAGAACGGCGTCGAAAAACGCATCGACATGGATCTAGCGGAGAACTTCAACTGGGTCGCTCACGAGGGTGGGGTGGGAGAAGGGCAGCGCTACGGCTATCGCGTGCATGGACCGTGGGATCCCGCAACTGGGGAACTGTGTAATCCCGCGAAGCTGCTGCTCGATCCGTATGCTCTCGCCGTCGAAGGAGAGGTGAAATGGGCCGAGGCAGTGTTTCCTTATCACTTCCACGATCCCGAGACGTCGCGGAACGACTTGGACAGCGGGCCTTTTGTTCCGAAGTCCGTCGTCACGGCGTCCGCATTCGACTGGGAAGACGACGCGCCGCCGCGTACGCCGCTGCAGGACACCATCATCTACGAGGCACACGTCAAGGGCCTGACCATGCGCCATCCCGGCGTGCCGAAGGCGCTTCGCGGAACGTATCCGGGCCTGGCCCACCCGGCCGTCGTCGAGTACCTGCAGCACCTCGGCGTGACCGCCATCGAGCTGATGCCGGTGCATCAGTTCATCCACGCCAATCATCTGCTCGAGCGAGGCCTGCGGAACTACTGGGGCTACGACTCGATCAATTACTTCGCGCCTCACAACGAGTACGCATCGGTCGCGGGGGACCAGGTCACCGAATTCAAAACGATGGTGAAGGCGCTTCACGCCGCCGGCCTGGAGGTATTCCTCGACGTGGTCTACAACCATACCGCGGAGGGAAACCACCTGGGCCCGGTGTTGTCGTTCAAGGGGATCGACAATAAAACGTATTACCGCACCATTTTGGGGGAGCGGTATTACATGGACTACACCGGCACCGGCAATTCGCTGAACATGCGGCACCCACAGGTGCTTCGATTGATCATGGACAGTCTCCGCTACTGGGTTCTGGAGATGCATGTCGACGGATTCCGCTTCGATCTGGCGGCGACGCTCGCTCGCGAGCTGCACGACGTCGACCGGCTCAGTTCCTTCTTCACCACCATCCAGCAGGACCCGGTCATCAGTCAGGTGAAACTCATTGCGGAGCCGTGGGACGTGGGTGAAGGGGGATACCAGGTCGGCAACTTCCCCACACAGTGGTCGGAGTGGAACGGCAAGTATCGAGACGTGGTGCGGGATTTCTGGCGCGGGGCCCATTATCCGATCGACGATTTCGCGACCCGCCTGATGGGTAGCTCGGACCTGTACGCCGCGTCCGGCCGCCGTCCCTATGCCAGCATCAATTTCGTCACGGCACATGACGGCTTCACCCTGCGCGACCTCGTCTCCTATAACGAGAAGCACAATGAGGCCAACGGGGAACGGAATCACGACGGCGAAGACGATAACCGGTCGTGGAATTCTGGTGTCGAAGGCCCTACGGATGATCCATCTGTCAATGAGCTGCGCTCTCGGCAGCAGCGGAACTTTCTGACGACGCTGTTTGTCTCGCAGGGTATCCCGATGCTTCTCGGTGGCGACGAGATCGGCCGGACCCAGCGCGGCAATAACAATGCGTATCAGCAGGACAACCCGATTTCATGGGTCGACTGGGCGGCGGCGGATGGAGAACTGCTGGAGTTCACGCGGCGTCTCATCGCTTTTCGCCGGCAGCACATCATGTTCCGGCGGCCGCGCTGGTTCACCGGCAGAAGCCGGAACACGGAGGTTCCGGACGTCGCGTGGTTCACCGACCGCGGGCCGATGAACGACGACGACTGGTCGCAGCAGTCAAGGACGGCATTGGGCATGTTCCTCAATGGCCGTGCCGGCGCAGTGGTCGATCCGCGCGGCGAAGAGCTCGTCGACGACACCTTTTTCATCATTTTCAACAGCAGCGAGCAGGATGTCTCGTTCCGCCTGCCGGCACGTCCGTTTCCGTCCGCGTGGTCGCGTGTCCTCGATACCGCCGAAGGATTCCTGGACGAGCGCAACACTGTGGCGCGACTGATCGCCGTGAGTGCGCACTCGGCCGTCGTCCTGGTTGCGCGCGACGATGAGGGCGGGGGCTGATAGGCCATCGCGGATGGCCCCCGATCCGATGGAGGAGACGCGTATCCTCTCCTGCACATGAAACTGCTCCTCATCCTTGCTACCCTGCTCGTCCCGATGAACGCCCACGCCGCCACCAACGCCTCCGGCACCTTCGAAGTGAAGCTCGCTCCGCAGACGCCAGCCCACACCGACTCCGCCATCGGACGCCTGTCCATCGACAAGCAGTTCCTCGGCGACCTGCAGGGGACCAGCAAAGGGGAGATGCTGGCCGTCCAGACCGACGTCAAAGGCTCCGCGGGCTACGTGGCCATGGAGCGCGTCACCGGCACGTTGGCCGGCCGTACCGGCACGTTCGTCCTGCAGCACAGCGGCACCATGACCCGCGGCGAGCCCCAGCTCGACCTGACCGTCGTCCCCGACTCCGGCACCGGAGAGCTCCGGGGCCTCACCGGCCGCATGACCATCGACATCCGCGACGGCAAGCACTTCTACGCGTTCGATTACACGCTGCCGTAAGACGACAACCGCCACCTCGCGGATCGTCGTATGGAGTGCGGTGACTTTGTCACAGCTTTGGCTTGCCGGCGGAGCCGGCGAGCCTGCGACAGGCGACATGCGTGCAGCTCCGAGGCGCGCTTGCCGCTCCGCGGCGAGTGAAAGCGGTGACGAAGTCACCGCACTCCACACGCCGCGTAGAACCTGCTGGTCCACGGCGACGCCGACACCGCGCTCGCCGACTGGCTGCTCGCGCCGTAGCCTTCACAACTCGTACATACCCGTTGGCTAACCTCCTCGCCATGACGATGCAGAGGAGATACGACGTGCGGATTCGAATGCAGCAGTGGTTGGTCCTGGTCCTGTCGCTCCTGACGGTTGCGCCGCTATCGGAACCGACTCATTGAGGCTGCGGTAGTAGGGGATGGTCGACTGCCAGCTCATCCCGCCGATCAGCCGATGTTTTCAATTCGGAGGCTCCTCCTCACCTGGCCATTTCACGATGCCGGGCTCGAGAATGCAACTCGCAGCTTCCGCACCGTACCGCCTGAATGGGCGTCGCCGCGGGCGACGCTTCCCGTCGCGCGGGAACGCGACCGGCAGATACTTTCCCTCCGGATCGGTGAACCTGGCCGACGTGATCGATGGCGGTCAGATCGTTCCCTCCGAAGAGGACGATGCCGCCACCGAAGTCGTTGCGACGATTCCGGGCGGGAGGAACACCGTGCAGCCGTCCCATCCCAGATTCGCGTCCGGATCGGGATGGGAGTAGGGGGGACCGCCGCCCGGGCCCTCGCCGTGGCGCGAAGGGCCGCCGTGCATCATGATCGACGCGTCCCAGGAAACGACCGCGCCGTCGAGATCGCCGTACGCCACGAGGATGCCGCGAGTCGTCACGTAGTTGCCGACCGGAAGCGCCCGAACCGATCCGGCCGGAGCCGTGCTGGTGGTCGCTTTTCCGATCATGCCGCCAGCGAACGCGCCGATCAGGGCTGCCACGGCCGCGATGATCGCCGCGAGAATCAGGGCGAGGAGACACGTGATGATCCCGGCGCAGCCGATCGCCGCGACCGCTGCCGCTGCGGCGAAGAGACCGGCGACCGCTCCGACCCCCGATCCTACCAGCGCGCCTCGTTGCGTGTTGCACACCTCGTCGGAGTGGACGACGTTCTGCAGAATCGGCGACCGCCGCGAATCGAGAGCGCATTTCACGAAACCCGCGTTTTGCGCGACCAGGCGCCAGTACGTGGACTTGACGACCACTTCGACGCGGTCGTGCATCGAGGTGAAGGGAAAGATCCATTCGGCGGCCGAGCTGAAGCTGTGGTGAATCTCGTTCACGACACCCGCCGTACACTCGCCCGGTCCCTTCTTCGGCAGGCATCGGTCGTGGAAGTAAAGGGCGGCCGTGACCACGATCGCCAGCGCTCCGCCGATCGCTCCGACATCCGCAGCCTGCCCGATCAGGCCCGCGATTCCCGATCCGACCGCCCCAAGCGTCGAGATGATGGCCACGAGAGTCGTCAGGTTCGTGTCTTGCGTGGCTGTCTGCGGGCCGCAGGTCGGCTTCGGATCTGCCATGGTGACCTCTTCCTGCCGTCAGGATCGTGAATGCTCGCCGACGCTGGGTCGCGGGAAATAGGCGCAGAGCGCGCACAGGACGCTGCCCACGACGATCCCGACGGCGATTCCGACCACAGCGGCGAAAAAAGGTTGCTTCAGCATGTCGTTGACGAACACGGTCAGGAACGCGGTTGCCAGCGCGTTGATCAGGGCCGGCAGGAAGATCGCCCCCACGCCGTACCGCTGCCAGATGCCGAAGACCACCAGCACGACGATGAATGCGACCAACGCGAGGATCAGGGAGAACAGCAGGAGTTGGAATGCCGTGAAGACCGCGGTCGGGTGCTCGGTCTGAAGCGCTCCGAAGAAGAAACCGACCATGCTTCCGATCGTCGCCCCGGCCTGAGCACAGAAGCTGAGGGTTCGGAACAGGACATGTCCGATCCAGGTGAAAAAGCCGACGACTGCCTCGATTATGCTCAATCGTCGATCCTCACGAGATAGGTCACCCCGTCGATGAGTTTTCCGTCGCCCCCACGTCCTACGACCGTGACCTCGCGCGAGACGCTGCCGTCGGGCGGTCCATGAAGCGCGGCCGGAACGCGGAAGACGAGATTGGCCATGATCTGCTCCGACGCCGCGAAACTGTGGGCCGAGGGCGAGACGACTGCGCCGAGATCGTTGGCGAGCGCCGCGAGCGTGATCTGCTGTGGCGCCGTCAACGGATTGCGCACCGCGAACTGCACGCTGTAGCTGCGGCCATCCACGCTCGTGGCGAACGCGTGGGCCGTCTGCGATCCTCGGTTGTTGATCATCCGCTCGTCGACGGAGAGGTCGATGTCGATGTGGAATCCGATGCTCTGTTCGCCTTGCAGGATCGCCTGCGTGAACGGGTACCGCAGCAGGGTGGCCCCACCCGGTAACAGCGTCATGAGCTGCGTCGAAAGGGCGGTTCGCACCGTTCCGATTCCGAAGGGCGAGGTCGACGCGCGCACCGCAGCGTCCACGGCCGTCACTTTCGGGGAGAGGTTCCGCACCAGGACCGTTGCCTCGGCCAGGAGCTTCATCGGCGGGAACGTGTTGGTCGTGATGTCCGGACTGTTCCACGTCGGCGCGAGGCCGACGGAGAGCTGCTCCTCCTGGCTGTACGTGGCGACGTCCGGCAGTTCCGGAGGATTCTTCAATATCAGACAGCAGCAGTCGGACGGACGGTCCGGTCGCGGCGGTCGGCAGTCGTAGCGGCGGGAAGAGTCGGCAGTTGGTGCGGCGTTGCTCACCTAAAGACTTCCTGACTTAATGACCAGCAATGTAGCGAGCTTGGCCGTATCGGGCAAGGGTGAAAAACGTCATGTGCGGGGGTCATCCGCTCCGCCGTTGCCAGGGAATGGTCGACCGCCAGCTCATAAACCCACACGCTTCGGAAACAGCTGAACCGGCTCAACCGTCGCCAGAGGTCTGGAGTGCGGTCTACGGCCGCGCCGGCGCTGCCTGCGCCGTGCGCGACAGCAGCCTGGTCATCTCGGCCCCGGGCAGGGGTCTGCTCACGAGGTAGCCCTGCATGATGTCGCACTGCTGCGAGCGCAGCAGTCGCATCTGCTCCTCCGTCTCCACACCTTCCGCGACCACCGACAGGTTGAGGTTGTGAGCCATGGAGATGATGAGCATGGCGATGGCAGCGTCGTCCGCGTCGGCCGGCGTGTTGCGGACGAACGACTGGTCGATCTTCAGCGTGTCGATCGGGAGGCGCTTCAGGTAGCTGAGCGACGAATAACCGGTGCCGAAATCGTCGATGGAGATCTTCACATCCAGCTTCTTGAGCTCCAGCAGCGTGGCAATGGTCTCTTCCACGTCTTCCATCATCACGCTCTCCGTCAGCTCGAGACAGAGATGACGTCCATCCAGCCCGGCCGCCGACAGCGCCTCGGAAACCGCCACCGGAAGATTCGCCGCGTTGAACCGCTGCGCGGAGATGTTCACGGATACGGTCGTCAGCTCCAGCCCCGCGTCCTGCCAGTCCTTCATCTGCCTGCAGGCGGTACGCAGGACCCAGTGCGTCAGAGGCACGATGAGACCCGTCTCCTCGGCCAGCGGGATGAACTCGGCCGGTGAGACCAGCCCCAGCTCGGGATGCTGCCAGCGGATGAGCGCCTCCACCCCGACGAACGTGCCGTCCCGGAGCGACACCAGCGGCTGGTAGTGCAGCCGGAGCTCCTCGCGCTCGATGGCGCGGCGCAGGCTGTTCTCCAGCACCAGCCGCTTGAACGCGATCGCATTCATGGCGGGGGCGTAGAGCTGGTAGCGGTTTCCTCCCTGTTCCTTCGCACGATGGAGCGCGGCGTCCGCGTTGCGGATGAGCGTCTCCGCATCGCCGCCGTCGAGGGGAAACATGGCGATGCCGACGCTGGCGGTCAGGTGCAGCTCGTGGCCGTGGACGGAGAACGGAGCGACGAGCTCCGTCAGGACCTTGCGCGCGACGCGCGCCGCGTCCTCCACGTCGTCGATCTCCGGAAGCAGGAAGAGGAACTCGTCTCCGCCGAGACGGCCGATCGTGTCTTCTTCGCGGAGGACCGCGCTGAGGCGCGCTGCCGCCGTCCGCAGCAGCTCGTCGCCCGCGCCATGCCCGAGAGTCTCGTTGACGGTCTTGAACCGGTCGAGGTCGAGGGACATGATGGCCAGCCCGCGCGCGCCGCGGCGGCGGGAATGGGCCAGCGCCTGCGCCAGCCGGTCGTCGAAGAGCATGCGATTCGGCAGGCCGGTGAGCGCGTCGAAGTACGCCAGGTGCCGGATCATCTCTTCGTCCTGCTTGCGCGCGGTGATGTCGCGCGAGTTGAGGACGATTCCACCCACCTCCACGTTGTCGAGCAGGTTGCTGACGCTGGCCTCGAGGGAGCGCCATTCGCCGCCCCGCACGCGCATGCGGAACTCCGCCGCAACAGGCGTCGACGCGTCGGCGGATTGAGCGAGCGCCGTGGCCAGCGCGTGCCGGTCTTCCGGGTGCACGTGCTCCTCGAGCGCCGCCCCCATGAGCTCTCCGGCCGTGTGCCCCAGGAGGCGCTCCACCGACGGACTCTCGTACAGGATCCGGCCGCGGGCGTCGAGGACCGTGAGGATGTCGGAGGAATGCTCGATGAGGGCACGGAAGCGGCGCTCGCTGTCGCGCAGGGCCTCCTCCGCCCGGCGACGGTTCGCGCGCTCGGCGGCTTCGCGGAGCTCGCGGGCGATCGCGGGGATCAGGCGCGCCGAGCTGCCCTTCATGATGTAGTCGTGCGCACCGGCGCGCATCGCCTCGACGGCCGTCTCTTCCCCGATGGTCCCGGAGACAATGAGGAACGGGATGTCCAGGCCGCGGCGATGGAAGAGCTCGAGCGCGCCCAGCGCATTGAAGGTGGGGAGGGAGTAGTCGGCGATGACCAGGTCCCACGGCTTCTCATCGAGCGCGCGGTCCATTTCATCCGCGGTCTGCACGCGCCGCGCAACCGGCTGGTAGCCGTTCCGCCGCAACTGGAGCAGGAGGAGCTGGGTGTCCTCCTCGCTGTCCTCGACGACGAGGACGTGCAGCTCCTGTCGCGGCGAACGCTCCGCGGCCGTGCTCGTCACAACCATGGAAGCTCCATCGATACGGTCATGCCCTGCTGCAAAGCCCCTCTCGCGCGGACGCGTCCACCGTGCCGGTGCACGATGCGCCGCACAACCGCAAGGCCGATGCCGAGCCCCTCGTACTCGCCGGCCGGATGAAAGCGCTGAAACGGCGTGAACATCCGCCCGGCGCCCGCGGGATCGAAGCCGGCGCCGTTGTCCCGCACGAACAAGGTGACCTCATCCTCGCGTCCGACCGTGATGACCGCGTCCGTGCGCTTCGCGGTGAACTTCCAGGCGTTCCGGAGCAGATGGGAGAGCGCGGTGCGAAACAGCGCCGGATCGGCGCTCGCGGCCAGGCCGGGCTCGACGGCGAACCGCACGTCGCGCGACGGCTCGGCTGCGCGCAGCTCCGAGGAGATGGTCTCCGCGAGAGCGGTCACGTCGAGGTCGACCCGGCGCAGCGGCGCCTGCGACACCCGATGGAGCTGCCGGATGGCGTCGAACAGCTCGTTCATGCGGGAAACGGCGCCGCGGATGGTGGTCAGGTACTCGAGCGCGTCGGGCGGCAACGCGTCCTGCCGTTCGTTCTGCAATTCCTCGAGCAGCGCCTCGCTGAACCCGTCGATGACCCGCAACGGAGCGCCAAGATCGTGCGAGAGGGCGTACAGGAGCTCCGCGAGCTCGTGCCTCTCCTCGGCGCCGCCGGAGGTCATGCCCGTTCCCTCAGGCAGTCCTCGATGATCGGGACGAGCTTGCCCATCTCGTACTTGTACACGTAACGGATCCCGGCCGCGTCCATCCCGTCGAGCACGCTGGGGCTGAAGTCCCCGGAAAGCACGATGAACGGGATGTCGCGCCCGCTCTCCTGCACGGCCTCCCTCGCCGCGAACGCGTCGAAGCCGGGAAGGTTGAAGTCGCTCACCACGACGTCCCACGGACCCTCCCGCAACCGCGCCTCCAGCGCCTCACGCGTGTCCACCCGCTGTACGTCCGCATCGAAGCCGCCGCGCCGCAGGTGAAGCCTGAGCAACGCGGCATCGCGCTCCGAATCCTCGACGAGGAGAAGTCTGAGGGGCCTGGACATGACGCCGACGATTCTATGCGTACGGCGTTCGGGCACACATTCGTTGGGAACGCGATCCAACTTGTGTGATCTCTCATCACACGAATCCGATCCCGGATCCCACCGATGTGACGTCCCGCCGCACAAGTGCGACCCTGCGTCACACCGTTATGACCGCCGGCCGCACTGGTGCGATCGGTCATCACACCGGTGCGGCCGCGATTCAAATCGGGAGTGCCGGCGATCGCACTTATGTGATCGCGCGTCACATCAAGTGGCCGTGGAGGCCGTTCTCCCGTTCCCCGAAGCCTTCCGCGCGCGCCGCTTCGCCGGCTGTCGTGCCACGAACCAGCGCTTCCCGTCGTCGGTGACCGAGATCCCGGTACTCCTGCCGTCTCTCCGGCGCAACATGACCCGGACGGTGTTCACGAGATTCCGCGAGCGGGTCTTGAAGCCGCCCGCCCGGAGCGCAGCCGCGATCTCGGTCGAGTTCTTCGGCGTGTCGACGGTCAGCAGGTACTGGAACGTGGCCTCGTAGAGATCGAGCAGCGTATACGGCCCGATCCCCGGCGGCAGATCCGCCTTCGCCACCGCCGGAGCCGTCCCCCCGTTCGGCAGCACGATCGCCACCCGCTCCTCCGGCCGCCCCGCCACCACCGCCGCCTCCTCCAACGCCGCAATCACCCGGTCGGCACGGGCCAACTCGGCAAGGAGCCGCTCCCGCTCCTCCCGCATCTCCGTGAGGACTTCGTCGATTCTTGTCATGGTGAAAGTATGCACCGGAAATGGTGGCCCGAGGAACGTCGGTGCGAGGTCACACCGGGGGAGAGGTCGGCGCAGCCGGTGGGAAGCGTTCGGGAACCGCGCTGTGCCCACAAGCCCTTTTCGCGTCCTTCGGAGGCGGACGGGTCACACACCTCTGCGGTGACGATGCTCTTGCTGCCGAAGGCAACTCGAGATCTGTAGACCCGCGGCTTCAGCCCGGGATACGTGCCGCGTCTCCGATTTTCGAGCCCGCGAAGCGGTCGACAGAGAGGGCTTGCGGGCGACGCGATCCTGAGCCCCGGTGACGCACTGTGTTCGCGCCCGGAGGCTCGAAGTGGGGTCACACCTTCGCGTTTCGCAAGCAGAACGAAGGTGCGACCCCGGCCGAATCCCAGATACAGTCGCTGCATCCGAGGGTGAGCAGAGATATGCGGTGCCAACGAATCTTTCCGCCGCTGCGCGGAATTCTACTTACGCGTCCCTCTCACTTGAATGACGACGATGCACCAAACGTCGCTCGACAGCTACAATGATCGCACCTCCTCCAAAGGAACCTGTTCAACCTCTTACAGTTGAGGTGCGTGCTCAGATGGGGATTGTGGGGGCAAACCATTGGGGTCACACCTTCGATTTCCTCATGTCCCTCACGTGCCGTGGCAACACCACAGCAACACCCAGGACACGTTTTCCACGGCGCGGCGCTCTACGTGATCTCTCTAGGAGGTTCACTTTCGAAGGATCTGCACGGCGCTCGATCGGGACCTGCTCTGGCGACGTGTCGCTCGCTTATGAGAGGGCAACGTCGCGGGGCGTGTTAGCCTCTCCCATCATCAAATACAACGTCCCTAATCGTGATACTTTCAGCCGGCGACGGAGCGGTGACGACGCTGTAGTCCGGCGACCGCAAATCCGGCTGTACCTCGCGATAACTGTAGGAGTGGCAGCACTCGTTGCCGGCGTGCTCATCGTTGGCTCCCGCGATGAGGATCTGCTGCGGCGCGTGACGCCCGTTCGCACGTGGAAGGCTTGGCTGACCACCTTTGATCATGAGCCGCGACAAGTGCGCCGGACGAAACTGGCCCTGCAGGACTATCGGCTGCTCGCAGCGGCGAGTCAACTGAAGCATGACGCCGATCGCGAAGGCACGGCCGCGAGTCTGCACCGGCTCGGCGTAATGCAGATCGCGCTGAACGATCCTCGCGCAGCGGTTGCGACACTGCGTAAAGCTGCCCGGCTCGAGCCGCGCAATCCCCTTATTCTCTCCGACCTCGCGGGCGCGCACCTCGAGCTCGGGTCGGTCGGCGACGACGCGGCGGTCATTGATGCGCTTGCCGCCGCGGAGGAAGCGGTTCGAATCGACCGGTCATTCGCGCCGGCGCTGTTCAATCGTGCACTCGCCCGGGCCGAGATCGGTTCCCTCGAAATCGTCCGGCAAGCGTGGGCCGACTATCTCGCGGTCGATTCTGACAGCGGCTGGGCGGACGAAGCGCGCCAGCACCTTGCCGCCGCAACCGTGCCGGCGCCGGATTTTCGCAACGAACTGGAACGGGGATACGCCGAGACAGCCGCGAAACCTCTGGTCGAAAAGTTCCCCCAGGAATCACGCACGTGGGCGGAGGGCGAGATTCTCGCTCGATGGGCGGAGGCGTTCCTGAAGGGCGATCCTTCAGCCGAGCGGCATCTGGGCGTCGCGCGCACAATTGGTGACGAGCTGCTTGCGCTCACTGGTGAACGCCTCCTCGCCGAACATGTCGTTGCGATCGGTAACGCGTCAGCCGACGCCGCGAACGATCTTGCCCGCGCACATCTTGTCTACCGCACAGGACGCATTCGCTACAGCACCGGTAATCCGGGCGAAGCCGAGCCGGTTCTACGCCGTGCGGCGGCGCTGTTCGAGCGCGGCAGAAGTCCCATGGCTATCGTCGCTACATATTTCGCCGCGAATGCGGCCTTCGATCAGAACCGCATCCACGCCGCGATGACTGAACTGCTCCGCATACGCGATCGGACACCACGTACCTACCGAGCGCTTCACGCACAGGTGCTGTGGGAGCTTGGACTGTGTCAGAACGCGATCGGCCGAAGCGCCACGGCGGCTGAAACGCTGACCCATAGCGCGAGTCTGTTCCGGGCGGCGCGCGAGACCGAGAACGAGGCGTTCGTCCGCTCGATCCTTGCCGACATCGGCGCCTCGCTCGGCGACTTTGAGCTCAGTTGGCGCGAGCGCGTCCGCAGCCTTCGCGTCCTTCGGGCGAAGCCGAACGCGCGTCTTCTGGGTGCATACCTCGGCGGGTCGGTCGCCGCATTGCAGGAGAACGACCTTCGTAAGGCACGCGCACTCGTGGATCTGGAGAGCGCGCTCGCGCGGCAACTCGATCAGCAGCATCCGCTCGTCCTTGGCCTGCTGCGCCGGGCCATTATCGATTTCAAAGCAGGCCGCGTCGAGCACGCTTGGGTGGCGATCGGCGAGGCAGAGCGCGCTGTGGCCTTGATCCGCGATCGAGCCCTGCGCGCACGTTCCGAGGCGGACCTTCGTTTCGCCCGCGCCCTCGTCCTTCTCGTACACGCGCCGCTCGAGGCCGTTCGCGAGCTTACGGCCGCCGTTGACTTCCACCGTTGCAATGGGCGCGCTTTTCATGTGCCCGATCTCTACCTGGCCCGCGGACGAGCTTGGAAAGCGGCCGGTCGGGCGGGCAACGCCCTCGCGGATTTCCAAGCGGGTATTGAACAGATCGAATCGCTGCGCGGCGCCGCTCCAGAGGGACCGGCGCGATGGGGAATCTTCGAGACGGCGCGCGATCTCTACGCGGAAACAATCGCTATGCACCTTGGCCGCCGCGACTATGTTGCGGCCTGGAAAGTCGCAGACCAGACCCGCGCGCGCGGGCTCACAGACGACCTCGGCTTAGACGGTGGTGAGGCCGACGTTTCTATGATCGACGGCGATACGACGATTGTCGAATTCGCGATCCTACCGACGCAACTCGTCACGTTTACCGTCGCGTCCGACGGGGTCCAGGCGCTGACCGCCACGATCGAGGAGCCTGAGCTCGAAGCCCGTGTCGACGCATTCCGTGATGCTATAGGGCGCGGCGATGAATCGGCAATGCAAACGCACGCAACTTTTTTGTACGACCTGCTTATCGGCCCTATCGGCGGCGATCGTCGCCGGCAACGGATGGTCATCGTTCCCGCAGGCCCGCTGCATGCGCTGCCGTTTGCGGCGCTGTTTGACGCGCGGGCGAACCGGTTTCTGGTCGAGCAACATGAGATCGTCGCGGTTCCGAGTGCGCGGACATACTTCGCGGCTGCTGCTGTGCGGCAGGTCGTCACCTCGGAGGACACGGTGCTCGTAGTGAGTTCGCCTGCTCGCGCAACAGAAGTCGCGCTCCGGGGTGCGGCACGCGAAGGGCGTGCGATCGCCGCTCTGTATCGCGGGCAGCGCATGCTTGCCGGCGTGAACGCCACGTCCGAACAGTTCTTGGAGGCTCTCGACGGAGTGCGTATTGTTCACTTCGCCGGTCACGGAACGGCCGACGACGCGACGCCGGGCGCGCTCGTGCTCGCCGATCGGACCCTGTCCGAGCGCGATCTCGCGCAACGGCGACTATCGACCGTGCAACTGGTCGTGCTTGCCGCGTGCGATACGGGGCGTGGCGCCCTTCACCGGGCCGAGGGTCCGCTCAGCACGGCACGCGGGTTCCTGGCAGCAGGCGTGCCGGTGGTCATCGGATCGCTCTGGCCGCTCGACGATGACGATGCGGCGGACTTTTTCATCGGACTGCACCGGCGGCTGTCGGCCGGCAACTCTGCCGCGAAGGCACTACGCGACACGCAAATCGACGCGATCCGGTACGGCGGAGAATGGAAAAGCTTGAAGACATGGGCGGCCGCTCAGGCCATGGGCTCATAATCAGACTACGCAAGGAAGGTGAGAGATGGAAGTCATTCTACGAATCATCGGCATCATTACGCTGATTTCAGACCCTGAGATCGATCCCACGAAGTTCGAGGTATATGCCTTCGACGGACGAAACAAAGTTTCAATCTGCGGTGCATTCGTTCCTGCGCACTCGGCATTCATTAAGGTGCGGGAGGAAAAAGTTGTGATCAACAATTGGCCATGGATCCCATGCGCGGACGGCAAGCACTGCAAGTTGTTCGCGCTCGACGGCGACGCGCTGACGATCACCGGTATCTCCACGAGCGGCGCGTTCAAGGTAGATCCGAGCTTCGGCAATCTCCCGAGACTGAAGGACGAATACGGCGTCAAAGATCTAAAGGACAAAGCGGGTCGGAAGGTGGCGAGCGCCGCCACCCTCGAGATCATGCAGGGCACCGTCGCGGGAGATGAGCTTCTCAACGAGATGATGTACACCATCGTTACGTCGACATTGGAGCAGCAGGATGTCGTCATTCAATCCGACAAATCGCGCAGTATTACACTGCCGAAAGGTACGAAGGCGGAGATCGACCTGTTGAACCTGCCAGTCGTCGAGGCGATCGGCGTGCCCGGCACGCCGACTCACGCCGCCGATGAAGAACATTTCTTTCTTCACTACAAAGTCGCAAAAAACGAGCCGGTGAAGGATTGCGAGACGCCTGTCGACAAGTTGTTTTTAGCGAGCCTGAGCGCCCTCGACAGGGCTTCGGCTTCGTCCATTGATCACAAGCCCACCCTGAGCATGGCAACGGTGCTTGGGTACGACGCCGCCAGCGTCGCGTGTTCCAACAGCACGTGGCCATGAGGCGCAGACGCGCATACGCGCTCGCCGTTCTGGTGACCCTTCCGCTCATGCCGGGAAAGTTACTCCATGCGAACACCGCTTCGTGTGAGAGCAGACTGATTGTTAAGCCGCGCAATCCGGAGGAGTTCGCCGACCTCCTCCAAAAAGTGACCCGCGACAAGGGCCTGCCGCTCCCACACCTCCGCGAAATCGGCGGTCTCGGGAAATTCCTGATCGAGACCGCCACGCCGCGCCAGTCCACCCGGCTACAAGACGCGCTGGAGTTTTACTTGCCGTCAGAATTGGAGTCAATTCGCCGGGACGTGCAGTTGCGGTTGGATGCCATTCCGAACGACAAAAAATGGCCGCAGTGGAATCTGGAAAAGATCGGAGCACCCTCTGCGTGGGATTCCATGACCGATTCGAGCGCCATAGTCGTCGCGGTGCTCGACAGCGGCGTCGATGCAGCGCATGACGACTTGCGACCGAACTTATGGCGCGCGCCCGCAGGCTTCACCGTGAAGGTCAAAGGCCGGACGATCATCTGTAACGCGGGCGATGTCGGATTCGACGCCATCGACGGCGACTGTGTCCCGCAGCACGACGATCTGCACGGAACCCACGTCGCAGGGATCATCGGTGCGGTGGGTAACAACGACCTCGGCGTCACCGGCGTGAGCTGGCGCGCTACGGTGATGCCGATCCGCATCTTCGAAAAACGCGGGAACAAAGTCATCGGCTGCGCCGCGGACGCGATAGAGGCGTTGGAGTTTGTGCGCGAGGCCAAGCGCGCCTATCCCGCTGTTGCGAACATCCGGGTCGTGAACGCCAGTTGGGGCAGCAAGGACGAATCGCCCGACCTGCGTGCGGAGATCGAGCGGGTCGTTGCGGACAACATCCTCTTCGTCACCACCGCGGGTAATGACTCCGCGAACATCGACCAGAATGCGAACAAGTACTACCCCGCGTCGTGGACGCTTACTATCCCGGAGATCATCCCGGTGGCGGCTTCGAGCCTTTACGACAAGCGTTTTTCTCAATCGAGTTACGGCCCCCACACCATCCCCCTCGCCGCACCAGGAGTACTGATCCTGTCGACCGTCCCCGGCAGCAAGTTCCGCGCGGAGAAAGGGACGTCGATGGCAGCGGCCCATGTGTCAGGTGCGGCGGCGCTGCTCATCGCGACCTGCGCGACAAATACGACCGACACAAAACGGTACCTCCTCGATTACGCGGAGGAGATCCCAGCTCTGGAGCCGTTCGTCGAGCAAGGGCGGCGGCTGTGTGTCGACCTTCCCATCGCCGCATGCCGCGCTGACCTGGCGAAAGCTCCCGTGCCGGTTCCGGACTGACGAATGTCACTGTGCCGTGTGGAATGCGACATCCGCGACGCGATGGGTGGTGCTTGTTGGTGACGCGACTTTTTCCGCGACGACAAGCCGTTAAACAAAAAGCGCCGCCTTTCGGCGGCGAAGGAGCGACGTATTTGGCGGGGCCGACGGGGCTCGAACCCGCGACCTCCGGCGTGACAGGCCGGCGTTCTAACGCCCCGGGACCATTTTCTCTCGGGAGCGCGCTTCGTAAACCGCTGAGAACCGAGGCGATTAGCCCCGTTTTGAGCGCTAATGAGTGTGGTAATGAGTGCGTTTCCGTCAGGCTCAATACGCGCCGCTTTTTCGATGCTATAGCAGCATCGCTGGTCGCTCTTTCGTGCGCACGTTCGGCGCTATTTGCGCCGCGGGACCAGCGTCGCGAGGTCGTGTTTGTTGAACACGGCCACCAAGTCCGTCACCTTGCAGCGCAGCGCGAGTGCCAGCCGGACGATGGTCGCAAGCGTCGGCGTCTTGATGCCTCGCTCCAAGTCGCTGAGGTAGGTGTACGACATGCCCGCGAGTTCGGCGAGGGATCGGGTCGTTTCTCCGCGCTTGTCTCGGAGCTCGCGCAGGCGCTCCCCGAACAGCTGCGCGACGCGCTCAGCGCGCTCCGTCATCGGTGCCTCGCATCGTTGAGATTAAGACTCCTTTGTGTTACTCTTCCGAGGAACGAGAGGAGCCGCCGAATCATGCTTAAACCAGACATCGCCGAACGCATCCGGGCCATCTTCGCCGACGACGAAAGCGCCGTCACTATCGTTGATTTCATCATCTTACTCGGCTGGTCGATCACCACGTTTGACAACGCCGTTAAATGGCGGCTTGTCACCTTCGAGGATGCCTCCGGCGCCCTTCCTCGCATCAGCCGCGCGCAGCTTCGCCAGCAGGCGAGGGACCAATGGTCCGAAGCGGAGATCGCGGAAGCGCTCGGCCCGGCCGCTGCGCGCGCGCTCGTCGCGCCGGACGCTGCTCCCGTCGCGGCATCACGCATCTCCGATTCCGTGCGCGTCGACGGTGCCGCCTCACCGCAGGTCGTCACGATGCCTTCCGCCGAGGAACTTCGGGCGGCGGGTCTCCGGCCACCGCATCGCGAACCGCCGCCGCGGCGGCGCTCGCGTTCGCGCGTGCTTGCCGCTGTTCCGCCGCCGCCGCCACCGCCGGCGCGACGCAATCGCGCCGATGGTGTCCACGAAGCCACGATGATCACGGCATGTGCGGGCGACAACGGCTCTGCTCCGCACCTCCGCTTGCGCGGCCATTGGCTCGCACGCTTCGGATTCAAACCGGACGCGCGCATCTACATCACGCCGTCACTTGGTCAACTCGTTATCACGCTCACCGATCCTGCCGCCGTCACGGCCATGGCCGATCGGTCAACCGCTCGCGCAACGCCGCGCGCGTCGCGTTCCTAAGCTGTCACCATGTCGAACCTAGCCGACTGGCCCGAAGACGACCGCCCGCGCCAGCGCATGGCGCGGTTCGGCGTCTCCGCGCTTTCCGATGACGAGATCGTCGCTTTGCTCATCGCGCCGGGGCATACCGGCTGGAGCTCGCTCGACATCGCGCGGGATCTCCTCTCCGGTGGTCTGCAGACGCTCGCGCGCACCGAGTGGGTTCCGGGGATACGCGTCGGGCAACTAGGCCCGTCCCGCGTCGCTCGCGTCGGCGCCGCGCTTGAACTCGGGCGCCGCGTCGCCGCGGTCTCCTCGCCCGGCTCTGTTCCTCTTTACGAGCCATCGTGGCTCGCGGCTCGCCTCGTCGCGCGGTATGCCGATCAGCCGCGGGAGACGTTCGGGGGTGTCTTTCTCGATTCGCGCAACCACGTCGTCAGTGAGCGCGTGATATCGCACGGCACGTCGAACAGCGCGCCGGCGACGCCTCGCGACGTTATCCGCTTCGCGATGCAGGAGAACGCCGCGTCCGTCGTCCTCTTCCACAATCACCCTTCGGGCAACATATCCCCATCACCCGACGACATCGCCATGACTCGCCGCACCATGGATGCCGGCAAGCCGCTGGACGTCGAGATCCTCGACCATCTCATCATCACGAGGCACGGCGTTACCTCGATGAAACGCGCGGGCCACATATGACGCGGGCGCCGCGCGCGCCGCGGTCTCAGGAGGTTCACACGGTGGCTTGGGATCGAACGAGTTTCGAGCGCCGAACGAACGCGCGCCCGTTTAATCGCGTCGCGCGCGTGCATCAGCCCGTGCGCCGCAAGCCTGCTCACATCATCCCGTTTGGTTCGCGGGCCGCTACGTCACTGCTACTGCTCGAACTGGCCGCACACGGCAAGATCGCTGACGGTTGGGATGCCGATTGGTACGTCGGAGAGTTTCTGTCCCGCCTCCGCGCCGCGCTCTTCGCGGCGCCAGATGTCACCGGCGAATGGCGCGAGGCCTTCGACCGCGAAGCCGCAATGTATGAGTACGAAACGCTCGACCTAAACGCGGTCGTGTGGCTGAAGCAACGTCGTTACCGCGCCATCCTGCTCGCGGTTCTCCGCAGCATCTACCGCGAGGAAGGGCTAGGGGGACCGATCACCGAGTCCGTGCGCCGCGCGTTCCGCCTGCCATCTTTCGCGTGAAGCCCACACCGCAGCCGTGCGCGCATTCTTCGTTTCCCTTTCACGTGCCCGCTCGTCACTTTCAAGTGTGGCCCGAGCACTTTAAAGCGACCGCGCCTCACTTGCTTCTCGCCTGGAGGACAGTGAATGCGATCGGCGCTCACTTAAAAGTGATCGGCCGGCAAGTTCAACTGTCCTCAACAGGAGAAAAAAGTGCGGCCCGGTCACTTTCACGCGATCGGCGCGCGCATCAAAGTGCCCGCGCCGCATTTCGCCGCGCGGCCACGGCTCGAGCAGCGGCAGGGGAGCGGTGATCGTCCGCACTCCGAGGTGCTCTACGCAGGGTAGAACCAGCCGCGCGCCCCCCGCGCGTCGCGTCCGTCGCTTCGCGCCGGCCGCGCCGCGCTGCCCATCCCACCGAGGGACTCCACCGCCCGTAGAATCGGCCGCCGCCCCCCCGCCCGTCACGCCCGTTGCTGGCGCAACGGTCGCGCCGGGCTCACCACCCCCGAGGGATCCCGCCGCCCAAAGAGAACGCCGCCCACCCAAATCGTCACAGCCGTTGCGTGCGCAACGGTCGCGCCGATCTACCGGGCCGGGCTCCGTCCACGCACAACATCTCCCTACCCTGTAGGGGTGTCACCCCCGGCACGTTTCCCTACCCGCGAAGATCGCCTTGTCAAGCGCCGCAGTTTCCTCTTTGTCACCGAATGCGTCTAATTTCCGATCCCGATCACTAGCCGGAGGTCTATGCTAAAACGCCATAAAGGGACGTATAACCGGCCTAAAATTAAGACTTTAAGAATCAACGCGGGGGACAAATAATTCATGCTCGTTACAATTTGGTAACGAACCATGTTGACAGACGTAACGTATCTTAGGCGCAGGTCCAGACCGCTATTCAGTTGCTGCAGCAGCTATCGCCCGTCACGTTTCGGCCGAAACGTGGCCGGTATCGCGATTCACCGTGCCCGCCCGCGCGTGGCGTGCGGCACGGTGGGAAAAGGACAGGTGTATGGCTACGACAAGAGCCGCCACCAGCAACGCCGCCGCCGCAGAACCGGGCGACGGCACAACCACATCGCCGCCCGCGCCGGGCATCCCGACGCCGACGGTCACGCACTACCAGCAAGTCGCCGCAGAGTTCATGTCCGCGCTCGACGAGATTTCGCAGATCATCCCCAAGCTGGAGGCCATTCACGTCTCCACTGCGAATCTCGTTCGCTCTCGCCTCAACGTTCCGAACGAGTTCCTCGCCACCGTCACCGCGGCCGTCGAACAGGTTCCCGAACTTCAGGCGATCCAGAAGCTCGACGTGAACGCTGCCCACGACACGCTCCAGTTCCTCGAAGCGTTCCGCCCGGTCCGTGACAAGGTCGACGCTTTCGCGAAGAACCTGAAGTACACGATGGACTCGCGCAAAGCGAAACTCGCCACCGACTCGCTGTTGACGTACGACGTGGCGAAAGGCCTTGCGCGCGATCCGAACAGCGCGACCATCGCTTCGCTCGTCGCGAACATGAAGCGCGATCTCGGCCGTCGCGGCCGTCCCAAGACGCCTCTGGCGTTGCGCAAGACCACCGCGACTCCCGGTCTCGGCGTTCCCACGCCCCGGCTGCTCCCGAGTCAGGAGGAGATGGGCGATTCGTGACGACTCCGAGCCGCGTAGGGCGCGGCTCGGGTCGGACACACGAAACCCCCCGTCTGCTAACGATCAAGGAGTACCAGTGCCATGGGAAACATACCGCAGTACATCTGCGGCGTCATCCCGCCTCACATCCTGAGCCGGGTAGCCGCTCACACCTCCGATGAAGCAAGCGGCACCGCCCGCGCGACGCTCGATCACATGCGCGAGCTCGCCACGGGTCGCGCCGCATCGCTCCTCCAACGGGCCGTCGTCGCCACGGCCGCCACCGCACCCGCGAAAAGACGACGCAACGTCTACACCGCTGATCACACCACCCGTCTGCCCGGAAAGCTCGTCATGAGCGAACACAAGGCACGCGGCACGGACGTCGAAGTCAACGAGGCTTACGACGGCAGCGGTACGACGTACGATTTTTTCGCGCAAGTCTTTCGGCGTTCTTCCATCGACGGCCGCGGAATGCGTCTCGACTCTACCGTGCACTACGGCACGTCCTTCGAGAACGCGCTCTGGAACGGCCGGCAGATGGTTTACGGCCACGCCGATGGACGTATCTTCAAGCGCTTCACGGCCTCCGTCGATGTCATTGCCCATGAGCTCACGCACGGCGTCACGCAGTTCGCCGCAGCTCTCGGTTATCACGGTCAGACGGGCGCGCTGAACGAGCACCTTTCCGACGCGTTCGGGATCATGGTCAAGCAGTTCTGGCTCGACCAGTCCGCGAGCGAGTCCGACTGGCTCATCGGCGCGGAAATCTTCGGCCCCGCCGTAAACGGCGTCGCCGTGCGTTCGATGGCTGCACCGGGAACCGCCTACGACGATCCCGTCCTCGGCAAAGACCCGCAGCCCTCGCACATGCACGACTACGTCGAAACCCCCGAAGACAACGGCGGCGTCCACATCAACTCCGGCATTCTCAACCACGCCTTCTATCGCGCAGCGATCGCGCTCGGCGGCAAGACGTGGGAAGTGCTGGGGCGCATCTGGTACGTCGCACTCTCGGACCGCCTCCGTCCCGAAGCAGACTTCGCCGACTTCGTGCAGGCCACCGTCGATATTGCCGGGGAGCTCTACGGCAACGGCGGGAAGGTGCAACGGATCATCGCCGAAGCATGGTCGGCCGTGGGCCTGTTCGTCCTCCACGTCGGGTGTGCGTCTCAGCACATCCCCATCAAAAGGCCGCGCCAGCGCGCCGCCGTCGTCGCCGCGCGGACGCTTCCGTCGCGTCGCCGGCCGACGCGCTGACCGCCTCTCACTTCCACCATCACCTGACTTCTCTCGAAAGGAGAACGCTCACATGAGCACGAATCCCAAGGAACTCAATCCCATCGAAGCATCGAAAACCATGATCGAGAAGAGCAAGCGCTCGACCGATCGCACGCTGCGCGCGCTCCAGCAGGACATGGAGCAGGAGAACACGCTCGTTCAGGACACGCCGAACACCCGCCTGCAGAAGGTGCTGAAGATTTACCGCGGCATCAAGCCGGTGTTCGCCGTCCTCGGCGCGCTCCCGCTCATCCCGTCCACCTGGCGCGCCGCCATCGTGATGTTCACGCAGGCGCTCGACGCGCTGACCGCCGTCGGCGGCGAAATCACCGCGCAGTTCAAGGCTGGGAAAGACCTCGCGGAGCAGGAATGAGCACGCGCAAGGTCGCCCGCAGCGCCACGTCCGGCCGGTTCATCTCCCGCCGTGACGCGCACCGCAGGCCGCAATACACGGTCGTCGAGACGATCTCGTACCCGTCTCGCGCCGTGAGTCGCCGCCGGCGCGCCGCGCGTCACCTCACGGAGGAGAACCAGAACGAACGCCCGTTCAAAGCCGGCCGTGATCTCTGACGTTCCACGCAGTTGACCCGGTGGGGCGCGCGTTCGCGCGCGCTCCACCACTTCGGAGAACGACCATGAACGTTCAGCAATACCCGCTCAAAAAGAGCCAGTACTTCCCGGACCTCACCGCCAAGAAGTTCGTCGTCTGGCACGGCACGGCCGGCCGCACGCTGCACACGCCGGTCTCCGGACGCCCCGGCAAAGCCACAACCTCGATCGACGCATGGAACCTCAATGCCGATCGCGTCGGCGCTCCATGGCTCGTCGATCGCGACGGGACGATCTACCAGACCTTCAACGACTCCGCGTGGATTTTCCATCTCGGTTTGAAGGGAGTGAAGGGACTCTACGACAAGCAGTCCGTCGCGATCGAGTTCGCGAACGAAGGGCCGCTCGACCTCGACGGCGATCGCCTCTACGCCTTCGGCATGAACACGCCGAACACGCGCTACACCGGCGAGTCCATCAGCTTCGACTGGCGCGGCTTCAGCTACTTCGCGCAGTTGAACGAGGCGCAAGTCGATGCCGGGATCGAGCTCACGCTCGACGTCTGCCAGCGTCACAAGATCGAGCCCGTCTTCTACTACCCGTCAACCACATTCGACTTCCCGCGCTGCTTCCAAGTCGCCACGATCATCTGTCACTCCAACTGCCGCGCCGACAAGACCGATCTCTGTCTGCCGCAGTGGGTCTTCGAGAAGATCGAAGCGGCCGGCATCCGCCTCGCCTCATGAAGGAGTCGTGTCATGGAAGAGATCCTTTGGCTACTCGAGCTGGCGATGCGCGACCTTCAGGCAGCACGCCGCCGCGCTGGCAGCAAGAAGGTCCGCGCGCATCTCCGCCTCGCGCTCGCTCGCATCAACGAGGTGCACCACACCCTCAGCACCTAGCGGTTCCGATGCGACGTCGCGCGCCGGCGTCGCATCGGCTTCTCATGGTGCGCGTTCGGTACGCAGGGGCGGTTTTTGCCCTCCTCCCGCCGCAGCGACTCTCCACCATCTAGACTGCACGTAGATTTCCGGGTGATCGATCGGTTACCGCCCATCGGCTGCAGTCATGCGGGTCAGGTCGTCGTAAAATAGAGCGTCGGGCAGCGGCAGGAGGAAGATGGGCGACGTTCTGGGTGCGGTGAACCGCGAAAGCGAGTTGGTTGCAGTTGCGCGTCAGCTCGGCGCGGAAACCGTTCCTGCCGTCGCTGAACCTGAGCGGGCGCTTCTCGCGGGCGTCGGCGGTGTATCGCCCTCCTTTGCCCATCGCGTCGCTAACCGCATTCGCTCCGGCCACGATCCGCTCGGCGACGCCTTCTGCCGTCTGCGAACACCTGCTGACCGCCGCGTCTCTGGTGCCACGTACACGCCTCAGTCGATCGTCGCATCGATGATCGCTTGGGCAAAGTTGAACACCGCGCCGGTCCGCATCGTCGACACGGGCGTCGGATCGGGCCGGTTCATGCTTGCTGCGGCGCGCGCGTTTCGCGGCGCCAAGCTGATCGGCGCCGAAACCGATCCCCTCGCTGCCGTCATCGCACGCGCCAATCTCGCGGCGGCCGGCTTCGCCGATCGCGCCCATATTCTTCTCTCAGACTACCGCAGCCTGTCTCTACCTCCTGTAGACGGCCCGACGCTCTTCATCGGCAATCCGCCCTACGTGAGGCATCACCTCATCTCACCAGACTGGAAGGAGTGGCTCACCGCCCGAGCGAAAGACTACGGGTACGCCGCGAGTCAGCTCGCGGGTCTCCATGTCCACTTCTTCCTCGCGACCGCTGGTCTTGCTAAAGCTGGCGACGCGGCCGTTCTCATCACCGCTGGCGAATGGCTCGATGTGAACTACGGGAAGCTCGTCCGCGATCTCTTTCTCAACGAGCTCGGTGGGAAGAGTATCCATCTGATCGATCCGACCGCGCAGCCGTTTCCCGATGCCGCTACAACGGCCGCCATCACCACCTTTGACATCGGCGCGCGTCCGACATCCATTCGCTTTAAGCGCATCGAAAAGCTCGCCAGTCTCGGCGTCCTTGAAGGCGGCAGAGCTGTTCGCCGCGAACGCGTTGAAGCTGCGAATCGCTGGACTGTTTTCTCGCGCACGATCGTGAAACCGCCGACAGGATTTGTCGAACTCGGCGAGCTGTGTCAGGTCCACCGCGGGCAGGTCACGGGCGCCAATCACATTTGGATCGCGGGCGAGCACAGCGCCGGTCTGCCGGACTCGGTTCTCTTCGCGACGGTCACCAAGGCGCGGGAGCTGATCGGCGCCGGTGTGGCGCTCACGGACAACGCTCCGCTGCGGCGCGTGATTGATCTCCCGGTCGACCTGAACGAGCTCGGAGCGGCGGATCGAAAACGCGTCGATGCGTTCCTGCGCATCGCGAAACAAATGGGCGCGGATAAAGGCTTCATCGCAACCAACCGCAAAGCTTGGTGGTCTGTCGGTCTTCGTCGTCCAGCTCCAATTCTTGCCACGTACATGGCGCGCCGATCGCCAGCGTTCGTGCGCAATCTTGCCGACGCCCGCCACATCAACATTGCACACGGCATCTACCCGCGGGAGCCCATGCCCGAGCACGTCCTCGAGGCGCTCGCCGAGACGCTCGGCCGCACGACCTCCGTGCAGCAAGGTCGCACGTACGCGGGCGGTCTCACGAAGTTCGAGCCGAAAGAGATGGAACGCCTGCTCGTTCCCGACCCGAAAATCTTGGCGACGACGGGACTTGAATGAGTCCGGACCGCAAGTACATCGATCCGCCCCGTTGGACCGCCGAAGAATTCGAAGCCGATCGCCAGACATCAATCAAAGAATTTCGCGACCGTCGCATTACCGAACCACTCGAGGATTACCTCGAACGTTTTGAAGCCGCCCAGGACGTCTTCGAAACGCTCGTCGAGCAGACCGTCGATCTCACGCAGATTTACGCGCAGGCGTTCGACATCCTGACCGATCCTAAGCTCGTCGACGCGTTCCGCTACCTCGCATCGCCGCCCATATCACTCGACGACCTGCGTCTCGTCGCCGACGGTACGCTGTCGAGGAAACAGCTCAAGGCCGATCCAGAAATGGCTAAGCGCTTCGTCGACAGTGTCACGGCTGGGCTGGATCGGAAGCGCTTCCCGTGGGTGACAGAGAACCGCGAGCCGAACGAGACCGAACGCGACTCGGCTATCCTTGCTTCGGCCGTTCTCATGGCCACTCAGAAGGTCGCGACCGCGCGCCGCAACCTGAGTAAGGCCGAGCAGGAGGAAAAGGTCAGACAGGCGCTCCTCGACAACAACTTCAAAGAAGTCCCTCGCAAAGACGCGCGGCAACTCTCCGACGCACCGGCCGCCGGCGAATTCTGCATGGAAAGCCTGCTGGGGCCGCGGAAGGCCGACGTGATCGTTGGTCTGTGGGACGGCCGTAAAATGCCGATTGAATGCAAGGTATCGAACTCTTACGTCAACTCAATCAAGCGTCTGAACAATGACGCGGCAGTCAAAGCGCAGGAGTGGCTGAAGAAGCTGGGGGAGAACGGCGTCGTGCCCGCTGCTGTAGTGAGTGGTGCGTTCAAACTTCGCCATTTACAGAAAGCTCAGAACGAAGGCTTGACGATCTTCTGGGGACACAATCTTCCAGCGCTCATTCAATGGATTGAGGATACCCGGTCCTGACATGACCAACAACGCGAGAACTCCCATGCCACACGATCCTCTCGACTCCGAAATGCTCGCCGCGTACACATACTTCTCTCAGCGCTTTCCAACGCTCACACTCGCCGGCTTCCGCGAACTGTGGGACGACGCCGGAGCCCTCATGGACGACGCGCTACAACTCGGCTACACACCTTCTGAGGTTCCCGGCTTACTGCGCTCAGGGCCGTACCTCATATCAGATTAGACGCCTCTTGCAGGCCACAATGGAGCACGTTCCTCCGCCATACCCAACGACGAACGATCAACACTAAGACCCTGCCCATGCCGAAGAAATACGCCTTGCCCGCCTTCCTCGACGGCCGCTGCACACCGGCCGCTTATGAGCACTGGCTTAGCGCCAAAGCAATCGCTCACATGCGGCGCGATCGAGATCGTGGCAACCCTACCGCGACCCGGGCCAGCTATATGGTGGCGATTCACCAAGCCGTCATCGCAAGCAACGGTAGCGACTACTACACAGGCGAACCGCTTGATTGGGAGCGCATCAGCACCTATGACAACGACCAGTCGAAGCTGCGCCGTCGCGCCTACAAGCGCGAGTTAGCACGGCTGCCGACGGTCGATCACGTCGGGGACGGCCTCGGAGCACCCGACTTCCGCATCTGCGGATGGCTTACCAACGATTGCAAAGCAGATCTCACACTGCCCGAGTTGATGGAGTTTTGCCGGCGCATCCTCGACCACGCCACGACCCGCGGAACCCCCTCCGCGCATCACCTTTAGGCGCTGCCATGTCCAATATTGGACGTCCCTCTACCAGCTGCGGATTTGCACGTTCCGTCCGGCCGCGCCGGTACGATCACCTCGTGACACGCGACGAATACCGCCGCCGCATCGCGGAGCTCCGTCCGCTGATGGCCGCCTTCCGCGGGCCGCTGGAACACAGCGGTTGCGGCGGCTCGAACGGCAGCATCTCAGAGAGAACACCAGACGGCAGGGAGTACCACGTGGGCGGCGCTGTCACCGAGGAAGAGGCTCGGGCCATCGTCGCCGCCGTCAACTTCGTGCGGGACCTCTGCAGCAGGGGAGAAGCCACCTAAGGCCCACATCACTAAAAAGCGACCGGGCCGCAAAATCGGCCGCGGCGGGCTCGAAAACGGCTCCGGGAGGCTCCCAAACACTCCCCGGAGCATCATTTAGGCCTCCCGCGGCATCACCGCGAAGTGCCCCGGGGCCGAAAATTCGGCCGCAAACATCGCGCGGGAGCCCCCGGAGCCGATTTTCACGACCCCGAGGCCCGCTTAACGATCACCGAGCATCACCGCGAAGCCACCGTCCACCACTTAAAAGCGATCCGCCATCAATGACACGCGAAGCCCGATCGTCCGCCATTCATGTCGTCCCCGCTCGAAACCACGTCCCATCGCTTTAATCCGACGAGCGCGCACATCACGCCGGCATCGCACCAGATCGCGCCGACAACGCCGCGAACGATTACGGCCCGCCGTTGCTTCACGCAGCATCACCGGCAACCGAAAATCGGCGCGCGCGGCTCGCAAACCTCCGCGCATCGTTTGCGGACCATCCCGCAGCACTTTTAATCGACCGCGCATCATCCGCGCGCGTCGCACGAACAAGCCACGCGAAGCCTCGCGCGACTCTTCATACGTTCCGCCCACGTCCCGCCCATCACGCAACTGCGCGATCCGATTTTCGCTCGCGCCGATCTGCACCGTCGGCGTTTCAAAGCGACAGAAGGACTCCCACCCACCCTCGCCGCGTCACGCCCCTTGCACGCTTGCACCGCAAGAAGCCGCCGTGCATCGCTCGCAACGGTCGCGCCGCGGCTCCCGCCCGCGCCAGTGGGGAAGTGCCTCGCGAGAGCCACCCGCCCGCCCTCGCCGCGTCACGCCCCTTGCACGCGCGCACCGCAAAACCCCGCCGTGCGCGCTGGCAACGGTCGCGCCGCGGCTCCCGCCCGCGCCTGTGGGGCAGTGCATCGCGAGCGCCGCTCCCGCCCGTCCCCGCGAGTGGGGTAGTGCGTCGCGAGAGCCACCCGCCCGCCCTCGCCGCGTCACGCCCCTTGCACGCTTGCACCGCGATGAAGCGGCCGTGCTTCGCCCGCAACGGTCGCGCCGCGGCTCCCGCCCGCGCGAGTGGGGAAGTGCGTCGCGAGAGCCACGCTTCCACCCTCGCCGCGTCACGCCCCTTGCACGCGCGCACCGCAAAACCCCGCCGTGCGCGCTGGCAACGGTCGCGCCGCGGCTCCCGCCCCCGCGCTTGCGACAGGCCGTCGCGATGCCGACGTTCCACCGCCCGCCCTTCGTCCGGGGCCTTTCACTTTCGCCGACGATGAAACAACTCCGCCCGCCCTTCCTTCTGCGAATACTCCGCATGCTTGATCTTCAGCCACTCCGTTTGCGGCGAGTAGGGATCCCCGCGACGTTTCGCCACGATGCCTTCGAGATCCATCCGCACGGCCGCATCGAACAACCGGGGATCGCCGCTATGCTCCACGTGCCCTACGCGCGTCCCCCTCACGACCTTCTCGAGCGCAGCCTTTCGACGCCAAAGCGGGAGCGCACGAAGATCACGGCCATCGAGCCACAACAGGTCGAAGGCAACGTAGCTCGCCGGCTCGCGGTTCATCATCAGTGCATAGAACTTCGGCCCGCCTTCGCCCAGGACGACAATCTCTCCATCGAGGATTGCATCCCGCACCCGGAGCTCCTTCGCGATCGCGTTCGCGAGTTCGTCGAAGCGGCGCATCGTTTTCTTCGTCTTCGAGGAGAAACGTCCGCGTCCGTCCTCGACATACAACGTTCCGCGAAACCCATCCAGCTTCACCTCATAGACCCACGCACGTCCGCGAGGAACATCCTTTACGAGCTTCGGAACAACGGGCTCTATCTGAGGAAGCATCCGATTACGTTCGCCTCGCTTTTAAGTCACCGGCTATCACTGTTGCTTGTCCCGTGGTCACTATCCCCGCGGTGCCTACTGTGTTTTTTTTGTTCCGTCCACAGCCCACCCATCACGCAAGTGCTCGTTGCATGGCGGTGTGTCGCGCGACGTCACCCGCTGCGTGCTAACACCTCGGCGGCGTCACGCGCAGCATGCATAAGTTTCGTTTGCGCGTGCGCACGCTCTACACGCGGTAGCGCGCGCCCCCTCGCCGCGTCACTGTTTTTGCAGGTCGGATTGAACAAACAGGCGCGGCCCAGCCGCAAAAACAGCGCCGCGGCTTCACGCCCGCCCTCGTCGTTCGGTTCGTTCGCTCATTCACGTTCGCTTCCGCCTCCCATGCGCGGTCACGCCGTTTGCAGCGGGTGTTTGTATCGCGGCTGCATCTGCGCTCCGGGCAAACGTCGCGCCCGCGCCCCGGGGAACCGCAAAGGAATGACATTGCTTTTGCTGTCCGCCACCCGGCCCCGCGAGCTCGTCACAGCCGCACCCCGAAATCCTCGCGAGTGCCCGCGGCGCGTCACGCCGTTTGCAGGCGCGCGCGAGAAGGAATGCGTCAGTGCGCGCGGCAAATGGCGCGCCACGCCGCTGCTGCATCGCCTGTTGGTTCGCGCAGTGCGGCCTCACGTTTCCACCCGTCGCCGTAGCTCGGGCGCGTGTCGCCTGTGGCTGCGCCTAAGGCGCGGCTGAAGCTGTCGTGGCCCGCCGCTCCGTGGCTCCGCGCGTTTCCACGCGCTCGGTTTTCGCGGTGGGGAAGGGCCTCGCTGCGAATCGCTTTTGTGCGGTCCACGCAGCTTAGCCGAGCCTTAGGCGCGAACGCTTTTCGTGGCCGCACCCTCCGCCGCCCAACCCTTATTCGCCGCGTGCGTCGTCGCTCCGCAACGCCATCGCGGCCGCACGTTTCCCCCTCGCCGCGGCCGCAGCGCAGGCGGCGCGCCCCCCGCACACCCGCCCGCGCGTCCGCCGCGCGCTGCTCGCAGTGCGCAGCTGCGCAGCGCACTGCGCCGCGGCTCCCACCCAGGCCCCCGCCCCGCTCGTTGGGGCGCGGCTCACGCCGCCGCGCCCCAACCTCGCGGGGGTTCCGTCATCAGTTGGCCTCACTCTCTGCCGAGAGCGAAGCAAACTGCTTCGCCAGCGCCACCAGCGGCATGACCGGCGCACCGCTTCCGTTGGTCGCGGTGCGCCTCGCCGTCAGTGGCAAGCGCGCCGGCGCTGCACGTTTCCCCCTCGCCGCGCCGCGCGCGCTCGCCTTCGGCTCGCGCGCCGCCGCTCCGCGCACCTTCGTCGGCCCGCCGCCCGCGCCGCCCTGCCGACGAAGGTCCGCTCCGCGGCCCGGCGCCTCCGCCCTCCCGCCGCTCCGCCCATGTGCGGCCGGACTGCGGCCCGCCGCCCGCCCGCGCCACACCGGGCCGCAGTCCGGCCGCACATCGGCTCCGCGGCCCCCCGCGCCGGCGGCGCGGCTCCCGGCCCCCGACGGCGCGGCTCCCGCCCCCGGGCTGTCTGGTGGGGTAGGGAAATCTCGTTCCGCGTCACTCCTTCCAATGGGGAACGTGTGATTCGGGGTCCCGCTCGTTTCCTCTTCTTTCGGCACATGAGCGTTTCGTCAGATAGCTGCACGGCGGCGGAAGCCATTCATCACGCCAAAGAACCGCTCGCGCTGCCGTGCCAACAGCTCACAACAATCCACATCGCGAACCTCACTTTTCCGAATCGGTGTGTTGCAAACAGGAGGAGCTTCCATGGGTATCGAGCAGGGTCCTAAGCCACCAACCATTTGTCCGGTCTGCAAGGGCACAGGGAAGAAAGACGGCCGCAGTTGCCCCGAATGCAACGGTACCGGCAGGCGTCGCTAAACCCGCTACCTGCCATGCCAGCCGTGGACTTTACGTGCAGATTGCGGCTACGGAGTCGAGATGAGATTGATTCTTAGCGGCAGAACCACCACGGTCGTCGAGGAAGGCAGCGGCTATCTTTCGATCAACGGTCAGTTCGGCTTCGGAAACCTCATCGACCTTCCCGCATGGCCTGAGGGAACAGAACTTCATTATCTCGATGCCGCGCTTGTCGTGACGCCCGAAGAAGCTGACCTGATTGAAGAGAATCGATGGGGGAAGATCCCTTTATGTACCAAGGGTGGCGTACGCGGTACCTTCAACGTCGATGTCGAAGATCTTGTGGCCGACGCCGATGCGCTTCGCGAATTCGCCTTAGGAGTGAGGAAGTTCGCTTTCGACGATATTGACAATCTTGCATTGGTTGAGTATCAGATTGAGAAAGGCGTCGGAGAACTCAAGCAGCGATTCTGGGCGGCCACCGGAGTGCAGAAGGACGCGGTGGCGCCCACCCCGCCAGAAGCAACGCTGTTTCTCCTGCTCCTCGCGGCCAACGTCGATACAACAACCGATAGGTTCCGACTGGAAGCGGGTGAGCTATCGGAACAAGAAGAGGCCTTCATCCTCGGATTGTGCAACAGTTGGGGATTCTTCGAGTCTGTTTCGACGCAGAGCGATTTGGAAGCCGCGATAGCCAAATATCAGTGGGTGAAGAGCCTTTCTCTGAATCAGAACGACTTTATCGAGCAATGCGCAGCATCATTGCCACCAGAACCCGCGTTGCGCGATCTTACGTACTATCTGTGTCTTGAAATCCTGTTTCTGAATGGAAGAATTGAGCGGGGCTCGGTGGAAGAAGACTTAATGGCTAAGCTGGAACGGATTCTCAAGATTAACCCTGCGGTTGCAGACTTTGTTTTCGGATTAGAACTGTTTAAGACGGCAGTCGCCGGCTAACTACGATTGTTATTCAATCGAGGACATCTTCCTGGCTGGCCCCCGGGATACCTCTCACATCCCTGCGACCTTATCGGTGGTATCGTGACAAGCTAGAGGACGGCATGGCAACTGTTGAATGTGCAGCTTCCAGATGCACCGCTACCGGAAGGGGCGGACGCATCTTCGCGCGGTGCCCGAAGTGCGGAGCGTGGTGGTGTAGTCAGCACGGCACAAAAGGAAACGCGTGTCCCGGCTGCCACCATAAGTATCTGATAGGAGCCTAAGGTGTGTGTGTGTCGGTGCGTCATTAGCCGATAAGTTGACCGATGGCCACTACGACAGAAGGAAGAGGCGTCGGGCATGAGCAAGAAGACGACGTAGTGCGTGCTGGTCAGATGTGGTCAAAGGAGAAAAGCGATGAGTAGCCAATTGGATAACGAAATCCAACTGCTTGAGCGATACGAGAAAGACTTCGAGGAACATATGCACGGCTCGGATGCTGAACGCATGCGGCAGCGTTATAGCAAACAAATCGAACTCGTCCGATCCCAATTCCCTGAGGAACGCGCTTGGAAATTTCATCAAGCTAACCTTTACCATCACACGGCGGTTCAAAAATATGCCGCCGAAAAGACAAGAGAGGCAATGGAATTTGTCGACAAGGCGATCAGTACTGACGATCGTGCAAGACACAGGATGTTGAAGGCCAAACTATGCCAAAAGCGCGGCCTGCGCGACGCGGCGATCGCCGAATTGGATTACATTTGTACCAACTTCTCTGACAGTACGTTGTATCTCGACGCTCGACAATTGAAGGACGAGATCGAAAGTCAGCCGAAAGGAAAGTGTTTCATTGCTACCGCCGCCTACGGCTCACCACTGGCAACCGAGGTTGTTGTACTAAGTCGATTTCGAGACGAGGTGTTGCTCCCGTCGAAACTTGGCGCTTTATTTGTGACTGTCTACTATCACGTGTCACCGCCGCTAGCCTCGTTAATTGCGAGAGTGGAGTTCCTGAGAACCGCCACACGACGTCTGTTTCTTGCGCCGCTGTTGCGATTGTTGAAACGAAACTGACCCGGCCGGGGACTCCGCTGTCCTTCGCCGGCCCTCGCCCTAACGCGCGATCGTCGCCTGCTGCATCGTCGCGCTGATCTCCGGTTTTTTTTTAGTTTCGCCCACGGCCCACCCATCACGCGTCTGCACAGCTACGTTCGCAACGCAGCGCAACTCGCTCGCCCCCGGCGCAATCCACCGGGTGTAGATCGCGGCCCCCTCGTGGCGTCACTGTTTTTGCAGAGCGAGAAGACCAACCCGGCGCTTCGAATCCGCAAAAACAGCGCCGCCACTTCCCACCCTCCCATCGCCTGTGGGCTCTTTCATCGCACCCGCTCGTTTCCCCCGCCCATGCGCCGTCACGCCGCTTGCAGCGGGTTACCTCTGTTTGCACGCACGCGCGTCGTGAGCAAGCGTCGCGCCGGCGCCCCAACTGCCACACCATCGCATCGTGGGTCCTTTTGATCCACGCGATCTCCTCGCTTGCACACCATCTTTGGTTAAACTTCGCCATCGAACCAGAAGGAGTGCAGCAATGACCGACCGCACGATCGCGGCGCTTCGGGTGCGCGTGATGGCTCGCGACGAGAACGTCTACAGCGAGGCAGAACCGCGCGCGCGTTTCTGGCGCGCAGTCACGCACGCCACGGGAACGAGTCGCGAGACCGAACCCGCACTTTTCGAGCGGCGTCTGGAAGAGAGCTTCGGCGATGACTTGAAACGACGAGTCGTTCGCTACTTTCATACCTCATGGCGCGGTGATGATCACCGCCAAGACTTCCCCGGCCGCGTGATCACGCTAGAAAAGGCGGACAAGCAAGGCCTCGCGTTGTCGCATGTTTTCTTCGAGGCACGGGTGCGCGGCTATGGCAGCCTAGACTTCGCTCTCGAGATCGCGGGCGCGCGAGATCTTGCCGGGTTACTCGACAACAATCTCGACCTCTTCATGATGCTGATGCGCGCGTACATCCCTGAGAGCTTCCGCCAGGTCACGAACGTCTACGGCAACGCGGACGCCGAGACGTTCGACATCAGCGCGTCGCCGGAGCTACGCGACGCATTCGAGGGGCGGCCGCGCCGCCATCTCGCGCTTCCTCAAGCGATGGGCGGTCGCGAGTTCGCAATCTGGGCCATCACGAACGGGACGCTTCTGCCAGCCGTTCTTCTCGCACTCGCTGTCCTCTACGTCACATACAAAGGCGTTGCCGACGAACGCGCAATCGTTGCCGCGAGCCAGCAGCGCGTGCTTGCACATCAAGAAGCACTTCTCAAAGAGAGCAATGAACGGGCGAAGCGCCTCGCCGCGATCGAAGAAAAGCTGATCGAGCGCGCCATCGCGACGATGCCGCAGCCGCCGGTAACACAGACAACGACGGTCGCTCCACAACCACAGCAGAGACCCTAGCCGCGACGGCCCGCGCCCTCAACCCGCTCTATCGCACTACGGTATCGTGTATCCGCGCGATTCGCATTTTGACATCGCGGAACTGGTCATCCGTAAGCTTCGGCATCATCGGTTCCACGACATACAGTTCACGCAATGACTGTAGGTACTCGTAATCCGCCCGCGCTGTCGCATCAATGAAGTCCTCAGGGTCAAGAACGTGCATCTCTTCCCACGCATCACGTACTCGCTTCCCGAGTGCTCCCGTCCGTCCATTCAACATCGCGACTGCGATCTCCAGCTTCTGCCTAACGTACGCCGGTTTGTTTGTCATTTGGTCGCCTCCTCCACTCCGCGCGATTTCTCCCACCGTTCCGAAGAACGATCGCTCAAGCTCCGTCACCACACTTCGCATACCAGGCCTCGCATCCGCATATCGGATGTCGGCAAGAATCGGCGGAATCTCGCAGTCATCTAGGCGAACAGGCAGCACTCTTACCGAGTTATCAGACAGCTGCCGCATTAGGGCAGCGGAGAACTCCTTCTTCACCCACGGCCGTGTCACGGAGTGCTTTGACAGCAAGACGATCAGATGCGTCACTTTCCCCAGCGCCTCGCCAATCTTTTCCACGATCGAATCACCGACACGTATCTCCCATTCGTCTAGCCATACATCTGCGCCCATCGATCGCATCAGCGTCGCCAGTTCACGCGCCGTCTCTTTATCGTCCGACGCGTGACACACGAACGCGTGAACTACTGGCTCCCGTAACCACCTTAAACCTTCCACAAAAGCGCCCACCGCCTCCCGCACGCGCGCTTCCGGCTGTTTCTCGAATTCCAAGTTGATGAACAAGTGGACCTTGATACCCTTCTCGGTGATGTCCGTGGAAATCTTTTGCGTTCCCGCAACACCGAGCCCGTAGGGGTCGGGATTCCGGAAAGCACGCGACAACCGTTCGACCACCCGCGGTTGCTCCGCCGCTGTTACATTGAACCCAACGCCGCCGTACACGCTTAGGTTTGTCAGATCGCCTTCTCGCCCTGAGTTCAACCCGTACACCTCGATCTCCGCTGCTCCTTTCGGCGCAGGCAACCCGAGGATTTCCACGTGAGAGCTCGGCGGGATATCACGCATTCGGAGATCGCCGAGCTCGGACACATCGATCTGATACCGATCGACAGCCGGGTTTCTAAAATACACCCGCCCATCAACCGTGATCGTTCGAACGCTTTGCATGTTCTCTCTCTCGCATTTCTCGTGTTGCCAACGCTGCCGTTTCCCCAAGCTACCCCTCGCTCGTCTCGACCGTAGCATATGGGGTGGGGGACTTCGCTACTCCCACCGCCCGCAGGTGAGTGAACATCACCGGAGTCGCACGTTACGCCCTCAATGCTTCGATGCACCGGAGCGCGCGTCTTCGCGCGCGCTGCGCTTCGCGCATCGCACAGCCTGCTCACCATCGGTCACGGCTCGGATTACTCCGCCATCCCGTCGCTCAAAAGTGATCAGCGATGTTCGCGCATCCATCCACGCTCCACTTCACAAACTTGCCGCTCGCATCCTTTCGGTTCCCATTGCGCCGGGAGCGCCAACGTGCAGAATATTTCTCACCATGAACTACCTCGAGCACCTCAACAGCGATCCGCAAATCATGTCCGGTGAATGCGTTTTCACCGGCACGCGCGTCACGCTCCGCACGATCATCGCGAGCCTCGCTGCAGGCGATTCCGTCGAGGAATTGCTCGCAAACTTCCCAGCGCTCAAACCAGCCGACATCGTCGCCGCGATCGCCTTCGCCGCCGACCACGCAAGCAAGCACATTCCGCCGCGGGGGTTGCCAGCGCCCGGTCCATACGCGCGCGGATGAATGAGCAGAAAAATGCACCGACCTAGAAACTCACGTCCGTGCGCCGCAGCTGAGTGAGAAAACCCATCACACTTATCGCTTGAACGCGACGTCGGCCATCGCGCGAGAACGTCGTGCCGACCGTCGCCGTTGTCAAGTCACCCCCGCCACACCGACTTGACAACGGCGACGGTCGACCCGAAGGGTGAACTGTAGCGACGGCCGACGGAGCGCGACGTGCTCTGGCCTCTGGAGCATCGCGTTTCCGCCGCCCGACCCCGGCGCTTGCGCGGGCGACGAATCAGCCGCCGCATTCAACGTGATAGCGCACCAGCGGCAGGAGTCAAGCCCTCCACCGCCCGGCCGGCTTGACTCCTGCCGCTGCCGCGCGGGGCGTGCAGTTATGCGTCGGCTGCTCCGTCTGGCTGTTTCGTCGCTGGCCCGCGCGGCGCGCCTCGGGTAGCCCGCCCCCAAACGACGCGCGCGCGCTTTTTAGTCTTCGCGTCGCCGCGTTCGTCACTGGCCCGGCGCAACGCGCCTCGGGTAGCGCGTGCCCAAACGACACGCGCGCACTTTCAAGTCTTCGCGTTGCCTTGCAGCCGCGCCGCTGTGGCCTCGTGATTCCCTTGCACGACGAACGCGTCGATCACCGTAATAGCTGCTTCACGGAATCGCTGATCGACTTTCTCAAGCTCGCGCACGCGCTCACGTAGGCGCACGTCCCGCACGCCATCTTCCGGCACCGCGGACGGCCGGCCGAGCACGAGCTCGTCCAGGCTGACCTCCAGCGTCTCCGCGATCGTTGCCAGCGTCTCGGCCTCCGGCACTACCTCGCCCTTCAAGTATCGGGAAATCTGCGCCGGCTGCGCCTTGATGCGATCGGCAAGCTGTTTTTGGTTCAGCCCGCGGCTTCGCATCTTCTCTTCAAGTCGGCGCCCGAGTTCCACCGCGAACTTAGACGGTCTCTTCTTCTTCTTCGTTGCCACGTCCCGGAGTATCACGCCGGTTCCGCGTCGCGCTCCTTCGCCGCCCGCTCGCTTTCGCACACTTGCATGATAAAACAACTCTTGAATTGCACCAAGAAGCAAGTTATAATTTCTTCTTGACAGGGTGACCCATGATCGCGCGCGGATCACGGCAGTCCGGATCATCGCGGCGCAAGGCCGCCACCCTCCCGCGGCCCGGCACTCTCTCCACCCCCTGTAGCCCTTCGGTCGCGGCCCGGCGCGCTTGCGCCTCCGTTGAGTTCCGCATCTTCCGGCCGGTGTCCGCGCGCGTGGGGGTCGCCTCCGCGTGAAAGTCGCCAATCCTGACTACGTCGTCGGCAAAAAGCCGCCGTATGCGGTGCAGCCGCCGATCACGCACCCGCCGTTCTGCGTGTGCGACATTTGCCCCGGCAACCGCAAGCGAGCGGCCGAGGCTCAGGCGCTCTCGCTCGACGAGATATGGTCGCAGCCCTTCGTCATCCGGAACAAGCGCGCCTCGCCGCACCCGGAGAGCCGGCCGAAGACCGTTGCCTACGCTCAGCACCTCATCACCGCCGAGCCGGTACGCCTCGCCGCAGCCGTCAAAGCGGCCGAAGAAGCGCGACTAGCGAAGCAGAACGCGCGATCCTTCGGCGAGATCGTGGATGCATATCGCGCCTACATGCAGTCGGAAGGGAAGCGCTACGACAAAGCCGCCTCGAGGATCAACTACATCGAGCGCAAGATAGGCCGCGATCGCGACGCCAACACCATCGACCTGTCAGACCTCCGCAACCTTCTCGCATCGGTCGCCCACCTGAGCAAGCAAACACGCCGTCACTACGGCTCTACGTTCCTCGCGATGATGAACAATGCGAAGGCGGACGGCATCATCAGGTCCCACGCGCTAGGGGATGCGCGCCTTCCGACCGTTCCGAAGAAGACGACGCGGCCGGTGATCTGGACCCCCGAGGAGCTCGCGGTTATCACCGGCCCCGCGCTCGATCAATACGAAGCCGAGCAGGCGGCGTGGAATCGCAAGGTCGGCAACGTCGCGGGTACCCGCTCGAAACGGGCTCCGTCCTTCCTGCCGCTTCGCGGGCTGGTCCTCATCGCTTACTTCACGCTCATGCGGCCGAAGAACAATCGCGCGCTCACGTGGCAGGAAGTCGCGCTCGATCCCGTGAAGATGACCGGCAGCTTTGAGCTCGACCAGCACAAGAACGTGAACAAGGGAATCCGCGCGTACGGCGTTCTCGCGCCTCGCCTGGTGAAGTACCTGCTCTCGATCCGGCCGCCCAACGCGCGCGGCTACATCCACGCGAATCCCGCCACCGGCAAGCCGTATGTGGACATCCGGAAGCAGTGGGATCGCTTGATGGCGATCGCAAGCGGCATGCTCGGCTATCCACTCGTGAACGAGAAAGCCGACTTCTTCACCTTCCGCCACACCGGCGCTAGCAACATCGCGCAAAGCTCGCGGAACAGAGATGAACTGATGCGCGTCGTGAACATGATGGGCGACACGAACGTGGAGACCGTGAGCCGTCACTACCTCAACCTGCAGTACGCGCCGGATGACGAAGTGATCGCGAACTGGGACCTACCGAAGACGCTTCCTTCCGCCATCGCGCAACTCACCGAGTTCTCTTCCGATCTCACCAACTAACAACGACCGCAGCGCGGCCCTCTGTCGCAGCGACGCCGCCACCGGAGAACGTTCCGAACCACCATGCGCACGCTTCCCACCGTCACCGTCCCGCGCTTCGCTATTGAGTGTTTCAATGAGTGCGGCACTTTTGCGGCTCTTTCCGGCGAGCAACAAAAACGCCGCCAAGTGGCGGCGGGTGAGTCACTTAGATTGGCGGGGCCGACGGGACTCGAACCCGCGACCTCCGGCGTGACAGGCCGGCGTTCTAACCAACTGAACTACGACCCCGCGTCGTAGGAATCTCTGCTAACCACCCTCGGTGCAGGTGCATTCCACCTAGGAGGCGCGCATCGTATTCGGGGGGCGAGTGGGTGTCAATAGTCGAAGAGGTCGGCTTCGCGGAGGGGTTTGGCGGACGCGTCTTTCGGGGAAAGGGAGGGGTCCGTGAGGCCCCAGTCGATGGCGAGGTCGGGGTCGTTCCAGAGGAGGCTGCGGTCGCTGGGCTGGTGCCAGAGGGTGGTGCATTTGTAGAGCACCTCGGCTTCCTCGCTGAGGACGGCGAAGCCGTGGGCGAACTTCGGGGGGACCCAGAGCATGTGGTGGTTGTCGGCGGTGAGCTCGACGCTGGTCCATTTGCCGAAGGTGGGGGAGCCGCGGCGGATGTCGACGGCGACGTCGAGGATGCGGCCGCGGGTGCAGCGGACGAGCTTTCCCTGCGGCTGTTCGAGCTGGTAGTGGAGGCCGCGCACGACGCCGCCGGTGGAGTAGGAGTGGTTGTCCTGGGCGAAGGAGTCGGGGAGGCCGTGGGCGCGGTAGGTCTCGGCGTTGAACGTTTCCATGAACCAGCCGCGGGCGTCGCCGCGGACGAGCGGTTCGAGGAGCAGGACGTCGGGGAGGGTGGTCTTCGATATCTTCAAGCGCGGCGGATGATACTCCGGCGCGATCTCATCAGCGGCGACGCGTCAGGAGGAAGTCCAACGCGCAGGTGCAGAGGAAGCTGGCTCGCGTCAGAGTCTCGCTCGGTTGGTAGTCCGGGTGTTCGGCGGTCATTCTGATCGTACTGCCCGGAACGTACTGGCAGCCGAAGTCGAGCCGGTACTGGCCGTTCGCGTCCGTCAGCGTCTCGAGGTAGAAGATCGTCACTTTCGCGCCGGCGATGGGATGTCCAGTGGAGGCGTTGCGTACGGTGCCGTACGGGATCTTGCACGCGCTGACCAGGACGTCCCGCGTGTTGACGCCGCTGACGAGCCGGACCAGGCCGGCGCCCTGCTCGGCCCCGCCGTTGGCAGTCAGGAGGATCGATAACGCTCCCGGATGCAGGCCTTCGAAGCGGAAGGTGCCGTCATCGCCCGAGGTCGCCCTCCCGACGGTCCTGTCGCCCGACGAGACGCGCAGCACCACGTTGGGAACCGGGGTGCCGTTCGGATCGACCGTGCGGCCGGTGAGCACCGCCGAAGCCGCGGGGTCCAGCGGGTCGATGGGGAGGCCGGGTGCGGTCGGCGATTCACGGTTGCAGGCGAGGGCGATCAGGGCGGCGAAGAGGAGGGTGCGGGCTCGCATGATTTACATACGGACACCGGCTGCTTCCCGTCAGTGTCACAGTCTCTCGACAATCAGGACTGCGTCGTTCGGGTCGTCGCCGAGCGGGAAGCGGGCGATCGGGCGGGATCCGGCGGCTTCGACGCCCTTGAGGATGCGGCGTTCGTTGTAGATGTTCGGCGGGAACACCAGGGATGGCTCACGCGGGGGGCCGAATCGCAGCTGGATGGCCGCGATGCCGCCGGGAGCCAGCAGACGGGCGAGCGAGCGAATGAGGCCGTACCCCTCGGACGGCGCGATGTACTGGAAGACCGCGAGCGAGCAGATGAAGTCGAAGGAGGTCTGAGGCAGCTCGCTGGCGAGCGTGAACGTGATGTTCGTCAGGCCGGCACGCTCGGCGTTCTGGCGTGCGTGCTCGAGGATCGTCGGGGCAATGTCGCAGGCGACCACGCGCTTTGCGCGTCTCGCCAAGGGCAGGGTCAGGCGACCGGCGCCGCAGCCGAAGTCGAGGACGGAGTCGAGCGCGAGGTCGCGGCCGAGCAGCGAGCGGATTGCGGTCAACAGTGCCGCGATGTCCGCCTCGCCGGTGGCGAAGAACTCATCCGTCGATGCTAGCCGCCCATCGGCGTCGAGTACCGGAAAGTACGGCTCGCGCCGCGCCAGCTCTTCCCAGTACTCGACGCCGAGCTTTTTCACCGCGGGTTCTCGCCCGGATCGTCGTCCGTGCCGTCGGGGTCGCGGCGGATGTCTTCGAGCGCGTCTCCCGAAGCCTCGATCTCCACGTGCCTGGGCCACATCACCGAGGCGATCGTGGACAGCGTGAGCAGCCCGGCGATGACTCCGAGCGAGGCGAGGATCGGGACGTGGTACCAGTCGGCGATCACCATCTTCACGCCGACGAACAGGAGCACCAGCGCCAGGCCGTACTTGAGGTAGTGGAACTTGTCGATGACGCCCGCGAGCAGGAAGTACATCGCGCGCAATCCCAGGATCGCAAAGATGTTGGAGGTGTAGACGATGAATGGGTCGGTGGTGATGGCGAAGATCGCGGGGATCGAGTCGACCGCGAAGACGACGTCCGTCGCTTCGATCGCGATCAGCACCAGCAGGAGCGGCGTCGCGAAGCGCCGGCCGTCCTTCGTGATCACGAAGTGTTTGCCGTGATACTCCGGCACGGCGGGCATGATCTTCCGCGCCGCTTTGTACAGCGGGTTCTTTTCCGGATGCGGCTCCGATTCCCCCTCGGCCATCAACTTGAAGCCTGTGAAGATCAGGATCGCGCCGAAGACGTACATGATCCAGCTGAAGCGCGCCACGAGCGCCGCGCCGAGGCCGATGAAGATGGCGCGCATGACGATCGCGCCGATCACGCCCCAGAAGAGCACGCGGTGCTGGTAGATCTTCGGCACGGCGAACGAGGCGAAGAGCACGACGAAGACGAAGATGTTGTCGACGGACAACGCCTTCTCGATGACGTAGCCGGTCAGGAACTCGAGAGCCTTCTGCTTGCCGAACTCGTGGTAGATCCACCAGTTGAACGCGAGCGAGAGCGCGACCCAGACGCAGCTCCAGGTGAGCGCTTCCTTGAAGTGGACCTCGTGGGCCTTGCGGTTGAAGACGCCGAGGTCGAGTGCGAGCATCCCCAGCACGAAAATGCTGAAGATTGCCCAGAGCTGTGGTGATGCGATCGTTTCCATCAGGCGGCGTATCTTACTAATTGCATGCCGCGAACACGCGAATCCGGTCAACTACGCGATAAATTACCGGCAGCGCCAGGGGATTTGGAGGAGGTTCGCATGATCGAGCCGGGTGAAGCATCGAGGGAACGCGTGGAACAGAAGCCGGAGTGGCGGCTGGCCGGGATCATCTTTTTCGGGCTGGTGGCGCTGGTGCTGCTGTATGCGGCGTTCAAGGTCATTCAGCCATTCCTGACGGCAATCCTCCTCGGGGCGATCCTGGTGATCCTCACGTTCAACCTCTTCCGGCGGGTGCGCATCGCCTCGAAAGGGAGCTCGGTGAAGGCGGCCATCGTGATGCTCCTCGGCATCACGGTGGTGATCGTCATCCCGGCCGTGATCCTCTCGACGCTGCTCGTCAACCAGGCGAACGTCGTGGTCGAGAAGCTGCAGGACGGCGAGGCGCAGGTGATGCTCAAGAAGATCGACCTGACGCGGTACCTGAGCTTCATCAAGCGTTTCGCGCCGAACTTCGATCCGGCCACGCTCAGTCCCGAACGGATCCTGCTGCCGGCGATGCGGCAGGTTCCGGGCTGGGCAGCGCGCCACGGCGGCGCGCTCCTCGGCGGGCTGGCGGGCGCGCTGCTCGGGTTCGCGCTGGTGCTCCTGTCGATGTTCTTCTTCTACGTGGAAGGGGAGGACATCATGCAGCAGCTCTCCATCCTCTCCCCGCTGCCGAAACGCTATGACGACGAGTTCCGGGCACGGTTCAAGGACGTGATCGACGCGACCTTCCGAGGGCAGCTGTTCACCGGCATCGCCCAAGGGGTGATGACCGGGATCGGACTGGCGATCGCGCAGGTGCCGGGGGCGGGATTCTGGGGCGCGGTGGCGGCGCTGCTGTCGCTCATCCCGATGGTCGGCGCGGCGGCGGTGTGGGCGCCGGCGTCGATCTATCTCGTCATCTCCGCGTCCATGGGAGCGCGGCCGTGGTGGCAGCCGATCTTCATGATCCTCTGGGGCGTGCTCCCGGTGTCGCTGATCGACAACATCGTCCGGCCGTGGGCCATGAAAGGGAAGGCGCAACTGCCGGCCATCCCGCTGCTTTTCTCGGTCCTGGGGGGGATGCAGGCGTTCGGAATCGTGGGGCTGGTGATCGGTCCGCTGGTGTTCTCGCTGCTGATGACGATCATCGATATCTACAAGAAATCATTCGCGCCGGTGGCCACGAGCATCGAAGTGGCATAGCGGTTGGATGGCGGAGCGGTCATGCTCCCCACCACGGACGTGACGCTCCGCCGCGACGAGCTGAGCGAGGTGCTGTCCCTCAGCCCGAAAATCATCGACGCCCTGATCCTGACCCGCGCCCTCGAAACGGAGCGGCGCGACGGGCGGGAGGTCGTGACCTGCGCCCAGCTCGAGAAGCTGTTCCGCGATTCGCTCCTGCGGGTCTACCAGGCCCAGGCCACGCGCGCTGCCGCGGCTGCGGCGGCGGCGTCGAGGATCGAGCCGGAGCGCGAGATCGAGCTCGACCTCGAGACGGCCGAGGCGGAAGAGGAGCTCCCGGTCATCACCCGCACCTCGGACGAACACCTCATGCCCGGGACTCCCGCTGCCGACGATCGTCCCGATCTTCGCCTGGGCGCCCGCTTCATCCCGCGGCGCCAGCTCGGCGGCCTGTTCCGGGAGGTGAAGCTGGCGGTGCTGCAGATGTCGAACTCCGGGCTGCGCATCCGTCACATCGAGCCGCTCCGGCCGGGGGAGGAAGCGCGGTTCAGCTTCGCGATCCAGAACCCGCCGAAGTCGTTCGTGATGCGCGCCCGGGTGGTCTGGACGAGCATTGCCCAGCGGGGGGAGGGGCCGTCGTTCTACATCAGCGGCCTGAAAGTGGTCACGAATCAGGACCGGCTGGTGGAGGCGACGGAGCTGCTGCGCGCCGCCCGGGAGCTGCATCTGGACGAAAGCCGGCGCCGCAACAACGTCCCGATGCCGGTCCACGGCCTGCCGGACGAGGACGTCGTGGCGATCATCCGCGCGGTACGCAAGTTCGCGAACGATCCGACGGAAGCGAGCCGGTGGTACACGCGAGCCCGTTTCGCGATCGCGGACGAAGAGGTGCGCCGCGCCGCCCCGCGCGGGGCGCGCGACCGTGAAGAAGCGGTCGGAGTCTGGGAGTACCTGCACCGCCGGATCGACCTGAAAGCGGTCGCGGGCGTGGTGCAGTGGATCCGAAGCTCGAGCGTCGCGGCAGTGTGACGCCAGCGTAGCGAGCGTCATCCCGAAGCGAAGCGAGGGATCGGGGAGGTGGAAACCCGTCAAAAAAGCGTATCAACGTTGGCAAATATATTGTAAATACAGATAGTTGATGGGTGCAGAAGTTCGACGCGTACTGATCGCGGATGCAGATCCGGCGATTCGCCAGCAGCTCTTCAGCGCGCTGCTCGAGCTCGACATCTTTTCGGATTGCGTCGCCAACACACAGGACGCGATCGAGAAGCTCGAGAACGAGCGATACGGGCTGCTGCTCATCGACGTCGCACTCCCCACCGGCAATGTCGAGGACGTCATCGCGCGCGTCCAGCAGATGGTGCCGGCCCAGCGGCCGGTGGTGTTGGTCCTGGCCGCCAAGCCTGAGGCCGCACGCACGCTCGACGTCGACATCGTGCAGATCGTCCTTCGCCGCCCGGTCGTCCTCCGGCAGCTCGTCGACCTGGTGCGCAGCTGCCTCCGCAGCGCCGGAGCGCGCGTCGTCGATCCGCCGAAGCAGACCAAAGGCGATCAGTTGATCTCTTGAGCGGTGATGTGGTGGCCGGCTCCGCGCAGGACCGCGAGCGCCGGCTCCAGCACCGCTTCCTTCAGCAGCAGGTAATCCGTGTCGAACGTCGCCAGCAGGAACACGCTGATGCGCGCCTCGGCCAGCGGAGCCACCAGTGCCGCCGCGACGCCCGTCATCTCGAACGGGATCGGCCCCAGCACCTTCAGCAGACGCCAGCCGCGCTCGGCACGCACGTCCTCCGGCACCGCATCGTCATCGCAGACGACCGACAGCTCGTCCTCGGTCCGCGTGACCGAGGTGAACGTGCCGCGCACCCATGGCGGCGCCTCCGCGTCGGGTGCGAGGCGGCAGACGGCGAGCAGTCCGGGGAGGAGTGAGATGCGCAGCTGCATCACTGCGACAGCACGCGCGAGATCGTCTCGATCAGCTCGTTCGCCTCGAACGGCTTCCGCACGATCGCCGCGACGTCCTTGTCGATCCCGCGCAGCACCGACTCCGGCGACGCGGTCACGAGCACGACCCGCTTGAGCAGCTCCGGCCTGGTCTCGCGCAGGTGCTTGATCACGGTCAGCCCGCCTTCGGTGGGCGCCATCAGGTCGAGCAGCAGCGCGGCGTAATCGTTCTGGCCGATCTTCTCGATGGCCTGCTGTCCCTGGCTGACGACGTCGGTGCGATAGCCGGCGCGGCGCAGCAGCGTTCCGACGAGCTTCTGCATCGAGGGATCGTCGTCGAGGACGAGCAGCCGCGCGCCTCGTTTGAGCATCTTCAACATGAGCCGGGGGAGTCTATCGCAGGAGGGGTGGGGCTTTGTGTCGCGTCTGTGGCAGACGTTCCTGACGCGCCGCGCGTGGTGCGGGGTGAGGGATTCGAACCCCCGACCCCCTCGGTGTAAGCGAGATGCTCTACCGCTGAGCTAACCCCGCACGCACGCAGCGCCGCAACGCTAACACGTGTACGTCCGCTGCTACAATCGCCCGGCCTCCCCGAATGAAATCGAAGCCGCTGGTGATGCTCTGCTGGGGCCAGGTGGTCATCGCCACGGTCCTTGTCCTGCTCAACTTCACGAGCATGGTCACCCGTCCGTGGATCGGCGTCGAGTACTCGCGCTCGACCGGCATCGTGACCGAGGTCCAGGCCGGCAGCCCGTTCGCCGGGACGGGGCTGCGCGCAGGCGACCGCATCGTCACGTTCAACGGATACAAGCCGGGCCGCGACATCGGGCCGCTCTTCTTCGTGCGCGCGGGGCAGCCGATCCGCGTGATCATCGAGCGCAACGGCGGCACGCACGAGCTCACCGCCACGCCGGTGACGCAGGAAGCGATGCGCCGCGGGCAGTTGCGCGGCGGCGCGGAGAGCGCGCTCCTGGCGGCGAACGCGTACCTCAACATTCCGCTGCACGTCTGGATCCTCGGGCTCGCGTACGCGCTGCTCGTGCTGCGACCCGGCAACAAGGACGCGCGCATCGCCGCGCTGTCGCTCGCGAGCTGGGCCGGCGGGATGTTCATGACCGGCGCGCCCGGCTTCGGTGCGCTGCTCGAGAACTTGCCGCGTGCGCTGCACGCACCGCTCTACTTCATCGACGCGCTCTTCGTCGCCGGGTTCTTCGCGCTCAACCTCCACTTCGCGCTGACGTTCCCGAGCGAGCGCTCGCGCGTGCGGCGGGGGTGGGAAGTGCTGCCGTACCTCGCGGTGCTGCCGATCTTCATCGAGACCGTCGCCCTCGGCATGCGCCGCTATCACGGCGACGTCGGCCCGGCCTCGCTGCCGTGGCGCAATGTGTATTCGACGGTCGGCACGGCGATGCTCATCGCCGCGCTGGCTGCGCTGGCGGTCCGCTTCTTACGCATGGAAGACGCGAACGCGCGGCGCCGGCTGAAGCTGGTCTTCCTGTCCATGCTCCCCGGCAGCCTCGCATTCTTCATCGCCTACGTGGTGATGATGCTGCAGCTCGCGCAGTTCGAGCCGTTCGTGCGGCTGCTGCACGTCCCGGGAATGCTGATCGGCACCGCGATCTTCGCGTACGCGGTGGTGCGCCACCGCATCTTCCACGTGCGCGTGCTCGTACGGCGCAGCCTGCAGTACGCGCTGGCGCGCAGCACGCTGCTCGCGCTCATGTCGCTGCCTGTGCTCGGTCTGGCCGCGTTTCTCTGGGCGCACCGCGGCGAGTCGCTGGCGGTGCTGCTGACCGGCACACCGGCCGTGTACGTGCTGATCATCCTGCCGCTGATCCTGGTGATCCGCTACCGCAAGACGCTGCTCGAATCGCTCGACCGCCGCTTCTTCCGCGAACAGTACGACGCGCGACGCCTCCTGCTGCACGTCGTCTCGATCATCCGCGGCGGCTCGGACATGCTCGCCCTCTCGCGCGCCGCGCTCGACGAGATCGACCGCGCGCTGCACCCGAAACACATCTCGCTCTGGCAGCTCGATCCGGACGGGGCCGCGCTGCACCGCGGGTTCGCGACCGGTGAGCTGGGGGAGGTGGAGCCGCTCCCGGCGAACGGCACGCTGGCGACGCTCCTCTCGACCGACGACGACCCGCTCGACGTCCACAGCCGCCACACGCGCACCGTGCTGCAGCGCCTGCCCGCGGCCGAGCGCGCCTGGCTCAGCGCGTCCGGTGCGTACCTGATCGTGCCGCTCCTGATCGATCAGCGCCTGGTCGGCGCGATGGTCCTTGGGGAGCGGAAGTCGGAGGAGCCGTACGGCCGCGAAGACCGCGAGCTGCTGCGGATGCTCGGTGCGCAGCTCGCGCTCACGCTCGATTACACGCGCCTCAAGCAGTCGCCGTCGCTGGTCTGGGCGCCGTCGACCTCGACTGCGCCGATTCACCTCTACACCAGCGACGCGCTGCAACTCTGCCCGCGCTGCGGCAGCTGCTACGCCGCCGATGAGACGCGGTGCGAGGCGGACGAGCAGATGCTCGTCCCGGAGTCGGGCGTGCCCCGCATCATCGAGGACAAGTACGTGGTCACCCGTCTGCTCGGACGGGGCGGCATGGGCTCGGTATATCTGGCGACGCAGAAGCGGCTGAACCGGCCGGTGGCGATCAAGGTGCTGCTCTCGCACCTCGTCGGCAGCGCATCGATGCGCACGCGCTTCGAGCGGGAGGCGCGCATCGTGGCCCGCCTGCGCCATCCGGCCATCGTCACGATCCACGACTTCGGCCTGCTGCCCTCGGGGCACGCGTACCTGGTGATGGAGTACCTCGACGGCGACACGCTCCGCAAGACGATCACCTCCGGTCCGCAGCCGGTCGATTCGGCGCTCGAGCTGCTCTGCACGGTCGGCGAGGCGATCGACGCGGCGCATCGCGCCGGCGTCGTCCATCGCGACCTGAAGCCGGAGAACATCATGATCGTGCGCGAGCAGCACACGAACCCGACCCCGCGCGTCCTCGATTTCGGCCTGGCGAAGATGACCGGTCCGATCGGCGAGGACGACGCGACGCTCGTCCAGTCCGGCCATAGCGCGGGCGTGGTCGGGACGCTGATGTACATGGCCCCTGAGGTGTTGAGCGGGCACGTGGCGGACGCGCGCGCCGATCAGTACAGCCTCGGCATCATCGCCTACGAGCTGCTGGCAGGGGAGCATCCCCTCGGCATGGCCACCGATCTCGCCTCGGTGGTGCGAGGTCACACGGAGCTGCCAGTGCCGCCGATCCGCGAGCGCGTGGCCTCGATCCCGCCGCGGGTGGCGGAAGCGATCGCAAGGGCGCTGGCGAAGAAGCCGGGGGAGCGGTTCGGGAGCGTGGGGGAGTTTGTGGCTAATTTGCGTTGACCGCTTCGCGGTTGGTGTCGGGTGTCAGGTGTCTGCGGGTTTACGCCTGGGCGAAATGCGGTGCGAGTGCCGTCAGCCGAGAAACCCCAGACACCTGACACCCGACACCTGATACCCGCTTCTACACGATCATCACCGGCACCGGCGCGTTCCTCACGATGTCGAGCTTGCGCTTGCTCGGTTCGGCGGCGGCGTTGAGGAAGATCGCGTCGGCGTCGTTCTTCGTTGCGTACTTGATGATTTCCTCGGCCGGGTCCTTGCCGTGGACGATGGCGGTGGTCGCGTGCGGGACGGTGGCGGAGACCTCCTTCTGCAGCGCCTCGGCTTTTGCCTGGTCGTCGTCGTCGCAGATGGTGATGAGGTGGATCTCTTTCGCGATGCCGGCCGCGAGCTCGAGGGCGCGGTGCGAGGTCTGCTGCAGGTGCACCGGCACGAGCGCGCGATTGAGGGCGGCGCGGCGGTGGATGCCGTAGCGGATCGCGAGCACCGGTGCGGGAGGATCCTTCAGCACCGCCATCGTGGTCGAGCCGACGAGGAGATGAGCGACGTGATGGCGGCCGTGGGTCGCGATCACGATCAGGTCGACGTTCTCCGACTTTGCGGTGCGGCAGATCTCGTTGCCGGTATCGGGCGCCTGGCGCACGATCAGTCGCGTGGCGAGCGTCGCGTTTGCGCGGCGGACCCGGTCGCGCAGGCGGTCGAGCTCCTGCTGCTCCGCGTATTCGTAGAGCGAAGGATCGGCAGGGAAGCGCAGCTCGTCGGGATTCGAGGGCCAGGTGCGGCGCACGTGCAGGATCAGGAGCTCGGCGTTGCTGGAGCCGGCGATGCGCACGGCGTCGTCGAAGACCCACTCGGAGGCGGTGGAAAAGTCCGTCGGAATCAGGATGCGGCGAAACACGGCATCACTATGAATTGAAAATTAGAAATTGAAAATTGAAAAATCGGAGAGGTCGAGCTTCGCCTGGACGGCGCCAATCCGATCTTTCAATTTTCAATTTTCAATTTTCAATTTGCAGCGGCCACAGCCGCAGCGGGATTGCCGCTCGACGCGGTCGCGACCGCCAGGGGCGTCGCGGGGGTCGCGGCCGGACGATCGGTGACGATGTAGCGGATCACCGTCCTCGGCTCCGCCTCCGTCTCGGCGATCTGCAACGTCACCTGCTTGCCGTTCGGGTCGAGCGCTTCGCCCGGGATGAACGGATCCTGCATGGCTTGGTTCAACCTCACTTCCAGCGTCCGCCAGTCCTTGTTCTCCGGTGGATACGTGTCCCGCGAAGGGAAGCCGCGGAACTGCGCGAGATACGTGGTGTAGAAGTGATAGACCTGCGGGAACGAGTCGTCGGTCGCGAGCGTGTAGACCTGCGCGTTCGGACCGTACTGATTGCGGATCATCACCTCGTCGCGGCGGGTGAGGTCGTCGCGGTACTGCGCGCCCTGGTAGACCGGGATGGCCGGGTTGATCGCGCCGAGGACCTGGTTCGCGTCCACGTTTTTCTGCGCGGCGGGGGCTTCGCGCGAGGGCGCTGTCTCCCCGGCGGCGTTCGATTCCGTCCCGCCCGTGCATGCGGCACTGAACAGCACGGCTGTAAGTGTCAGCGAAGTCAGGGTTAGAGCGGTTCGATTGCGCGTCATCGATAGGATATACAGCAAGCGATGTGCCGTTAGTTATTCTGGGCGTGCACCACGACCGACCGGTGCCGTTTCGCGTTGCTGCGGAGACGCTCCAGGGCCGTCTCCCCGCCATATTTGGCGACGAGCTTCTCGTCGTAGAGGTCGGAGACGCTGGCGACGCTGTCCAGGGAGGCGATGAGCTGCTCGGGACGCAGGCGGCGTCCCAGGAAGGAGTGCGAGTAGAAGATGTCGTTGCCGACCATGCTGAACGCGCCGAGCGGCACCTCCGAGTTCAGCGTGAGCAGCTCCTGCATCAGCTCGAACGTAGGCTCGACGCCCTGCACGCAGAAGGCGAGCACCTCGATGACCGCGTCATCCTCCTCGTACGCGTCGATCGAGATCTCGAGCACCGTCGAGCCGTACTTCAGGTAGAAATCGCAGTGCTCCGCGTCGTCGGAATGTTCGTCGACGAGCTCGTCGAGGTACGTCTTGACCTGACGGTAGACCTCTTCCTGGCACTGCGTATGGAACGTTCGGGCTCGCGCTGTGGACATCGCGGGGATTATAACGGCATCGATGGCTAACCAACTGTTCGCTCCTGATCGACGCAGACGACTCGTGTTGAAGCGCGGCAAGGAGCGCGTGATCTCCAACCGCCACCCGTGGATCTTCGCGGGCGCGATCCACACCGAGCGCGGACCGGAAGACGCGGCGATCGCCGACCTCGTCGACACCGAAGGGACGCACATCGCGTCCGGCTTCTACTCGCGCCACTCGCAGATCCGTCTGCGCGCGATCACGTTCGGCGAAGAAGAGCTGACGCCCGAGACCATCGCCACGCGCATCGAGCAGGCGGTGGCGCGGCGGAGACCGATCTTCGACGAGACCACCAACGCCGCGCGCGTGCTGCACGCGGAGGGGGATGAGCTGAGCAGCATCGTGGTCGACCGCTACGACGACGTGCTGGTGGTGGAGATCGCGAACGCGGGCGTCGAGCAATTGAAGCCGCTGATCGTGGAGACGCTGCAGCGGGTGCTCTCGCCGCGCGTCATCTATTTCAAGAACGACCTGCCGGCGCGCAAGCTCGAGCAGTTGCCGATGCAGGACGAGACGGCGGGCAGCGGCGATCCCTCCGCCACGATCAGCGAGTCGGGGTTGCGCTTCCGCGTCAATCCGGCCGAGGGGCAGAAGACCGGGTTCTTTCTCGACCAGCGCGAGAACCGGCGCCTCGCGCGCACGCTCGCGTCGGAGAAGCGCGTGCTCAATCTCTTCTCCTACAGCGGCGCGTTCGGTGTCTACGCCGCGGCGGGAGGCGCGGCGTCCGTGACGAACGTCGACATCTCCGCACCGGCCATCGAGCACGCGCGCGAGAACCACGCGCTCAACGGTTCCGGCGCTGAGTTCATCGTGGCGGACGTCTTCCAGTACGTCCGCACGCGCCACAACGACCGCTTCGACCTCGTGATCTGCGACCCTCCCGCGTTCGCCAGGAGCCGCGGCGAGGTCGAGCGCGCCGCACGCGGCTACAAGGACGTCAACCTGCACGCCATGCGCATGGTCGAGCCGGGCGGGTCGATGATGACCTTCTCCTGCTCGGGCCACATGTCGGTCGATCTCTTCCAGAAAGTGATCTTCGCGGCCGCGCTGGACGCCGGGCGCCGCATCTCCTTCGTGCGGCGGCTCACCGCGGGGCCGGATCATCCGGTGTCGATCTACTGCCCGGAAGGGGAGTATCTGAAAGGGTTTCTGCTGGAGGTGCATTGACGCATGTATGCGCCCTGTAAGCGCTCGCTCTAAAATGCCTCCCTTATGACGGCCACCCCTATCGCCGCGCACGCGTCCCGTGAGATCACCGTCTCGTACCTCGGCGAGCTGCTGTTCAACGCCGGCTTCATCGACGAACGGCAGCGCGCGGACGTCGAGGCGGCCGACCGGCAGTTCCGGCTGCAGGCGCGGTCGTCGAAGCTGCGGGCCGATGAGGACGCGAGCCCGTTCAAGGTGCTGGCGGCGATGAACCTCACCGACGCCAGCGGCAGCGGCACGCGCATGGACGACTTCCTGCTGGCGCGCCTCATCGCCGAGGATGCGCACCTGCCGTTCTTCAAGATCGACCCGTTGCGGCTCGACGTGCAGATGGTCGAATCGCGCATCTCCCGGCCGTTCGCGCGCAAGCACAAGATGGTCCCGGTGGCGATCAAGGACGGCAAGCTGGTCGTGGCCATCGTCAATCCGTTCGACCGCCTGGCCATCGACTCGTACCTCCCGATGGCCAAGGCGGAGATCGAGCTCGTCGTCGCTGCCGAGAGCGACGTCATGGGGGTCATCAACGAGCAGTACGGCTTCCGCGCCTCGGTCACCAAGGCCAACCGCGACCTCACCAAGGGTGCGATCGACCTCGGCAACCTCGAGCAGTACATCAAGCTGAAGTCGGGCGCGGAGATCGAGGCCAGCGACGCGCACATCGTCAACGCGGTCGACTTCCTGCTGCAGCACGCGTACGACTCACGCGCGTCCGACATCCACATCGAGCCGAAGCGCGAGCACGCGAACATCCGCTTCCGCATCGACGGCGTGCTGCACGAGATCCAGCGCGTGCCGAAGCTGGTCAACCTCGCCATCACCTCCCGCCTCAAGACGATGTGCCGGATGGACATCGCGGAGAAGCGCCGCCCGCAGGACGGCCGCATCAAGACGGAGCACAACGGGCAGGAGATCGAGCTGCGCGTCTCGACGCTGCCCACGGCGTTCGGCGAGAAGATGGTCATGCGCATCTTCGACCCGGAGGTGATGATCAAGGAGCTGGCGGGCCTCGGCTTCTACGACGACGAGCTGAAGATGTTCGCCGACTGGATCAAGCGCCCGCACGGCATCATCCTCGTCACCGGTCCGACCGGCTCCGGTAAGACGGTCACGCTCTACTCCGCCCTCAAGAGCCTCGCGTCGCCGGAGATCAACATCACCACCATCGAAGACCCGATCGAGATGGTGCACGACGAGTTCAACCAGACCTCGGTGCAGAACAAGGTCGGGATCACGTTCGCCTCGGCCCTGCGCACCATCCTGCGCCAGGACCCCGACATCATCATGGTCGGCGAGATCCGCGACGGGGAGACCGCGCAGAACGCGGTGCAGGCCGCGCTCACCGGCCACCTGGTCTTCTCCACGCTGCACACGAACGACGCCTCGACCTCGGTCACGCGACTCGTCGATCTCGGCATCCAGCCGTTCCTCATCTCCTCCACGCTCATCGGCACGATGGCCCAGCGCCTCGTGCGCCGCATCTGCGAAGACTGCAAGACCAACCGCCCTCTGACGGTCGAAGAAGCAGCCATGCTCAACCTCCAGGCGCCGCAGGGAAAGCGGATCATCGTGAAGGAAGGGGCGGGCTGCATCCGCTGCCGCAACACCGGCTACTACGGCCGCACCGGCATCTTCGAGATCCTCCCGGTCGACAACGCCATCCGCGACCTCATCGAGCGCGGCGAGGATTTCCTGAAGATCAAGGACATGGCCATCAAACGCGGCATGCGCACGCTGAGGCAGAGCGCCCTGCGCAAACTGGCCGAGGGTGTGACGAGCTTCGAGGAAGTGGTGCGGGTTACGGGGATTTAGATGAACGCCGGAGGCGTGTCGTAGGGTAGCCGGTGGCAGGCGGCCGAAGGCGCGCCGCCACCGGTAATCGTGCGATAACGATTTGCACCCCAGCGGGGTGCCGTACGTGACCCCTCCGGGGTCGAAATGGGGGGCTGACGGGATCCGGTGGCGGCGTGCCTTCGGCACTTGCCACCGGCTACCCTACGACACGCCTCCGGCGTTTGACGAGGCTGACAGGCGAGACGCAGCACGGGCCTCACGCTACGCGCGATGCCCTCACTCCCTCGCCAGTTCCAGCGCCTTCTCCAATACCTCATCCCGTCCTGCCGCCAATGCTTCGATCGTGCGTGGTACCGGCACGTGCGGCACGAGCCCAACGCGTTGCAACTGGCGGCCGTCGATGTGGCGGACGTCCATGCCGGTGAAGGTGAGGTAGATGCTTCCGGGGAGGACGGCACGGGTGATGTTGCCGTTGGCGCCGGCGGTGGGGGAGCCGATGAAGGTGGTGTTGGCGATTGCTTCGAAGACCAGGCCGGTGTGCTCGGACTGGCTGATGGCGCGTTCGTCGATCAGCATGAAGGTGGGCTTCGTGTATTGCTGGGCGAGGTTGCCGAAGCCGAGGTCCTGCTCCTGATAGTCCTGCTGCACCTCGGCGGCGACGACGCTGGGGATGCGGATCTGTGCGACGCGCGAGGTGCCGGTGCGGTTGAAGAGGCGGGCCAGCCGCGGGAAGGTGCCGCGAGAGATGATCGGCCTTTCCGCAACCGGCGTCGCTTCTTTGTGACGAAACCCGGAATGCGCGTGACGAACCTTTCCGCCGAGGCCGATTCCCGTTTCCCCGGCGCGCTACCATGTCCGCATGCCTCGGTTACTGGTACTGCTCGCGCTGCTGCTTCCCACGTTCGGTCGTGCGGCAGAAACGGCGACGGTGGCGTGGCACCGGGCGCCGGCCGCGGCCGCCGCCGTCGCGCGCGCCCAGCAGAAGATGCTGCTCGTCTATTACGTCGGCGACTGCGGGCGCTGCAGCGCGGCGAGCGACGCGATGTTCGAGAACGCCGCGTCCGATGAGGTCTTCAAGACGGCGCTCGATTCATTCCTGCCGCTGCGGATCGATGCCGCCACCGCGGCACACCCGATCGTCGACGCACTGCGCAAGCAGAAGAAAGCGCCGCTCGTCGCCATCTACGATACCGAAGGCGTGCAACTGCAGGCGTTGAGCGGCGACGACGTTCGCTGGAACAAGGTCGGCGAGTTGCTGCTGCGCTTCCGTGCGGCGCGCCGGCTGGTGGCCGCGGCGGCCGAGTTCCGCCTGCGCGGCAACAGCGGCGCCGTGGCGTATGCGCTCGGTGAGGGGCTGATGGCCGCGCGCGAGCCGAAGAGGGCCGCGGAACAGTACGACCTTGCGGTGAAGGCGTACGGCTCGGAGTACCCCCAGGACCGGCAGTTCTCGGAGATCATGGGCGGGTACGCGCGGTTCGCTGCCGGACAACAGAAGCTCGGGCGGCATGAAGTGACGAAGGTGCTGCGCGCGGCGCTCTCGGACGCTGTCGCGGCGGAGGCGCACTTTCGCCTCGGCGCGATGTCCGAGGCCTCGCAGAAGAAGAGCGTTCCGGTCCCGAGCAGCACGCAGATCGCAAGTCCGAGGGGCACCAATCAGCGCACGCAGGATCCGGTCCGCTACACGACGGTCCTCGTCGACGATCCGCTCGCGCTCAAGGCCGCGATCGCGTCGTACCGGAAGGCGTACGAGCTCGCGGCACCCGGGTCCGGCACGCTGGAAGGTGCGATTCGCGCGCTCGCACGCGTCGACGACCGTCCGCTGCCTCCGAAGGAAGGGATCCAGTCGACGCTCCGACTCACCGCGCCGCCGCGGCCGACGCTGACGGGGGAGGCGGAGTTCGTCGCCGAGGCGGGACCAGGCGTGGCCCGCGTCGACTTTTTCCTCGACGACCGCCAGGTCGCGTCGAAGAACAAGGCGCCGTTCCGCGCCACGATCGACGTCGGTCCGACCGCACGCGCCCGCAGCGTGAAAGCGCGGGCCTTCGACGCGAAAGGGCAGCCTCTCGGCGATGCGGTCGTGGCGATCAACGACCGGCTCGATTCGTTCGTGCTGACGATCGTCTCGCCGGTGTCCGACGTGCTGCGCGCGGACGCGGACGTCGAGCTCGACGTGCGGGTGCCGCCCGGCCGCACGCTGAAGAACGTGGAGCTCTCGTGGAACGGCGCGCCGTTCGCGAGCCTGACGCAGCCACCGTTCCGTGCGCGCATGAAGGGGAGCAGCGAGCTCGGATACCTGCGGGCGTTCGGGACGCTCGACGACGGCACGACCGCCGAGGCGACGAAGCTGTTCAACACCGTCGAATCGGCGTCGGTCGAGGTCGCGGCTGTGACGCTGATCGCAAGCGTCGCCGACTCCCAGGGCGACCCGATCCCCGGCCTCGCCTCGGGCGATTTCGCGGTGCTCGACGAAGGGAAGCCGGTCGCCGCGGAGCTGCGCTCGAGCGAAGACGACCCGATCACCATCGGCATCGCGGTCGACAGCTCGTCGAGCATGGCCGGCAAGCAGTTGTACGTCATCCGCGCCGCGGCGGAGCTCCTCGGGCGCGCGTTGCGTCCGCAGGATGAGGCGTTCGTGGTCTCGTTCGATACCGGCGCGCGGCTCGTGCACGCGCGCTCTAAAGACGTCGATGCGATGCGGGGAGCGGTGCTCAGCCTCATCCCGGGCGGCGGCACGTCGATCTTCGACGGCGTGACGTTCGCGCTGCAGCAGTTGCAGGGGATCCCGGGGAAGCGGGCCCTGCTCGTCTTCTCGGACGGCCGGGAAGGGACGAGCAGTGCGAGCGCGAAGGAGTGCGGCCGCCTGGCCCGCGCCCTCGGCGTGCCGGTGTACCTGATCGTCCCTCCGGGCGGCGCGAAGCTCGACCACGCGCTCGCCGACGTCGCCGAGGCCACGGGCGGACTGCTGCTGCATGCGACGCCCGTGGACAAGCTCGGCGAGCTCGCGGACCGCCTCGGCGAAGAAGTGCGCAGCCAGTACGTCCTGTCGTTCGCGCGCCCCGCGGGGGTGAAATCAGGGGAGTGGCGCTCGCTCCGGGTCGACGTGCGAGGCCGCGAGGCCAACGTGCGGGCAGTGCAGGGCTACCGCGCGAACTGACCGCCCTGACCGGTCTTATCCATGGACGTGATTGCTGGGCCAGCCATGGCAGAAGATCACAGCCATGGATAAGATCCCTCCGCGATCCATGGCAGAGGACTACAGCCATGGATGTGATCGTCCGCCCTACGTTGATAGTAAGCTGGGCATGGGTCGGTAGCATGTCCTATCCTTGGGTGTGATGTTTGGCCGACTCACGGTAGCGTGTCACAGCCATGGCTGTAGCTCGCTACCGTGGAAGCCAGGAAGATCACAGCCATGGGTGTAGCCACCCACCCATGCGCGGTAACGAGGCTACCAATCGAGGCTAGACGACTGTAGCCGCACCGCCACACGCCGTGCCCCACCCCGAGCGTTACCATCTTGTGACCATGGCACGTCTACGGTTCCTCCTGGCGTTTGCGCTGACGCTCGTCCCGATGTTCGTCCGTGCGGCGGACGCTCCGCCGATCGCGTGGCAGACCGACCCGCAGGCGGCGCTGGAGGCGGCGCGGGCGGACGAGAAGATGCTGCTGGTCTACGTGCGCGACAACTGCGCCGGCGCGTGCAACGCCGAGGGCGACGCGATGTTCGAGAACGCGGCGGCGGACGAGGTCTATCTCCGCAGCGCCTCGGCGTTCGTGCCGCTGCGCATCGACAATGGGAACGCTGGTCCGACTTCGCTGGACAGGCTCTCGCGGCATCCCGGCCGGCCGCTGGTGGCGATCTACGACGCGTCGGGCGTGATGATGGCGTTCCTCAACAAGGGGAGGCTGAAGTGGGAGCACGTGGGCGAGCTGCTCCTGCGCTTCCGCGGCGTGCGAGAGCTGGTCGCGCATTCGGTCGCCTTGCGCGCCTCGGGGGACGCGGCCTGGGCGGACTACGTCCTGTCGCGTGCGTTGTTTTCGGCGCATGAGATCCCGCTCGCGGCGAACCGCGCCGACCTGGCCGCGAAGGCGTTCGCGAAGCGGGGGGAGACGGAAGCGCAGGAGCGCGCCGAGGTCTTCGCCGGCTTTGCCTGGTACGCGGTGGGAGCGCGCGACCGCGGCGTGAAACTGGTCGAGCGCGTCGTGCGCCTCGGCGTATCCGACGCCGTGGTCGCGGAAGCGAACCTCCGCATGGCGGCCATGTTCGAGCTGGCCGGCGACGTCCCGGTCACGCCGGGTGGCGTCGTGAAGGTCGCCCAGAACAAGGCGCGCGCGCTCACCCATTACCGGCGAGCCTACGAGCTCGCCGCGCCGGGGTCGCAGACGCTGGCCGCGGCGCGCGGCGCGCTGTCGCGCATCGACGACCGGCCGCTCCCGCCGAAAGGGGGTGTGGAATCGGTCCTGCGGCTCATCCCGCCGGCGCGCCAGACGCTCACCGGCGACGCCGAGTTCCTCGCGCAGGCGGGAGCGGGGGTGGAGCGGGTCGACTTCTTCCTGGACGGCAAACAGGTCGCTTCGCTGAAGCGGGCCCCGTTCCGCACCACCATCAACGTCGGACCGACGCCGCGCGTGCGCACCGTCAAGGCGCGTGCTTTCGACGCCGCGGGCAAAGCGATCCGCGATACCGAGATCACGATCAACGACCGCTTCGACGCGTTCCTCGTCTCGATCGTGGCCCCGGTGTCGGACGTGCTGGACGGCGCGGCGAACCTCGAGCTGGACGTCATCGCCCCGCCGTCGCGGAAGGTGAAGAACGTCGAGGTGTTCTGGAACGACGAGCGCACCGCGGTGCTGACCGCCGCGCCGTATCGCACGCGCATCACCGGACGGGCGAACGAGCTCGGGTACGTGCGCGCCGTGGCCACGCTCGACGACGGCACGACCGCCGAGGCGTCGAAGCTGTTCAACACCGTCGCGGAGACCATCGAAGTCGGCGCGGTGACGCTCATCGCCAGCGTCACCGACAAGAAAGGATCGCGGATCGGCGGGCTGCGCGCGGCGGACTTCGCCGTGCAGGACGAGCGTCAGCCGGTGGTGCCGGAGCTGCGGTCATCGGAAAGCGAGCCGGTGACGATCGGCATCGCCATCGACAGCTCCTCGAGCATGATCGGCAAGCAGTTCTACGTCATCCGCGCGGCCGCGGAGTTCCTCTCCCGCGGGCTGAGACCGCAGGACGAGGCGTTCGTGGTCTCGTTCGACACCACGCCGCGCCTGGTGCATCCGAGGTCGCGCGACACGGCCGCGCTGCGGTCGGCGGTGCTCGACCTCGTGCCGCGCGGCGGAACGTCGATTTTCGACGGCATCACCTTCGCGCTGCAGCAGATGCAATCGATCCCGGGGAAGCGCGCCCTGATCGTGCTTACCGACGGACGGGAAGGGGCGAGCAGCGCCAGCGCGCGCGAATGCGACCGCCTGGCCCGCGAGCTCGGCGTACCGGTCTACCTCATCGTCCCGCCCGGCGGGGAAGAGAGGCTCAACGCGGTGCGCGGGATCGTCGAAGCGACGGGAGGAGTGATGCACCACGCGCAGCCGGTGGACGAGCTGGCTGCGCTCGCCGACCGGATCGCGGATGAAGTGCGCGGCCAGTACGTGCTGTCGTTCACGAGACCGGCCGGCGTCAAAGCTGGCGAGTGGCGCGCGATCGGCGTGAGCGTACGAGGACGCGACGCGATCGTGCGCACCATTCAGGGGTACAGGGCTAACTGACCGCGGCAAAGCCGCGGTCATCCCGAAGCGAAGCGAGGGATCTAAAGCGAGCGTTTCTTGCCGCGGATGTTGCGACGGCTGCCTTTCGGCTTCGCACCGCCACCACCGTAGCCGCCACCGCCGTAATCGCCGCCACCACCGCCGCCGCCGTAGCCGCCGCCGCCACCACCACCGCCGTAACCGCCACCGCCGCCGCCGTAGCCACCGCCACCACCGCCGTAGCCGCCACCACCGTAGCCACCGCCGCCGCCGGCTCCACGTCCACCGCCGCCGCCAAAGCCTCCGCGACCGCCGCCACCACCACCACCGGTGCGCGGGCGATCCTCAGCGGCGTTGACGCGCAGTGCGCGCCCGCCGAGCTGATAGCCGTTGAACTTTTCGATCGCCGCCGCCGCGTCTGCGTCGTTTTCGTACTCGACGAAAGCGAAGCCACGCGGACGGCCGCTCTCGCGGTCCATCGGCAGGAACACGTCGCGAACCGCCCCGACCTGCGTGAACAGGTCCTGGACCTCGGTACGGGTCGTGTTGAAATCAAGATTCCCTACAAATACTTTAGCAGCCATCCATCCGTCACTTTCTGCCCATTGCGTTGCCGACAGTCTGACAGGGCAGAGAGAGGATTCGCAAGCTCCGTTCCGCTTCCGTCACGCTTCCGTCGCCCGAACCGGGCAAAAAGACGCCAGATGCTATCCTTCCCAACCAGTTTGACGGCCTGTTTTGGACCATTGAGGAGACCACACGCATGACGGTTCAGTCCGCCCCTTCTTCCATCGAGCGGGAGCTGGAGTTCCGTAAGAAGCTCAGCACGATTGCGAACCAGATCAACTCCGCCGAGTCGATCCCGCACATCCTGATGACGCTCAAGGACAAGATCCTCGAGCTGCTCGACGCCGAGCGGCTGACGATCTACGCGATCGACACCAAGAACCAGGAGCTCTACTCCCTGCAGAAGGTCGGCGACACGCCGAAAGAGATCCGCGTCCCCAAATCGTTCGCCTCGATCTCCGGCTTCACCGCCCTGGCGCGCAAGACCATCAACATCAAGGACGCCTACGAGGCGGCCGAGCTGCAGAAGTTCCACGCCAACCTCCGCTTCGACCAGCGCTGGGACAAGCAGACCGGCTTCCGCACCAAGGCCGTCCTGGCCGTGCCGATCCTCTTCGAGAAGTACCTCCTCGGCGTGGTCCAGCTCATCAACAAGCGCCACGGGGTCGCCTTCACCGCCCAGGACGAGGATGCCGCCGAGGAGATCGCGCGCATCCTCGGCATCGCCTTCTACAACCAGCACCGCGTTACCCGCCAGACCAAGCCGTCCAAATTCGGCGTGCTCATCGACAAGGGCGTGGTCTCCGAGAAGGACCTCGACCTTGCCGTCAGCAACGCCCGCGTCAACAACACCACCGTCGAGAAGGTGCTGATCGACGACTACAACGTCCCGCGCGACGAGATCGGCCGCTCGCTGGCCGCCTACTACTCGACGCCCTGGTTCAACTACGACGGCAACCAGGTCATCGCCGCCGACCTGAAAGAGCGCGTCTCCTCCGACATCTGGAAGAAGCACGTCGCCGCGCCGATCGAGCGCCGCCCGGGCCTGCTCGTGGTGGCCGTCGAGGATCCGCAGGACCTGACGAAGCTCGACGGCATCCGGGCCATGAACCTCGCGCCGCGCTACGACTTCCAGGTGGCCATGAAGCACGACATCCTGGCCTACATCGCCGCCTCCTACGGCGAGCAGATGCAGCAGGACGGCTCCACGGCAGAAGGGGCGGACTGGGCGAAGATCCTCGACTCCCTCGGCGACGGCGAGAAGGTGGAGCTGGAAGATGCTCCGAAAGACGAGCCGGAGCTCGACGAGACCGATTCCGGCATCGTGAAGCTCGCCAACCAGCTCATCATCGACGCCTTCGCGAAAGGCGCCTCGGACATCCACGTCGAGCCCGACGGTCCGCGCAACCCGTGCGGCATCCGCCTGCGCATCGACGGCGATTGCCAGAAGTTCATGGAGATCCCCGGCCCGCACCGCAACGCGCTGGTGCAGCGCCTGAAGATCATGGCCAAGCTGGACATCTCCGAGAAGCGCAAACCGCAGGACGGCAAGATCCGCTTCAAGTATTCGAAGGGGACCATCGAGCTCCGCGTCGCCACGATCCCGACCGCGAACCAGAACGAAGACGTGGTGATGCGTATCCTCGCCGCGTCCAAGCCGCTGCCGCTCGACAAGATGGGCTTCAGCGAGCGCAACCTGACCGCGTTCAAGACGCTCCTGTCGAAGCCGTACGGGATCGCGCTCGTAGTCGGTCCGACCGGTTCCGGTAAGACCACCACGCTGCACTCGGCGCTCGGCTTCATCAACACCGAGGACATGAAGATCTGGACCGCGGAAGACCCGGTCGAGATCACGCAGAGAGGGCTGCGCCAGGTGCAGGTGCAGCCGAAGATCGACTTCACGTTCGCCGCCGCCATGCGCTCGTTCCTGCGCGCCGACCCGGACGTGATCATGGTCGGCGAGATGCGCGACCACGAGACCGCCGCCATCGGCATCGAGGCGTCGCTGACCGGCCACCTCGTCTTCTCGACCCTGCACACGAACTCGGCGCCGGAGACGATCACCCGTCTCCTGGACATGAACATCGACCCCTTCAACTTCGCCGACGCGCTCCTCGGCATTATGGCCCAGCGCCTGATCCGCGTCCTCTGCCCGAAGTGCAAGGAAGGCTACAACCCCACCCCCGAGGAGTTCGAAGAGATCATCGAAGCCTACGGCTACGACTACTGGCCGGGCACCGGCATCACCTACTCGCCCGAGCTGATGCTCTACAAGCCGAAAGGCTGCAACCAGTGCACGGGCGGCTACAAAGGCCGCATGGGCGTCCACGAGCTCCTGGTCGGCACCGACGAGATCAAGAAAGCCGTCCAACGCCGCGCCACCATCGACGACCTGCGCAAGCTGGCCATGGCCGAGGGAATGCGCACGCTGATGCAGGACGCGATCGAGAAGGCGTTCAAGGGCGTGACGGACATGAAGCAGGCCAGGGCGATTGCGGTGAAGTGAGGCGCGCGCAGCGCGCCGCACTTCACCCCGAACGCCGCGAAGCGGCGGAGGGGTCTGGGCGGTGGAAATCTCCGCTGCAGCGGTGGATCGTCCTGCAGCGGTGGAAACTTCCCACGCAGCCGGACTCTCCCCATCGTAGCCAAACGCAAGCCTCACAACGCACCGAGGTAGCCTCGGTCGCATGGCATACGTCTACATCCTTGCCAGCATCAACCGGGTCATCTACGTCGGCTCATCCGACGACCTGGTGCAAAGACTCCGCGACCACCGCGCGGGCCGGGGAGCCGAATTCACCAAGAAATACCGCGTGAATCGGCTCGTATACTTTGAAACTGCGGAGTCGCGCGGTGCAGCGATGAAGCGCGAGCTGGAGATCAAGGGCTGGCGCCGGGAGAAGAAGGTCGCATTGATTGAGAAAGTGAATCCGGGGTGGAGGGAGCTGGAACCAGCCCCCGCCCACCCAGTTCCCTCGCTACGCTCGGGATGACCTCTTGCTTCGCTCGAGGTCACACCTACGGAACCGAGAGCGGCTCCACCTCGGGAAGCTTGCTCACACTCTCCCGATACTTCGCCACATCTTCTGAATACAGCTTGTTGAAATCCGCCAGCACCAAACGCAACGCCGCCTCCGCGCGCGCCAGATACGTCAACTGCGCCTCCGTCGGCGGATCCCACGACGACTGCAGCGAGTACAGCGGATAGCCGATCTTCGAAAAGACGTCCGTGTCCGCCACGATGCCGTTCGTCTTCGGCGAGATCCACAACCGCCGCTCGATCTTGTCGAGTTTCTCCTTCAGCTCGGTGCCGGTCTTCACGAGCGGGTCGGGATCGGCGGCAGGGTCGTCTTTCTTCAGCTTGACGGCGACGGCGTCGATGTCGGCGCGGGTGCGGATGATGCGGTCGACGGCCTCGGTGGCGGTTTCCTGGAGGCGGCCGGCGCGGAGGAGGGCGTCGTATTTCGACTGGCGCTGGTCGGCGGTGAGCGTCTCGCGCGGGTCGGGGAGGATGCGCACGGCCTGCTTGGCCTCGTTGCCGCGGAACTTCAGCGTGACGGTGTACGTGCCGGCAGGGACTTCGACGCCGCCGCTGGTATCGGGGGGCGTGTCGCCGACCGCGGGACGCTTGAACGCGTCGCGGGTCAGGTCCCAGGAGGTGCGGTTCACGCCCAGGTTTGCAGGGCCTTTGAACTTGCGGATCACTTTGCCCGAGGCGTCCGAGACTTCGATCGCGACCTCGGTGGCCTTCTCGTCGGGCTTCTTCTCATCGGAGGGCGGTTTGGCGGCGGTGGACGCCTCCGGCTCCTTCGGGATGTCCTCCACAGGCACGCCGGTCTCGGCGAACGCCGGCTTCTGCGCGGCCAGGCGCTCCATTTCCTTGCGCGTGCGTTCCTTCGCCTCGGTGGGATGCGTCAGGTTGGCGCCGCTGAGCGAGTAGGTGAGGAGCGCGCCGTACGGCTCGTTCTCGCCGCGGAACTCGCCGTCGCCCACGAAACGCGAGCCTTCCTTCTGGCGGGTCATGTACGCCTGCGCGTCCGGCACCTCGAAGAAATGCAGCGGCTTGGCGAGCGTCTCCTTCGACACGCTGCGCAGCGGGCGGATGTCGTCGATGACGTACGCGGCGCGGCCGTGGGTGCCGATCACGAGGTCGTGGTCGCGCGGGTGGATGGCCAGTCCCATGACTGAGACGGTCGGGAAGCCGTGCTTCCACTTCACCCACGACCTGCCGGCGTCATTGGAGACGAACAGCCCGAACTCCGTGCCGAGGAACAGCAGGTCGGGATCGACCGGATCCTGCGCGATCGCGTGCGCGTAGCCCTGGATGTCCTTCGTCACCAGCGACGTCCAGCTGCGGCCGTAATCGGTGGTGCGATAGACGTAGGGAGTCCAGTTCGAGCGGCGATGATCGTCGAAGACGATGAAGGCCGTTCCCGCGTTATGGCGCGAGGCCTTGATCTCCGGCACCCACGTATTTGCAGGCACGCCCTTGATGTTCGCCTCGACGCTGGTCCAGTTCGCGCCGCCGTCGTGCGTCACGTGCACGCGGCCGTCGTCGCTCCCGGCCCAGATGATGCCGCGCTCCAGCGGGCTCGGAGCGATGGTGATGATGGTGGTGAAGTTCTCGGCCGACGTCACGTCGGGAGTGAGTCCGCCGCTCCTGGTCTGGTTCTGCCACTCCTTGCGGTTGGTGGTGAGGTCGGGGCTGATGATCGTCCACGAGTCGCCGCGGTTCGTCGACTTGTGGATGCGCTGGCTGCCGAAATAGACCGTGTCCGGCTCGAACGGATCGACCGCGATTGCGGAGTTCCAGTTGAAGCGGAGGTCGCCGGTGGTGGTGCCGGGGCCCTCGCCGGCCGGTGCCGGGCGGATGTCCTTGCGCTCGCCGGTGCGGAGGTTCCAGCGAACGATGTACCCCTCCTGGCTCATGGCATAGCCGACCAGCGGATCGGTCGGGACCGGGTGCGTCCCGAAGCCGTCGCCGAACGCGACCTCCTGCCAGTCCCAGTTGCGGATGCCGTACGTCTCCCAGGTCGTGTTCGGGCCGCGCCACGAGCCGTTGTCCTGCATGCCGCCGTAGACGTTGTAGGGAGTCTCGTTGTCGACGGCGATGTGGTAGTACTGCGCGAGGGGGAGCGTGGCCACGTACCGCCAGCTCTGCCCCCGGTCCTCGCTCTCCGCCACGCCGCCGTCGTTGCCGGCGTAGATGTGCGTCGGGTCTTTCGGGTCGATCCAGAACGCATGGTAGTCGGGGTGGATCTTCGCGAACGGCACCAGCACCTTGAACGAGCGCCCGCCGTCGGTGGAGAGCGAGATCAGCGAGGCGATGTTGTAGACGCGGTTCGGATCCTGCGGGTCGACGCGGATGTCGGCGTAGTAGAACGGCCGGTTCGCGACGCCCGGCTCGCTGTTGACGGCAGTCCATTTGCGCCCGCCGTCATCGGAGCGCAGCAGTGCGCTCTTCGTCGCTTCGACCAGAGCGTAGACGACGTTCGGCGACGAGTGCGAGACCGCGAGGCCGATGCGGCCGAGCTGCCCCTTCGGCATCCCGTCCTCTTCGGTGGCGCGGGTCCAGGTCGCGCCGCCGTCGTGCGTCACGTGCAGGCCGGAGCCCCAGCCGCCGGAATGGAAGAACCAGGGCCAGCGGCGGTACTCCCACATCGCCGCGAAGAGCTTGTTCGGGTTCGACGGGTCGATGATCAGGTCCGCCGCGCCGGTGCGGTCGTTGACGTAGAGCACCTTCGTCCACGTCCTGCCGCCGTCGGTGGTCTTGAAGACGCCGCGCTCGGCGTTCTGTCCCCAGGCCTGTCCGAGGGCCGCGACCCAGGCGACGTTGGGATCGCGCGGGTGGAGGATGATGCGATGGATGCGCTCGGTCTTGTCGAGCCCGAGGTGCTGCCAGGTGCGGCCACCGTCGGTCGATTTGTAGATGCCGTTGCCCACCGACATCGAATTGCGCGGGTTGCCCTCGCCTGTGCCGGCCCAGACAATGTCGGGACTGGGCTGGAAGATCGCCACCGCACCGATCGCGGCGACCGGCTGGTCGTCGAAGATCGGCGTGAAGTGCAGCCCACCGTCGACCGACTTCCAGACGCCGCCGGTCGCGGCGCCGACGTAGAGGATGTCGGGGTTCGACTCCACGGCGTCGATCGCGGCCACGCGCCCGCTCATGGCGGCGGGCCCGATCGAGCGGGCCTTCATTCCGGCGAGCAGCTCGGGGTCGATCTGTGCATGAATTGTGGAAGAGAGGAGCGTCAGGAGGACGGCCAGTAATCCTCGCGTCATCATGGCCGGCGATTCTAAGCGAGCATGTCCGTGGAATCCCTTTCTCAACGTGAACATCTACAAACCAACTACGAGGCTCATTACGAGCTCCTGCCGTACGCCGTGCTGGTGCACGCCGGTGGTGTTTATATCTACGCGAACGCCGAGGCGCGGGCCATGTTCGGCGACGTCGTTGGCCAGTCGATCCTGGTCATCGTTCCTGCTGACATGCGGGAGACCGTTGCGCGCCGGGCCGGCGTCGTCCTGGCCGGCAAACGGACCGACACGATCGAGCAGCGGCTGATCGGCGCCGGTGGCCACGAACTCTACGCGGACGTGGTGGGTGTTCCGAGCATCACCCCGGACGGCCTTCCGGCCGCGCTCGTCGTCGCCCGCGACGTCAGCGCGCGCCACGCCATGGAACGCCGTTTCCGCCATCTCGTCGAACATGGCGCCGACCTGATCCTCGTGACCGATCGGGAAGGGACCATCCAGTTCGCAAGCCGGAACGCCTCCCGCGTGCTCGGCTTCACGCCCGAGGAGATGGTCGGCCTCCCCGTGTTCGACTTCGATCATCCGGACGACGTTCACCAGGCTTCGGCGGTCTTCGCGGAGGTCGTGGCCACGCCGCGGGGGCGCAGGTTGACCACGCTGAAGTGCAGGCACAAGAGCGGCGGCTGGCGTTTGCTCGACGTCTCGGCCGTGAATCTCTTCGACGACCCGAGCGTCGCCGGCATCGTGATCAACGCGCACGACGTCACGGAGCGCGACCGCCTGGCGAACGAGGTCGGACAGCTCCAGCGCGTCGAGAGCCTGGGCCGCGTCGCCGCGTCCGTCGCGCACGAGCTCAATAACGTGTTGATGTTGTTTCAGTCCGTGGCCATGCGTGCCGAGCGCTCCGGCCTCGCTCCCGAGCTGCAGGCGGTGCTCAAGCGGGCGCTCCTGCGCGGCAAGAGCATCACCTCCGATATCCTCCGCTTCGCGCAGCCCGCCGTTGCGTCGAAGGAGCGCCTCTCCTTAGCCGACTGGCTCGTCGAGACCGTGAAAGAGGTCGAACCGCTCCTCGGCAGCACGCACCGCGTGCAGCTGTCGCTCGACGAACAGCTCGGCTACGTCTCGATCGACCGCCAGCAGCTCGGACAGGTGCTGACGAACCTCGTCACCAATGCGCGCGACGCGATGAGCGGCGGCGGCACGATCGAGATCGCGGGGCGGCATTCGCACGATCGGGAGGACGAGGTCTGTTTCACGGTTGCCGACCGCGGTGCGGGCATCGCGGAAGAGATGCGCGAGCGGATCTTCGAGCCGCTCTTCACGACCAAGTCGAGCGGCACCGGCCTCGGTCTCCCCATCGTCCAGCAGATCGTGCTCCGCCACGGCGGCCGGATCACAGTGGAGAGCGAGGAAGGGGCGGGGACGACGTTCACCGTGGCGCTGGCGCGTGCGTGATGCAAACAAAAAGGGACGGGCTCGAAAGCCCGTCCCTTACAAGTACATCCGAGCCGGCAACTTGCCACTGCCGGCGCGTGTGAACTAGGTCGTGGTGGTCGCGCTGGTGCCGGTGGCCGACGTGTCCGTGGACGTAGCCGACGTGTCGGTCGACATCGCCGAGGTGTCGGTGCTGGACGAGGTCTCGGTGGAAACGGTCGTGGTCGCGGTCGTCTCGGTCTGGATGACGGCCGTGTCGGTGGCGACGGTGTCCGTGGTCACGGTTTCGGTCGACTCACCTTCCGAACCGCCCTTGCAGGCGACGGTGGCGACGAGGGCAGTGGCGCAAAGCAGCGTAACGAACTTCTTCATGTGGTGTATCTCCTTAATTTTTTCGGGTGAAATGAGACAGAACGCGTCATCAAATCAGCGCTTGTTTGCCCTACCACCGCCCTTCTCGTTCGAAAATCAATCCGTGGGCCGGGGAGCATGTCTCATGCCACGGCCCGAATCGCAATCATCGTGACGAGGCGCATCCTACTCGGGAAAGGCGCTGCGGTCGATCCCCGGGATGAGACGCAGGGCATTCTTGTAGTAGATCTTCTTCAGCACTTCGTCCGGCAGCCCCACGCCGTACATCTTCCAGAAGGCGTGGCGCTTCCGGTAGTAATCGAAGTACTCGTCGTCCGTCTCCAGCACCCGGAAGTACGTCGCGTACTCGTCCGGATTCCAGATGTCTTTCCCCATCAGCACGCGGTCCTGGTATTTCATGAGGAAGGCCCGGGCGGCCCGCGGCTGGCGTCCCAGCTCGTGCAGCACGGCCCCGAGCTCGGTATTCACGTTCGGCAGCTCGTCGAGCAGCTTGCCGAGGCGGGTGAGGTCGTTGCCGAGCCATGCCAGGTGGGCGGAGATGAACTTCGTTTTCGGGTGCTTCCGGAACATGTTGAACTGCTCGTTCATCGTCTGCTCGAACGAAGCGAACTTCGACGGATCGTCGCGGCGGCGGCTCGGGAACTGCGTCAGCTCCAGCCACCGCTCGTTGTGCTTGTCGACCGGCGACCAGAACGGAGACGGCTCGCCGGTATGGATCAGCACCGGGATCCCGAGCTCGCCCGCCTTCGCCCAGATCGGGTCGAGCCGCGGGTCGTCGGTCGGCACGCGCTTCCCCGACTTGTCGGTCAGGAACATGCCGAGGTTCTTGTAGATCTTCAGTCCCACCGCGCCGGCCTTCACGTCTGCCTCGAGCTGCTGCGCCGCCTTCACCCCGAAATCCGGCTCGTCGATGCCGCGGAAGTCGACGTTCGCGAACGAGACGAAACGCTTCGGGTGGCGTCCCGCCAGCGCGGCGTGGGTCTGCTTGAACGCGTCGCCGGAATTGCCGCTGAGGTTGACCATCACGGCCAGCCCGATGCGGTCCATGTCGGCGACGAGCTTCGCGGCGTCTGCCTCGGAGATGTCGCGGCGCTGATGGTTATGGACGTCGATGAACGGGAACTTCGCCTTGGTGCGCGGATGCTCCGGCACGACCAGCGTCGACTTGGGCTCGTACTCCTCGAACGTCATCGCGTTCGCCGGTTGCGCCGGCTCCTGGGCCAGGAGCGGCGCGGCGGCGAGGGCGATGACCGCGATCGCGCGGCCGATCCGCATCAATGCACCATCAGGCCGACGCTGGCGGAGGTGTTCTCCCAGGTGAGGGAGAGCGTGCCGCTCTTTGCACCCGTGGACTTCACGTCGATCGCGAACGTCTCGACCGTGTCCCTGACCGGCGTGACCTTCATCTTCACGCGGCCGAGGTCCTGCGTGTCGTCATGCTCGGTGCCCCACTGGCCGGTCTGCTTGTTGACGATGAGCTCCCACTCCTTCTCGCCCGGGACGGTGTAGAGGCTGTAGCTGCCGGCCGGCACGAGGAGGCTGCCGATCATCAGGTCGCCATCGGTGGTGAGGGTGGTGGCGGCGTTCGCGCCGGTGCGCCAGAGCTGGCCGTAGGGAACGAGCTCGCCCATGATCGCGCGCTCGCGCTTCGACGGGGCGCCGTAGTTGATGGTGATGTTCCGGCCGCCGATCTTCGCTTCGGTGGTCGCGGGCGGGCTGAGCGGCTTCTTCTTCTTCGCTTCCTCAGCGGTGGCGACTGCGGCGATGAGGAGCAGACAGAGCGAGAGTGTGGTGAGTTTGCGCATGGCGCGGATGATCGCACGCACCCGCCGCGCGGATTGCGAAAAGAGGTGTCACGCTTGTGATCGATCGGTGAACGGAAGGAGGGGGGAGTCTCAGGCGGCTTGAGGGTGCGGGTTCATCGCCACAGGCGCCTTCGACGCTGCCTCACGGCGGCAGCGCGCGGTGGCGTGGTAGAAGATCTCGTCGACAGACCCGGCCGCGAATAGGCAATCGCAGTTGTCGCACTCCACGAGCTCGGTCGCTGGTGTGATGGCGCTGTCCCCCGCCGCCTGAATTTGCAAGATTGTGGCCGGATTTTTACGGCGGCCCGAGAAGCTCGAGCACCAGGTTCAGCGCCGTGGCGATCTGGTCCGCGTCGGCAGGGTTGAACCCGCCGATGTAGAAGATCTGCCCGTCGCGGTTGCGGAAGAACATCATCCCCCCCGCGCCGCCGCCTCCGTCGGTCTCGAACCTGCCGCCGCGAAACCGCGCCAGCACCCGCCGCAAACGCGCACTCTTTTCCTTCCGATCCGTGCCCTGAGCCATGACCTGAACGACGATACAGCGCCTCGATGACTCGCATGCGAGTCTCTACCGGCAGTGTCGTTTTGCGCACGATCCTTCCCGGATTCCGGCCTCCGGCCCACGGGCGGGAGAGCGCGCGTTTACGCCTTCGCGGCGGCGAGCCACTCCTTCGCCTGGTCGACCGAATCCATGGCCCGGAGGGAACGGCCGGTGGCGCGGTTCACGAAGTTGAAGACGATGGTCTTGAGGTCATTGAGGCCCACCACCGCACCGGCGATGACGTAGCGCTTGTTGTGCGCGACGTAGTCCTTGAGCGCTTCGGTGACGCGGCGGTCGGCGCGGGCATTGGTGACGTGCGTCAGCGTACGCACCGACTTTTCCGGACGGGTGGCGATCTTCTGCTTCGCGTCGTCGATGGCGAGCAGGATCTCCTCCGAGGAGGCGTTCGACCAGTCGATGAACAGGATCTCCACGGTCCTGTGGTGGATGAAACTCACACGCTCCGGCATATGCGCATTCTAAGGGCTGAGGGCTGAGGGCTGAGGGCCGAGGGAGAAGCGACAGCCGGCGGATCCCCATGCTTTCCCTCGGCCCTCAGCCCTCGGCCCTTAGCGTGGCCACGTACGGCTCGATCGCGCAGTCCTCGCCGGCCGCGCATTCGCGGGCGAAGAGGACGAGCTGGTTTACGTCGAACGGCTTCTCGAGGAGGCGGCAGATGCGTTCGAGGAACGCGCAACTGAAGCGGCGCGGTGAAGCGGTGGTGAGGATGACGCGGCGCAGGTACTTCGGCTGCGCGACCTCGAGGTAGCTGAGGACCTCCTCGCCGCCGACGTCGGGCATCATGAGGTCGAGGATCACCAGGTCGTACGCGGCGACCTTCAGCAACTCGATCGCCCTCGCGCCGCCGGTGACCCCTTCGACCGTGAACTGCTCGCGCTCCAGGACGGTCTTCACGAGGCGGAGAATCGCGGTGTCGTCCTCGACGACCAAAGCGCGGAAGCTGCGGCGTCTTTCCAGGATCACACCCTGTGATAAAGCAAGACGGACGCCGCCTTAGGCCTATCATGACGGGATGCTGGCTGAATTCAGGGGATTTCTGACCAAGACGAACGCCCTGGCGCTGGCGGTCGGCGTCATCATCGGCGCGGCCGTCGGGAGCGTCGTTTCCGCGCTGGCCGCCGACATCCTGATGCCGGTCATCGGCTACTTCCTTCCGGGCGGCGACTGGCGCACCGCGAAGATCGTCCTCAGCAGCACCACCGCCGCCACCGGCAAGGTGACGGAGAGCGCCATCCTCTACGGCCACTTCCTCGGCACGCTGCTCGACTTCCTGATCATCTCCCTGGTGGTCTTCTGGATCGTGAAGCTGCTGGTGAAACCGGTCGCCGAGTCGGCCCCCGAGCCGATGCGCAAATGCCCCGAGTGCCTGGAGATGATCCCGGTGGCCGCACGCCGCTGCCGGGCGTGCACGGCGCCGTCGGCTCAGTGACGCTCATGATCCCGATCGGCCGCGTGCACGAGCTGGTGCGCTATCCCGTCAAATCGATGGCCGGTACCGCCATCGAGTCCGCCCACCTCGGGCGGCACGGTCTGGCCGGCGACCGCAGGTTCGCCTTTCGCAGGGTAGGGGACAACAGCGGCTTCCCCTGGCTCAGCGCCAGCCGTCTCCGCGAGCTGCTTCTCTACCATCCGACCGGCGTCGATGAGAGTACCGGCGAACCGCTGCCGATGCGCGTCCGCACTCCATCCGGAGCTGAGGTCGACCTTCGCAGCCCAGCGCTCCAGGAGGAGCTCGCGGAGCGCTTCGGCAGCGCGCTGGAACTGATGGCGCTCAAGCACGGCATCTTCGATGACGCGACTGTCTCGATCATCACCCTCGCCACCACCGCCGGAGTCGCCCGCGCCGCGGAGATGGCGGACGACCGCCGCCGCTGGCGCGCCAACATCGTGCTCGAGACGCAGGACCTCGAGCCGTTCCTCGAAGACGGCTGGATCGGCGGCACGCTCGTCTTCGGCGACCAGGATCCAACGCCGGCCGTGAGCATCACCGCCCACGACGTGCGCTGCATGATGATCAACCTCGACCCCGACACCGCGACACAGGATGCGCGCATGCTGAAAGCCGTGGTCCGCCTCAACGAGAACAACGCCGGCGTCTACGGCACGGTCATCCGCACGGGCGAGATCCACGTCGGGCAAACGGTGAGTCTGGTGCGGTAGCTGCGGAGTATCATCAGGATTGCCATCTGGATCGGTCCGCACGAGCAGTACGAGACACTTCTCGCAAATTTATGACGCCGGATGGCGCCGAAAGCTCCCGCATCGCACGATATGAGAGCGTCCTGCTGCTGCCGATAGGCTGCGTCTCCTGACCGACATCCCCTCCTCCTTCATTCCTGCCGCCAGTGCACTGTCGCGGCGGCCACGTATCCACGGAATTGTGACAAGAAGTAATTGACGAAAGATGGTGGCGCTCTTATTTTGTCAACTACCAAGTCAGTCCAACAATTCGGTTCTCGGAGGTCGCCATGGTTCGTGGCATCCAAGGCGTGTCGTGTCGGCACGCGTCGGGACAGGTGCGCGCAACGTTTCTGTTCTCCTTCCTGCTGCTCTTAGCCTCCGCGGCCACTGCCACGGCGGGCACATTCAACGCGTTCGGTCCACGGCTGTACTCGCGCGCGACCGCGGGTCCGGTGCCCGTGACGCAGACGTTCTCGGTCCTCGAGCCGAATACGCAGTACACCCTCGTCATCGATCAGAACAGCGTCTCCAGCGCCGAGGTGGTGCTCAACGGGGCGGTGATCCTCGGGCCGAGTGACTTCAACGGGCAGGTCAGGACGCTCTCGAAGCCGGTCGTGCTCGCGGCGGAGAACACGCTCAGCGTCGAGCTCCGCGGCGGACCGAATGAAGGCTTCCGCCTGAGTGTGACCGGAGTCGACAACGGGTTGCCGGTCATCACCGCCACTGCCGCTCCTCCCGCAAATGCGGCCGGCTGGAACAACGGTGAAGTGACGGTGTCGTTCGCCTGCAGCGACGCGATCAGCGGCATCGACCGCTGTTCGGCGCCCGTGACGGCGTCCGGGGAAGGAGCGGGTCAGGTCATTACCGGCGACGCATTCGACCTCGCCGGGAACACCGCCAGCGCCACGGTCACGCTGAACATCGACCGGACCGCGCCCGCGATCACCATCGCCACGCCGGCGAACGGCGCCACGGTCGCAGGCAGCAGCGCGAGCGTCAGCGGCACCGTCGCCGACTCGCTCTCCGGCGTCACGTCGATCTCCTGCAACGGCGCCGCGGCTCCGGTCAGCGCGGGCGCGTTCACCTGCACCGTCGCATTGGTGCCGGGGCAGAACGTCCTCTCCTTTGCTACGACCGACGACGCCGGGAACAGCGCCAGCGCATCGCTGACGGTCACCGCCGGCAACGCCGCGCCGATCGTGCTGATCGACGAGCCGGCCAACCTCACCTTCGTCAACATCTCGCCTGTCACGGTCCGCGGCTCGGTCTCCGAAGCCGGCGCCACCGTGAAAGTCGGCGGCATCGACGCGCCGCTGAGCAACGGCAGGTTCTCGGTCCAGGTCCCGCTGGTGGAAGGCAACAACAACATCACCGCGGTCGCCACCGGCGCCTCCGGCGCGGCGGGCACCGGCAGCGTGCAGGTCACGCTCGACACGACGCCGCCGCACGTCGCCATCTACTCGCCCGAAGAGGGATCGGTCACCACAGACGACGCGGTGACGATCTCGGGACTGGTGAACGACATCGTGGTCGGCACGGTCAACGACCAGCAGGCGACCGTCACCGTCAACGGCATCAACGCCCAGGTCGCGAATCGGAGCTTCCTGGCCACCAACGTCCCGCTGGAGGTCGGTGAGAACGACATCCGCGTCACCGCCCGCGACCGGGTCGGCAACGCATACACCGCGCATCTCATCGTCCATCGCGCCGTGGCGACGAACGCGCGGATCGAGACCGTCAGCGGCGACGCGCAGGCCGCGACGATCGGCGCGCTGCTGCCGCAGCCGCTCACGGTCCGCCTCGTGAGCGCCTTGGGGCTGCCGGTGCCGAATCAGCCGGTGGTCTTCCGTGTCGCGCAGAGCGACGGCACGCTGAATGACGTCGCCGGCAGCAACGCCAGCCGCAGCTCCGTCGCCGTCACCAGCGACGCGCAGGGCCTCGCGCAGGTCCGCTACCGCCTCGGCACGCGCGCAGGCGCGGGCAACAACCGCGTCGAAGCGACGGCCACCGGTTTCGCCGGTACCGCCGTCTTCGTCGTCAGCGCGACCTCGGCGGGAGCGCACGCGATCAGCTTCGACGCAGGCGCCGGCCAGACCGGCTCCGTGGGACGGCCGCTCACGTTCCCGTTCGTGGCCGTCGTCACCGATGCCGGCAACAATCGTCTGCCGAACGTGCCGGTCACGTTCCGCGTCCGCGACGGCGGCGGCAACCTCGGCGGCGCCGATCAGCTCAGTACCCTGACCGACGGCGACGGCCGCGCTCTGGCGGTGCTCACCGTCGGCAACGAGCCGGGCTACGACAACAACACCGTCGAAGCGACGGCCCTCGGCGTCGATACCCCGGTCGTCTTCTCCGCCTCGGCGAAGATCCCGGGCAGCGTCGCCGACACGCGCATCAGCGGTCTCGTGCTCGACAACAGCAACCTTCCGCTGCCGGACGTCACCATCCGCATCTACCAGGCCTATCAGGCCAGCAACAGCAACGTGCCGATCCCGATCGGCACGCCCGTGGTCACGGACGAGCATGGGCAGTTCGTGATCGCTCCGGCGCCGGTCGGTGCGTACAAGCTCGTCGCCGACGGCACGACCGTGCAGCGGCCGTCGATCGCGTATCCGAGCGTCGAATACGACATCGTGACGGTGGCCGGGCAGGACAACACCGTCGGCTCGCCGATTTTCCTCCCCGCGCTCGACACGGTGAACCGCCTCTGCGTCAGCCCGACCGTAGGCGGTACGCTGACGCTCACCAGCGTCCCCGGATTCTCGTTCACCGTCCCGGCGGGATCGGCGACGTTCCCGGGCGGCTCGCGCACCGGCTGCATCACGGTCACGCCGGTTCACAGCGACAAGGTGCCGATGGTGCCGGGCTTCGGCCAACAGCCGCGCTTCGTCATCACCATCCAGCCCGCCGGCACGCACTTCAATCCGCCGGCGCAGATCCAGTTCCCGAACGTCGACGGCCTCGCCCCCCGGCAGGTCACCGAGATGTACTCGTACGACCACGACCTATCCGCCTTCGTGGCCATCGGTACGGCCACGGTCAGCGCGGACGGCTCGGTGCTCCGCTCCGATCCGGGCGTCGGCGTGCTCAAGGCGGGCTGGCACTGCGGCGGGAACCCGAACCCCACCGGCACCGCGGCCACCTGCCCCGAGTGCAAGAAGTGCGAGAACGGCAACTGCGTCGCCGACGCGGCGCAGAACGGCAACAACTGCGAGAACAACGAATGTAAGCAGTGCCAGAACGGCAATTGTGTCAATCGCACCTCGACCGCGGCGGCGTTCGCGGCCGCGGGAGCGGCGCTCGGCGCGCAGGTCGCGCCGTCGATTCCGGTCGGCGCCGACTGGGGCCTCGCGTACCCGGAACAGGTGAACATCACCATCGACGCGCGCTGCGACAACGGCGTCTGGCGCGCGATCCTGACCGGCCTGACCGGCGATTATTCGATTCAGGCTCAGCTCGTGGCCGGCGTGCAGGAAGTCACCGGACCTCCGCCGGGCAACACCACCCAGGCGAACTATTGCCAGCAGATGTCCGATCTGCACGGGCAGGCGCCTCCCGGTGCCCAGTGGTACATGCTCGCCGCGGTTGTCGCGCACGAGCAGTATCACGTGACGCACTTCCAGCCCGCGCTCGTACTGGCGGCTCCGCAGATCGAGCCGGTGGTCGAGGCGCTCACCGTCCCGATCGCGCCCGGCAAGACCCGCGCGCAGGCAATTACCGAGATCCAGGCGCTGCCAGGATTCGCGGCTGCGCGGACACAGGCGCAGCAGTTCTGGCTGAATCACGTGCTGACACTGGCTGCCGGCGATCACGGCAATCCGTTCGGTACCGGCCCGGCGTATCAGGCCGAGCTGCCAATCGTTCAACCCATGATCGCGGCAATCTGCGCCTACAGCCGCGCGCCGGCCCAGAACTGGCCTGCCTGCCCGCCCGCCTGCCCGTAACCCGGAGGACATAATGAAAATCATGAAGCTCACTAATCGTTCGACGGCGCTCGCGGCTACGGTTGCGCTGGCTGCCGCCGTGTTTGGAGTTGCTCCGATGTGTGCTGCAGAGGACGCGCATATGGTCACGATCAACCTGAGCGAAGCGGGACAGCCGGCGAAGGCCGCGGCCTCGCTCGCAAAGCTCGAAGGTCACGTGGAGGTGGTGAAGACACAGGCCACGCTCGCGGACGGATTGCGCTTCGACGTCGTGCTGACGAACCGCGGCGACGGAGTGATCCGTTTTCTCGACCCGCAGGACACGACACACGCGATGCTGCTCGATGCAGAAGGGTGGCCGATCGACGTGCCGAAGCGCGCTCCGTCATCGCTCGTGAACTCACGGACGCGCGGAAAGGATCCGGACGTGATCGCGCTCTCGCCCGGCCAGTCGCATCGCGTTGCGGTGCGGATCACGCAGGTCCTGCCGCGCGCGAGCGGCGACGGTTCGCCGCGGACGCCGATCGCAATCCCGGCCGGTGCTTACGACGTGCGCGTGACCGTGACGGTCATCGCTCCCGAAGCACCGGCGGACGGCGTGCGTCCGTCCCGCACCTTGCAGTCCGAACAATTCACCGTCCATCTCGGCGTCTGACATCGAGGACCATGCAATGAGAAGACTTCAATCGCTCATCCTGCTGCTGCTCGCTGTGGCGCCGTTCGCACTCGGGCAGACCGCCATTCCGCGCCTGAACGAGAAATGCACGGTCAGCGTGCTCAATCGCAATTCGCTGGTGCGGCCGGACGGCTCCTGGCTGCTGCCGAACATCCCGGCGAACTTCGGCCTGGTCCGTGCGCGTGCCTCGTGCGTGGAGAACGGGCGGACGTTCTCGGGTGAGTCGGCGCCGTTCGCGCTGCCGCCCAACGCGTCCGTGAACGTGCCGCCGATCGCTCTCGGCGCGAGCACGCCCATTCCGTCCATCATGACCGTGACTGCGACGCGGCAGACGCTCTCCACGATCGGCATGACCTCGCAGCTCACCGTGATCGGTGTCTACGAGGGGAACATCAGCCGCAACATCACCGCCAGCGAGGACGGCACGGCCTACGCGTCGAGCAATCCGCTGATCGCCACGGTCACGCCGGAAGGCCAGGTGCAGGCCGTTTCCAGCGGCACGGCCATCATCCAGGCCACGAACGAAGGGGCCTCGGGCCTGATCGCGATCTCGGTGGTGCTCTCCGCCGACTCGGACGGCGACGGTATCCCGGACGACGTCGAGATCCGCGAAGGACTCGACCCGAACGACCCGAACGACGCGCTCGAAGACGCCGACCGGGACGCGCTGTCGAACCGTGACGAGATCACCCGCGGCACGCTGCCCAACGATCCCGACTCCGACGACGACACCATCCTCGATGGCGAAGAAGCCGTCGCCGGCGCCGACACGTTCGTCACGAACCCGCTCGCCCCGGATACGGACGGCGACGGCGTGCGCGACGCGCTGGAGATCGAGACCGGCAGCGATCCGACCAACCGCAACAGCGTCAATCTCGCCTCGGCCATGACCAGCATGGACGTCGAGCCGCCCGCGTTCACGCTGCTCGTCAACGCGCTCATCGGCGAGGCCTTCACGCAGCTACGGGTCACCGGCCACCTGCGCGACGGCACGACCATCGACCTCACCTCGGCCACGCGCGGCACGAACTACAACTCGTCGAACCTCCTGGTCTGCAACTTCGGCGAGCCGGACGGCCGCGTCTACGGCGCGAGCGACGGGCAGTGCACCATCACGGTCTCGAACAGCGGGTTCACCGGCACTTCGAGCGGCATCGTGCGGACGTTCACTCCGCGCGCGCTCGCCTCGATCGGCATCCCGGGGTACGCCAACAACGTCGAGGTCAACGGCAGCTACGCGTACGTGGCCGCCGGCTCGGCCGGCCTGCAGGTCGTGAACGTCAGCGACCCGGCCTCGCTCTCGATCGCCGGCTCGCGCGACACCTCCGGCACGGCCATCGACGTCCGGATCTCCGGCCGCTACGCATACGTCGCCGACGGCGCGTCGGGACTGCAGATCATCGACATCATCAATCCCGCGGCACCGGTCATCGTCGGCACGATCGACACGCCGGGAACGGCGCAGGACGTCGCGGTCGCGCAGAACCTGGTCTATGTCGCTGACGGCTCGAACGGCCTGGTGATCATCAACGCGGCGAACCCGGCCGCGCCGATCGTGGTCGGCTCCGTCTCCACCGGCTTCCAGACGCGCGGCGTCGACGTCTCCGGCAACTTCGCCGTCGTCGCCGACGACGCGGCCATCCGCATCGTCAACGTCTCGAACGCGGCGGCCCCGGTGGTCGTGGGCAGCATCAGCATCCCCGGCGGGCCGAAAGACGTCCGTGTCACCGGCACGCTCGCGCACGTCGCGGCGTACACCGGCGGCTATCGCATCATCGACTTCACCAATCCCGCGGCGCCGATCCAGATCGGCAGCCTGCCGACGCAGTTCGTGCCGCGCGACGTCGAGGTGGCGGGCCGCTTCGCCATCTTCGCCGAGCAGTTGTTCCCGAACGCGGTGCCATTCGTCGACATCCTCACGCCGGCCACGCCCGGCCTCAAAGGGGTGATCAACTTCTCGCCGCTCGGCGATTACGCCGGCACCGGCATCGCGGTGGCCGGTCCGTACGTCTACATGACCGGCGAGTCGTTCGTCGTCGGCACCGACTTCGGCACGACCGGCAACACGCGTCTCTTCACCGGACAGTACCTGCCGCTAGAGGATCTGGCCGGTGTTCCGCCGGATGTGACGATCACTTCGCCCGTGGCCGGCGAGACGTACCTCGAGGACACGCAGCTCACGTTCTCCGCCGACGCCACCGACGACGTCGCGGTGACGCAGGTGCAGTTCTTCGTCAATGGCGCGGTCGCCTTCGTCGACACGTCGGCGCCGTACTCGTACTCGTTCACGGTGCCGGCCGGCGGGAGCCTTGCGCTGCGCGTGGTGGCCAGCGACCTCGGGAACAACAACGGTACGGCGGAGCTGACCGTGCCGGTGATCCCCGATCCGCTCACCACCGTCAGCGGCGTCGTGGTCGATACGGCCGGCGCTCCGGTGGTCGGTGCGAACGTGACCACGCTGAACGAGCTCGCCACCCTGACCGGGCCGGGCGGCGCGTTCTCGATCTTCAACGTTCCCACCGTCCGGGGCGACGTCAGCGCCTCCGTGCGCCATCAGACGGCCGACGGCAAGATCCTGACCGGGTCGTCGCCGGCGCAGGCGCCGGTGCGGGGCGGCGTGACCAACGTCGGCACGATCGTGGCCGCCGAGTCGGTGTTCGAAGAGAACATCGGCACGTTCGTCTCGAGCTGCGACGACTGCTTCTTCTCGCGCACGCTGCCGTTCTCGTTCCCGTACTACGGCACGAATCGCACGCAGGTCTTCGTCGGCACGAACGGCTACGTGACGTTCACCAACGGCGATTCGACGTATGTCGAGACCCTGCCGGACTTCAACCGGCTGCCGCGCATCGCCGCGTTCTTCGACGATCTCTACGGCCGTACGACCGGAGGTCTCTACATCAACGATACGCTGCCGGGACGCTTCGTGGTCACGTACAAGACCGTGCAGCACTTCTCGTTCGGCGGGTCGAACACGCTGCAGATCATCCTCTTCAGCGACGGGCGCATCCAGTTCGCCTATCGCGGCATGACCGCGCTGACGCACGGTGCGATCGTCGGCATCACGCCCGGACCGAATTCACCGTTCCTGCAGGTCGACTACAGCGGGACGCCGCAGGCGGAGGCACCGGCGGGAAGCTCGATCTACGAATACTTCAACGCCAACAACCCGTTCGACCTCGATTTCGGCTACATCAACTACACCCCGACGCCGGACGGCGGCTACACGGTGCGCGTCAGCACCGCGGCACCGCCGGCACCGTCGCTCGACCTCACCGGCGGCCCGCAGGGACAGCAGGCGAGGGACGTGGCCACGACCTCGGTGCAGGCGACGGCGCAGAACGTCTTCGCGAAAGCGGAGGTGGAAGTGACGTCATCTCGCAACGTGAAGTTCAAGGGCCACACGAACACCGATCACACCGGTGCGTTCAAGCTCAAGAAGGTGCCGCCGGGCGGCATCAACGTCGTGCTCACGCGGAACGGTGAGATCGTAGGTGTCGGGTCCGCCGTCTACGACCCGAAGCCGGGCGATCCGAAGACGTTCCGCATCGATATCGTAGCGCCGGAATGGGAATCCAAGGCGCCGTCGCAGCCCCAGGAGTAGCACGCACATGATTCGAAAGACGCTTCCCATCGCAGTCACAGCGGCGCTCGCGCTCATCCCGGTCGTCTTCGCGTCGACCACGGAAGCGCGACGCCGCGCGCAGATCGGCCGCGAGGTCGCCGTCCCCGTGCATCTGGCGGATGGCGACGAGTACCGCACGCCGCTGGCAGCGCTCGTGGCGCATGGGAAGCGTCTGTTCGACGCCAACTGGACCCACCAGGAAGGCGCCGGCCGGCCGCTGACCAAGGGCACCGGCAAGGCGCTCGCCGATCCGACCGATCCGCTCGTCGGCGCGCGCTCGATGAACCGCATCTCCGGCCCGGACGCGAATTCCTGTACCGGCTGCCACAACATGCCGTTCGGTATGTCCGGCGGCGGCGGCGATTTCGTCACCAACGTCTTCGTCCTCGGGCAGCGCTTCGATTTCGTGACATTCGACCCGGCCGATACCATCGCTACCAAAGGCACCATCGACGAGCGCGGCCGCGCGGCCGACCTGCAGTCGGTCGCCAACCTCCGCGCCACCACCGGCATGTTCGGCGCGGGGTATCTCGAGATGCTGGCGCGCCAGATGACGGCCGACCTGCAGGCCATCCGCGACGCCATGAAGCCGGGGGAGACGCGCGAGCTCGTGTCGAAAGGCGTCCGCTTCGGCAAGCTCACCCGCCGTCCGGACGGCCTGTGGGACACGTCCAAAGTCGAAGGTCTGTCGCGTCTCAGCCTGCTCGGCACCACGCCGACGGAATGGCCGACGCTGATCGTCCGTCCGTGGCACCAGGCCGGAAACGTCATCTCGCTGCGCGAGTTCTCGAACAACGCGTTCAATCACCACCACGGCATCCAGCCGACGGAGCGTTTCGGTCTCGACACCGATGCCGACGGCGATCAGTTCCGCAACGAGATGACCCGCGCCGACGTCACCGCGGTGAGCATCTACCAGGCCACGCTGCAGGTGCCCGGCCGCGTCATTCCGGACGATCCGGTCGTCGAGGAAGCGGTGCTTTCCGGCGAGCAGGCGTTCGACCGGATCGGCTGCAACTCCTGCCACGTCTCGAAGCTGCCGCTCGACAACCGCGGCTGGATCTTCACCGAGCCGAATCCCTACAACTCCGCCACGAATCTCCGCGTCGGCGAGGCGAAGACGGTCTCGGTCGACCTCAACAGCGACGTCCTCCCGCAGCCGCGCCTCCAGGCCGACGAGCGGGGCGTGGTCTGGGTGGCCGCCTACACCGATTTCAAGCTCCACGACATCAGCGGCGTTGCCGAGGACCGCGAGCCGCTGGACATGAACTTCGGCACCTGGGCCCCGAAGTTCTCGCAGGGCAACCAGAAGTTCCTGACCAAGCGCCTCTGGGGCGCCGCCAACGAGCCCCCGTACTTTCACAACGGCATGCACACGACCCTGCGCTCCGCGATCCTGGCCCACGCAGGCGAAGCCCTCCCGCAGCGCCGCGCCTTCGAAGCCCTCTCCTGCGACCAGCAGGACGACCTCGTCGAGTTCCTCAAAACCCTGCAGGTGCTTCCGCCGGGAACGAAGTCGCTGGTGATCAACGAAAAGGGGCAACCGAAGGTGTGGCCGCCGCAGTAATGATCGGGGGTGCGTCGACGCACCCCCGCAGTCACCGCTTTTCCTCCGCTACGCAACAGCAGCGTTCCTCGCGAACGCGACCGTGCAGTAGTGCAGGATTGCGGTGTGATGGTAGCCCAGACTGCCGTGGTCAGCGCTTCCACCATGAGAGCCAATGCGCCGGCTCCTCGACCATGACGCCGTAGCACCTGCGCATTCCACCCGGCCGGTATTGGCATGGCAGGGAGAGCCCACGCGGTCCCGCGAGTACGCCGTAATAGAAAGCGAAGTCCGGATCGCAGTCTGTGATCTGGTTCGGTGCGTCGCCCGGGACGTCGCAATAGATCGGGTCGTCGATATGGTCGATCACATAGCGGACGTTCGGCGGATCCATGTTGCCGATCCAGATGTCTTCGTTGCCGTGGATCGTGAAGCGGATGGGATCGAGTTTCACCCCGTGGTCGAGGGAGTACATGTCGAGCTCGATCGTCTGGTCCACGTCCACCGTCACTCTGACCTGCGGCACGACGACCTGTGTCAACGGTGCGTTCTTCCCTGTCCGATTGGGTTGGTAGACGACCGTGGCGCCGCAGGCGCGCCGGTCTTCCGCGCCGGCTTTGACCGTTCCCGACGGCACGAACACCTGGGCGGCGATCTCCCGCCTCGCCGGAGCGTGCCGGCCGAGCATCCCGCGGCGCAACCTGCTGCGGCGGGGATAGATCGCGCGCATGTCGGGAACGGCGGCGATGTCCTCAATCAGGGGTTTGGGCGACGGATCCGCCGACATCGGCGGATAGGGACCTTCAGGATGGTAGTAGGTCAGCGTGCCGCAGTCGGTTTTTCCGTCGATTCGCACCTGCATGCGCTCGCGTAGCGGATACCAGATGGAAAAGTCCTTGTAGGTGTCGTCGGGTTTTCTCCTGGAGCTCACCAACGTCGGCGAGTTCCTCGCGAAAATCACCGGCAGGTGGAGTGGGATGTAGGCTGGTTCCGGGGGATCTGCGGACGGGGAAATGTGGTCGGGCTGACGTGTCGTCCACGGCATGACGGCGAACAGCGGACCTTTTCTCGTGTACGGCGGTTTCTTCGGCAGGGGAGGACCTGTGGCCACCACTCCATCGAAGATGAGCCGGACCTGGTACTTCTTAGTCATCGCAATCTCCTTCGCTGTCTTAGACCATCGGTCCGGAAGCTCCGGCGAGTGCGAACGCCGCCCACCAGTCCGGCCGCTCCGGGTATTTTTTCAACAACGACAGCGCTGCTTGTTGGAGAGCCCCGGCGCGTGATTTTCCGGCAGCGATCCCGTGGTGGAACTCGACCGCGAACGCCGCGGCCGCGTCGTCGTCGACCGGCCAAAGGGTGTATACGACAGACGGTACGCCCTGGCTCAGCAACGCATTCGCGATGCTCATCGTCGGCCGGGGGGAACGTCCCGTGCTGCAGCCGGAGAGGACCACCATCCGCGCGTTCGCGAACGCCGTCCCGTCGAGCTCGTGGATGTAGAGCAGTCCATCGTTGAACGCGAGCGCGGAGAGCAGCGGCTGCTCGTCATTCACGAGCGCGTGACCGGCGAAGTGAATGAGCGCGAAGGTGCCGGCGCGTCCGAGGACGCTGCTTCGCTGCGCCTCGGTGTCGACCACCGCGCCGTGGTAGACCCGCGCCCCGCGCGCGACTTCACGCGCGGCCTGCGGCAGCCGGCGGAGATCGGGCGGACCCGGTGCTGCCGCGAAGAGAGCGGTCGTGTCGCCGTTCCGCCGTGCATCGAGCCGTGCCGCGCGCACGAAGGTGGAAAAGCCCGGCGCGAGAGCCATGCCGTTGCGCACCAGCAGACGCTCACCATGGCGCGTCGTCAGCATTGCAAACGGCACCGCCTGCAGTTCGGCCGGCGGTTGGATCCACAATGTCGTCCCTCGCGGAACCTGCTCGATCCAGCCACGCAGCAGCAGGTCCGAGACGAACTGCAGTTGTGCACCGCACCGGCGGTGCCTTGCGCAGTCCCGCAGCTCGTCCACGGCGCCGATCAACTGCCGTGCGGGCACGCCACGGCGGACGGAGGTGATTTCGTTTCGGGTCACGATCCACGTGATCAATGAGTCGCGAAGAAGATGCTGCGCCACGGCTGCGTGTCCCGGCGGAAGGACCGCCTGCAGTTCGGCGACCGCGTGCGGGCCTTTGTCGCCGGAGCGGAACACGTTGCGCATTCCCGCGGCGCGGGCGTGCAGCGATGAAATGCGAACGGACGTCGAGCGTTGCGCCACCGACAGCGCGGCGGTGCTCCTCCCTTGCCGCAGGTAGAGCTGGATTGCGCGATCGAACGGCGACTCGCGTTCCGTACCGGCGCCGAGGGTCAGGATGGTCTGGTCGAGCCGCGGCTCGCGATGCTCCAGGATCGCGACCGCGCGGAGATAGTCCGTTTCGGCGCGCGCCGTCTCATTGCGCGCTTCGAGCGCGGCGCCACGCTCGGTGAGGACCTGCGGTAGCCAGATCGAGTTCTCTTCCTGCTGATCCGCCGTGACCGCGGCTTCGATGTCGACGACCATCGAGCCGGAGGTGGCGAGCCCGCATCCCGCTTCCGCCATCACCACCGACCGGCGTACTTCCGCGTGCGCGACGGGATCCCGGATCCTCGCAAGGAGCTCATGCGCGCGCTCGAAAAGGCGTTTCGCGTCGGCAGCGTTTCCCCGGCGAACGAAGATCACGGCGCGGAGCGTCGCTTCCATCGCGCGCGCCGCATCGCTCGCGGGAGATGCCGCCAGTTCGTCGAGCAGCAAGGCGGCCGTGGCGACGTAGCCGTGCCGCAAGAGGAACATCATCGCGTCTTCGAGCTGGATGCGGCGCCGGTCGCCGGCGTAGTTGAACCTGAGGCGGACGGCAGCGAGATAGTGCACGAGCGCGGGCTCTGTTTCACCGGCCATGGCATACGTGTTCGCCAGCACCGAGTGGGTGAGTCCTTCGGATGCCGAATCCTGTACCGCGCGGAACCCGCGCTGCGACTGCTGGAACCGATCCGCCGCCTCGAAGATGCGTCCCTGGCGGTAGAGCGTTTGTCCCTCCGCGTACGCGGCCCGGGCGGCGAGCCAGGGATACCGCTTCCGCTCGGCCAGCAGGGTCCGATACGCGCGGATGCTCGCCAGGCAGTTGGGCCGCCCCTGCGAGCACTCACAGCGGATGCGGTGATCGCGCACGAGCAGCACCAGCGGGACACCGATCGCCTCGAGCTCGGCCTCGGCTGTCGCGAACGTTGAACATGCTTCTTCCAGACGATCTTCGTTGAATGATCTCTGGCCGCTGACGTATGCCGCGAGTGCCGATCGAAGGTGGTGCCGCTCGCCGCCGTGCATTCGCGAGATCGACTCCGCCGTATCCGACGCGAGGCGATCGCCGGCGAGGAGGTCGACGACCGGACGTCCGGCCGCGATGTTCGCGATCAGATCGCGATGGAAGAAAAATTCAGGCGAATCCACGCGTGACGCCGCGGCGCGTTCGGCGGCGGCTCTCCGCTCGGCCGCCTCCCGTCTCCAACCCTGCGAGCTCTCCAGCACAGCTACATTCCGCCACTCGGCTCTGGCGGCCGCCGGTACCCCGAGACGGGTCGACGCCAGTGCCCGGTTCCATGCGGCAGTGGGCGTTCTGGCCAACTCCAGGGCCCGGCTGGCGGCTTCGATGGCGAGCAACAGTTCACGAGGATCGTTTCGGCGGTGCAGTGCGGCCGCGCTGAAATCAGTCAAAAGCGCGCTGTCGTGACAGGCGCGAATCGCGGCAAGCAGGTCGCGCTCTCCCGACACATGCTGCAGGACGTCTCGAAGCTGCGCGTATGCCGCTCCCGGCTCGCCGGCCATGAGCCACGCCGCTCCCGCCTTACGTCCGATGGCCACATTCCGGTCGTTCTGCCATTGCCGGCTCAACGTCCTGGCGGCATTGCTGCGCAGAAGGATCTCAGCGGCGTCCGGAGCGTGCTTGGTTCTCGGGGGCTGATGCTCGACCTCGCCCGCCAGCCGTGCTTCCGAGAACCGGGAGGGAACGTCGCCGTGGCGATCCGTTCTTCGGAGCATCGCCCCGCCGACACAGAGAACGGCGATGACGATGACCACGGCAAGCCACCGGCCTGCCCGAGATATTGTCGCTCTCTGCAGCACGCGCATCGGAGCCGTGAACCCGGGACGGAAATTTGATTCTAACCCCGGCTGGCCGCCCCTAAACCATCACGTCCCGGATCGCCGTCAGCAGGGAGCTGCTTTCGTACGGCTTGAGCAGGCAGGAGACGTGCGGGCGTTCCAGGTATTGATCGAGCTTGGCGCGGTCGGCGTGGCCGGTGGAGAAGACGATCGGAAGGTCGGGGTGGCGTTGGGAGAGGAGGGTGAAGACCTGGGTGCCGTCCATGTCGGGGAGGCCGACGTCGAGGACCACCACGTCGGGGTCGACCGATTCGACGCGCAGGAGCGCTTCTTCGCCCGTCCGCGCGACGTCGACGTGAAGGCCTTCCAGCTCGAGCAGCGTCACGAGGCCCATGGCCACCGTCGAATCGTCCTCGACGAGCAGCACGCGGTGCGCTCCGGTGAGCGCCGTCAGCTCGGCGGACGGCTCGGCGGCGCGGGCGGCTCCTTCATCCGCCAGCGGGAGGAAGATGTGGAACGTGGTGCCGATGCCGAGCGTGCTCTCGACGAAGATGTCGCCGCCGTGGCGTTGCACGACCTGATGGGTGACCGGTAACCCGAGGCCGGTGCCGTTCTGCTTGGTGGTGAAGAGCGGCTCGAAGATGTGGCGCTGGGTCTCGTCGCTCATGCCGCTGCCGGTGTCGCGCACGATCACGTGCGCGAAGCGCTCCGGCCGCTCGACCGCGAACGGCAGCTTCGCGTTCGGCGCGTCGCGCCGCACTTCGATCGAGAACGTACCGCCGCCGGGCATGGCATCGCGCGCGTTGAGGATCAGGTTCGTGAAGATCTGCTGGAGCTGGCTCGGATCGCCGTCGATGCGCAGGCCGCTCTGCACGCGCGACTGGATCGAGCAGCCCTGCGGCATCAGCGAGCGCGCTTCGAGCGTGACGCTCTCGATCCACGGTCCGACCTCGATGGCCGTGCGCACCGGCTGGGCGGGCTGCGTGAAGCGGAGGATGTCCTGCGTGATGCGCTTCCCGCGCTTCACCGCGCGGCCGATGTGGTCGAGCGAGCTCTCCATGTTGCGGCCGCGGCGGATCACCTCCACGAAGGGGGAGATGCCCATCAGCACGTTGTTGAACTCGTGCGCGATCGTGGCGGCGAGGCGGCCGAGGCTCGAGAGACGGTCCGCCTGCTCGAGCTTCGTCTCCAGCTTGCGGCGCTCGCTGATGTCGCTGAAGCTGATGACCACGCCGATGCGCACGCCGGCGTCGATGATCGGCGCGGCGGAGTATTCGACCGGGAACGGCGATCCATCAAAGCGCCAGAACGTGCCGCTGGTCATCGAGCGCACTTCGCCGCTGCGCGCCACCGCCACGATCTGCCCGATGGCCGCTCGCTCGTCGCCGTTGAGCAGCGTCTGCAGCGTGGCGCCCGGCATGTCGTCCTGAGCGCGCCCGAGCATCTCGGCCGCGGCGCGGTTGGACATCGTGCAGCGGCCCGCGAGGTCGACGGTGATGATCCCCTCGACGGTCGACTCGAGGAGCAGTTGCAGGCTGCGGGTGACGCGTTGCCGCTCGCGCTCCGTGCGCCGCGTTTCGGTGACGTCGCGCGCGAAGCCGTAGATCGCGGCGGTGCGTCCTTCTTCGACTTTCGGGAACGACGCCACCTCGAGCAGCAGCGTTCCCCTGCGCCCGAGCACGCGCAGCTCTGCGGTGAGCGACTCCTGCTGTCCGAGGACCGTCATGAAGAGCTCGACCGTCCGCTCGCCATCGTCGGGATGGATGAGGTCCATGAACGGGCGCCCGATCCAGTCGGCGGCCGGCCAGCCGGTGATGTTCGTGAAGGCGGCGTTGAGGGAAGTGAAGACGCCGTCGATGGAGATCGTGAAGATGACTTCCGACGCTCCTTCAATGACCTCGCGATGGCGCTCTTCCGAGACCGCGAGCGCGCGCCGCGCTCTCTCGCGCTCCATGGCGTCGGCGACGATGTTGGCCACCGATTGCACGAACTCGACGTCGGCCTCGCTGAAGGTGCGAAAGCGTTTCGCGTGCGCGGTCAGTGCGCCGAAACGGCCGGTGCTGCTCGCGACCGGAACCGCGATCCCGCTCAGGATGCCGTCCGCGTGCTCGCCGAGGCTCACCGGAACATTGAGCTCGACTGCCTGGGCGATGCCGGAACCGCCGCCGCGGTGAATGTCCATCTCGCCGGCCGGAGCCCAGCAGCGGCCGGCGCGATAACGGAGGACGTCCGCGTCCTCGTCGAGCTCGAAGAAGAGTGCGTGCTCGAGGTCGAGGACGTCGGTGACGATGCTGCACGCGACCTCGATGGCGTCGTCGACCGACCGGAGGGCGACGCGGCTCAGCTCCGCGATCGCGCTCTGCTGCGCGGCGTGCAGGACGAGCTGCTGATCGACGCGGTCGCGCTCCAGCGCCTGCGCGAGCACGGTGGCGACGGAGCGGAGAAAGTCGACGTCGCTCTGCTTGAAGTGCTTCGGCTTGTGGGCGAGCGCGGCGAGGACGCCCCACGGTGCGGTACGCGCGGTGCTGATCGGGATGGTGATCCCGCTGACGATGCCGTGCTGGAGGAGGAACGGCGACGGCGTGAAGCGCGTCTCGGCGCGAAGGTCCTCCACGATCACCGGCGCGCCAGTCTCCACGGTATACGTCGAGTGCGCGGCGGTCGGGCCGTCGAGCACGCGGCCGTTCTCGACCAGGCCGTTCCAGCCGCTGTTGCCGACGATGCGGAACCTCGTCCCATCCTGCTCCAGGATGGCGGCGACGTCGACGTCGACCAGACGCGCGACGTTGTCCGCGACCTCGGAGATCAGCGTTTCGATCGGCTCGCCGCTCAGCGCCGACTGTCCGAGGTTCGCGAGGACGACCTGCTGGACGTTGCGCCGCTGCAGCTCGTCCTCCTGCCTGCGCGCGTCCGTCACGTCCTGCACGATGCCGACGATCTTCGTCGCCCGTCCGTCTTCGCCGCGTACGAAGCTGCCGCGATCCTGGATGTGGCGGATCTCGCCGCCCGGCAACAGGACGCGATACTCGTCTACGTACGGGTCGGATGAGGCGACGATGAGCCGGCGCGTGCGATGGACGTGCTCGCGGTCGTCCGGATGGACGCGCGCGTCCAAAAGCGCGAGATCGGGCTCCAGGGTGGTGGCATAGCCGAAGATGCGGAAGAGCCCCGCCGACCAGACGCGCCTCCCGGTGGTGAGATCGAGCTCGTAACTGCCCATCTGCGCGATCCGCTGCGCTTCCTCGAGCTGGGCCCGGTAGACGCGAAGCTCGGCCTCGCGCTGCTTCTGCGCCGTGACGTCTTCGACGAGCCAGACCAGCTGCTCGACCTCGAACGAGTCGGTGGTGATCGGCGCGACCGACACCGTGGTCCAGACCACTTCGCTGTCGCTGCGGACGAAGCGGCGCTCGGAGCGATGCGGCTCGCCGGGAGCGGCATGCGCGCCGGCGGTGAAGTCGGACATGCGCCGGCCGACGATCCGCTGCGCCGGCTGGCCGACGATGGTGGTGAAGCGTTCGTTGACGGCGAGCAGGGTGCCGTCCGGGGTGCTGACCGCCACTCCTACCGGCGCGTTTTCGAAGATGCGCCGGTAGCGGTCCTCGGAACGCCGCAGCGCACCGAAGAGCGACCGCCGTTCCTCGCGCAACTGCACGTCGCGCAGCTCCCGCTCGATGGCTGGACCGAGCCGCGCGAGCCGGTCTTTGTAGACGTAGTCGTTCGCGCCGGCGCGGATGAGATCGACCGCCGCTTCTTCGCCCAGGGTGCCGGAGACGACGATGAAGGGGAGCTCGCGGTCGCGCTCGCGGACGAACTGGAGCACGTCATGAGCGGTGAGTCCGGGGATGTCGCGGTCGCAGATGACGAGCGACCAGGAGCTCCGTTCGAGCGCCAGGCCGAGGGCCTCCAGAGTCTCGACGCGCTCCCACATCAGCTCGAAGCCGAAACGGCGAAGCTCGACGACCGTCAGCTCGACGTCGTCCGCGTTGTCCTCGACAAACAGGAGTCTCATGAGTTGTGTTGCGGCAAGTGCGGGATTTGCCGTAATGCCGGAACAATAGCCGGACGGCACACCTTCCTGCCAGCGGCAGATTGCCGGGATTGGTGCAGGAGGATTCCTACAGGATTAGCTCGCAGCGAGCTAGATCAACTTGGCCCGGATCGCGTACGCCACCATGTCGGCGTTGCCGTGGAACCCGGTCTTCTCGAGGATCCTCGCGCGGTAGGTGCTGGCGGTCTTGACGCTCACGCTCATGGCGGTGGCGATCTCGGTCATGGTCCGGCCGAGGGCGATCTGGCGGAAGACTTCGAACTCGCGGGGGGAGAGCAGCTGGTGCGGGGCTTTGTCGGAGGGCTTGAGCAGCTCAGCAGCCATCTGCTCGGTGACGTTCGCGCTGACCCAGGTGCGGCCGGAGGCGACGCGCTCGATGGCGCCGAGGATGTCGTCGGCGCTGCTGTCTTTCTGGACGTAGCCCTTCGCGCCGGCGCGGAGGCACTGCAGCGCGTACTGCTCCTCGTCCTGCGAGGCGAGGATCAGCACCGGCACGGCCGGATGCTCGCGGCGGACCTGCGCGAGCACGTCGATGCCGCTCCTGTCGCGGAGCGTGAGGTCGAGCACGACGATGTCGAACCGCTCGCGGCGCAGTGCGTCGAACAACTCCTCCGCCGTCGCTGCTTCGGCGGCGATGCTCCACCCCGGACGCTTCGCCACGATGAGCTGCATCCCCCGCCGGATGATCATGTGATGATCCGCGATCACGATTCGCACTACGCGCTGCCTCCGATGTTGCCGGATGGAGCGCGATCGCCGCCTGCTACGCCGACCTGGCCAGCGCCCCGTGCCGCACCGCATCCACGGTGGAATGCTCCACCGAGGCGGCCGCCATCAGACGCATCACCTGACGCCCATCCGTGTCTGCGCGCAGATAGTCCGCGCACAGCTTAACGATCTCATTGTCGTCAATGCCTGCCGGAACCAGGAGCCCATCCGCCGGCTGCGCGAGGTCGTTCGTCGCTTTTACGTCCCACCGCGAGCCGACCAGGCGGCAGCGAAGGTACGAGGTCGTGACCGGCGCGGGAGCGGGAGTGCGGTCGATCTCGTCCTCCCAGCCGCGCAGGTTCGCGACCCAGCGGCGCATGTCGCGGCCGGCCAGCGCGTCGAGGGTACGCGCGAGCACGCGCTCCGCCTCGGACGTCACGGCCAGGAAGCGGAGGCGCGACTCGTACATGGTCGGCTGCTCCGCGTTGCCGATCGAGACGACGCGCGAGCCGACCACCTCCGCCGCGGCGGAGAAGCGGGCGCGCTCCCAGTCGAACGCGATGCGCACGGTGGCGCCGCGCCGCACCATGGTGGAGTGGCGGATCTTCGCCCCCCGCTCGCTGAGGTCGATCAGGAAACCTGTGCCGCGTCCGATCAACGCCGGAATCGTTCCGGCTACGCGCAGGCGCGGCGTGCTGCGGCGGTCGTGCATTTCGTTTGAACCTTGTTCGAGGGCGCTCATGGGGTCTCTCTCTCTCTCTTCGGGTCAGGCTGCGTCGACAACTTGCTGGCGCGGTGACGCGACTCGGTCGCGTCCCGCGGTCTTGGCTTCGTAAAGGGCACGGTCCGCGGCGGCGATCAGGCCGTCCACGCCGGTCGCGTGCTCGGGTGCGACCGCGATCCCGGTGGAGATCGTGGCGCTGCCGAGGATGTGGCCGTCCGCGTTGATGCGCAGGTCTCGCACGGCGTCGCTGAGTTGCTCCGCGCGCACGTGCAGCTCGCGGGCGTTCGTGTTGGGAACGACGATCACGAACTCGTCCCCGCCGTAGCGGCAGATGAACTCGTCGCCGGTGAACGCGCTCTGCATCACGCGGGCGAGCTGCGTCAGGAGCGCGTCGCCGCCGCCGTGGCCGTAGGTATCGTTGAACAGCTTGAAGTGATCGACGTCCACGACCACCACGCCGGTGTGCGTGTGCTCCTGGCGTCCGCGCTGCAGCTCGCGCGTCAGCGCTTCTTCCATGTAGCGGCGGTTGTAAAGCCCGGTCAGGCTGTCGCGGACGGCGCGGGTGCGCAGCGTCTCCTGCATGCGCAGGTTCGTCAGCGCGAGGGCCACGTGGTCGGCGAACGCGCTCCCGAAGAGGCTCGTGCGCGCGGCCAGCGATGCCTGCTTTGGGGCGCGCAGCGTGAGCACGCCGACCGCTTCGCGTCCGGAGAGGAGCGGGAGGCAGAGCGTCGCGCCATCCGCGACGAAGCAGCCCGCCGCCGATTCCTCGGCTACGTGCAGGCGGCTGTTCGTGCGGCGTGCCGCGGTGCATTCGGTGTCGTGCGTCGCGGCGTGGTGTCTCGTGTCGCCCCACGCGGCGGCGAGCTCGAAACGGGAGTCGCAGGCGACGTAGAGCGCACCGTCGAGGGAGGGAAAGAGATGGCGTCCGAACACCGGCACGATCTCCACCGCATCGTCGAACGACGTGCAGGCCTGGAGCAGGCCGCTCATCTCGACGAGCAGGCGCAGGCCGGCCGCTTCGGTGCGCGCACGATCGAATACGATCGCGGCACCGCCGGCCAGGAGGAACAACCCGATCAAGGTTCCGATCAGCATGGTCGTTCCCGTCAGGCCGCGCGCAGCGACGACGTCTTCGCCGCGGTCCAGTGTCCCGCCGCGCGGGGACGTCCGAAGTGAAAGCCCTGCGCGAGCGTGACGCCCAGCGAGGCGGCGGCGCGTGCGGTCGCGCCGCTCTCGATGCCTTCGAGGATCGTCTCGCAGCCGAAGTCGTTCGCGAGCGCGATCGTGTGCCGGACGATGCGCTCCTTGGTCTCGTCGTTCTCGAAGCCGGTCCCGAAGGCCTGGCTCATCTTGATGAAGGAAGGCTTGATGCGATCGATCAGGCCGAGGTGCGAGTAGGCGGAGCCGTGGTCGTCGAGCGCGAAGCGGAGCCCGAGCTCGCGCAGCTCGTCGAAGACCCGTCCCGCCACCGCGTCGTCCGGAAACGCGGAGCGCTCCGTGACCTCCAGCACGACGCGCTCGAGCGGCATCGACGCCTGCTCGGCGGCCGCCTTCAGCGCCGGGACGAGCTTGCGGCCGTCGAAGGTGAGCGGGTCGATGTTGATGAAGAGCGCGGTGTCGTCAGGGAGCAGTGCCGCGCTCTCCATCGAGCGGGTCATCGCGACGATGTTCAGCTCCGAAAGCTTGGCCCGCCGTGCGGCGTAGTCGAACAGCATGACCGGACCGCCGGCGAGCCAGGAGCCGCGCACGCGGGTGAGGGCCTCGTAGCCGAAAGACGAAGTGCCGTCGCCGGTCAGGCGCACGATCGGCTGGAAGACCGGCGTGATCGCGTCGCCGCGGAGGATCTCGTCGATGTGCGGGATGCGGATCACCTCGTAGGCAGCATCCGTGGTGGGGTTCGCGCCGAGGGCTTCCTCGAGATCGTCGGTCTCGAACGGCTTCGCGAGCACGGCCGAGGCGCCGTCGCGCAGCGCCTCGGTGCGGAGCGCCTCGCTCGCGAAACCGGTCATGAGCACGATCCTGCACTGCGGCACCTGCGCGCGGACGCGTCCCAGGAAGTGCAGCCCCTCGAAACCGAACGCGCCCGAGAACTGGACGTCGGTCACCAGGTGGGTCACCGGGAAACGCGCCAGTGCGATCTCCGCCGACTCCACGTCCGAGCAGAGCACGAGCGTGCGGCCGGGGCGCTCGAGCGTGTAGGAGAGCGCCTCGGTGATGCCGCTGTCGTCATCGACGAGGAGGATGCATTGCCGCGTTTCGGTCATGGGGGAGGTCCTTCAGGCTGTGCGCTCGAGCGCGGCGCGGCCGGTCACGAGGTCGTGCGTCTCGAGATAGAAGCGGATGTCGTATCCGCTGAGGGCGTACAGCACGCGATCGCCGCCGCGGCCGGTCGCGCTGAGGAAGCCGGCGCCGTCGTCGCGGATGAAGAGCATGTCGCCGGTGAACTCGGTCGGGACGCCGGAGAGCAGGTGGAGGAACTCCTCGGCGTTGCCCGCGCGGTCGACGATGATCCGTTCGACGTCGAGGCCGACGTCGTTCATCGCCGCGCCGAGTGCGAAGCTGAGCGCGTTTACCGAGTCGAGAAACGCGACTCGCTGCACCCGGGCGCGTGAATGGTTCCAGTCGAAATCCGGCTTCGTCGGCTGGCGGGCGATGAGGGTGATGCGTGGATCTGCGTACAGCATTGCTTTCTCTCCTTACTGCTTACTGCGCGAGCGCGGCGGCGATGGCGACGACGAACGAGGGGCCGCCGAGGAGCACGAAGACCCTCCAGGTCTCACGGCCACGGCGGATGTCGGACAGGGTTTCGTTCAGGAATCGGCTCATTTCGAAGCTCCTTTCTTGGCGTCTGCTGCGGGAAGGACCACGTCGCGAAACCCGAACGGGTCGCGCGGCGTCTCGGTGATTGCGAACGTGTCGCCGTTGGCGGCGTACGAGGTGCGGCGCTTGTCGGCGATGAGCTCGACCCACCCCTCGGCGGGGATCTCGTAGGTGTCGCCGGCGTACCGGAACTCCTGTCCCGGGGTGCCGCGGAAGCGGTAGCCAACCGTCGAGATGTTGCACGTCACCTTCGGCTCCGCCTGGTTTGCGCGGCGGAGGAGCGACGTCAGATCGATGTCGATATTGATGGATGCAGTGAGGGCTACCGCGAGCAGAAACATTGGAAATCTCCTTGTTGGACCGGCTGGGCACTAGTCCAAGGGGAGTACCAATTTCCGGAAACTGGACTAAATCACCATGATTGCAGTGCTTACGCTACTGGTGGCCTGTTCGATACATGGACACCATCTGTCCCGAGTCTGGACTGGTGTATGATTTCTGGACATGTCTGAGCTACTGCACCGGGTTTTGATCGTGGACGACGACGAGCAGATCTCGGCCGGCCTGGCCGCGTTCCTCAACGACCGCTGGGACGTGCGTACGGCCGGAAACGGCAGGGAGGCGGTGGTGGCGTTCGGCGAGTTCTCGCCCGACGTGGTGCTGCTCGACGTGACGCTCCCCGATACCACCGGGCTCGAGCTGCTGCATCAGTTCAAGATGTACTCGGAGACGACGGCGGTGATCATGATGTCGGGCGTGAGCACGCTCGACCGGGTGGTCGAGTCGATGCGCCTCGGTGCGGAGACGTTCCTCCAGAAACCGTTCGATCTGGACACGCTGGAAGCGGTGCTGCAGCAGGTCGAGCGCATCCTCGCCACCCGGCGCGAGCTGATGGCGCTCAAGCGCACCGAGGCGGCGCCGGGGGAGAAGCTGCCCGGACTCTCGCAGGGGATCACTCACCTCAACGAGATCCTGACGAACGTCGCGCGCGTCCCGTCGCCGGTGCTGATCGAAGGGGAGTCGGGCACCGGCAAGGGGGTGATGGCGCGCCTCATCCACAGCCGCTCGGGACGCGCGAGCAAGCCGTTCGTCGACCTGAACTGCGCCGGGCTGTCGAAGGAGCTGCTGGAGTCGGAGCTCTTCGGCCACGAGCGCGGCGCGTTCACGAACGCGATGAACACGAAGCCGGGCCTGTTCGAGATCGCCGGCGAGGGGACGCTGTTTTTGGACGAGATTGGCGAGATGGAGCCGACGGTGCAGGCGCGCCTGCTCAAAGCGCTGGAGGAGAAGCGCTTTCGCCGCGTCGGCGGCTTACGCGACCTGAAGGCCGACTTCCGCCTGATCGCGGCGACGAACCGCGACCTGCAGGCCGAGGTGGCGGCGGGACGCTTCCGCGCCGACCTCTATTACCGCCTGAACGTCGTTCGCCTGCGCATGCCGGCGCTCCGCGAGCGGATGGAAGACCTGCCGATCCTCGCGCAGGAGGTGCTGCGCCCCCTGTGCAAGGAGATCGGGCGGCCCGTCCCGAAGCTCAGCCCCTCGGCCATGAAGAAGCTGGAGAGCTACGGCTGGCCGGGCAACGTCCGCGAGCTCCGCAACGTCCTCGAGCGCGCCATGCTGACGTTGACCGGAGGCGAGATCCGCAGCGATGACCTGATCATCGACACCGCCGCAACTGCCGCCGTCGCGGCAGCCGCCGCCGGTCCGGGCCTCCCGACTGCGGAATGGGACATCCGTCCGCTGGAGGACGTGATCACGCAATACGTGACGGCCGCCGTCGAAGCGACGGGCGGCAATGTGAGGAAGGCCGCGAGGCAGTTGCAGATCTCGCCGAGCACCCTGTATGCGCGGATGAAATGATATGGAGTGCGGTGACCGCAGTCACCGCTTTGACTCCGTAGCTGAGGCGACACGCGTGCATCTCGAGGCACGCAGTGAAAGCGGTGACTGCGGTCACCGCACTCCAAACGACCTACGGCTCCGGCACCATCACCCTGACCGGGTAGGTCACCCCGAGGGTGCAACCTGCGGCGTCCGAGATCAGCACGAGCACGTTCTGGTCGGCTTCCACGCGAGGCTTGCCGGTGATCTTCCCGTTTGCGTTGAGGTGCAGTCCTTCCGGCATTTCGCCTTCGATGATCTCGAAGTGATACGGCGCCGTACCGCAGCACACCTGGATGTCGAAGTTTGCCGGCTGGCCAATGAAGAACCCCGGGAGGCTCTCCGTTTCCGTCGTGAGCAGGCACTGCGCCTCTGCCGTCCCGCAAATGGCCGATGCTGCGAGCAACACAATGATTCCGAGGATGACTTTTCTCATTCTTCACTCCTTTTCGAATCTGACGTAGCTATGGTACGGCTTGCTGCCGTCATGACGGAGCGCCCAACTTGGGAATGCCTCGCACTCATACGCGCTGCCGCGCCCTGCTCCCCATCCACAGCAGCAGCGCGCCGAGGGCGCAGGCGGCGGGGCAGACCAGGAGGGAGTAGCGCATCTGCTCCGGATTGGTGGCGACGCCGAGAAAGTCGCTGAGCTTTCCGATCAGCGGGCCGCCGAGGCCGTAGGCGGTGATGTTGACGATGGAGAAGAAGACGCCGATGGCGATGCCGCGGAGGTGAGGGCCGGCGAGGTCGTGCACCTCGGCTGTCGCGGGGCCGACCCAGAGGATGGCCAGGCCGTAGAGGACGATGTTCACGGCCACGATCGCGGTCAGGTTGTCGAGGAACAGCAGCGCGATCCAGAGCGGCACGGAGACGATCGCGGCCGCCGAGGTGAAGGCCATGCGTCCGCCGCGGAGCATCCGGCTGACGCGGTCGGAGAAGTAGCCGCCGAGGATCATGGCCGGGATGCCGACGAAGATGGAGATCAGGCCGGCCGCGACCCCGATCTTCATCAGGCTGACCTCATGAACGCGCGCGTAGAACGCCGCTCCCCAGATGCCGAGGTTGTTCGAGGCCAGGCCGACGAAGGCGTAGCCGAAGTAAACGAACATGAGCGGTTTGGAGCGGAAGAGCGCCCGCCAGTCCGTCGGTGCCTGCAGCGCGGCGGCCGACTCGGTGCGGCCGCGCGGCTCCTCGCGCAGCATGAAGACCAGCACCGCCAGCAGCAGCCCCGGAAAGCCGAGCAGGTAGAACGCCCACCGCCACCCGTGTACCTGCCCGATCCAGCCGCCGAGGAAGAAGGCCAGCCCGCCGCCGATGGCGATGCCGGAGGAGTAGACCGACTGCACCGTGGCGCGCATGCGGGTGGGGAAGTAGTCGCTGAGGAGCGACAGCGCCGCCGGCCCCAGCGTCGCCTCGCCGACGCCGACCATCAGCCGGCAGAAGAAGATGGTCCAGAACGAATCGGCGAACCCGGTCAGGCCGGAGAAGAGGCTCCACACCGCCAGCCCCGCCGCGATCATCCCCTTCCGCGAGACCCGGTCCGCCAGCCGCCCGAACGGTACGCCGAGGAGCGTGTAGAAGATGACGAAGGACGTCGTCCCGAGCAGCGCCAGCTGCAGGTCCGTGAACTTCAGCTCCGCCTTCATCGGCGTGAAGAGGATGTAGATCAGCTGCCGGTCCAGAAAGTTGAGGACGTAGACCGCCGTGAGGACGGCGAGCGCGTACCAGGAGTAGGCGGGGACCGGCTGGCTTGCGTCGGTTGGGGTCGGCATCGGGTCATTGTCGGTTACCGACCGAGTGGTCGGCAAGTGGTATTGGTGTCGGGTATCAGGTGACACCCGACACCGATATCTCGTTACAAAGCCGTGAACTGGCAACGCCTGTAGCGTCACCCGTGTTATGTCACCCCGCCTATGAAAAAACTTCTCACGATCATGGCGCTGGTCGTCGCGACCGGCGCGAGTGCCCAGGAGAGCCCCACCCGCCTCCTGCGGCAGCCTGACATCCATGGCGACACGGTCGCCTTCGTCTATGCCGGCGACATCTGGCTGGCCTCGGCGAACGGCGGCGATGCGCGCCGGCTCACGTCCGACGAAGGGATGGAGTACTTTCCGAAGTTCTCGCCCGACGGACGCTCGATCGCCTTCACAGGCGACTACAGCGGCTCGCGCCAGGTCTTCGTCATCAGCGTCGATGGCGGAGCGCCGCGGCAGCTGACGTACTACAACGACGTCGGCAACCTCCCGCCGCGCGGCGGCATCGACAACCGCGTCCTCGACTGGACGCCGGACGGCAGGAACGTCCTCTTCCTCCCGCACCGCCTGCCGTGGAGCGACCGCATGGCGCGGCCGTACATCGTCCCGGCAGCCGGGGGAATGGAGAAACCGCTGGCGATCCCCGAGGCCGGCGGCGGCGCGTACTCGCCGGACGGCACGAAGCTCGTGTACACCCCGATCGAGCGCGAGTTCCGCACCTGGAAGCGCTACCGCGGCGGCCGCGCGCAGGACGTCTGGATCTACGACCTCGCCGCGAACAAGGCCCAGCAGCTCACCACCAACCAGTACACCGACAACCAGCCGGTCTGGATTGGCAACACGATCTACTTCACCTCGGACCGCGAAGACGGCCGCCTGAATCTCTGGTCGTACGACCTCGCTTCGAAGCAGGAGCGCAAGGTCACGAGCCACAACGACTACGACGTCCTCTGGCCCAGCTCCGACCGCACCCAGGTCGTCTACGAGGCCGGCGGCTATCTCTACAAGTTCGTGAACGGCCAGTCGGCGCGCATCCCCATCCGCGTCTACGGCGACTTCCGCAACACCCTCCCGTACCACCGCAACGTCCGCGACAACATCGACTGGTACGTGATCTCGCCGACCGGCGCGCGTGCGCTCTTCGTCGCCCGCGGCGACATCTTCAGCGCCCCGGCCAAGGAAGGGGAGGTCCGCAACCTGACGCAGACCCCCGGCATCCGCGAGCGCGAGGCCACCTGGTCGCCCGACGGACGCTGGATCGCCTATCTCAGCGACAAGGGGGGCGAGTACGAGATCTACGTCCGTCCTGCTGACGGCGCCGGCGAAGAGCGGCAGGTCAGCCGCGACGGCAAGGCGTGGCGCTTCACGCCGCAGTGGTCGCCCGACTCCAAGCTGCTCGCCTACAGCGACAAGGACCACGCGCTGCACACCATCGACGTCGCCACCGGCCGCACCACCGCGGTCGACTCCGACGAGTACGGCGACATCACCGACTACCGCTGGTCGCCGGACTCGCGCTGGCTGACCTACACCAAGGACAACGAGGCGCAGTTCTCCTCGATCTACGTCTACAACCTGGGCGACAGGAAGGTCCACCGCCTCACCAGCGGCCAGACCAACGACCTGAACCCGGTCTTCGATCCGAAGGGGCGCTACCTCTACTTCACCTCCACGCGCGACTTCAACCTGACCTTCAGCGCCTGGGAGTTCAACTACGTCTACACCGACCCGACCCGCGTCTACGTCGGCGTGCTGGCCGAGGACGGCCCGGCGCTCTTCCTCCCGCAGTCGGACGAAGAGAAGGTGACGGCGCCGCCTCCCGCGGCCGCCGAGGAGCCGAAGGCGGCGGACAAAGACAAGGCCGCGGCGGACAAGAAGCCGGCCGCGGTGGTGGTGAAGATCGACCCGGCCACGTTCGAGAATCGCGTCCGCGCGATCCCCGGCGCCTCCGGCAACTACTTCAACCTGAGCGCCCTCCCGAACGGCGTGCTGTACCAGCGCGGCGACGACAGTTTCTCGCTGCGCTTCTACAACATCGAGGACCGCAAGGAAGAGGTGATCCTCGAGACGCTGCAGGGCTACGAGCTCTCCGCGAACGGCGAGAAGATCCTGGCCAGCCTCGGCCGCAACACGTACGCGATCGTCAACGCCAAGCCGGGGCAGAAGCCGGCCGACTCGATGCTCAAGCTCGACAACATGGAGATGCGCATCGATCCGAAGGCCGAGTGGCAGCAGGAGTTCACCGACGCCTGGCGCATCCTCCGCGACTGGTTCTACGACCCCGGCATGCACGGTCTCGACTGGAACGCGATCCGGACGAAGTACGGCCAGCTCGTGCCCTACGTCGCGCACCGCGCCGACCTCGATTACATCCTCGGCGAAGTGGCCGGTGAGATGAACGCCGGCCACGTCTACGTCGGCTCACCCTCGGATGTGAACGCGGCCGAGCGGGTCGACAACGGCCTCCTCGGCGCCGAGATCGAAGCTGCCGACGGTTACTACCGCATCACCAACATCTTCCCCGGCGAGAACTGGCACGAGTCGTTCCGCTCGCCGCTCACCGAGCCGGGCGTGAAGGTGCGCGAGGGGGACTACGTCCTCGCCGTCGACGGCGTCTCCACGAAGGGCGTCGTCAACTTCTACAGCCTCCTCGAGAACAAGGCCGACCGCGTGGTGACGCTGACCGTCAACTCGACCGCGTCCACCACCGGCGCGCGCACGGAGCGCGTCCGCCCGGTGAAGCGGGAGACGAACCTCCGCTACCTGGAGTGGGTGCAGTCGCGCCGGGATTACGTCACCAAGGCCTCGAACGGCCGCATCGGCTACATCCACCTGCCGAACACCGGCGCGGAAGGCAACCGGGAGCTCGTGAAGGGCTTCTATCCGCAGGTCGACAAGGACGCGCTGATCGTCGACGACCGCTACAACGGCGGCGGCTTCATCCCCGACCGCATGATCGAGATGCTCGACCGCCCGGTGCTCAACTACTGGGCCCGCCGCAACACGAAGCCGCAGGCGACTCCCTCCTACGCGCACGTGGGCCCGAAGGTGATGCTGATCAACGGCTACTCGGCCTCGGGCGGCGACGCCCTCCCGTACTACTTCCGCAAGCGCAACCTCGGCACGATCATCGGCACCCGCACCTGGGGCGGCCTGATCGGCATCTCCGGCAACCCGAACCTCATGGACGGCGGCTCCATCTCCGCCCCCCAGTTCCGCTTCTTCGACACCGAGGGGATGTGGGCCGTGGAAGGAGTAGGCGTGGCGCCCGACATCGAAGTCGTCGACCGCCCCGACCTCGTCGCCGCCGGCCAGGACCCGTCCCTCGAAGCCGCAGTGAAGCTGCTGCTCGAGCAGTTGGAGAAGAATCCGGTGAAGAGGCCGGTGGTGCCGCCGGTGAGCGTGGAGAGGTGAGTTAGCGGCGTCGGGTATCAGGTGTCAGGTGTCTGGGGTTTTCCGGCTGACGAGACATGTGTCGTCAGCCGCTACGCCTCAGACACCCGACACCCGACACCCGACACCATCCGAGCGACAAGTGCGCAAATCGGCGCGCGTCGCGGCTGCTGAACAGTCATCGAGTGTGATGCCAGCGACACGCACGCAAATCAACACGCCCGCGCCCATCGAACAAAACGCCCTCCTCCTCCAGCAGCATCCTCTGCAACTCATGCGAATCGCCCGCGCTGCGGGGGCTGATCTCGCCTTTGGCGTTGATCACGCGGTGCCAGGGGACGTCGCTGGCGCCGGGGAGGTTGTGCAGGGCGTAGCCGACCTGGCGGGCGTGGCCTTCGAGGCCGGCCAGCTCCGCGATCTGGCCGTACGTGGCCACTTTGCCGCGCGGGATTTTCTTCACCGTTTTGTAGATGAGATCGTAGCGTTTCACTCGGCTTTGATTGTAAGATGCACAGGTTTCGCTGCACGTCAAAACGGATTAACGGCTGCCCTTTCCCTGTTTAGATCAGGAACTCAGAGGTGTCTCAATGCCACGTGCAATTGCGTCAGGACAGATAGCGTTCGGCCTCGTCTCCATCCCGGTGAAACTCTTCTCCGCGGCCGAGTCGTCCGAGAAGATTTCGTTCAATATGTTGCACCGGGATTGCGGCAACCGCATCCAGCAGCAACTCTTCTGCACGAAGGACGAACGGACCATCGACCGCAGCGAAGTGGTCAAGGGCTACGAGTTCGCCAAGGGGCAGTACGTCCTCTTCAACGAGGACGAGCTGAAGGCGCTCGAGGAGAAGGCCACGCAGCAGATCGAGATCACGGAGTTCGTCAAATCCGACCTGATCGACCCGATCTACTTCTCCAAGCCGTACTACCTCGGACCGGACAAAGGGGGCTCGCGCCCCTACACCCTGCTCGCCCGCGCCATGGAGGAGACCGGCCGCTGGGCAGTCGCCAAGTACGCGGCCCGCGGCAAGGGCTACATCGTGGTCATCCGCCCGCTCGGCAAGGGGCTGGTCATGCAGCAGCTCTATTACCCGAACGAGATCCGCGCCATCGACGAGCTCGACCTCGGGGATGCCGAGGTGAAGGACAACGAGCTGAAGATGGCCATCCAGCTCGCCGAGATGAGCGCCAGCGACGAGTTCCACCCCGAGCAGTACCGCGATGAAGTCGCGGAACGCATCCGCGCCACCATCCAGCGCAAGATCGAAGGGGAGGAGATCACCAGCTCCGGCTCCGAGGAGCCGCGCGCCCAGGTCATCGACCTCATGGAAGCGCTCCGCAAGTCGCTGAGCGGCGGCATGATGGCCCCGAGATCCGCCCCCGCACCGGCGGCGAAAAAGTCCGCCCATGTCGCCAGACTACCGGAGGCCAAGCTCCCGGAAGCCAAGCTCCCGGTCAAGGTGAAGGCGGACCGGAAGGCACCCAAGCACGCCCAGCCGGCGAAGGTGGCGGCGCGCAAAGCGCGTTAACGCGCTGCGCGCGTTGGTGTCGGGTGTCAGGTGTCTGGGGCTTAGCGGCTGACGGTACGTGTCTCGTCAGTCGGAGAACCGCAGACACCTGACACCCGATACCCGACACCATTTCCCCGGCTACAATAATGCCGTGTCCTACTCCCTCCGCGAGGTCTCGGCGATGCTTGGGCTATCGCCGGCTCAGATCCGCGCGTATGCCACCAAAGGGTTCCTCGATCCGGAGCGCGGCGACAAGGGGGAGCTCCGCTTCGGCTTTCGTGACCTGATCATCCTCCGCACCGCCGGGGAGCTGGCGGCCGCGCAGATCCCGCAGCGCAAGGTGCGGCGCGTCCTGGAGCGTCTTCGGGCCCAGCTTCCGGCCGGGCGCTCGCTCACGGGAGTGCGCATCACGGCGGACGGGGAGCGGGTGGTGGTCCGCGACGGCGAGGCGATGTGGAACCCGGAGTCGGGGCAGTCGCTGTTCGACTTTTCGGTGGCCGAGCTCGCGCAGAAATCGCAGCCGCTGCTGATGCGCAATGCCGCCGCGGCGCGCACGAACCCCGAGGTGACGGCGGAGGAGTGGTACGACCTCGCGTGCGAGCTCGAGATGAGCTCGGCGCACGAGGCGAAAGACGCCTACGAACGCGCCCTCCGCGCCGATCCGGCCCATCCCGACGCCCACGTGAACCTCGGCCGTCTCCTCCACGAGAGCAACGCCCCCGCGGCCGCCGAGAAGCACTACCGCGCCGCCCTCGACGCCGATCCCGAGCACGAGACCGCCGCCTTCAACCTCGGCGTCGCCCTCGAAGACCTCGGCCGCATCGAAGACGCCATCGCCGCCTATTCGCTCGCCCTCGCCCTCGACCCCGACAACGCCGACGCCCACTACAACCTGGCCGGGATCTATGAGAGGAGAGGGGAGAAGCAGGCGGCGTTGCGGCATTTGAAGTCGTATCGCGCGCTGACCGCGTGATGTTGCTGGTTGTTAGTTGCTTGTGAGGAGTCGCGCAACGGCCATGAACTCACAAGCAACCAGCAACCAGCAACAGCGTCTCGCCGCACTGGACGCCCTCCGCGGCTTCACCGTGGCCGCCATGCTCCTCGTCAACAACCCCGGCACCTGGTCCGCCATCTACGCGCCTCTGCGGCACGCCGAATGGCACGGGTGGACGCCGACGGACCTGATCTTTCCCTTCTTTCTCTTCATCGTCGGCATCACCACCGAGCTGTCGCGCAAGGAGCCGCGCGGGATCCTGAAGAGGGGAGGGCTGATCGTCCTCTGCGGGCTGTTCCTCAATGCCTTCCCGTACTTTCAGCTCGGCGAGCTGCGCGTGACGGGCGTGCTGCAGCGCATCGGCATCGTCTACATCGTCGCGGCGCTGATCGCCTGGAAAGCGTCGCGGCGCACCATCGCTGCGATCGTGGTGGCCATCCTTCTCGGCTACTGGGGCCTCCTCTCCCTCGGCCCGCTCGAGCCGCCGGAAGCCACGGTCGCTGCGCAGGCCGACCGCGCGCTGATCCCGGAGCAGCATCTCTGGAAGCAGAGCAGGACCTGGGACCCCGAGGGCCCGCTCTCCACGATCCCTGCCGTCGCCACCGCGCTCCTCGGCGTGCTCGCCACACCGTGGGTGCGCGCGAAGAACATCAAGATGTTGACTATCTCGGGCGCCGCGGCGATCGTCCTCGGCCTGGCGTGGTCATACGCCTTCCCGATCAATAAGAACCTCTGGACCAGCTCCTACGTCCTGTTTACCGCCGGAGCGGCCGCAGTCGTGCTCGCGTTGTGGCTCTGGAAACTGCCGGCGCACCCGTTCGTCGTCTTCGGCGTCAACCCGCTGGTCGCCTTCGTCGGCTCCGGCATGATGGCCCGCCTCCTCGGCATCTCGAAGCTGCAGCCGCTCAGCTATCGGACTCTGTTCAAGCCGTACTTAGAGCCGCACCTGGCGTCGTTCCTCTGGGCGCTGGCCTTCGTCTTCTTCTGGTATCTGGTGCTGCTGGTGCTTTACCGGAAGCGGATCTTCGTGCGGGTATGACGCCGCCATTCGCCGGTCCGCTTCCGCCGGACGAGGAGTTCATCGCCGGCACCGACTGGTCGATGTTCGTACCTTGCCCGGCCGGGGCGTGAACCTCGCTGACCACGGGTGTGGACCGGCGGTCCGCCGTCGCCTCAAATCGACAGCGGAACCACAGCAGCCTAAACTTCCGTAAACCGCAGTAACAGCAGTGAAGACCGGGCGCACTTCGGCGCGCCCGGTCCTTTCGAAAGGAAACCCAGTGGCCGCAAAGAAACTCGACGCCGAGCGGATCCTCGGCAAGCTCGCCGAAATGCGCAAGTCCATCCCCTACATCGACGAAGCCCCGCCGCGTCCCCGCAGCGACGGCAGAACAGTCCTCGAAGGAATCCCGCTGGAAACCGCCGAAGACTTCGAATACGCCGCCGTGATCGACGCCCTCGAATCGCTCGCCGGCGACCTCTCGGCCGTCATCGACCAGAAGCGCGCCCGCCTCGAAGAACAGGCGCTCGAGGTCTATTACACCGCCGAGGAGCTGGCCCGCGACCCGGAGCACGCGGATCTGATCCCGGTGGTGGAACGCCTGCGGCAGGCGTATCAGAACGATCATGGGAAGCCGATTCCGCCCAGGAAGAAGGGGTGAGGGGGCGTGAACACCTTGTGGACGCCGACCGCACCGATGGACGGTTTGCTACACTCAACCGTGGCATGAATGTCAGTGTTGAAGATGTAAAGCGGGACCCGGGCGGCGTACTCGAGCGGGTCGCCGAAGGGGAAACGCTGATCGTCACCGACGCTGATCGCCCAATCGCTGAGATTCGGCCGATCGAGCACGTCCGGCGTCCGAGGCCATTCGGTCTTGCTGCCGGAACGTTCACCGTGCCCGATGACTTCGATGACCCGCTGCCCGAGGATGTTCTTCGGGATTTCGAGCAATGAGGTTGTTGCTCGACACCCATGTCTTCCTCTGGTACGTCGGCGGTGACCCGCGAGTCGGTTCGCAGATACGTGCAGCGATCGAAGACGCAGATCTTGTCTATTTGAGCGTCGTTTCGATATGGGAAGCAACGATCAAATATCAGCTCGGCAAGCTCCATCTGCCGGAGCCGCCCCATCCCTGGCTATCAGTGCAGCGCGAGCAACACGGGATCGAGTCGTTGCCGGTTGACGAAGCAACTGTCGCGCATCTTTCGGAGCTCGAACCGCATCACCGTGTCCGGTCCCATGTCTTTGAAATGCAGGACCGCGGATTACCGTTTCTTTGTGACTGCTTCGAACAACTCGGATCAGGTCTTGACTGCTTTGCGAGGAGTCATCTCAGTGCGCTCGAAGGGTGGGTCTGACCTTCTGGTGAATCATCCGTTTGTTGTATCCGAGCTTCGACTGGCGCCTGGTGCGAATGAGAGGCTCACGTTGGCAATTCCTGTGGCGGCAGACGTGGCCCAACGTTCGGAGTTGCGCTTCGAAATCACGTCGGCGGAAACGTCCAGACGGTGACTGATCCTCACGCGGGTGAGCGTGTTCACTCACGGCTCGTGCGCCAGTGGTTTGGAGTGCGGTGACCGCAGTCACCGCTTTTACTGCGTGCCTCGGAGTTGCGTGTGCGTCGTCCTTGGCATGCGTGGCAAAGCGGTGACTGCGGTCACCGCACTCCAAATTACTGCTTCCGCAAAATCCGTCCCCCTAATTCCCCCGTCATCTTCCTGTCCTTCAATACCGCTTTCCCGTTGACGATCACGTGCGACACGCCTTCGGAGAAATGATGCGGGTCCTCGTATGTCGAGACGTCCCGCACGAGCATCGGGTTGAATACTGCGATATCCGCTTTCATCCCCGCTCGCAGAATGCCGCGGTCGTGTAGTCCGACGCGGGAGGCGGGGAGGGAGGTCATTTTTCGTACTGCCTCTTCCAACGAAAGCAGTTTCTCTTCGCGTACGTATTGTGAGAGCACGCGCGAGAACGTGGCGTATGCGCGGGGGTGGGCGCCGCGGGAGCGCATTGCGCCGACGACGGCGCCGGAGTCGGAGCCGAAGGCGATCCAGGGTTTTACGAGCGCTTTCTTCATGTCGTCTTCGCTGAGCGAGAAGAAGATCGCGATGGGCGAGCGGGTGTCGTTGGCGAACAGGCGGATGACCGCCTCGGCTGGGTCGATGTTCATCTCTTTGGCCAGCGCGTCCAACCTCTGGCTCGGGTTGCCGCGGATGACGATCGACGAGGCGCCGTTGTTGGCGAGGCGGCCGGCGCGGAGCTCGTTTGCGATGCGTGTGCGCATTGCAGGATCGCGCAGGCGCTCGATGAAGCGGGCGTAGCCGCCTTCTAACGCCCAGGCGGGGACGATGGAGGTGAGGTCGGTGGAGGTGGCGGTGAAGGGGTAGATGTTGGCGGCGATGTCGACGCCGCTTTTCTGCGCGGCTTCGATTTTCGCGAGGATGGCGGGCATGCGGCCCCAGTTGGTCTGGCCGCCGATTTTCAGGTGGAAGATGTTGACGGGGACTTTCGCTTCGCGGCCGATGCGGATCGCTTCGTCGATCGCTTTGTCGATCTCGCCTGCTTCGTTGCGGAGGTGGGTCCAGTAGGAGCCGGCCACGCGGGCCATGGCAATCAATTCCCCGGTGGTGGCGAAGCGGCCGGGCGGATAGATCAGGGCGCTGGAGAGGCCGGCCGCTCCTTCGTCGACGGCCTGTTTGACGATCGCTTCCATCCGCTTCAGCTCCTCGGCGTTCGGGGCGCGGTCGGCGTGGCCGAGGACCATTTCGCGGGGGTTGGCGGCGCCTACGTAGAAAGCGAAGTTGAGGGCGCTGCCTTTCTGCTCTACGACGCGCATGAATTCGCCGAGGGTGCGCCAGGTGACCTGCGGCCACCCTTCCGGTTTGGTGCGCTCCATCTCCGCGGCCATCTCGTCGTTCTGCGGGCCGGGTGAGTGGCCTTCGCCCGTCACCTCGGTGGTCACGCCCTGGCGGATCTTTCCTTCGAGCTTCGGGTCGAGCAGGACGGCCGCCTGCGAGTTGCCGAGGAGGTCGATGAAGCCGGGGGTGACGACGTGCTCCTTCGCGTGCAGTTTCACGGTGGCGGTGGCGTTCGAGAGGTCGCCGATGGCGGTGATGGTGTCGCCGCGGATGCCGACGTCGGCGCGCGTGCGGGGCGCACCGGTCCCGTCGATGACGTCGCCGCCGAGGATGACCAGGTCGAACTGGACGGCAGGTTGATCGCCGGCTGCTTTGGCCGCCGTTTTCGCTACCGGAGGAGGCGGCGGCGCGGCGCAGGCGACGAGCAGCAAAGAGATCAGGATTCGTGACGTCATTTCACAGTTTGTTACATGCGCCCGGCGTACCATTTCGCGCATGCCGACCAGGTTGACGGTGAACGGGAAAGCCCGGAGCGTGAGCGCCGAGGGGGATACGCCGCTGCTGTGGGTCCTGCGCGATGAGCTCGGGCTCACCGGGACGAAGTTCGGGTGCGGGATGGGGATGTGCGGTGCCTGCACGGTACACGCGGACGGAGAGCCGATCCGCTCCTGCTCGACGCCGCTGGCCGAGGTGGAGGCGAAGAAGATCACGACCATCGAAGGCCTCTCGCCGAGCAACACGCACGTGCTGCAGCGGGCTTGGCTGGCGGAGAACGTGCCGCAGTGCGGCTATTGCCAGACCGGGCAGATCATGTCGGCGGCAGCGCTGCTGGCGCGGAAGAAGGGAAAGCTCACCGACGCGGACATCGAGGAAGCGATGTCGGGCAATCTCTGCCGCTGCGGTACGTACCTGCGCATCCGCAAGGCCATCCATCGCGCGGCGGGGGAGATCTAACGTGGACCGCCGCTCGTTTCTCAAGCTGACCTCGGTCGCCGGTGCGGGGCTCGTCATCGGCGTGCCCGTCTTCGGTAAGGCGGGGGCGAACACCGCTCCGAAGGACCATGACCTCGGCGCCTTCGTGCAGATCGGCACCGACAACCGCGTCACGATCTGGGTCTCGCGGTCGGACATGGGACAGGACGTGCGGACGTCGCTGCCGATGATCGTGGCCGAGGAGCTGGATGCGGACTGGGCGAAAGTGCGGGTGAAGCAGGCGCACTTCGACAGGAAGTTCGGACGCCAGGGCACGGGCGGCAGCAGCAGCATCCGCACGCTGTGGATCCCGCTGCGCGAGGCGGGTGCGACGGCGCGCGCGATGCTGGTCGGCGCGGCGGCGGCGCGCTGGAAGGTCGATGCGGCGGCGATCTCCGTCGAGAACGGGATCGTCTCGCACGGCAGCAAGAAGGCGACGTTCGGTGAGCTCGCGGAAGAGGCGGCGAAGATCAGGATCGAGAAGACGCCCCCGCTCAAGGATTCGAAGAAGTTCAGGATCGTCGGCCAGGCGAAGAAGCGCGTCGATGTCGCTGACATCGCCAGCGGCAAGGCTGCGTACGGGATCGACAAGCAGGTGCCGGGGATGCTGTACGCGGCCGTGCTTCGGTCGCCGGTGTTCGGCGGGACGGTCGCGAAGATCGACGACACGAAGGCGAAAGCGGTGGCCGGCGTGAAGCAGGTGGTGAAGGTCGACGCGATCAAGACCGACCTGCCGTGGAACGGCGTGGCGGTGGTCGCGACTTCGACCTGGGCGGCCATCAAGGGACGCGACGCGCTCGAGGTGACGTGGGACGAAGGGGAGGTCGCGCGAGAGTCGACCGAGTCGCTGCGCAAGCAGCTCGCGGAGAAGATCGAGAGTGGTGCCGCGGTGGTGAACAAGGGCAACGCCGCACTGGCGCTCGCGCAGGCGGTGAAGACGGTGGAGGCCGAATACGAAGTGCCGTATCTCGCGCACGCGGCCATGGAGCCGCTCAACGCCACGGCCAGCGTGACCATGGGCCGCGCGGAGATCTGGGCGGGGACGCAGTTCCCCGACTGGGCGGCGGGCACCACCGCTGAGTTTCTCGGCATCAAGCCGGAGCAGGTGAAGGTCAACGTCACGATGCTGGGTGGCGGCTTCGGGCGGCGCGCGAATCCCGACTTCGTGCTGGAAGCGGTGCAGATCTCGAGAGCGGCCGGCGCGGCGGTGAAGGTGCAGTGGACGCGCGAAGACGACATGCAGCACGACTACTACCGGCCCGCGAGCGTGCACCGCGTCAGCGCGGCGCTCGACGCGGAGAACAACGTCACGGCGTGGCATCACCGCATCGCCGCGCCGTCGATCACGAAGTACCACGAGCCGGACTCGAAGACGCCGGAGAACAGCGAGACGGGCGGCGTGGACGACATGCCGTACGACGTGCCGAACTTCAAGCTCGATTTCGCGGTCGGCGATTCCGGCGTGCCGCGCGGCTGGTGGCGCTCGGTCGAGCATTCGATCAACGGCTTCGTCGTCAATTCGTTCATAGACGAGCTCGCGCACGCGGCCGGACGCGATCCGGTCGAGCTGCGCCTCGCGCTCGTGCCGAAGGGGGTGACCGAAAAGTTCGCCGATGAAAAGTCGGCGCACCGGTGGCCGTTCCGCAGCGACCGCCTGCGCGCGGTGATCGAGCTGGCGCGCGACAAGGGAGGGTGGGGAAAGCCGGTGGCCGCGGGGCGCGCGCTCGGTTTCGCCGCGCATCATTCGTTCTTCAGCTACGCGGCGCAGGTGGCGGAGGTCTCGATCGGCGAGGGCGGGCTGCCGAAGGTGCACAAGGTCGTGTGCGTCATCGATTGCGGCACGGCGATCAATCCGGACGGCATCCGCGCGCAGATCGAAGGAGGGATCGCCTACGGACTGGCGGCGGCGCTCGGCCAGAAGATCACGATCGAGAACGGCCGCGTGCAGCAGTCGAACTTTCACGATTTCCCGCTGCTGACCATGGCGCAGATGCCGGAGGTCGAGGTACACATCGTCCCCAGCGGCGAGGCGCCGACCGGCACCGGCGAGCCGGGACTCCCGCCGGTGGCCGCGGCCGTGACGAACGCGATGTTCCGGCTGACGGGGAAGAGGGTGAGAAGCCTGCCGCTCGCGTGAGCAGTCCTTATTGCGCGCCATAAGGCACCAATACATGGGATTCCCTGCGTCGGGCTGTCGAGACGGAAGGAGATTTGCTAACACTGTCCCCGGGTGCCTTACAAAAGACGGCTTTACGGGACCGCGGCGGCTGCCGTGGCTGTGGCAGCGATCGGCTGGATCGACTATGTCACCGGACCGGACGTAGCGCTCTCGCTGCTGTACCTGATCCCGGTCGCGATCGCCGGCTGGTACGGCGGGATGACCGTGGCGATCTTCATCAGCGCCGCGGCCGGCACGGCGTCGCTGGTGGCGAACATCACGTGGGACGCTTCCGAATCGGCGATCGCAATCTCGATGTGGAACGCGTTCACCCGCTATGTGATCTACACGTCCGAGGCGGTGCTGCTGGCGATGCTGCATCGCGATCGCGAGAAGCTGCGCAGGCTGGTCGCGCACCAGTCGACGCTCGCGCGTACCGACTCCAGCACCAGCCTGCCGAACGCACGCGCGTTCATGGAGGTGGTCGAGGAGGAGATCCAGACCGCGCGCGAGACGGGCGATCCGGTCTGCGTGGCCTACCTCGATCTCGATAATTTCAAGCGGATCAACGATACGTTCGGCCACGCGGCGGGCGACGAAGTGCTGCAGCGCGTGGCCGGCGCGCTGAAGCGTTCCATCCGCGGCCACGACGTCGCGGCCCGCCTCGGCGGCGACGAGTTCGCGGTGCTGCTTCGCGGCGTCGAGCCCGATGCGGCGCGCACCGTCGGCGAGCGCATCGCCGCGCGCATCGGCGAGATCGCCGCGAATTACGCCGGCGCCGCGCTCGGCGTCACGCTGGGCGTCGCCCACTTCCGCGCCGTGCCGGACAACGCGGCCACGTTGCTGCGCGCCGCGGACGGTGCGATGTATGCCGGGAAGACGAGCGGCAAGGGGCGCGTCATCGTTCAGAACCTGTAGCGCCCTTCGAGCGTCACGTTCCGCGCATCGGGATCGGGCGTGCCGGGACGGTCCGCGACGAACTGGGTGAATTCCGCGGCCACGCGGATGTGCTCGCGCAGGTCGTACAGCCAGGTGAACGTCCACGCCCGCCCATGTTCGTCATTCGGCTCCGCGAGCGAGAAGTCGCGCTCTTCGGTGTCGAACAACTCGTAGCGCCCGCTGAAGCGGTTCCGCCCGACCTTCTGCGACACGAGCAGGTACGCGGCGTAAAAATCGGCGTCGACGAAGGCCGTGTTGTTGAGGCCCATGGCGGTGGTGCCGCGCATGTACTCCGCGGCGATGGTGAAGCGGTCGCGATTCCCCGCCTCCGCGCTGACGAGGTGGAAGCTGGTCGCCCACGCGTAGTCGTCGCCGTGCAGGGCGCGGTCGCCGCGATTGTCGACGAAGGTGTACTGGATGTTGGCGCGCTCGGGCAGCGAGTAACGGACACGCGCGGAGTAGCCGGTGCGGCCGTCGAGATCGTTCCCGAACGGCCGCGTGCCGTCGCCCTGCAGCACGAAGAAACGGTCGAGCGATTCGAGCGGCGGCAGCGGCAGGCGCTCGCCGTACGTCGCGAGGCGGTTGCCCATCGACCAGCCGCGCCACCCGAGGAGCGTGCCCATGGTGTCGTTGCCGCGGAAGGCGGTCGCGCCGCCGGTGATTGCGTGGCCGGCGGAGATGATGTGGCGGTACTGGAGGTCGACGCCGATCGGACGCACTTCCTCGCCGATCCAGCTGTTGAGCGCGGAGAACGCGATCGTGTAGGGCGATTGCCAGAGCTCGTCCTTGTTCTCACGCGAGGTGGGGAGGAAGAACTGACCGGCCCGGAGCTGGAACTCGTCGAGGCCGAATTCCGCGCGGCCGTCGACGAACGCTTCGACGAACCCGGCGTGGTCGTTGGTGGCCGCGGCGCTGGCGTGCGCGCCGAAATGCTCGGATTGCCAGGTGACGCCGAGGTGCGCATCCGCGAGGAGGTGGTCGCGATCGCCGCCTGCTTCGAGGCGCCCCCAACCGCCGTCGAGCCACGACTCGGGACCGGTGGCGTTCACGCCGCGCAGCGCGAGCGCGCCGTTCAGGTCGATCGCGAGAAGGAGGATCGCGGCGAGCACAAGCGCATTATGCGGGAGACATATGGAGTGCGGTAACGCCAGTTACCGCTCTTACTGTTTTGTTCGTCCGCAACATGAGCAGGTCCAGCCTTCGCTCGTGCCACGAGGCGAGATGCACCAGCCACGGATTGCTGTACGAACAGAAGCAGTCAGAGCGGTAACTGGCGTTACCGCACTCCATAGGGGATTACGGCGCTGGCGCCGGCGCCAGCGGGATCCGGGGATCGCGCCACAACCCCACCACCTTCTTCCCGTAGTCGATCGACACCAGAAACCGCGAGAGCAGTCTGTTGCCGATGCGCGCTTGCGCGACGTTGGCGTAACGGACGTCGATGGGGCCGAAGTCGGTGCCGGCGACGGTGACGCGCGCGGTGGCGCGGCGGTCGGAGGACGAGGGGAGCACGAGGGTGTCGGGGCTGGTGGTGTCGACGACTGCGCGCAGTACGGCGCCGTCCACGGCGACGTCGATCGTTGGTGCGGCGTCGTAGCGGTAGACGGTCATGAGGCCGGTCTCGATGCCTTGCTTCTGCAGGGTCACGAGGCCGCTGCGGTAGTCGATGGAGATCGCCTTGTTGGACCAGGTGTCGGCGCCGATGATGCCGTCGGCCACGCCGCCGAGGTCGAGGGTGGAGGGCTTGATCTTCACGGTGTTCCTGGCGGTGAGCTGGAGGGCGTGCGGGCCGTTGCCGGCGTAGGCGGGATCGAGCACGGTGCGCGGAGCGGCGCTGCCGAGGAGGAAGCGGCCGGGGCGGTCGTTGAGGCGGATGGTCTGGAGCTCCACCAGATTGCGGTCGAGGGTGAAGGCCAGGTTCACTTCCGGCGCCGGAGCATCATCGCGCCACGGCAGCAAGCGTGCACACGAGGCTGCGAACAGCGCGAGGGCCAGTGCGGTTGCTCGTGTCGTTGATTTCGATAACATACGCGTCCTTCTGAGGCGCCAGGCGCCCGAACCCGAAAGGAATGAAGCATGCCGTCTCTTCCCGAGTTTAAAAATGAACCGCTGACCGACTTCAACAAGCCCGAGCACCAGGCGGCGATGGATCTCGCGATCGCCAAGGTCCTCGGCGAAGCGGGCCGCGAGCATCCGATCGTCATCGGCGGTGAGCGCATCACCGGTCTCAAGACCTTCAACTCCCTCAACCCTGCCCACAAGGACCAGGTCCTCGGCAAGTTCCAGGAAGGGTCGGCCGAGCACGTCGAACGGGCCATGGACGCGGCGTGGGGCGCCTTCGAGTCGTGGAAACGCCAGCCGGCCGAGAAGCGCGCGGGCGTGCTGCTCACGGCCGCGAAGCTGATGCGCGAGCGCAAGCACGAGTTCTCCGCGGTCATGATCCTCGAGGTCGGCAAAACCTTCGCCGAAGCGGATGCCGACACGGCGGAAGCGATCGACTTCATGGAGTTCTATGCGCGCGAGGCGCTCCGCTACTCCGGCGAGCATCCGGTGACGCAGATCGAGTCGGAAGAGAACGCGCTCGTCTATCTCCCGCTCGGCGTCGGCGCGGTGATCCCGCCGTGGAACTTCCCGCTGGCCATCACCTGCGGCATGACCACGGCGGCCATCGCGGCCGGCAACTGCGTGATTCTCAAGCCGTCGTCCGATTCGCCATGGATCGCGTACCGCCTCTTCGAGCTGCTCGAGGAAGCGGGGATGCCGCCGGGCGTGGTGAACTTCATCAGCGGCGGCGGTCCGGAAGTGGGCGAGCCGCTGGTCGTGCATCCGCGCACGCGCTTCATCTCCTTCACCGGCTCGAAGGGTGTCGGGCTGCACATCGTGGAGGAGGCCGCGAAGCATCGCGAAGGGCAGCTCTGGATCAAGCGCGTGGTCGCGGAGATGGGCGGCAAGGACGCGATCATCGTCGACCGCGAGTGGTCGAATCTCGACGAGGCCGCGGGGGCGGTCGTGGCATCGGCGTTCGGTTTCCAGGGGCAGAAGTGCTCCGCCTGCTCGCGCGCCATCATCGATGAAGCGATCTACGACCGGATCGTGCCGCTGATCGTCGAGAAGACGAAGAAGCTGCGCATCGGCGACCCGAGCGCGTTCGAGAACGCGGTGGGCCCGGTGGTGAACGAGAAGGCGATGAAGAGCATCAAGAAATACATCGACAAGGGGACGGAAGAGGGCGGCAAGCTGCTCGCCGGCGGCAATGTCGATCCGAAGGATGGCTTCTTCGTCGAGCCGACGGTGATCGGCGACGTCGACCCGAAAGGGACCATCGCGCAGGAGGAGATCTTCGGCCCGGTGCTGGCCCTCATCAAGGCGAAGGATTACGACGACGCGCTGCGCATCGCGAACGATACGCAGTACGGCCTCACCGGCGCGGTCTTCACGGAGAACGAGGAGAAGCTCGAGCGCGCCCGCGAGGAGTTCTTCGTCGGCAACCTCTACCTCAACCGCAAGTGCACCGGCGCCCTGGTGGGCGTCCACCCCTTCGGCGGCTTCAACATGTCGGGCACCGATTCCAAGGCCGGCGGCCGCGATTACCTCGGCCTGTTCCTGCAGGCAAAGTCGATCGCCCGGCGGGTGCAGAAGGGGAGCAGGACGGTGGAGGGGGCGAAGGGGTTCTAGAAGGGTGTCGGGTATCAGGTGTCAGGTGTCTGGGGCTTTTTGTCTGGGCGACAGTTCACGAAAAACGATATCGGGTGCCGGGTATCCGGAGGTTCCGCTCAGGCGAAACACCCCAGACACCTGACACCCGACACCTCGTTCAAGCTCGACGTCAGTCGAGCTTGAACGTAACCGTCAGCGTGAAGATCGTCGCCACCGGCTGACCGTTCAGCGTGCCCGGCTTGAACCTCCAGCGGCGGACGGCGGTCTCGGCCTGCTCGCTGAGACCCATCGGCAGGCCTTTGATCGTGTTGACGCTCTGCACGCGGCCGTCCTTGCCGATGACGGCTTCGACGACCACGATGCCGGCGACCTTCGCGGCGCGGGCGGTTTCGGTGTACTTCGGGTCGACACGTTCCACCGTGACCGGAGCCTTGACGTCACCGCCGACGCGCAACGGACCGCTCGGCGGCGGCGGCGGCGGAGGAGGAGGCGCAACCGGCGCTTCCACGCCGCCCGTGCCGGTACCGTCGTTCCCGGTGCCCGTGCCGCCGATCTGGCCGCCCAGCTTGCCGCCGAGCTCACCGCCGACCGTACCGCCGATCTCGCCACCGACCACACCACCGACTTCGCCGCCGACCACGCCGCCGGCCACGCCGCCTTCGACACCACCCTCGACGCCATTCACCGCGTCGCCGGGGCCGGAGCCGCCGCCGGTGGAGAAGTCTTCTTCAACGACCGGAGTGTCGACGACCGGCAGGTTCTTCGTGGCCGGCATGGTCACCTTCGGGATCTCCTTCGGGATCTCGACCGGCGGGGTCATCGGTGTGACCTGAACCGGCTTCGGCTGCACGCGCGGCTGGACCTGCTGCTTCGGCGCGCCGCTGCTTTTGGGCGGCGGAGGCGGAGGCGGCGGGGGAGGCGGCGCGGCACCCTGTGTGATGAACGCGTTGATCTGTTTTTCGGAGTCGACCTTGTGGGTCGCGGTCTGGGAACCGGCGTAAACAACGCCGGCAACGAGGAGTGCGTGAAGTGCGACCGAGGTCGCGGAGGCTTTCCATCCGCCCTTCTGGCCGTTCTTTTTGCTGGACTCGAGAAGTTCTTTTTGCAGGTCCATGATGACCTGTTATTTGCAAGCGACTGACCAACTCTTTGCGCTTTCGTATCAATGATTTAGAATGCGTCCGATGCGTTTGAAGCTCATCCTGGTCTTTCCGCTGCTGGTGGCTTTCGGAAGCTGCCGGCAGGGGGACTTTTCGATCCCGCAGGCGTGGCTGAGCGTGCCTGAAGCGGCGCGGATGCGCTCGCTCGTGCTGGATGAGCAGGGGAATGTCTCGCCTCAGGCGCAGGCGACGCCGCGGCCGCTCTCGGATGGGCCGATTCATCTCTCCGGCGGCAGGCTCATGAACGGGGAGAAAGCCCTCACCGACGCCTTCCTGGCGGTCGATTCGTTCGACTACTCTGAGGCGCGCGGCGAGGTGGTCTTTTCCGCCAAACGGGACGGCGGCTTCGACATCGGGCTCGTCTCCTCCGACGGCAGCCCCATCAACTGGGCGCCGGCCGATCCGGCGGACGAGCTCGACGTGCAATGGGCGCCGCGCGGCCACAAGGTCAGCTACGTGCTCCGCGCGAGCGGCGGCGACATCGTCCGCACGCTCCACATCCCGACGTCGGCCACGCTGCAGGTGCCGTTCGAGAACGCCACCATCCATGCCCTGGCGTGGGATCCGGCCGCGGAGCGTTACGCGGTCGGCTACTCCACTTCCGACGCCTCGGATCGCGTGGAAGTGCTGAAGTACAGCGGCGCCGAACGGCGCATGGCGCTGCCACCGGCGGTGAGGCTGGACGTGGAAGTCGAGCCGTTCGCTCCCGGCGCGATCCTGCTCCGTCCGCGCGATCTCCGGTACGGAGAGCGGCTTCCGGCCGTCGTCTGGCGCGCTTCCGACTTCGGCTGGAGCGACGCACGCGCGGCGCTGATGCAGGACGCGAGGGTGGCGGTGGTCGTCACCACGCGCATGCCCTCCCCGGAGCTGTGGAGCAGGGTGGAAGCCACGCCGTGGATCGATGCGAAGCGCGCCTTCGTGGTCGGCGCGGATGGCGGACGGGAGAGCGCGATCGAGATCGGCGGCGAGCAGTCCGTTCCTGCCGGGCGCTACCGCAGGAGCGGCAACGTCGTGACGGTTCCACCCGCTGTCGTACAATCCTTCGCTGCCGGGTTCATCGCAGAACAGTTGAAGAGGACCAGCCCCACGAATGGCAGCAGCCGCTGAAACGGACAGAAAATCGACGGCCCGGGAGTACTACGAAGCGCTGCTGATCGCGATCATCTTCGTCAACTTCGCACGCATCTTCGTCTTCCAGGCGTTCAAGATCCCGACGCCCTCCATGGAGGACAACCTCAAGGTCGGCGATCACCTCATCGTCAACAAGTTCATCTACGGGCCGAAGTTGGAAGGCCCGCTGGCGAGGCTCGTCCCGCTGCGCGACGTCGAGCGGGGGGATATCATCGTCTTTCGCTATCCGGAGAACCCGGAGACCGATTACGTGAAACGGGTGATCGGCCTGCCGGGGGACGTGGTGACGATCCGCGACAAGAAAGTCTCCATCAACGGCACGCAGCTCGACGAGCCGTACGTGCTCTTCGACGACCCGCAGATCTTTCCCCTCCAGCCGCTGCTGCCGGAGCACTACCGGGTTCGCGACCAGTTCGGTCCGATCACGGTTCCGGACGGGCAGTACTTCGCGATGGGAGACAATCGCGACCGCTCCAGCGACTCCCGCTACTGGGGGGGCGTGCCCCGCTCGCACATCAAAGGGCGGGCGTTCATGGTCTACTGGTCGTACGCGGGCGATCCGCCCACACCCGGCGCAACACTCGGCATGCGGATACGCGAGCTTGCCAGCGTCGCGGCCGGGTTCTTCAAAAACACCCGGTGGCACCGCACCTTCTACATCGTCGACAGCAAGTACCACTACACGCCGGGCCTGACCTCTCATGGAAACGAGTAACCAGATGGACGAAGCGCTGACGCCGGACGAAGAAACGCCGGCGGTCGCCGACGTTCAGTCGCCCGTGGGCGACGGCGTGGTCATCCACCGCAGCGAGCATCCGATCTCGCGCCGCAGCATCCCGGAGAACGTCCTCAAGGTCCTCTACCGCCTGGATCGCAGCGGCTACCGCGCCTATCTCTGCGGCGGCAGCGTGCGCGACCTGCTGATGGGGGGGACGCCGAAAGACTTCGACGTCGTCACCGACGCGCATCCGGGCGACGTGCGCCGCCTCTTCCGCAACAGCCGGATCATCGGCCGCCGCTTCCGGCTGGTGCACATCCTCTTTCAGGACCAGGTGGTGGAAGTGGCCACGTTCCGCCGCGAGCCCGACCGCCCGGTGCAGAATCCGGAGAGCGAGGAAGAGGAAGATTTCCTGATCACGGACGACAACACGTTCGGCTCCCCGCTGCAGGACGCGAAGCGCCGCGACTTCACGATCAACGCGCTCTTCTACAACATCGCCGATTTCTCGGTGATCGACTACATCGGCGGCCTCGAGGACCTGACCCAGGGGCGCGTGCGCGTGATCGGCGATCCCGACCTCCGCTTCCGCGAAGACCCGGTCCGGATGATGCGCGCGATCGAGTTCGCCTCCCGCCTCGGCTTCGAGATCGAGGAAGGGACGTACCGCGGCATCCTCCGGCATCGCACCGAGATCCTGAAAGCGTCGGCGCCGCGCGTCTCCGAGGAGATTCTGGAGCTGCTGCGGCGCGGCTGGTCGCGCGGGGCATTCCGGCTGATGGTCGACACGGCCCTGCTCGAGCCGCTGCTGCCCGAGATCTACAACGCCATCAAAGGGGAGCTCGCCCCGTACTTCTGGAAAATGCTGGAAGTCCTCGACCGCACGGTGCAGGCGGGACGGCGGATCTCCGATGCGGTGCTGCTCTCGGTGCTCATGCTGCCGTGGGTTCTCGACGAGATCGAGGACGAAGAAGGGCGCCGCCAGGCGCGCATGAAGATCGGCGAGGTGATCGTCTTCATCCGCGAGCTGATCACGCCGCTCTGCGCGCGCATGGCCCTGCCGGCCGGGACGCGCCACCAGATGGAGCAGGCGCTCGAGACGCTCTGGCGTCTGCTCGAGCCGCCGAACGACCGCCGCGCCCAGGTTCGCGCCGCGGTGCGCGAGCCGTTCAACGACGCCCTGGCCCTGCTCGAGCTCTACGCCCTCTCCTCCGGACGTTACGTCGATGTCTTCCGCCAGTGGCAGGCCTTCGCCGTCCGCGTCAAGCGCGCGCAGGAGGAAGGGGAGGGGGGGCCGAGGAAGCCCAGGCGGCGGAGGAAGCGGCGGTAGAAATTGAAAATTGAAAATTAGAAATTGAAAAATCGGAGCTTCGCTGCTGCCACGGGCACTTCCGATTTTTCAATTTTCAATTTTCAATTTTCAATTCCGCACTCGGGACGCCGGCGCAAACCACGATGAAAGTCGTTTACCTCGACCACCACGCCACCACCCCCTGCGATCCGCGTGTGCTCGAGAAGATGCTGCCGTTCTTTACCGAGCACTTCGGCAATGCCGCGTCGATCACGCACCAGCATGGGCGCAAGTCGTCGCTGGCGGTCGAGGATGCGCGGATCGCGGTGGCCCGCTTCCTCAAAGTCCTGCCGCCGGAGATCTACTTCACGTCCGGGGCGACGGAGTCGAACAACATCGCCCTCAATCTGCTGAAGGGAGGCGATCACTTCATCACCGGCTCGACCGAGCACAAGTCCGTCTCCGTCCCCGCGGAGCGGCTGGCCAAGCAGGGCGTCGAAGTCACGTTCCTGCAGAACGACCGCGAAGGCTTCATCCAGCCGGACGCGTTGAGCGCGGCGCTGCGGCCGAACACGCGGCTGGTTTCCATCGAAGCGGCGAACGGGGAGATCGGGACCATTCAGCCGCTGGCGGAGCTCTCCGCGATCACGCGCGAGCGCCGCATCCTCTTTCACACCGACGCCACCCAGGCGGTCGGGAAGATCCCGCTCGATTTCACGAACGTCGACCTGGCTTCATTCTCCGCGCACAAGATCTACGGGCCGAAAGGGATCGGCGGCCTGTTCGTCCGCCGCGGCGTCAAGGTCGCGCCGCTGGTCATCGGCGGCGGGCAGGAGCGCAACGTCCGCTCCGGTACGGTCAATGTCCCGGGGGTGATCGGTCTCGCGACCGCGGTCCAGTTGCGCGCGGAAGAGATGGCGGAGGAAGCGTTGCGGCTGGCGCAACTGCGCGACGTCCTGAGGGAGCGGATCACCTCGGAGATGGAAGGCGTATCGGTCAATGGACCGCGGGAGTTAAGATTGCCGGGGAATCTCAACGTGAGCTTCGATCGGATCGAGGCGGATTCGCTGATCCTGGCGATGAAGCACTTCTCGCTCTCCTCGGGCTCGGCGTGCAGTTCCGGCGAGCGGGGGCCCTCGCGGGTGCTGCAGGCGATCGGCGTTAGCGATGACGCGGCGATCGGCTCGATCCGGTTCGGCCTGGGCAAGTCCAACACCACGGAACAGATTGAGATGCTGATCGACGACCTGAAGCGAGTTGTCCGGAAACTGCGGGAGATCTCCACATGAGCGCCAATGCCCCCGGCCGCATCCTCCTCGTCGATCATTCGCGAGGGGCGCTCCTGTTCCAGGAGACGATCCTCCGCCGCCGCGACATGCAGATCATGACCGCGCTGGCCGGCTCGGAAGGGCTGACCAAGGCGAGGATGGAGAAGCCGAACCTGATCATCTTCGGCTACGACCTCTTCGACATGAGCGCCCCCGAGTTCTGCCGCGAGATCCGCGGCGACGACTCGACGCGCGCGATCTCGCTGCTCCTGGTCTGCGACCGCGACCATCACGAGCACGGCGACCTCTGTCTCTCCGCCGGCTGCAACGACGTGATCTTCCGCCCGCTGCAGAAGCCGGAGCTCGACGAGAAGGTGGAGCGGCTGACCAGCATCCCGGTGCGCCGCCAGCTGCGCACGATCACGAAGATCGAGATCTCGCTCGAAAAAGACGGCCGCTTTCTCCTCGGGCGCAGCGTGAACATCTCGTCGACCGGCATCCTCCTGGAAGTGGACCGCGTGCTGCCGCAGGATGGGCCGCTGCGCCTGCACTTCTATCTCCCCGCCGATCCCAAGCCGCTGGCGGTGCTGGCGGAAGTGCTGCGCGCCGAGTTTTCCGGAGCGCGGGGCAAGTACGGGATGCGCTTTATCGACCTGAATGAAGAAGACCGCGAACGCGTCTCCCGCTTCGTCCACAGAATCCGCTCGCGGGAATTGATCTGATGCCGCCATCCACACTGGAAGAAGCGATCCGCGCCGCGCGCGCCGAAGACTTCCTCCGCGCCTATACCCTCTTCCTCGACATCTACGGAACCGACGAGTCGCCGCGCATCCAGACGCCGAAGGACGCGAGCGGCCTGTCGTTCTTCGGCCTCTGCATCGCGCTCGTCCGCAAGCAGCAGATCAAGCTGGCCATCGAGCTGTGCCGCCGCGCGATCGAGCTGGAGTTCTACAACCCCGACCACTACGCGAACCTCGCCCGCGTCTACAACGCCGCGGGCAATCGCAAGAAAGCGGTCGACAGCGCGGAGCAGGGCCTCAAGCTCCACCCGGAAGACGAGTACCTGCTCAACGTCCGCGCCTCCCTCGGCGTCCGCGCCTCCCCGCCCCTCCCATTCCTCGACCGCGCCAACCCGATCAACGTGACCCTCGGCCAGGCCCGGCACGCCAAGAAGATCGCGGAAGAGGACAAGAAGAAGCGGTAGTCAACTGGTGGACGAGACCGACGAGCGGGTCAAGGCGCGCGTGCCGGGCACCGACCAGCAGGGATTCGAGACCGCCGCAAACAACGCCAAGACTGGCTGCCCGATCTCCCGCCTGTTTTACGGCGACGTGCCCCGGTACCACCGCGCGAGCCGTTCCGGCGAGACGCCCGCGTGGTAGCTGGCGATGATCAGCCAGTTCGTGCACGTCGTGCGGACCACGCCGTTGGTCAGGAAACGGCGCCCCGAGGTGCGGACGGTGAGGGGCAGGAGCGTCGTACGGCCCGCGCGTTTCATGCGCCGGGCGAGCTCGTAGTCTTCCATGATGGGCATGTCGGGGTAGCCGCCCATGCTGAGAAACGTGTCGCGGCGGGCGAACTGCGCCTGGTCGCCCCAGGGGGCGCGGGTGAGGCGGGTGCGGGCGTTGATCAGGCGGGCGACGTAGCCGAGGCCGGGCTCGAGGAACTCGAGGTGGAAGCCGCCGAATACGTGCTCCGCGAGCGCGCGTTCGACCGCATCCGCCGCGCCGGCCGGCAGGAGCGTATCGGCGTGCACGAAGATGAGGGTGTCGCCGGACGCGGCGCTTGCGCCCTGATTGAGCTGGCGTCCGCGCGTCCGCTCTCCGGTCACGACTCGCGCGCCGTGCGACGCCGCCAGGGAGACGGTTGCGTCGCTGCTTCCGCCGTCGCAGACGAGCACCTCGGCCGCCCCGGCCGCGAACGCGGAGTCGATCGTGGCGCCGATGCGATCCGCCTCGTCGAGCGCGGGAATCACGACGCTCACAGTCATTGCGGCGATGCTACCGTACGGACGTGAACGCGTACGTGCTCATCGGCGGACTCTCACGCCGCATGGGCGTCTCGAAAGCGGCGCTGTTTCTCGAGCGCATCGTGGCCGCGGCGACGCCGGTGTTCGACGACGTGATCGCGGTGCAACGTTTCGGGGGGGAAGCCGCGGGGATGCGGACGATCTTCGAAGAGGAGCATGAAGGCGACGGCGCGATCTTCGGCGTTGCGCGCGCCTTACGCGATGCCACGGACGACGCCTTCCTGATCGGGGTCGACTATCCACTGATCACCACGGCCGTCCTGCGTTTTCTGCGCGCGGAGCGCGGCGTGCCGGAATGGAACGGGCGGAAGCAGCCGCTCTGCGCCGTCTGGGAGACCGCGGCATTGCCGCGCATCGACGAGCGCATTGCCGCGCGCAGGTACGATTTGCAACCCCTCGCCGAACAGGCGATCATCGCCGAATCTGTTCTGCGCGCGCGCTTTCCCGGCGAGCCGCTGATGAACGTCAATACCCCCGAGGAACTGGAGGCGGCGGAGAGGCTGTATGGCTAAGGATTTTTCGCATCTCGACGAGACCGGCGGCATCTCGATGGTGAACGTCGGCGCAAAGCGCACCACGCACCGGGAGGCAGTGGCCTCCGCGACCGTGCGCATGAGCCCCGGCACGATGGCCAAGCTGGTCGAGCAGGCGCTGCCGAAAGGGGACGTGCTCACGACCGCGAAAGTCGCCGGCGTGCTCGCCGCGAAACAGACCCCGTCCCTGATCCCGCTCGCGCACTCCATCTCCCTCGACTCCGTCGACATCACCTTCGACCTCGACCCACCCTCCGGCACGATCGAAGTGCGCTCCATCGTCCGCTGCGAAGGAAAGACCGGAGTGGAGATGGAAGCGATGACCGCCTGCGCCGTCGCGGCGTTGACCATCTACGACATGTGCAAGTCCGCGGAGAAGGGGATCGTGATCGACGGACTGCAACTGGTGAGGAAGAGCGGGGGGAAGTCGGGGACGTGGGAGCGGTAGCGGTAGCGGCGTCTGGTGTCGGGTGTCAGGTGTCTGCGGTTTTTTGGCTTGCGGCGTGGTCCAGGCGAGACACCCCAGACACCTGACACCTGACACCCGCGCGAAGCGCGCTACTGCTGCGGCTGCCCCCTCTGCCACGGCGGCCGCGTGTCGTTCGTCCTCGGCGGTGCCGCCGCCCGTTCCGCCTGTTCGTCCGCGGCGACGAGCTGCTTGCGGATCGACCCGAGGATTCGGGCGTCGGTGGCGATGGCGAGGTCGACGAGTTTCTGGCGTTCCTTGTAGCCGTTGAAGGCGATGACGAAGCGGTCCAGGCGGAAGGCGACGGCCCGTCCGAGATAACGGTCCTCGCCGGTGAAGTTGTCTTCGCCGAGGTTCGGGATCGGGTCGAGGAGCTTGCCGTTGCGGACGTAGAGGCTGCGGTATGCGTCGAGGATCTTCCCGGCGCTGGCCTTGTTCGCCGAGGGGATGATCAGCCCTTCCATGATGTCGCCGTTGATGTTGAAGCTGGCCTGGAACGAGTTGCCGAGAAGCGTCTGCCCGAAGCCCTTATCGGCCGAGTAGCGCTCGCTGTTCGGGACGCGCAGGTCGACCGGGAAGAAGTTGAAGACGGCCGGCTTCGACGGCGCCGCGGGCATGCGGTCGGCGACGAAGGAGGCGAGGGTGGTCAGCGCCGCGAACGCGTTCTGCGCGCCGCCGGTGACGCGGATGTAGAACGGGCCCCGCCACACGTGCACCGCGTACTTGGAGACGTAGGCCTCGTTGTTGATCGCGACGAAGCGGCGTGCCGCCTCCTTGCGCATCGAATAGGCGCCGAACGCCTTTACAAAGTCGGGGAAGCGGAAGATCTCCACGGTCGCGAAGCCGGGTCCGCCGGTGGCGACGTACTTGCCGGCGGTTGCGTCGATGAGCTCGTAGCGGGTGAAGTCCGTCGACGCGGCGCCGAGATAAGAGGCGAGGCGGTCGCCGGGGACGACTACCGGATCTTCCTCCAGCCGCCACCCCTGCGCTTCCTGATGGCGCGGCAGGAACTGCAGGCTCGGCGAGTCGATGACCGTGAAGTCGAGCTCGGCCGGTGCCGGCTTCGGCGCCGCGGGCGCGGCTTTCTTCGAGCCGCGGCACGCCGCACCAGCGAGCAGGGTTACGAGCGCTAGAGCGACTGCAGAAAATCGATGGTGACGCGGACGCCGGCTGCTGTCGAGCCGCGCGCCTCTCGAGGCGTCTCGCTCTCCGCGTACGCCGTTCCGGCAATATCCAGGTGTGCCCAGGAGGGACAATCGACGAACTCCTTCAAAAAGACTGCGGCAGAAACCGCGCCACCCCAACGGCCGCCTGAATTCTTCATGTCGGCCCATTCGCTGCGGATCAGCTCTTTGTACTCGTCCCAGGCAGGAAGTCTCCAGACGCGATCGCCGGTGCGCTCCCCCGATTCAATCAACTTCCGGGCCAGCTCATCGTTGTTGGAGAAAAGACCGGCCGCTTCGCTGCCGAGGGCGACCACGCAGGCGCCGGTGAGGGTCGCGTAATCGAGGAGGTGATCGGGCTTCAGCTGCGACGCGTAATGCAGCGCGTCGCCGAGGATCATGCGCCCTTCCGCGTCGGTGTTCACGATCTCCACGGTCTTGCCGTTCATCATGGTGATGATCTCGCCCGGCTTGTAGGCGCTGCCGGACGGGAGGTTGTCGGTGGCGGCGAAGATGCCGGTCAGCTTCACCGGGAGCTCCAGCTTCGCCGCCGCTTCCATGATCCCGATCACGGCCGCGGCGCCGCACATGTCGAACTTCATCTCCTCCATCTTCTCGGACGACTTGATGGAGATGCCGCCGGAGTCGAAGGTGATGCCTTTGCCTACGAGGGCGACGTGCTCCTTCGCCTTGCGCGGCGCGTACTCCATGACCACGAAGCGCGGCTCTTCGATCGAGCCGCGGTTGACGGCGATCAGACCGCCCATCTTCATCCGCTCGATCTCTTTGCGTCCGTACACCGTGCACTTCACGCCCGCCTCGGCGCAGACTTCCTTCGCCCGGTCGGCGAGCCTGGTCGGCGTCAGGAGGTTGCAGGGCTCGTTCGCGAGGTCGCGCACCGTGCGCACCGCCTCGGCGAGCGCTTTCGCGCGCGCGTTGAGCTTCTTCGCGTCGGCCTCAGGGGCGATGACCGTCGCGGTAATGGCGATCTTCTTGTCGTCCTTCTTCGGGGTGATGTACGCGTCGTACTTGTAATCGCTCTGGGCCATGGCGTCCGCGATGGCCAGCGCGGTCTCGTCCGCGTTCATGTTCGGGAGGACGTAGGGGAAGAGGAGCGCGATCTTCGCGTCCCGCTGTTTTTTGGCGATGCGTCCCGCCGCCGTGACCGCCGCCCGCACCCCGCGATGCGTCAGCGCCTCGGACTTCCCCAGCCCGAGCAACGTGACCTTTCGCGGCTGCTTCGCCAGGATGGTCACCGATTCCTCGTTCCGCCCCTGAAACTTCGCATCCTCAATGGCCGTGGTGACGACGTCCGGCAACTCCGCGTCGCGCGCTCCCTCGGCCAGCAGGACAAATAGGTGATCGATCTTCGACAACTTCGCGTCGCGCGTGATCTCGACTTGCATGCGGGCCGGATTCTATGGCGAACAGGGGAACGACCGGGAGGCCTCCGGCGGGCCGGCGTGGCCGGCGGCACTTGTTTGCGCACGGACGACGTTCAGCGCGAGAAGCGTGCGTTCAGCCTTGGGCAACCAGTGCTGCCGGCCACGCCGGCCCGCCGGAGGCCCCGCGTCGTCTCTCTGTACACCATAGAATGTGGCCGAACTCATGCAGAAGCGCGAGGTTTGAATGGCGCAGCGAATCCTGGTGATTGACGACGAGACCGGCATCCGGGAAGCGATCCGGATGACGCTCGAATATGAAGGCTATCGGATCGACGAGGCCCGCTCGGGGCAGGAAGGTCTCGACAAAGCCGGGAAGACGCCGTACGACGCGATCCTCCTCGACATCAAGATGCCGATCCTCGACGGCATCGAGGTGCTCGAGAATCTGCGCGAGCAGAAGATCAACACGCCCGTGGTCATGGTCTCCGGACACGGCGACATGCACACGGCCGTCGAGTGCACGAAGCGGGGGGCGTTCGACTTTCTCGAAAAGCCGCTCAACCGGGACAAATTGCTGCTCACGGTCCGCAACGCGGTGCGGCAGCGCTCGCTCGAGGACGAGAACACCGAGTTCAAGGTCAAGGCGGAGAAGGAGTACCAGCTTGTCGGCAACTCTTCGACGATGCTGGAGCTCAAGGCCGTCATCGACCGTGCCGCCCCGACCAAGGCCACGGTCCTGATCACCGGCGAGTCGGGGACGGGCAAGGAGCTGGTGGCGCGCGAGATCCATCGCCGCTCCTCGCGCGCGAACCGGCCGTTCATCCAGGTGAACTGCGCCGCCATCCCGAACGAGCTGATCGAGTCGGAGCTGTTCGGCCACAAAAAAGGCTCCTTCACCGGCGCGGTGCGCGATCAGATCGGCAAGTTCGTGGCCGCGGACGGCGGGACCATCTTCCTCGACGAGATCGGAGACATGTCGCAGGGGGCGCAGGCGAAGGTGCTGCGCGTGCTGCAGGAGGGGGAAGTCGAGCCGGTCGGCAGCGCCACCGTAGTCAAGGTGGACGTCCGCGTCATCGCCGCGACGAACAAGGAGTTGCAGGAGGAGATCCGCAACGGACGCTTCCGCGAGGATCTCTTCTACCGCCTCAACGTCATCCCGATCCGCACGCCTCCGTTGCGCGAACGGCGTGAGGACATCCAGCTCCTGGCCGAGCATTTCGCGAAACTGTTCTCCGAGGAGCACAACTACCACGTCAAGAAGTTCACGCCGGCGGCGCAGAAGGCGCTGATGGATGCTTCCTGGCGCGGCAACGTGCGCGAGTTGCGGAACATGATCGAGCGGCTGGTGATCATGGTGCCGGCGGACCAGATCGACATCACCGACCTGCCTGCGGAGTTCTTCCGTACCCCGACCGACATCATCGCCACGGCCATGCGCCTCACCAAGCTGCAGGACTTCAAGGACGAAGCGGAGAAGGCGTTCATCGTCGCGAAGCTGCGCGAGTTCGGCTGGAACGTCTCCAAGACCGCGGAAGCGATCGACACGCCGCGCTCGAACCTCTACAAGAAGATCGAGCAGTACGACATCAAGCGCGAAGCAGGTGCGGGAGTGATCCCCGGGGATGGCGCGGACGGGCAGTAGCAGGTCTGCGAACGGCGAGGCCGCGATCGGAGTCTTCGACTCCGGCGTCGGCGGCCTGACCGTGTTCCGCGAGATCGCGCGCGTGCTTCCGCGCCAGCCGCTGATCTATCTCGGCGACTGCGCGCGGGTTCCGTACGGCACGAAGTCGCCCGCGACCATCGTCCGCTACTCGCTCGAAGCGGCGCAGCATCTCGTCGAGCGCAACGTCCGGATGCTGGTCGTGGCCTGCAACACCGCCACCGCCGCCGCGTTGCCGATCCTGCGCGAGCGTCTCTCGATCCCGGTCATCGGTGTCGTCGAGCCGGGTGCGCGAGCGGCGGTCGAGAAGACCTCGGGCGTGGTCGGCGTCATCGCCACCGAGGGGACGGTGCGCTCGAAGGCGTACACGAATGCGATCCGCAGCCTCGACCCGGACATCGAAGTGATCGAATCCGCCGCGCCGCTCTTCGTCCCGCTGGCGGAGGAGGGGTGGGCGAACACGCACGTCGCCCGCGAGGTCGCGGAGATCTACCTCGAGCCACTCATCGACGCCGGCATCGACACGCTCGTCCTCGGCTGCACGCACTATCCGATCCTGCGCGGCACGATCGAGCAGGTCGTCGGCGACACCGTCCACATCGTCGACAGCGCCGAGACCACCGCCGAAACCGTGAAGCTCGCGCTGCGGGACGCCAAAGGCGTCACCGACCCGCCGCACCGGTTCCTGGTAACCGATGCGGAAGAACGGTTCCGCCGGATTGCAGGGGAGTTCCTGGAGCAGGAGATCGAGCATCTGGAGCTGGTGTCTTTAGGTTAGGCGTGATGCCGGGTGTCAGGTGTCTGGGGTGTTTCGCCCGGGCGGAAGGCCCCAGACACCCGACACGTGATACCCGACAACACCATCTATAATCCGCGCCCGAAATGGCTGACCGAACAGAGCGCGCCTTCGCGCCGGAGCCGCGCGATCAGGGGCGGCGGCGGTTCATGATCGCGGGGGAGCACGTCATCCTCCGCGCCTTCGAGCGGGAAGACGCGGAACGCTGCTACCGCTGGATGAACGACCCGAACATCGTCCGGACGCTGAAGTCCCGCTATCCGATTGCGTTCCAGAATGAGATCGAATGGCTCGACCGCGCCATGCACGCCAACGCCTCCGAGCGGCACTTCGCCATCGAGCGGAAGGACGACCGGACGCACATCGGCAACGCCTCCATCCACGACATCGAATGGGTGTCGCGCGTGGCGTCGTTCGGCCTCTTCATCGGCGAGCCGACCGCCTGGAATCGCGGTTTCGGCAGCGACGCCATCCGCACGCTGATGCGCTTCGCGTTCGACGAGATGAACCTGCGCAAGCTGCGCATCGACGTATTCGACTATAACGATCGTGCGAAGCACGTCCTCGAGACGCATGGCTTCGTACAGGAGGGGCGGCTGCGGGCGGAGTTCTATCGCGACGGGACGTACCATGACATCGTGATCCTCTCCGTCTTTCGCGACACGCCCCAGGAGACCACTGGAACATGACCGACCGTAAGATCCGCGTCCTCATCGCCAAACCCGGCCTCGACGGCCACGATCGAGGCGCGAAGGTGATCGCGCGCGCATTGCGCGACTCCGGGATGGAAGTGATTTACACCGGGCTGCGGCAGACGCCGGAACAGATCGTCGCCGCCGCCATCCAGGAGGACGTCGACGCGATCGGCCTCTCCATCCTCTCCGGCGCACACAACGTCCTCTTCCCCGAGATCATGCGCCTGCTGAAAGAGGAAGGCGGCACCGACATCCTCGTCTTCGCCGGCGGCATCATCCCGGAGCAGGACGTCCCCAAGCTCAAGGCCATGGGCATCCGCGAGATCTTCCTCCCCGGCACCCCGACCGGAGCGGCGGTGGAAGCGATCCGGGCGGCTGTCACGCGCTGATGCGAACCGAGTATGTGTTCGACGACGGCGGGATGAACCTGCTCTCGTCGGGCGCATTGCGCGCCATCCGCGACGCGCTTCCCGCTGACGCGTCTCTCTTCGTCTTCCGCTCCGGCCGCGCGCGGCTCTTCGCCGCCGGCGCGGACATGGCCGAGATGCAGCGCTTCTCCCCCTGGGACGCCTGGCACTTCGCCCGCCTCGGCCAGGAGCTGTTCGACGCCATCGAGCGCCTGTCGTGCCTCACCGTCGCCGTGATCGACGGCGACTGCTTCGGCGGCGCACTCGACCTGGCCCTCTCCTTCGACTTCCGCTTCGCCACCCCCCGCTCCCGCTTCGCCCACCCCGGCGCCCGCCTCGGCATCGTCACCGGCTTCGGCGGGACGTCGCGCTGGCGCAGCGTGCTCTCGCGCCGCGCCGCAAACCAGCTGTTCCTCGCGAACCGCGTGCTGTCCAGCGCGGAGGCGCTCGACTTCGGCCTGGTCGACCGCGTGGCCGACTCTCATGACGACGAACTGGCGCGGCTGGAGAAGACGGATCTGCGGATGGTCAAGCAGTTGACCACTCACGCGCCGCGGCTGACACGCTACGAAACGATCCGCCTTGCCCAGCGGCTCTGCGCAGCGGGAACTCGGATGTCAGGAGTGTGATTTGCTGCGAAGATACCGGACCGCGTTCGCGAATGAATTTACATAGGTGCAGCCGAGCTTGCGCAACTGTCTGGTAATGATCGAGCGTCCGAAAGCAGCTCCGTCAGTGCTCACGAAAACGGCCGGCGTTGATGCTCCGGTTGCGCGGACACCAACCAGATACGATTTTACAGATGCGAGGACAAGGGCATCCGGCCACTGCTCGATCTCGCGGCCGACCTGGATGGAGATCGTTTCTTCGAGCGCCGCGGCCGTCAACGGAATCACATCCGCACTCTCCAGGCGGTTTCGGAAGTCGAGCCATCGCGAGTCTGATTCCGACTGAGCAGCAACCAGTTCCTTCTCCAGGTCGATCAGGATCGCTTCGTATCGTTGAAGCAGTTTCGCGGTGCCGATCTCGCCTCTCTGCCTCGATAGGTCTTCGTTGAGGAACTTGCGCCGTTCGCCGCGACTGCGTTCGAGCATCATTCCGGCTTCTGCAACGGCGAACGATGGAATGGCGAGCCGCGCGATGCCGGATCCGCACAACGCGAGAAGTTCTTCACATGCGCGCGAATGTTCCTGCTGCAGGACAAACTCGATGATGAAGTTCGTCTCGACGATGACAATCATGCAGCTGCGGCGAACTCCATTCGGCCATGCTCCACTGCCGTCGCGAGGTCAACGTTCTGCGGGAGGACGCTCCGCGCTCGTGCATCACCGCGCGTGATGTCTCTGAGCCAGATTCCCACAACCAACTCGAGCGCATTCCCGGAGATCGCCGAGGCGGATGAATCGACGTTGCGAAGGTAATTCGAGAGAAGCTCCTCGGTCGGCAATATCAGATCGGGTAACGCCTCCGAATCGCTCGCGGAGAGCCATAGATAGCTACGATCTCGCGACACGACCAGGAAATACCGGGGAAGGAACCCTTCCATCAGGCGGATGACATCCTGGCGAATCTCCTTCGCCCATTCGGGCGTCGTTTCGGGAACGGACCTGACCTCCGCCAGCAGGAGAAGCTGGCCGAACCTGTCGTACACGATGATGTTGGCCGGGACTTTCATGTCCCTCATTTTACGCCGCCATGCACCGTATGCGCTCCGACCACGGTTCCCCACCACAGGCCGCCGCGCTCCGCGCGGATTCCATATACTCCGCCGCGCATGGAACCCTTGGAGACACATCTCGACTCCTCCTCGCCCGAGTTCGCTTCGAATGCGGAACGGATCCAGGGGCTGGTCGACGAACTGAAAGCGCGCGTCGAAAAAGCGGGGCAGGGTGGGGGGCCGAAGTACATCGAGCGCCACCGCGAGCAGGGGAAGATGCCGCCGCGGGACCGCATCGCGGCGCTGCTCGATCCTGATACACCGTTCCTCGAGCTCTCGCCTCTCGCTGCGAATGGGATGTACGACGATGAAGCGCCGGCGGCCGGGATGATTACCGGCGTGGGGCGCATCAATGGCCGCGAGTGCCTGATCATCGCCAACGACGCCACCGTCAAGGGCGGCACGTACTTTCCGATGACGGTGAAGAAGCATCTGCGCGCGCAGGAAGTGGCGCTGCAGAACCACCTCCCGTGCGTCTATCTCGTCGACTCCGGCGGCGCGTTCCTGCCGCTGCAGGCAGAGGTCTTTCCCGACCGCGAGCACTTCGGGCGCATCTTCTACAACCAGGCGGTGATGTCGGCGCAGGAGATCCCGCAGATCGCCGCGGTGATGGGCTCCTGCACGGCGGGCGGCGCGTACGTTCCGGCCATGTCGGACGAGGCGGTGATCGTCAAGAACACCGGCACGATCTTCCTCGGCGGACCGCCGCTGGTGAAGGCGGCCACCGGCGAAGAAGTGACGGCCGAGGAGCTCGGGGGGGCGGACGTGCATACGCGCATCAGCGGCGTGGCGGATCACTTCGCGGAAGACGATCCGCACGCCATCTCGATCGTGCGGAACATCGTCGAGAACCTGCCGCTGGAGAAAAACGAGCCACCGACGCGCATCGCCGCGGAGGACCCGCTGTACGACGCGAAAGAACTGTATGGCGTCATCCCGCGCGACCTGCGCAAGCCTTACGACGTGCGCGAGGTGATCGCGCGGGTGGTGGACGGGTCGAAGTTCCAGGAGTTCAAGGAACGGTACGCGCCGACGGTCGTGACCGGGTTCGCGCGCATCTTCGGCTACAAGGTCGGCATCATCGCGAATAACGGCGTGCTCTTTTCCGAGTCGGCGCTGAAGGCGACGCACTTCATCGAGCTCTGTAACCAGCGGCGCATCCCGCTGATCTTCCTGCAGAACATCACCGGCTTCATGGTCGGCAAGCAGTACGAGCGCGGCGGCATCGCCAAGGACGGCGCGAAGATGGTGCACGCGGTCGCGAACTCCACCGTCCCGAAGTTCACCGTGATCATCGGCGGCTCGTTCGGCGCCGGCAACTACGGCATGTGCGGCCGCGCCTACTCCCCTCGCTTCCTCTGGATGTGGCCGAACGCGCGCATCTCCGTGATGGGCGGCGAGCAGGCCGCGGGCGTGTTGACCACGGTCAAGCGCGATCAGCTGGCCCGTGCCGGCAAGGAATTGTCGCCGGAGGAGGAGCGGAGCATCGCCGATCCCGTGCTGGCTAAGTATGAGGAGGAGGGGAGCCCGTACTATTCGACCGCGCGCCTCTGGGACGACGGCGTCATCGATCCCGCCGACACCCGCATTTACCTCGGGCTGGGGTTGTCGGTGGCCTATAACGCGCGGATCGAGGAGCCGCGGTTCGGGGTGTTCCGTATGTAACCGGCGTTAGGCTTTGGGCGTTAGGCTTTTGGGGTGTATCGCTCCGGCCGCGACCACCCCCAAAGCCCAATGCCTAACGCCCAAAGCCAATAGCAATGACAACCACCTGGTTCCTGTTCGACCTCGGCAACACCCTCATCAAGCTCGCGTACGAGCGGGTGCTGGAGAACATCTGCCGCGACGCCTCGGTGAAGCGCGACGAGCTGATCGAGATCCTGGAGGAGGCGGGAGGCTATCGGGACATGGAGCGGGGGGCGGTGACGTTCCTCGACTTTTACGAGCTGGTCGTCGACAAGAGCGGCTACCGCGGCTCCGCGCGCGACTTTCACACGATCTGGAGCGATTTCTTCGACGGGCCGATCCTCGGGATCGAGGGGCTGCTCGAGCGCATCCGGGCGCGGTACCGCGTCGGGTTCCTGTCCAATTCGAACGAAGTGCACGCGGAAGAGATCCCGAAGAAGTTCGCGGCGCTGTTCCAGAAGGACGACCGCTTCATCTTCTCGCACCGCTTCAAGGTCGCGAAACCCGATCCCGAGATCTTCCGCCGCGCGCTCGAGGTCCTCGGCGCGCAGGCGGCGCAGGTGGTCTTCATCGACGACCTCATCGAGAACGTGACCGCGGCACGCTCCATCGGCATGCAGGCCTTCCAGTTCATCGATACCGTCTCCCTCACGCGCGAGCTCGAAACGGCAAATTTGCTTTAGACGTCCGGAATCAGCGGCGCGTATCGACTGCATGCGCATCGCGGTCGCTCTGCTGCTGCTCGCCGTTCCCCTCGGTATCTTTGCAGACACGCCGCTGCCGCTGCTGAACGACCTCTCCGGCAACCACGTCTGGAACCTGCGCGTTGCGGAAGACCTGGTGATCTGGCAGGACGAGCAGGCGATCCAGATCCTGAACATCGCGGACGGCACGCGCAAGTCGCCGATCGACGCCGACCTGTACGAGCTCGCGAACACGCGCGACGGGCATGCGCTGCTCTACCACACGGGGGAGCAGCCGCACGTCGCGGAGCTCGACCGCTCCGGCAACATCCTCAATGACATCGGCCTGCCATTGCAGGGAGTGACCACCGCGATCGCCGCGACGGCCCGGCGCACGCTCGTCGTCACGCGGAACGGGGAGGCGGTGTTTCTCGATGCGCTGGTGCCGTTCCGCGCCGCTCCGTCTCCCACCTGGGGTCTGTCGGCCGCCGCGAGCAACGATGCGTTCCTCATCGCCTGGACCTATGAGTCGAAGATGTGGGCGGCACGCATCACCGCCGAGGGGGACGTCTCTTCGCCGATGTTCCTCGGACCGGGTGTCTCCAACCCCACCATCGCCAGCAACGGCTCGTCCTTTCTCATCCTCTGGTGGACCGAGGAAGAGGAACTGCGCGGCTCGCTGGATGCCGGCTCGTCCTTCCTGGTGGCGCAGAAGTCGGGTCCGATCACGGGCGCGTACTGGGACCGCGGCGAGTACGTCGTGCTTTACGACCGCGACGGGGTGCTGTACGAGACGCGGCTGAGCGCCGGCGGCACAGTACGCGCCACGCGGGTGCTCGAAGGCGTGAACCCGCCGACCATCGACGCCATCCCGGCACGTCTTGCCTGGGTGGCCAGAGACCGGTGCGGCCGTGGTGACGTGGTGATGTTGCGCATCGGCGAGAGCACGCCGGTGCCCGTTTCCAAAGGGACGCCGCACCAGTTTGGGGCGTGGCTTTCCCGCAACATGCGAATCTGGGCGGAGCGCTCCGAGCGCACCCGCATCTATCTCGGGAACGGGACGCTGCTTTCCGCCGACGCGGCGTCCAACGTGAACCCGGTGATCGACGCGAGCGGTCCGAACGCGCTCGCGCTCTGGACCGAGGACCGCTACGTCGCCGGCGACGATTGTTCCCGCTCGCTGCACGCCGCGGTCGTGACGCCGCAGGGCGCCGTCCTCCGCACGTTCCGTCTCTCCGACGACGTCCTCGGACATGCGCCGCCCGCGGTCGCATGGAACGGGTCGCATTACGCCGTGGTGTGGGAGCGCCGTTCGGCGAACGTGCTGGTCGGCGTGCGGATCGACGCGGACGGGAACGTGCTCGACACGCCACGCACCCTGACGAACACCGTCGCGCGCTCCACGTACGTCACCGCATTGATGGATCGGCCGGCGCTGGTCTGGGACGGGGAGCGGTACGTGCTGGTGTGGGGGAACGTCTACAGCACCTATATCCCGTGGTATCCCGATCCGCCGCCGCGGTTCGACGTGCGGCGGCAGTACCTGCTGCACGATCTCACCCTGACCGGCATCGTCGAGATCCTCGACCCACTCGGCACCGAGCCGACGGCAGCCATGGGTCCGGAACGAGGGCTGCTGGCGTGGCATCTCGCGCAGATCCGCAACGTGCAACTGCGCATCGTCACCCGCGAAAGCGGCTCGACGGTCATCCAGCGCGACCTCGGCAACGTCGAAGGAACGCTGCTCTCCGCCCCGCTGGGCGATGAATTCGTGGTGGTCGTCGGCACCGGCGTCTACCGCGTCTCCGAGTACGCGGGTGTGACGCCGCAGGAGCCGCTGCCGGCGGGCGCGCTCCCAAGCGATGTGGAGGCGAACGGTGAGAACGTCTCTATCGCGTACACGCTCGACAATCGTGCGTACGTACGCGTGCTGACGACGGAGTCGCGGCCCGGGCGGCGGCGCTCGGTGGGGCGCTGAAGGCCCTATAGCCCGTTCGCCACGGTCTTCGTGAGCAGGTCTTCCCCGTACCAGCGGCGGTGGAACTCGAGGAGCGTGTCGCGGTCGGTCGCGGTCGAAGGGATCGGCTTCGTTCCTTCCGCGGGGCGGAAGAGGCGCGGCACGTTGTAGAGCACGTACTCGAAGTTGCGTTTCGAGTACTCCTCACCGAGCTTCATGAAGGACGCTCCGTCGATCGAGAACTTGGTCGTTCCCTTGTACGAGAGCTCGACGCGCGAGTAGCGCTTCGCCTTCAGCTTGTTCGCGAACTCGAGAAAAGCCGTGTGTACGTCGATGGGCGTCTGGCGGAAGCTGAGGCCCTTGAGGTCGTACACCACCACGCCCGGCACGACGTAGTACTGGTAGTGCGCCGAGACTTCCATCCCGCGGAAAGCGGCGTTCTCGTTGAGGATGTCGTTCACCGGCTCCTGCAGCAGGATGAGGTTCGCGGAGTAGCCGATCAGCGCCGCCACGAGCGGCGTGCCGACGAAGACGAGCTTCTTGTTCCGGAGCGCAGGGAGCGGGATCGAGACGCGCTCGAACTTCAACTGGCGTTTGATCATCGCCCCGAAGGACGTTTTTCTTTTGGAACGGGGTGAGCTCGGCGGCTCGACCGGCACGGCGTAGTAGGCGATGGAGAGCAGCAGCCCCGCGGCGATCGACACCACGCCGACCGGCTTGAACACGAGCAGCGCGCCGAGGCCGAAGAGGTAAAGGACCCAGCTCGAGTAGTTGATGCGGGAGCGGAGCCGCTGGGCCCGCTCGCGGTAAAAGTCCTCGTCCAGAACTTCGCTGCAATGTTTACAACGGATGGCCTTGGCAGGCACCGCACCGCCGCAGAAGCGGCATTCCTCAGAGTCGAGGTCGCTTGTCCGGCGCTTCTTGATCTCGAGATCCCCCGCACGCCGCTTCTGGACGGCGAGATCGTCCGCACGCCGTTTCGGCAGCGCCGTGTTGAGGAGCAGCAGCCCGCAACTCCCGCACGCGGCAGCGTCCGTTTCGTTCAACGCCTTGCACTCGGGGCATCGCATGCGCTTCCTTAGTGCAACCGGGCTGCCACGCGCTGCGCGTGGGTGTCAGGTGTCAGGTATCTGTGGCGTCTCGCTCGGGCGTAACACCACAGACACCCGACACCAACGGCGCGTCAGCGCCGTCTGCCGAACCGCCGCTCGATATTGAACCCCAGCTTCACGTCTCCCTCATCCACCCCGCTCCCCTGGAACGTGCTGGTTACGTACTGGTCGACGGTGGTGGCCTGGGTATTCGTCAGCAGGACTTCGAACCAGTGGCCACCGATCGCGCGTTTGATGCCGATCGCCCAGCCGAAGCCGGAGTCGAGGGCGTCGGGGAGGTCGGTGTTCGGGGGGATGAGCTCGGCGACGATGCCGAGAGGGGGGCGGACCATGTAAATGATGCCGATGGGGACGTTGAAGGCGGTGTCGAAAAGCGCGGCGGACTCGTCGCCGTTCACCGCGCGTCCCGCGTTCGAGGCGAAAGTCGGCAAGGCAAAGATTTCCGTCTTCGCGCCGAAGCGGCGGGAGAGGATGGCCTGGGCGAAGAGCGTGTTGCGGTCGCCGAGGTCGCGCTCGGTGCGCCAGTCGACACCTCCGCGGACCGCGATCGTCACCGGGACGGCCGCTGCCTGCTGCAGCACGACGTACTTTGCGGCCGCCTCGATGGTGTCGTTCGTGTTGGTGCGAGCGATCGAGAGCTCCAGGTCACGGCGCAACGCGTACGAGAAGCCGAACATCACGTCGGCGTTCGTGTCGAGACCGAACAGCGAGTGCACCTGGTCGGCGAAGCTCCCCTGCGAGAGCGACTGGTTGAAGCGGTGCGTGAACTTCAGTTCCCACAGACCCTGCGAGGGGATGTGCGACGAGGGGAGGGTCAGCAACTGCGAGCCGGTGGGAAGCTTGGCGATCGGACGATACGGATCGTCCTGGGCGATGAGAGGGCCGAGGGCCGAGGGCAGAGGGCTGAGGGCACACACCAGCACCAATGCTCGCAACCACAACCGCTTCTGTTCCCTCAGCCCTTCAATCATTCGGTGCTCCTCTGCGGATCCAGTCGCGGACCAGCCGGATCTGTGCGTCGGACAGGGGGGGCAACTGGAGAGGCATCCGCTCGCCGGTGATGCCGGCGCCGGTGATCTTCCGGTAGAGATACGAGTTGCCGGGATCGCCGGGGGCGACGCGCTTCAACTGCGGCATCTCCACGCTGTTGACGCCGACCGTGCTCGCGTACCCGCGGCCGGCGCTGAGCACCATCTGCGACTGCTGGCCGATGATGTCGTGGCAGCCGAGCGACGCGCAGGTCGGGGTGAAGATCTCGGCCTGGACGCGCGTGAACGTCGCATTCGGATCGATCGGCTCACCCGGGCCACCTGGAGAAGTCGGCGTCTTCAACTCGCCACACGCGGTGAGGAGGAGGAGCGCACCAATCAGACTTGAACGCATGGGACGTCCTTAAGGTAGCATCGCAGCGTGCATTCCGTCGACGAGCTATTCGCCGTCGTCGTTCGTGAGCAGGACGATGATGCGCGATGGACTGCGATTCAGGAGCTGCATGCGCTGGGGACCCGCGAGGTGTTCGAGCGCGCGGTGCAGCTCTGCGAAAGCGAAGCACCGGCCGAACGCATAGCCGGCGCCGACGTCCTCGGACAGCTCAATACGTTTTCCGATGACGCAATGCGCACGCTCGTGGCCATGCTCGACGACGCGGAGCCGAAAGTCATCGAGGCGGCCATTCACGCGCTGGGACAGCAGCAGGACGCGCGGACCATCGACGCCCTCGCACGTGCCGCGCAGCACGAAGCGTCCAACGTGCGCTGGGCCGTGGCCACGGCGCTGGAAGACCTCATCGCCGACGAGCGCGCCGAGCGCGTGCTGCTGACGCTCATGCGCGACGGCGATACCTCCGTGCGCGACCGCGCCACGTTCGCGGTCGGCAGTCTCACCGATCACGACACGCCGCGCATACGCGCCGCCCTCTTCGAGCGCCTGCGCGACACCGATCCCGCCGTGGCCAACGAAGCTGCCCTCGGCCTGGCCCGGCGCCGCGACGCACGGGCCATCCCCTACATCGCCGGAGCGATCGAATCCTCGGACGGCGAGATCGAAGAAGCAGCCGACGAGATCACTTCTCCCGACATGCTCACCGAGCTCCTGAAAGCCCGCGACGCAATGGGCGACGCCATGGGCCTGCAGCAGTTGATTCAGCGCTGCCGCGCGAGGCTGTAGCGTCATGGCGACGAAACGCCGCTTCGATGACGAGCTCGTGGACGCGATTGCGCGGGGAAAGATCCTCGGCATCCGCGCCGGGACGAAGCCTCATCGGATCATCGGCGTCTGGGTAGTGGTCGTGGAGCGCCGCGTCTTCATCCGTTCCTGGAGCATGAAGCCGCGCAGCTGGTACCGCACGTTCCTCGAGGAGCCGGTGGGGGTGATGCAGGTCGGCGAGCGCGAGATTCCGGTGCGCGCCGTCCGCACGCGGAGCGAGCGGCTGTTGGGCGCCGTCGACGCCGCGTATGCCGCCAAGTACAACACGCCGTCGTCGATGAAGTACGTGCGGGAACTGAACGGCGAAAAGTCCCGGGCCACGACCACCGAGCTGGTGCCGCTCTGAGGTGCACAGGCGGGGCCTGACGCCCCGCCGTGCACATCGGCGGCTGCTGTCTCAGCCCGGGGGATCGTTGTGGACGGTCGGGTCGAGGGAGATCGGGATCTGTACGTTGTCGGGGTTCGTCCAGATCGCCCGGATCGTGTAGAAGTACGACGCTCCCTCGTTCTGCCAGTTGGTGTTGTCGACCGCCATCTGGGCCGTCGTGCTGCTGGTGCGTGCGATCGAGATCGGCGCCGAGTTGTTCGTGATCGTGAGCGGCGGATTGTCGAAGACCACGGACGCCAGCTCGTCCGTCAGCGTGTACGTGATCACCATGACCTGCCCGGTCGGCACGTTGATGAAAAGGTTCTGCGGATCCACCGACAGGATCCTGCCGACGCCTGACGGAGGAGTCGTCACGGTGACGGTCACCCCTCTTTCGATGGTATCGGCGACTACGGTAGTGGTTTCCTGAGGTAGTGCGGACATAGTTTCTCCTTCTCTCTGCAATGGAGGTTGATGAAATGCCGTGGACCCACCACGGCTACGGAATCAGAGGTCGGGTCTTGGCGGAGACGCGTTGGCGAGCTCCGCTCGCCTTCGGAGTGCGGCGAGGTGAGGGTCTGCATTGCCGGTGCTGGCAATCGCGGCGGCTCGCAACCGGTAGCGCGTCGCGGCGTCGCGCGCGCCCTTCCGCTCCTGGACGTCGGCGGAGAGCAGCAGCGACTCGCACAGGACGCGTTTCGTGACTGGATTCTGTCCGTCGGCCGCATGGAGCGGCTCGACCATCGCGAGCGATTCGTCCGCCGCCTCCGCCGCCGGCGCCGCGTTGCCGTTCGCCAGCCGCAGCGCCCCCTCGCGCTGGATGGCCGCGGCCAGGTCGCGCCGCCACGCCGGGCGTCCGTCGATCCCCACCACGGTCCGCAGCTCGCTCACGGCGCCCCTCGCCAGCTCGATGGCCCGCGGCAGGTCATTGCGCATCGCTGCCGCGAGCCTCGAGGCTGCAACCGCGCGGTTCCGGCGCATGCTGACGTTGGCCGGATCCTGCCCGGCCAGCTTCGTCGCCAGCGCGAGCTCTTCGCCGTACGTCTTCGACGCACCGGCGGTGTCTCCCTGCAACTGCTGGAGCCCGCCCGTGTAGGCGAGACAGACGGCCAGGTAGCGCGCGCGCTGCGCATCGGCCGGTGCATTCGCGGCGAGCTTCCGCCGCAGCGCCAGCTCCTCGGCGAATGCGTTCCTCGCCGACGAGAGCTCGCCGGTCGACTGCAGCGCGACCGCGTAGCGGTTGATGGAGGTGGCCAGGTCTTCCTGCCACTTCTCGTTCGACGGGTCCTGCTGCAGCCGGCGCCGGTCGAGCGCGACCGCCAGTCCGTACTCGTGCAGCGCGTCGCGCATGTCGCCGGCCGCCTCGTAGGCCGCGCCGAGGTTGCCGTAGCCGTAGCTGAGCTCCGCCTGGTAGCGGGGGTCGTGCGGATACGCGCCGGCGAGCCGGCTGGAGATCTCGAGATAGGCCTTGAAGTGCCGCAGGGTCTCGGCGGAGTTCCCCTCGCGCCGGCGCGCGTCGCCGAGCCAGAAGTGGGCGTTCGACACCGCGAGCTGCCACTCCGCCTGCGACGGATCGCGCTGCGCCGCGGCGGAGGCGTGCCGCAGCGATTCCTCGAACATCTTCACCGCCGCGTCGAGCTTCCCTTCGTTGAGACGCACTTCCCCCAGCTGTGCCAGCGCGAGCGCGTTCTTGTGCAGGTCGTTGCCGCTCAGCTCCTCGGGGGAGAGCGACGCGAAGTAGTCGAGTGCGCGCGAGGCGGCGCCGTCGAGCACGTCCAGGCGGCCGACCGCTTCCAGCTTCGTCCGGAGGTCGCCCACCATGAAGCTGACCAGCTCCTCCGCCTGCCTGCGGCGGCGCTCCGCGTCGCGGCGCGCTTCGGTGATGTCGGCCACGTACTTGACGGCACTGGCGATGACCAGGACCAGTACCACTGCCAGCGCCGCCAGGCGCAGCCGCCGGCGCGGCGTGTCGACGATACGCCTGAGGATGGCCAGGGTCTCGAGCGCCGTCGGGCGGTCGGCCGGGGCCATGCTTTTCAAGCGGTCGACCAGCGACGTGACGTCACGCGGCTGGCCGACCATCGGCTCGGTGATGCCAGCCGCGGAGCGCATCATGAGTTGTGGTGCGGTGAGGTCGAGTGGGTGCGGGTCGCGCTCCGTGAACAGCTGCTGGATCAGCAGGCCGAATGAATACATGTCGCTGGCAGGCGTGGCCACCTTGCCGACCGCCTGTTCGGGGCTCATGGAGCCGGGGGTGCCGACCGCGATGCCGTGTGCGGTCACCGGAAGCGCGACCTGGTCGCTCGGCGTGAGCGGGCCGGAGCCAACCGCGAAGATCAGCGTTTCCGCTTCCTCGATCCCAACCGGACCCGCGGGCGGCGGAGTGTGATCTTCGTCCGCGTGCTGCCGCGCGATCCCGAAGTCGAGCACTTTTACCGTGCCGTCGTTCGCGATCATCACGTTCTCCGGCTTGAGGTCGCGATGCACGATGCCTTTGCGGTGCGCTGCGGCGAGCGCGTCGGCGATCTCCATCGCCACCCGCAGCTTGCGGGCGCGGCTCATGCCGACCTCGATGCCGCGCTCCAGGGTCACCCCTTCCACGAGCTCGAGCACCAGGAAGTCCCCTTCCTCCGCCTCGATGTATTCGTAGATGCGGCAGATGTTCGGATGGTCGAGCGAGGAGAGCGTGCGCGCCTCGCGCAGGAAGCGCCCGCGCGCCTCGGGACTGAGGCGCCGGTCGGCGCGGATGACCTTCAACGCGACGGGGCGGTCGAGCCGCTCGTCGACGCCGCGGTACACCTCGCCCATGCCGCCGGATCCAAGGATGCCTGTGACATGAATGTGGCCGATACGGGTACCGATCATGGGATCGAGGTCATTATCGATCACGGTGAGGCGCGGGAGCTGTGAATCCCTCCCGTGGGCACTACCGAAATCTATCAATCGCGCTCGCATGATCGTCCTCTACAATTCGCCTCATCCTCAGACCCGAGCGCATCATCCCGGTTCCGCGAGCGAAAGTCGTAAGCGGCTGGTAGCGTTCTGGTGGTTTCTCACATGGCCCGGTTCCTCTTCGAACAGTTCTGCCTCGACTCCGATCAGAAGGCGCTGCTGCGCGGCGGCGAGCCGGTGCGGCTGACGCCGCGCGCCTACCGTCTATTGGAATACCTGATCTGCCAGCGGCCGAAGGCGGTGAGCAAGCGCGAGCTGCTCGAGCAGGTCTGGCCGGGGACGTTCATCGAGGAGGCGAACCTCAAGACGCTGGTGCTGGAGATCCGGACGGCGCTGGAAGAGCGCGGCGGCCGCGCGGGGGTGATCCGCACCGTCTTCGGGTTCGGCTACGCGTTCGCCGGCAAGGCGGAAGAGGAGCCGCGTATCGAGGAACGCCCGGTGGTGTCGGTACGCTGGCGCAGCCGCACGGTCCTGCTGCCCGAGGGGGGACACCTGATCGGACGCCGCAGCGATTGCGCCGTGACGATCGACGAGCCGTCGGTGTCACGCGTCCACGCGCGCCTCGACGTCACCCGCGACGCGCTCCGCATCCATGACCTGCACAGTAAGAACGGCACGTTCGTCGGGGAGACGCGCGTCGAGAAGGAGCACGACCTCTTCGACCGCTCCGAGGTGAAGATCGGCGAGGTCATCGTCGAGATCGCGCGGCTGGCTCCCGGCGAGGTGTCGACCATGACGATCGCGTAGAGGGAGAGAGGGACGACGGGGGGCCTCCGGCGGGCCGGTGTGACCGGCGGCACTTGTTTTCGCACGGACGGCGCCTGTCGCGAGAGGCGTGCGTTCAGCCTTGGGCAACCAGTGCTGCCGGTCACACC
>Ga0190270_10000012_pt1 | contig 186071 bp, 132 predicted proteins | sample Popmic320T_FD_133748 | JGI IMG/M metagenome (GOLD analysis project Ga0190270, IMG submission 133748) | Populus adjacent soil microbial communities from riparian zone of Weber River, Utah, USA - 320 T | ecosystem: Environmental > Terrestrial > Soil > Riparian zone | place: USA: Utah...
AACGCGTTCCCGTAACGCCTGCAGTTCGCGCCGCAGCTCCTCCAGCTCTCCCGCCACGCCACTCACATCTCACATTCTCGTTCCGACCCGTCACCAAATCAACTCCCGCCGGTAAACAGATACGCTCCGTATAGGTCGTGAAGATGAACTGCTTTTCGGTTTCTGTGTTCGCGCCGGTGTCCTCGCGCGTGATGTCTCTCGCCTGCGGGTCGTAAGACGTCACCAGCGCGCACTTGCCGCGGAACTCCGTTTGCTGAAAGAGCGCGAAGTATCTGCACGCCTCGTAGATGCTCGACGCGACGAGGATGGCGTTGCCGCGCTCGTTGGAGAGGCGTGGCCTGGTGCTGAAGTCGAAGATGATGTCGGTCTTGACCCGTTCCATCCGCGACTTGGAGCTCAGGACGCGCTGCATCGTTCCCCACTTCTTTCGCAGCTCGTCCTTCTGCCATTCGTTGAGGCCGCGCGTCTTCGCGTCGAACCACGCGTCGATCTTCTCCGGCGATCCCAGGTTCTGGTCGATGTCGCGCGCCTCATAGAGGAGATCGAGCACCACCCCGTCGTCCACCGCCTCGCTGAACTTGTACGTGTGGATGTAGCCGCCAAATACCTCCAGGCTGGTCTTCACATCCTTGCGAAGGAGCGGTGTGCCAGTGAACCCGATGAACACCGCGTTCGGCATCATTGCCTTCATCACCCGGTGCAGCCGTCCGCTCTGGGTACGGTGGCATTCATCGACGAAGACGAACAGCTCGCCCACCGCGGGGGTTGGGCTCGACTCCAGTTCGGCGATGAATCGATCGAACTCCTCGTCCGTCTTCTTTGCGCCGCGCGGCCCGAACTTGTGAACCAGAGAACAGACGATCCGCGGGCGAGGCTCGGCGAGCTGCCGCATCAGCTCTCTGCCGTTCTTTGTCCGGCTGACCTGCTCGCCGGTATCGAGGAAGATTCCCTCGATCTGTTTATCGAGCTCGTCGCGATCGGTGATCACGGCGACACGTACCTTCGAGTTGTTCTCCAGAATCCACTTCGCGAGCAGCACCATGACGATGCTCTTGCCGCTCCCCTGCGTGTGCCAGATGATCCCGCCGCGCTTCTCGCGCACGTGCTGCTGGGCGGCCTTGATGCCGAAGTACTGGTGCACGCGGGAGAGCTTCTTGATGCCGGCGTCGAAGAGGACGAAGTCGTGCATCAGCTCGACGAGGCGCCCCTTCTCGCACATCTTCAGCAGGTACTTGTCGAGTTTGTACCGGCTGTTGTCGGCCTCGTCCTCTTTCCAGCGGAGGAAGTACTTCTCCTCGGTCTTGATCGTGCCGTACTGCAGCCCCTCGGCGTCGCTGCCGGCGAAGATGAACTGCACCGTGCTGAAGAACCACTCGTGAAACATCGGGCTCTGGTTCGACAGGCACTGCCTTATCCCGTTCGCGATACTCTCCCGGCTCGACTTCAACTCGATGACGCCGATTGCGATCCCGTTGACGTAGAGCACCAGGTCAGGCCGCCGGCTGTGTCTCCGACGAAGCGTGACCTCCTCGACGATCACGAAGTCGTTCTCTTCCGGATGCTCCCAGTCGATGACGTGGACCTTCTCCGTGTTCTTTCCCACCTCAGTCTTCGCGTCGATGCCGTATCGCAGCAGGCTGTAGACGGCCTTGTTGCTGTCGTACAGCGAACGGCCGGGATGATTCGCCTCCGTGAAGAGCCGGTGGATGGCGACGGTGATTTCCGGCGCGGCGACGCCGCGCTTCTTCAGCCACGCGCCGAGGAGGTCGGGCTCCACGTTCGAGTTGCCGTCGCGGTCCGACCAGTCGCCGAGATAGCGGTAGCCGAGCTCCTCCCGAAACAGCCGGATAACCCTTTGTTGTGTGACCCGCTCCGGCTTACCGACGTCGCTCATCGCATTGTGCAGGCGCGGTGTCAGACCTTGCGGACCGGCCCCCGATAGCGCGCCAGTTGCGCGTCGGCGGTCAGGAGAGTGACCCCTTCAACCAGCGCCTGGGCGAGCAGGAGCCGGTCGAACGGGTCTTTGTGCAGCGGCGGAAGCGCATCGACGTTCACCGCGTGTTCGCTGGTGATCGGCAACTCGACATAGCCGTTGTCGAGCAGCCCGCGGCGGAGAACGCGCGGCTCGACGCGAAAGTCGTCGCGCCCGAGGCTGGTCTTGATGGTGATCTCCCAGAGACTGGCGGCGCTGAAAAGCAGCTCGTTCTCCGGATCGTTCAATTGCCGTTTCGCGCGCGCGGAGAGGCGCTCCGGCTGACCCGCGGCCCAGAGGAGGAGCTGTGTGTCGAGCAGGAGCTTCACGCGCCGATCCCGAACAGCGCCGCGATCTCGCGCTCACCCATGCGGTTGAAGTCGTCGGGGACCTCGATCTCGCCATTCAGGAAGCCGAGCCGTTTCGGCTCCGACGGCACGTCGATCGCCGATACCTTGACGAGCGGCTTCCCGGCTTTGGCAATGACGAATGCCTCGCCGCGCGCCGCGCGTTCGACGAGGCGGGAGAGCTGGGTCTTGGCTTCGTGGATGTTGACGGTGTTCATGGTGGGTGGACTAAGCTGAATGGACTAACTGTAGATCCTCAGCAGGCGTGGCGTCAACAAGACGGATGCGGCCGGTGACGAGTTGCTGCATCATTCCTTCCTTGATCTGGTAAAACTTCGCACGTTGCTCGTCGATAGCGCAGATCTCTTCATCCAAAGCACCGAGTAAAGCCGCGACCGCCTCCTGTTCAGATTTGGGCGGCAGCAGCAGTTCGTAGTTCTTAACCACCTGCCAGTCGGAGCGTGGCATATGCGTCCCATAGGTCGTACTTGCCGCATCGATGAACGTTGCCGTCTGCACAACGCGTAGCAGGTATTGCTGCAAGACCCGCGGCTTGGCGACTAATGCCCATATCTCAGTCGAGCAGACACCCGGTCGATCGGCGAGCCAGTACTTGCGGAGGTAGGCACGCAGTTTCCCGAACAGCACGTCGCCCGGCCTGAATGACGTCTTGAGCGACACGCTTGCAGGGCGTTCTGCCGCAGCGCAAATTCGTCCCGTTCCTTGCTCAATGTCCTCAAGCTCGACAGAGAAGGTATTCGTCGCAAAGGTTTCAGCTCGTTCTTTTCGAGGAGATGCAACGTCACCGAACTTCGCGCGAACCCACGGTTTCGAAAATCCTGGCAAACGCATTTCACCGGTGAGCAGTGCTTGAAGCGCACCTTGTTTGATCTTGCGCTTTTTGGCGAGGAGTCGCTCCAGCGATTCGACGAGCGCATCCGCCTCGCTCAGCACGGTCGAAATCGCTTCCTGCTCAACTCTACGTCTGGGTATGCGTATCCGAACAGACTTCAGGATCGTTTGTGTAATAAGCGGAAGGTCATTCCGGTTCTTTGACGCATTCAGATTGCTTGCCTGCAGAGCACGACCTAGGAATTCGATGTCGATATCCCGGAAAATCGTCTTTGGATAGAGCGCGTTGTCCGAAATCCACGCGGGGCCGTTGGTCAGGTAAACCTCGCCGCATCGCTGCCCGACGCGTCCGATGACGATCGTCGGCCGCGTCACCGTAGCGCGGTCCGTATATCCAGCGATGCCGTTGCCTCCGTACACAGGGACTGGCTGTTCCGAAGTCTCTTCGGAAAGCCGAGCCACGCTAATCCCTTCTCCCGAACGAAAGGAGGCAATACTCTCCAGACTTACTTCTTCGAAGGCCGAATCTGCGGCCATACTGTTCGAGTCAGCCTCCGGAGGGTGCCGTCTTAGATCCACGCGAATCCCAGCCTCTCCAGATGGAGATTGACCTTCGCCTCCAGCTCCGCTACCTGGGTCACCAGCTTTGGCAGCGGTAGTTCGTAGCGGTCGGCAAGTTCCTTCACCCGCCGCGTGAGCCGCTGGCTGACACGATCGATCTCTCCATGAATGGCTGCGTCCATCGCCGCCAGCCATTTATCGTCGACGACGAGTGATTGAATGTCTGTAACCGTGAGATTCGGGTACTTGGCGTAAGCCTTTGCATCAAGCGCGGCTTCAGCCTCCCTGAGCCGCTTCTTCAACTCCGCTTCGCGATTCGAGTACTGCAGCCACTCCGTCAGCACGGGGACGTCATCTTTTGACTCTAAATCGTGCTCGATCTCCTGCAGCCGCTCGGCGACGGAGGCCTTGTTCACCTTGTCCAAACCGCCGAACGCCGCCTCTTCGCCGCCGTACTCCTCTTCCCGCGCGGCCATGCGCGCGGTGACGCTCTCCAGTTCCGCCGCCATCTCGTCGATCGCCTTCTGCTCGGCGGCGAAGTAACAGGCCACGATCAGCTCCTTCGGAACCAGATCGCAGACCCATCCCTTGTCCCGTTCCTTCCCCTTCTTGTCCTTCACGGTCACGCGCCCCGTCTCCGCCTTCCAGCCGTCGGCAGCGATGAGGTAGACGTCGTCCTGCATCATCTCCGACCAGTAGTCCATCAGGTGCTGGTAGACGTTGTAGGCGTCGAGGAGCGGCTGGCTGACGTAGTGGGCGAGCAGGCTCTCCGACAGCTCGCCGATCAGTTCCTTCGGATGCAGGCCCTTCTGCAGCGCCTTCAGCTTCGCCGCGGCCCGCTCGCGCCAGAGGTCAACGTGCGCGTTCGTCGTCTCGATGAAACGGCGGAACTCCGGGTGCTCGTGGATTGCCGCCTTGATGGAGGCCTTGTCGACGGCCAGATCGACGTAGCCGGGGCGGTTGTGCTTGAACAGCGTCCGGCTCAGGCCCGGGCAGACGTCCCAGTAGCGCTGCAGGGCGTCGACGTCTCGGACGGGGATCCCGCCGCGCAGGTGCCCCTCGATGTCCTGCAGGTCTTCGGGCGTGCGGCTGTCGATGTAGCGCGGCAGGTTGAGGTTGAAGTCGTTCTTCTCGATCTCGTCGAACGACACCATCCGTGCATACCGCGGATCGCTCTCGTCGAAGCGGTTGCAGACGTCGACGATGCGGTGGATGTCCATGGCCCGGAGCCGGTTCTTCGGCCCGTCCTTCATGAAGCCGCCGCTCGCGTCGATCATGAAGATGCCGCGGCGCGCCCGGGCCTCCTCCTTGTCCACGACCACGATGCAGGCCGGGATGCCGGTGCCGTAGAAGAGATTCGGCGGCAGTCCGATGATCGCCTTGATGTAGCCCTTCCGCACGAGGTTCCGCCGGATGTCGCCCTCGGCGTTCCCGCGGAAGAGCACGCCGTGAGGAAGGATGCACGCTCCCTTGCCCGTGCTCTTGAGGGACCGGACGATGTGCAGCAGGTACGCGTAGTCGCCCTGTTTGCCCGGCGGCGTGCCGAAGGGCTTGAAGCGGTCGTACGGGTCTTCGAGCGGTTTGATCCCGTTGCTCCAGCGCTTGTCGGAGAAGGGTGGATTGGCGACGACGTAGTCGAACGTCTTCAGCGTGTCGCCTTCCCTGAACTTCGGGTCGGCCAGCGTGTTCCCCTGCACGATCTCGGCGGTGGGATGGCCGTGCAGGATCATGTTCATCCGCGCCAGGCCGGACGTGGCGGCGTCTTTTTCCTGGCCGTAGATCGTGACCGGCATTCCCGCCTCATCCGCGACCTTCAGAAGCAGCGATCCCGAGCCGCACGTAGGGTCGTAGACCGTGGTCGAGGCACTGGTCTTCGCTTTCCGGATGCCGAGGAGCTGGGCCATGACGCGGCTCACCTCGGCCGGCGTGTAGAACTGTCCCTTGCTCTTGCCACTCTCGGTGGCGAAGTGGCGCATCAGGTATTCGTACGCGTCGCCGAGGATGTCGTCACCCTCGGCACGATTTTTCGAGAAGTCGAGCTCCGGCTTTTCGAAGATGGCGATGAGGTTCGTGAGCCGGTCGACCTTCTCCTTGCCGTCGCCGAGCTTCGTGGAGTCGTTGAAGTCCGGCATGTCGGAGAGCTTGTTCTCCCGCGCCAGCGGTCCGACGATCTTCTTGTTGATGTCGTCGCCGATGTCCTTCGTCCCCTTCAGCGCCACCATGTCCTGGAAGCTGGCTCCTTTGGGGACGACGATCTCCGCGTACTTGCGGCCGGCGTACTTGTCGCTGACGTACTTGATGAAGAGCAGGACGAGGACGTAGTCCTTGTACTGGCTGGCGTCCATCCCGCCGCGTAACTCGTCGCAGCTCTGCCAGATAGAGCTGTATAGCTCTGATTTTTTAATGGGCATTCGTGGTCCTGAACGTGAAGATTTCCGACCCCGATTATGACCCGAGTCGGGGAACTCGTGGACAGGTGTTTGGGGTCATTCCGCGGCCGGGATCGCGAGGGCACCCGCCTCCGCCTCCCTCACTTCGGCAGCAGCGCCCGCAGGTCCGTCTTGTCGAACGCGCCGACTAGATCCATCACCTTGCAGTCGAGGGCGACGGCTAAGCGGATGATCGTCGTCAGGCTCGGGACCTTGAAGCCGTGCTCCATGTTGCTGATGTACGTCAGCGACATGCCGGCGAGATCGGCGACGGCTTGTTGCGTGAGGCCGCGCTTCTGGCGAACCTCGCGGAGGCGACGGCCGAACAGTTCACCTTCCGGTTGCGTGGTTTGCGTCATTACGCGCCGCACCTCTTGCTCTTTCGAGGAAGACGCTGTACTCTATTGAGCAAAGAAGAAAGGAGCCCACCCATGCTCGACCAAGACCTCATCAACCGCATCCGCACCATTTTCCTCCACCAGCGCCCGCACGTCACGATTGCCAAGGCTACGGTACTCCTCGGGTGGTCGCGCGGGGAGATGTCGCAGGATTGCGGCGGGAGAAGTGGAGGTGACGTCGACGGCCGTCGGGAAGTGGCTGTGGCGGGAGGAGTTGATGGCGAAGGCGCTGGAGCTCTGGTCGCCGGAGACGATCGAGAAGGCGCTCGGGGCCGACGCGGAGGGAGTATTGCCGGAGGCAGTGCGGCTCATCGACCTGCACGTGCGGCTGCCGCGGCATCAGGTGGCGATGCTGGAGCATTTTGCGGAGCGGGATCAGACGTCGGTGAGCGGGGCGCTGGCGCGGGAGCTGGATGGGGTGGCGAGTGCGAACGCGGATGAGCTTTCGTGGGCCGTGGCCGGATTTGCGGACGCGCTGGCGTGGCCGGATGCGGAGTCGGCGCAGGTTCCCTGCTGATTGAGTCGGGTTCCTGGGAGAGCGTGCCGTGGCAGCGATCGCGCCGCCGCCCTCACCCGAATCGGATTCGCGGCAGCGTTGGCTCCGTCGTACGACGGCGCACCGACGGCGGCGAGCCCGCGGCGCCCGAGTTATAGATGCCCGGCGACTACGGCCGCCATTGCGAATCGCGCCTCATGCTGTGCGAATTGCGCCTCATCGCGAGGGACGCACGCCTCATCGTGAGGCGCGCACGCCTCATCGCGAGGGGCGCACGCCTCATCGTGAGAGGCGCACGCCTCATCGTGAGAGGCGCACGCCTCATCGTGAGGGACGCACGCCTCATCGTGAGGGGCGCACGCCTCATCGTGAGGGGCGCACGCCTCATCGTGAGGGGCGCACGCCTCATCGTGAGGGGCGCACGCCTCATCGTGAGGCGCGCACGCCTCACCCGGAGGCGCGCACCCCTCGTTTGCAGGCACGCGGCCCTCACCTCGAGGCAGTCGCGCCTCGTCACGTGCTGATTGCCCTTCACCCGGAAGCGAGCTCGCCATCGCCGAGGAGGATGACGGTCGGGCGGTGGACGGAGCTCGTTTTCGCGATCGTAAACGGCGTCCGTGGTGGCGGCCGGTTTCAGCGCCTTCGCTCTCGAGCCACCCGAACCGCGTTCGCGCCCTCCCGCCCCCTCAGAAATCGAACAGATCGGAGAGGAAGCTCTCTTTCCTTTTCTTCTTCGCGTAGTCGCCGCGATACGACTGGTCGGATTCGTAGCTACGCTGCGGCGGGCGGGTGGCGTGGCCGTGGTCGGCCGAGGGGGCGCCGGGCGGGACCGACTTTTCGATGAGCTTGTCGAGCTCTCCGCGGTCGAGCCAGACGCCGCGGCAGGTCGGGCAGTAGTCGATCTCGATTCCCTGGCGGTCGGTCATCAGCAGGTTGACGGTTTTGCAGACAGGGCAGTTCATGCCTGGTGGGAACAGCGCCCGGAGTGACGTGAATCCCATCCCTGCCGCGACGCGTCCGGTGCTCGGGATAAACTGCCTCCATGCTCAACGTCACCGACCTCGGCGAAGGCACTCCCGTCGTCTGGATCCACGGTTTTCCGCTGGCGTCGTCGGTCTTCGAGCATCAGCTCGCGATCCGCGGGGTGCGGCATGTGATGCCGGACCTGCCGGGGTTCGGGCAGTCGCGGCCGGACGGCGGGGGGATGTCGGTCGACGACTACGCGCACAGGATGCTCGACCTGCTCGACCAGCGCGGGCTGGAGAAGGCCGTCTTCGCGGGGTTCTCGATGGGGGGCTACATCGCGCTCGCCATCGCGCGTATCGCACCGGAGCGGATGCGCGGACTGGTGCTCATCGACACGCGCGAGACCGCGGACACCGAGGAGGCGCGCAAGGGGCGGTACGAGTCGATCGAAAAGGTGCGCAAAGAGGGTGTGCAGCCGGTGATCGACGCGATGCTGCCGAAGATGCTCACCCCCGGCGCTCCGCGGGAGATGAAGGAGCGCGTGCGGGAGATCATGAGCTCCTCCTCCGCGGAAGGGGTGATGACCGCCCTGCGTGCGATGGCCACGCGGCCTGATTCAACGGGAGTGCTGCCGAAGATCCTCGTGCCGGTGCTGATCGTGGTCGGCGAGCAGGACACGATCACTCCTCCCAGCGATGCGGAGCGGATGAAGTCGAGGATCGCGCGGGCACGGCTGGTGCGCATCGCGAACGCGGGCCATCTCTCGAACTACGAGCAGGCCGCGGAGTTCAATCTCGCGTGCGGCGCGTTCCTGGCGACCACCTGAAGTGCCCGGTCAGCTCGTACGCGAACAGCACGTCCTCTTCCCGCGCGCCGCTGCCGATGTTGTGCACCACCCGGTCGCGGCCGGAGACGATCCCGATGTGCGGCACGCCTGACGCGAGCTTCCACGTCACGATGTCCCCCGGCTTGTAATCGCCCGCCCGCTTCGTCACCGGCAACGCGGCTCCCTGCCGCCTGAAGAACGTCGCCAGGTTCGGGACGCGCCGGTGGTCGATGTTCGTGTCCGGCTTGCGCAGCCCCCAGTGCTGCGGGTACGCGCTGAAGTTCCGCTTCATGTCCTCATGCACCAGCACCTGCAGGTCGACGCCGGCATGGCGATACGCGCGGATCACGACGTCCGTGCAGACGCCCGTCGCGATCGGGACGTCGCCGTTGGGGTAAGCGATGCGCCGATAGGCGGGATCGTAGGACAGCGTCTTCCCGACCTGCCTCTTCGCCCCCTCCACCACGCGCGAGAGCACCGGCTGCGCGAGCAGCGGCAGGGCGAGCGCGATCGCGAGGAGGGTGCGGCGGGTGGTCATTGCAGTCATTTGGAGTGCGGTGACCGCAGTCACCGGTTTGGCTCTTTACGGCACCGCTGTCGCTGCGAAGCACACAGTAAAAGCGGTGACTGCGGTCACCGCACTCCAAACTACTGAAGAAAAAGCGCTTGCAGCGGCGAACGAGCGCTGACACCGGAAGAAAAAAAGCTTCGCTCGGAACCTTTCACGCTTCGCTCGGAAGAAGAAAAGCTTCGCTCGGAACCTTTCACGCTTCACTCGGAAGAAAAAAAGCTTCGCTCGGAAGAAAAATTACTTAACTTGGAAGAAAAAAAGCTTCGCGCGGAAGAAAAATTACTTTGCTCGGAAGAAAAAAAGCTTCGCTCGGAACCTTTTTTTCTTCCGTTGCCAGCGATTTTTCTTCCGCTCAGTGCGCGGTAACCTCTTCTCCTTCCACTTCTTGTTCCTCACCCTTGGCGAAGAACCCCGACAGCTTCGTCTTCACCGAGTCGGCGACGACGAAGAACGCCGGGACAACGAGCAGGGACAAGGCCGTCGAGATCACCAGGCCGCCGATGATGGCCACGGCCATCGGGCCGCGTGTTTCGGCGCCGGGGCCGAGGGCCAGGGCGGGGGGGACGGCGGCCATGAGCGTGGCGGCGGAGGTCATCATGATGGGGCGGAGGCGGACGGGGCCGGCGTGGAGCATGGCGTCGAGCGCGCTCATCCCTTCCTTCTGCTTCTGGACGGCGTAGTCGACCAGGATGATGGAGTTCTTCTTGGCGATGCCGAGGAGGAGCAGGAGGCCGATCATCGAGAAGATGTTGATGGTCTTGCCGGTGATGAGCAGCGCGAAGGCGGCGCCGGCGATCGAGAGCGGCAGGATCGAGAGCACGGTCACGGGGTGCAGGAACGAGTTGAACTGCGACGCCAGAACCATGTACGCCACCAGCACGCCGAGGATCAACGCGAACATCAGCTGCCCCATCGACTCCCGGAACGCGACGGACGACCCGCCGAGCACGGCGCGGTAGCCGGGCGGCAGGTCCTTGCTGATCTGTTCGATGTAGGCCAGCGCGTCGCTCTGCGACTTGCCGGGGGCGACGTTGCCGAAGATGGAGATGGCGCGCTCGCGGTCGCGGCGCGTGACCGACTGCAGCGCGGGGCGTTCTTCTTCCTTGACCAGCGCCGACAGCGGGATCAGCTCCCCCGAGGCGGTGCGCACCCGCAGGCGCGACAGATCCTCGGGGCGCGTGCGCTGATTGGCGAGCAGGCGCGTGCGGATGTCGATGCGGCGGCCTCCGGTGGAGTACTTGCCGGAGCGGACGCCGCCGACGAGCGCGTTGATGGTCGTGGCCACTTCCTCGACCGAGACGCCGAGGTCGGCGGCGCGGGCGCGGTCGGGGACGATGCGCAGTTCCGGCATGCCCACCTGGTAATCGGTGTCGACGTCGGTGGCGAAGCCGCTGGCCACCAGCTTCTCGCGCATCTCCGTCGAGATCTCGACCAGCTTCTCCCAGTCCGAGCCGCGCACCGAGAACTCCACCGGGAAGCCGCGCTGCGCGGAGAAGCCCTGCTGCGAGAGGTCCTGCACCACGGCGCGCACGCCGGGATAGGAGTTGAACTCCTTGCGCATGTCGGTCGCAAAGTCCTGCTGCGACTTTTCGCGCTGGTCGGGCGGGAGCATGGTCACGAAGAGGATGCCGCTGTTCACGCCGCCGCCGAAGCCGCCGACGAACCCGAACACGCGCGTCACTTCCTTCTGCTGCATCAGGAACTCTTCGGCGCGGCGGAAGACGCGGTCCGTTTCCGCGAGGTCGGAGCCGACCGCGGTCTGCAGGCGCACCATCAGGCGGCTCTGGTCCTGCGACGGGACGAACTCGCTCGGCAGTTTCTTGTAGACGAAGATCGAGGCGATGAACACGCCCAGCGCCATCAGCAGCACGACGATCGGATGCCGCAGCCCGCGCGCCAATACCCTGCTGTAGACGGCGGAGAGCTTGTCGAACGCATGGTCGACGAAGTGGCCGAGGCGCGACTGCCGCTGCACGCCGGTCTTCAGCATCTGCGCGGAGCGCGCGGGCGCGAGCGTGATCGCCTCGACGTACGACAGCAGCACGGCCACGCAGAGCGTCACGCCGAACTGCAGGAAGAACTTCCCGATGATCCCCTTCATGAAGACGACCGGGAGGAAGATCGCGCAGACGGCCAGCGTCGCGGCGAGCGCGGCGAAGCTGATCTCCGCCGTCCCCTCGCGCGCCGCGCTGACGCGGTCCTTCCCCATCTCGCCGTGGCGGAAGATGTTCTCGAGGACCATGATCGCGTCGTCGACGACGATGCCGACGGCCAGCGCGAGCCCAAGCAGCGTGAACGTATTGAGCGTGAAGCCGAAGAAGTAGATGAAGGCCACCGTGCCGAGGAGCGACATCGGGATCGCCAGGATCACGTTCAGCGTCGCGCCGAGGGAGCCGAGGAACAGCCAGCAGATGATCGCGGTCAGGATCACCGAGAGCATCAGCTCGAACTGGATCTCGTGCACCGACTCCTCGATGAACTGCGTGGAGTCGAAGTTGATGCCGAGCTCCATCCCCTGCGGCAGCGTCTTCTGGATCTCCGCGATCGCTTCCTTCACGCCGCGCGCGACCGCCACCGCGTTCGAGCCGCGCTGCTTGCGGATGCCCATCCCCTGCGCCGCTTCGCCGTTGACGCGCGAGACGCGGCGGATGTCTTCGAAGCCGTCTTCCACGATGGCCACGTCGCTGAGGTAGACGGGCGAGCCCTGCACGTTCTTGACGACCAGGCGGCGGAACTCTTCGAGGTTGAACGCCTCGCCGAGGACGCGCACGTTCACCTCGCGTCCCGAGGTCTCCAGGCGGCCGGCGGGGAGCTCGACGTGCTCGTTGCCGATCGCGCCGAGGACGTCGGCCACGGTGACGCGGCGCTCGTCGAGCTTGTCGGAGTCGATCCAGATGCGCACGTTGCGCTGCACCGAGCCGACCTGAATCTCGCCCACGCCGGGAACGGTCTGCAGCCGTTCCTTCACCCGGTAACGGGCCACGTCCGCGAGCAGTTGCGGCGAGTACGGACCGGCCAGGCCGATCCACATGATCGGCTGGTCTTCGGGGTTCGTCTTCGACACCACCGGCGGCTCGATGTCGCGCGGCAGCAGGCGCTGCGCCTGCGCGACGCGCGTCTGCACGTCCTGCAGCGCGAGGTCGACGTTGCGCGACAGGTCGAGCTCCACGGTGATGTTGCCGCCGCCCTGCCGCGAGTTCGACGTCACGTTGCGGACGCCCTGCACCTGCATGACCGCTTCTTCGATCGGCTCGACCACGTCGTGCTCGATCACTTCCGGTGCAGCGCCTTCCCAGGCCACGCTGACGTTGATGGTCGGGAAGTCGACGTCGGGGAACTGCGAGATGCCGATGCGAGTGGCCGCGACGCCGCCGAAGACGACGGTGGCCGCCATGATCATCCAGGCGAAGACGGGGTTCTTGATGCAGATCTCGGTGATTTTCATTTGGTCACGCGAACCTTCGCTCCGTCACGAAGCGCTTCCGCTCCACGCACGACGAGCGTCTCGCCCGCCTGCAATCCATCGCGGACTTCCACCTGGCCATCCGCGGTGCGCATCCCCAATGTAAGGACCCGCTGCCGCGCCACGCCATCGGTCACGGTGAACGCGAGGAAACCTTTTTCACTCGGGCGGATCGCCGTCTGGGGGATGACCGGCGCCTGGCGCGTCGATCCGATGGGGATCGTCACGCGCGCGAACGCACCGGGCCGGAGCTGCGGATCGTTGGCGTTCAGCACGTGCGCGGTCACGTCGACCATGCGCGAGCTCTGCGTCGCGGCCGCGGCGACGTGGGTGATGCGCGCCTGGTGCTGCACGCCGTCTTCGCCGACGTTGAAGCGGGCGACGAGGCCGGGGCGGAGCGGCGACGATTCCTGTTCCGGCACCTGGAAGCGCAGCAGGAGCGGGTCGCGGCGGACGAGCGTCGCCAGCACGGTCCCGACCGGGACGTACTGCCCGGTCTCCACCGTGCGCGTCTGGATGATCCCGCTGACCGGCGCGCGCACGAACGCGTCCCGTAGGTTCAGCTTCGCCTGCGCGAGCGCCGCCTGCGCCTGCGTGACCTCGGCGGCCGTGGACTGCACCTTGGTCCGCCACGTCTCCACTTCTTCGCCGCGGATCAGCCCGGGGTTCTTCGCGCTCGCGGCCTGGCGTCGTGCGTAACCCGCTTCCGCCTCCCCCAGCCCAGCGCGAGCCTTGCTCAGCGAAGCCTCGGCGGAATCGACGGCGATGCGGTATCGCTCCGGCTCGATCTCCGCCAGCGCCTGCCCCTTGCTCACGAGCTGCCCCTCGGTGAACATGACCCGCTCGATCGCACCGGCCACGCGAGCCGTGACGGCGACGCGCTCGAACGCGTCGAGCGAGCCGACGGCGTTGATCGAGTACTCGACGTTCCGCGATTCCACCGGCCGCACTTCGACCGGGAACTCCATGCTCTTGCGCGAGGCACCCGGACCGCCCTGTTTCGGGGCGGCGTCGCCCTTGGAACAGGCGAGTGCGAACGGCAGGACGGCGATCGAAGCGAACAGCAGCAGCTGGTTTCTCATTTAATCTTCCATCGGCGCGTCGCCGCTTGCTTCCCGCAGCGACAGATAGGCGAGCGCCATCCTGTATCTGGCCGTGACTTCGGCCACTTCCGCTTCGAACAGCCGCTGCGTCGCGTCGGCGAGCTCGAGCGCGCTGGCGAGGCCTTCGCGATAGAGCGCATTCGTCTCGTCCGCGTTCTTCCGCGCGGCCGTCAGCGCGGCGCCGGCTTCGCGCAGCGAGGCCTGCTCGGTCGTCAACTGTACGCCCGCGCCGCGCAGCTCGCGATCGACGTCGCGCAACTCGAGCTCGAGCTGGAGCTCTTCGCCGCGCAATTGCGCGGTCCGCTCCGCGCGCTCGGCGCCGCGGAGTCCCGCGTCGAACACCGGCCAGGCGAACGACAGCCCGACGAAGCCTTCCTGGTTGCGATCGGAGAAGAGCGCACCGTCGTTGATGTTGCGCGTCTGCGCATTGAAGAGCACGGAAGGGATGAAGCGGGCGTTCGGCTCGTCGGCAAAGGCGCGCTGCGCCTCGACCAGCGCGCGCTGCGCGGCGACGTCGCTGCGGCGCTGTTGCGCGTCGGCGATCGTCGTGTCGCTGAGCGCCGGCGGATTGCTGGCCGCCTGGAGCAGCGCGACCGGCTGCGCGAGCGTCGTCACCTCGGTGCGCAGCAGGTTCGCGAGATCGATGCGCGACGCCTGCAGGTCGCCCGCGGCCTGCGCGACGCCGCGCACGGCGGTCGCGAGCTCGAGCTCGGCCCGGGTGACGTCGTTCGAGCTGACCAGGCCCGCCTCGAAGCGCGCGCGGACGTCGTCGAGGTTGGTCTGGGCGAAGTCGCGGCGATGCTCGGCCGCGCTCAGCACCTGCTCGAAGCTGAGCGTTGCCAGGAACGTCGCGGCGGCGTCGTAGCCGAGGAGGCGCTTCGACTCGGTGGCCGTGAGCCGGGTGGCGTCGCGCTCGAAACGCTGCGCGCGGTAGAGAGGAAACGCGCGCGCGTCGAAGATCGGCTGCGTCAGGAGCGCCGCGGTCGAGAGGGTGCGCTCGGTCTGGTCGGTGTAGTCGCCGCGGAGGCTGCCGCTGATGTCGACGCGCGGCAGGAACGCGGTCCGCGCGCGGCGTACGCGAGCCTCTGCGGCCTCGACGGTCGTGTCGGCAATCGCGGCCCGCTCATTCCGCTCGATCGCAAGCGCCACCGCACGTTCGATCGTCAGGGGTGCGTCTTGTGCGGAAAGGAGGGGACTCAGTACAAGTGTAAGAAAAATAAGGGGGTGCTTCACGTTGCGTGATTAGAACACGCTCGTTCGGTTTCCTATGTCCCACCCCTGTTACTGGATCGTTGCGTTTACGTCGATGGTCGTTCCGATCGCGGCGTCCGCCTTGGAGGTGATGCGGATCTGCTCGTGCAGCGGCCCCGCTTTCGCACGTGCACCGTCCACCGTGACGGTGAGGTTCTCCTTCGCCTTCGGAGGGATCACCGGCGCGTGCTCGTAGAAGAGGCAGCGGCAGGCGGAGCGCGCGACGTTGATGGTCATCGGCTCGTCGGTGGTGTTCGACAGCTCGTACTGCCGCGTGGCGCGCGTGCCTTTCCGGATCGTGCCGTAGTCGTGCGAGACCGGCACGACCGCGAGCCCCGCCGGGGCGGTCGCCGCCGGCTCGATGGTGTCGTCGGAGGTCGAGGTGCCGGTGTCCGCCGTATCGCTCGTCGCGGTAGCGGTCGGTTCCTCGACGATGGCCGTCTCGCCCGTGCGATCGCTCGCACGCCAGATCATCCACGCGATGAGCGCTAGCGCGAGGATGGCCGCGCCGATGATGAGCGGCAGGCGCGAGCGCGGCTCCGCATACTCGGACGCCGGGATGGTGGGCGGATCGGCGAAATCGTCATTCGCCACCGGCGGCGTAGCCAGCGGACGCTGTCCGGGCTCTGTCGACCGCGGCGGCGGAGGGGGCGGAGCGGCGGCGCCGCCCTCCAGCTCATGGAGCTTCGCCAGCGCGCGATCGATCTCGCCGATGATGCGCTGATACTCGTTCGCGAGATGCTCGGTCGGAGCATCCGCGACCATCCCCGCCAGCGCATCCCGATGCTGTCGGTAATGCCCCCGCAGCACCTCGATTTCCCGTGCGCGCTCACCGCGCCGAAGGTTGATCGTCCCGAAGTCGTCGGACATGGCGTGGATCTTTGCAAAAAGCGGGCGACGCAGCAAATGGGGGGTTACTTGTTGCTGGTTGTTGGTTGCTTGTGAAGTTGCGGCTCGCGGTCCAAATGCTTGTCATCCTGAGCGAGGGGGTTGGGCGGCGGGAAGCGAAGGACCCCCTGCGGTGCACGAGGAGCGCGCCATCACGAAGACCGCTGCTCCCGTTCCGGTGCATGAGCAGCGCGCTGTCGGAAGAGGGTCCTTCGCTTCACACCCGCCCGGCCACCTCGCTCAGGATGACAGGCATAACTGCACAAGCAACCAGCAACCAGCAACTACATTGGCAGCCAGTACGAAAACTTCACCAGAAACACATCCTGCGAGGGCGCGTTCGGGAGGGCGCTGAAGTCGCGGCGCAGGCGGAAGTCGCCCACCCCCACTTCCTCCGCCCGGTTCTCGTTCCAGACCACGTACATCGCCGAGCCGGGGCGGAACTCCCAGCGGACGACGGCGCTGCCGCGGACGCTGCGGAAGTTGAAGTCGGGGTTGCCGGCTTCGGCCGCGGCCTGGCCGGCGGAAAGAGGGGTGAACTCGTCGTCGCGGGGGCGGGTCAGGTATTTGAAGCCGTTGTAGTCGCCGCTGGAGACGAACGGCTGCAGGAAGAGCTGCATGGAGAGGCGCGAGCTGGCCGTCCACTCGCCGCGGATGCCGAGGTCGAGGGTCTGCTGGTCGAGCGTCGCGAAGATGTAGCGCTTGCCGTACGTGTCCGAGTACTGCTGGTCGTCCACCTGGGTCACGTACTGCGCGACCTCGTGCAGCTTGCTGTACCCCGGCGTCACCGAGAAGCGCAGCGACGGCACCGGACGGTAGGTGAACGTGGTGTTGTAGGTCGCGAGCGTGCCGCCGAATTCGTCCTTCACCTGCTCGGTCGTCGCTTCCGCGAAGAACTTCTTGCTGCTGTCATTGCCGATGCCGAAGCCGTAGTGGTGATGGCCGCGGTAGATCATGGCCGGGCCGCCGCGCGTGATGCGGTCGTCGAGGTGATCCGCCGACATCCCGCCCCACACCCAGGTGCGGAGGTAGTTCTTCCACTCCACGTAATACTCGCCGCTGAACCCATCGGCGGTCAGGTCGCGGTCGAAGTTCCAGTTCTGATACTTGCCGCCCCACGCGCTGATCTCGCGCGTGTATCTGGTCAGGTCGGTGTTGAGGTAATGCAGGAGGGCGTGCGTGGCGATCGAATCGGTGCGCGGCAGGAATCCGAGGTCGTTGATCTCGAAGCCGGGGGAGAGCATCTGCACCTGCACGTTCGGGCGCCACTTCCCCTTCTGCTTCGCGAGCATGGCCCGTCCCGCCCAGCCGCTCAGCGACGTGCGCGTCGCGTCCAGGTCGATGTGCTTCGCATCGGGACGCGCGTAATAACGGGCCGGGTTGTTCTGCGCGCGGTCGATCGCTTCCTCGGAGCCGTTCACGAGCGACGAGCCTGCGTACCAGTCGAGCAGCCAGCTCTTGTCGTTCCAGCGCGTGTAGCCGTCCACGCCGGCAAAGTAGGCGTTCTCGCGCAGCTTCGGCTCGAGGTTGTCGGAGAGGCGGCGGTTGACGGAGGTGAAGAGGAAGCCGGCGCGCGAATCCTTACCGTAGTCCTTCATCGCACGCGCCACGAGGTAGTTGGTCATCGGCTCGACGGTCTGCTGGTCGACCAGCGATCCGGCGCGGAACCACGCCTGCTCGCGATCCGTCAGCGCATCCACCACGCCGATGGTCCAGCCGTTGCCGAGCTTGCCGGTGATCTTCGCCGCGCCGAGGATGGTCGTCTCGCCGGGCGCGTCGGTGTAGTCGATCGAGTCGAACGTTCCCTTGCTCTGGTCGATGAACGCGGTGTCGACCCACCCCTGCGGCGAACGGCCGATGCGGCGCGAGTAGAAGAACGTCGGGAACCAGACGTTGAACCCCCAGCGGCTCTGCGCGGGGCCGCTGCCGAAACGGAACACGCTCGCCCCTTCGGTGAAGAACGGGCGCTTCTCCGGGAACGAGGTCTCGAACTGGCTGAGGTTCAGCACCGCCGGGTCGACTTCCACCTGGCCGAAGTCGGGGTTGATGGTGCCGGTGAGGGTGAGGCTGGAGGAGATGCGGTACTTGAGGTCGACGCCGCCGTCCATGCGGTGCTCGGAGGGGGCGATGAAGGGATTGCTGGCGCGGCTGTGCAGGTCGGTGCGCGCCACGCCGTAGGGGACGATCTCGAATCCTCGCCGGGGCGTGATGCCGCGGATGCCGGTGAGGTCGGCGAAGCGCGAGACGAAGCCCGATTCCGTCTTGGGCGTGAATACGAGCCGCGAGCTCTCCCGCAGGCGCGAGTGCCAGCGGCTCACGTTGATGCCCCACGTGTGCTCGTCCTTCTTCGGGAAGCTGAGCTGCGAGTACGGCACGCGCAGCTCCGCGGTCCAGCCCTTGGCGGTGATCTTCGTGGCCGAGCTCCAGACGCCGTCCCAGCTGATGTCTTCGGAGATGTCGTTGTAGAGGATCATGTCCATCTGCACGTTCGACGCATTGACCACGAACGCGGCGCCGTTCTGCCGGTCGTACTGCGGATCGATGCTGATGCGGATGTAGTCGCCGTTATTGAGGTCGTTGTCGCGGCGCGCGAGCAGCTCCGTGACCTTGCCGTCGTCTTCCATGAAGGCGCCGAAGTAGATCGCGTCCTCGTCGTAGACGACCTTCACGCGCGTCTGCTGCGTGGCCGGCTGCCCTTCGTTCGGATCGCGTTGCGTGAAGCCGGTCAGTTCCGGCGCCTTCTCCCACGCAGCATCGGAAAGGTCTCCGTCGATGATCGGCGCCTTGTCGGCGCGCACGGCCTCGAATTTCAGCCGGACCTGGACTTCGTCCGCGAGCGTCGTCGTTGCCATCAGCAGAGCAAGTGCGGTTGCGGTGACTTTCATTGTCGTGTTGTGTTTCGATACCGTAGTACGACCGAGGATGGAGAAGGTTAGAACGCAGTCATGAAGGTTTACATCGGGCAGCTCAATACGACCGTCGGCGCGCTGCACTCCAACGCCGAACTGATCCGCCGCGCCTACGCTGACGGCGTAAGCGCCGGCGCCGACGTGGTGCTCGTCCCCGAGCTCGCCATGACCGGTTACCCGCCGCTCGACCTGCTCGACCGGCCGTACTTCATCGACGCTGCGCAGCAGATGAAGGATGCGCTCGCGGCCATGACCGGCGACACGACGCTGATCTTCGGCTGCCCGGTGCGCACCGCGAGCTGGTGCGGCAAGCCGCTGCACAACGCGGCCATCATCGCGCGCAACGGGAAGATCCTCCTCGAGCAGCACAAGGTGCTGCTGCCGACCTACGACGTCTTCGACGAGCTGCGCTACTTCGAGCCGGGAGAGAACGTGCGGGTGGTGGAGATCGCGGGCCGCCGCGTCGGCGTGTCGATCTGCGAGGACTTCTGGTTCGACGACGAGGCGTTCGGGACGAAGCTCTACTGCCGCAACCCTGTCGATGAGCTGGCGCGCCAGGGAGCGGAGCTCTTCCTCAACATCTCGGCGTCACCGTTCAACGCCGGGAAGCGGCGTACGCGCTGGGAGATCTTCTCGAAGATCGCCCACCGCTACGACGCGCCGCTCGTCTACGTGAACCAGGTAGGCGGCAACGACGAGCTGCTGTTCGACGGGTCGTCGATAGTTTTCGACAAATCCGGCCAGACGATCTTCTGCGCGCCGGCCTTCGAGTCGCATGGCTCGCTGGTCCACCTCCAGGGGAGCCCCTGCGACATGGTTCTCTCCCTCGGCGAGGAGGAGGAGATCGGCCTCGCGCTCGTGCTCGGCCTTCGCGACTACATCCGCAAGGTCGGGTTCAAGGACGTGGTGCTCGGCCTCTCCGGCGGGATCGATTCCGCGCTCACCGCGGCGATCGCGGTGGAGGCGCTCGGCGCCGAGCACGTGACCGGCATCGCCATGCCGTCGCAGTTCTCGTCGCAACACTCCGTCGATGACGCCCGCGCCCTGGCCGAGAACCTCGGCATCGCCTTTCACGTGGTGCCGATCGCCGGGATCTACGCGCCGTACGAGACCACCATCGACGAGCTGTTCGGCGAGAAGAAGTTCGATACGACCAATGAGAACGTGCAGGCGCGCATCCGCGGCAACATCCTCATGGCCTGGTCGAACCGCACCGGCGCCATGGTGCTGACCACCGGGAACAAGTCGGAGATGGCGGTCGGCTACTGCACGCTCTACGGCGACATGGCCGGCGGCCTCGGCCTCCTCGGCGACGTCTACAAGACGATGGTCTACCGCGTCTCCCGCTGGTTCAACCGCGAGCGCGTGCTCATCCCGGAATCGACGCTCACCAAGGCGCCCTCCGCGGAGCTGCGTCCCAACCAGACGGACCAGGACACGCTCCCGCCGTACGACGTCCTCGACGGCATCCTCGAGCTCTACATCGAAGAGTTCAAGGAAGTCGACGAGATCGTCGCCCACGGCTTCGACCGCGAGCTGGTCGCGCGCATCCTGAAGCTCGTTGACACGAACGAGTTCAAGCGCCAGCAGGCCGCGCCGACAATCCGCGTGTCGTCGAAAGCCTTCGGCAGCGGAAGGGACATGCCGATCGCGCAGAGGTGGCGGCGGGAGCCGGCACAGTTTGGAGTGCGGTGACCGCAGTCACCGCTTTTACTCTGTGCCTCGAGCGCCACGTGTACACCTTCGCGGCACGCAGTCAAAGCGGTGACTGCGGTCACCGCACTCCATATACTTCGCCGCCGATGCGCCCGACCCTCCTGCTTCTGCTCCTGCTGCTCGCCTGTTCGCGCGCGACGATCGATCGTGCGGAGTGGCAGGCGATGTCGCGCGACGACCACGTGCTGTTCGTGAGAACGCTGATCGCCGGGGAGCAGGCGAAAGAGGCCAAAGGCGGCGATGGGCGGCTCGTGACGCGACCGGCCGAGGAGTACGTCGCCATGATCGACGCCGCGTACGCGCGCGGGGCACAGCAGCAGCCGGAACAACTTTTTGCGGAGCTTGCACGATGACGAAAGAAGTCGCACCCCACCCGCCGCTCACCCACTACTACCCCGACGCGTCGAAGCGCGAAAAGTACGTCCGCGAGCTGTTCGACGAGACCGCCCCCTGGTACGACATGGCCGCGAACATGCTGTCGTTCGGCTCCGGCGACTGGTACCGCCGGGAGGCGGTGAAGCGCATCGGCCTCCAGCCGGGGATGAAACTGCTCGACCTCGCCAGCGGCACCGGTGTCGTCGCGCGCGCGGCGGCCGAGGTGACGCGCGATCCGAAATCGATCGTCGGCGCCGACCCGAGCATCGGCATGCTCACCTCGGGGAAGACGTCCAGCGTGAAGGTACAGACGCCGGCGGAGAGCCTCCCCTTCGCCGATGCCTCCTTCGACCGCATCACCATCGGCTTCGCCATGCGCCACTTCGCCGACCTCGGCGTGGTCTTCCGCGAATGCCACCGCGTGCTCCGTCCCGGCGGGAAGCTGCTGATCATGGAGATCACCGCCCCCGAGAGCCGCGTGGCGCGCGCGTTCCTCGGCGCCTACATGGGCCACCTCGGACCGGCCATCCTCCGCCTCCGCACCGGCAACAACCGCGCAGCGGACCTCTTCCGCTACTACTGGGAAACGACCCGCGACTGCGTGCGCCCGGACGTGATCGTCGGCGCGCTCCGCGATGCCGGCTTCGCGGACGCGAAGCGGAACGTGGAGATGATGATGTTCAGCGAGTACGTGGGAACGAAATAGCGGTTACGCGCCCGCGTCTGCCGCGACCCGTCTCGCTTCTTCCAGCCGCGCGATCTGGATCGTCAGGAACTCGCGGAGCGGCTCTTCCTGATCCGGCGAGAGCGTGTTGAACACGATCGCGGAGCGGAAGACGTACTCCGGGCCGCTTTCGCCGCGGCGCACCTGCACGATGGAGCGGAGCACTTCGCAGGGGATGTAGATGCCGCCGTAGCTCGGGAAGATCAGCGTTGCGGCGGCGCCGGCTTTCACGGGAGAGCGGTGCACGACCGCGGCACCGGTGAGGCTCAGGTCGATCAATTCTCCGTTGACGTCGGAGAGCTGCACCGGAATCGACGCGGTGGGGAACCGCTCGGAGCGGCGGCGGTCTTTTCCGGTAGCCATCTGCTACGCAGGGATTATAGCGACGCGGTCGAGCCTGCGTAGCTGCAACCGCTCCGCTGCGCTCGCGTTGGCGATCGAGAGCTCGATGCAACCGGTCGAACCGACGATCAGAAACGGCCCCGGCGCGGCATCGCCGTAGTTCTGTTCGAGACGGTCCAGCGTGATGTCGTGCACCTGCAGCGCGAATGGTGCGAACGGGATGCGCGACGCATTCACGTCCGTGATCACGTTCCCGAACCGGTCGATCGCGACCACGGTTCCTTGCACGGCAACATCGCCGTACGACGGAGGCGTATACGGGAGGGTCGTGATGCTCTCGATTGCCGGTCCCAATTCCTCCAGCGCGATCCCGTCGGCCAGCGCAGCGGCGACGGGAGCGAAGCGGTCGCGCCCATGGAACGTGTTGCTGCCGCCGGGGAGAAAGAGCTCCTCGTTCTCGACCGAATACGCGCGGCCGCCGTTCCAGACGAACGTCAGCAGCCCGTTGTCCGGCGCGAGGAAAAGCCGTCCCTCCTCCTCGATGGCCACGATGCGCCGCGTGGTGCCGACGCCCGGATCGACGATGCAGACGAAGATCGTCCCGGCCGGCCAGTAGCGCACCACCGTGCCGAGGAACCACGCCGCACCGAGCACGTCGTACGGCGCGATGTCGTGCGTCAGGTCGTGCAGCGGCTCCGAGGTGCGGGAGGCGAGCACCCCCTTCATCGCCGCGACGTACGGATCGCGCGTGCCGAAGTCGGTCAGGAGGGCAATCGGCCGCATGAGCGCCAACTATACTCACGCCCCTATACTCGCGATCCATGTTTCCGACCGTCCCTCCCCCGCCCCAGCGGCTGCTCGTCTTCGCACGGCTGCCGGAGCTCGGCAAAGTGAAAACGCGGCTCGCCGCCGACGTCGGCGACGAGCGCGCGCTCGCGATCTATGAAGCGATGCTGCGCGACCTGATCGCCAGCATCGGCAACTCGACGCCGGAGACCGAGATCGAGTTCATGTGGCCGCCGACCGTCGGAGCGAACGGCGCCGCGCTGCGCCGCGCGTTCGCCCATCACAGTGTGGCCATGCAGACCGGCCCCACGCTTGGCGATCGTTTATCGATGGCGCTCTCGGAGCGCTTTTTCTTTCACCGCACCGACAAGATCGTGGTGATCGGCGCCGACGATCCGACGCTCTCCCGCGACCTCATCGATCGCACCTTCGCGCTGCTCGATTCCTGCGAGTACGTCCTCGGCCCGGCGGCGGACGGCGGCTATTACCTCATCGGCTGCCGCGCGCTGTCGTTCGACCCGGTGGTCTTCCATGACATCGAATGGGGCACCTCCACCGTGCTCGCCGCCACGCTCCAGCGCATCGCCTCCGTCGGCCGCACGGTGGCGCTGCTGCCGGAGCGTTACGACCTCGACGTGGCCGGCGATTTGAAGCGCTACATGGCCGAGGAGCGCGAGGGGGAGCTCTCGCGCGTGCTGAGGGAGTGGATGTCATGAAGATTCTCAACTCCGAACAGATGCGCAACATCGACCGCCGGGCCACGGAGAGCTTCGGCATCCCTTCGATCGTGCTGATGGAGAACGCGGCCATCGCCGTGGTCGACGCGATCTTCGAGCACTATCCGGACGCCGACCGCGTGGCCATCGTCTGCGGCACCGGCATGAACGGCGGCGACGGCTTCGCCATCGCGCGGCATCTCGAGAACCGCGGCATCGTGCCGGCGCTCGTGATCGTGGGCGACCGCGACGCGATCCAGGGAGACGCGCGCACGAACCTGATCGTCTGCGAGCGGCTCGCGATCCCGATCTACGAATTGCGCGGAACCGACGACGTCGAGACCGCGCTCGCGCACATCGCCGACGCCGACCTGCTGGTCGACGCGATCTTCGGCACCGGCATGAACCGCGCGCCCGAGGGAATGCACGCCGACGTGATCCGCGCGATCGCGGAGCTGCGCATCCCGGTGCTGGCGGTCGACCTGCCGAGCGGCGCCAACGCGTCGTCGCCGGAGCCGTTCGATCCCTGTCTCCAGGCGGAGGTGACGGTGACGTTCGCGGCGCCGAAGGTGTGCCACATCTTCGAGCCGGCCGCGCTCTACTGCGGCGAGGTGATCGTCGCCGACATCTCGATCCCGGAAGTGGCCATCGAGGACGAAACGGTCACGCTCGCCCTGATCACGCCGCGCGACATCCAGCCGCACATCACGCCGCGGCTCGCCCCGACGCACAAGGGGACCTACGGCCACGTCGCCATCATCGCCGGCTCACCCGGACGCAGCGGCGCCGCGGTGATGTCCGCCCGCGGCGCGATCCGCGCGGGCGCGGGACTCGTTTCCGTGATGACCGATGCCGAAACCGCGAAGCTCGTGCACGCCGGCTCGATCGAGTCGATGACCTACTCCGGCTCCGACCTCAACGCGTTTCTCGCGAACAAGTCCGCCGTACTGGTCGGCCCCGGACTGGCCGACGACGACACCGCCTACGAGCAGACGCGCTCGCTCGTTAACGCGATCGACCTCCCCCTGATCCTCGACGCCTCCGGCCTGAACGCCTTCGCCGGCCGCGCGGCCGAGCTGAACCCGCGCAACCTCCCCCGCGTCATCACCCCCCACCCCGGCGAGCTGGCCCGCCTCCTCGGCGGCGACACGCACGCCATCAACGCGAACCGCATCGACGCCGCCCGCGAAGCCGCGCGCATCACGAAGTGCGTGGTGATCCTGAAGGGCTACCAGACCCTCGTCGCCGAGCCCGATGGCCACGTCTACGTCAACCCCACCGGCAACCCCGGGATGGCCGCCGGCGGCATGGGCGACGTCCTCTCCGGCCTCATCGCCGCCCTCCTCGCCCGCGACACCGACCCCCTCGACGCCGCCTGCACCGCCGTCTACCTCCACGGCCTGGCCGGCGACCTCCTCCGCGACGAAATGGGGGACACCGGCCTGGCGGCGATGGACGTGGCGGAGAAGATCCCGGCGGCGATTCAGAAGGTGCGCTGAGACTGTACTTTGGAGTGCGGTGACCGCAGTCACCGCTTTGACTGCGTGCCGGGGACGCTGAACGCCCAAGCGGCAGCTGCGGCTGCCGAAGTAAAAGCGGTGACTGCGGTCACCGCACTCCAAACCGTTGGCCGATGACAGATAGACTTCGCGCGTGAAGTTCATCTGCCCCACTGAATCCGATACCGAACGCACGGGTCGCGAAATCGCGCGCTCCCTCTCGCCCGACGCGGTCGTGCATCTCATCGGCGATCTCGGCGCCGGGAAGACCTTTCTCGCGCGCGCGATCGCGTCGGAGCTCGGCGCACGCCCGGAGGACGTGGCGTCGCCTTCCTTCGCGATCGTGCACGAGTACCCGCGCCTCGGGAAACCGCCGATCATTCACATCGACGGCTACCGCCTCTCCGAGAACCGCCGCGAGTGGCTGGAGATCGGCATCCCGGAGCTCCTCGGCGGCCCCGGCGTGAAGCTGATCGAGTGGCCGAAGGAGGCGTTCCGAGAGTTCGAGGATTCGCACGTGGACGTGCAGATCACGGTGCGTGAGGACGGGGCCCGCGAGATCACGGTCACGTAGCGCACGGTTGCGCGAATACAATCCGGCCCGCATGGAAATCACCCCCGAACTGATCCGCTCCCACGGCATCACCGACGACGAATACCAGCGCATCCTGCAGATCCTGGGGCGCGCGCCGAACTACACGGAGCTCGGCATCTTCTCGGTCATGTGGTCGGAGCACTGCTCGTACAAGTCGTCGCGCGTGCACCTGCGCAAGTTCCCGACGAGCGGCGCTCGCGTGGTGGAGGGGCCGGGGGAGAACGCGGGGGTGATCGACATCGGCGACGGCTGGGTGGCGGCGTTCAAGATGGAGTCGCACAACCACCCCTCCTTCATCGAGCCGTACCAGGGGGCGGCGACGGGCGTCGGCGGCATCCTGCGCGACGTCTTCACCATGGGCGCGCGTCCGATCGCCTCGCTCGATTCATTGCGCTTCGGGACGCTGGACGCGCCTCGCATGAAGTACCTCGTCGACGGCGTCGTGCGCGGCATCAGCGGCTACGGCAACTGCATCGGCATCCCCACCGTGGGCGGCGAAACGTCGTTCCACTCCTCCTACAACGGCAACATCCTCTGCAACGTCTTCTCCCTCGGCGTGACCCAGCGCGAGAAGATCTTCAAAGGGACGGCAGAGGGGGTCGGCAACCCGGTGATCTACGTCGGCTCGAAGACCGGCCGCGACGGCATCCACGGCGCGACCATGGCCTCGGCGGAATTCGACGAAGCCTCCGAGGAGAAACGCCCGACCGTGCAGGTCGGCGATCCGTTCACCGAGAAGCTCCTGCTCGAGGCCTGTCTGGAGATCATGGAATCCGACGCGGTGGTCGGTATCCAGGACATGGGCGCCGCGGGTCTGACGTCGTCGTCGTTCGAGATGGCGGGCCGCGCCGGCACCGGCATCCGCATGGACCTCGACAAGGTGCCGATGCGCGAGAGCGGCATGACGCCCTACGAGATCATGCTCAGCGAGTCGCAGGAACGGATGCTCATCGTGGCGAAGCAGGGACGCGAGGCGGAGGTCATCCGCACGTTCGAGAAATGGGACCTCAACGCCGCGGTGGTCGGACAGGTGACGGACGACGGCTTCGTGCGCCTCTACTGGCGCGGCGAGGAAGCGGCCGCGATTCCGGTCGATCCGATCTCGACCGAGGCGCCGGTGTACGAGCGGCCGATGGTCAAGCCTTCGTATGCGGACGGAATCGCGCCGGTTTTGGCGCGAGTCAAGGAAGCTGATGGCGACCGCACGGACATGCTGCTGCGCCTCCTGGCCTCGGCGAACCTCTGCTCGAAGAACTGGATCTTCGGCCAGTACGACACCACGGTGCGCACGAACACCGTGGCCGGCCCGGAGAAGCGCGACGCCGCGGTGGTGCGCGTCAAGGAGACCGGCCGCGCGCTGGCGATGACGTCGGACGTGAACCCGGTCTACTGCTATCTCGACCCGTATGAAGGTGGCAAGCAGGCGGTGGCCGAGGCGGCGCGCAACATCGCGGTGTCGGGCGGACGGCCGGTGGCCATCACCGATTGCCTGAACTTCGGCTCGCCGGAACGGCCGGACATCATGTGGCAGTTCGCGGAGTGCATCCGCGGCATCAGCGACGCCTGCCGCGCGCTGGAGACGCCGGTGGTCTCGGGCAACGTGTCGTTCTACAACGAGACCGAGGGGAACGCGATCTACCCGACACCGACCGTGGGCATGGTCGGCATCCTGGAGAGCGATCGCGACGGCTGCGGCCTCGCGTTCACGGAAGCCGGCCTGGAAGTGATCGTCCTCGGCGAGACACACGACGAGCTGGGCGGCAGCGAGTGGCAGCAGCTGTTCGCCGCCGATGCGCTTGCGGCCTCACCGCGCGTCGACCTGGAGCAGGAGAAGAAGCTGGTCGAGCTGCTGCTGGAGCTGCACGGTGCGAAGCTCTTGCAGAGCGCACACGATCTCTCCAACGGCGGCCTGGCGGTGGCCTTGGGCGAGATGTCGATGGACGGCATCGGTACGCACGTCGACCTCGCCGGACACGCGGACGGTCTGGACGCGACGGGACTGCTCTTCAGCGAATCTCAGGCACGCGCACTCGTAGCCTGCCGCAGCGCCGATCGCGAGCGCGTGCTGGAGCTCGCACGCACTCGCGGGGTCGCCGCGCAGCGCATCGGCCACACCGCGCACGGCACGTTCCTCGTCGAGCGCAACGGGGTGCCGCTGGTCCGCGTCGCGGCGCAGGAGCTGTCGCGCGTCTGGCGCTCGTCGTTCGCCCTGCTGCTGGGCGGCGACACGATCGAGGAAGTGCTGCGCGGAGTGGGGGAAGAGGCGCTCGACGTGATGGCGCACTGATGATTCGGCGACACGCATGGGTTACCATCCGAGCATGCCCATTTCCGATCCCACGGCCCATATCGTAAGCCTGCAGTTCAACGAGACCCTGCAGGCGGAGATCCGCTTCGCCGACGGAACGGAAGTCGTCTGGACCGGCTCCCTCGCCGCCGAACTGCGCGAAGCGGTCCAAGTCTGCGTAGCCCGCGGCTTCGCCCGCAAACGCCGGGGCAGCTCCGGGCCGAACTCCATCGCGAACTGAGAGCAACGCCTGACTCCACCCACAGAATCTACCAAGGGCCTCCGGCGGGCCGGCGTGGCCGGCGGCACTTGTTTTCGCACGGACGGCGCCTTCTGCGAGACGCGTGCGTTCAGCCTTGGGCAACCAGTGCTGCCGGCCACGCCGGCCCGCCGGAGGCCCTTCGTCCGTCCTGTGGATTGACTGAAAGCGTCCTGCTAGTACAACTCCCCACACGACAGTTCGGTGCCCGCGTAGCGGGCTGCAGAAAATAGCCCCCGGCTTCAGCCGGGGGAATGGGGGCCCCCAATTCGAGCCCGCGTAGCGGGCGACAGAATCCTGCCGGCCGCTACGCGGACTCGATTCCTGAGCGCCTGTTCCCCCGGCTGAAGCCGGGGGCTACAGATCTTTCGCCGCCTACGGCGGCTGACGACGAGCCAGGATCACAGCGCCGGCCGCACCACTCCTCTGACTTCCCCGAACCCAATTCGCGCATGCCCCTCGCGCTCGCAGTACGCGCGCATGATCACTTCGTCGCCGTCCTCGAGGAATTTGCGCGTCTCGCCCGAGGGCAGCTCCACCGGCTCGGTCCCCCGCCAGGCCAGTTCCAGCAGCGAGCCGCGTGAGTCCTTCGACGTGCCGGAGATGGTGCCGCTGGCGAGGAGGTCGCCGGGCATGAGGTTGCAGCCGTTCGATGTGTGATGCGCGACCAGTTGCGCGACCGTCCAGTACATGTCGCGGAAGTTGCCGCGGCTGAGGCGGACCGGCTCGGTCATCTTCGCCGTGCGCAGCCACACCTCCACGTTGATGTCGAACCCGACGTCGTCCTGCAGGTACGGCAGCGGCTCCGGATCCCCCTCGGCGCGCACGAACGCCTCCGTGCGGAACGGCTCCAGCGCGTCGAGCGTGACGATCCACGGTGAGATCGAGGTCGCGAAGTTCTTCGCCAGGAACGGCCCGAGCGGCTGGTACTCCCACGTCTGGATGTCGCGTGCCGACCAGTCGTTGACGAGGCAGAAGCCGAAGACGTGATCGAGTGCGCTGCCCACCGGGATCGGCTCGCCCAAGGGATTGCCGGGACCGATCACCATGCCCAGCTCCATCTCGTAATCGAGGCGCTTCGATGGTCCGAACACCGGCGGCGCGTTCTGGTCCTCGCGGATTTGCCCCTGCGGGCGGCGGATCGGAGTGCCGCTGACGACGATCGAGGACGAGCGCCCGTGGTAGCCGATCGGCAACCACTTGTAATTGGGCAGCAGCGGGTTGTCCGGACGGAACATCGAGCCGACGTTCGTCGCGTGATGCACGCTTGCGTAAAAGTCGGTGTAGTCGCCGATCCACACGGGCATGAGCATCTCCGCCCCCGCCATCGGTACGGTGTGCGCGTCCGCGTCCCCCCTCGCGATCATGTCGCGAATCTGCTCCTTGACGTCCACCGTCACCCGCCGCCTCATGAACGCGTTGAGGAACGGCTCGGTCAGCGACATCTCTGTGATCTGACCCGCGCGCGTGGCGGTATGCAGATCGATGATGCGATCTTCGACGACGGTGCAGATGTGCGCCTCGCCGTCGCGGCGGAACACGCCGAACGGGAGGTTCTCGATCGGAAAGTCGGTCATACCGACCGGAGACTATCGCAACCTGTCGAGGATCGCGCCCACCCGTTCCCGCACCTGCCCCGGCCCGAGCTGTTCGAACGTCGCCGCGACGCTCTCGCGCATCTTCTGCTTCTCCGCCGGCTCCGAGCCGCGGTACTTGCTGGAGATCACGTACGACACTAGCGAGACCTTCGTGTCCGGGAGGTCGGCGAGCTCCGGCAGGTCGCGCAGCAGGCGCTCTACCGGACGCGCCTCGAGGTCTTTGACGAACGACTCCATCTCCGTAAAGGTGCGCGCGTCGATCCCGCGCAGGACGACCGAGGATGCACTCATGCTCCACTCTCCTTGCTGGTGAGACCGGGGACGCCTTCGATCGAGAAGAGACTGAAGAGCTGTTCCCAGCCGGCGACGGTGATGGTGCCGTCCGGCGCGATGCCGAACGACTCGGTGGCGCGCTCGAGGTCGAAGCCGCCGAGCTCGCGCCGTGTGGACGCGGTGTCGCGTCCGGGGACGAAGTCCTGCACGAAGATGCCGTTCACGCCGGCCGCGTTCTGCCCGAGGTAGGCGAGCGCCCTGCCGTCCGGCATCCAGCGCATCCGGCCGAGGATCGCGGCGGTGCGGCGGGTGGCCGCGATCGGGATCGCGAAACCCATGTCCTTCCCGTCCGCGACCCGCACCACTTTGATGGCGGTGCGCGCGGTGCGCCCATCAGCGATGTACGAGACGTACTGCCCGTCCGGCGACACCTCGGGGACCGCCGTCACGGCGCGCACGAGCTGCGTGGCCTGCGTGCCATCCTGGCGCACCTTCCAGATGCCCCCCTTCTGCGGATGGAAGGAGTTGTAGACGATCCAGCCGTCTCGCGTGGCGGTGGGGTTCTCCGCGTCGGCACCGTCTTTCGAGATCTGCCGCGCCTCGCTGCCGTCCGCGTTCGCCAGCCAGATTTCGAGGTTGCCGCTGCGTCCCGAGCTCCAGACGATCTTCGTGCCGTCCGGCGTGAACGCCGGGTCCCAATCCTCGGCGCCGTCGTCGGTCACGCGACGCACCACGCCGCCTTTCGTGGCCAGCCAGAGATCGAGGTTGCCGCTGCGGTTCGACGAGAAGAGCACCGCCTGGCCGTCCGGCGCGTACGACGGCTGCCTGTCGCTGCTGTTGCCGTGCGTGATCCAGCGGTCCTGCGCCGCACCGAGCTCGCGCAGGTTGTCGCGCGGGCTACGGACGTCGAGCACGAGCTGCCCGTCGGCCAGGACGTCGAGCATCACGCCGTTGTGCGAGGTCCAGCCGATGACTTCCGGCCGGTCGTCTGCGATGTCGTGACGGATCACCTTCGCGCTCGAGCCGACCACCGCTTCGACCGACTCCGCGCGCACGTAGTAGAGGTGACGGCCGTCGCTGCTCCAGACCACCGTCGACGTCTCGCCTGCCTTGGTCGGCACGGTGAGCGGCCTCGTCGCGCCACTCTCCGCATCGACAAGCAGCACCGACTGCATGACCCGTCCGCCCCGAGGACTGACCACCGCGAACCGCTTCCCATCCGGCGACCAGCGCGGATGCACCGCACCCACCTCGGTGCGCGCAAGCTGGCGTGCATTCGAGCCGTCCGCGTTGGCGACGAAGAGCGCGGTCCGCTGCGCCGTCCCCTCCTGCACGGTGCGGGTGAACGCGAGCCGCGACCCGTCGGGCGAGAGATCGGCGCTGTTGACGTTGTCGACCAGGCGACGCGATTCGCCACCGACCGCAGGCACACGCCACAGCGACGGCGGACGCCCCTGCTCCGCACGGATGTAGATCACGGCCGAGCTGTCGGGCGAGAAGCGGGGAAAGTCGTCGATGCCTTCGGTGAGCGCAACCTCGCTGCCGCCCGCGACCTGCTTGAGCCAGATCCGCTGCACACCGTCGCGCGACGAGGCGAAGGCGATCAGCTTCCCGTCCGGCGAGGCGGCCGGCGAGTAGTCGTGACCGGAGTACGTGAGGTACCGCTCCTGCGTGATCACGCGCGGCTCCGGCCGGCGCATCCACGCCGTGGCGAGCGACCCGGCCGCCAGCGCGAGCGCCACCGCGGCAGCGGCCGGCCAGCGCTTACGGACCATGGTGCGCAGCGTGGCCTGCTCGCGGATCGGTGTCTGCACGCCGGTCTCGGTGAAGTGATCGCGCAGGTGTTGCAGGTCACGCGCGAGGTCGCGCGTCGAGACGTACCGCTCATCCGGATCCTTCGAGAGGCAGCGCTCCACGATCCAGCGCACCGGCGCCGGGATCTGCGGCGCGACCACCGACAGCGCCGGCGGCTCGTCGCGCACGACCATGAACAGCGTCTCGACGTTCGTCGCCCCGTCGAAAGCGCGGTTGCCGGTCAGCAGCTCGTACAGGATCGCACCGAACGAGAACTGGTCGGAGCGGTAGTCGATCTCGCCCGCGCGCGCCTGCTCGGGCGACATGTAGCCGTACGTGCCCACCAGCATGCCCGGCTCGGACACGTTCGTCGTCTCCCCCAGCGCGCCGCCGCGCGCCAGGCCGAAGTCGAGGATCTTCACCATCCCGTCGGCCGTGACCATGATGTTCTCCGGCTTCAGGTCGCGATGCACGAGCCCCCGCTTATGCGCCGCCGCGAGACCGTCCGCGAGCTGCGCCGCGAGCTGCAACGCCTTCCGCACCGGCAGCGGCGAGCGGGTCAGCTCGCGCAGCGTCTGCCCGTCGACGAACTCCATGGCCATGAACGTCCGGCGCGAGTCGTCGCGCCCGATCTCATAGATGGTGACGATGTTCGGATGGTTCAGCGAGGAGGCGCTGCGAGCCTCGGCGCGCAGCCGAGCCAGATGCTCCGCATCGTCCGCGAGATGCGCCGGCAGAAGCTTGATGGCGATATTGCGTCCCAGCTCGTCATCATGCGCGAGAAAGACTTCACCCATGCCGCCGGCACCGAGCTGCCGGATCGCGCGGTAGGGGCCGATGCAGTCTGCTGCCGCTGCTGAGGCCATACGTCGTCTCCCTTGCTGTGCTGAAGCTGAGAGATCCTACGGCCGGCGGGATGCGGCGTCGGTGACAAGGTAAAGAGGAACTTGTAGCGAAATTGTCAGGGAAGGAGGTGCAGGCTCGCGCAAGTCGCCTATCGGTTCCGCCAAGGAGCACGATCCGAAGGAGGTGGCGAACGTCCGGCGCCTGCACCGAGCACGTCGGCGACATCCTCACCGTGCAAACCTGATCCAGCCGCGCGAGCGCCGCTCGCCGCCCAATTTGCACCGTATCAACGGTGTCGATCTCAGCGTGCTGACGACGGTAAGTAACTGAGACACCGACTGTTGCGGGAAGGGACCCACAAGTGTCAAACGCGTAAGGCACACTTCGCAACGCCAAGAAACGGATCGGTGTCGGCTGAGGTCGGGCGTTCCGGCGTTGCAGTTCAAAATCGAAGTCCAGCGCCACCCGATTTCGCCTTCTATGAAACGTTTGCATGAGGCCAGCGTTTCAGGATTCGCTGTTGTTCAAATGAGAGGGGGCCGCCGATGTTCAACGATAGCCGTTCCAAATCTCGCCTCGAGCCGCGACGGAATTCCACGGCAAGCGCGACATTCGCCTGATACAGGGCCTCTCTCGTAGCCGCGCCTTCCGGTAACGTTGTCGCAATTTGCTGTAATAGCGACGTCAAACGACGCCATTCCATCGAATCTTCGGTGATCATCGGGCCGTATTCGGCGCGATGCCTAAAACGCTTCGCCAGAAGAAAAGCTAGGCGGGCACCTCCGGAAATATAGAGTACGTTTACCAATCCCCACAGCCACAATGGAAAGTGTGCAAATGCAAATTGCTGGGCAAGCCACACTCCCACCGCGTAATACACAAAGAAAAGAAGGGATACAGCGACAGAAACGTGTACCTCCACTAAGCGGGTCCAAGGTCGGTGCCGCTCCAGCCACCGTTCCCAACCGACGTAGGGTTCAAAGTTTGGCTCGATCTTGTCGTGGATGTACTTACCACAACGCAGCACGGCCTCGTCATCAGCAATAAAAAATATGACGATGACAGCGGCGACACACGGCAAAGCGAGGCGAAGCGCCTGCATGTCCGCATTGAAGCCTGCCAAATAGTTGATCGCGGGCACTGCAAACGCGCCGGCGCCGATCGTTTGAAAACTACGACGTTGCGTCGCTAAGATCTCTTCACGTAGCGCCTGATATTCGGCTATCAGGAACTCGCCTGCGCTCGCATTTTCTGCCATTGTTACAGCGTAACACGTCGAGTTCTCGCCAGCGCCATCCTGAGCCCAAAAATCGCCCTCCGTGCCGTCGATCACGCGGCTATGGCCAGGTGCTTCGTGTGCGCATAACGCAGTTTGAAAGCGCGCCCTGTGCTGCTACCGTGGAGGCACGACTCCCCGAAAGCGAAAGGAACGACGGCCATGAAAAACGAGCCGATTCGGTATCTGGGCCTGGAGGTGCACCGATCAACGGCGCTTGCCAGTGTGCGCGACGAACAGGGCAAGCGTCAGATCATCGGAGTGAGGGGCACAGCTTTGATCTTCGCAGCGAGCTGGGAGCAGAGCTTCGTTCTTTTCACGGCTCAGTCGATAAGGTTCACGTCTTCAAGCCGTGGGGCACTTCACCAACGCCCGACGCGTGATTGACGGAAGGCGGTCGCCTGAGATCGGTATGGACGGCAAGCATTCGCCGCCGCCGCTGGACGTGGTGAGAGTACGGTCGTAGTGTTATGACGTTAGCTGCGCAATAGGGCGATTGCGGAGTCAAGCCTTGCGAGCAGCAGCTGTCAGTATTCAGCTCGCGCTCGCAGCGACGGATCAGACTCGATACGTATCCTTCGCTCCGCAGACGCAGAGCCGCGAGCTTTGACAGGTGCAGGCGCCGCTGTCTCCGGAAGCGGTGCCGTCGTCGAGCCGTCCAGTAAGGGGCGTGGTTCTGTCCTCGCCACCGCGGACGATGGACGTGTTGTCTCTTTCCGCCTGCCCTTGTCCTTGCCTCCGCGGCGCTTTCCCTTTCGCTTGTTCGGCACGAAGAAACGAGTGTAGTCCAGATTGCTCTCCACCCTCCAGCTCGGAGAGCGCTACTCGAATCGCAGCGGAAGGGGGCCGGTGCTGGTCCGCTTCACGGTTCCGGCCATCGCATGGCTGAACTGAATTGCGGAATCGCCTCGTTCAGCCAGATGGATTCTGCTCCTGCAAGATCAAGCAAATGGCGCGAGAGGAACTCGTCCACGGAGATGTTCTCGCGTTCGGCGAGTTTGCTCAGCATGACGGTCTGGTAACGTGGGATCTCGACGCGCAGCTCAGCGAGCCTGACAAGCTCCGGCATGACTGATGTGACCTCACGCCCCAGAGCTTTCTCGATAACGGATTGCGGGTGTTGTGCAGTGATCATCGCCGCTACCTCCTGCCACGGAACATGGTGACCCGAGCACGTACGCGTCACTTCCAGATCGCCTTCTCTGATGGCAGCATCCATCTCACCCATGGTCCAGCCGAGCAATTCGGCCGCTTCACTCGGCGTGTAGAACTGCTGCGGCCGAAGGAACACTTCCCTGAATCGTTCGCGGATGCTCATGCAGCGGCTCCTTTGCGTATTTTGCCGATACCCACGGTCGTTGGTAGGCAATTTACCCACGATCGTGTGGAATGTCAACGGTTACGAATGGTGAGAGCGCGACAGACTACGCGAAAGGCGCCGGAGGCACTGCTCTTCGGGCAGTCACTTCGCCGGCTTCGCACCGAGAGAGGCTGGTCGCAAGAGCGATTGGCTGAAGCGGCGGGGATCACACTCAACTACGTCGGAAATCTTGAACGAGGCGAGCAGGGACCTAGCCTGCACGTTTTGGTGCGGCTCGCGCGAGCTCTCGAAATCGATTTGTCGGTCCTGGTTAGCGACTTTCGACGGGACACAATTCGCAAACTGCGCCTCGACTGACGGCCCTGCACTCCGACAGCGCGCGACTCGCGCGTTCGGAGCGGTCCTCCGCCCGTGCAAAACTCGATGAGCGCCGTTTGCGCGAGCTGGGCGGCGTTGTTCGCGACAGGCCGGGCTGCGCTATTCTTTACTAGTGGATGGAGATGTCGATGGGCAAGTACGGGGTAGCGAGTTCAGTTCTGGTGCTTTTCTTCGTAGCTTGTTCGACGACCCCTGACCCGCAACCACAGGCGCTAGTTATCTCTCCCACGGAGACCCTTGACTACCTACGAGGCCGCCTGGTTGGCTGGGAAGCGCAGGATGGTGACAGCTGGGTCAGATACGACTCGATCACAATGACCGATTGCGTGCTCATCTTCACTCAAAGCCGCAACACAAAGTCGGGTGTACATACGCTTCATCACGAGTACCCACTCAACCTGGTTGGCGAGGCAGACTGGTTCCCTACCTTGGGTTCAAGCGGAGTGCTCATGGTGGCCGGCCGCGAGAGCGCGGTGATTCGCTTGCGCTGGAATCGTGAAGCGTCTGTGACGCACATGAAGGTCGATCAGCTTGAACTGCCTCCTGAGTATGGCGAGCGGATAACGAAGGCGTTCAACCATTTGAAGCGTACGTGCGTGTCGAAGATCGACAACGATCCATTTCAGTAGCGCTTAGCGGTTTGGCAGATAGCCGTTGACTGGGGCCAGCCACAGGCTGCTCTCACGGACGCACACTGCTACATTGGGAACCGGAGGTCTCCATGGAACTTACTGAAGCTCTCACGAAGGTTTCTCAATGGGCAACCGGTGCACGTGTCCTGAAGGTGGTCGTGATCTCCGAGGCGGGTGACCTTACCGATAGCGGCTGGGGGGGGCGCTGACACGGACGGCACGGCATTACTCCACGTCGTGTATGGGCGCGACGCGGATCAATCCGAAGTAGATATCGTCTTCGACGTTTCAGGCGCTTCGGCGTCCAACAGCAGCATCTGGAACGCAAATCCCGCCCAGCAGGCGAGTTTGGTCACTTTGACGAGGTGGTTGGACTGTCATTGCCGAGTGGCCAAACGATCCTTCTCATGTGCATGCTGCCGAATGAACAGACACGTGGAGTACAAGTTGGGCGCGCGGAACCTCAGTTGTCTGGTCGCGTAGCAGGTTGCCGTGTGGAGTTCGGCCTCTCCGCAATGCAACATGCCTCGCTATGCGGCGGCGGTGATGCGTAACGCGGTGAACGAGCGCTGGCGCGGTGGTGTGGCGCGGGAGGCTCGATCGCGGTCACGTGTCGGATCGTGGGCTTCGGATCGGGGGTCACACCTTCGCTCCTTCTCCGCCGCCGTCGTCGAAGCACAGGCGGGGTCATAGCTTCGTTCTTCTCTCCCAAGCTTGCAACCCTACGGCTCGTAGAGTTTGGATGCGCGGAAAGGCCTCCCGCTCCCCCGCGGAGGAAGATTCCTCGGCGAGAACGGCGTGCCGAGGGATTAGGCAGCTCAGCGCGGTAACGATGGCCGCAGAGACGTCGCAAGTCGTTGTTTCAGGTGAGTTGGTGCCGCTACACGGGGAAGACGTTTCTGAACGAACGCGCGCAAACGGCGATGAAGTGTTACGCGCTGCTCGCAGTCGGCACAGATACTTAAATGAATGAGGAGACCATCTGTCCTTGCTTGGCTGAGCTGACCATCAAGGAAGAAGTAGACGACACGCCTGACATCGTCGCATAGAAGGCCATGGCGTGATGGCGACGGAATGTCCATAGGAATCTGCGCTTTCAGCCATTCAGTTAGAACCTGCTGGACGCGCGTAGAAGGCAGCGCCGGCCCCGCATTCAGCAACTCATTAATCACAACCGTGAAACCGCGATGAACGGCGCGTCCGATAAGGCGCAAGTTTAATGCATACTCGACAACTTGCACTCGCAGGGTAGCATCCGGAAGACGGGCTAACATGGATTCCCACGATTCCCGCAGGCGCTTTATTACGACCACATTCTGAATAATCATGTCGCATAACGCCCGCACACCGTCTTGTATGTCGCCAGCGAAGCGACGAGCGCCCTCGAAGTCAGCGTCGGCCGGTGGCATGGCGTTTAGCAGAACTTCGTAAACTTGTCCGGCGACTGCAGGATCTTTGAGCAGTCGGTTGGCCGACTGAACTGCTTGGCGCCGCGAACTTTCCGTTGCGGCGACATCAATGGCCTCTAAAACGAAAGTTAGGCATCTCGCTCTGCGTGTTGAAAGATCAAGATTAGCACGTGCGTGCGGGAACGGATGCCCTTCATGCGTTTTCACGATGTCACTGTAGAAGTTGAAAAAATTGTTTAGCTGAGCGGTCGTAGCGACGGTCAGACCCGTGTCTCGCGCTCGAAAAGTAAAAATATCGTCACCATCAACGATATAAGCTCGACCTGCGTCCGCCGAAAGATAAACAGTCGGAATTGGCGAAATCGTCAGAGTACCTTCCACTCGATTCCCTTTCGGCCGGCACGCGCCTCCGCGATACGGTAGAGATCGCGCTCATCTTCGTCACGTGGTGGGGCGAGGACCTCGATTGACTGCACGGCGAAAATCCCAAATCCGCCCCAGATATGCACTTCGATGAACAGGTCGGAGTCGCGGCTCCCGAAGCACTTCAACAGCCGTGCACGAGTATCTTCTAAGTCCCTCACACCCGAGAAATCGCAGCTGACTTTTGCGAATATCAAAGCATCGCGATCTGGCCATGTGGCGCGAAAACCATGAGGAAGCTTTTTCCCCGCGTGTTTTCTAACAAATGTGTAGGAGTTTTCCTCAAGGAGGGACGCTCGATCGGCAATAGCTACTTCTTTGAGGCGTAAGGCCAAGGCACCATACGATCGAAGCCCCTGACCGGGCGCCGCCAACGCCGCGTAAACGACCGGCGCAAGGCCTCCAAAGAGCTGACCTTCGATCGCAGTTCGTGCACAATCATCCTCAGACAGTGCACGGCGACGAACGCCGGCGCAAATCTGATTCGCGTAGGTCGCATAGATCATGCGATCGCTGTTCAATAGTGAGACGGCGAAATCAACATCCACACAGACAACCGCTGCGGTTTCGGGAACGAGCGCCTGAACCGCGCACTGCAGTTGCTCGCGGTCCGGTTCAGGCATGCTGGTAGCGAGTGCACTCACACGACTTAACAGCATCGGGCGTTCGCGGTACGCCATCTTGACGTTCGGATAGCCATGCCAGTGGCGATTCGGACAAAACTCCTCGTTCTCCTGCACCGGCAGGTCACATTGACGGCACGGTGTCATGACGGCATTCTAGCGCGATCAGATAGCTGGAGCACCGTTGCCCCTACGTCTGCCTCCCTTTACGTCCACCTACCTTGTACTTCACTTGATCCGACGTAGCAGGGGTCGTCGTGTGGCGTTTTGGCCTCTCCCCGATGCAACATGCCGCTATACGGCGGAAGTGATGCGTAGCGAGGTGAGCGGGTGTTGGCGCGGCGCGTAGCGCGGGAGGCTTCGGTCTCGGTCACGTGTCGCCTAGCGCGGACCGCGGACCGGAAAGAACGAACGAAGGTACGACCCCACTTCCTCCGGAAAGAACGAACGAAGGTACGGGTACGACCCCACTTACTCCCATCCGTTTAGCCGAAGGCGCCGCCCTTCCGACAGCGTGCTCCTCGCGTGCGCCGCAGGGGGTCCTTCGTCGTCCTGCGCCGCAAGAACCGCGGCTCCGGCGACTCAGGAGGACAGGCGCGAGTCGCGCGGCGCGACTCGGGTGTCGCGCGGCGCGACTCGGAGTCGAGGCGTCGCGACCCGGAGTCGAGGCGTCGCGACTCGGAGTCGAGGCGTCGCAACCCGGAGTCGAGGCGTCGCGACCCGGAGTCGAGGCGTCGCGACCCGGAGTCGAGGCGTCGCGACCCGGAGTCGAGGCATCGCGACCCGGAGTCGAGGCATCGCGACTCGGAGTCGAGGCATCGCGACTCGGAGTCGAGGCATCGCGACTCGGAGTCGAGGCGTCGCGACCCGGAGTCGAGGCATCGCGACTCGGAGTAGCGGCGTCGCGAAAAAGAACGGTTTGTATCAAGAATCTTCGATATTTACCAAAATTGCCGCTTGACTTGCGGTTGAGGCAGGCGCATCTTTTCGGCCACGCAGAGGCAACGCTTGAGCAATGGCGTTCGATACCCGAGCGACGCGGCGGGGGATGTTGATGGTCGTCGCGGGATAACCGTAGTACCGGCACAGTGCCTGAGTCATGGTCAACCGGTGCTCGCGTGGAGTTAGGTACACCTGAGCTGAGCTCCTCCAGCCGTTATCCATCCCCGGAGCCGGTGCACGTTCTCGCGAAGCGTGCGCCTTCACCGCAGCCCATTGACGCGTCGATGGCTGCGTCCACCCGGTAGCCGTATGAACGTGCGGCTCCATGACGACAAAAAAGGAGAGTTATGGTCAGCAAAAGCAGTAAACCCATCCCGGCATCCGTGACGCTCGACGGCACGGTCGCCCTCACCCCGGAACAGATCGTCGAGCAGCTTCGCATCCTGCGGCAGCACATCCCCGACTTCGCACCGCTCGCCATCCCGGAGAGCAAGGTGTTGCGGCCGGCCGCTGCCGTGCACGATGAGCTCGTGCAGAATGCCGCCGACACCATCGGCGCGTCACCGCACATCGCAAACGCGGTCGGCATGAGTGCCGACGGTCTGCGCAACGAGCGTACGGAGGTCGGCCGCTGGAAGGCAGTCGAGTCCGAGCTGGAGGCGATGCACAAGGGCGTCGCCTCGGCCAACCTCGGCCGCCGTTACCGCATCGGACTGAAGTCGCTGCAGACGTACTCGATCGCCCGCCAGCTCGTGCGCGAGCCCGAGCACGCGGACCTGCGGCCCCACGTCGATGCGATGCGCAGAACGGTCCTGCGCAACAAGCGCCGCAAACCGGCCGAACCGGCGGCCGCGCCGTCCACCCCGCCCAGCCAGTAGTCCCACCGTAGTCACAACCGACCGGGCGTGCGTCCAGCACGCCCGGTCACTTCGTGCAAGGAGAACAACATGCCGCAGCCGATGAATACCGAGCGACTGCTCGCCGAGCTGGCGAAGGTCCGGGGCGCGATGCCGCTCCACCGCATCCGGCGCAAGCTGAAACCGAAACACACCTCCGAGCGGCTGCACGCGAGGCCGTTGAACATGCAATCGATGGAAGACTTCGAGCTGGAGACGGTGGCCGAGGCGCTCGAAACGATGGTCGAGGAGACCAGCGCCGTGGTCGAGGCGCTGGAGGAGTCGCTGTTCGAGCAGGCGCTGGACATCTATTACGCGGCCGAGGAGCTGGCCCGCGATCCCGAGCACGCGCACCTCGTCGAGCAGGTGGAGAAGATGCGCCGCTCCTATGAGATGGAGGAGGGACGGCCGATCCCGTCGAAGGAAGAGACTTTGGCGCGGCGGGCGCGGGGAGCCGTTTCCTGCGCCGCAGCCGGCGGCACGCTGGTCGTGCAACCCTGAGCACGCAGGTTTGGAGTGCGGTGACCGCAGTCACCGCTTTCACTGTGAGCCTGCGCCGCTGAACGCACAAGACGGCAGCTGCGGCTGCCGAAAGGAAAAGCGGTGACTGCGGTCACCGCACTCCAAATTAGAGCAGGTTCAACTCGCGAAGGTCGTTGATCGGTTCTTCGAACGAGCAGGACCCGAAGGACGTCGCAAACGTGCGCCGCATCTCCGCCAGCTCCTCCGTGGTGACGCGCCGGTCACGCCAGGTCACGCCCTCGTCATCGAACGCGAACGCCTTTGCGTCCGTTTCCGCCAGGACCTGCTCCGCGTCGTCGAGCAGCGCCGCGGCGAGGAAGACGTTCAGGAACCCGTGCATGGTGCCGGTGGCGGCGTTGGGCTCATACGTCAGTGGCTTCACGCAGCGCAGCGGGTGGTGCAGGCCGGCCGTGGCTTTGAACGCGACGCCTTTCGCTTTGCAGGCGCGGAGGAACTCCGCGATGCTGCCGATGGCGGGGAAGGCGTCGGCGGTGATGCCGCCGGTGCGGATTTTGGCGCGCAGGCCGTGCTCCGCGATCGCGTCGAGCAGGGCCACGTCTGCGATCTCGACGTACGTGCCCTTCGGCAGTTGCGCGATCTCCTCGGGCGACGTGGCCTTCACTTCGTCGATGCCGAGAATGCTGAGCGGGAACTCCGGCGGGACCTCTTTGGCGCGCTCCTTCGGCACGATGAATTTGCCGAGGGCCCAGGCGTACTCGCCGTCGCGGTAGCGGGCGTAGTTGCGCACCGCGTCCTGCATCGAGAGCGCCGCCGGAGGGAAGAGACCCGCGTAGTCGATCAACCCTTCGAGGAGCGCTCGCAGCGACCTGGTCATGCCGGCCTGAAGTTCTTTTTGATGCCGGACCAGCAGCGCCAGTAGTCGCGCTGCAGCAGCGGCGTCTCCAGCGCGAAGCGGGTCGGGCGGATGATGTGGCGCGTCTCGAACATGAACGCGAGCGTGCCGGCCATGAACACCGGCTCCAGCTTCGCGCTCGACGCGGCGTCGAACGTCGGCGCGTCGGGACCGTGGCCGGACATGCAGTTGTGCAGGCTGCCGGAGCCGGGCACGAAGCCCTCGGCCTTCGCGTCGTACGTCCCGACGATCAGCCCCATGTACTCGTTCATCACGTTGCGGTGAAAGTACGGCGGCCGGAACGTCCCCTCCGCCACCATCCAGCGCGGCGGGAAGATCACGAAGTCGCAGTTCGCCAGGCCCGGCGTATCCGACGGAGACGTGAGCACGGTGAAGATGGACGGGTCGGGATGGTCGAACGAGACCGTGTTGATGACGTTGAACTTCGAGAGGTCGTACTTGTACGGCGCGTAGTTGCCGTGCCACGCCACGACGTCGAGCGGCGAGTGGTCGATGCGCGCCGTCCAGAGCCGCCCGCCGAACTTCGCGATCAGCTCGAAGTCCCCCTCCACGTCCTCGAACGCCGCCACCGGCGTCAGGAAATCGCGCGGGTTCGCGAGACCGTTCGAGCCGATCGGCCCGAGGTCGGGGAGACGGAAGTTCGCGCCATAGTTCTCGCAGATGTAGCCGCGCGCGTCGGCGCCGGTGAGCTCGACGCGGAACTTCGTCCCGCGCGGAATGACCGCGATCTCCCCCGGCTCCACCTCCACGATCCCGAGCTCGGTCGCGATCCTGAGACCGCCGCGCTCCGGGACGATGAGCAGCTCGCCATCAGCGTCGTAGAAGAAGCGCCCTTCCATCGACGCGTTCGCGGCGTACACGTGAATCCCGACGCCGTCGTTGCCGCCGATGGTGGTCAGCCCGTCGACAAAGTCCGTACGCTGCGCGGGGATGGGCAACGGATCCCACCGGAACTGATTCGGCGGTGTGGGCGCTTCATCGAACGGCGCACTCCGCACCAGCCCCTGCGGGCGCTCGCTGAATGGCTCATGCGTGACGCTCGGCCGGATCCGGTACAACCACGACCGCTTCTGCATCGCCCGCGGCACCGTGAACGCCGACCCGCTGAACTGCTCCGCATACAGCCCATGCGCCACCCGCTGCGGCGAGTTCCCCCGCACCGGCAGCGTCCCCGGCAGCGCCTCGGTGGCGAATTCGTTGTTGAAACCGGTCTGGTACATGTTGTTGGTTACTGGTTGCTGGTGGCTTGTGCTGTGTCGCCTGGACGATACGTCACAAGCAACTAACAACCAGCAACCAGCAACAGCTCAGAGGTTGCCCCTTCTCGCCTGCTCCCTTTCGATGCTCTCGAACAGCGCCTTGAAGTTCCCCTTGCCGAAGCCGCGGGCGCCCTTGCGCTGGATGATCTCGAAGAAGACCGTCGGGCGGTCCTGCACCGGCTTGGTGAAGATCTGGAGGAGGTAGCCCTCCTCGTCGCGGTCGACCAGGATGCCGAGCGGCTCGAGCTGCTCGAGCGGCTCGTCGATCGTGCCGACGCGGGCCGGCAGTTCCTGGTAGTAGCTCTCCGGCACTGTAAGGAACTCGACGCCGTTTTCGCGCAGGCGGCTCACCGTCTCGACGATGTTCCCGCAGAGCAGCGCCACGTGCTGCACGCCGGGGCCGTAGTAAGCCTCCAGGTACTCCTGGATCTGGCTCTTCTTCTTCCCCTCGGCCGGCTCGTTGATCGGGAACTTCACGACCTTGTTGTCGTCGCTCATCACGATCGACATCAGGGCCGAGTACTCGGTGTTGATGTCCTTGTCGTCGAACGTGATGTAGCGCGAGAAGCCCATCACCTTGCTGTAGAACTCGCACCACTCCGACATCTTCCCCAGCTCGACGTTGCCGACCATGTGATCCACCACCGCGATCCCCACCGGCTCCTCTGCGATCTCCGCCGCCGTGTACCCCGGCAGGAACGCCCCGTCGTAATCCTTGTAGCTGATGAACGAGTGGATCGTGTCCCCGTACGTCTTGATGGCCGCGCGCCGCACGGTGCCGTTGTCATCGCTCACGTCATGCGGCTCGAGAATCCCCTCCGCCCCCCGCTTCACCGCCTCCGCATACGCAAAGTCGGCATCCTCGACCAGCAGCGCGATGTCCCGCACCCCATCCCCATGCCGCCGGATGTGGTCGCTGGCGACGTGTCCCGGATCGAACGGCGTCGAGATGACGAACCGCACCTTGTTCTGCGCCAGCACATACGACGCAAACTGCCGGTTCCCGGTCTCCAGCCCCGAATACGCCAGCTGCGAGAAGCCGAACGCCTTCCGGTAGTAAAACGCCGCCTGCTTCGCGTTCCCCACCCAGAACTCGACATGATGGATGCGCTTGAGCTTGAGCGGGTTCCCGCCGGACTCGGCCACTTCGCGAAGGGAGGGGGTTTCGGTCACGGTAGTCATCGGTATCTCCTCGTGCAGGCGTTGTTTATCACAGGAAGAACGTGGCCAGGCAATGAGGCATGCCCGGGGGGAGGTTTAGACTGTTGTCATGACCACCATCGAGGACGACCTGGAAGAGCAGACCCGCCGTTTGGTGGCAGAGGGTCTCGTCCGGATCGGCACACGGGAGCCGCTTCCGCCGGAGTTCTTCACGGAGGAGCTGCCGCGATGCGAGGGTGGAAGCATCGTCGAGGAACTGATCCGCGATCGCGACGAGGACTGACGCAGCGGTGTCAAGCGATTCTGGGCGTCAGTGAAGAAACGCGTGTCGCGCCACAGGCGACGCACGCGCGCACCCGAATTTCCCACCCCCCTTCCCCGTTACACTACACCTCACGCATGTTCGACAAACTCCATGAAGAGTGCGGTGTCTTTGGCGTCCTCGGCAGGGCGGATGCGGCGAATCTTGTTTACCTGGGGCTGTATGCGTTGCAGCACAGGGGGCAGGAGAGCGCGGGCATCAGCTCGGTGACGGAGGATGGGCGGATTCTCTCCGAAAAAGAGATGGGGTACGTCGCGGACGTGTTCACGCAGGAGCGGATCGCGCGGCTCCCCGGGGACACGGCGGTCGGGCATGTGCGGTACTCGACGGCGGGGGGGTCGATGCTGTGCAACGCGCAGCCGATCTATGCGCATACGAGCAAGGGGCCGATCGCGGTCGCTCACAACGGCAACCTCGTCAATGGGGATGTGCTGCGGAAGCGGCTGGAAGCCGAAGGGGCGATCTTCAACTCGACGGCGGACTCCGAGGTGATCGTGCATCTGATCGCGCGATCGAAGGCGGGGGATGCCGAGGGGGCGTTTCTCGATGCTCTGTCGCAGCTCGAAGGGGCGTATGCGATGGCGCTGCTCACGCCCACGAAGATCTTCGCAGCGCGGGATCCGTACGGGTTCAGGCCGCTGGTGCTCGGGAAGCTCGAGGAATCGTATGCGATCTCTTCGGAGACCTGTGCGTTCGACCTCATCAGCGCGGAGACGGTGCGGGAGATCGGCGCGGGCGAGGTGATCGCGATCGAGCGGCAGGATGGCAAACCGAGCGTGCGCGTGGTCCGTGAGGGGCCGGCGCAGCGTGAGGCTCGTTGCATCTTCGAGCATGTCTACTTTGCGCGGCCCGACTCGGTGGTCTTCGGCAACAGCGTGGCGGAGACGCGCCAGCGGTTCGGGAAGCAGCTGGCGAAGGAGCACCCGATCGACGCGGACATGGTCGTGCCGGTGCCGGACTCCGGGGTCTTCGCGGCCCTCGGGTACGCGCTCGAATCGGGCATCCCGTTCCAGTACGGGCTGGTGCGCAATCACTACGTCGGCCGGACGTTCATCGAGCCGAAGCAGACCATCCGCAGCTTCGGGGTGAAGGTGAAGCTGAACCCTGTCCGCGAGCTGGTGGGCGGGAAGCGCATCGTGCTGATCGACGACTCGATCGTGCGCGGGACGACCTCGAAGAAGATCGTGCGCATGCTCAAGGACGCCGGTGCGGCAGAGGTGCACATGCGCATCTCGTCCCCCCCGACGTCGTGGCCCTGCTACTACGGGATCGATACGCCGGAGCGGACGCAGCTCATCGGCGCGACGCACTCGCTCGAAGAGATCCGCACCTTCATCGAGGCCGACTCCCTCGGATACCTGAGCGAGGACGGGCTGCTCGAGGCGGTGAAGAAGGACAACAACGATCCCCGCAGTCTCTACTGCACCGCCTGCTTCACCGGGAAGTACCCGGTGAAGCTCGACGGAGAGAAAGCGTCGGAAGAGAAAGCGTCAGCGGAAGTCGCGGTCGCGGTCGGCTCGTAGCGCTTCCTCGCGCGCCTTGACTGCACGATCGGTGTCGCCGCGGTCGGCCGCGGCCGGCACTTCATTCGCGCGCGGCATGTCGGCCACCACGTCCACGTTGCTGCCGGAGCGCGTGCCGGCCAGCTCCTCGAACAGCGAGCGGTAATGCAGCATCGCCTGGCGGAGGTCTTCCGTCGACGCGCTGCCGGGCGCTCCTTCCATGACCTTATGACCGGCGCGGTAGTGCTCGACGATGCGCGGGTGGTTCACCGAGAGGTGCGCGGCGTGCTTCTCGAAGTCGCCCATCGGGTAACCCTGCACGCGCATCACGTCGGCGACGAGCTCGTCCGCTTCGACGACGGCCGTGGTCGGACGCTCGATGAAATGCTTCTCGACGCGCTGCCAGTCGCCGCGGTACCGCTCCTGCTCGGCAGCGGTCAGCGGCCGGATCTCGTGCTTCTCCACTTCCTGCACGCGCGTCACGAGCTCGCGTTCGCCGCGCTTGCGGTTCCCCGCGCTCTGCACGGCATGGTCGTACTCGTTCCCGAACTTCTCCCGGAGCGACTGGCTCTGCGAGCGGCGGGCGCCGCGTGCAATCAGGCTGGCGACGACGATCAACGCCAGCACGCCGACCGCGATCCAGATCCACATCGGATCGATGTTGTTCATGGCGATCTCCTTCGCAACGGGGGGTCGCAAAAGAAGGACCAGTTCGGTGAGGCGGCGTTAGGCATTGGGCATTAGGGGCTTTCCGGCTCGCGGCAACTCGGCCGCAAGCGACGCACCCCAAAAGCCTAACGCCGAATGCCCAGAGCCTGTTACACCGTCATCCGCGATTCACGCGCCACGAGCATCCTCCGCTCGAGCAGCATGCGCGTCACTTCCTCGGCGCCGGCGGGGCGGCTGAAGTAGTAGCCCTGCGCTTCGTCGCACTCTTTGGCCCGGAGGAAGGCGAACTGTTCCGCGGTCTCCACTCCCTCCGCCACCACTCTCAGGCGGAGGGATCGAGCCATGCCGATCACGGCCGTGACGATGGCGGCATCGCCGTCGCTCGTGGTGAGGTCGTTGACGAAGGCGCGGTCGATCTTCACCGCGGTGATGGGGAACCGCTTCAGGTAGTTGAGCGACGAATAGCCCATGCCGAAGTCGTCGAGGGAGATGCCCACGCCGAGCTTGCGCAGCGCGCGCAGCGTCTCCACCGTCGCCTCGCCGTTCTGCATGGCGGTCGTTTCAGTGATCTCGAGCTCGAGCGACGACGCGGGGAGTTGCGCGTCTTCGAGCGCACTGCGGATCATCTCCACGAGATCGTGCTGCTGGAACTGGCGCGCGGAGAGGTTCACGGCGATGCGGATCGGACCGGAGCCGCCGTCGTGCCATTCCTTCATCTGCCTGCAGGCGGCGCGCAGCACCCACTCCCCCAACGGAAGAATGAGCCGCGTCTCCTCGGCGATGGGGATGAACGAGTCGGGGCCGACGATGCCGCGCACGGGATCGTTCCAGCGCACCAGCGCCTCGACGCCGATCGTACGACCGGTCATGAGGTTCACCTGCGGCTGGTAGGCGAGGATCAACTGATGCTCGTTCACCGCGCTGCGGAGGCGGGTCTCGACCGCGAGCCGTTCCAGCGCGCGCTGCTTCATCTCGTCCGTGCAGAGCTGCACCGTGCTACGTCCCGCTTCCTTCGCACGGTACATGGCGCTGTCGGCGTTGCGCAGCAGCGATTCGGGGTCGTGGCCGTCCTCGGGGTAAAGGGCGATGCCGATGCTCGCGGAAACGACGATCGGCATGCCGCCGATGGTGAGCGGCTCCTGCACCGCCTTCAGGATCTTCTCCGCGACGCCGAGCGCGTCCTCGGGGTGGCGCAGGTCGGAGAGGATGATCGTGAACTCGTCGCCGCCCAGGCGGGCCACGGTGTCGTCTTCGCGCACGCATTCGCGGAGGCGGCGGGCCATCTCCAGCAGCAGCTCGTCGCCCGCGGTGTGGCCGAGGGTGTCGTTGACGCTCTTGAAGTGATCGACGTCGATGAACATCACCGCCACAGCCTTGTTGTTGCGCTTCGCGCGCGTGAGGCTGTGGCGCAGGCGGTCGGTGAAGAGCTTCCGGTTCGGCAGGTGCGTGAGCACGTCGTGGTACGCGTGGAACTCGATCTGCTCCTCCGCGCGCTTCCGGTCGCTGATGTCGACCACGGTGGCGTGCACGACGGCGGCGGTGTCGTCGCCGACGAGAGCCAGGTTCTCGAGCACCCAGAGCGCGCGGCGGTCGGCGCGGCGGAGCTCGATCTCCACGCTGTTGAGCGTGCCGACGCTGCCGAGGAGCGTGATCAGCTCGAGTGCTTCACTCGGATTCGCGTAGAGCTCGGACATGTTGTGCCCGACGAGCTCCGCGCGCACGTAGCCGAGCATCGTCGCGAACGTGTCGTTGCAGTCGACGATCAGGCCGTCGACGCGGCTCACGCAGACGCCGGCCGCGTTCTGTTCGAAGAGCAGGCGGTAGCGGATCTCGGACTCGCGCAGCGCCGCCTCGGCCGTGAAGCGCGCCGTCACGTCGCGGAAGCTCCAGACGCGGATCGTCTCGATGTCCTCCACGCGGCGCGTGATCGAGTAGCGCTCGAAGCGACGGCCGTCCTTGAACTCGAGGAGGTCGAACGTCTCCTTGTCCGAGCTTTCGATGGTGCGCAGGAAGTCGTCGGTGGAGGCGAGCTGCGCGAGCGCGAAATCGATCGCGCGGCGGCCGTCGCCGCTTTCCATCAGTTGCGGCGGGATGCGCCACATGTCGACGAAGCGCCGGTTGTACGAAACGATCCGGCCGCCGTCGCCGGTGACCAGGATGCCGTCCGCCGTGGAGTCGAGCGTCGACTGCAGCAGCGTCACGGCCTGCAACACCTCGCGCTCGGCGCGTTTGCGGTCGCGCATGTCGCGGCCGATGATCACCGCGCCAGCGGGGACGCCGTCGTGGATGACCGGTGCGATGGAGAGCGTGAGATCGACGCGCTCGCCGGTGGCGGTGGCGAAGACGTATTCGTCGTTGCGCAGCGAGCGGCGTTGCAGCTTGGAGGAGAGGTCGCCGTCCTGCGCGAGGAGCTCGTCGATGCGCTTGCCGGCCAGCTCGCGCTCCTCGTATCCGAGGATCTCCGCGGCGGCGCGGTTCGCAAACTCGATGCGCCCGTCGCGATCGCAGACGAGCAGCACGTCGGCCATGGTCCGGATGATCTCCGGCGCGGCGAGCGACGGCGTGAGCGCGACCAGGTCGTATTTGCGGATGGTGCGGCCGGCGACGATCACGAAGCCGAGGATGGCCAGGTAGCCGAACGGGTACGCGGCGATGCCGTACTTCGCGAGATAGTCGACGCAGCCGAGGTACGCGATGAAGAAGGCGAGGATGAACGAGCGGATGCGAATCTGCTCGGCGCCGCGAGAGCGCGGGTAGGCGGCGACGAATTCGAGCAATGACGCGATGAGATAGCCGAAGAAGAAGAGGAGGAACGGGACGCTGACACCGACCTCGTAACGGGGGTAGAAGCCCCACCAGTACTGCTGCACGCGCGGGATCAGGAGGTCGGAGGAGACGGCGACCGCGGAGAAGAACGCGGCGATGGTCCACGCGGCCACATGCGCGAGCCGGCGGCGATGCGCGATGCGCAGCACCTCAATCGTGAACCAATAGATCGCGGCGGGGATGAACGGGACGCCGAGGTACGCGCGGCGCGCCCAGACCAGCGCCACCTCGGCCTCCGTGGCCGAGTACATGCCGGTGAACGATGCCATCCAGATCCCCACCACGATGGTCAGCGTGAGGAACGACGCGCTCGCGGCCGAGAACCGCCGCAGCGCGACCCGCAGGCCGAAGGCAACGATGAGGATGGCCGTCGCCGCGACCGGGATCGCGGACGGCGAGAAGGCGTACACCGCCGAGAGGAACGCGGACATATTCTCCTGATTGGACGCGAGAGAGAGCGGGCGTATTGTAGCCGCTTCAATGCATGCGGAGATCGTGATCCTCGGCGGCGGTGTGGTCGGCGCGAGCGTCGCGCATCACCTCGCCCTGCGCGGGGCGGACGTGCTCGTGCTCGACCGCGCCGAGGCCCTCGGCGGAGGGAGCACGGCGCGCGCGACCGGCGGCTTCCGGGCGCAGTTCGACAACGAGACCGAGGTGCGTTTATCGCTACTCTCGCGCGCGAAACTGCTGGCGTTCGAAGAGGAGACCGGCGTCGACTCCGGCTACCGGCAGCACGGGTACCTGTTCCTCGCGTGCTCCCCGTCGGAGTTGGAAGAGTTGCGCGCCGCGCAGGAGGTGCAGCATGCGTGCGGGCTGACCGAGGCGCGGATGGTATCGGCCGATGAGGCGCGGGAGCTCAACCCGGCCATCGGCGACGGGACGGTGCTCGGCGGCGCGTTCTGCCCGACGGACGGGTTCCTGCGGCCGATGAACATCCTGCGCGGGTACGCGGCCTCGGCGCAGCGGCGCGGTGCGCGCTTCGAATTCGGCGTGGAGTTTCGCGGGTTCGTGACTGACGGCGATCGTGTCGTGGCGGCGCGAACGTCGCGCGGAGACGTGCAGGCGGACGTGTTCGTGAACGCGCTCGGCGCCTGGTCGGGAGCGCCGGTCGTGCCTCAGCGGCGAAACGTGGCGGCGACGTTCGCGACGGATGTGCTGGGCGAAGAAATGCCGATGACCATCTGGTCGCACGACTGGTATCACCTGCGCGTCCGCGACGGCCGCGTCCTGCTGCTCTGGCCCGACGAGCCGCTCTTCCCCCACTGGCTCTGGCGCGTGCTGCGGATGACCCACGAGCGCATCCCCTGCCTGCGCGACGTGCAGATCGAGGAATGCTGGTCGGGTCTGTACGAGATGACCCCCGACGGACGGGCGCTGGTGGGACGCTCCCCGCGATACGAAAACGTGTTCCTCGCCACCGGATGTTCGGGCCACGGGATCATGCACGCGCCGGCGATCGGCCAGCTGGTGGCGGAGGTGGTGGTGGACGGGCGGGCGGGGATGGACATTAGTGCGCTCAGCCCCGACAGATTTCAACTGTCATCCTGAGCGAGGGCACTGCGCGAGGCGCAGTCATTGATTGGGAGGACGCCCATTGCCGTGGGCGCGCGGGTTAGCCGCCGTAGGCGGCGAAAGATCTTAGCCCCCGGCTTCAGCCGGGGAACGGGCGTTCAGGATTCGAGTCCGCGTAGCGGCCGGCAGGATTCTGTCGGCCGCTACGCGGGCTCGAATGGCGGACCCCGATTCCCCGGCTGAAGCCGGGGGCTAAGATCTTTCGCCCGCTACGCGGGCGAGGACACGCCCGAAAGGCTTCCTTAGAAGCGAGGGCGGTAGTGAAGGGCCCCTTCCAACAGCGCGCTCGTCGTCACAGTTTGGAGTGCGGTGACCGCCGCAGTCACCGCACTCCAAACAGCAGCGAGCAGCAGGTCACGCCGCCTTCGACTTTCGCGAGCTCGTCGGCGTCGACGGTGCGCACGGCGATCCCATGTGCTTCGAGCCGCGCCCGCGTCTTCGGAAACGCGGTGGGGTAGATCACGGTTTCGCGCAGCAGCACGGCGTTCCCTCCGAACGGCTCCTCCGGATCGACGTCGATCAGCGTAAAGCCGGCGAACGGTTCCACGTCGACCCAGTCGCGGTTTACGAGCAGCGCATCGTGCGACACGCGCGTGATGGCGGTCTTGAGGTGCAGGGCGCCGTGGGTGCGGACGCCGATCACCTCGCGACCGGTGAGGCGGGCGAGTTGCGCGAGCGACTCTTCGTTGGTGCGCGAGGAGAGGCCGGCGAAGATGCGGTCGTCGAGGACGAGCACGTCGCCGCCGTCGATCGTGGCCGGCGCTTCGATGCGCACCAGAGGGCGATAGCGGGCCAGCGCCTCCGCCACCACGTCCACCTCGCCGCGGCGCGACTCGGCGCCGGGGCGGGTGACGACGGCCAGGTCGCCGAGCACGATCGCGGTGTCTTCGACGAAGACGCAATCGGGATAGGCGGCATCACCAGGGAGCGAGATCACTTCGCAGCCGAGGTCGCGCAGCAGTGCGCGGTAGGCCTCGTGTTGCTCGGCGGCGCGATCGTAATCGACCGGCACGCGGTCCACGTGCGTGACCAGGCCGAGGGCGATGGAAGGGCTGACGTCTCTGGTGATGGCGATCATGACGCGGCCTCAATGATCGCATCGCGGATGACGTCCGTATGCGAAACCAGTCCGTGGTCCCCTTCCCCGAGCGCGATGAAACGCGAGCCGGCGGCGAGCTTCCCCGAGGCCTCCCACTGCAGCCAGCGCTCGTGCACGAGCTCGAACGGCACGGTCTCGTCCTTCCGTCCCATGATCGCGGTCACGCGCGAGGGCGGCGGCGCCTGGTCGACATACAAGCCGGCGAGCTGCAGGAAGAACGCGCGGTGGATCGGCGCGTCCGCGTTGCGCGCGAAGTTGAAGACCGTCACCGGATCGCCGTCGGGGATGCGGGTCTGCCACCGCTGCGCGACGCCGAGCGCCGGCGCGATCAGCACCAGCGGCACCGCCACGCCGCGCGCCGCCGTCGCGAGCGCGACCAGCGCGCCGAGGGAACTGCCGACCATCGCGCGCGGCGGCCGTTCGCGCGCACACGACAATGCACGCTCGACCATGGCCTCGAAGTCGAGCTGCTCGAACGACGGTACGTTCAGGTCGGGCGTCTCGAGCTCGATCCCGAACGGCTCGAGCAGCGGGCGCAGCGCCGTGATCTTCGCGCTGGCGGGCGACGAGGCGAAGCCGTGGAAATAGAGCACGCGCTTCATGGCCGCGCGCGTCCCTCCTCCCCGCGGCGCAGGGCGCGCCCGAGGAAGAACAGCCAGAAGCCGCCGACGATGGCGCCGGCCACCACGTCGCTCGGCCAGTGCGCGCCGAGGCGCATGCGTCCCACTCCGACGATCGCCGCGAGCAGCGCGAGCACGCTCCAGGCGAACGCACGCTCCCCTTTCGACTGCGTCTGCTCGACCCACAGCAACACCAACAGGCCGTATGCGACGATGGTCTGGCTCACGTGCCCCGAGGGGAACGCGCTGAAGGAATCGCTCGGCGACGCGGCGCCGCCGGCGATGAAATCGGGGCGGGCGCGTTTCCAGATCGTCCAGCCGAGGACCACCGCCGCGTCGAGCAACGCAAAGCCGGCCACGAGCGTCAGCGCCACCAGCGGCCGGCGGCGCCACGCCGCGATCCCCGCGGACGCGAGCACGAGCGGCCAGAGGATGATGGCGTTGCCGGGACTCTCCAGCCAGATCGCCCAGCTGAACGGCACAGGCGACGCCTGCGCGAACCATTCGAGAAACGGCCGCTCCCACGCCAGCAACCCGCGCTCCTCGAGCGTACGCGCCACGAACACGAGCGCACACGTGACCGCCAGCAGCGCGACCAGCCCGAAGAGCATGATCGCGAACCAGCGTCGTTGATGGCGGCCGTCGATCGCATCCCACCCCTCGTCGATGTGCCACAGCGTGCGACGCAGCACGTGCACGATGTGCCACTCCGCCGGCTGCTTCGTCGCCCGCTCGTCGGTCACGGGGCGCATTGTAAGAGCGACGGCGTGGGGCGTTAGGCGTTAGGCGTTAGGCGAGGCATCGTGCGCATAGACGAGGCGGTACGCGCCGCGGGCGCCGGGCGGGACGTGCTCGAAGGTCTCGAACGGGAGCTCGTCGCCGGCACGGTCGCGGACCGCCTGCGTGACCAGGATCTCGTAGCTCTTCGCGTACGACTCGCCGAGGATGCAGGCGGAGTTGACTTCGACTCCGAAGACCTCCGCGTCGCCGATGCGCAACAGGCGTCCGAAGCCGAGCCCGACACCGAGCAGGACGTGCTCCTCGGGGCGCTTGTCGCTGTTGTAGCGGCGCAGGGTGTGCTGCATCTCGATCGCGGCGTGCAGCGCCTTCTGCACGTTGCGGAAGATGACCAGGAAACTGTCGCCTTCCACCTTCAGCAGGATCCCGTCGTGGCTCTCGACGACCGGCACGAGGATGCGCTCGGACTCGAAGATCGTCTGCAGGAAGTGAATGATCCCGAACTCGGCGACGCCACGCGAGAAGCCGGATAGGTCGGTGGCCATCACGCACCACTCCTCGCCGAAGAGGTCCCAGATGCGGCGGTCGATCTCTTCCTTGTCCGCTCCCGGCTGCAGACGCGCGCTCATCAACTTCTGCAGCCGATCCTCGGACGCACCATGCACGACGTTGCGGCGAACCGACATGGCGCGGATTGTAGTGCGAGGCACGCGCTGTGCTCGCACCGCAGTGCATGAGAAAGCTCGCGCTGATCCTCACTCTCGCCGTCCTGCTGGCCTGCAACCGCGACCGCGTCGCGGCCACCGAGACCGCCGATCGGAGCGGCGCGAACGAGCGGGTCGTACGGACGGAGTCGATGCCGGCCGAACAGGCCACCTCCGGGACGGAGCTCGTCCCGATCGCCGGGGCTACGGCGACCTCCACCGGCGAGCCGCCGAAGGACACGGCACCCGCTCCCACCGGCGACATCGTGGTGGGACAGAAGGTCTTCCGCGAGCGCTGCGCCTCCTGCCACGGCGCGGACGGCAAGAAGCCGGTCGGCGACTTCATCCTGGCCTCGGGCGCGACCCAGGCCCGCCCGGACGCCGAGTTGGCCGACGCGATCCGCGCCGCGCCGTCGCATAAGCAGCTTCGGCTGAATGACGGGCAGGTGAAAGGGGTGGTGGCGTACGTGAAGGCGTTGCAATGACGGGCGCAGCCCGTCATCCCGAGCGCAGCGAGGGATCTCCATACGCCGGTTCAGCCGCCTTGTAGCTGCACCGGCACGATCCGTTCACAGCCTCGCGACCGGTCTCTTCTTATGATGCGGCGCACAGGAGGAGTCACAACATGCGCCGCACATTCATCGCTCTCGCGATGGTGCTGGCTTCGGTCAGCGCCGGAGCTCAGGCCATCAGCACCCCGCCCAACGGGGACAACCAGAGATCCTCGGTCACGCAGCACATCGGCCTGGTCAAGGTCACGGTGGACTACAACAGCCCCGACGTTCACGGTCCCGACGGCGCCGACCGCCGCGGAAAGATCTGGGGCACGCTCGTCCCCTACGGAGCTCCCGACGACCCGTTCGGCACCTGCACCGAATGCCCGTGGCGTGCAGGCGCCAACGAGAACACCGTGTTCACCGTCTCGCACGACGTGAAGGTCGAAGGGCAGCCGCTGCCCGCCGGCGCCTACGGCCTGCACATGATCCCGGGACAGGAAGATTGGACGGTCGTCTTCTCGAAGAACTCCGCATCGTGGGGAAGCTACTACTACGACGCGAAAGAAGACGCCCTTCGCGTGAAGGTGAAGCCGTCGAAGGCCGAGTACAACGAGTGGCTGACGTACGAGTTCATCGACCGCCGTCCGGACAAGGCGACGGTGGCGCTGAAGTGGGAAGACCTGCAGGTGCCGCTCACGATCACCGTGGACAACGCGACCGACCTGCACCTGGCGGCGATCCGCAACGACCTTCGCGGTGCGAAAGGCTTCAGCTGGAACAACTGGGTCACGGCCGCGCAGTACGCGCTGCAGGCGAAGCGCCCCAACGACGCGCTCGAGTTCGCGGACGTGGCGGTGAACCGCCAGTTCGTGGGCCAGGAGAACTTCCAGACCCTCAACACGCTCGCCGCCGCGCAGGACGCGGCCGGCAAGACCGCCGACGCGGCCGCGACGCGCGAGCGTGCGATCAACCACCGCACCGCCGGCCCGTTCGAGATCCACGCGTACGGCCGCCAGCTGCTGAACCAGGGGAAGAAGGAAGATGCGCTGCGCGTGTGGGAGCTCAACGCGAAGCGCAACCCGAACCAGTGGCCGGTGCACGTCGGCCTCTCGCGCGGCTACTCGGCCGCCGGCCGCTACAAGGACGCGCTGAAGCACGCCAAGCTCGCCCTGGCGCAGGCGCCGGACGAGGTGAACAAGACCGCGCTCGCCGCCGGCATCAAGAAGCTGGAAGCGGGACAGGACTGGAACTGACGGGAGCGAAGCTCCCGTCACGGCGAAGGACCCCTTCCGACAGCGCGCTGGTCGCGCACCGCAGGGGGTCCTTCGCTTCACACCCTCCCACCCAGCCTCGCTCGGGATGACAGTGGGCTCAGAACCTCGTCTGCACTCCCACGATGTAGTTCGCGTGCGACGTCAACTGGATCGCGTTGACGTCCTGCACGACCGGCAACTGCACGAGCGCGTACAGCGCGCCGCTCCCGACCGACCAGCGCAGGCCCGGCGTCGCGTACACATACGTCCCGCCGGTGAACTCCGCGTCGTGGCCGCTGTCGCGGGCGCGGAACCGCGAGTTGAGCTGCAGCAGCGCTTCGACGTTGCCGCGGAGCGGATACGCCCCTCCCGCATTCACCTGCAGCTCGTTGCCGAGCCGGTACCCGCGCGTTTCGCCGCCACGGAACTGGTACGTCGCGGTGATGAAGTACGGCACAGCCGCGGCACGTTCCCATGACAGCCCGATGATGCCGTCGGTCGTCCCGCTCCCCGGCTGGATCGGCAGCTCGCCCACCTCCCCCTCGGCATTGACGCGATCGTCCGCGCCGGTCGGGAGCTTCACCCCGCCCAGCACCCAGAGACTCGTCCGCGCGACCGCGGCGCGTCCCTGCAGGACGATGTCGCCGAGGCCGTTGATGTCCCACGACTGTGGCACGACGTTGTGCTCGGTCGCAGGACCGCGCGCGTGGCCGTGGCTGCTGCCGAGATGGTGATGCTCGCGCGACACGAACGGGACGCTGAGGCTGAACTGCAGCCGGTCCGAGGGAGCGTAGCCCACCATCGCCGTGGCGATCCGGTTGAGCGTGCTCACCTCGTCATGATGCGCACCGGCCAGCTCGCCGACCGCAGCGTCGCGCGTGCCGATGCGCGGCTGGTCCTGGTTGAGGTACTGCACCGAGAAATCAAACGTAAAGCCGCCCTGCGACGGCCCATTGAGCGCGTGCGTATCGATGGGGCACGACGACGAGCCGCACCCCGCACGCGCCGGCATGCTCGCCAATGCGAGCAATACCGCAATGAAGATCCTCTTCATGCGCGAATCCTTTCTTCTCGCTGATGCGTTCAGGCGGTCGCGGGAAGAGGACGCGGCGGGTGGTCGGGGATGGCCACGAAGCCAGCGACCGGGAGCACGTCATCCGCGACGAACGGATGCGCCGGCGCGGTCGCCACGTCGAGCGCCGGTGCCTGCGGCAGCAGCGCGATCCAGCGCGGAAGCAACGGCAGCGCCGCATCGGACGGGGGCTCGCCGCACGGTTGCAGCGTCACACCCGCGGCGTGGCGCCGCGCGAGCTCCATCTTGCAGACCGGACCCTTGCAGCAGGGCCCCTTGATGGGGCAGGAGCAGTGCGCGTATCCACCGGACCCGCTCGCCAGCTCCGCGATGACCCCGGCAGAGGCGCCGAACGAGATCGCCAGGAGCAGCGTCGCTGTGAGCGCGATGCGCATCGCATGGATATTGTACGAGGGAAGGCGGTGGAAGACGTGCCCCGCCCACCTTCTCCTACTTCGCGATCAGCACGATCAACCCCCGCCCGCACACTCCGTAGGTGGTCCACTCGCCGCCGATCAAGGTTTCGCTGCCGGGGGTGACGACCTGGTTCGTGCCCTCGGCCCAGTTGCAGGTGTCGGTCACGCGGTACCAGGACTTGCCGGTGCCCGGCCAGGGGAGGGTGAACGTCACGCTGGCGGACCAGCCGTTGTAGGCGGTGTAGATGGCGCTGGCAGGGTCGCTGAATTCCGTGCCGTCGATGCGCCAGGCGATGGCGTGGTTGTTCGCGTTGTTCCAGTATGTCGAGTCGGGGACGTTGCCGTCCGGCTTGAACCAGCGGAGCTGCTCCATCACGTTGCTGTTGTTGTCGACGGCCGAGTAGAAGTTCGCCGGGCGGAGGGCCGGGTGGGCGTTGCGGAACGCGAACAGGCGCGACGTGTACGTCTTGAAATTCGTCTGGTCCGCGTTCAGCGTCCAGGAGTGCCAGTTTGCCGACGAGTCGATGTTGTACGGGTTGTTGTTGCACTGGATCGAGCGGAGGATCTCGTCTCCGGCGCCGATCATCGGCGTGCCGGCGCTCAGCGCCAGGAAGGCCATCCCGTTGCGCGCCGCCCGGCGTTGGTCGGCCGCGACGTTGCCCTGGTCCCACGAGTTGTTGCTGTCCGAGCCGCCGTCGGACGGACCGTACGGCCACGCCTGCGTGTTGTTCTTGCCGTTGCAGCTGTAGAGATCCTTCAGCGTGAAGCCGTCGTGCGCGATCATGAAGTTGACCGAGTGCCACGGCTTGCGCCCGTCGTCGCCGTACAGGTCCGACGAGCCGGCGAAACGCGTCGCCAGCTCACCGAGAGTCACCGCGTCGGTGCCGAGCTTGTTCTGGTCCTTGCGGAACGAGTCGCGGAACTTGTCGTTCCACTCCGCCCAACCGGCCGGGAAGTTGCCGACCTGGTAATCGCCGACCGCCGTCCACGGCTCCGCGATCCAGTCGACACCGGCGCCGCCGGCTTCCGGACGGGCCGGCATCTCGGCGACGATGCGGTTGAGGGCGGTGCCGGAGTTGAGCTTGTCGTAGTTGAAGCAGCCGTGCTGGCAGGTGTTGCCGAGGACCGGCGCCAGGTCGAAGCGAAACCCGTCGATCCCGAGCGTGTTCTTCCAGTACGCCAGCGAATCGACGATCAGGTTCTGCGCCGCCGTGTTGAAGGTGTTGTAGTTCCCGGTGGTGCCGGTGTTGTCGTAGTACGAGAGGAAGTCGCTCGAGAGCGAGTAGTACGTCACGTTGTCGAGGCCGCGGAACGAGATCACGTTCGCGGTGGTGGTGTCGGAGGACGACCAGAGGCCACCTTCACCGGTGTGGTTGTAGACCACGTCCACGAAGACCTTGATGCCGGCGTCGTGGAACGCCTTGACCATGTTCTTGAACTCCGTGGTCGGTCCCCCGGCGGCCTTGTTCGACGAATAGCGGCGGTCGGGGGCGAAGAAGTTCAGGGTCATGTACCCCCAGTAGTTGTCGCCCGTGCCGGAGCTCGGGTCGACGTCGATGGTGTCGTTCTGCGTCTCCTGCAGCGGCAGGAACTCGACCGCCGTCACGCCGAGGCCGGCCAGGTACGACGCCTTCAGCGCGGCACCGGCGTACGTGCCGCGCAGGCTGGCGGAGATGGAGGTGTCGTTCGCGGTCAGCCCCTTGACGTGCACCTCGTAGATCACGTCGTTCTTCAGCGCGCGCGTCGGCTTGGTGCCGGTGGAGGTGGCGTCGGCGGCGAGCACGATCCCCTTGGCCGCGCTCGCGCCGCTGTCGATGTTGCGATACAGCGACCCGGAGGCGTAGCGGGTGCCGTCGGTCTGCGTGGCCGTCTGCGGGTCGTGCGAGACCTCGCGGGCGTACGGGTCGAGGAGGAGCTTGTTCGGGTTGAAGCGGTTCCCCTGCGCGTCGACATCGCTGACGAAGCCGAGCGAGGAGCCTTTGGTCCAGCTGGCGTTGTACGTCCAGTTCGGTCCCCAGGCGCGGTAACCGTAATAGACCGTGCCGGTGATCGTGTAGGTGTTCACCAGCGTCGCGACCGAGACCGTCTTCGACCAGATGTTCGTGGCCGGGTCCTTGGTCATGACGTAGTTGACGCGCTCCTGCGCGCCGGAGGCGGTCTTGTAGATCCAGACCTCGATGCGCGTGGCGCGCGAGGAGTAGACCTTGAAGGTGATGTTCGAGTTGGTTCCGTCATAACGCGCGCCGAGTTGATGCGCGTCGATGGCCGCGGAAGCGACGTTGGCGAAACAAAGCAGGACGAGGGTCCCGACGACGGCAAGGCGGATGCGGGGAGCGACGCTGTGACTGAGTTGCATAAGGAGGGCAAGTATGCAACTTCCGCGGCGGAGCGGTAGTGTTACTTTTTGACAGGGAGGCGGAAAGTAGTCTTTTTCGGAGCCTTCTTGTCGGCTGGCTTGGGGCTTTCGGCTTTGGGCGTCTGGGGTTTAGCGGCTGGCGGCGCGATGGTCGCCGGAGCGGCAGGCGCTGCTGCCGGCACAACCTCACCAGGCGGTGCTTCCACAGCCGGTGGAACGGCCGTTTCCTGTGGAGCGCGCGCCGGCGCGTCCGCCTTCTTCGGCAACTGAAACGCACGCGGTACCGGCGTCGCCGCCGGCGCCTCCACGGCCTCCGCCGCCTTCTCCTTCTTGGGCAGGCGGAACGAGCGGCCGTCCGTCTTCTTCTCCGCCGCGGCGGCGGAGAAGAAGACCATGAGCGCTGCGGTTGCGGCGATCCTGCGCATCAGACCTGCGGGCGGACCGGGAGCTTCGTCGCCGCGGCGGCGACTTCCGGCGTCTGCTTGATCACGCCCATCGCCATCTGCAGCATCGAGGTCACGTCGGAGATGTTCGCCGGCACGACCATCGAGTTGCCGGACTTGGCCAGCTTGCCGAACTCCACGATGTACTGTTCCGCGAGGCGCAGCTGCATCGCCTCGAAGCCGCCCGTCATCTTGATGACCTCGGCCACCTTGCGGATGCCTTCCGCGGTCGCCTGAGCGATCGCGAGCGTGGCCTGGGCCTGACCTTCGGCCTCGTTGATCTGCTGCTGGCGCTTCGCTTCCGAGTTCTTGATGACTTGCGCCTTGTGGCCGTCCGCGTTGTTGATCGCGGCGTCGCGCTCACCCTCGGAGGTCAGGATCACGGCGCGCTTTTCGCGCTCGGCGCGCATCTGCTTCTCCATCGCCGCGAGCACGTCCTGCGGCGGGGTGATGTTCTTGATCTCGTAGCGCAGGACCTTCACGCCCCACGATTCCGAGGCCTTGTCCACTTCGGCCACGACCTCGCGGTTGATGTTCGTCCGCTCTTCGAAGGTGCGGTCGAGGTCGATCTTGCCGATCTCCGAGCGAAGGTTCGTCTGCGCGAGCTGCTGGATGGCGTAGCTGTAGTCGGAGATGCCGTAGGAGGCGCGCTCCGGGTTCAGGACCTTGAAGTAGAGGACGCCGTCGACACCGACCTGGACGTTGTCCTTGGTGATGCAGATCTGCTCCGGCACGTCGAGCGCGATCTCCTTGAGGGAGTGCTTGTAGCGGACGACGTCGAGGAAGGGAAAGAGGATGTGCAGGCCCGCGTCGAGCGTGCCGGAGTACTTCCCGAGCCGCTCCACGACCCACGCCTGCTGCTGCGGCACGACGCGCACGATCTTCGAGATGACGATCATCGCGAAAACCGCGAGTACGACTGCAACGATCAGATTACCCATGGTGTTGTTCCTTGCCGGTGATTCTGGTGGTCATGAAGCACGGACGTGGAGGACCAGACCTTCCACGGCCGCGACGATGCACCGCTGTCCGCGAATGAGCGCCGTTTCCCCGATATTGCGCGCGCTCCAGGTGGTGCCGCGCATCTCCGCCCGCCCGTTCCCTCCCACCCCGATGTCCTCGAGCGTCATCGCCTGTTCCCCAACGAGGGAATCGACGACTTTCTTCTCATCCAGCCGCAATCTCTTCATGAGCGCGGGGCGGATGAAGAAGAAGGAGAGGAGGGAGGTGATGGTGAAGATCACGATCTGCCCCGACAACGGCACGTTCGCACCGGTCGCGACCACGATGGCCGTCACGAACGCCCCGACGGCAAACAGGCCGAGGTGCATCGTGGTCGAGGCGAACTCGACACAGAGCAGCAGGAAGCCGATGACGACCCAGATCCACCAGGACATGACGATTGTGGGGGGTAGCGTAGCACGGGGGGTGGGAGTTGGTGTCGGGTGTCAGGTGTCGGGTGTCCGGGGATTTGCGGCTTACGGCTTCTGTCTCGTCAGCCGGAGAACCCCAGACACCTGACACCTGATACCCGGCCCAACAATCTCACGGCACATACCTCCGCGTCGGCACGCCCTCCGCCTTGCTCAGCGACAGCTCCGCGAGCATCTGGGTCAGGCGGCGGCCTTCGTCGGTGGTGGACTCCCAGGTGCGGCAGAGGAGGTCGACGTGGTGCGGGTCCACTTCGGCCGAGACCGTGAAGCCGTTCGGCGGCTGGTCGCTGCGGATCGTTTCGCTCTTGCGCCAGACGCCGTCGATCAGCTCGCAGCGGCGGAAGAGATCGCCCTTCTCCGGCTGGTACATGTAGGCGGCGAGGGGCGGGATACCGCGCGCGTTCGCTTTCTGCTCCTCGAGGGCGCGGAGGATGCGCTCCCCCACCAGCTCGCGCAGCTGCTCGAACGAGTCGCGCGACGCGTCCGTGATGCGCAGGCCAGAGTGATAGATGCTCTGCTGACCCATGGTCCTCGCGAGGCGCCACAGCGACGAGCGCACCAGCTTGCAGCCGAGATCGATCGCCGCGCCCTGCCAGTCGACGAGCAGGCGGCGCTCCTCGCCCACCGGCAGGCGCCCTTCATGCGCAATCCGAAATCCGACGATCGACAGCTCGAGCACCTTGGCACGCGTTTCCCCGAAACTCGCACCGAGGGTCTGGTCGAGCTTGATCCGTCCATAGCGGCGGCGTTCTGCCCCGCCGCCGGCTGTCTCAGCGTTCAGCACCCGGCGATGATACCTGCGCCCGCACCGGCGGCAACTGCGGGATCTGCGGCTGCGGCAAGGCCGCCGCCCCGGGATTGACGCCGCGCAAGGCGAGCTCTCCCCGGCGCGAATAATCGACCGACAGCACCATTAATCGCGCGGCCTCCTGGTCGGCGTGGAACCCGGTCGAATTCTCCGCCTCCACGAAATCGAGCAGGAACTGCGCCTTGCGCTGGTATTTGCGCGCTTCGTCCAGTTGCACCTGCGAGGCGCCGCCGGCACCGGCGGTCTTGATGTCCGCGATGAGCGACATCAGGGCGTCCATGGCCACGTTGCGCATCTCGTACGTCCGCTGCTGGATCGTCTCCACGCGTGCACGCAGCTCCGCTTCCTCCCAGCGGTGGCAGCTCTGGCAGGCGCGGTTGATGTTGAGGAGCGGGCTGCGCACGTGGTGGTCGCTGATCTTGAGGCTCCCCTCGCGCTTGTACGGCATGTGGCAGTCGGCGCAGGCGACGCCCGACCGCGCGTGGATGCCCTGGTTGTACATCTCGAACTCCGGATGCTGCGCCTTGAGCGCCTTCGCACCCGATTCCGCATGCGTCCAGTCCGCGTGATCGGTCTGCGTGTCGTAATACTCGAGGATCTGGTCGCCCTTCAGGCCGAGATGCCACGGATAGGTCAGGCGCTTCTCCTTGCCTTTGAAGTAGTACTCGACGTGGCACTGGCCGCAGACGTACGTGCGCATCTCCTGCCGCGTGGCGTGTACGTTCGGGTCGTAACTCGGATCCTTCTTCAGGTTGCGCATCCCCTCGATGAACGCCGGGCGCGTCACGCGCAGGGCCATGGTCTTCGGGTCGTGGCAGTCGATGCAGGCCACCGGATGCTGGACCAGCTTCGCCGCCTCGAAGTACGGCATCCGGTTGATGGCGTCGAAACCCTTCCACATGTCGCCGCCGCCCGCGGTCCTGTACGCGACCGGCATCGAGGCATGGCAGTTGAGGCAGGTGCCGGGCTGCTTCGCGACGTGCTGCCGCTCCGTGAACGCCTGGTCCTTCAGCATGTGCGCGTGCCCCCGCTCTTCGCGGAAATCGGTTGCGAACGCATAGCCGGCCCACATCGTCTTCAGGCGAGGATCTTCCTCCAGCCGCGACTGCGCGACCACCGACCGCGGGTCGGCCTGGGACGGCACGTGCGGCACGGCTTCGCTGCCGCCGTAGCGGGTGCGCACCTGATCGACGGTACGCAGGTAGTCGTCGTACTGCAGCGGGAAGTTCTTCCCCCAGACCGCCGGATCGGTGATGTTTTCGTTCAGCTCGACGACGCGGTAGAACGGCTCCCGCGCTTCTGTCTTGCGCGTGAAGATGTTCACGAGCAGCGCGGTGATGCCGACGGCGATGGCGGCAGCCACGATGGCCGTGATGGTGAGGAGGAGCGCGAGCCGTTTCTTCGTCATTTCATGTGTCCCACGTCCCAGTGACAGCGGATGCACGACTGGTTGCCGATCGCTTCCGTCATTTCGCTGTGGCAATGCAAGCAGGCCTTGTCGGCGACGCGCCTGTTACTGGGCCTGATCTCGAGATGGTCGGGATAGCGTCCCGTCGTGAAGTAGAAGGAGTGCCAGAAACCGTTCGACGCCTTCACGACGTACTTCGGGATCAGGCTGTGCGGCGTATGGCAGTCGTTGCACGCGGCCACGGAACGGTGCGGCCCCTTCATCCAGGCCGCGTAGTACTCGTTCATGACGTGGCAGTTCGCGCAGGCGGCGGGATCGTTCGTGAGATAGGAGTAGCCCTTGGCGTAGATGAAGGTGTAGCTGCCGACTCCCGCGGCGATCCCGACCAGTACAGCGATGACCACGATCGCCACCCGCAAGCGCACGATGGAGCATTTTTGCATGTCGCGTGCGCAATGCGCGCTGGTGTCGGGTATCGGGTGTCAGGTGTCTGGGGTGTAGCGGCTGGCGGCTCATGTCCCGCCAGCCCTAAAGCCTCAGACACCTGACACCTGACACCCGACACCAGCGCCCGCCTATAATCGCGCCACGCCCCATGTCCTTCACGCGCAAATACCTGCTCTGGCTCCTCGTGCCGCCGATCGCGCTCAGCATCCCGCCTGCGCTCCTGTTCCTCTCGCAGGTCGTGCAGCTGACGCTGGGAGGAGCGCTGTCGCTCGCGCTCATGCTCGCGGTCATGTACGGCCTCGGCTGCGTCGTCTTCAGCCTCGCCGTCCGGCCTCAGGCCGAAGCGGTCGAGCGGGCGCTGGCCGGGAACGGCGACCTCTCCCGTGCGATGTCGGAGTGCCTCGACCGCACGAAGCTCCTCTCTGTCATTCTGTGGGTCGGCGGCGGCGCGCTGTTCGCGCTGGTCGCGGCCGCCGTGTTCCTCCCCTCGCCGCTCGGCTTCGCCTACTTCTTCGTCGCCGCGATGATCGCCGCGTTCGTCTCCGTGGTCTGGGGCTACGCGATGGGCAAGCATCGCCTGACCGAAGCGGCCGAGGGGCAGCGCGTGCACTACACCGGGCGCGAGCTGTCGCTCGGGAAGAAGATCGCCCTGGTCTTCATCGGCTCGCTCACCATCTCCTCGGCCGCGCTGATCCTGCTGATCTCCTCGCGCGTCTCCACCACGCTGGAGATGCTGGCCATCAGCTCCGCCGCCGATCGCTTCGAGCGCGTCCTGGAGAACGCAAACATCGTTGCCAGGGTCGACGCGGCCGTGCTCGACACGATGCGCATCTACATCCCGGCCGAGTACTCGCTGCACGTCATCGACCCGAGCGGGAAGATGACCAGCACGAAAGATCCCCTCGATCCCTCCGAGGTCACGGCCATCCGCCGCATCGGCACCGGCGACAGCAGCGCGTTCATCGGACCGCACGTGAGCCGCTTCGCGAAGCTCAAGGACGGCTCGATCCTCGTGCTCGCCATCCCCTGGACGCCGTACAAGAACATCCCCTTCCAGATCACGTTCTACACGCTCATCGTCGCGCTGCTGACCACCGCGGTCTTCAGCGCCGCGACGGTGGCGCTGTCGCGCGACGTGACCCGCCCGCTGCACGCGCTGCGGGAGCTCGCCCGCGAGATGGCTGACGGAAACTTCGACGTCGCGCCGCGCGTGTTTGCCGACGACGAGGTGGGGCAGCTCGCCGACAGTTTCGGCGAGACGCGCTCCAACCTGCGCCGCCTCCTCGGGCGCGTCGGCGGCAGCGGCTCGACCATCACCGACGGCGTGCGCGTCATCACCGGCGGCACGGAGATGCTCCTGGCCCGCTCCCAGAACCAGAGCGAGCTGACCGAGAGCTCGTCGCTCGCGCTGGAGAACGTCCGCGGCGGCATCAGCAGCGTGCTCAACGCCGCCGACACCGTGGCCGGGCTCACGCAGGACGCCTCGGCCCGTGCGCTCGAGCTGCAAGCCTCGGCCGAGGAGGTCGCGCGCAGCATGGACTACCTCTTCCAGTCGGTCGAGAAGACCTCGTCGTCGACGACGGAGATGCACGCGTCGATGAACGAGATGTCGAACCGCACCGAGGTGCTGGCGGGGATCGGGGATGAAGTGCTGTCGTTCGTCGCGGAGATGGATTCGACCGTGAGCGAGCTGCTGTCGAGCTCCCAGTCCACCGCCGACCTGGCGCAGCAGGTGCGCGAAGACGCGCAGGCTGGCGGCGAGGCGGTGAATCGCACGGTGGAAGGGATCAACGTCACGCACGAGCTGACCATGAGCACCGCCCGCACGATCGACGAGCTGCAGCGCAGCGTCGGCCAGATCAGCCAGATCCTGAACGTGATCGAAGAGGTCGCGAACCGCACCAACCTCCTATCGCTCAACGCCGCGATCATCGCCGCGCAGGCGGGGGAGCATGGCGCCGGGTTCACCGTAGTCGCCGACGAGATCCGCGAGCTCGCGGAGCGGACGCGCGGCTCGACCAAGGAGATCGGCACGATCATCAAGGCGGTGCAGAGCGGCTCGAAGCAGGCCGTCTCCAAGATGCACGAAGGGGTCACCCGCGTCACGGACAACGTGCGCCTCGCGCAGGACGCGGCGCAGTCGCTGGAGAAGATCGTCGGCAGCGCCACGCATTCCTTCGAGATGGCCACGCGCATCACCCGGGCCCTCGGCGAGCAGTCGCAGGCCAGCCGCCGCCTGCACGAGGTGACCTCCCGCATGTCCGACCACATCTCCGAGATGAACCGCGCCACCCGCGAACAGGCGCGCGGCACGCAGCTCATGGCGCAGGAGTCGGAGCGCGTGCGCGACATCGCGGCTCAGGTCAAAAGCGCGACCGAGGAGCAGTCGACCGCCGGACGGGGGATCACGGTGGCGCTCGAGAAGATCTCCGACGACGCCAGCGCCATGCGCGACCTGCTCGAGCGCCAGCTGCAGGAGACCGACCGCATCGCCGACGCCTCCCGCGTCATGCTCGAGATCGCCCAGAAGAACGACGCCATCGCCCGCGAGTTCACCGACACCGTGCAGAGCCTCGTCCGCAGCGGCCAGGACTTCGAGAGCGAAGTGACGAGGTTCCGCTTCAAGGGCGCGGACGCGTAGGCACGCGGTTAACCTTTCCCCCTCCTCGCCGTAGTATCCCGCACATGAAACTCGCCGTACTGCTTTTCTCCGTCACCATCACCACCATCCCCGCCGTGCCGCTCATCGAGCAGACGAAGAGCGGGCAGGCGCTCAATTTCGATCTGCTGCTCGAGAGCTCGGGCGGCGCGACGGTCACCGTTGACGAGGTTGAAGCGACGGTGCTCGATGCGAAGGGGGGGATGGTGCTGCAGCGGCGGCTGACGTCGAACGGCAACTCCATCGCCACGCTGCCGCACCGCGAGCTGGCGCCGGGGAAGAAGCTCGTGATCTTCAACCCCTTCCCCGAGTTCGACGGAGATGTCGAGCTGCACGCCATCCGCTACGACATCACGCTCGGTGAGGAACGCGCCTCGATCACGGTGAAACCGCGGCGCTACGAGACGAAGGCGGACCTGATCCTCCCGTTGCGCGGGCGCGTCTTCGTCCACGACGGCCACGACTTTCTCAGCCATCACCGCCGCCTCGATGTCACCGGCGACATGACCACGGCCCTCGGGATCAACGAGAACATGACGCGCTATGCGTACGACTTCACGATCGTCGACGAGCAGGGGCGCATGCATCGCAACAACGGGGAGACGAACGAGGAGTGGTTCGGCTTCGGGCAGCCGGTGCTCGCGCCGGCGGACGGGGTGGTGGTGAGCGCGGCGGGCGACCGTCCGGACGGGACGAAGCTGCAGCGCGCACCGCTCGACTTCGAGGCGGTGATGAAGGATCTGCACCAGATCTTCGGCAACTACGCGGTCCTCGATCACGGTAACGGCGAATTCAGCGTCCTCGCACACCTGCGCCAGGGAACCGTGAAGCTGCAGCCGGGCCAGCGCGTGAAGCGCGGCGAGAAGATCGGCGAGGTCGGCTCTTCGGGCGACTCGATGTTCCCCCACCTCCACTACCAACTGCAGCGCGACGCGAAATGGGGCGAGGGACTGCCGTCCTACTTTCGCGACTACCAGCGCCTCACCGGCAAGTCGTTCATCCGCGTAAAGCGCGGCCAGGTGGATACCGGCGACGTGGTGCAGTCGGCACGCTGAGAAGAGACGACGAGGGGCCTCCGGCGGGCCGGTGTGACCGGCGGCACTTGTTTGCGCACGGACGGCGCTTCGTGCGAGAGGCGTGCGCTCAGCCTTGGGCGACCAGTGCTGCCGGTCACACCGGCCCGCCGGAGGCCTCCCGTCGTCTCCCCCATGCCACCGCGACGACTTGTGCCACGATGCGGCGGTGCGACTGCTCTGCACCGTTCGCGACTGCCGCGCGCCGCTCGAGAGGGAGGAGCGGCGCTATGTTTGCGCAAACCAGCACTCGTTCGACGTGGCGCGCAGTGGCTATGTGAACCTGTTGCAGCCGCAGGACCGGCGTTCGAAGAACCCGGGTGATACGTCGGACGCGGTCGCGGCGCGGCGGCGATTTCTCGAGCGGGGCTTTGCCGATCCGCTCGTCGATGCCGTCGTGCGGGCGGTGCCGATGAACGCGGGCCAGTCGCTGCTCGATGCAGGGTGCGGCGAGGGACATCACACCGACGCCCTGCGCCGCGCGTATGGCGTGCAGGCGTGCGGCGTCGACATCTCCGTGCCCGCCATCGAGCTCGCGGCGAAGCGCTACCCGGACTGCGAGTGGATCGTGGCGAACGCCGACCGCTTCCTGCCGTACGCCGACGCGTCGTTCGACGCCGTCACGTCGATCACGGCGCGCCTCAGCGTCGACGAGTTCCATCGCGTGCTCGCGTCCGGCGGGACGCTGCTGGTGGCGATCCCGGGCGCGGACGATCTCGTCGAGCTGCGCGAAGCGGTGCAGGGGGAGCGCGTCGAGCGCGACCGCGTGGAGCGCACCGTCGCGCTGTTCGCCCCGAAGTTCGAGTTGCAGCGTCACGAGCTCGTGCGACACGTAGTGCAGCTCGATCGCGATGCGATTCAGGATGTGCTGACGTCCACCTATCGCGGTTTGCGGCGGAAAGAGCAGGAACGGCTGCAAGAGGTCGAAGGGATGCAGGTCACGCTCGCACGTGACCTGCTCCTGTTTCGCCGCACTACTCGAACTTGACCGGCCTCACGTAATGGCAGGTATAGCCGCCCGGGTTCTTCTGCAGGTAATCCTGGTGGTACGCCTCGGCGGTCCAGAACTCCTTCGCGGGCGTGATCTCGGTGACCACCGGGCGCTTCCACGCACCCGACTTGTCGACCTTCGCCTTCACGCGCTCGGCGACCTGGCGCTGCTCGTCGTCGTGCACGAAGATCGCGGAGCGGTACGACGTGCCGACGTCGTTCCCCTGGCGGTTGAGCGTGGTCGGGTCGTGCAGCTTGAAAAAGTACTCGAGGATCTCCTCGTACGACACGCGCGCCGGGTCGTACGTGATCTTGATCGCCTCGGCGTGTCCTTCGTGGTTCTGGTACGTCGCGTTCGCCACGTTGCCGCCGGTGTACCCGACCTCGGTGTCGACCACGCCCGGCATCGCGCGGAACAGCTCTTCCACGCCCCAGAAACAGCCGCCCGCGATGGTGGCGGTCTTGAGCGTCTTCGGATCGGCCGCCGGCTGCGGCTCGAACAGCTTCTTGTACTGCCCGTAGCCCTCGGCTTCGAGGTTCTCCGCCGGGATGAAGCGCATCGACGCCGAGTTCATGCAGTAGCGCAGTCCGGTCGGCGCCGGACCGTCGTCGAATACGTGTCCCAGGTGGGAGTCGGCCTGCTTCGAGCGCACCTCGGTGCGGGTCATGAAGAACTTGCGGTCCTTGTGCTCCGTCACGTTCGCCGGGTCGAGCGGCTTGGTGAAGCTCGGCCAGCCGGTGCCGGAGTCGAACTTGTCGAGCGACGAGAACAGCGCCTCGCCCGAGACGACGTCGACGTAGATGCCGGGCTTGTGGTTGTCCCAGTACTCGTTGCGGAACGGCGGCTCGGTGCCGGAGTTCTGCGTGACGTTGTACTGCATGTCCGTGAGCTTCTTCTTGAGCTCCGCGTCGGACGGTTTGGTGGCGTTCGGGTCGGCTTGCTGCGTCATCGATCCTCCTTTGGACTCGGCGGCAGTCAGCGGTTGCGACTGCGACTGGGCGCAGCCGAAGAGGAGAACCAGGATAGGGATATGGATCAGGTTACGAAACACCGCGTGCCTCCTTGCTGCATATCAAACGGAACAGGTTCCGTCGATATTCGATGCCGGATGCACGCGGCGGTTACACCTACGCGGCTCAGCGCCTGCGGCGCCAATCTTCTTGCAGCGGCTCGTCCTTCGTCGCGGCCCCTTTCTCCGGCCGTGGAGTGCCGCCAGTGGTGTAGCCGCCGCGGCTCCCGCCTTGGTAGCGGTCGCCCTCTCGGTTTGTGCCGCGGGGGGAGCTGCCACCGCTGCTGGTGTAGCCTCCGCGTCCTCCGCCGTGATAGCGCTCAGCAGATCTCCACATGAGGAAACCCTCCTTCGTCGAGACCGGAACGTGCAAGAAACAGGCTCAGGAGTGGACGGAACGGCGTCGCTTCGAGCTCTTCTGCACCGTGATCGTGACCTGCTCCCCCTGGTCGTTGCCGCAGGCGTTCGCGACCCGCGCCCAGTATTGCGTGGTGCCGTTCGGCGTCACCTTCACCTCAGGACCCGACCCGACCGGCTGGGAACGGTCGCCGCGCTCCCCCATGTACCACTGGTACGTCAGCGGCGCGGTGCCGATGGCGGTCATCGTCAGCGTGACCTCCGTCCCGATCTTCACGGTCGTGCTCTCGGTATGCGACGTCAGCAGCGCCTCGTCACATGGCGGAGGAGGACCGGCGCCGTACACGACCGCCGCGGCCCGCTGGTCCCACGGTTGGAGATGGCCGTCGAGGCCGCAGACCACAGCCGCGCGCATGATCGCGTCGGTGGCGCAGTCGTAGGACGCGGGGCAGGGGCGCTCGTCGCCTGCGTGATTCGAATGACGGATGCCGAGGGTGTGGCCGAGCTCGTGCGTCATCACGGTGGTGAAACAGGAGGTACCGCCCGCGAAGGGGTAATTGAAAACCACGTCCGCTTCGACGATGGCCACGAAGGTCTCGCCGTCCAGCGTGTAGTCGTAATCGCCCCACGCCCCGCCGCTCGCGGCGACGCTGGAGGGGATCTCGTTGTTCGGATCACCCAGGAGGATCGTGTCCTTCCCGTCGGGCTCCTCCAGCCCGCCCAGCGCGGTGTCATCCCGGCCGGCGAGGACGTACGCGATATTCGACTCGGTGGAGTTCCACTCCTCGACCCCGCGCACCGCCGCGGCGGGCGCGTCGAACGCAGGGCCCGGGTCGCCGCTCAGGACCAGGCTCGCGTCCGGAACGCCGTCCCAGCGATAGTCCCCTTCGAGCAGGTAGCTCGCGCGGGTCAGGTTCGTGGAGGCGTTCACGAGCGGCGTTTCGGCGTCGACAAAGTACGACCCCTGCGGGGCCACGCGTTGCCGGACGATGCCGCGGATGTACTCGACGAACGCACGAGCGTCGCGATCGCGCTCCACGTGCGGCTCGAGGTTGGTCTCGAAGCCGGAGATGCCGTGCCGCCGCGCAAGCTGCCCGTCGAGCGTGAAACGCCCGAGGGACATGCCGAACGTGATCGGCTCCCCGGCGGAGTTGGTTTCGGTGAAGACGAGATAGCGCGCACCCGGCTCGTAGCGCGGCGAGCCGGGAACGAGCAGCGCACGCCCTCCCGACTCCGTCAGGACGAGATGGTCGCCCGCGGTGCGCTCGCCTTTCAGCACTTCCTCGATGCGCAGCGTGACACGCGTCTGCGTCCTCTCCGCGAGCGACGCGACACCGGCGGCGATCACGATGTCGTCCGCCCGCTGGATCAGCTCGGCGTCAGAAGGGACGAAGTACGTCGTGGCGCGGAGGAAGGGGGCCAGGGACAATGCCAGGAGGAGGACGAGGGAACGCATTGGAGTGTCAATGATGCCATTTATGGAGTGCGGTGACGCCAGTTACCGGTCTTACTGCTCTTGTTCGTGCGTCAGGCGAGGGTCCGCGTCTCCCACCGGGCGGGGGATACACCCGCGCCTGAAGCTCGAACAGAAGCAGTTAGAGCGGTAACTGGCGTTACCGCACTCCATAACGGGATGATCCCCGCCCTCCTCCCTGTTTTGACGTCCTCATGAAACGCAGACCTCGCGCTCTCGCGCTCGCATCTCAGTCCCGCCTGGCGATGATGGCGCTGCTGTGGCTCGCGTTCTTCGCCTATGCCGGACGTCCACTGCTGGCCGGCGCGGCGGCGGCCGGCTTCGCGCCGGCGGCTGGCTGGCTGTTCCTGCTCGCGCTGACGGTCATCCCGGCCGTCGCGATGTTCACCCACCGGGCGCAGCTCACCGGCTACGCCATCCTCGGCGTCTTCTCGACGCTGCTGGTCCTGGTCTTCCTCGGCGACGTCCTGCGCGGCATTTCGCTCCTGGCGCGCTTCCCGTTCGATGCGCGTGCGGTCAGCCTGACCATCCTCTACGCCACCGGCGCCCTCTCGCTGATCGGGTTGGTGCAGGCGCGCTGGCCGCGCGTCCGCCGCGTCGCCATCCCTATCGAGAACCTCCCGCAAGAGCTGGAGGGCTACCGGATCGTGCAGTGGAGCGACGTCCACATCGGCCCCACCATCCAGCGCGGCTTCGTGCAGTGCCTCGTCGACCGCACCAACGCCCTCAACGCGGACGCGGTGGCGATCACCGGCGACTTCGTCGACAGCTCGCTTGAGCAGTCGCGGGAGCACATCCAGCCCCTACGGGACCTGCGCACCCGCGACGGCGCGTTTTACGTGACCGGAAATCATGAGTACTACTGGCGCGCCAGCGAATGGATCCCGGCGCTGCAGGAGGCCGGTCTCGAGTTCCTGAAGAACGAGCACCGCGTCATCACCCGCGGCGCCGCGAAGCTGGTCATGGCCGGCGTGACCGACCCGGTCGGCCGCTACACGCACAAGCAGGACCCCGACCGCGCCCTCGCCGGCGCGCCCGCCGACGCGGTCAAGGTTCTCCTCTCCCACCGCCCCCAGACCGCCAGCGCCGCCGACCGCCTCGGCGTCGACCTCCAGCTCTCCGGCCACACCCACGGAGGGCAGTTCTTCCCCTTCAACCTGGTCATCAAGCGCTTCCAGCCGATCGTGGCCGGCCTGCACCGCGTCGGCCGGACGTGGCTGTACGTGAACCGGGGGACGGGGTATTGGGGGCCGCCTACCCGTTTGGCGGTTGGTGGGGAGATTACGGTGGTGGAGTTGCGGCGCGGGTAATTGGTGTCAGGTGTCTGCGGCTTGTCGCCCGGGCGAACCACCCCAGACACCCGACACCCGACACCACTATCAAGCGACACCCGCTCCGTGACCCGCATCACGCGCCACAGGCGAAACCGTGACGGACCTCACAAACCCCATACAACTCCCCTGAATCTCTCTCCGATCCGGCCACAATTGCGCCGCAAATCGTTCCTATGTTGGAGGACATGAAGAAGCTGTCCTTCGTCCTGATCCTCCTGACCACGGTTTCGATTCATGCACAAATGGTCGACGTCGCCCCGGCCACTCCGGTCGCGCGGCTCGTGCAGTCGCTCGCCGGCGCCGCGTCGGCTGACGTCCGCTCCTTCTACGCACCGGCCGGCTACTTGCTGGCCTGGACGCGCAACGGCCGCCCGACCCCGCAGGCGCAGGCCGTCATCGCCATCCTCGAGAACGCCGCCTCGAAAGGCCTCGACGCCGCCGACTACGACGCCGGCCAGTGGACCTCGCGCGTCAACGCCCTCCGCACCGACAACGCCCTGGCCGCGTTCGACGTCGCGCTCACCACCGCGATGATGCGCTACGCCTCCGACCTCCGCATCGGCCGCGTGCGCCCGGACTCCGTCGAGTTCGCGCTCGACGTCGACGACAACAAGCTCTATCTCCCCCTCTTCGCCTCTCGCGTGGTGGCGGCCGGCGACGTCAACGCCGTCTTCGCGTCCGTCGAGCCGCAGCACGCCGACTACCGCCGCCTCCTCACCGCGCTGGCGAAGTACCGCCGCATCGCCGCGGAATCGCAGAACGACGCGCCGCTGCCGCTCGTGGCGAAGCTCGCGCCGGGATCTGAATACGCCGGCATCGCGCAGCTCGCGACCATCCTCCGCCGCAACGGCGACCTGACCTCCGGCTTCAGCGGCACGCGCTACGAAGGCGCGCTCGTCGACGCCGTCAAGCACTTCCAGGCGCGCCACGGCCTCGACGCCGACGGCGTGATCGGGAAGACCACGTTCGCGCAGCTCGCCACCCCGGCCTCGCAGCGCGTCGAGCAGATCGAGCTCGCCCTCGAGCGCTGGCGCTGGATCCCGGCGCAGTTCGACGGCCCGGCCATCCTCGTGAACATCCCGGAATTCAAGCTCACCGCCCGCGACGGCGATGAATCGCTGACCATGCGCGTCGTGGTCGGCAAGGCGGACCGCCATGAGACCCCGGTCTTCGACGGCGACATCAAGCACGTCGTCTTCCGCCCGTCGTGGAGCGTGCCGCCGAACATCCAGCGCCACGAGATCCTCCCGAAGATCGAGAAGGACCACGGCTACCTCGCCCGCAACCGCTACGAGCTGGTCGACAACGCGGGCCGCAGCGCCGGCACGGCGGTCGATGCCGACACGATCCGCCGCATCAAGAACGGTTCGCTGCGCGTCCGCCAGACCGCCGGCACGCACAACGCCCTCGGCCTGGTGAAGTTCCTCTTCCCGAACGACAACCACGTCTACCTGCACTCGACCCCGCAGCAGGCGCTCTTCGCCCGCTCGCGCCGCGACTTCAGCCACGGCTGCATCCGCGTCGAAGACCCGGCCGAGCTGGCCGCCTGGGTCCTGCGCGCCCAGCCGGAGTGGACCGAGGAAAAGATCGCCGCCGCCATGAACGGCAAGCGCGACGACGTCTACGTGAAGGTGCAGCGCCCGATCTCGGTCGTCCTCTTCTACGCCACCGCCATCGCCCAGGAAAACGGCGACGTGCACTTCGTGGAAGACATCTATGGCCACGACGTGCAGCTGGCGAAGGTGCTCGCGCCTGCGGCGGGACGCGGAGCAGCTGTCCTCGTGGCTGCGAAGTAATCGCCTGATGGTGTCGGGTGTCTGCGGTCTTTCGCCCGGGCGACAAACCCCAGACACCTGACACCCGATACCGGCGCGAATGCGCCCCTCCCGTTATCATGCGCCCCCATGCAATCAACAGAAGCGCGCCCCGACTACCCGGTCTGGAAAGTCATCGCCGCGGCCGCGGCGGGGACGATGATCGAGTGGTACGACTTCTACATCTTCGGCAGCCTCGCCGCGATCATGTCGGGTCTCTTCTTTCCGAAGGAGAACCCGACCGCCGGCTTCCTGCTGACGCTGGCCACGTTCGCCACCGGCTTCGCGGTGCGCCCCTTCGGGGCGATCGTCTTCGGCCGCGTGGGTGACCTGGTGGGACGCAAGTACGCGTTCCTGGTCACGCTGCTGATCATGGGGGGCGCGACGTTCGTGATCGGCGTGCTGCCGACGTACGAACAGATCGGCATCGCCGCACCGCTGATCCTCGTCGGGCTGCGCCTCATCCAGGGCCTCGCGCTCGGCGGTGAGTACGGCGGCGCGGCGGTCTACGTCGCCGAGCACGTGCCGGACAACCGGCGCGGTTTCTATACGAGCTTCATCCAGACCACCGCCACGCTCGGCCTCTTCGTCTCCCTCGGCGTGATCCTGATCGTGCGCCTGAACATGACCGAGGAAGCGTTCAAGACGTGGGGATGGCGCATCCCCTTCCTGCTGTCGATCCTGCTCGTGGCGATGTCGCTCTGGATCCGCCTGCGCCTCAAGGAATCGCCGCTCTTCACGCAGCTCAAGACCGCCGGCAAGACCTCGGCCACGCCGATCCGCGATTCCCTCGGCAACCGCAAGAACTGGAAGGTGATCCTGCTCGTCCTCTTCGGCGCCGCGGCGGGACAGGCGGTGGTCTGGTACACGGGGCAGTTCTACGCGTTGTTCTTCCTGCAGAACGTGCTGAAGGTCGATTTCGTGAAGGCGAACATCATCGTCGCCGTCGCCCTGGCCCTCGGCACGCCGTTCTTCATCGTCTTCGGCGCGCTCTCCGACCGCATCGGCCGCAAGAAGATCATGATGCTCGGGAACCTGATCGCCGCGCTGGCCTACTACCCGATCTACAAGGCCATGCACGCCGCCTCGGCGCCGCTGCAGCCGGTCACGATGACGCTGCTCGTCTTCATCCAGGTCATCTTCGTGACCATGGTCTACGGCCCGATCGCCGCGTTCCTCGTGGAAGCGTTCCCGGCCAAGATCCGCTACACCTCGCTCTCGCTCCCGTACCACATGGGCAACGGCTGGTTCGGCGGCTTCACCCCGTTCATCGCCACCTGGCTGGTCGCGCGAACCGGAAACATCTACGCCGGCCTCTTCTACCCGATCAGCATCGCCGTGATCACCTTCATCGTCGGCTCGCTGTTCCTCAAGGAGAGCAAAGACGTGAAGATCTGGGACGAGGTGAAGTGAAGCGGAATTGAAAATTGAAAATTAGAAATTGAAAAATCGGAAGAGGCAGCACGGGTCCGCGCGGCGGAGCGTTCGTTTTTTCAATTTTCAATTTTCAATTTTCAATTCCGCCTTCATCAAACCATAGCCGCGGAGCCGATCTCCGGGTGCGCGCGCGCGAACTCCACCAGCCGCGGCGCGTAGTCGCGGAAGCGCGGCACGACGATTCCCGCGGCCGCCAGCTCGCGCGTGGCGTTGGTGGTGTCGTACGTGGTGGGGTGCACGAAGTAGTCGACCGCCGCGGGCGGGATGCGCATCAGACGATAAACGCCCGGGACGTATTGCAGCGCGCCCTTGGCGATCGTCTTCGTGAGCGGGATGCGCAGCACTTTGCATCCGGTGGCAGCGCCGATGGTGTCGATCGTCTCGTCCACGGTGAGCGGATCCGGATCGGCGAGCGCATACGTGCGGCCCGCGTTGCCTTTGAGCGCGGTGAGATGCTCGAGCGCGCGGATGATGAAATCGCGCGGCACGACATTGAACCGGTAGCGCGAGGGGCGCCCGACCACCGGCAGCACGGCGATGCGCGGCTGGCGCATCAGCCACTGCATGACAAAGTACGGCCCGTCGAACTTCTGCGTCGCGCCGGTGCTGCTGTCGCCGACCACGACCGAGGGCCGGTAGACGGTAGTAGGGATGCGCGACATCCGCTTCCGCACTTCCACTTCCGCGAGCTGCTTCGTTTCCTCGTAGTAGTTGTTGAAGCGCTGACCGTTCTCCAGGTCGTCTTCCGTGAAAACGCCCGGATGGCGGCCGCTGACGTAGCAGGTACTGACGTAGTGCAGCCGCTCGAGGCGCGGGGCACGCTCGGCGAGATCGAGCACGCGCTGCGTGCCGGTGACGTTGACGCGCATGCCGACGTCGCGGGCGACGGAGAGATCGTAGACGGCGGCGAGGTGGTAGACCTCCCGCACGTCGCTTACGTCGATGTGATCGAGCGGCTGGGTGAGATCGCCTTCCACGAGTCGGACGCGGTCGCCGAGGTTCAGCTCGCGCGCCCGCTGCTCCGCGAGCGGACGGAACTTCGGCTGCACCAGGCAGAGCGCATGATCGTCGCCGCGGGAGAGAACGCGCGGCAGGAGCTCCGAGCCGAGGAAGCCGGGGAACCCGGTAAAGAAAATGGCCGCCATGAAGGCGGCCATTCTATGCCTCAGTTCGTTGAAGCAACTTACTTGCTGCGGCTCGCGACTGCCGTGCGGTTCAGCGTGCGCTGCTGTGCCTTGAGGCGCTCGAGCTCGACGCGGTAGGGCTCGGCGGCGCGCAAGTTGCCGGTGCGCTTGAGGTTGAGGTACTGACGCTGGACGTTGCGGATCTGCACGTTGAGGGCGCGGCGTTCGGACTGGCGTGCGGTCACCGCGGCGGGACGCGAGGTGGCGCGCTCGACCGTGGTCGTGCTGCCGAAGATGAACGGCGCCGTTTCGCCCTGCGGCGTACGGACCGTGGCCGGGGCATTGGTTCCGGTCCGGGTCTGCGTCTGCGTGTCGTCGTTGCGCAGGTTCTGCTGCAGCGTGAGCGCCGAGGCGGTCGACGCGGTGGCAAGGACGAGCGTGCCGGCGAGGGCGAGTGTGGTCAGTTTCTGTTTCATCTGTTTCCTCCGTCTGGCCTCTTCCTATCGCAAGCGGCCTGCCGTCCTGGATGCGTGCAGAATCAAGCACTTACGCGACAGCAGATCCTACGGATGAGCCGGGATCGGGACGCTGTGTCGGTGAGGGAGGACAGAGCGGCTGTCAGCCTGTCAGGGATTGCCCCCCTTACGGCGTCGCCGGCGCGCTCGGCGCCCGGAACGCCATCTGCGACCAGGCGTCGCCGGTCACGTTGTCGATCGAGGACGCCCACGACTGCCAGGCATTTGCGGTGGTCTCGGTCGTCTCGACGATGATCTGGAACGGCTCGGCTGTTCCGGCCATCCCTTCCTGATGGATCGAGTACGGCTGCAGGATGAGGTCGCGCGTCTCGACCGTGGCGTTGGCAGTGATGACGCGGATGCGGAATGCCATCGCGTTCGGGTGGGGGTTCACCACGCCGACGTTGAGGCGGTATTGCTCGCTGCGACGCATGCCGAGGATCCACTTGATCCGGGAAATCGTCGGCTCGTAGACGATGGCCGGGAAGGCCTGCGACATCGTGCCGTTCGGGACGTTCGGCTCCGGCGTCCAGATGCGCGAGGTGGCGTGCAGTTGCGCGTCGTCGTCGAACTGCCCCTGCGCGTCGACGCCGAAGATCAGGATCCCGCCGAGACCGGTCTGCCCGAGGACCGTGCCGACGAAGTCGTTCGATGAGATGCCGCTGCGGCCGTTGATGGTGATGAAGCGGAGCGGGACATCGGCGCCGCTCCGGTCGGCCGGCAGCCAGCGCAGGGCCACGCGCTGCTCGACTTCGCGGAAGTTGGTGAGGCTGATGTCGGTGCGGAAGTGCGTCCCGAACGCACCCGGGGTCTCACCGGCGATCGGGATGAGGATTCGGGAGGCCGACGTCTGCGGAACGATGAGGTCCGCCGAGGCAGCGGTGGCGAGGAAGATCGTAAGAAGGGCGATGAGTGCGGTGCGCATGGCCAGTGGACCAGCAACACCCGGGCCGTCGCGCGAATAACTGTTGCGAAACTGCGAACTTGAGCCTGTAGAGTCGGCAAACTCCTCCATGCCGGAGCCTGCCACTGGCGACGCTCTTGCAGCCGGGGGCGAATTAGTATCAATTAGTGACCGAGGTGTCTTGATGCGCGTCCTGTCGCGGTTCGTGTTGTCCGCTCTTGTCCTCTTCCTCCTCGCTCCCGCTGCCCAGGCCCAGTACTTCGGCCGGAACAAAGTCCAGTGGGAGAACTTCGACTTCAAAGTCCTCCAGACCGAGCACTTCGACATCTACTACTACGACCAGGAAGCGGACGTGGTGCAGGACATCGCACGCATGTCGGAGCGGTGGTACGCGCGCCTCTCGCGCGTGTTCAACCACTCCTTCCGCAAGAAGCCGATCGTTCTCTACGCGAACGCCGCCGACTTTCACCAGACCACCACCACCGGCGGCCGGATCGGGGAAGGGACGGGCGGCTTTACCGACGCGTTCATGAACCGGGTCGTGCTCCCGCTCACCGGCGACTACGCGCAGAACGATCACGTCCTCGGCCACGAGATCGTGCACGTCTTCCAGTACGACATCGCCGCCACGGCCAACAACCAGCGCCGCCGTTTCGCGCTCGAGCAGCTGCCGCTCTGGATCGTGGAAGGCATGGCGGAGTACTTCTCGAAAGGGCGCGTCGATCCGCTGACGTCGATGTGGATCCGCGATGCCACCATCCACGACCGCCTGCCCGACCTGCGCGAGCTGACCCGCGATCCGCGCTACTTCCCCTACCGCTACGGCCAGGCCGTGATGGCGTACATCGGCGCGCGCTTCGGCGATGAAGCGGTGGTCCGCTACTTCATGGCCGCCGGCACGGTGGGCATCGAGGACGGCGTCGAGCGCGCCCTGGGCATCTCGCACCGCCAGCTCTTCGCCGACTGGAACGAGGCCGCGCGCGAGCTGTACAACCCGGTCGTCACCCAGCGCACGATGGCCCTCGGCGATCCGGTCATCGGACGCAAGCCGGCCCCTCCGGTACCGCGCGCCGAGGGTGAAAAGAAACCGCGCCGCCGCCGCGGCTCGAGCGAGTTGAACGTCGGTCCGGCCCTCAGCCCCGACGGCCGCTACATCGCGTTCCTCTCCGCACGCGAGCTCTTCTCCATCGATCTCTTCCTCGCCGACGCCAAGACCGGACAGGTCATCCGCCGACTCATCTCGTCGGATCGCGATCCGCACTTCGAGTCCCTGCGCTTCATCGAATCGGCCGGCGCCTGGTCGCCGGACAGCAAGCATCTCGCGTTCATCACCTTCTCGCGCGGCGACAACTTCCTCTCGACCATCAACGTCGAGTCGCGCGACGTCGAGCACATCCGCGTCCCCGGGCTCGAGGCGATCATGAACGTCGCCTGGTCGCCGGACGGCCGGACCATCGCCCTCGCCGGGCAGTCGACCGGCGTCAGCGACCTGTTCCTCTATGAGCTGGAATCGAAGCAGGTGCGCCGTCTGACCAGCGACCGGTTCGCCGACCTGCAGCCGGTCTGGTCGCCGGACGGCAAGACCATCGCCTTCGTCACCGACCGCGGCACCGACACGCTGCTCGAGCAGCTGCGCTTCTCGCAGATGCGCCTGGCCACGATCGACGTCGCCACCGGCCAGGTCCGCGAGATCGAGGCGTTCCGCGGCTCGAAGCACATCAATCCGCAGTGGGCGCCGGACGGGCGCTCGATCTACTTCATCGCCAATCCGGAAGGCATCCCCGACCTCTATCGCGTCGGCTTCCCGGACGGCGGCCTGTATCGCGTGACGACGCTCGACACCGGCATCGCCGGCATCACCGACATGTCCCCTGCGCTGTCGGTCGCAGCGTCCACCGGCGACATCGCGTTCTCGGTCTTCGAGGACGACAACTACAACATCTACACGCTGCCCGCGAACTCGGCCGGGCAGTCGGTCACGGCGCCTCCCGCGCTGGCGGAGAACCAGGCCGCGCGCGCGGCATTGCTGCCGCCGCTGCGCAGCGCCGGCTCGGAGATCACCGGCTACCTGCAGCGCCCCGAGGAGGGACTGCCGCCCGCTTCAGCCACGTTCGCGGAGCGCAACTACAGCCCTGACCTCCATCTCGCCTACCTCGGACCTCCGACGCTCGGCATCGGCACGAACGAGTTCGGCTTCGGCGCGGGCGGCAGCGTCACCGCCTACTGGAGCGACATCCTCGGCGAGCACAACGTCGGCTTCACGTTCCAGGGCGGCGGCGGCTCCGGTACCGCCAGCCTCGCCGAGCAGCTCGGCGGCGAGATCATCTATCTCAACCAGACCAACCGCCTGAACTGGGGCGCCAACCTCGTGCACGTCCCGCAGGTGTACGGGACCGTGGGCTACACGCCCGGCACCTACACCGACGACCAGGGGAACACCTTCCCGGCCGACATCTACGACCAGTTCCGCCAGGTGCAGCTCATCACCGACCTGAGCGGCCTGGCGCAGTATCCGCTCAGCCAGACCCGCCGCATCGAGGCCGCCGTCGGCGGGCAGCGCTACTCGTACAGCGAGGACGTGGAGAGGTTCTACGTCGTCGGCGGACAGATCATCGATCGCGAGCGCGTGGAGCTTCCGGGCTCGTTCGTGCTGAACTTCGCGAAGGCCTCCACCGCCTTCGTCGGCGACAGCTCGGTCTACGGCTTCATCTCGCCGATCAACGGCACGCGCTACCGCTACGAGGTGGAGGCGCTGCGCGGCGACCTCAATTTCACGACCGCGCTCGCCGACTGGCGCAAGTACGTCTTCGCGCGACCGGTGACGTTCGCCGTCCGCGGGCTGCACTACGGCCGGTACGGCGGCGGCTCCGATGACTTCCGCCTGACGCCGCTCTACCTCGGACGCGGCTCGCTCGTGCGCGGCTACGATCCGTACTCGATCGATCCGATCGAATGCGGCACCGGCAACGGCAACGCCTGTCCCGTGTTCGACCGCCTGGTCGGCACGCGCATCGCCGCCGGCAGCGTCGAAGTGCGCGCCCCGCTTTTCGGCACGCGCGAGTTCGGCCTGATCAACAACCCGTTCCTCCCCACCGAGATCTTCGCCTTCGGCGACGTCGGCGCGGCCTGGAGCGAGAACGAGGACGTCAACTGGACGTTCGAGACCGACACCACAGAGCGCGTGCCGGTGTTCAGCGCCGGGATCGGGCTGCGCATCCTGCTCAGCTACATCCCGATCGAGGTCTACGCCGCCAAACCGTTCCAGCGCCCCGACGAGGAAATGGTTTACGGCTTCAACATCATCCCGGGCTGGTAGAGTGCCGGTGGCGGCGAGCTCTGCTCGCCGCCACCGTGCATCCTGAGGCGCGCAGCGCCGAAGGATCTGAACCCATGGCCTGGATCCCACCAAGAGAGTTCGAACGCCTCGTCGAAGAAGCGCTGACGACGCTGCCGCCTGAGTTCGCGAAGCTGCTCGACAACGTGGCGGTAGCCGTCGAGGAAGAGCCGGGCCCCGAGGACCTCGACCTGCTCGAAGACCCCAACGGCGAGCTGCTCGGCATCTACCGCGGCGTCGCCCTCACCCGCCGCCACCACGACATGCTCCCCACCCTCCCCGACCAGATCGCCATCTTCCGCGGCCCGATCAACCGCATCACCCGCTCCCGCGGCGAAGCGATCGACCAGATCCGCGAGACCGTGATCCACGAGCTCGGGCACTACTTCGGGCTGCACGACGAAGACATGGCGTATTGACCAGACCTGTTTGGAGTGCGGTGACCGCAGTCACCGCTTTTACTCGCTACGGAGCGCCAGCGCTCGTCGCGAGACCGGCGGCTCCGCCGCAGTAAAAGCGGCGACTGCGGTCGCCGCACTCCAAACTTTTGTCGCGATTCTCCGGATTTGTCGATGTTTCGCAGTCGTGAACTTCGTCAGACCGTTCGTTTCACGCGAGTTACGGACCGGGCATGGGCGGCAGCACCGCTGCAGCGACGCGGCGCAGGAGGTTCCGGATGAAACGCAACATCGTCGTCTTCCTCGTGCTCCTCTCGCTCGCCTGTCACACCGGCACGGGTCCGGCCGTGCGCCCGGGTCCCGGCGGCGCGATTCACGGCGTCGCCATGATGGACGGCGCGCCGCTGCCGGGTGTGACCGTGACATTGTCCGCTCCCGGCCAGCCGAGCCGCGTCGCCATCAGCGACGTCAACGGCCGCTACTCGTTCATGGGGCTCATGCCCGGCACGTACACCGTCGATGCTCACCTGGAGAGCCTCACCCGCACTACCGTGCAGGTTGCCGTCACGCGGGACCAGGGGGTGACGCTGACGACGGTGATGCGGATGTCGGCCGTGGCGGAGAGCATCACCGTGACGGCGGCCGCACCGGTGAACGGATTCGCCGCCCTGCCGAAGACACGGCGCCCGCTCAGGACCTCGGCTGCGCAGACGGCGCCGTCCGACACGTATGCCGCGGATTTCGTCACCGAGGTATCCGTCCCGCTGCCGGTTTCCACGCCGGCGGTCCCGGAGATCGAGTATGCGCGCATCGAAGAGCACGGGTTCGTGGAGACGAAGAAAGAGCGTGTGGCCACGTTCGCGATCGACGTCGATCGCGCCTCGTACGCGAACGTCCGCCGCTACCTGCGCGACGGCCTCGTGCCACCGGCGGATGCGGTGCGGATCGAGGAGATGGTGAACTACTTCACGTACTCCTATCCGCAACCATCCGACGACGCACCGTTCTCGATCACGACGGAAGTGGCGGGGTGCCCCTGGAATCCGGAGCGCCGCCTGTTGCGCGTCGGCGTGCAGGGACGCAATCTCGACCAGTGGCGGATGGCGCCGAACAACCTCGTGTTCCTGATCGACGTCTCCGGCTCGATGAACGAGCCGCGCAAACTGCCGCTGATCAAGCAGGCGTTCGGCGTCCTGGTCGATCAGTTGCGCGCGGAAGACCGGATCTCGATCGTGGTCTACGCCGGCGCCGCGGGCCTGGTGCTGCCGCCGGTGTCGGGTGCGGACAAGGGTCGCATCCTGGACACGCTGACCATGCTGAACGCAGGCGGCTCCACTGCGGGTGGCGCCGGGATCGAGCTCGCGTACAAGATCGCGCAGGAGAACTTCCTCGAGAAGGGGAACAACCGCGTCATCCTCGCCACCGACGGCGATTTCAACGTCGGCATCAGCACGGTTCCCGAGTTGGAGGCGTTCATCGAGAAGAAGCGCGCCTCCGACATCTTCCTCTCCGTCCTCGGCGTCGGCAGTGACAACCTGCAGGACGCGATCATGGAGACGCTCGCCGACAAGGGCAACGGGAACTACGCGTACCTCGACTCGCTGCAGGAGGCGGAGAAGGTCTTCCGCGACGAGCTGACCGGCACGCTCGTGACCATCGCCAAAGACGTGAAGGTGCAGATCGACTTCGATCCCGCCGCCGTGAAGTCGTACCGCCAGATCGGCTACGAAAACCGCGCCCTGCAGGCGAAGGACTTCGACGATGACAAAAAGGACGCAGGCGAGCTCGGAGCGGGACACTCCGTCACCGCGCTCTTCGAAATCGTCCCCGCGAGCCCGGATGGCGGCAACCTCGGCACGCTCCGCCTCCGCTACAAGGATCCGCGCGGCGCGGTCAGCACGCCGCTGGAAGCGGCACTGATCGACGACGGCAAGAGCGCATACGACGCCTCCCCCGACCTGCAGTTCGCGGCGGCGGTGGCGGAGCTCGGGATGCTGCTCCGCGGCTCGCCGCACAAGGGGAGCGCGTCGTGGGACGACGTGCTGCAACTCGCACGCGTGTCGGCGGGAGCCGATCTCGACGGCACGCGGCAGGAGTTCCTGCAGATCGCGGAGGCCGCGAAGAACCTGAATTGAGGCTCGGGGTGCGGCGGCGAGTGCCGCTTTCACAAACGGCGGATGAAGGCGGTGCCGCCGCACCCCGGATGCTTGCTACTTGATGTCTACGAGCTCGATGTCGAAGACCAGCATCCCCTGCGGCTTCGTGCGGTCGTTGCCGTAGGCGAGGCGGGAAGGGATCCAGAAACGGGTCTTCTCCCCTTCGGTCATGAGCTGCACGCCTTCGGTCCACCCCTTGATGACGCCGGTCAGCAGGAACTCGGCCGGCTCGCCGCGCAGGACGGAGCTGTCGAACATCTTCCCGTCCGTCGTCCAGCCGCTGTAGTGCACGACCACGACGCTGCTGCGCTTGGGATGCACGTTGCCGTCTCCGGCGCGCAGCACCTTGTATGCGAGCCCCGAGGCGGTGCGCGACGCGTCGTCCGGCACGGCCGCGACATCGGCGGGCGTCTTCGGCGACTCGAGGATCTCGAGGAGCTCCGTGTCGAAGACGAACGTCTCCCCTTCCTTGATCTTTCCCGCGCCGAGCGACGCAGGAATCCAGGCGCGGCGCTGCTCTCCAACCACCATCTTCTGCACGGCGGTTCCCCAGCCGGGCAGCATTTTCGACTTGCCGAGCACCGCCGAGCGCGGTGCCGGCACATGCTGCACGAGCGTCCCGTCCGACTTCCAGACCGTGTACCGGACGCGCGCCAGCCCGTCGTCCGCCAGATGATCGCTGCCGGTCCCCGGGACCAGCACCTTCGTCACCAGGCCATCGTCGAACCGCTCCGCATCCGCGGGCGGATTCGCGAGATCAGCCGGCGGCTCCGGCTTCTCAGCGGCAATGAGGGGGAGGGCGAAAAGTGCAAAAGCGAGTGCGAGTTTGCGCATGCGCCGGAGGGAACGGACCACCCTCGCAGCTCATTCCGGGCGTGCGACGCCGCGCATCACGTTCGTCACGCTAATCCCGCGGGATGTGAAACGGAACCTCGTCGTCCTGCGACGACGCGTTGCATTCCACGCGGTCATCCTCGGTGCGGAACTGCTCGTCTTCTTCGATCCGGTAATTGCGAACGTCTTCCATGTAGCTTCTCCTCTGAACCTAGAACTGCGCGGCCTCGGTGGAGCCTTCGAGCGCGGTGGTCGACGACTCACCGGCGCTGACTGCCTTGGCCACCTCGTCGAAATAGCCGGTGCCGACCTCGCGCTGGTGGCGGGTGGCGGTGTAGCCGTGCTGCTCGGAGGCGAACTCCGCCTGCTGCAGGCGCGAGTAGGCGGCCATCCCTTCGTCCTTGTACTGGCGCGCCAGCTCGAACATCGAGAAGTTCAGCGCGTGGAAGCCGGCCAGGGTGACGAACTGGAACTTGTAGCCCATCGCGCCGAGCTCGCGCTGGAAGGTCGCGATCTGCTGCGCGTCGAGCTTCTTCGCCCAGTTGAACGACGGCGAGCAGTTGTACGCGAGCAGCTTCCCGGGATACTTCGCGTGCACTCCCTCGGCGAACTCGCGCGCCTCGTCGATGTCCGGCGTCGAGGTCTCGCACCACAGCACGTCGGCATACGGCGCATACGAGACGGCGCGGGAGATGGCCATCTCCAGGCCGTTTTTGATCCGGTAGAAGCCTTCCGCGGTCCGCTCGCCGGTGATGAACGGATGATCGCGCTCGTCGACGTCGCTGGTGATGAGGGTCGCGCTGTGCGCGTCGGTGCGCGCGATGACCAGCGTCCCCACTCCGGTCACGTCCGCCGCGAGCCGCGCAGCGTTCAGGGTGCGGATGAACTGCGAGGTCGGCACCAGCACCTTGCCGCCGAGGTGGCCGCACTTTTTCTCGGACGCCAGCTGGTCCTCGTAATGGACGGCAGCCGCGCCGGCCTCGATCATCATCTTCATCAGCTCGAACGCGTTCAGCGCCCCGCCGAAGCCCGCCTCGGCGTCGGCGATGATCGGCGCGAACCAGTGCGTCCCGGAGCGCCCTTCCATGTGGTCGATCTGGTCGGCTCGCTGGAGGGCCTGGTTGATGCGCTTCACCACCTGCGGGACCGAGTTCGACGGGTAGAGCGACTGGTCGGGATACATGTGGCCCGCGAGGTTCGCGTCGGCGGCCACCTGCCAGCCGGAGAGGTAGATCGCCTTCAGCCCCGCGCGCACCTGCTGCACGGCCTGGTTGCCGGTCAAGGCGCCGAGCGAGTTGACGAACGGCTCGGTGGTGAGCAGTTGCCAGAGGCGCTCCGCCCCCATCTCCGCCAGCGTGTACTTGATGTCGATCGAGCCGCGCAGGCGCAGCACGTCCGCCGCGGTGTACTCGCGCGTGATGCCGTTCCAGCGCGGGTTGCTCTCCCAATCCTTCTCGAGGGTCTGCGGGTCGCGTGCTTCCTTCAACTTCGACATGCGGTTACTCCTGTTCCAGTTGCAGCAATTCGTCATAGGCCGGCAGCGTGAGGAAGTCGGCCAGTTCATCGGCAAGAATCAATTCATCGAAGATGCGCGCGGCGCGCGTAACGCGGTCGCTCTTTTCCATCGAAGCGACTTCCTCGTCGCGGATGCGGCGGTAGAGCTCCGCGTCGATGGTGCGTCCGTCGTCGAGCTTCGCGCCGTGATGCACCCACTGCCAGAGCTGCGTGCGCGAGATCTCGGCGGTCGCGGCGTCTTCCATCAGGTTGTAGAGCGGCACCGCGCCGCTGCCGCCGAGCCAGGCGGCAACGTAGAGGAGCCCGACGTTCACGTTCTGGCGCAGCCCCTTCTCGGTGACCACACCCTCGGGCAGCCGCAGCAGGTCGTCGCGCGTGATTTTCACGTCCTCGCGCTTCCTGTCGAGCTGATTGGGTTGCGGCATGTGCTCGTCGAAGATCTTCTTCGCCGTGCCGACGAGGCCCGGATGCGCGACCCAGGTGCCGTCGTGCCCCGCGCGCACTTCGCGCAGCTTGTCGGCTTCGACCTTCTTCGTGGCCGCCTCGTTCGCGGCCGGATCGTCCTTGATCGGGATCTGCGCGGCCATCCCGCCCATGGCGTGGATGCCGCGGCGATGGCAGGTCTGGATCAGCAGGTCGACGTACGCCGCGAGGAACGCCTTGTCCATCGAGATCGAAACGCGGTCGGGCGTGATGAAGTCGCGCCGGGCCCTGAATTTCTTGATGAACGAGAAGATGTAATCCCACCGCCCGCAGTTGAGCCCCGCGCTGTGATCGCGCAGCTCCCAGAGGATCTCGTGCATCTCGAACGAGGCCAGGATGGTCTCGACCAGCACCGTGGCCCGGATGCTGCCGTGCGGCACGCCGAGCTCCTCCTGCGCGCGCACGAAGATGTCGTTCCAGAGCCGCGCCTCGAGATGCGACTCCATCTTCGGCAGGTAAAAGTACGGCCCGGTACCTCGCGCCAGCGCTTCCTCTGCGTTGTGGAAGAAGTACACCGCAAAGTCGAAGATGCTCGCGCTGACCGGCTGGCCGTCGACGTGGACATGCTCTTCGACCAGGTGCCAGCCCCGCGGACGCACCAGCAGCGTCGCGGTCTTGTCGTTCAGCTCGTACTGCTTCGCACCGCTGTCGAAGGAGATGGTGCGGCGCACCGCGTCGCGCAGGTTGAGCTGCCCTTCGACGCAGTTCGCCCAGGTCGGCGAGTTCGCGTCCTCGAAGTCGGCCATGAAGACGTTCGCGCCGGAGTTCAGCGCGTTGATGATCATCTTCCGGTCCACCGGCCCCGTGATCTCGACGCGCCGGTCGAGCAGGTCCGCGGGGATGGATGCGACCGTCCAGTCGCTCTCGCGGATCTCTTTCGTCTCCGGCAGGAAGTCGGGCAACTCCCCCGCGTCCAGCCGCTGCTTCCGTTCTTCGCGCGCGGCGAGCAGCTCGAGGCGTCTCGGGTTGAACTCCTTGTGCAGCGCGGCCACGAAGCCGAACGCTTCGTCGGAGAGGATCTCCTCCCACTCCGGCTTCAGCTCCGCCCGCACCTCGATGTCGGTCGTGATGACAGCGAACTCAGTCATGCTGCGCAAACATGAGCACGGAGCCTGCCACGTGGCTTGGACTACGTCCCGAACCGGTACTGCAGCGCCCTCCGGATCTCGTCCAGCTCCTGGGAATCGCCGGCGCCGAGGGGCTTCGGGATCTCGATCGGTTTGTGCTCCGGGTTCACGAAGGTGATGACGCAGTAATCTGCGCCGGGCGGTTCGATCACGTCGTCGATCTCGTTCTCGTCGCGTCCGACTTCCTTCATCGCCTCACGGGCCATTCGGCGAATGCGGTCCTCGAATGTGGTCATGGCGACCGCGTCTGCGAGTGCTGTGCCTCAAAACAGAAACGGCGGGCCGAAGCCCGCCGTTTTCCAAAGACCTTGCATGAATCCTTACGACACGGCCACCGGCGCGCAGTGCTGGTCGAACGCGGCCGTGAGCTCCGCGGCGATGTCGTGGGCCTGACGACCCTCGATCTGCCACCGCTCGAACATCTTCACGACCTGACCGTCCTTCATCAGCGCGATCGACGGCGACGACGGACGGAAGCCGACGAAGTACTCGCGCGCACGCTGCGTGGCGTCGCGGTCGTTGCCGGCGAACACCGTGATCATGCGATCCGGCTTCACCTCGTGATCGAGCGCCATCGCCACGGCGGGACGGGCCATGCCGGCCGCGCAGCCGCAAACGGAGTTGACGACCACCAGCACCGTCCCCTTCTTTTCGCCGAGCACCGCGTCGACAGCCTCGGCCGTCCGCGTTTCCTCAATCCCGAGCCGCGTCAGTTCCTTCCGCATCGGCTCGACGATCATTTCATCGTACATCTGAGAGTCCTCCCAATCAGGGATGATAACGCAGCGGTTTGCGGCTCATTCCGGGGCCGCGGAACACGGAACGCGTTCTACGTTCCGTGTTCTACGTTCTACGTTATCAATGAGCGTGCGTGTCGTTCACATTGATCGACTGCACCACCTTGTTCAGGACGCCCGCGTAGCGCTGAGCTTCCTGCTCGGGCGTCACGAAGACCACGTAGATCAGGTGACCGTCCGGCAGCGCACGCGTCACGAGCGTCACGCGCTCGTTGAGGCGCGTGTTCGGATTCGTCCCGCGCAGACTGGCCGACATCGCCGTCTTGCCGTCGAGCTTGAACTGCTGCCCCGAACCGCTGATCACCTTCAGGTGCGGACTTCCCTGGCGCACCTGCGCGATCAGGTCGTTCGTCGCATCCTGCAGCGTCACCGAGCGGCTGGTGTTGCCGTCGCGCAGGTACGAGCGCGGCGTGTTCCCGAACGGATCGTAGTGATTGACCATCAGGCCGTACACGATCTCCGTCTTGTTGCCGACGTTTCCGACACCCCCCTCGGGGGCGATCGTCACGCCGAAGCCGCCGTTGTCGTACACGCGCCAGTTCGACGGGTACGCGATCTCATATGCACTGGTGCGATTCGAGAACTTGCGCCACGAGCTCGACGGCGCCGGCACACCGCCGGTCGTCGCGTTGCCCGTACCGCTGCTGGTCATGGTCGGGTTCGAAGAACCGCTCGACGGGCGGACGCCCTGCGCGATCTGCTGCATCGTCGGGGCCGCGCCGAAACCGCGGAGGCGGGTCTTGATGCTCGCGAGCTGCTGCGTGTTCTGCGTCGGGTTCGACGTCACGCGAAGCAGTTGCGCTTCCTTACGGATGCGCGCCTGGCGATCCGGCGGCGCGGGGTGATGGGAAAGCCACGTGGTCTTTTTCGCCGTGTCGACCTTGGCGAGCTGGTCGAAGAAGCTGACCATGTCCGACGGCGCGTAACCGCTCGCGGCGAGGATCTGCGCCCCGCGCACGTCGGCCTGCGTCTCGAGCTCGCGGCTGAACTTCAGGAAGAGCGCGTTCAGGCCGATACCGCCGACCGCGTTGAGGATCTGGGCCGTGTTGCTGCCCACCTTGCCGCCGAGGAGCCCGCCGAGGATCTGCAGGCCCGCCTGGGCCGCGTAGGCCTTCGAGGCCTGGTGCGTCCCGTGGCGGAGTGCGGAGTGCGCGATCTCGTGAGCGACGACGCCCGCGATCTCACCTTCGTTGCGGGCATTCTCGATGATGCCGCGGTTGATGTAGATGTAGCCGCCCGGGAGCGCGAACGCGTTGATGTCCGAGGCGTTCACGACGCGGAAGCGGTACTGGAACTGCGGGCCGCCCGCGTTCGCCGCGAGCTTCTGGCCGATGGTGTTGATGTAGTTCTGGACGTTGGAGTCGTTCAGGATCGGCATTTGCCGTTCCGCCTCGACCGCCGACTGCTGTCCGATCTCGACGTCCTGCTGCGGGCTGAACATGTTCCAGCCCGGATTCACTTTCGTCTGTGCCTCGGCCACTCCGGCCGCCAGCGACAGGGCGATCATGAGCGCGATCACCGGGCGCGCAGCGTAATGCGCTGATCGATTCATCGATGCCTCCTTCAAATAAGCAATAACGGACATTGCACCGATGATGCCGGGACGGCCCACCTAAATCGCTGGGTTGGTGGAGGTTAGGTGACCTCAGGAGGGGACGGAGTGTTGCGAACGTAGAACGTAGAACACTGAACACGGAACGGAGAACGAGCTCCGCCACTCGTTCCGTTCTTGCGTTCCGTGCTCTACGTTAACGTCTCACCGACCTCCGCCGTGCCGGCCCGACGATGCCGCGCAGCGCTTCGACGTCGCGGCGGTCGATCAGCCCGTCGACGTTCGCGTCGCAGCCCCACGACCCGAGGTATTCGCCCTCCTGGGCCCGGACCCGCTCGTGCGGATCGCCGTCTTCGAGCTCATGCGTGAGGGGCATGACGTCGCGGCTGTCGGTGAACCCGTCTCCGTTGCAGTCGCCGCTCGACGGCACGTGCAGCCGGTGAATGGACGACATCCCACTCATCGCCGTGGCAAAGATGATCTCGCCACTCGGCCCCTGCGTCACGTCGATGACGAACTCGTCGAAGCCCTCCACGATCGGGATGACCTCCGCGAACGTGGCCGGCAGGTAGTAGATCGCACGCGTCACGAAGGCGCCGACGAGATACCCGTCGCGCAGCATCGGATTCGTGCCGCTGAGGCGCTGCACGCCGGTCGGAGCGACCGTCTCCGGGAACACGTACGCCGGCGCGACCGCTCCCGGGAGCGGAGGGTGGTTGCCGTACGTGTGCGGCCACCCGCAGTTGTCCCCCTCCGCGACCACATGGATCTCATCCCCACCCTCGGCGCCGTTGTCCGCGACCACGATCCGCCCATGCTCCGGGTCCCACGCCAGGTCGTACGGATTGCGCATCCCCCGCGCCCACTGCGTGGCGTTTCCCCGCGAATCGATCTTCCAGATCTTCCCCCCGTTCCACTCCGGCTTCTGCGCGATGATGTAGCCGCCATACTCACCGATCCCGACGAAGATCGACCCGTCCGGCGCGACGGTCAGGTTGCCGCCGTGATGCTCCGACGACGCCCCATGGTCCCGGTTCCCGATGTCGCAGACGAACGTGTGCAACACCGTCTCCGCCCCATCCCGCAGGTCGACACGCGAGATCACGTCATCGAGCACCTTCGCGAACTCCCCCGTGTCGCCGTTCCAGGTCGTGTAATGCACCACCGCGGTGTCGTCGTCGAGCAGCGCCATCCCCAGCAAACCGCCGTTGCCACCGGCGTGCGTCGGCAGCGAAGCCACCTTCGTCGACGCGTTCCCCTCCACGCGGTGAATCCACCCCTCCGTGGTCGTGAAGTAGATCGTCCCCTTCGAGTCCGTGACGACCGAGCTGACAAAGCCCTCCGCCCGCGCGAGCGTCTCCACGCGGAACCCCGGCAACGTGGCCGCACCCGCGGCCCCGGCGATAAACAACGTGACGAGCAATACCCTGAGAAGAGTCATCCAGAGGCGGCCTCAAGAAAGATCCGCGCCAGCATAGGGCGAAAGGGAGACGACGGGGGCCTCCGGCGGACCGGTGTGACCGGCGGCACTGGTCGCCCAAGGCTGAACGCACGCCTCTCGTCGTCTCTCCTCCTGCCGCTGGTGGAGTAAGCTCACACGCGATGCGAAAAGTAGCCATCACCGGCGGCACCGGCGGCCTCGGCACGGCCGTCGTCGAGCACCTCTCGCGGACGTATGACGTCGTCGTGCTCGACCGCAGCCGTCTCGACGACGTCACCAGCGAGACCTCCGTCCGCAAAGCCTTCGCCGACCTCGGCGAGCACTACGCCCTGGTCCACCTCGTGGGCGGCTGGACCGGCGGCAAAGTCGCCGACACCTCGCTCGAGACCTGGTCCCGCATGCTCGCCCTCAACCTCACCGGCGCCTTCCTGGCCATCCGCGAAGCGCTGACGCAGCTCACCCGCCCCGGCCGCATCGTCGCCGTCAGCTCCATCGCCTCCCTGAACCCGGCGCCCGGCTCAGCCGCCTACACCGTCGCCAAGTCCGCCCTGAACACCCTCATCCAGACCGTCGCCGCCGAGCACCGCGGCACCGGCCTCACCGCCAACGCCGTCCTCCCCGACTCGATGGCCACGCCAGCCATGCTCCGGGAGACCGACGCCTCGAAGCTGGTCCCGACCGAACGCGTCGCCGAAACCATCGCCTTCCTCCTCTCCGAGGCAGCCGCGAACATCACCGGCGCCCTGATCCCCCTCCGGAAATAGAACCCGGGTCCGATGAGTTGTGCAGGTTCCTTGACGGGAAGTGAGCCGGCCGCGATAATCGCCGCCGCTTCTCCGGAAAGAGCAGTGTCGCGGGGTGGAGCAGTCTGGTAGCTCGTTGGGCTCATAACCCAAAGGTCGCAGGTTCAAATCCTGTCCCCGCAACCAACCTTAATTCGATCTAAGCCGCTGGAAACAGCGGCTTTATTCGTTTCTGGCCGACCGCTCCTCCGTTGCGCGAAATCGTCAACTGTCCGAGAACTGTCCGACTTCTCGAAAGTCAGGCTGCACCGGCGTCGTGGCGAACTTGGCGAGGATGTGCGCGAGGAGTTCTGGTTCGTCGATCATCATGTCGTGCGTGCTTGGTGTTTCGAGCACTTGCCACCCGGTTGCTCTCGCGTCCTCCCGACACTGGTCGAAGCGGTCACTCGCGTACTTTGTCGTGCGGATGTAGAGCTTCTTCTTGATCGCCTCGCGACAGCCGGTGAGTCTGATCGGTTGCAGCGCGACGCCGACGGGTTGCTTGGTCAAGAGCTCGTTGACCCACGCGCTGTTCTCCGCGCTGGCGAACTCCGATGCATGGGGATGCTCCGTGCCTGGTTGACCAGTTGCCAGCGCTTCTTTGACCTTCTCCGGATGGTTCGACGTGTCGATGCCGCATTGTCCATCTTGCGGCAGATGGGCGTCGAGGAACACGAGTGCTCCCACCTGTCGATGGATGTGTTCGAGCGCGCCGGACGTGGGCCAAGGGCCGTAGGAGTGCGCGCAGAGGATGACATCGTCGAGCTGTTCGGTGGTGAAGACATCGACGATGTCCGCGATGTGCGTCTCCAAGGTGATGTTGAAGCTCAGGAGGTGGGATCGTTCCCCGAGTCCAGCGAGCGTCGGCGTGAAGACTTGGTGACCTTGCGTGCGCAGCAGATCGGCGACTGCCTGCCAGCACCAAGCACCATGCCATGCGCCGTGGACGAGAACGAACGCGCTCATCGCATCAACTTGTCGTGCAAGTGCGATTCCGTCACCGCTATCACAGCTCAGCTAAATGCCGATGCGCCGCCGGTGTACTATCACAACCGTCGAATCGTCGATCTTGCGAGACATCGCGCCGCGCCGACGACTGCGAGGCAATGGATGCACACGACCAACGCCAGATATCCGAATACACGATATAAACCTGCCGAGAACCTGCGCCCACGCGCAGATCAGTGAGTCGCTCCGCAATGGTCTCACACCCTAACCAGCATGCGCGCACCGCTGGTAGCAGCGCAGACGGCAGATTGGCGCAACATTTCGCCCATGCACTTGGTGAGCTCGATCCATTCGACCTGATCATCCGCATCGACGAGCAAATGTATTCGTCCGTCGAACGCATCTACACCGTCTTAGCGCACGAACTCACACACTACGTACAAGTCGCGGCGACGCCAGCCGGCCTCCTTCAATATGCCGCAGTAAATGATCTTCATTACAGGGTGTTCCGCGTGTTGCGTGAACGTGGCTTTCCCGATTCCGCCGTTGACCTCGCTGACCTGCTGCCTCGCGAAGGTGAATCAGCAAGCGATGCTCGGCCGAACACACCTGGAGAAATACTGCTGCACCTAGCTGATCTATGGCGGTTTGCCGATTGGCCCGTCCTGCGAGAGTCAGTTCACATTCATGCACCACAAGCACGCGTTACATGGGACGTTGCGACTGCGACAGTGCGAGTTGGCGAGCTTTATAGCTGCACAATGGGGTTGCACGCAATCTTCGAAGTGATGGCTCAAGCTATTGAGTACCACAATCGCTTCTTGCTTGCCAAGGACCAGCTTGGCGTAGGCCGCAGGTGGGGCGAGGACATCGACAAACTGCTTCAACAATCATTTCGTCCTGGCGACGGAACCAACGAGCTCTTTCACGCGCCAGGATTGCTCTACGAATGGCCGCTGATGCACGCGATTCAATGCGGCATATCGCCCATGAATGTCGTTGCTATCTACGTCATTCTTTGCGGATGGATTACGCTCTATGACGCACAGTTGTACACGACAGGTTCACTTGCCTTTGGCAGGCGCTTCCTGGAGCTCATGAATCTTTTTGAGAGTGTCGGACCAGATCTCTATCGCCGTGAAATGTTGGCGCTGAAATCTGGCAGACCTGCTTTCAATCCGATCAGCATGTCGGACGAGTTATGCGCGAGTGCGGGTATCACGCCATTTTCAGCGCTTATCGAGCAGTTCTGCGAGTTGCTGCAGAATGTAATTCCTTTCGGTCCGCCGATCGCGTGGGTTGCCGTCGATGGATACGAGATCGTTCGGCGCTGCCGTGAAGCACCAGCGACATTCCTTCTCCTGCCTCCACAGTCGAGTCGGTTCGGAAGACTACCGAGGCCCGTCATAAAGTGGAGAGACAGTTGGGAGGTGCCCACAAACGGCGGCGATCATCGCGTTTACAATCAGTTAGGATGGGCCGTTCAGAAGGAGATTCTGTTCGGTGCCTGCGACAATTACCGGGCTCTGTCGACCGGCAACTACGGTCCTTGCCGGTACGGTCAGGCGTGCATCTTCCGTGGATCAGGAAAGTGGCGTACGTATCTACGGCAGGTGATCGACCTTGCATATGCGTCGCCGCTCAGCGACACTGATTCGTAGCCTCTCGGCGATGCGCGCGCCGATCCGTCCCCTTCCGCGCGAACTCCCGTTGGTCCCCGAGTCGCGGGGTGCACGCGCGCTTGCGACTCCATCCGGGACGGGCGATCAAGGCGGCGGAGTAGCATTTGAGGCGAAGCGTCCCTGGTGCGGTGTTACGATCGCCGCGATGACTTGGATCCTGGATCTTGCGCGGCATCGGGCCGCGACCGACGACAGTGTTCAGCTCTTTGGGGTGATCGTCTATACCGACGCTCATGCTCATTTGAAGAAGGTTCTTCGGGATGCGGACTATTGGGCGTCGTTCGATGCCTCGTCGGGACCACGGTTCGCGGTGTACTCGATTCGTGCTTACGCGGGGGGGTGGGTTGCGCCATCCGGCCGTCCCGGTTCGCTCGCTACCATGCACGAAGTGTGGCGCGAGCCGCCAGCCAACGCCGAGTTGGTAGGGGCGTTCGCTCTTGATGATACCCGAGATCTGCCTGCTCTCGTCGTGTTCGCCCTCGACGGGGACGAGCATTACAGTACGAGTCTCCTTATTGATGACTCCAGTATTGAGTCGTGTTACACGTCGCTGAAGGACGCGATGATTGCGATCGCGAGTGCACTCAGCAAGGGAGCACGTGAGCGATCCACTGATAGTCGCCTGATCTTCAGGTCGGTGAAGTCGGCGCTTACGGTGCGCCGCAATTGGCAGCGCGTGCGTGATGGTTACAAGCTGCTGTCGGAGCTGAAGAAGTGGGTCTCGGTCTTCTAATGGCCATCGATCACCTGGTTCGTTAGAAGACGCGCCACGTTGTCTCTACAACTGCTACGGTCGTTTCGACCAGTTGGTGAATTCGGTCTTCGTCGTGTTCTGGACAGCCGAGCTTCCAGTCTTTCGTGCGGGTTGCAAACGTTGCGATCGCGCCGTTCGTTGACCGGAAGGCCCAGGGGTTGCCCAGGCGCATGAACGTGATGGGGAACAAGTCGCAACGGAGTAGATGCGCGCCGATGCCCATTGGCAGCCCTTCCAAACTGATACCGAGCGTCGTGTCGCCCCGCGGGAACTCCGGCTTGCCCGGCTCTTCGCCAAAGAAGTGCCCGCAGTATCGCGGCCCGGGTAGGGTGTCGAACCAATTGACCCAGGACATCATGTTGCCGTGCATGTAGACGACGAGCCGCTCAAGATTCCCGTAGTAACCCATGAAGTCGGTATCGTTTGGGTCCGCGGCGTCCTCTTGTATGCGAAACATCTGCATCGCGGCATAGAGCGCCATCGAAGTCCAGTTTTCTGGTTCTACGGTGATTGGTGCCGGCAAACCGAGCACGTAAAGGTCATTGTCACGTGCCGCGCCGCCAAGCTCGCGCCATGCCTGGCGACGGTCCTTACAGAACGCATCGAGCCTCGCTTGCGAGAGCGACCACAGCGGACCGCACCCACCATTGCCTGCCAAACACACATACCAGTCATTGGGCGTGTCCGGGACGTAGAGTTCGTGCGCGCCGACAACCACTGTCCGTACGGACGGCTTGCGTGGTACTGGCCACCCCTTGTCCGGCAATTCTTCGACCGTCTTGTTGTTCATTGTCGGCTCGTTAAACAGCACGCTTTCGGCATTCATGAGTTCCATGTGTGCGAATCGTCCATCGGATCGCGGCCAGAACTTACGCAAGAACTGCCCGTCCACCACCCCCACGAAGGCTCCTAGTCGCTTGGCTCGGGCGAGAAGTCGTGGCACGAGCGCGCGCGCCTCCTCGGGGTCAATGACTGACAAGTCACACTCCTGGTTGTTGAGCCAAGTGTGAATGCATTCTTCGAGTGCGGCGTCGAGACGGATACGCAACTTTGGTGACGCGCTGAGCCACGCGGCTTCATCGTTTGCGTCAAACCCGTCGCTCCCTTCGGCTGCGGCGACGACTGCAAGATCAGTCACTACCGTTTCGATCAGGGATTGGAGTGCGATCGGCCGGAATAACGCGAGCAGTCGCGTCAGCCGCGCATTGGGTGAGTCGTCCGCAGCGAGTGCACGCGGCGCGGTCGTCAGTCGTGCGGCAACACGTCGCAGCAGGGGCGAGTGGAATGCCAATGCCGCGATCTTCTGGCCGATTGCATAGCGCACGAAGGACGACCGTGCTATTCCATCGAGTGGTATCGCGAAGATGTCGTAGTAGCGTCGATATTCAGGACTGAGATCGCGGATCACAGCCGCTTGTTCATGCGTTCGCAGCGTTGCAACTGATAGGTACGTGGCCGCTGCCTCATGAGCGGTTCGCGACTCGGCCATTAGGAGGCTCGTCCAGTCGTCCGCCCATGCGCGATGGCGGGGTGTCACCCACGGCTGTCGGAAGCTTCTGAAGTATCGTTGCAAGAAGCCAAATGGTGAGCCACCGAGCACGTATTCGTGGAAGGTCTCGTGTAACCCGACGTATGCTGATGTCTGCCGTTCTGTGGTGGTGCCCCAGGCCATGAGTCCGTGAACGCCCAGCGTTCCTGGTGACGCGTGATTCTTGAATTCTGCGATGACTTCGGCTGGAGAAATGGGCAGGATGAGCGGGAAGTACGGCGCGGTCGTTGACCGTGATGGGGTTCGACGCTTGCGTTCCTTGCGCTTTGTCTTGCTTACCATCGCTGTTCGTTTACGGTCGTGACCCGATGTTTTCGATGTGCTCGTTGCGCACGGGTTGTCGCCACATGCCACTTCGCCACAGACGCTGCAATCGCGCCGCTCGCTCCCCGAGTCGTTGCTTGAGTACTGGCACGCCGGGGGTGTTGAGCGCACTCGCGAGTGCTGCGGCGGTCGTGGCGCGGACGGCGTTGTGCAGGAAGGTTGGCGCGTCGCGTAAATACACGCTGCTCCAGGGAATCCATGCGAAGAAGTCGGTGGGTGGTTCGTCGGGCGAGAGTTCGCCGCGCAACCAGAGTAGGTAGTCGGCGGCGAGCAGGTCGTCCAACGTGAGCACGTCTGCGAGTGGGCCGTCGGCCGTGAGGCCGTTGCTGCCGGCTCGTGCGTGGCGTTCGTGGAGGAGGTCGGCGTGCACTGAGAGGCGGCGTCGTTGCTCGTTGAGTTGTTCGAGTGATCGGAGGTACTCGCTGGCGTACTCGTAGGTGATGGGGCCGTTGTGGTTCGCAAGTGTGATCGGGTCGTCCATGAGGTCTTTGATGATCGGGTAGCGTTCTTCGGTGAGGAGTGCGGCGATGAGCGTCGTGAGGAGCTCGTGGCCGAGGAATCGCCAGTAGTCGAAGTCGCGCTCGTCGAAGCGGCCAGTGAAACCGCGGAGGTTGTCGTAGTGCTCAAGGAGTGGACGGAACGCTTTCCAGAGTGCTCGTGCAGCGTCGTTGTCGTTCATGGTCGCGATCGCGCGGGACAGTAGCGTGAACTCCCGTACCACCGGCGCGGTTGCCGTGATCGCGTCGATAAGCGTGTCGACCGTGCCGTCGGCCCCGAACGGTGGTGGGGCGAGCCGTTCGAGCTGGCTGGTGATCTCTTGCATTGAGGTGCGCAAGAGTGGGGTGTGGTTGGGTGCGGCGTGCTCGATCGCCGTGATCGCGCTGTCGGTCGCGTTGGGGGTTGGTGGCGGTGGCGGGATGCTCTCGATTGCTGCCTTGATTGCCGCTTTAAGGATGGCGGCGAGGCGGTGTCGTTCGTTGGCCTTCTCTTCTGCTTCCTGGCTGATGGTGTAGATGATGGTGCGTCGTGCGCGCAGGTCGAACGGGAGTTGTTCGACCGGGCCGTAGTGATCGTTCATGACGAGGATGACGCGGTCCTCGCCGAGAGCGTGCATGGCGTACCCAAGTTCGATGAGGACGTTCGGGTTCGGCGTGGGGCGTGGTGCGTTGGCGTCGGTAATAATGGTGACGTCGGCGACGAACACGTGGCTCGTCTCGATTTTCTTGAGGATCGTTCGGGCGATGTCGGGGCTGCCCGGCACGTTTTGCGTGTCGTGGTCGATGCGTGGCTCGACGGTGAGGTCAGTCGCGAGTACCGCCGCGGCCTCTTCGAGGGCCGTTTTGATGAAACTGCGGTTGGTGTTGTTGGGCCGGTCTGCTTGCCAGGAGTAGAAGATCACGTGCTGCATATCGGGTCGCTCGTGCGTCAAGCTTTTTGTGTGTTTCGAAGCGGAGCGTGATTGCGATCAGTCCGCGTACCTGAAATGGTAGTCGGAAAGCGATGGCTGCCGCTCGCGCAACCGCTCGCTGGGCGACTAACGCATGGACAACCGAGGATCGCGCTCAGCGACCTACCTCGACGACGCAAGGTATTCTTGCGTCTTCTTCATGGCGTCGCGTAGGTCGCGTTCGTCGGTGATGTTGTACCGGTCGAAGACGCTCCTGGTTTTGTGGCCACCGACTGGTGGTTGGGGGTCACACCTTTGATCTTCGGGAGGCGCACTCGCACGCTGTGCCAACTGGCGCGCGGAGAGCCAGCGCAGTTGGGGGGCTACACCTTCGATCTTCGGTTGGAGTTCTCCCGAACCAGGAACCGCGGCGGCGGCAGTACCGTGTGGAGCGGTGGGCGCCATGTTGCCGGAAGGAGACTCCGCGACTGAGTCGCCGCGGGCACCGACCGCTTCTTTTCTCTACGAGTTGTGGAAGCGACGCCTGGCAGCTATCGGTCGTCACTGGCCGATCGCTTATTCCTGCCCTCGGACGGATGCGAGCAGCTCCTCGAGGTCGAGATCCGCAAAGATCTCCTGTCTCTCGTTCGTGTAGTCGCCGTGACCGGGGTCGTACTGCATCATGAACCGCATCGCGCCGGCGGGGCCGAGCCGCTCGGTCAGCGCTTTCCATCCCTCCAGCCGGATCTGATACGCGGACAACGAAGCCGACTTGCTCATTTCTCGTCCTCCTCATTCCTGACCAGCAGCTGATCCGGCAGCACCACCTCGAGCTGCATCTTCGGCCTCACACCGGATCCTCTCGCTCCTTGCGTCGTCAAACGGGCGCTTGAGGGCGCACGGGTCGAGGTAGACAATGGTCCCGCTCACCGCATCATCGTAATACGCCGGAACGATCCGGGACCGAGAGGCCGGACTTTGTCGTGCCGGCACCCGCCGAAAGAGCAGAGCCGCTAAGGCGGCAGGATCAGGTCGTCCTGATGCCAGACCATCCGCGGCCAGTTGCCTTCGACGAAGTCGACATCGTGGGGGCCGGACAGGGAGCCGACCAACGGTGAATAGACGCGGGCGTTGCCCAGCAGACCGGCCCACCAACTGAAGGTGGAGTTGGCCCGCAGGAGGACTTCCGCGTCCATCATTTCGAGGAAGTCCGGGAGGAAGCCGAGGCCTTCGGGAGCGGGATCGCCACACGCTTGGGACTCCTCGGAGTACCAGACCATCTTCTCCACGTCGAGTCCGTAGCGTTCGCAGGCTCGGAGGTAGGACTGGCGCGACACGATGCAGTAGATATCGGCGAAGCGGCTGGCGTAGTCACCGCGACGCAGGTGGGCGGCGACGTGAGGCCTGCACCGCGGGTGGTCCTTCCACACAGGCAAGAGCGAGTACATCGATTTCAGGCGCGCTTCGGAGAGGAACTGCAGGTGCCGGGCGTGCTGAAAGTAGCCGTGCAGGTCGACGTTCGGTCCGTCCGGGATTTCGTCGACGGCAAGCGTGGGCAGGGTGACGTCGATGGCCGGATCGTCGAGGCCGAAGAGGCGCTGCCCGACCCACGGCGGGGTCTGCAGGACGGCGTCGAAGCGATCGGCCATCGCTCGCGCGAACGCGTACTGAAACAGTTGGTTGCCGAACCGTCCGAAGTTTCCCAGCGAGCCGATGGTGATGACGTTCACGGCGCTGAGCTGCCCCACACCAGGATGCAGTTCCCCGGATAGGTCAACGGCTCTTCGGCGACAAGGCGGGCAGCAGGGAGGAGGGCGGCGAGGTCGGCCGGCCGGTAGCTCTCGAACTCCGGCGGGGTGATCTGGTTACAGGTGATGTAGCCGCGCTCCGCCCCGAGGACGACTTTGTCGAGATAGACGTCCTGGACCGGCCTGCGCAACTCGCTGAATGCGTAGTTGCTGATGACCAGGTCGAACCGGCGCGGTTCGAGATCCGCCATGGTGCGGAAGGTGACCTCCGTCGCGATCTCGAAACTCGAAAGGTACCGCCTGGCCAGCCCGAGAGGGGGCTCGAGATCGACGAGCTGGTAGCTCGCGGGGGCGAAGCAGGCGCAGATCAGGCGGCATTGGCCGCCGTAGCCGGGGCCGATCTCGCAGATGCTGAGGCCTTCGAGCGTGCCGAAGTGGCGCTTCAGATCGGCGAGCACCTTGACGTAGCGCAAGGTCGTCGGCGAGACCTCGCCGAGTCCCTCGTAGATGGACGTGCGCGGGTTGCCGACCCGGTCATTCCGGCAGAGCTCCGGCATCATGGCCGGGAGCTCCGCATCCCTCCCGATGATCTCGAGATACGCAGCGCCCTGCTCCTCCGACACGTGCTCCAGCACCTTGGTGTACTCCGGGTCGCGGCGGAACTCGCCGAAGCGGCGGTCGTCCGCGCTCGCCTCGCGGCAGACGCGCAGATACCCGGCGTCGTCCGACAGGCCCGTAGCGAGGCTGCCTTCCACCGGCGCGCTCATGCTCTCCGGATCCTCTCGCTCCTTGCGTCATCAAATAGTCGCTCGAGGGCGCAGAGGTCGAGGTAGACAATCGTTCCGCTCACCGCATCATCGTAATACGCCGGAGCGATCCTGGGCCAAGGGGGCCGGGCAGATGAAACGCCGCGACATCGATGGCGCGCTTCCGACGTTGCCGTCCCCAATGATTGCGATCTTCATGCGTCACCTCTCCATTGCCGGTAATTCAATACGGAAGCACGCGCCGCGCCCCGCGAGGTTGGTCACCTCGATCGAGCCGTCGTGAGCCTCCACGATTGCACGCGTGATCTTCAGGCCGAGGCCTGCGCCGAGGTGAGCGGTCTTCTTGGCCTGCCAGAACGGCTCGAACAGATGCGGGAGGTCGCTGGGTGCGATTCCCGGTCCGCTGTCCGCTACCTCGAAGCGCACCTTGCCGTCTCGTTGCGCCACCGACAGCCGCACGACCCCGCCGGCGGGCGTGAATTTGAAGGCGTTGCCGATCAGGTTCGTCAGCGCCTGTGCCAGGCGATCTCCGTCTCCGCAGACCTGCGGCAGGCCGTCGGCCACGGACGTCTTGAAATCGATCTGCTTCGAGGCGGCGATCGGCTCGTGACTGGCGACGACGTCACGTGCAACTGCTGTCGGATCGACTGCATCGCGCCTGATGGAAAGCTTCCCTTGCTCGGCTTTCGTGACATCGAGCAGGTCGTGAATGAGCCGTTCCATGCGCCGGGTCGCGGCCACGATCGTCTGCACGTGCTCGGTCTGTTCGTCGGACGAACCGCCCGGGATCAGCTGCGCGCTCAGCGCGATCGTCGTGAGCGGGCTGCGCAGGTCGTGGGAGACGACGCCGAGGATCTCGTCGCGGATGCGGACGAGCTCCTGCTGACGCTCGAGTGCCGCCTGCCGCGCCGCCGACTCGTCGGCGAGCATTTCAGCGAACGTTCGCAGGCGCCGCACCATCCAGAGGAAGAGCGAGGCGGCGACTGACGCCAGCAGGACGAGCCCGAACGTCACCCATACCTGCATTCGCGCGAGGGCCCGCACCCGTTCGCGGCGCGTTCCCTGGTACGCGGTGATGGCCTCGTCGAGGCGATGAACCGTCTCGATGACGGTGGGGTAGTTCGCATCGAACGGCAGTCGCTGCAGGTCGACCCTGCGCTCTACGGCCGAGTGCCACGTCGCGAGGCGCTGCTGCAGTTCCCGGAAGGCCGAGTCGAACTCCGGACTGATCGCGCCGACATGTGTACCAAGCGACTTCACCGCCGCATCCTGAGGCGGTATCAGCCGGCTGTACCGTTCGAGGTGCCGCTCGTCGCGTGACGCCGCGGCCCGCGTCAGCGCCGCGATTTGCTGGCTGAGGCGGTAGTTGAGCTCGTTCAGTGCCGCGCGGGCCGGATCGGCGTGCCGTTCGTTCTCGACCCGGTAGCTTTCGGTCTGCCGTTGCACGACGAGCGGAAGCAGGACGAGCGCGATGAGCGAAGCAACCACGACGATCGTGGCTGCGAGCAACGCGGCGGTCGACGGCTGACGGCGATTCACACTCGGATTCTCCGGCGAGGGCGGTGCGCGATTCGGGCCACCGCGGCGATGGGAAGGCGGCGGCAAGCAGGGCATCGGCTACACGTACGCCGACGTGGCCACGGCCCGGCTGATCTGCGATCGCCTGCGCAGCCGCCGGCGCGGGGCTCGTTGCATGAGATGTGCTACGCTGAGAACGAGGATATTGCAATGGGCACCCCTCTCAAGGATTCTCTGGCATACGGAACATTTCTCGACACTTACAACCGGCTCACGTCCCCGTCCCCAGAGACACCGCGGGATTCGGCGGTGGTGGTGTGCGACATCCTCGTCGAGCACGGCAAGATGAAGCTGGCCGATCTCATCGATACGACGCACATCAACACCACAGTCCTCTTCCCGACGCTCGAGAAACTTCAGAAGCTAGACGCCATCGACGTGACCGGAACAGGCTTCGATCAGGAGGTCGAGATCACGCCCAAGGGTCTTAACCTCATCGGGCTCTTCAAGAGCTGATAACCGTCACCGTCGCTGTTGCGCGCACCGTCCCGTCTTGCGCCGTGATCGTCGCAGTGCCCTCCGCGACGGCATGCACGTTGCCCAGAACATCGACCGTTGCGGTCTTAGGCGTATCGCTCGGTGAGAGCGAGCGACAACGTCGGCAGCGCGAGCAGCGCCTTGTCGAAATTCACGCCCGCCATGCAACGCTGGGCGATTTCCGCGCGGGCGCGACCGCGGATGCGGTCGACGGCGCGGTCCGCCGCCGCCAACACGATCTGCAGAAAGGTCACTGGTCCAACCTGCACGTCCTGGTTGCCTACACGCGTGAGAAACAGTGAACTGCGAAAGAACGTCATGGCGCCGAAGCCAGCTACCAGTACCCGCATGGTGATCAGCCGTCGCTCCGCGATTTCCAAGGCGATTCCCGTCAACTTCGCAGTGTCTGTTGGACGCAGCCAATCGAAGATCTCGATGAGCCGAAGTGCGGCGACTGAGGTCACGAGGTTAAACAGGATGTAGATGGCGGCCGGAATAGATTTCAACGCGCGTTCCGGTGCATCGCGATACCGCGACACAAGCTCGCTCGCGCCGACGATTGCGCCGAAGAGCGCTACCCAAAAGTATTTCGCGTCCGGAAACCACGTTGCGCCGATCACGGCCACAACGCCGGCGAGAATCATCCCTCCAGGTGCAACGAAATAACGAAGTCTAGAACCCAATCGCGGAATTATATCGCGTCACCTACCACCGTTGGCACGCCAGTTGGGAATGGGCGACCAGCGCTGCTTGCAGTGTCGGCTTAGAGCGGGCTTACAGCTCTCCACGCCAGGGCCCGGTCTCCGATGGATTGACGCCGCCGGAGGTGGGAACGAGCGAGCCGTCGCAGATCCAGAGGTTCGGAACGTCCCACGTCCAACCGTCAGGCCGGAAATGGTGCGTACACCGCGGCGTGACGTCGTTGTAGGATCGGCGGCGCACCCTGCATGTCTGCACCCTTCCAGAGCCTCGGGCGGTATCGTCTCGTCTCGCTCCTCGGCGAGGGTGGGATGGGGCAGGTCTACAAGGCTTACGACGCGGCGCTCGGGCGCCATGTGGCCGTCAAGATCCTCCCCGCGGAGCTCCTGACGGACGCCACGCGCGTCTCGCGATTCATCCAGGAGGCGCGCGCGGCCTCGGCGCTCAATCATCCGAACGTCATCGTCGTACACGACATCGGGGAAGAGCGCGTGGCCGGGCGGTCGGACTCGATCCACTTCATCGCCATGGAGTTGATCGACGGCGCGACGCTGCGCGAGGTCATCGACGGCGGCGCGATCGAGATCGGGAAGGCGCTGGGCATCATGCTGCAGGTGGCCGAGGCGCTGACGGCGGCGCATGCGGCCGGGATCGTCCACCGCGACCTCAAGCCGGAGAACATCATGGTCCTGCCGTCGGGCTACGCGAAGGTGCTCGACTTCGGCCTGGCCAAGCTCCGCGCGCATCCCGAGAGCGAGGTCTCGGAGACGGTCAAGACCGAGATCCAGGACACCGATCCCGGAACGATCATCGGAACGTCGTCGTACATGGCGCCGGAGCAGGCCCTCGGCAAGCCGGTCGACCACCGCGCCGACATCTTCTCCTTCGGCTCGATCCTGCACGAGCTGGTGACCGGACAGCGGCCCTTCTCGGGACACTCCCTCATCGACACGCTGCACCGGATCATCTACAGCGATCCGGAGCCGCTTGCGGCGCACCGCACCGGCGTGCCGCGCGACCTGGTCCGCATCGTTCGCAAGGCGCTGGCGAAGGACCCGGACGATCGCTATCAGATGATGAAGGACCTGGCCACCGATCTGCGCGAGCTCCTTCGCGAGCTCGACGCGCATCCGAGCGCGGCGACCAGGAGAGTCCCGCCGGGGCCGCGGCGGCGATGGATTCCGATCGCGGCGGTGCTCGTGGCTGTGGCCATCGCGATCGCCTTCGCGTTCCTCCGGAAGCAATCCGCCGTGCACCTGCCGCCGGCGGCCCCGTCGTCGATGCACGTCTCGCGGATCACGGCAAGCGGGAAGGTCATCGCGGCGGCGATCTCCCGCGACGGGACCTACGTCGCCTACGTGATCTCCGATCAGGGCACGCAGTCACTCTGGGTCAAGCAGATGGAGTCCGGCCAGAGCCGGCAGCTCATCGCGCCGCGCCAGGTCGCGTACTGGGGCGTGGCGTTCGGGGCCGACGGCACGATCTACCTCGCCGAGAAGAGCTCCGCCAACCCGGCCGGTGCGATCTTTCGGATCTCCCCCCTCGGCGGAACGCCGCGGCCGGTCGTGACCGACGGGGCCGACGCGCCGCCGGCGTTCTCGCCCGACGGACGGCAGCTGGCGTTCATGCGCGCGCGCTGGCCGAGCCTCACGAAAAGCACGCTGTTCGTCGCGAGTACGGACGGCTCGAACCGGCGTGCGCTGGCCACGGTCGAGGCGCCGGAGGTCTTCGTTCCGCTCTTCTTCGCGGGCGCGTCGTGGTCGCCGGACGGGAGGTCCATCGCGGCGGCCATTCGCGGTCCGGAGAAGGCGCGTCTCGTGTCCATCGACGTCGCGACGGGGACGATCACCACGATCGCCGACCCGGGATGGCGTGTCGTCGCGCAGTCGGCGTGGCTGCCCGATGCCTCGGCGCTCGCCGCCATTGCGACCGTCGAACAGGAGGATCGCTCCCAAGTGTGGCTCGTGCCGTACCCGCAGGGCGAGCCGTATCGCCTGACGAACGACCTGTTCGACTACCGGTCGGTGAGCATCACGGCGGACGGCAAGAGGCTGGTCACCGTGGCCGGGGAACGGATGTCCGACGTGTGGGTGGTCGCCGAGGGAGAAGCACCGCGGCGGCTGACGGCGGAGAAGACCGAGGGCTCGCACGGAGTGGCCGCGCTCGCCGACGGACGAATCGTGCTCACGTCGCTCGAGAGCGGCAATCCCGATCTCTGGATCATGAACGGCGACGGGAGCGGCCGCACGCTGCTGACGCGCGACGGGCAACGGAACCGCGCACCGGTGGTGACGCCGGACGAGCGGTACATCGTCTATCTCGCGAATACGGGGAAGGACGTGGAGCTCTGCCGGATGAACCTCGACGGCTCGGACCGCCGCGTGCTGTCACGCCACGCCACGCTGAGCGTCACGCCCACCGTGTCTCCGGACTCGAGGTGGGTCGTGTTCCAGGGAATCGATCTCGACTCGCCGGAGCGCAAAGGGATGGCCGTGCTCTCGCGCGTGCCGATCGACGGCGGGCAGGCGGTTCCTCTGACCGACTTCCGCGCGTCGACGCCCTCCTTCTCGCCGGACGGCTCGGAGATCGCGTTCCACTTCCCGGATGCGGATGCCGACGATCCGGCCATCGGCGTGATCCCCGCGAGCGGCGGCAAGCCGACGCGCCTGCTGCGCGCCGCGCCGTCCGCGACTTCGCAGATCGCCTGGACCCCCGACGGCACCGCGCTCGTGGTCAACGCGATGCCGGGCGAGCGCGCGAACCTCTGGCGTCTCCCGCTCGACGGCTCGAAGCCGACCCGCATCACGAACTTCGACGAGAACACGATCCTGTCGTTCGCTCCACTGCGCGGCCGGAACGGATGGGTGGTGGCGCGCGGCGAGTTCTCGCGGGATGCGGTGGTGATCACGGGATTCCGGTGAGATGCGCCAGCCCTCATCCGCCCTCTCCCCCGGACCAACAACACCAGGGCGATCACTGAATTCATCCACCAAAAGCTCGGCGGGACGCTCGTCGCACTCGAATTGCAACGACCTTATCCGGCTGACTACAACGCGACTGTGCAGCAGGTCGCCCGCGAGAATGAAACGGGCTATTTGCCGCCATTGAAGACGAAGATCGACCGCATCGAACAGTACCCCGAGCGGACGCGAGATCACCCGGAGTCGCTCCACGCCAGAGGGGAGTAAGATCTAACACCTGATGAGGCTTGATGAGCAGCTGAGACCCACGCACGCCGAAGCCGGCCGTCGGATCGCCGCCCTGATTCTCATGCTGTGCCTGATGGGTTGCTCTGACAACGCAGTGCGTCTGCGGTTCGGGATCGAAGCGGCGGCGAAGCGGCTCGAGGGAGCGCCAGATCGTGCCGAAGACCGCGTCACTTATAGCCCGTCCGCGGCTCCCTCTGTCCCTTACTGGATGGTCTTCTTCCCTAAGCGTCACGTCGTCCCCGCGGACCTGGTCGGGCGTGGCATGCCTGCCTCAGTCGCTGATCAGATATTTAGAGATCTTTCCCATGTGAATGCAGGTGAAGTCACGTTACTCGTCGTTCAGCAGGAAGGCCGGCGGCTGACGTTCACCAAATACGACGGCGAGCAGACTATCCTCATCGAGGATTTGATCGTGGAGCGGCGAGCCGGACCATGCGAAGTACTCCTGAGGCGACAGGGCGACGCGGTGTACATCGTTGGGGTACTGTAGTAACGAGCAGCTGAGCGAGAGATACGTTGGGCGGACCGACCAGAACCGAGGGATCAAGCCCCCTCGTGAGAGATCGGCGTATGCTTGTTCCTGAATGGTCCTCTGGCTTGCGAAGGCGACGATGCTGCTAAGCAGTATTCTGCTAGTGGTGATCCCGGCATTTGTACATCACCGCGATGTGCCGAAAGCTCCTGCGACCAGCCGGAAGGGACTCTTGGAACGGGCGCTTCTAGCCCTTGTCTCGACAGCGTTCCTGCTGACGATTGCCTGGAGTGTCTTCCCCATATTGTCGTTCGCGGACTACCGATTGCGCCCGGTGTCCTTCCTGATCGGCCTCGTCGGCCTGGCGTCCGGTCTGTGGCTGTTGTACCGCTCTCATGCCGATCTTGGCGACAACTGGTCAATCACGCTGGAGGTTCGGAAGGAACACGGACTCATAACAGAGGGGATCTACCGGTCGGTACGTCATCCGATGTACGCGGCACTCCTGGTTTACGCTTTGGGCCAGACATTTCTTCTTACGAACTGGTTGGTCGGGCCTTCTTACCTCGTCGCCGTCATATCGCTCGTTGCATTCCGTCTGGGAGCGGAGGAGCGAATGATGCTGCGACAGTTCGGTGATCGGTACGAACAGTACGTCGCAAGGACCAAGCGTTTCGTGCCTCGCGTGTGGTGACACGCGTGCGTAGCACGCCAACCGGATCGGGGCTCGCCCACTCACTTCGCATGGGGCGATCAGCTAAGCACTTGGTGCACGCACAAGATATTGCCTTCCGTGTCCTTGAACCACGCGGCCTTTTCAGATCCAAGAACACAAACCTTATTAATAGTCTTTAGACCAGGATAGTCATAGTCCTCGAAGACGACGCCTCGATGACTGAGCTTGTCAACCGCCTCGGCTGTGTCTGGCACTTCGAAGCTCAAAGCGGTGTGCTCAGCTCTCGTTCCTTCCGGCTTCGCTAACAAGGCAAGCGTTCCACTGGCTATTGAAAACAGATGCTTTCCGTCCCCGCTCTTTCCAATGTAACGTAACCCGAGGGTATGCTGGTAGAAGTCCCGAGCGCGTTCAGCTTCGATGACCGGAAGAATTGTCGTTACAGGTGCGGTGCCTAGCATGCAAGCCTCCTGGACCTGAAAGGATACTCTGGGTCCGGCGGGCGCGTTCAGAGCTTCGTTGCGGGGCTACGCCCACGTCCGCGACGACGCCGCCGGCGTCCTCGCCCTCGTGCAGCAATGGCCAGGCCTCGGCAAACTCTCGTTTTAACGGACATCATCCTCGTTATTCGTTTGTGCGAACATCGCCGCATGCACCATCCGGCTCGCGGCACTGCGATTCTGCTCGTGCTGTTTCTTGCGGTCTCCGTGTCCGCGGCGGCGGAGGAGAGCGTGGGAGTGATCGTCGAGTTCCGCGATCCGCCGCGGGTGCTCGTGCGGAGTGACGCGGCCACGGAGACGATGGCGCGGTTTCGCCGGGACCTCGACGCGATCGTGAACGCGCGCAGCGCGAGGAAGACCCAGGCGCAGGCGCCAACGATCGCGCGCGAGTACCGCAACCTCGTGGCCGGCGCCGCGCTGACCGTGCCGTCGCGGTCGATCGCGGAGATCCGGCGGCTCCCCTACGTGAAGGCGGTGTATCGCGACGCGCCGGTGCGGTTCTTCGACCTGCCGGCGAAGCCTCACGCCGATGAGCCGCGCAGCGCGGCAGTCACCACCATCGGTGCGGACAAGCTGTGGGCGATGGGATCGCGCGGGCAAGGGATCGTCGTGGCGGTGATCGACTCCGGCATCGAGTACACGCTGCCTGAGCTCGGCGGCCGCCTCGGGACGGGGTGCCGCGTCATCGGCGGGTATGACTTCGAGAACGACGACGCCGATCCGACGGACGCCGAGCAGCACGGCACCGCGGTGGCCAGCATCATGGGCGGGAGCTCGGATCGCTACACCGGCGTCGCGCCCGAGGTCTCGTTCCTCGCCTACCGGACGCTATACAACGCGCACGTCCTGGCGGCCATGGAGCACGCCGTCGATCCCAACGGCGACGGCGATTTCTCCGATCGCGCCGACGTCGTGAACCTCTCCATCGGCATCGCCGGCAACATGCCCGACACCATCGTCGGCAATCCCACGGACATCTTTTCGAGGGCCGTGGACAACGCCTCGCGGGCGGGCATGGTCGTCGTCGCCGCGGTCGGCAACGAAGAGAGAGGGCACTGGATCTCCGGTTACGCGCTCGCACGCACCGCCATCGCCGTGGGTCTTGGCGAGACGACGGGGGTCCACGGCAGCAGCGGGCGCGGACCGGGAGCGCAGGAACTGGCCATCAAGCCGGAGGTGATCTCGCCCGGCATGCCGGTGTGGGCGGTCCAGCGTCGAGGGCTCATCGAGTTCGGCGGGACCTCGGCCGCGACGCCCCATGTTGCCGGTGCCGCGGCGCTGCTGCTGGTGCTGCATCCCGACTGGACGCCCGAGCGCGTGAAGTACGCGCTGATGAACACCGCCGCCACGCTTCCGAACGACGACGTGCTCTCGCAGGGCTCCGGGATGATCGCCGTCGATCGCGCGACAGCCGCCGACGTCACGCTCGACCCGCCTGCCCTCTCCCTCGGCCTTTACCCGCTCGAGCAATCCGCATGGACGCAGACGCGCACCATCCGCGTCACCAACCGCGGCAACGCCGTGGCCACGTTCGACGTCACCGCGCCGGACATCGCCGGTGCGACCGTGACGGTGGCGCCGGCATCGCTCTCCCTCCCCGCCGGAGCCGCGACCGACGTCACGGTCACGATGACCATCACCGCGGCCGCGACGCCGGCACCGCTCACGTTCGGAGTGGGCGGCTACGTTCAGTTCACCAGCACGTCCGCCCATCCGTCGCTGCACGTGCCGTGGGCGGCGGTGAAGGCGGCCCGCGTGACCGTGGTCTCCGACCGGCCGATCTGGACGGTGCGGTGGATCGACGAGCATGGGAATCAGATCGAGCCATGGCTCCTCAGCGCGTTCAACAACGAGCTCCTGATCGCGCCGGGGCAGTACGACTTCTACGGGTGGGGAGAAGACGAGGTCATCCCGGGCACCGCACGCCTCGTGTACCGGCCGCAGGAGCGGGTCGAAGGCGATCGCACGATGACGGTCAGCGCCGCCGCCGCGCACACGCTGGTGCTCGACGGTCGGGACGAGCACGGCCAGGCGCCGCCGCTGAGCGCGGTCGCCGGACGGCTCGTGCGTCCCGAGGGAAACGAGCCTCGCGTGCTGATCCTGCCGAGCATCAGCGCGCGCACCATCGAGGTCGACCCACTCCCCGCGGGCTTCACGCTCCTGCTGCACGAGAGCTGGTACGACCGGGTCGCGAAGAAGCTGTACGCCATGACGTACGGACCGCTCGCGGGCGTGCAGGCAGACGCCACGCTTCCGGCCGGCGGGGCGGAGCTCGCGCGCGTCGACGCCACCATCTACTCGACTGCCGTGCAACGCCAGCATCTCCTGCTCGAGGTGAGCTCCGTCCTGCGCGAGCCCGGACCGCACGACACGTTCGGTTCCGAGACCAGCCTTCCGATCGCACGCTTCTTCCAGCTTGGCGGCGACGCCGAGCGGGCAACGATGAGCGTGTTCATGTCTCCCGATCCTCATCCCGGGTACCGTTCCATCGTGCAGCTCTCCGCCTTGACGACGAGGGAGACGATCCGCGTACCGGCGCTGCGCGTGATCGACGGGAGGATCGTAGCCGGCCCCGGCTCGCCGGCGCTCTACTCGGGAGACCATCTCGTCGTCGGACGCGGTGTGGCGTTCCCGCGGGTGCGCTTCAACCTGCAGCCGGCGCTCTCGAAGCTCGTCGCGCATACGAATTCCGTCGGGGCCGCGGGAGAGACGCGTCACACGGACGCGATCTCCGGTCAGACCGAGGTGAACCTGCGCACTCCCGGCCTGCATAGTTTCGAGGTCATCTCCAGCGGCGGCCTCACCCCGTCCATCCCCCGGCAATCGAAGGCGACGTTCACGCTCGACGCGTCGCGCGGCGACTTCATCCCGCCGGTGCTCACCTCGCTGCGGCTCCTCGGCAGCGACGAGCGGCTCGCGGCGCGGCTCGACACCGGCGCGCGCGGATCGCTGCAGTTCTCGGCGGCCGACTACGAGTACGAGTTCCTGGCGACGGAGTACCGGCCGTTCCCCGGAGAGGCGACGAAGCTCTGGTACCGCGTTCGCGGCACGGACGGCTGGTCGCCGCTGACGCTCACGCAGCTGCTCGAAGACACCGGCACGCCGCTCCGCCTCGGCGAGGGCATCCTCTATCGCGCCGACGTCTCGCCGATCGCCGCCGCGGCTGGACAGCGGTTCGTCGACCTGAAGATCGAGCTCGCCGACACCACCGGCAACACCGCCACCTACGAGCTCGAATCGGCGTTCTCAATCGGGCCGGAGACGTTGCCGCGGCGCCGCAGCGTTCGCAAGTAGGGGTCGGTGCACACCGGTAGGGAGTGCGGTGACGCCAGTTACCGCTCTGACTGCTTCTGTTCGTGCAGCAATTCGTGGCTGCTGTGTAAAAATCGCCGTGAGGCACACGAATCGCCCGTGGCAGGGCCCCTCACCCGGCCGTTGGCCACCCTCTCCCCGCTCGACGCGGGGAGAGGGGCTACTAACTTTCACTCTCGCGAGACGGGAAGTTGGGTCGCGTCTCAGGCGAGGAGCGCGACTTTCAGCGATTTCTTCCAGCCACTCAAGACGACAGGTTTAAGAACATGGCTCGACGCAGCTCGCCGCCACCGACGGTCACGATCTCGTCGCGGCAGAGGGTGATTGCGATCGTGCTGGGGTGCGCGTGTACCTGGCCGGCGGGGGCGAAGCGATCGCCGTCCAGGTGGGCGAAATGGATGATGCCGTCGTGGGCGAGCGCTGCGACCAGCCGGCCGTCGGGCGAGAGTGCGCCGTGCATCCAGGGGCCCGGCCAGAGATCGAGGACGGTCCACGTGGAGGTGTCGATCCAGGCGACCGCGCGGTTGACGTCGACGATGATCAGCCGGCGTTCCGCGTCGTCGGCAGCGATCGCGGCGATCACTCCGCCGTGAAGAGGGATATCGGCGATCAATCGTCCCGACACGTCGACGACGCGCGGATTGCCCGTCGCGAGCACGGCCGCCCGTTCTCCGCTCCACGCGCCCTGCGGCGCGAGACCCGGTTCTGTCGCGATCGTAGCGACGCACGCTCCGGTGCGGCCGTCGTAAAGCCGCGTCCCGCTGCTGAAGCAGGCCAGCAGCCGCTCGCCGCCCGGCGACCAGGCGTAGTCGTTGGGAAAGTCGCCGCCATCGGGCACGGCCTCCGGCACCGCATCCTCCAGGAGCTGGTACGACCCCGACGCGAGATCGACGAATCCGGGTCCCCAATAGACACGATTCCCGGCAAAGCGCGGCGTGCCGGGCGCGGGCGCCGGGGCATTCACGGCGGGCGCGTCTTATCCTTTCGCGAGCTCGCGCAGCCAAACGATCGCCGCGGGGCCATCGAGGCGCTGCGGATTCGTGAAGCCGATGTCGATCCACGCCGTGAGCGCTGCGTTCAGATCAATGACTCCTTGAAGCTGCGCACCGGCTACGCGCGTGCCGGTCAACGAGACGAAGGCGAGACTGGCTCCCCGGAAGTCGGCACCTCGTAAATCCGCGTCGTGAAAATATCCCTTGAGCAGGTCTGCATCGCGGAGATCCGCACCGCGCAAATCAGAAGCAGCAAAGGTCGCACGCGGCGCTCGAGTGCCGCGCAAAGAAGCGGCGACCAAGCTTGCTTCGTCGAGGTTTGCTTTGGCGAGATTAGCGCCGTCGAGCACTGCGCCGTCGAGTTGTGCTCCGGCCAGCCGGCTTGCATAGAAATCCACGCCGGCGAGTCTCGCGCCGCACAGCCGCGCTTCGCGCAAGTCCGCTTCGCTGAGACTGACCTGCGACCAATTGAAGCTCGCCAGATCAGGATCATCGACATCGAATCGGCGTCCGGAGGCGTGCTCCGAGTTCAGCCATTCGAGATGGCTATCCAGCCTTTGGTCGATGAAGTCTTGTGCGTGATCGCTCATAGGCATCGATCGCTTATGGATACCAAATGACCTGCGGCTCCGGCCCGACATCCAAACCGCGAGCACGGACGGCTTTACGCAGCTCCGCGATATCGTCTGCGTTCATCTTGGTCGTATCGATGATGACGTTTTCCGTCGCTTTCAGCTCCTCTTCAATCTTACCCATGCTCGGGAGGAGTTTATATCCACCTTTGCCCTCTCCCGACCAGAAGCCCTTAACGTCCCACATCTGCCCCTTGCCGTCGAAAAATTCGGCGGCGGTGCCAGGATATCGAGTGATCGGTGGCGCAAGCAGACCACGCGTCTCAAGGTCGAGGCCGACACGTGCCTCCTGAATCGAGGCGAGTGAAATTTGGTTGTTGTGAGCCACGTCCTCCGAGAGCTCCAGGACCCGCTCGACCTTCTTTGCCGATCCGAACTCCGCCATCATCTTTTCGATCTCGCCGACGATGTCCTTGACGTTGTGGAAACGCTTCGGGTCGATGACTCTGCGGAGACGGAAGAGATCTTCGCCGAAGAAGGCGGCGAAACGACGAAAGCGCTCGACGTCCTGCCCGAAGACCGGGAGCATTTCGACACTGCTTTCCGCCGCCGGCAACGGTTTCGTTCCTTCCTGCGCGACGACCGGCGATTCGATGTCCTTCGGCGGCTCGATATGCGATTGTGGAGCTCTCTCGCCTGCGGCCTCTTGGGGTGAGAGTTCTGCGCCCGCCTTCCCGAGCTTTGGGTCGGTCGCCGCGTTGTCCGCCTGCTCGATGAGAGCATCGACAGACTCGCTGATTTCCTTCTCGTGCGCCGGATCAATGCTCTTGGTGCGGGAAAACTTCTGATACGTCTCCTTGAGGTTTCTGAACGCCGAGGGGAGCTTGAGGACGACGCGAGTGATGCCGTAGACGCCGATCAACGTCTGGGTGATGTCCCAGACCCTGAGAAATTCTTTTCCGGCCGGCGTGGAGGCGATCTCCGCGCGGTACGAGTCGATGACCAGCGCCGTGGTGCCGACGAGCAGATCGAGCGCCGCGAGCGCTTTTGCCAGCCGGGCGCCTTTGGCCACGAGCCCAACCCCACCCGCTGCCAGCAGCGCGACGTCGAGCGCGCGGCCGAGGTCGCGCTTGAATTGCTCGCTATCCATGAACAGGAGGTTGTAGGCGGGCATGTAGGCGGTCTTGCCCTCGGCACCGAGCTCGTCGTCGGTTTGAAATTCGAGGCCGACGATTTCGTCGGCCTCGAAGAGGAAGGTCCTGGACTCGAACAACGAGGCGTAGGCGACTGCCACTTTGCCTTCGGGAGTGAGTTGGGCGACATATGTATAGCGTTTGGTGTAGATCCCTTTGATCAGTCCCGGATCGGACCATGGAAGGATCGTTGCGTTCTCCATTTTCGCCGATGCCTCGACCTCGCCGATCGACTGCAGAAGAACGATCCTGAACGCGTCGTGAAGGTCTTTGTTGTCTGCGAAGTTGATCTTGTCGTGCAGGGCATCCAGAAGCTCGGCGCCGTTGCTCTTGAGCTGTTCGATGAGAGCCTTGCAGTCTGCGGACGGGGTGGTGCGGAGGAGGCGGATGAGCGTTTCTTCATCTTCGTCGTAGACAGTACTGCCATGGACGATCTCGTCGATGAGCGCAATGCGGTCGGCGACGCTCAGGTAGAAGAGCGTCGTTTCGTCGACCTTGGCTGCGGCGGTGTCGGTGTCGTCATGACCGACCGCGGTCATTCCCATCAGCGCGGCGATTTTCGCGGCGGCGGCTTCCTTGACCGCTTTGAACTGATTGAGCCCGCTCTCCAACTGGTCGAGACTCCAGCCCGGTTTTGCTTGGCGCTGGTAGTTCTCGATGTCGGCGTCGCCGAGCGCCTGGATCTTCGCCGCGATGCGAACGATCTGTTCGTAATCAGACGCGGCGACGATGATGCCGCCTTCGCCGTAGTGCAGAATGGTCTGCACTTTCGGCGGGAGGTTCATGACAAATTCGCGCTGCGCGAGGACCTCGTCACGGATTTGGTTCCACAAAGCAACCTGGCCCGCTTGTTTGATCGGATCGATGATCTTCGTATTGCGCGGAAGGCCCTGATCCTCCCAGTAACGGCGATCGACTTCCGCGTACAGGTCGCGCTTTGTGTCGCTCGAGAGTCCGGAGAGCTCCTCGACGCGCTCGGCGGCGCCCTCCAGACGATCCGATTCGTCAACGTCTATACCTACCTCAGCCGCGGTCGCAGTGGATCGCTGTTTGATTAGTTTCGAGGCGGACACCCACACCCTGACCGGGCTTTCGCTGCGGGCATAGTGTTCTTTGACGTAGGACCATTTGGTGTTGGGATCGAGCTGCAATTCCCTATTTACGTACGCGATGAATTCCTCGCGCGACAACGCAATCTTGAAGTGAACCAGCCTCGGCACCGTTACGTGTGGCGTCACGCCCGGCTTTTTTTCCCTCTGTACAAACTGCCGCCCCATTTGCGCCTGCTGCGTAACGTGCGTGATGCGGTCGGCGAGAGGGTTGGGTGTGGCCGCCCGCATCAGGCGCGGCGGCAGGATGGAGATCCGGGCCAGGTCGACGAGGTGGGAGATGCCGAGTGCGTTCGCGCTCTCCGGCACGAGCGAGCCCCGGCTCGGCACCGAAGGCGCCTGCTCCTGCCGCTGGCTCTGTTTCGGCGTAAACGCGCGCATGCTCAGCGATTGAAAAACTCATGGCGGAACGTCGTGGAGCGACCGTGCAGGTGGTGCATCGCGGTGAGCAGGCCGCGCTCGTCGTACTTGAACTCGTAGACCTCGCCATGTGCGCTCGCCCCCGGCATCTCGATCGATTTCCGGCCGAGATTCCCGCGCGCGTCGTAGTCGTAGAGGCGCTGTCCCATCGGGCCCATGTCCACGCGATTCAGGACGCGACCTTCGAACACGTAGCGATCCGAGCGCATCGGCGCTCCGGCGGGATCGAGGTGGACCGCTCGCGCCAACCGTCCCTCGCCGTCGCGCTCGGCCACGATCCTGTAGGAGAGCACGTGCGGCGCATAGTGCATCCGCTTCTCGGTCCAGAGGTCGCCGTCGTAGAGGACGTCGAGCGTCGAGCGGACGGCGCCTGAGGCGGCCTCATAGGCAAGCTCGCGGAGCAGCAGCCCGCCGGCGTCGTAGTCCCACTGGTGCACGACCGCGCCGCGGCCGTCGAACTGCTGATGCGTGGCGCGGCGCCCGTTGCGATCGTAGACGAGCAGGAAGGAGCGTGCGTGGTCCGGCGCGAAGCCGGCGATCGACTGCACGTCGAGGGGCCCCGTAGTGCGGTCGTCGACGGGGACAGCTTCTTCGACAAAGAGCGCGGCGTCGATCGTCACTGGCATCTCTCAGGGGGCGATCTTCGACATGATGGGACGGACGACCGGATTCAACAGGAGGCCGCCGCCTTCGGCGAGGAGATCGGCGACGGTCTTGGAGAGCACCGGCACACCTTCGGTGTTGTACTTTTTGACCAATTCCTTATTGAGATCAGTCTCGGACAGCGCAGCGACCCCGAACCCGCGATACATGCCGCCGCCGAGATAGACCGCGTTCTCGCCCTGCCAGTAGCCTCCCGGCACGCGCGTGGAGTAGTCGCTGAAATTCTTGAAATAGACCCAGTCACCGGGAAGGATCTCGCTCTTGCTTCCGACGGCGACGACGTCATGGGTCCTGGAGGCGCCGGCAATCAACGGATAGGTCCCGGACATGATGAGCCTGATGCCCGCTCCCCCGGGAAACATGGCGTTGAATTTCGCTTTTCCGATCGCCTTCAGCATCGATCGATACTGGACGGCCTGGGTCATGGCCATGCATTCGACCCGCGTTTTCGCGCCGGGCGCGAAGACCGCCTCGATCGCGTCGGATGCGCCCTTGCCGGCCGGCAGCGACGACTTGACCACGAAGTTCACGCCGCTGCCGATCTGGTCCCAGTAGGTACTGTCGAGATACGGCGGATCAGCGGTGGAGAAGTATTCGCAGCAGGTCTTGTGGATCTCCTCCAGTCCCTGGATCGCCGCTGCGCGCGTCCGGATCTCGAAGCCGAGCTGTTCGAAGCTGGTGAACTTGTACTCGGGTGGGCTGCCGCCGTTGTGCATGGTGACGACGAATTCCTTCATGGCCGCGCCGAAGTTCGCCGTGAGCCAGGCCTGGTATTTCGTCGTGGGTGTGTAGTCCAGCCCGCCGACGACGATCTTCCTCTGCACGGCGGGGCCGGCCCGTCCCTGCTGGACGACGTGCGTCAGCTCGTGCGCGAGCAGCCGGCCGCCCTCGGAGGTAGTCGGCGCATACTCCCCCGCTCCGAACACGACGTTCCGTCCGACCGTGAACGCACGCGCGTTGGCCGTCCGGGCCAGGTCTGCCGCGTGAGCGTCGGCATGGACGCGGACGTTGCCGAAGGCGTGGCCGAACCGCGGTTCGACCGCGGCGCGGACGGAGTCCGGAAGCGGATCGCCGCGTCCTTCCAGCGCGTGCACGTCGTCCTCCAACGTGCCTGCTTCCCGCGCGCCCCCCGGCCCGGCGGCCTTCGCCTGCATCAGGATCTCCTCGCCGCGCTCCTGCTCGCGGAGATCTTCCGGTGTCAGGGCCTGGCGCTGCAGCAGCTCGTTCTCGCCCATGAGCGACCGGATGAGCTGCTCCTGAATCTCGTCCTTGCCGATGTCGCGCTGGATGGTCGCGCCGAGCGGCGCGCGCATCACCCGTTCGGCGATGTGGTCGGCTTCCTGCTCCATCGGGTCGTCGACCGCGCCGACGCGGAGCTTCCGCTGCAGGATCGGAATCCCGCTCACGCTCCACGGCGACGGCGGCCCGGCAACGCCTTCCACGTTGTGCGCGGCTGCTTTTCCGCCCGCAGTTTTCATGGACGACGGCGGAGAGATCCTTCTGGCTGGCCGGCGGTCAAGTCGCACCGTTGCCTCCATCGAAGCTCGCGTAGAAATGGGCGTCGTCCGGATCGAGCAGGTGCTCGGCGGTCAGGCCGGTCGGCGGAAGGGAAAGGAAGTAGTCGTCGACGCCGACGCCGCGCAGGCTCTGCCAGCTGTTCCGGCCGTGGCGAAAGAGGATGTAGAGCTCCGGGGCGCACACCTGGATGAGCTTCGCGCCGCTGCGATCCTTGAGCACGGACTCGAACTCACCGGGGGTCTCCCGGAAGCGCACGCGCTCCCAGAGCGAGCGGGCGATGCAGAGCGTGCCGTCCGCGGCCCAGCCATGGCCGGAGAAACGGAGCTCGGGATCGCCCCGCACGAGGACGTGAAAGCAGTCCCATCCCACCACCAGGTCGTGCAGGCCGTGGTTCTCCAGCGCCTCGACGGCGCGGGCGATGAACGACGGAGCGTAGTGATCGTCGTCGTCCAGCTTCTGCAGGATCTCGCCGCGCGCGTGCTCGGCGCCTACGTTCATGCACGCACCGTAGGTCATGTCCGGCGACAGCCGCAGATGCCGGACACCGTCGATCCCGCGGCAGAGGTCCGCCACGTCGTGCTCGCCGCCGTCGAGCACCAGCAGCTCGCGGTTCGGGTAGGTCTGGCGTGCGTAGCAGCGCAGCGCCTGCCGCAGGAAGTGCGGCCGGTCGCGCGTGGGCAGCAGGCAGGAGACGAGCCTCATCCCTGCCTCGCATGGGCCGCGGCCGCGGCGGCATAGGCTTCGAGGGACTCGTCGGAGAATGCCGCCAGAGCGGGCGACTGGCGCCATCCGCCGGCATCGAGAAACGCACCGGCGTGGAACTGCCAGGTGTTGGCGCAGTGGCGGACGTAGAGAAACAGGTCGTCGTCTTCGATGCGCCGCAGGCGCAGGCCGCGCCGCGCCGCCTCGCGGAGGAAGCCGGCATCCTCGCCGAGGCTGATCTCCGGGAAACGGACACCGTCGGTCCAGACGCGGCGGTGGAAGGCGATCGTCCCTCCGACCACGTTCCCTTCGAACATCGACCGGTGGAGGGAAGCGTCGATCGCCCACCACCGCCGCTGCGGCAGCTCGAGCACGAACTTGCCGGTGAGACCGGTCAGCTCCGCGTCGCCGGCGACGATGGGCGCGATCTGGCGCTCGATGCGCGACGGCGCGTACCAGTCGTCGTCATCCCACAGCACGAGAATCTCGCCGGTCGCGGCGGCGGCACCGGCGTTTCGCTTCGCGCCAATGGTGGCGCGGCCGCGCAGGCGCACGTAACGCACGCCCGGCACGCCCGTGCAGAGATCGCCGATCGCGTCGGCTCCGTCGTCGACGACGATCAGCTCGCGCCTCTCGTGCGTCTGCGCGCGGAACGTCTCCAGGGCGAGCGGGATGAACGGACGCCGGTTGTACGTGGCCATGACGCAGGAGACGAGCGGCATCGGCGAGCCCCTGGCGATCGCCTCGCGGACACGCGCGACATCCACTTGCGTCCAGCACTCGCCGGTCGTGTCCTTCGGGCTGACGTTGCCGGCGTGGACGGTCGCGACGCAAAGATCGGGGGCATCGAGATCGAGCACCTTCGCGCGCGGATCGCGCCAGATGAACTGCGCGTCTTCGCCGACCTGGAGATCGGGAAAGGGGTTGTTCCTCCAGAATGCACGGCGGTACATCAGCGTATTGCCGGCCACCCACGGCCGGAGTCCGGCGGGATAGCGATAGATCCAGGCGCGATCGCGGCCGCGGTCGATGAAGTGCAGCGCCGCGGTGCCGCAGATGTCGGCGCCCTTCTCGAGCAGCGCCTTCACCTGCGTGCGAATGCGGTCGGCCGGATACCAGTCGTCATCGTCCCAGTGCGCGATCACCTCCCCCCGGGCACGTTCGCAGGCGATGTTCCGTTTCGCGCCGACGTTCTTCCTGGGCTGCACGCGCACGTAGACGAAGCGATCGCCGGGCGGCAGGAGATCGCGGATCGGATCCATGCCGTCGTCGACGACGATCAGCTCGAGGTTCGGGTAGTCCTGGGCCAGGAACGCCCGAACGGCGCCGGGGACGAACCGCCGCCGGTCGCACGTGGGCATGATGCAGCTGACGAGCGGAGGATCCGCCCCCGGAGAGAGGGTGCGCGGGGCGAAGTTCGAACACTCGTCGCCGCGGCAGTGCGCGCTGTACTCCTTCTTTTCTCCGCGCAGGCGCGCGCCGCAGAATTTGTCCTGATAGCGCCGGCGGCTGGCGTCGAATGCCGCGCGCTCATCGGCCGCGCGCTGGGAACCGACCGGCGCGCGCCACACGAAGGCAGCACAAGCCCAGAGTCCCTCGAAGCCGGCGCGCGCCGCGCGGATGTTGTAGTCCAGCTCCCAGCAGGGACCGGATTCGTACCCTTCGTCGGCGGGGCCGATGGCCTGGTACACCTGGCGCTTCACGGCGTAGCAGAAGTCGCCGAGGCTGTAGAGAGGAGCGAGGGTGCGCCGGGCCGGGCCGAACCGCCGCTCCGCCTCCACCGCGATCCGCGTCAGCTCCTCCTCGGATGCCGCGGGGAACGCGCGCTGCTCGTTCCAGGCATGGTTCGTCGACGGGCCGGCCAGGCCGGCTCGCGGCTGGCGCAGCGCGACGAGGAGGTGATCGAGCCAGCGCGGCGCCACCAGCGCGCCGCTCTCGAGGAGGACCACGATGTCCGCATCGGTCGTCGTGAGCAGCCGGTTCAGGCACGCAGCGCCGTTGCGGTCGGAGAGCTCCACGACCTGGTGCGGAACGGTGGTGTTCCGGGCGATGCCGGCCAGAGTCGCAGCGAGACGTGAGGGCCACGCGTCGCTGCGAACACCGATCACGATCCGCTCGCTCATGTCACAAGGGGAAGAAGGCTTCTCTCCGGTCGGGCGGCAGGGCCGGCTGGAGTGCATCGTGGTCCTCTTCCAAAAGCAGGAAGAACGCAGCCTGTCTCACGTCGACGGCGTTGGGGAGCGCCTCGCGCCCTAGGAACTCCAGTTCCACGCGCGCCCCGACATTGCGGAGGCTCGTCGCGACCACATTCGCCAGGGTGTCGAGGTCGGGCGTCGAGATCAGCCTGATGCCGGTGCCTCTGAACGGGCTGAAGACGGCTCTGGCCGGGTTCTGATCGAACTTTGCGTCGAGGTCGACGCTGAAGTCGGGCGGCAGAACTTTCCGTACCTCATCCCGCGCAATGGCCTGGCTGACGGGCTCGATCAACTGCGCGTTGATGACATTAAGGATCACATTTCGGATCGTGATCGCCGGCCGCAGCCAGAACCACATCCGGAAGTCGCCGCCCGGCCTCCCGTCGCCGCTGTCGAACTTCAGGCCGATCGGCGGAGCTTTGCGGGTGGCGAAGGAGTCGCCGTCGAGGAGCCGCTGGTCGAAGACATTCGACCAGATGAAGTTCCCACGGAGGGTCAGGTGGAGCAGGAACCTCTCCTCCTTGCTGAAGCGGTTCCCCAGGAACTGGCCGAGCTTGTTCAGCCGGCCGTCCGGTTTCCAGACGATCCGGTCCCCGACTCCGTTCACCTCGCCGCGGAGGTGAATGGTCTCGAAACCGAAGTCGCCTCCATCGCTGATGAGCTCCGGCAATTCGAGGGAGACGTACGCGGTCGGCCGGGCGATCGACGCGGGGTCGACCGGCGCCTTCAGGCGGGCCGTGAATCCGGTCATGAAGGTGTTGAACGACAGGTCGGTATCGTTCTCCAGCTGGTTGTCATTGCCGTCGGTGACGGCCTCGATCGTGAACACCGGCTCGGCGACCGGGTTCACCCTGCAGTTGAACGTGAGATGCAACGGGACGCAGAGCACCTGATCTGCGGCGGTGAGCAGAAGCTGGGCGAGGACCGTGTACACGCCGGCAACCGCCGGCGGTTTCCAGACGCAGACGGCCACGCCGTTCCCGCCGGTCTCGACGGAGATGTCGTTTCCGACGGACGCGGTCGAGGTCAGCACGCCGGCCGGATCGGCCGACTGGAAGCGCACGAATATCCCCGGCATCGCAAACGGACCGTTCGTCACGCCGACTTCGAGCTGCACTTCCAGGGTCTCGCCGGCGTCGCATTCCTGCCCGTCGCCGGCCACGTAGTGCATCTGGATCATCCGCGTGAGCAGCGGGATCTTCGGACGGCAGTCGGTGAGCACCACCGTATCGACGATCAGGTCGAAGTCGAAGTCAGGCAGGATGTCGATTCCGCCCGGCACGATGTCGATGCCCGTCCCGTCGAGACCTCCCGGCCGGAAGACGCCGCCTCCCGCCGCGCCGCCGGGTAACAACGCCGCACGGTCGACCGGCTCAGGCGCCGCGACCGCCGCGGCGTTCGGGTCGAACAGGAAGGGATGCTTCCAGCTGACGAGTGCCAGCGGGCAGCGGTGGCGCACGATCCCTTTCGGCGGCGCCTCGAAGAGGTCCTCCACGCTGCCGTCGATGACGCGTGAGGCGAAATTCCAGTACTCGGCGATGCGAAGGTCGAAGCCGCCGAACTGGATGTGCACGCCGTCGCCGAGGTTCATGTCCGGCGTGTTGATCTCGTCGAAGGTGGTGCTGGCGAACCCTTCCCCATCCCAGCGCCGGAGGGTGACGTGCATCTGCAGATTGCCGAGGCCCGACGGCAGCGCGTCCTCGAGCAATACGGTGAGCTCGTCGGGATTGGGATCGGCGGCCAGGCGGGTGAGGTGGCCGCAACCGATTCCGAGCTCGAACTTATCGTCGGTGATCTCGACCAGGTCACCCTGGCGGAGGGCGGTCGCGTCGTCGCGTCCGAGGCTGGAGACGGTGAGCGTCAGGCGGTCGTTGGAAACGTCGGTCACTCCCACGGCGAACGCGGCGTTGGAGCGCGACCACTTGAAGCGGGCCACGCCTCCGGCGACCTGAGTCGCGGCGGCGGTGGTGAAGGGGGTGCGCAGTGGACGGGCGAGAGTGAGGGTCTTGGTGTCCTGCCCGACGCTCGTGACGAAGACGCTCTCCCGCCGCCCGGTGTTGTCGCGCAGGGTGATGCTGCCGCCCTGGCCGAGGCGCGTGGCGGCGGCGGGCGTGAGCGCGCTGGTCAGCACGACCGTGAGCGCGCCCGCGGCGACGTCCTGCGCCAGGGCGATATCGAACCGGACGCCGCTCGGCGGACCGCCGATCACGTCGCCGCGCTCGTGGATCTCGACGCGGTAGAGACGGTTCTCCCGGCCGGTGAAGGTGATCTCCTGCGGCAGGCGGCAGATGTCGGCCGGATCGGGCGTCTGGGTCGGCTGCAGGGTGGTCAGGGTGCCGTTGCCGAGCGGCGACGGCAGTTGGGTGGCGGCCTCCGGGCAGGTCACCGCGGGCGGATCGAGTACGAGGAACTTCACCTGGGAGATGGTCTGCGAGCGGACCGTGGTATCGGGGCCGTCGAGCGCGATCTCGCGCAGGTCTTCATCCTCTAAATAGGTGATGAGGCGCTCCCAGACCTCGAGATACGCCAGCGCGTTGATGGTCTGCCCCGTGGCGGGCTCCGGGAGCGGAGGAGGCTCCGGATAGTCGGGCTGGGTCTTGTAGGTGGTCAGTTGTTCGTTGCGGGCCAGGATGCCGTCGACGTAGAAGTCACCCTCGGAGCCCGGACCGCCGTTGATGATGAAGTCGAGCGAGCCGTTGTTCAGCGACTCGATGCGGAACGCCGTATACGGTGCCGGCACGCCGCACCGGCCGACGAGGTCGCGCATGCGCTCCTCGTCCTGATACGCGCGGATCGCCACCTCTTCGTTGCCATCCGAGTCGAGCCACACCCTACCCTGCTGCTGCAGCACTTTCTGGTAGTGCCTCTGGACAAGAAATCGGAGGCGGGAAAAATCAGCGCGCATGGCATTCCCCCAATCAGGTCTCGGCGATGAACAGCGCCGCGAGGCCGGCCGGCATGAACTCGCGAAGCTTGGTACGGGCGTTGGCGAGGCGGATCGGATTGCGGACGCGGGCGAACGCGCCCACCTCCGACCGCTCCTCGCTGGCGGTCTCGATCGCGCGCGCCGAGGCGAAGGCGAGCTGCGCGTAGTCGCAGCGATCGCTCCGGCGCGAGTTGAACAACGGGGCGACGGCGCGGCGGTGCGGAGGCGTGGCCTTGGCCGTGGCCTCGTCGGGCACACACTGGAAGCGCCGCGGCAGCACGGAGAGGTCGTTCGGCGGCCCGGCCTCGTAGCGGCTGTAGCGGATGCAGCCAGCCTGGCGGTCGTCGACGACCGCCACCTCGTCCAGGATGCACTCGCTGGCGTTGAGGATGTCGCAGCGCAGGCGGCCGAGGAGCGTGACGCGCTCGAGCTGCACCCGTCCCGCACCGGCGGCGGTGCGGGGCTTCGAAACGTCGCTCGCGTCGATCGGCAGCCCGGCGATGGCCAGATCGCGCTGCCGGTCGACGATCGAGTCGGCCACGGTCAGCGACGGTCCGGAGTGGATGCGCAGCCCGCCGGTGATGCTGCGGCAGACCAGCACCGCCGCCTCCGGCGCGGGGTCGGCGTCGTCGACGACGAGCGCATGCTCCTGCGGGAGCGGATCGAGCGTGCAGGCGAGAATGGCCAGCAGCTTCGTCTTCCCGTCGACGGCGATCGGGCCGCCGCTCATGAGCAGGCCGTTGCATTCCAGCTCGTCGATGGGCTGGATGACGCGCAGGCTCGCCGCGAGCGGCGCCGCCGTGCCGCTGTCGTAGAACGTGAGGCAGGGGCGCTCCCGCTGCGCCGCGCGGATGACCAGCGGGATGGAGATGTCGATCGTGGCCGGCTCCGCATACGTCGCGCTGTCGGCGATCTCGATGACGTCGCCCGGCGCGGCCGCGGCCACGGCCGCGGCGAGCGTCGCGTGCACCGGCAGCGTCGTGCCGGCATCGCCGCTGCGCGACACGATGCGCGTCGCTGCGCGCTCGCTCTCGAGCTGGCGGTCGAACGTCCGCGCGCCGATCGGTCCGGGGAACGCCTCGACGTAGTCGACGGTGAAGCCGTCCTCGCCGATGAGCGGGTCGCCGGGCGGCAGGGCCCACCGTCCGAGCTCCGGGTCGATTCCCAGCTCGCCGGGTCGCAGCAGGTCGCGGCGCTCGAACGCGCAGAGGTTCACGCCCACGGGGCGGCGCTGCAGCAGCGGCCAGGTGCCGCGCACCGGGACGACCTGTCCGGAGCTCGCGCGGGCGGAGGAAAGGCCGGCCAGAGTCTGCGCCTCCAGCACCGCGCGCCTTCCCGGCTCGTCCGAGGGAGCGAACCAGGTTGCGCCGTCGCTCGCCACGAAGAGGTCCACCCCCTCGGGCGGCGGATTGTCGACCTCCGGGAGATACACCAGCAGCGACTCGCCGCGCCGGTTGGCAATCACCAGCTCCGTCGGCGGAACGCGCGTCGTACCGCCCAGCGGCCGGATGTTGACGGCGAGCAGCGCGTCGTCCGGCAGGTCGTCGTTCAGTGCTTTCGTGCTCGGCGCGTACGTGAACGCCGGCCACGGCTCGGGCGCGGCGAGATCGGGATAGTCCGCCGCCGCCTGCGCGATCGATGCGATCCCGCCGAGGGGCTGGAATGGAAGACCGGTGCAGAGGCTCACGGTGAACACGGCCTGCGCGCCGCCGAGACGCCCCTGGTCCGGCACGAAGATGCCGTGCTCTTTTCGATCGAGCCGCAGGAACGCGGAGGCCGGCGCCGTGCCGGTCGTCGTCGCGCGCGGCGGATAGACGCTTCCCTCGGACGCGCGCGCCAGCGCCGTCGCGTCGAGCGCGGGCGTCGTATACGTGCTGCCGTCGGCCGCGACGAAGAACGTCTGCTTGTCGCCCGGTCGCAGATACACCTGCGGCAGATAGACGTAGAGCGCGTCGCTCTGACGCAGCATCGCATCCGGCTGCGCCTCTACCGCCACCACCGCCCCGGGGAATCGCGCCGCGATCGAGCCGGGCAGCGTCACGGACGTCGGCCAGCTTCCCTCGCCTCCGAGCTGCACCGAAATCGCCAGCGCGCCCAGGCCGCCGGCGGCGTTGCCCGGCTGATACGCCTCCGGCCGCCGCCTCGCCGCATACAAGGTGCTGAGCATCCCCATCGGCGAGCCGTTCCACTCCGCCGTGATCAGGAAGTGCGCGCCGCCCGGCTCGAAGTCGCGCGTGTCCATCAGGCGCATTCCGTTCGTCGCCTGCAGCGACACGTTCGGGCGCCCGCCGAACGTGAACAGGGTCCGCGACGCCGACAGCGACGGTCGCGGCTCGGCATCCGCGGCGAGCAGCAGGCCGCGCCAGCGCACGGCGAGCTCCGGTCCGAACGTCTGCCACGGATCGCGGTCGAACGCTTCGCGCGTGATCGGCGCCGCCGTCTGTTCCTCGAAGAGCGGCACGTCGTGGAAGAGCGGATCGAACGTGAACGCGCCCGGCAGCGCGGGAGGCTTCGCCGGAGAGGCGTCCGCGGGCGTCACGCCGTGGAGGCGGAACGGCTGCAGCCGGCGAACGAAGAAGCCGAGGCTCGGGATCTCGTAGCGGCCGGGCGTGCCCCAGGCCAGCACGCCGGGCGACGTGAGCGGCCCGCGGATGCGCGCCTGTTCGAGGTCCGTGGCCGGCCGGAAGTCCGCCGCGTGCGAGAGCGGATCGTTCGCGCGGCCGAGGAGGCTGAGCGGGTAGACGTCGCGCAGGTCCGGCGTGAGCGGATCGTCGAGGCGACGGTGGTTCATGTTCTGCGACCAGCCGAGATGCTGGAAGAACTCGGCGACGTCACACGGCCAGCCGGTGGTGGCGCTGACCACTTCGCGCAGCATGCGCACCGTCCCGCGGCTGCGCCGCCAGCGCACGGTGTCGCGCACTTCCAGGCGGTTGCCCCGGCCGACCGGAAGCTGCACGAGGTTCGTACCGACGAGCGCGCCGAGGTACGGGACGACCCAGTCGGCGCAGGTCTCGATGAAGAAGTCGTCCCAGAGCTGGTCGAGGTTCTCGCGGACGTTCGCAACCTGCTCGGCGATGACGGTGATCAGAGCGAAGAGCGGCCCGCGATGCTGGTCCGGCAGATCGTCCGGCAGGCGCTGGGCCTCGTCGTACACGCGGTACTGCGCCGGGATGCGCGCGTAGAGGCGGAGGGCGAAGTCGCGAGCGTCGTTCCTCATCATTGCTCCACGAATCCACCCTCGGCCGCCACGGAGAGCTTCCCGAAAGCTCCCGCCGTGTCCGTGGGATCGTTCTTCATCATGGCCAGCTCGGTCGCGGCGACGAGCACGTCGCCCGGCAGCGTGCCGGACGGCGCGGTCACGTTGCGGAAGTCGGTGATTGTCACGCTGCGGACGCCGGGCACGGCCTGTAGCGCGGCGTAGACGGAGCTGAGGCGCAGCGACTGCCCGAAGCCGAGGCGGTCGAAGTCGAAGTAGTCGAGCGCTGCCGCCTCGACCGCCGCACGCGTGTTCTCGCGCGGGAAGTCGTCGAGCACGTCCACCTCCGCCGTCAGGTTCACGTAGATCTCGGTGAGGTCGACGATGCGGAGCTGCACGTTCGGATCGCGGCGGACGTCGAGATAGGCACGGAGCGCCGCCGCGAACGCGCGCTGTTCGGAGAGCTTCACTCCGTCGGCCGTGGCGATGGTGAGCCGGATGTACGGCTGCTCGAGCGCGACGTGCGCCGCCGGGTCGATGGTGATGAGCGACGCGCTGGCCTTGGCCACGCCGGGATACGTCAGCGCAAGCGCGGCGTAGTCGGTCACGCTCACCGCACGCGAGAACGTGCGGATGCTGTCCGGCGCGTTGCCGCGGATCTGGGCGACGTTCTCGGCGTCGGCGCCGCCGGTCGACGCGATCGGGTTCATGACCTTCTGCACGCCGGCGATGTTGTCGATCAGCACCTGGATCGCGCCGGAGGCGACGTTCCCTCCCGTGCCGCTGCCCTTGCGGTACTGCGCGCGGACGTTGTCTTTTCCGGTCGGGATGCGCGCGCCGTTCACGCCGTCGCCGAAGGAGACGGTCGTCACCGCCTGGTCGTCGTTCCTGGTGGTGTACTCGCGCGCGCCGGGGCTGCTCTCGAGCAGCGTGTCGCGCTCGTTCCACCGCACGTTGTTCACGGTGACGGTGAGAGTGCTCTCGACCGCCGACAGCCCTTCGGCACTGGTGGACGGAAGGTACGTGAGAGGACTCTTCTTCAGCTCGAAGGTCTGGAACTCGCTGCCGTCGCCGCTGCCGAGGATCTCGGTTTTCACGGTTTCGCCATGCGTGGCTTCGACGACGTTGGCGTAGACGACGGCGCCCGCGGTCGCATACTGGCGCTGCAGCGGCGGCTTGAGGCGGATGGTGGTGATGGCGTTGGCGGCGTCGATCACAGGCGGATCGGCGATGGTGGCCTGCTCCGCGGCCCGCTCGGAGGTCGCGGCGCCGTTCTTCCAGACGTTCCCCTCGAACAGGACCAGTTGCCCCGAGCGAAGCTCGGGGAACGCGCCATCGAGGATGATGCTCGTGCCGATCTTCGCCGGGAGCGGCAGCTTCACCTGCACCGGGATGGCCTCGTTCGCGGCGTGGATGGTAGTGCCCCGCAGCGGATACGTCTTCGCCGGGACATCATTCGCCAGGCGGATCCGCGTCACCTTTCCGCTGAGCTCGTACTGCGCGCGCCCGACCGTCTTCGCCTCGGTGATGCGCAACGCCTCCGGGAAAGCAGGGGAGTCTTTGTGCACCAGTACCCATCCCATCGACGAGGGCGTGGCATCGATGGCGTCGTAGACGGAATCGAGCGAGAGGAGCCGAGGCTTCTCGTCGAGAGCCGGCACGAAGAACTCGTCTCTCGACGGGTTGTTCCACGGCTTGTTCACGGGGGGAGACGCCAGCGTGTCGTTCGCGGCGTTCGAGCCGAACGGCGTGGCCTCGACGCGGAACGCGTAGACGGTCACGGGCTTGACGCTCTGGTCGTAGCCGTTCTGCGCGCGGCCTTCGCTCTCCTCCCACACGACCGTGGTGGTCTTCGACTCGTCGTCGGGGGCGGCGGAGACGACGCGAACGACCTCGGCCGACTCCTTGGTGGCATCGCCTTCATTCGCGACAGCCAGCAGCCAGTCGCCAGGGTTGATGCGGTTCTTCGTGCCGGCCAGGACGACCGTCCGTTGCGCCAGCGCGCCCGCCGGCAGCACCGTGGCGGACGAAGAAGCAGACGACGGCCCGAGCTCGAACGCCTCGAAGAAGGCGCCACCGAGGACGCCGAAGACGTCGAAGAACGCCTGCACCCGACCGACGGCGTCGGCGAGGAGGATGGCGTCGAAGGCGGCGAGCTTCGCGAACTGGTTCCGCGGCGCGATGAGCGCGACCGGCATCTTGCTCGACGTGCCGATGGCGTCGATGCTCTTCGACGTCTCGAACACGGCGGCCGGCTTTCCGCCGGCGGCCTTCGTACTCACGCGGAACGGCGCGGCGATCCTTGCGGACTTCCCCTTCTCCACGATGAATGCGACCACCGCGGAGGCGGACGTGCCGGGCTGCGGCTCATACCCGATCGCCTCGGCCAGCCGCATCAGCGACGAGAGCTGCGTGGCCGTCGGGAGGAAGGCCTCATTGGCGATGCGCTCCTGGTAGAACGTGAGCACGTCGGCCAGATACGCCCACAGCTCCACGAACATGGTCTGGTAGTCGCCCGGTGAGCCCTCGGACCAGGTGGCGAACGGATTCGGAATGGCGTCGGGGGCGTAGAGATCGCTGTCCGCGATGCGCTCCAGCATCGCCCGGCGGAAGGTGGCGAACGTGCCGATGCGGTAGTCGATCGAGGAGAGGCCCGGCGGGTTGTCGATCGGCAGCGGCGCGGCGAGCGGCGCCGGCGGCGTGCCGCAGCACGTCTCGGCCGGCGCGTCCGGAAGATCGCACAGGCGGCGGCTCATGCATGTCCTCCCATCGGCCGGACCGACAGCGTTCCGCGGCCCGGATGATTGCGGTCGTTCTCCAGACGCACTACCTGATCGCCACCGACGGCGAGGAAGCCCTGGGCGAGGTTCGTGGCCGTGTCGCGCACCGGATCGGCCGCGTGCAGCGTGGAGAGGCGGGCGATGCGCACCGACTCAACACCCTGCACGGCCATGGCAGCGCTATAGAGGCGGCTGACGAAGACGCTGTCGCCGAAGCTGAAGTTGTCGGGATCGAAGAACGCGGCCAGCGCCTCCTCGAGGCGCTTCTGCACGTCGGCGGTGTTGTACGCGGGCTGGGCGCAGAAGCCGACGATCACGTCGAGCGGGAGATACGACGCGGCGACGATCTCGAGGTCGTAGCCGGCCAGGCGGCGCGCGTCGAGCACGCGCAGGACGGCGGCGATGGTCTCGCGCGACGAGTCTTCCTCGCCGGTCGGGTCGATGGCCGTGAACACGGTGAGCCAGCTGCCGGTCCAGCGGAAGATCGTGCGGGCGCGCTGCACGAGCAACTGGCCGGCGGCGTCGCGGATCGACTCGGCGGCGCGCTCGTAGTCGCGCGCGGTGACGAGCATGAGCGGGTCGCCGAACGTGGCCGGACCGAAGCGGCGCGCGCGCTCGAGCGACTCGCGGTCGCGGCCGCCGGTGGCGGGCAGCGGATTGGTGACGCCGTCCGCGTTCAGCCACGCCAGCGACTCGGTCTCGGACGGATGCGCGGTGAGGAGCGTCTCCGCGGCGACGTTCCCGGCGTCGCCGCCGCCAACCCGATATTCGGCCTCCATGTTCAAACCGCCGGACGGGCGGCGGCCGAACACGCCGTTGCCCGTGACGATCGTGGCCTCGCCGTCGCTGTCGATCTCGATGCGGTAGACGGCGTCGTTGTCGTCGCTGTCGAGCAGCGTCGACTGCTGCGTCCACTTCTCGCCGCCGATGGTCAGCCGCAGCGTGCTGACGCTTCGCGGCACCGGCCCGGCCAGGATGTCGTCGTCCGTCTGCAGTGCTTCGCCGGGAGGAAGCGTCAGTGCCACGGCCGACGGATCGAGATGCGCGAGCGGCGCATGGGTGAGCTCGAAACGCAGGCGCACGGGCTTGCTCGCGGTGGGCGTGACGAAGCGGTCACGCGCGGTCTCGCCGTGCGTCGCCGGAACGACGTTCGCGTAGACGGTGGTGCGCCGCACGCAGTACTCGTGGCGCAGCGGCGTGGCGGCCGACCAGTGCACGACCGTGCGCGGGCCGGTGGGGACGATCTCGCCCGGCTCAGGCTGGACGATCTCCTTCGCGGTGATGCGCACGGCCTCGCGGCGCGGTCCTTCACTGTCCTCGAACAACAGCCACGCGCCGACCTCGAGATCCGGCAACGCGCCGGCGAGATCGGCCGAGAGCGAGCCTTTCGGCAGACAGCAGTCGCGCACGACCGGAGGGCTCTGCAGCGGCGTGAAATCGAACAGCGCGAGCCGGTTGTGGTCCGGCCGGACGGTGATCGGCACGAGGGTTTCGAACACGATCACCGCGTCCGCCTCGCGCACCTTGCGCGTGCTCACGCGCAGCCCCACCTGCACGGTCTGGACGGCGTTGACGTCGAGCTTCAGCCATGTGAGCGCCGACGCGCCTTCGTCGAGCTCGTAGCCGATGAGCGCGAGGTGGCCGGCCACCGACCGCCGTTCCCGCGCCGTCTCCAGGAAAGCCTCGTTGGCGATGCGGTCCTGGTTGTAGCTCAGCGTGTCCGCCGTGGCGGCGAGCAGCTCGAGGAGCATGACGCCGATGTCCGCCTCGCTACGCTCGGTCCATGCCGGCAGGCGCGTGGGGATGAAGTCGAGCAGCGCCTGGCGGAAGCTGGCGTAGTCCTTCGAGAGGTAGTCGATCGCCACTTCCGGCTCGACCGTCTCCTCTTCGCGCTCGCCGGGAGGACGGCAGTCGAACGCGGCGTCGCACTCCAGGCGGAAGCGCAGCTTGATGCTCGAGAAGAACGGATCCAGTCCCGGCCCGCTCACCGTGAGCGTGTAGATCGAGAAGTCGCCGATGCGGTCGAGCTGCAGCAGCACGCGCCGGTCGATGAGCGCGGCCGGCGTGCCGGGCGGGTTGAACGGCGCCGGAGCGACGCTGACGACGCGCGGGAAGATCCGGTCGCCGCCGGTGAGCGTGTAGCTGCCCGGCTGGAAGAGAAACGCCTGCGACGGATCGGAGACGTCCTGGGCGAAGCGCACCACGAGCTGCGCCGTGTCGTCGTGCACCTCGACGCGCAGGATGCCCTGCGCGTTCTCGGCGATGGATGCCCGCGGGCAGCGGATGGACGGCTGCGCGCTCATACCCGCACCTGCAGCGACTGCCGTTCGCTCGTAGCCTTGAGCGTGTAGAAGATCTCGATCGTGACCGTCTCCTCCTCGCCCGGCTCGCTCGTGACCGTGACCTGCGCGACGTCGATCCGCTCGCCCAGCCAGCGCCGCAGGCCGGTAGTGATCAGCATCTGCGTCGACGAGCGGAGGGCGTCGCTGTTCGGCGCGAAGACGAGCCGCTGCACGCCGACGCCGAACTCCGGCAGGTTCACCCGCTCGCCGGGGATGGTGAAGAGCACCTGCAGGATCAGGTCGCGGAGATGGTCGGCCGGCCCGGTCTGCGTCGGCAGCCCGCCCGTCCCCACGCTGTACGGGTAATCGAGGAAGCGGACTTCGCGAAGATCCGTCGCGATCGGCTTGCCGTTCGCCATCAGATGCCGCTCACTTTCGTCTGCACGCCGGAGATCTGTGCGACCCCCTGCGGCGCCTGGGCCGCGTTGAGACACTCGGCGACGCTCGTCTCCAGGAGCACCGCCGTTCCCTTGACCTTCACCTTCGTGGCCGGGCCGCTCCAGCGGAGCGTCAGGCAGGGGTTCGGAGTCGAGCCGCTGACGAATGTGCAGCCGGCAACGACGAAGACATCGCTCACCAGCAGCGCGAACTTGCCATCGACTTTCGTCGAGGAGTTCGACGGCGCGGGCACGCTGGCCTGCCCCTGATGCGGGCAGGCGATCGTGCAGCCGAACTGGAGGACGTGCGCCATTACTGCATCACCTCCAGATTGGAGCCGTTGATGGTGACGCTCGACGACCCCATCTTGATGGTGTTGCCGTTGGCGTCCTCGATCTCGATCCCCGCGGAGTCCATCTTGATGGTGTTACCGCTACTGTCCGTGATCTCGAGGGTCTCGGCGTCGTCGTCGAAGACGATCTTGTGTCCCGCGGCCGTCTTCCACACTTTCTGCGCCGGTTGCGCGCCTTCCGGCACGGAGCCGCTCGAGTACCAGGTGCCGGACCAGATCGGGTAACTGAGCTCGCCGTGCTCGAACTCGATCCACACGCCCGCCTCCACGTCCGGCACGGCGAACAGTCCCTGCTCGGCCTTGCCGCCGTACGGAAACGCGGGCAGCGCCCACCCGAGCTCCTCCTCGCCGAGCAGCTTCGGGACCTTCGCCTTGATGCGGCCGAGGTTGTCCGGATCGGCGTTGTCCGTGACCGTGCCGCGGTACTTCCCGTAGTAGCGCGACTCGACGCGCTCGACCAGGCGGCTCACGATCTCCTCCAGCGACTCGGCCGGCATCAGAAGAGCCCTCCCGATGCGGCGCCGAACTGCTCGCTGCCGTCGAGATCGCGCGCGTTGCGGCGTGCCTCGAAGTGCTGCGCGTACTCCCCTTGGGCGTCGATCTCGTGGCGCACGCGCGTCACGTAGTACTTGCCGCTGTACGGTCCGCCCGCGCCTTTGACCAGCACCAGCTTGTGCGCGCGCAGGACGTTCTGGTAGGCGATGCTGTTGATCTCGCCGCGCGCGCCGATCAGCCATCCCGCCTGATTGCGCACTCCCTGCGCGAGCGCCTGCAGCTCGCCGGTGTCACTGGCCGGCGGGCCGAGGAGCAGCATCTGCGCCGCGCGGTCCTTCGGCGAGATGGCCGAGCTGAGATTGCCGTCGATGACCGACGCGTCGTCGCTCGAGCCGAGGAGGTCGAGGGAGACGCCGGCGGCGTCGGCGCTGTTGGTCGAGGCGGTCTTGATGTCGAGCTGGCGGACGTTGACGTTCAGCGGGCGCCGGCCGCTCAGCGACACGTTGAAGCTGCGCAGGTTCGACTCGTCGCCGAACTGCACCGCCAGGTCGGCCTGGGGCGTGCCGTCGAGCTTCGGCTCCTTGAAGTGCGCGACGACCTCTCCGGTGACGTTGTCGCTGGCGAAGTAGAAGTCGTAGCCGTTGCGGCGGGCCAGCTCGCGCACGAAGTGGATGTCCGAGCCGCGCTGCACGATGGTGGTGTCGTTCTCCGCGTGCACCGTGGCCGTGGAGTCGGCATCGACCCGCACGCCGTAGGCGGTCATGATCTGCTGCACGATGTCGCTGTCCGAGAGGTTGGCGAAGATCGACACCTTCTCCTCCATCGACATCAGCACGCTGGTGTCGACCGCGCGCACGGCGAGATGGGCCTCGCCCGGGAGCTCGCCGAGCTCCAGCTCCACGGCGGTGATGTAGCCGTCGAAGACGCGCTCCAGCGTGCTGCCGGTGAAGCCGAACATCACCGTCATCTTCGTGAAGAGCTCGAGCCGGTCGTCTTCGACGTACGTCCACTCGCCGTCCTCGTCGAGGTTCAGGTGCAGGCGCACGTGCGCCGTGGAGGCGGTGGCCTCGCTCTCCTCGACCTCGAGCAGGACGATGTCGCCGTAGAACGTTTCGTCCACGGCTTCCTCGTCGAGCTCGAGCTGGTATGCAGTGCCGGCCATCCGCGTCTCCTAGGTCTGGTCCGGGGGAATGAGGATCTGCCGTCCGGGCTCCAGCAGCTCCTCGGGGTCCATCTCGTCGTTCGCGTCGGCGATGCGCCAGAACTTCTCGGCGTTCCTGTAGAAGCGGAAGGCGAGGAGGTCGAGGCGCTCGTCGGCGCGGAAGGTGTGGTGGTAGCCGGCCAGCGTGGGCGGTGCCGTGCGCATGGCCAGGTAGCTCTCGGTCCGCCCCGGCTCGACCTCGATGGTGAGCACCGGCACGTTCTCGTAGCGGCTTCCTTTGAAGATCATCAGAGGCTCCTCACAGCGACAGCGACAGCGACGCGCTGACCCCGATCTCCGCCGCGTTCACCAGGTTGAGCGCGGCCATCACTTCCTTGACACCCTTGGTGTAGTCGTAGACCCCCTGGGCGAACTTCTCTCCCTTCAGCATCTCCGGCGTGAAGACCTCGAGACCGACCGTAACGTCCGCGCGCACGGGAGTCAGCCGCGTGTCGAAGCGCTGCTCGTCGATCGTCAGCGTCTTCACCTTCACCGGCAGGATCCGGAATGCGCCCCAGAAGAAGAGGACCAGCGGGAGACGGTTCGCACGCGCCTGGTGCGACCCTTTGCCGCCGCTCAGCGCCGCGAGGTCGATGCTGAACGACGACGACGGCACCATCAGCAGCTCCAGCGCGGAGAGCGTCGGCAGGATCCCGCTGGAGACGGCGAGCGGGTTCCCCGCCGCGAGCTGGTCGGTGCAGTCGAGCCGCAACTGGAAGTTGATGGCCTCCATCGGCTGGGTGGCCACCTCGCGCGCGTTCGTCGGCGTCGGCGATCCCTCCGGCATCGGGAGCGGTTGCAGCGACGGTGTCCGCCCGATCTTCTCCGGGTTGAACTGAAACACGACCACCACCGGCAGGCCGCCGAGGAGGTCGTTGTCGAGACGGATGAAGGCGCCTTTGAGCACAGCCATGTCAGCCTCCCTGCTCCAGCTTCAGCAGGAGCGCGTCCGCGAGCAGCTCGGCGATGGCGCCGTCGCCGGCGGTACTGAAGTCGATCGTTACCGCGTCTTCGCCCATACCCCGCGCCGGCGCCGGAGCGTCGACGCGCGCGGCGGCCAGCTCCAGCGCGCGCTGCACGATCGCCTCGAGGCGATCGGCCGCCATGAGATTCGCGTCGTAGCGGAGCAGCAGGTGGTCGATGTGCAGGTCGGTCATGGTCTCGCTCTCACGAATGGCCTCCCATGACTTCATCCGCCACGCGATCCGCCTCCAGCTCGCCGGCGTCGGAGGGATTGCTGATCTCCATGGCCGGCGAGGTCTGCACGACCCCGCTCTGCTGCACCACGTGCGTCAGCTCGTGCGCGAGGAGCCGCTGCCCGGACGGCGACCCGGGCGCGTACATGCCGGGAGCGAAGACCATGTGATCGCCGACCGTGTACGCGCGCGCGGCGACGGCGCCGGCCGACTCGGCGGCGCGGGTGTCGTCGTGCACGCGTACCCGGCCGAAGTCGTGGCCGAAGCGCGACTCCATGTCCGCACGCGTCCCTTCGTCGAGCGGCCTGCCGCCCGACGCCAGGACGTCGTGGACGACCGATGGCACCCTCGCCGGCGCGCCACCGGCAGCCTCACGCTGCATCGCGCCGTCTCCCCCCTCGCATTCACACGGACCCTCTCCCGGACACTCGCACTTGCGCGCGACCTTCGCCGGTCGATGGGTGATGACCGCCGGCGTTTCAGGGGGACGTGATGCGTGTTCTCTCATGCGTTGTGCTCTCTCATGTGACGTTCCGGATGTCTCACACACCCTCCATCATCGGCCGCTCCAGCTTCGCGTGCTCCCGCTCCGCGGCCGCGATCACGTGGTGCATGGCCACGTTCTCGCCCGACGCCGCGGCGAGGAAGGCCGCGCTCATGGCCACGTTGCGGATGTTGCCGCCGCTCAGGTTCATCCGCGCCAGGCGCGCGAAATCGACACCTTCGAGCGGCACGTCGCGCGGGAAGATCCGCTTCCAGATCTCGAAGCGCATGGCCTGGTCGGGGAACGGGAAGTTGACGATGAAGCGGATGCGCCGCAGGAACGCGGGGTCCAGGTCGGCCTTCCGGTTCGTGGCCAGGATGGCCAGGCCGCGGTACGACTCCATCCGCTGCAGCAGGTAGTTGATCTCGATGTTCGCGTAGCGGTCGTGGCTGTCCCTCACCTCCGCGCGCTTGCCGAACAGCGCGTCCGCCTCGTCGAAGAAGAGGATCGCCCCTCCCCCCTCGGCCCCATCGAAGACGCGCCGCAGGTTCTTCTCGGTCTCGCCGATGTACTTGTTGACCACAGAGGAGAGGTCGATGCGATAGAGGTCGAGACACAGCTCGCCCGCGAGCACCTCGGCCGCCAGCGTCTTGCCGGTGCCGCTCGCGCCGGCGAACAGCGCGGAAATGCCGAGGCCGCGGCGCGAGGTGCGGCTGAACCCCCATCCCTCGTACACGCGCGTGCGATGCGCGACGTGCGAGGCGACGTCGTCGAGCTGCCGCAGCTCCGGCCGCGGGAGCACGAGCTCGTCGCGCGTGGCCACGACGTCGATCCGCTGTGCGAGCGCTTCGAGCTGCGGACGCGCGGCGGCGCGGCCAGCGTCCCACACCGCGGCCCCGAGCTCCACTCCTTCGCGGCACGACTGCAGCGCCTCCTCGGCGGCCCCTCGAATCCAGGTCATCGGCAGATCGAACTGCGCCGCGATGCGATCGAGCTCGCCGTTCATCGACTCCGAGGCCGGGCCGAGCGCGGCACGCCATGCGGCCAGCTGCTCATCGCGCGCCGGGCGTCCGACGTCGAACGTGCGCACGCGGCGGCGGATCGCGCGCCAGCGATCGCGCGTGCCGAGGAACAGCGGCGCGGAGAGACGCTCGGCCACGCGTGCGACGTGCCGCACGGCCCGCCCGTCGCCGGGATCGAGCTCCAGCGCGTCGATGTAGATCGCGCTCGCGGTGAGCGAAGCCTCGCGATCGAGGAGGGTCGCGAATGCATCCAGCTCGGCGGCGTTCTGCGGGACGGCGTCGCCGTCCAGCGCCAGCAGGCCGAGACGGAGCGACTCCGCGGCATGGAGCGCCACCGCGCGAACCTCCGCCGCGTCGCCGCCGCAGAGCTCGACCACCGGCACACCGTCGCCGCCGGCGAACGCCGCTGTCATGCGTTGCGCCAGAGCAGCGTGCGACGCCGCCAGCGGCGTGGCCGCCGGCTCGATGGACTGCACGGCCCCGGCGAGGCGCGTGTCGCGATGCTGAATGCCGGTGAGGAAGTGCAGGATGCGCTCGTCGATTGCGAGCGGCGCGGTGACGAGCGTCGCTCCGGATGCCTCCCGCAACTCGATGAGCTTCCACCGCCGCAGCGGCGCGTCGGGCGTGAGCGCGCTCCAGTGCGCATCCGGCAGCACGGCCAGCGCCAGGCTGAACGTCGGCTGCCGCACGTTGTTCGCCTGCGCTGCGGCGCACAGCGCCGCCACCGACGAGTCGAGCTCCACGCCGGCGCAGAGTAGCAGCAGCCGGCGCTCGAACGACGAGAGGCCGAACCGCCGGCACAGCACGTCGATCGCGGGCTCCAGCGGCGGCTCGAGCTCCGGCAGCGGCTCCAGCGCAACCGGCTCCGCCGGCTGCTCGGCGTAGCGCTCCAGGTAGCCGCGCACCTCGCGCAGCGCCGCCGTCAGATGCCGCTGATTGGCCTCGATCCAGTTCATGGCGCGACCTCCAGCGGCACCGGACGGGAAACGCTGCCGTCGATGACCACCGACAGCTGGTGCGCGCCGGCGTCGAGCAACCGTCCGAGCGTGAGCACCACCTGCGTCGGACTGACCGGACTGGCCGGCTTGACGCTGTAGGAAACGCCGTCGATGAGCACGCGGAGGTCCGTGCCGTCCAGACGCGCGCCGTCGATGGTCAGGCGATGCACGTTCGTGCCGAGATCGCCGACCACGACTGCCGCGGCGGCGTTGGAGATCAGCGGCACCACCTGCAGCGTGCGCGCGTTCGTGGCCGTGCGCGGTCCATCGTCGAGCACCAGCCGTACTTCGTACGCGCCGTTCGCGAGCGCGGGCGGAATGGTCACGACGGCGCGGGTGTCGGTCGCCCCGCCGTCGAACGTCGCCGAGCTCGCGGTCGTGCCGGCGCGCGTGAAGAGCACTTCGCGCAGCGGAGCGGTGAACCCGTTGCCGGTCAGGACGAGCTTCCGGTCGGCGTCGCCGAGCGCTGCGTCGAGGGCGGTGCGCACCGGCTGGAGGCGCGCCAGCCACGGCGTGACCGTCAGCACCGCCGGGACGGAGTCGCGCCCGCCGGCGGTGACCACGACGTCGACGTCGGGACCGGCCTTGAGAACCGTCGGCAGCACGACCGTGAGCCGGTCGCTCGTGGGCGGCGGCGTGCTCTTGACCGTCGCGCGCGTGCCGCCGACGGTGACCTGCGGCTGCCGTCCCTCCACCAGGAACGCCGAGCCGCGCAGCTCGATCTCGTTCGCCGTGATCGCCCCGCCGGGGACGCGCGCCACGGCCGTCACGGGCGGGACCACTTCGGTGATGACCGGGCTCATGATCGGCACGACGGTCAGGCCGGTGGAGAGGACGATCCCTCCGCCCGCCTCCGGCGGCGCGCTCGGCGTCAGTTCGACGAACGTCACCTGATAAACCACCGAGATCCGGTATGGCTTGTTGATCGTCGACCAGATCTTGGAGAGCTCCTCGAGCGACGTGTGCTGCAGGGTGACGGTGATGTTTTCGTAGCTCTCCAGGATGTACGGCTTGAACACCACGTCGGCATCGAAGCCGTCGATGTGCGTGCGCGTGACGACCGGGTTCTCGTGGAGGGTCATCATGGCCACGCCGAGCATGGTGTGAGCGTCGTCGCCGGTGTCGAAGTTCGATTCGGTGGGCCGCGCGCCGAGGGGCGTGAGCAGATACGAAAGCACCAGGCCGAGGGCCGGGCGCGTGCCGGGAGGCGTACGCCTGTCGCCGGGCCACGGCGTATTCCGGGACATCGAGCTCTCGTCAATCTTGTACAGATAGAGGTTGACGCCCGACGACTCCGGAAGCGTGTCGCCCGGCGGGAGGAGCGTCACGACCGCGTTCGACACGATCTTCGAGAGCTGGCTGTGCAGCAGCATGCGGAGCCCGCGGGTGACCTCGAAGACGGCGGCGTAGTTGCGCTCTTCCATGCTCGACTCGCTAGAGCTTCCACGGCAGCCGCTCGAGGAAACGCCCTTCCAGGGCGCTGGACGGCGCGCGCGGCACCTGACGGGCGCGAACGATCACCGGCGGCTGAGGCACCGGCGGTGTGTTGCGGACCTGCAGTTCGAGCCGGCCGATGGTGATCCGGTTGCGTTGCGGTGACGGCCCGCGGACCGCAGCCTCGGGAACCGGCATCGCCCGTGTCGCGTCGGCCGCCTGCACGCGCGGGATGAGAGGAGGGCGGACCTCCGGAACGGGGATCGCTGGCGCCCGTGTTGCCGGTGCCGGCTCCACCACCGTTGCCGTCGCCTCGACGCGCGCGGGACGCGAAGCATTCTCACTTCCGATCGAAGCCGCACGAGGCGCGGGCCGTTCCGCCGGCTCGACGCGCGGAACCTCTGCGATGGCAGCACGGTCCGGCGTTTCCGCGCCAGGCGACGCAGACGCCGCCGGTTCGATGGTCTGTGGTGCTTCCTCCGATGTCTGTGGCTTCGGCCGCGGCAGCGTCAGCTCGATCCGTGGAAAGACCGGCCGGAGCGCGCGCGGCATCTCCACCACGTGTGTTTCCGTGTTCGGGCCGACCAGGCGCGTGCCCGCCGGCGGTCTCACCGGCGCCTCGGTGTCGCTTCGCTCGGTCGCCGTCGATTCAGGAGCAGGTGCCTCGGCGCTCACCTCCGGCGCGACTCCCGCACGGGCGACCGGCTCGTCCGGCTCCGCCTCCGCACGCGCCTGCGGCATCGGCCGCGCGGGCATCGGTGCCGCCGGCGGAAGGTCGACCGTCATCTCGAACGATTCGCTTCCGGGCGCGGGCGGCGCCGGCGCGGAGACAGTGAGCCCGGCCGCGTGCGCGGCGTGGGGAATCGTCGGCGGCAGCGCCGCCGGCACGCTCACGGGACGCCCGCGCGCCAGCCCGGTGCGGGCTCCCGCCATGGCGACGCGCGTGAGGTAGTCCGGCATCAATCGCTCCGAAGCTCGTCGCTGAGCAGGGACAGATAGGCCCGGCGCCGGTCGCGCGTCAGCCGCAGGATCTCTCCCTCGGTCCAGTGGTAGTAGAAAGCCAGCGCGTGGATCTCGCGCAGGAGCTGATCGCTGCGCACGCGCATCTCATCGAGGAAGAACGTGGTCATGTCCATCGGCAGCACGAAGGCGTGACCGCAGTCCGGACAGGTGAGCTCGAGCTCCGGCTCGACGCGCGGTGCGGCCGCCTCCATGGCCGCGATCACTCGCTCCCGCTCTTCCGCCGTCAATGCGCGATCGCTTCGGTCGAGCACGCATCGGCTCAGCAGCGCGTCGACGGCTTCCGCGAGCGGCAGCTCCGCCACCGCTTCCTGATCGCCGCCGGTCGGCAGCCGGAAGCGGACGCCGTCGACCTCGTACGCCTGCTCGATGCGCTCGGGACGATCGACCGCGACCTCGTCGAGCTCGAAGTCGACGTCCATGCGCGCGGAGCACGCGGGGCAGCCGGCCACGAGATGGACGTGCGAGCCGAGGGTCATGCGACGGAGCTGCAGCATGAGATAGTCGCGATCACCGACGAGCAGCGAACGCGCGAGCTCCGGTCCCGCGGGACCGTCGCCATCACCGACGACGCACTGCGACAGCACGAGGCTCACCGCCTGCGCCGCGGGTGCGGAGCGGCTGTGCGCAAGCCAGTCCTCCTCGGAGCCGGTGAGAGGCCGGAGGCCGACTTCGCGCAGCAGGCGTCCCTCACCGGAGGACACGCCCCCCGGCAACGCCACCGTTGCATGAGCGCCGCCGCCGAACATGGCTTAGAGCCTCCCCGGTCCCTCGGCCGCAGGCTCGACCACGCCGGTATCGCGCTCGAACCACTCGTACGCCAGCTTCAGCGTGGTGATGGCGACCGCGTTCGCGCCGGAGTCGAGGTCGGGCAGGGCCTGATACTCGGTCGGCCACGCGCGATAAAGGTTGTACGACAGTACCCGCGAGCCACCCTCGTTGAAGACGTCGACGGTGATGTTCTTGCGGAAGTTCACCAGGCTGGTGAGGCTGTGGCTGGCGAAGTCGTTGACCAGGTTCGCCCAGTCCTCGAACGTGCTGTCGTAGGTGACGCCCGCCTCCAGCGTGACGTCCGCGAACGACGTCTTCCCCGGCAGCTTGCGGCTGGTGATGTTCTCGCCTGCCTCGCGGAACTCGACCATCTCGGTGGTCCGCTTCAGGCCGCCCATCTTGGTCAGGCCGGCCACGTAGATCCCGTCCCACTTCACGCGGAAGCGGAACGTGCGGTACGGATCGAATCGATTGGTCTGCGGAGTCAATCGCGGCATGACGGCTCTCCTTACCCGTTAGGCGGGCGACTGGTTGACCTTCTGGCTGAGCTTCAGGACGACGAACTCCGCCGGCTTGAGCGGCGCGAAGCCGACCAGGATGTTCACAACACCGTTGTCGATGTCCTGCTGGGTGGTAGTTGTGGCGTCGCAGATGACGAAGAAGGCGTCGTCGGGCTTGCTGCCCTGGAACGCGCCGGCCCGGAACTGGGTGAGCATGAAAGCGCGGATGTTCAGGCGGAGGCCCGACCAGAGCGGTGCGTCGTTCGGCTCGAACACGGCCCACTGGATGCCGTAGTAGATGCTCGTGCGGAGGAAGATGGCCATCCTGCGCACCGGCACGTAGCGCCAGCCGGGGTCGCTGCCGATCGTGCGCGTTCCCCACGCGACCAGCCCGGCCGTCGGGACGACGCGGATGACGTTGAGGTTGATCGGGTTGAGACGATCCTGCTCGGTGTCGCTGACCGTCGTCGCCGCCGACACCGCCCCCGCCACCCCCGCCTCCGTCCCCGCCGGCGCCTTGAACACCCCGCGCGAGTTGTCGATGCGCGCGTACACGCCTGCCATCGCTCCGGAAGGCGGCAACAGGATCAGCGGGTTGCGGCCCAGACCCAGCGGATCGGCGGAGCGGAACCAGGGGTAGTAGAGCGCGCCGTAGTCGCCCGCGGACTTGTCGATTGGCGTGGTCGTGTCGAGGATGAAGGTCCTCGCCTCCGCGATCGTGCCGGCATCGACCGGCTGCGCGCCCACGGTTCGCGCCAGGGGGGGATCGAGCGTGCCGATGTCGCCGATGAAGAAGACGTCCTGCAGCGGACGCTGGTTCTTGCAGTACGCCATCGCACCGTTGATGGTCTGCTTGTCTCCCTGACCCGGAATGGCCAGCAGGCTCACGTCCGTGATCTTGTCCAGCGCGTGCACTCCGCTGCCGCTGAACGAGAAGGCCGGATCGGCGCCCGTGCCGATGTAGTCGGACGAGCCGAGAGCGGCGCCGTCGTCCCCGCCTCCAAGGCGCGTCGGGCCCGTGGCAGTGGTCGGCCGCGCGGTGATGTCGTTGGTGACGACGATGAACTCCGATCGCGTGTTGACCACGTTCTTCACGTAGTTCACCGGCACGGGATCGGTGGCCACGCCGCTTTTCGGCGCGAGGTCGTCGAAGGACTCGAGCACGTTCGCCTTCGCATCGTCCAGCGTCGCGCCCTGCATCACCAGCAGCCGGAAGTTCGTCGCGTCGCCGTTGGACGCGTCGGTGACCTGCACCCACAGGTTGTCGCCCCACTTCCCCTGGCTCGATGCCGAGATCGCGAGCTCTTTCGCCGGGACGGAAGGGCTCTCGGCGATCGTCGCGATCGACGACACCGCGTTCTTCGCCACGCGGACGATGTACAGCCGCCGCCCGCCGTTGTCGAAGAAGCCGCGCGCCGCGTAGGAGAGATAGCTGTCCGCGCGGAAGCCGCCGAAGTTGCGCGTGTACTCGGCGAAGCTGGTGACCATGAACGCCTGCGCGGGCCTGCCGTTCGGCAGGTTCGTTCCGGGGATCGGACCCTTGTCCGCAATCCCGACGAAGGCCGCCGTGGACGTGCTCACTCCTTCGATGGGCTTGACCGCGGCTGGAAGTTCCTGGACGTAAACACCTGGGTGAAGGAGCTCGGGCATGATGCCTCCCCTGTCACTGGCGCGAGGGAAATCTCCGCGACACCGGCCTCGCGTTCATCCGAAGCCGCGGGTACGAACCGACGAAGAGCTGGTAAACAAGGAGTGTTCGAAGTCACCCCGGTCCCTACCCATGGAATTGGAAAGTTCCATCATTATGGGATGCCTGAAGCGGTTGACCGTCACGCGTTCCGGACCTACGTTCGGATCATCCCTGTGCGCACGCACACGAAGGCCGCCTCGCGGCATGGCGTCTCGGCGGCGAATGCACTCCCGGCCAAAAGCGGCCGGGGAGCAGGCAGCGGCGTGGCGCATGCGCCGCCCGTGCCCGTGGCGCGGCAGCATCACGACTTCTCGCGCCTGCAGGTCCTTCCCGCCGGCCCGCTTCTGCAGCGCAAGCTCATGATCGACGACGAGCAGGCGCCGGCGCCGCCGGTGCTCCGGCCCGCGCTCGAGCGCCTGGCCGGCCGGCCTCTGGTCGCTGACGGCGACGGCGGATGGAAGTTCTCCGAGGCGACGCCGGCCGGCGGATCGCCGACCATTGCCAGCTACATCGGCCGCGCGATCGATTCGAAGCAGACGTACCGTCTCCGCTGGGCCGGCGCTCCCGCTGCAGCGGCCGCGGGCGCACCGGCGGCCCCGGTCACCGATCCCGGCACCGTGGAGATGGCGGGCGGCGAGGTCGCGGTCAACATCCGCCGCTCGCATCTCGACGAGCTGACGTGGACCGCCGACGAGATCATCGCCGAGAAGATCGTGGAGGCGGTGGCGCGGTTCGACCCCAGCGGCAAACCGGCTCCTCCGCCGGCCCTCGAGCCTTCCGATGCTCCCCTGCCACCGAAGACCGAGGACGAGCTCCTGTCAACGCCGCTCGCTGGTCGCAACATGCAGGAGAAGCAGGACCGCCTGGAAGGGCTCATCTCCACCCTTCCCCATCTTTCCGCCGCCCAGAAGAAGCTCGCCGAGTTCGCTGGCGTGCGCGCTCGCGGCGTCCCCTTCACCGAGATCCTGCGCGGCGTGGAAAGCAACCTGCCCTTCCGCACCAGCCAGGAGATCACCGGCGACCGCGTCAAGATCACCTATCTCGATCCGCGGCTGATGCCTGCCGGGAACGAGACCATGGACTTCGGTTCGTACGTCGGAGCCACTTACCTGGCCAGCCGTGTGGTCACGTTCGTGGCCGGCGCGGACGAGGCCACGGCGCCGGCGTCGGGCCCCCCGAAAACCGGGTCCGCCTGCACGGCGGCCGAGCAGGCGGACGACAGGAACAGCTGCTGCACGGCCGACATGCTGGCGGAGGTGGCAGGTCATCTGGCCACCGCGCGTGCCGCGGTCGCCCGGACCATCGAGCGCCTCGAGGGGACGGCCCTCATCGACTGCAACGTCAGTCCTCACTTCAAGACCTCGGCCGCCGCGACGCTGGCGAAGATCGTGGCAACCCTGCGCATCGCCCAGACCGAGCTATACCTCTCCCGCCACGGCTGGAAGTGCCGCCCGAAGGCATCCGGGCTCCTCAACTGCACCGGCGATCACGCCTCGTATGTCGGCGGCGCGGTGCGGCGCGGTGACGCGAACGTCGCGCTCTGCGTCGGTACGACCGCACCCTTCTCCAGGTGGACGACCGTGCTCCACGAGGTCATGCATCGCGTCGGCATCGTCGGGACGGAGACGTACCGTCACGAGACCGGCGTGTACCCCGGCGCCGATCCGCTGCAGAACGCCGACTCGTACGCGGGCCTGGTCGATACCCTCGGTAGCGCGGACTGGAGCCCGTGCAGGGTGATCCCGTGGGACTTCCGCGCCATCGCCGGCGCGGGAACCGAATCCGGCTTCATGTTCGGCGCGCGCCTCGAGATGACCCCGCTCGGTCCCGGTCTGCGCGTCGTCGACTGGACCCTCGGCGCCGACTTCCTCTGGACGCCGCAGTTCGGCGTGCTGGGAGACGAGGGGGACGACGCGAACAAGGTGCTCTCGAAGGGTTATGCCGGAGTGGCGAGCGGAATTCGCCTGAACGTGCCGAACAAGTACGGCTCGCTCGTCTTCGACGCCGTCGGCGGCATCGGAGTGGTCGGCCTGACCGACGACCCCTCCCCGGGCGGGCTGGGGCGGGTCGGCGCCAGGTGGCGCTTCGGCGACAAGCTGTCGGGCCCCGAGGCAGGGGTGGAGCTCAGCCGCCTGCAGACGATCTCGAAGGACAGCGGCGGAGAATGGATCATCGGCATCTCCCTCGGGTACCACATCGGTAAATCGGGCAAGCGCGACTAGTGTTCAAATAGACGGCGCGTTCGTTCATCCGTGCGATCTGCAAATTAAAACTTGCAGATCGCAAGTTGAAACATGCGGCGCGCAAATAAAAACTTGCAAGTCGCACGCGAAAATGAGCGACGCGTCAATTCAGACGTGCCGCCTGCACGCTGAAATGAGCGACGTGCAAGAAAAACCATGCGGATTGCACGCTGAAATGAGCGGCGCGCATGCAAAAACATGCGCGAGTGTCATTTCTTAATGACACCCGGCACTGCAAATCATACCCACTGCAACTTTTTTCGCGCTCTGCGAAACCTTTTGGTGGGCTCATCCTTCTAAGGTTCAGGAACCCGCGATTCCCGCCGGACACCCGGGGAACTGTCGAATGGACGGCAGCCCGGACCCGGCCGACGCAGCACCTGACCAAATGATGAGGTACCGATGGCCGAGACGACTCTCACCACTTCCGCCGTCCTGGAATGGATCCGCACGGCGGAGCTCCCCGTGACCGATCGGGTCGCGATCGTTCGCACTTTGCGCGACACCACTCCCGATCTCGTGGCGGTCGACCCCCGCCTGACCGGGCGCATCCGCGCGGCCCAGGGGATCGACCCGAAATTCATCGACTCCACCGTCACCGCGCTCGAGAACTCCGCGGTGTGGCAGGAGTTCACATCCACCACGCCGAAAGAGCTCCGTCAATACCGCAGCATCGGCGACGACAACCGGCCGTTGACCGAGGAAGTGCTCGCATACGGCGATATCCTCAGATACACGCAGCGCTATTACCACTTCCTCGCCGTCGACAAATCGCGCGAGGCCTACAAAGCCGGCAAACAGATGAGCGGTGAAGCACGCCTCTCCATCCAGCCGCATCTGTCCACGATCGCCGACGCTCGCCCCGTCGTCGGCCGCCGCCGCCGCAAGGCGGCGGAGACCGCCGCCCCGCCACCCGCTGAAAAGCCGTGATCGGTTTGGAATGTGACCAAAAACAATGAAGCCCGCCGAAAGGCGGGCTCCATTGAACGGCTTCCATCGAAAGATGGGGCCCGATCGGGCCAGGCACGGTTTCAGGCTAGCCTTCGTTCAACCAGGCGAATTCCGTTTGTCCGTATTGCTCCTTGTTGAACACCCGCTCCACGTGACGCGGAATGCCGGTGAGGCCGCGAGGGATGATGCGATTGTAGATGAAGTAAGGGACGCCCGGATCGTAGTTGGAGACGAATTCAACCTGAAGCTGGCCATTTCCGAGAGGCGTATAGCGCCAGGTGTTGTTCACGTCGGACACGCGGACACAACAGTCATTCGGAGGAGCCGGCACGGCCGTGCATTCGATCAGGAGCGCCTTGGTTTGGGGATCCTGCGAAAACTGCGTTTTGATCACCATCTCCCGGGGTGAGAACACGCGCTTGAAGTTGATGCGGAACGATTGAACGTAATTGAGACTTTGTGAATCCCACTGTTTCAGGATCTCGCCGCCCACACAGCCGGGGACGAACTGCGCGCAGGCTTTGGGGCTCGTATCCGTCATCGTTGCGACGATGCGATTCAACGTGGTCTTGACTCGCCCGACGACCTTGAACTGTTTCCGCGTTTCGCCCGGCACCTTCAACTCGTAAAACTGCACGCCCTTCTTGTCCTGCACCAGCTCCCACTTGTTCGAGCCGGAATACTTCCAGGCGAAATGCGCGACGGCAAGGGTCGCCATGATCAGCGCGGTTCCAAACAACAGTATTTTACCAAGCTTGCGAGATGGTCTTCCCGGTCGAGTCATAGTGTCGCCTTTCATCATTGAGTACACGGAAGTTGGAGGTCACGCCAGCTACTGGACGTGCGTGTCGAAAGCCGCGGTCTGCACCCGGCCGGACCGCTTGATCTGGATGAAGAATCGATAGTCGCCCGGGAGGGAAACGCCATACGGGATACTGAACCTCGGGGGGAGCGCCGCGTGGTGGTGGTGCGCCATCGCCGGTGCCGCGCCGGAGGTGCCCGCGGACGATCCTGCCGCAAGCCCGGCCTGCGCCAGGTCGAGGGCTGCCATCGGCACGGAACCGTTCGTATGAACGTGGGCAAAGACGCTCAGGTCGGACCGCACCACCACCATGTGCGCCGCCATGCCCATGTACGGCTCGAGGTCGCGAGCCGGCGAGCCGTCCTGCTCCTCCACCCGGAACTTGAAGCTGGTCGGCACGTTTGCCTTCAGTGGGCCGCCACCCCGCTCCCACACCACGCGGCCCCCGTCGGGAAGCTGCGCGACCGTAGCCTCGGAAAAAGGAGGTGACATTCCACTGCCCTCCCACTGCGAGTCATCACCCGCGACGGCCGTGCCGGTGATCTGCGGCAGCTTCACGTCTCCTACCAGCGTCCAGGGGAAGCCGTTCTTGTCGACGATGTCCGCGAAGATCTGATATTGGCCGGCGGGCATCGACGGAAGTGTCTTGGCAAATGCTCCCCCTTGCAAACGCTCGGGATGGAGATGCCAGACCCTGCCCATTCCCGGCATACCGACGAGAAACAGGTGCATGAGATGGCCATGGTCCGGAATCACTTCCTCCATCTTCATTTCAACCGCCTCTCGACCCTTGCCGGCGAGGGGCAGCAGGAGCGGCGAAGCGAGCCGCAGCACCAGGCGGTTTCCATCCTGAAGCGTTGCTTCCACCCGGCGTGGCTTGAGGAGATCGACGTTGCGGTCGTATACAGCCGCCTCCTCGTTCCACAATGCCTTGTTCCCGTAGAGGATCCCGGCCGTCGCGATCAGCGTGACCGCCATGACGATCCGCCCGTATCGCCTGTGAGAGGCCTGCGGAGCCTCGCCCGGAGGAACCGTGCATTCGCGGGCCATCCCGCCGGCGACCGGTACCACTCCCAGCGTCAGACCGATCAGGACGAAGAGTCCCAATCCGCGCAGCCACGGGCTCATCGTGGGCGCTTGCCTTGGGAAAGAGGCGATCGGAACGGAAAGTTCTGCCTTGCCTTTGGAGCCGTCCGCCTCGATCCGGGCCTGCAGCGCCCCATACTCCAGGAACCACAAGTCGCTCACGAAGAACTGCGGGTCCTGCTTCGACCGCTGCGCAACGTCAGGAGTGGACGGAAGGTTCGAGCCCGGCCCGGTCAGGCGGAGCAGCACGACCTTGATGGTATGCACGTCCGGCGAGCCGCTGCGCACCTGTAGCTCGGCAACGCCGGGAACCACCTGTGGCAGGCGTACGGTCACGAAAAGGGGGTAAGGTCCGGCATTCCCCTCGAAGTAAATGTCGGCACTGCCGACGTGGGCAGAGGCGGTGCCCGGGAGAAGAACGGCGACGAGAAGGAGAAGAATCTTCAATGGATTTCTCATGCAGGTCATCGCCGGACTTTCCGCATCCAATCTCCCCATGCCAGGCCAAAACGGGTGGTCAGAATTGAGGCCACCAGCGCCGCCGCCATGGTCAGCACGAATGCACCGGTCGTTTTCTCCAGAGCTTTGAATTGATAGGGGTCATACCTCGCAAGATCGAAATAGTAGGGTAGGTAGCCCGTGCCGAAGATCCAGTTTCGCGATGCCGGCGACATCAGAAAATCGGCAAAAGGCCACTGCACGGCAAGAAGGCCGAGTACAAAGGCCGGCCCAACCACAACGGCCTTGATCCAGGATGATCGCGACTCCAGCCTCCGCAACAACAGGTCGGCAATGAAGCCTGGAACGATCAGCAGGAGCGGAAATTGCCCGGGAATCATGTGGGTCACGTTCTGATATACCGGCCCGATTTTCGGCTGTGCTGGAAATAACGGCAACAGCCATACCGACGTCAGTACGATGCCCATGTAAACGGCAGCGACGATCGTGCAGCCCCACTTGTGCCTGGAGCCCCGGCCCGTAGCGATCATCAGGGAAGGTATCACCAGGGCCACGGCGAGATAGCAGGCCGCCGTGTGCATGCTTCTGCGCGTCGTGAAGTTCAACAGCGGCATGAACAGCAGGCTGACCCCACTCACGATCAGGAACAGCCACACCACCCGTTCCCGCAATCCCTCCCTGGAGCGGTCGATCATGCCGGCCAGCCAGACCATCGCGCCGATCATGATGGCGAAGTAGCCGAGGGTCAGCAGCATGTGCGGCGGGGTGATGAAATTCAGGTCCAGCCCGTAAGCATTGTGCCACCAGTCATCAAAAGGCGAGGAGGCGAGCATCGCAGTGCCCCCCCAGGCCACGAGGAACGCGCCCCCCGGCCCATGAGCACCCAGGATCCGCGCGGATGCGTCGCGCCCTCGAAAGGCGCCGGCCCGCGTCGTTGCCAGGATCTCGTAGAGACCGGCCAATCCAGCCATCGCCCCCCCCACGCCCATCGTGGTATGCCCCGGCGTCCAGAACTCGTCCCGGCCGATCGACATGTGCCAGGACAAATCCAGGACGGAGCCGGTCATGGTGGCGATTACGCCAACGATCGTGAACCAAATGGTCCAGGGAATCGAGACCGCGCCGGCGGAGACAAAGGCCAGCGGCCGGCTCTCTACCGATGATTCTGCGGAAAAAGATTTTGTTATCGACATAAGGCGTACAAACCCCCTCGCAGGTGGACATTGATCAATGCTTTTAAGAGGACCAGTGATCCTGATCGTCGTCGCAACACGTCAGTCACCGATCATTGACGCAGTTGCCATTGCGTACGATCGACTGGTCGGATCGGCGGAACCTTGCGTTTTCCCGCGGTGGCGATGAACTCGGCCAATTCGGCGATGCTGGTGCGCTCGAACAGCGTTCTGAGGGGCAGGTCGACGTCCAGCTGGCTGCGGATCTTCGCGACCAGCTGGGTGGCCAGGAGCGAATGACCGCCGATCTCGAAGAAGTTGGCGTGACGGCCGACTCGTTCCAGGTGCAGCAATTCCTCGCAGATCGCCGCCAGGGTCTTCTCGATCTCCCCTTGCGGCGGCTCGTACGGGCGCGTCGCAACCGCTCCACTCTCGCGATCCGGCAGCGCTTTTCGATCCACCTTCCCGTTGGGCGTACGGGGTATCTCATCCAGCGGCACATACACCGCCGGCACCATGTAATCCGGCAAACGCTCGCTCAGGAAGGCACGCAAATCGTCGGTCGGGATCATGTCCCGCGAAGCATGCTCCGGTGACGGGATGTAGTACGCCACGAGACGTTTGCCGCCGGGCGTGTCTCCTCGTGCTACCGCCACCGCCTCCCGCACGCCTTCGTGTTCCATCAACCGCGCTTCGATCTCTCCCAGCTCGATCCGGAAGCCGCGCACCTTGACCTGCGTATCGATCCTGCCGAGGTATTGCAGCGTGCCGTCGTCCAGCCAGCGAGCGAGGTCGCCCGTCTTGTACATGCGCGTGCCGGGCTCGAATGGATTGGCGACGAATTTCTCAGCCGTCATTTCGGGACGGTTGAGATAGCCGCGAGCCAGACCGGCTCCGGCAATGTGCAGTTCTCCCGGCACACCGGCCGGCTGGAGTCGATTCTGCTCGTCGAGGATGTAGACGCTCGTGTTCGCGACCGGCCGGCCGATCGTCTCGGGACCGTTTTTCGTTCTCAGGACGTACGTCGAGTAGGTGGTGTCTTCCGACGGGCCGTACAGGTCATACACCTTCGCCGCCGCGGTGGTCTCGTAGATCGTGTCCACCAGCCGCGACGACAGCGGCTCTCCGGCCAGATTGATCGTTCGTACGGACTTCGGAACGGCTCCCAGCCTCAGCAACTCTTCCATCGCCGAAGGCACCGTGTTGATGAGCGTGATCCCTTTCGGGCTCGTGTCATCGGCCAGGGCCAGGGCATTCCGGACCAGGATGATCGTTCCGCCGGCAGCGAGCGTGACGAAAATCTCATAGACCGACAGATCGAAACAGATGGAGGTCGACGCCAGGACCCCAGCCAATTCCTCGCCGCTGTAAACCTCCCGCGCCCATTGCACCAGCGTCACGGTGCTGTGGTGCTCGATGGCCACGCCTTTCGGCTGCCCCGTCGAGCCGGAGGTATAGATCACATACGCCAGGTCGTGCTCCGTGACCTGTCGTTGTAATTGGACATTCGCCGCTTTCAGCGCCGCCACGCGATCGGCAATCTCCGGCCCCTGGCGGTCGCAGGCGACGAGCTGCGTTCCATCCGGCACCAGTCTCCGCAGCTTCTCTTCCAGCGATTCCTGCGTCAGGACGATCGTTGCCCCGCTGTCTCGGAGCATGTACGTCAGCCGCTCATCCGGATAGTCCGGATCCAGCGGAACATACGCTCCGCCCGCCTCCAGAATCCCGAGCAGGGCCACGACCATGTGGGGTGAGCGCTCCATGCACACACCGACCAGCCGATCCGGCCCCACTCCCTGTGACTGTAAATACCGAGCCAGATCGCGGCTCGCATCATGGAGCTCGCGATACGTCAGCTCCTGCTCGCCGCATGCGATGGCAGTTTCGTCCTGACGAAGCGCGACTTGTTCGGCCACCAGCTCATGAATGCACCGAGGTCCCGGGTACTCTGCTCGAGTATCGTTGAACTCATGCAGCAGCCGCTTTTCATCATGATCTGTCAGGAGGCGGTATTCGTGCAGAAGCAGATTCGGGTTCTCGCTCACCGCCCGCAGCAGTACACGATATTGCTCGACCACTCCCATGATCGTGCCTTGCGCATACAAATCCGGGTTGTATTTCACATGTACGATGAACGACGACGTGCCGCTCTCGAATATCTCCAGGCCCAGATCGAACTCTCCCTCCTGCCAGATTCCAGCAACATTTTCGATCTGAAGCGCCTGCTGATGCAGCAACGACATGACTTCGGTCGGGTTTACGAAGTTCTGATAAGCATAGAACACGCGGAAGATCGGATTCACCTCGCGGCGTCCGGGCGTGACCTTGTTGAGCATCAGCGGAAATGGATAGCTGGAGTGATAGAGAGCGTCCAGCATGGTGCCCCGCACCGCCCGCAGAAAATCCATCATCTTGTTTTGGCCATCACAACGCGCGCGAATCGGGACCATATTGATGAAGTAACCGACGTCCTCTGCGAATTGCTGTGCCGCGCGCCCCATCACGGGCATGCCGACGATGATGTCGTCCTGACGCGTGTATCGACGTAACAGGAGCTGGAACACGCCCAGGAAGATCACGGAGAGCGGCATGGAATGGGCTTTGGAAAGATCTCCGATGGCTCGCGACAAATCCTCCGGCAGCTCTTCGACCAGCGTTTCCCCTTCAAAACTCGTCGACGCCGGGCGTGGGAAATCGGGAAGCAGCTCGATCACCGGCAGCTCGCCCTCGAGCTGCTGCCGCCAATAACGGGCATGCGCGGCACCCTCAGCCGACGCCAGCATGGCTTCCTCCCATGCCACAAACTGCTGATACCCCTGCAATTCGTGCGACAGATGAACCGGCTTGCCCTCGCGCAACTGCTGGTAGAAGGTGAGCAACGATCTCACTACGTACGCGGCGGAAGCTCCATCGTAGACGATGTGATGGACAGTGAGTAGAAGGACCGGGCCCTGCCTGTCGCGGACGAACAAGTCGATTCTCGTCAGGGGACCCTGAGCCAGATCGAACGGCAGCTTCGCCTGCTTTCGCACGAACGCCAGAAACTGTTCTTCGTCCGCGAAATCGACATCCCGCTGCTGAATCGTCGTTTTGCAGGCGTCGTCGAGGTGATGGTACAGCGTCCCGTCTTTCTCGATCACCCTTGCCGTGAGAATCGGAAATTGTTCGAGGACGTAACTCCAGGCTTTCGCCAGGATCTCCGTGTCGACCGGACCGTTGATCTTGAAACAGATGGGCACGTTGTAGGCGCTCATCTCAGGGTGCAGGCTTTGCAGAACGTAGAGTCCCTTCTGCCCCACAGACAGCGGAAACTCCTTCGCCTTTGCCGAGGAACGGTCAACCGTCAGCGCCTGCCGTCTTCCCTCCCGGCCGTCCAATAACGCGATGATCGCCGGCTTATGTCTGGCGATGCCTTCCTGGATGTCGAGGGTGAGCAATCCCTTCGGCGCGTAGCACTTCAGCTGCCCCGCCTCGGACGACAACTTCACGCCCTTGATTGCCAAGCTGCTGAGAAACTCCGTTACGGTTTGCATGGTCAGCTCGCTGTCAAAATGTCATCGTGTCGTAACCGTCCTCGGGCGACGCTTCTTGCCACAGGACAGTCGCCAGGATCTGTTCAGGATTCATATCGGCGCGCGCCCCTTCCTCTTCCGCCGGAGCCGCCGCTCTGACCGACAAATATTGTTTCCTCGGCAGGCGCGTGAGATTCGTATGCTGGATCTGCCGTTGTTTTCCGGAGTGAACCTGCCCCTCGTGTTTGACAACGGCCAGAGCATCGGTCTTCGCCGGATACGTGGCCGCCAGATACGAAGCCAGGCCGCGGATGTCGCTGTACTCCAACAGCGCGCTCGGGGATAGATCCTCATCGAGGAGCCGGCTCGTTTTCTGGACGAGAAGCGCAACTACCAGCGACGTCATCCCCAGATCGAAGTAGTTCTCGTCAACCGGGATGTCCTCCATCGGTTTGTGCAGCTGGAGTGCCATTTCCTGTTTCAGGAACAACTCCATCTTCTCTGCAGCTCCCATCGAATCGGTGCCCGCGGCAGCGTCCTCGCCTGCCGGGGGCTGCGGACCGAACAACCACGTCACGTCTACGCCGGCCTCCGTTGCCGCGTCGGCCGCATGGAAAGAGAGACCACGCATCTCCACGCAGACGCGTCCATCCATATCGAGCAGGTCGATGTCCAGATCGATCGGACTGCCTTCGGGCCCGGCGCCCTGTGCGTGACGCGCCCATACGAACATTTCGTCCGTGCAGGCCGACAGGACCCGTAAACGACCCAGCCTGTGCGGGAACAGCGGTGTTTCACTTCGTGGAGCGGGGTCGGCAATCAAGCGGATCCCCGCTTGCACGGCCCCCGTCATCACGCTCGGGTGCAGCACATAACCACTGTTGCTGCCGTTCGATCCGGCCGTCGCGAAAACGGCCGGCAACGACAACCGCGCGAGCAGCTGATGATCTCCGTGATGTACAGCCGTGATCGTTCGATGAGCGGGTCCGTAATGAAGTCCCATCATCGCAAAGTCGGCATATACGTCATCCGTGTTTCGTTGGCCCTGCCGCATTTGGGCGCGCAGCTCGTCGAGATCCAACACGGTGGCAGCGGGTCGTTCACTCAGGACGGTTCGACCCTGGCAGTGAACGACTTCCTGCTCGCCCTCTCCGCTGTAGATCTCATAGTGGATTTGCCCGCTGTCATTCGCAAGCAAGGCGATGGTCGCCTGGGTGTTGCCGTCCACCACCATCGGATCTCCCCAGATCGTATCCTCCAGTTCCACGACCGAGGACGCGTGAGGAATGGAGGTAGCCGCTTCTATGGCCGCACGCGCCATTTCCAGATAGGCGGCTCCAGGCAGTACTTTCTGCGCGCCGTGACCATTCATGGCCACCTGGTGGTCCTTCAGGTAGAGCTCCGTCCCCGTCAGGATGGAGCGATAGCTCTGCTGACTGAGAGTCGACGCATTGACGTGGAGCAGGGGGTGAAGTCGCGCGACGGACACCGCATTCTGCGCGGGAGAAGATTGCGGGCCGGTTTGCGTCTCCGGGATGGAGAGCCAATGGCGATCCTTCGCAAAAGGATACGTGGGGACAGAGAGACGCCGCGGGACACCCGACGTATGAAGCAGGCGCCAGTCGATCTTGGCGCCGGCGATCCACAATTCCGCCAGTTTGGAAAGGTCGTTCTGCTCGATGACGCCCTGGACGTCCGCCGCTGGAGGGGGCACTGCCTTGCCGCTCACGGTACCGCGGTAACTGTCCGCCGGTCTCTCGCCTGCGAGGATCTGCCCGAACTTCTGCTTCAAGTCGTCGATGCTCGCCGCGAGCAATGCCACTCTCTCCGGCATTTCGTCTCTTCCGGCCTGCAACGTATAGGCAAAGTCCTCCAGCTCCACTTCACCCTTTTCGAGATACGCCAGCATCGTCCGGATGTATGCGTCGAGCCGCTCGCCATTCTTTGCGGACAGCACGATCAATTCCGGCGCCCCCGCGCGGGACGGAGACGTACGTTTCGGAGGGACATACTCCTCCAGCACGATGTGGCCATTGGCTCCGCCGAAGCCAAAAGCGCTCACGCCCGCCCTGCGAGGAAGAGGCGCCCCATCCTCGTCCATCGGGGCTTCCCATTCAGTGAGCTTGTCCACGACATAGAAAGGAGTCCCATTGAGCTTGATGTAGGGATTGATTTCCTGGAAGTGGATGGTCGCTGGAATCTGTTTGTGCTTGATGGCCAGCAGAACCTTCAGCAGGCTCGCCATGCCGGAGGCGGTCTCCAGGTGGCCGACATTGCTCTTGACGCAGCTCAGGCCACAGTGAGGACGTGCCGCGGGAGGCTTGTTCTGCCTTTTGTAAAGTTCGGCGAATGCTCTATTCAGGGCCTGCACTTCGATGGGATCGCCCAGACTCGTTCCGGTGGCGTGGCATTCAATGTATCCGACGGTGGCCGGATCGATGCGCGCCTTCTCATATGCCTCGACCAGGAGAGCGGATTGAGCGGACGCATTCGGCGCCGTGAGCATCGCCACGCGCCCGCCGTGATTCTCGGCCGTCGCTTTGACGACCGCATAGATATGATTCCCATCAGCCTCGGCGACCGATAACGGCTTCACGAAAATTGCGCCGCAACCCTCTCCTCTCGCGTAGCCGTTTCCCTGCTTATCAAAGCTCCTGCATTTCCCGTCGCTGCTCATCAGTCCGGCCATGGCAAACGAGATATGTCCGCCGGGACTCAGCATGGCGTTTACACCGCCCACGATCGCCATATCACAGGCTCCCGTGCGGATCGATTGGACGGCTCGGTGGAGGGCGATCAATGAGCTGGAACACGCGGTGTCGATGGGTGAGCTGGGTCCGTGCAGATTGAGCTGGAACGACACTCGGTTGGCCAGGATGGAATGGGTATTCCCCGGCCCGGTATACAGGTCCAGGTCCACATGGAGATTGCTCATTACGCTGACGTAGTCATTCGTGGTGACGCCTACGAACAAGCCGGTTCTCGTGCCGGAGAGATCGGAAACCCTTTGCCCGGAATCCTCGATTGCCTTCCAGACGGTTTGCAGGAAGATCCGCTGCTGCGGGTCCATCATCTGCGCTTCTCTTGCGGAAATCCCGAAGAACTGCGCGTCGAATTTGTCGACCTCCTTCATGAAACCGCCCCACTTGGAGTTCGACTTGTTTGCCTCTGTGCGGGGATCTCCGTCGTAGTCCTCCCAGCGCCAGCGATCGGGCGGGACGACCGAGATCAGGTCTCGCGAGTTCTGCAGGTTGTCCCAGAATTCGTCCACGTCTTCGGAGAGCGGCATGACGCCACTCATCCCCACAATCGCGATCGGCTCGTCGAAGAAACGGTTCTCCGGGGACGGCCCTCCGGCGGAAGATCGCGACATTGCCGGGCGATCGCCGGCGGCAGGATCCCAGCCCTTCCTGATCGCGAACTGGTGACCTGCCTGCGCCTGCTGCTCTCTTGCCGCTGGCGGGGTGGCGGCTGTGGCATCGGCAGCGGGGCCATGATAGAAACGGAGGATCTCATCCCTCCGCTCGGCGATCAGATACCCCGCAATGTCATCGAGCGTCGAATAATCGAAAAACAGGACAGGCGTGATATCCAGTTGGTACTTTTCGTTGACGGCGTTCGCAAACCCCGTCAGGCCGATCGAGTCATAGCCGAGATCTGTCAATACCTTGTCGTGCGCCACGTCGCCGGCCTCGAGCTTCAGATCGCTCATCACGATCTCGGACAGGTCGTTCAGCAATGGCGCGAGAAGATCTTCGCCTCCACCCTCAATCACGGCCGCCATGGCAGGGGACGGCTGTTTCTTTCTCAAACCCCACGCCAGCTCGACCTTTTCCTGAATGCCTTCCAGCACGGCAAACTGCGATCTTCCAGACGCGAGCCCTCGTACGAACGCGTCCGTTCCCATTGCCGTGCTGAGTGGCGAAATCCCAAGGTTCTTCTTGAAGTACACCTCGGTCTGCTCATCGAGCTTCATTCCGCCGTCAGCCCAGATCGACCAGTTGAGGCTCAGCGTCTGGCCCGATCGTGCGCCTTCGGCTCGACGACGTTCGCGTTCGGACGCGAACGAGTCCATGAAGTGGTTCGCGAAGCTGTAGTCGCATTGCCCACCGTTCCCCTTGACGGCTGCAAGCGAGGAAAACGTCACGAAGAAGTCGAGATCCTCGTCTTTGGTCAGTTCGTCCAGGTGAACCGTTCCGTAGACTTTCGGCGCAAGGACCGCGCTCATTTCCTCGGGCGTCTTGTTCCTGATGAGCGAGTCTCTGAGAACCCCGGCCGCGTGGATGACTCCATTGATCCGGCCAAAGCGCGACCTGGTCTCATTGACCAGATTCCTGACCTCTTCGACGTTGGAGACGTCGGCCGGCAGGTAAAGAACCTCCGCGCCTCCCTTCCTGAGCTCGTCCAGCCGGGCCTCCCGCTCGGGCGACAGCGCCGACCGGCCGGTAAGGACCACTCTCGCCTTGTGCTCTCTCGCCAGATACTCGGCGAAAATGAGGCCCAGCCCACCCGCCCCTCCCGTAATCAGCACGACACCGTTTTCCCTGATCCCCTTGCTCTCGGGAGACGCTTCTTCGAGCTCGAACGCTTTGAGCTTTCTGATGAAGCGCTCTCCTGCCTCGTACCGAACGGCGGTCGCATCTTGCATGCGCGCCTGGAGCTCGGTCGAAATGGCATCGAGGATCGGCTCGCGGGCATCACCCTCCTGCCGGATCTCCAGCGTCTTGCAGAGCAGCTTGGGGTGTTCCAGACGCAGCGTGTTGACGAAGCCACCCACCGCCTCGTTGTGCGGCTGGGCCTCCCCCTCTTTTCCTGAATAGAGATAGAACAGCTGGACTGCACTCTCCAGTTTCCGGTTGATCAGAGCCTGGCAGAGAAACAGGAAAGAGTAGACGCCTCTCTCCAGCGATTCGTTCAGATCCTGTTCATGGCGGGGCCAGGCGAAGCAGATGTTCTCGACCGGGCTTCCTTTTTCGATCAGGGATTCAAAGAGCCGCGTGAAGTCGTCTTTGTTTCGCGGATTGACCGTATAGGACTGGCCGTCCTCATCCGCGAACGCTTCTCCTGGCCGAACCAGAATCACTTGATCGGCCAGATCGCGCAGGGCTTCGTCCGTATCGAAGAGCACCAGGGAGTGCGGCCTGGTTTGCTTCTCCGTCGCCGCGGCCAGCGGCGCGTTCTCCCAGTCGTACGAATAGTACAGTGGGGAAAAGACTTCCTCCGTTGGCGCTTTCTTGTGCACCTCGCGAAGAGGCACGCCGACAGAATCGCGGATTTTGACGAGGATTTTCCCTGTCTCATCCACGATGACCACGTTGGACTTCATGACTACCGAGGTCTTACCCTTTTTTGCGTCATCCTCTTTCGGCTGCGTCACATAACAGTAGCAGGTGGTTTGCAGAGGCTGAATGATCTCGACTTCGCCGAAGGAAAAGGGGACGAGCATCTCGCCCCCCTGTCCGCCGAGCTGCGCAGCCATTCCGGCCTGTAAAGAACCATCCATGAGCGACGGATGCAGAACCATGCTCTGCATGTCGCCATGACGGAACTCCGGCAGCTTCAGACCTCCCAGGGTCTCGGTTTCGTTCTTGTAGACATCCTGGACGACTTGCAGGCTGGGTCCCAGGTTCAAGCCTAATGTCTTGAAGATCGGATAGGCCGTCTTGCCGTCGATGACCTTCGCGCACCTTGCACGAATGCCCTCCAAGTCGATGTATTCGGGCTCCGCGGCCTCTTCCTCCGCGGTGGCGTACACCAGCGTGCCTTGCGAGTGAGGGACTTTGTTGCCAGCCGGCCCCTCGCTGAACGCCTCGAATTGGACGGTGGTCCCGCTGGGCTTCAGCTCGATGAACACCTCTTTGGTCGCCCCCTTCTGGATGGAGGTCGGGCTGATCCAGATGATGTTCCTGATTTTGCGTACTTTTCGGTTCGCGGCGATCTCGCCGACCTTCCGCGCCAGCTCGAGATAGCTGACGCCGGGCAGTGTGGCGATGTCCGATATGTGGTGGTCGTACATGAAAAAATCGCGCTCGCTGAACGTCTTCTTGAAGAGCTGGCGCTCGAAGGTCGATTCATTGCTGTCGACCATGGGATGCACGCCCGCCGGTTGCAATGCCCGGCGTACCAGCGAACGCTCAGAGACCCAATGTCGCCTGTCGGCGAAGGGATAGGTTGGCAAGGAGATCCTCTGTCCCGCTCCGTTCGACGGATATCCGTGCCAATCGTCGAACAGGCCTTCGGTCCACAACCCGGCCATCTTGTGAGGGGCTGCTCCCTGCGACACCAACCGAACGAACTCCTGCTTGTCCCGGCGATTCAGCAGCCGCAACACTCCTTCGCTGCCCTTCGCCTGCCCGCTCGCGACGTCCTGACTTTTCTTTCCATCGACGAAGCAGGTCAGCTTTTCGATCAATTCTTCCTTCGTCGCCGCGATGATCACCACGCGATGCTCGAAGGACTTTCGTCCCCGCTGCAGGGTGTAGGCGGCTGCGTTCAGATCGACGTCGTTCTGTTCGATGAATTGCGACAGTCGCACCGCGGCCTCCCGCAACGAATCCTCGCTCCTGGCAGAGAGAGGGAAGATCAGCAGCTGCGCCGGAGCCGGCTCTTCGCCCGCCGGCTGTGGCGGCTCGTAGTCTTCCAGGATGATGTGTGCGTTGGAGCCGCCCGCGCCGAAAGAGCTGATTCCCGCGCGAAGGGGAAACCGGACGCCATCCAATTCCCTGGCTTTCCAATCTTCAAGCTTCTGTGCGACGTAGAAGGGCGACTTCTCGAAGTCGATGAATTCGCTCAGTTCGGAGGAATGCAGCGAAGGCACGAGCTGACGGTGCTTCATCTGCAAGAGCACCTTGGTCACGCCGACGATTCCTGCCGCCGCTTCCAGGTGCCCGATATTGGTCTTGACCGAACCGATGGCGCAGGTTTGATTTTCCACATTGTCCGCGCTGAAGGCGCTGCTCAAACCCGTAATCTCGACCGGATCGCCCAGTGCGGTGCCTGTACCGTGCGCCTCGATGTACCCGATGCTCCGGGCCACGACATCGGCTTTCTCGAGCGCCGCCGAAATCAGGCTGGCTTGCGCTTTGGGATTGGGAACGGTATATCCGCCGGTCCGCCCACCGTGGTTGACCACGGCGCTTTTGATCACACCGTAGATGTGATCGCCGTCCTGTACGGCCCGATCGAACGGCTTGAGAAAGAGCGCCCCGACACCCTCTCCCATCACATACCCGTTGGCACCCTTTCCGAAGGTGCGGCATACTCCGTCGGGCGAAAGCGCGCCACCCTGATGATTGATGTCGAATCTCGCCTGATGCAGGTCCAGATTGACGCCACCGACCAGAGCGGCCGAGCACTGGCCGGCCTGGATCGCTTCACAGGCGAGATACAGGGCGGTCAGGCTGGAGGAACACGCCGTATCGACCGTCAGACTGGGACCGGAGAGATTCAGTACATAGGAAACCCGGTTGGCGATGCTCCAGAGGAATGAATTGGGAACGGTCTTATTGCCGAGGTGCTTCTCCTCGACACCGAGCAGCTGGTACATCGCCCACACCGCGCCAACGAACACGCCGATCTGTCGGGTTCCGTCTTCCTGTGCCAGCACCTCGGGGTAGTAGCCGGCGTCTTCGATCGCCTCCCAGGCCACCTCCAGGAAGAGCCTCTCCTGGGGATCCAGCATTTCTGCCTCTCTGGGGGAAATGTTGAAGAACAGAGAGTCGAACTTATCGATGTCGTCGATGAAACCACCGCGGTACCTCTCGAGGCTCTCATACTGCAGGCGCCGTTCATAACGGTCCGCGGGCATCTCCTCGATACAGTCGCGGCCCTGGGCCAGGTTGTCCCACAGTTCCCGCAGGTTTTTCGCTTTGGGATAACGGCCGGCCATTCCGACGATCGCGACGTCCTGCGTGCGGCGCGGCCTTGTGTTCTCGTCAGCGCGAGCCGACCCTCCGGGCTCGGGCAAAGTCGCTGCCGCGACAATTTCCCTCGACGAGAATCCTGGTGCCGGCTGGGATGACGCCGTCAAGGATCGAGGAGCACTCGGGATGTCCGTTGCGGCAACGATCTTCGTCGGCGCATTGTGATATTTGATCAATTTGAAATTCGCATGAACGCCACCGAATGGCTGCGGCGCCCGGCTCTCCCTGACGATTTCAGGAATGCTCACCTTTTCGTCGAATGCCTGGACGAGTCGCTCGATCACGCTGTCGATCTGCCCGCTCTTCAGGCCGAGGGGGATGGCCAGGCGAACGAGATCGTTGATGGCGGTATGCTGTTGCATCCCCGCGCTGTGCGCGCCTCCCCGGATCCCGGTGTTCAGGTAAAGCCAGGCCAGAAACGAAGCGACGGGATCCTCGAACCCCTGAAATTCCGGAATCTGTTTGACGTCGACCAGAACGCAGTGCCCACCGGCGGGCTGGACAACCGGCACGTCGCGCTCGCGCAACGCGCACCAGATCCGGCGAACGCTTTCCATCCTGCGCAACACGTTCGCTTCTATGTATTTCCGGTTCTTCAATGAAAGTGCGATCAGTTTCCCGTCGATCAGATCGATCCCTGCTCCTTCTTCATGAAGGAGCTCCTGGAGTCGCTGAAAGAGCTTGGCGTCATTTGTGGCGATGATTCCGCCCTTGTTCACGCCGAAATCCTTGCTCAGGCTGCCGATGACCGCATCCGCGCAGGAGAGAATCTCCCGCACCACCGCCCATACGCTCTTGCCGGCCTGCTCCTCGTCGTGCTCGATCACGAACTGAGCGTTTTCCAAGACCCGGGTTGCGTCGACCACCAGAGGAATCGAATGTCCGGCGAGCAGGGCCTTGACGTCCTTCAGATGTCGCATCGAAACCGGGTGCCCGCCGGACGCGTTGTCGCTCACCTCGATGCACACGCAGGCGATGGCCGCCGGCTCCTGCGCCACTTGCGTCTGCAGCGCATCCCAGCTCATGTTGCCCTTGTACGGCTCCTCTGAGTTCAGCCGAAAGATCTCGGCGTGAGGCACTTCTCTCGGCGTGAAACCTTTATCGATCTGATGAAAGATGGTGCTGGGGAACAACAGGTTCTGGAGCACCACGCCTTGCCTCGGCCACGCCTTGAAGAAAATGTGCTCGGCCGCCTGTCCCGATCGGGTGAGGATTAGATGGGCGAAGGGAAAGACGGCTCTCAAACTGTCTTCCACGTTCACGGGCTGCTGAAGCTGTCCATGCAGAAACCGCATCTGTGCCTGGATCGCGGGCATCTCCAGCTGGGCCCAGGAATCGGTCTTCAGATCGAAGTCGACATGTTCCGCCGGAATGTTGAGCGGGTTGAAACCGAACTTCGCCAGGAGCCGCTCCCGATCGTTGCCGTCGACCGCAAGCGCCTCGCCGGCTTCAACGAGCGGCATGACATGTTGCTCCTCGACCGGCGTCTGCATCTTCTCGGGATCGGCAATCATCATGATGATGTCGATGACGTTCTCGGGTTTGCCGCTCCCCACGGGACGGCAGAGGTAGATGGATTCTGTTTCGGGACGGAATTTGTTCTTGAACTGAAGATTGCCCGCGTCGTTGAAGATGTTCTGGGTACGCAGGTCGTCCAGGATCGCGTCGATGGCCGGATCCGCGGTGGCTGACGGTTCCACCTTGCACCCGTAGGTCCCCCCCAGGCTCAGCACGTCGCAGCCTTCCCGGACAAGAGTCTCTATGATCTGGACGATCGCGAATTCCAGCCCCCCCAGCGGCATATCGGGAAGATAGAATTCCAGATCCATCAGATAACCGTTTTCCTCCGAGCACATCGCGGTGATGAGGATGACGTTCTGCAGAACGCCGTCGAGATAGGTCAGGAAGACGCGGTGCTCCGATCCTAATGCACCAGCGAGAATCTCGTCCCTGACATCGTGGACCAACGGGTTGACCATCGCCCTGGATCCACACCAGCGATCGATGACCTCGGCGATGGCGAGATCCGTCTCGTGGTTGGAGCCACATCGATACTCTTCTGTTCTACACGCTCCGGATTTCTGGAACTTCGACACCTGGTAGCGCAAGCGTCGCATCGAACCGCCATCCAGTGTGAACTCCCGGAGCTTGCTGATGCGCTGCAGGACTCCGAACGGCGTGGCGCTGAAGGAGGTCCCGTCGAGCGACGGCACTTTTTCTGCGGCGAGAATATTGAGCTGCAGGTTTCCGGCGGCGCAATATCGGTACATCTCCTCGAAAAGCACCGGCAATTGGTCGCGAGGGCCGGTATAGCCATAAACCAGCACGATCTCTCTGCTGCGGCCATAGTTGAAGTAGCCCTGCCTGGCGCTGCCGATGAACAGGTTCGGCGCGATCTTTCGCGTTCCGCGCGATACACAGCCCTCTACCTTATGCCGCTCGAAGAGCGTACGGAGGAGGCCCGCCAGCTCAGCATCGCCGAAGGCGTCCCGTTCCAGGATCAGAAGGGGCGCCGGCTCCGAGACCAGGTGACCGATCCGGCGTGCCGCCGGCGGTTTGGCCTTTGTCGGCACCTCCGGCTTCTGCCGGTCGCTCGCGCGGAGCGATGATCCTGCTCCACCGGGCGTGCCTGCAAACTTGGCGGAGAGTGTGTCCGCGTGCTCGGCGACGAAGTAATTCGCCAGGTCATTGATCGTGAAGTTCTCGAAGAGCAGGCTCTTGGGCAACGTGCCGAAGTCCGCCTCCAGCGCCTTGATGATTTTCAAGACCTGGAACGAGTTGATCCCCAATTCGCCGAACGCCGCAAACGAATTGAAATCGGAATTCAGAGACCCCGAGGCCTCTGAAAAGAGAGACTTCAGATAGGATTCGGTCGAGTCTAGCAGGAGTTCTTGATCAACCATTGTTTTGGACCGCCTGAATAGTTAGGAAGGGGTTCGTTAATGCGTGTCAGTTCGTGAAGACTCGCGGCGCGGCATGCGTCCAGCACAACTACGCCCGCCGGATCGCTCGGAGCAGAAGCCCATCCCAGTCGGCGGACCCCTCAGGACAGGCGAAGCAATTGCCCCCCGGCGGCCTGCATCGCCGGCGTATGGCTTCCCACCTGCGGCACGGGCAGGGGCCTCACGTAGAGGTTGTTCATCCTGATCAACACGTCTCCACTTTCATTGAGGATCCGGATGTTGAACTTCATCACGCCGGCCCGGTTCTGCGCGGACACGTCCACACGTTCGGCATACGCATAGCACGTCGGCGCGACGGGCCTGATCAGCTCGATCTCGTCGAGCGCGAATGGCAGGTAGGGCGTCGCAGCAGCTCCGGCCGCCACTAGGCCGCCGACGGTCTGCAGGGCGCCGTCGATGATGCTCGGGTGGAGGATGAATTGACCGAAGTCGTCCTTCAGATGCTCCGCGATCTTCAGTTTTGATAATGAGAACGAGTCATTGACGTAAAGCTCGTGAATGGTCTGGAACGAAGGACCGTACCGTAAGCCATACGCCCTGAACGCTTCGTAATAAGCGGCGCTGTCTTCCGATCGCACGCATCGGTCTTTCAGCTCGTGAATATCCATTCGCTCGTCCGTGTCGGCAGGATCCGCGATACCGCTCGCGAACGTCACTCGTCCTTCGCAATGAACGACTGCCTCGTTTTCGTCGTCGAAAGACGATATCTCGTACTCGACGGTCTCTCCGTGGGGCCGCAACACCGTGCGAAGCGCCTGCGGGCCGGTCCGGAAGCTCAGTGGCTGGATCCAGACGACGTCTTTGATCCTGCGAACCTTCTGCTCGCTGGCGATGTTCGCGGAAATGCACGCCATCTCCAGGAATCCTGCCCCCGGGAAAATCCCTTCGTCGCGCACCTTGTGATCGACGGCGTAGAACGCAGTGTCTGATAGCCAGGAACGGAAGCTGACTTCCCTGAAAGTCGACGAGTTGTAGGCGATCAACGGATGCGGCCGCACAACCGAGAGCTCGGCCTTTTCGGGGACGGGAGAGTCCGACACCCAGTACCGCTCGCGGGCAAAGGGGTACGTCGGCATAGTCATCGTCCGAGGTTGGCGGGAGTAGAGACTGTCCCAGTCGACGTCTTCTCCGGCAACCCACCGGACCGCCAACTCGGCCAGGCCGTCTGTTCCCGCGGACGTCCTCACCAGTTTCGCGGACCGCCTCAACCCGCGCGGTGGGCCGGGACTGCCACGCTCGACGCCGGTCGCAGAGCGGCGCGCGGTCCAGTCGCCGAGGCGGGCTATGAGGTCGTCCGCGTTCGAGACGACGGCCGCCAGCCTCTCCTCCATCGCTTCCCTGCCGGACTGCAACGTGTAACAGAGGCGCGCCAGATCGACGTCTGGCTGGCTTTGCAGAGAGCTGAGCACGCCCTCGGCGTAGTCGAGCAGGCGATCCTCATTCCGGGCGGAGAGCACGAACAGATGAGGCCCTGCTGCCTCGGCGTGATCCGCGGCCTCGGGCTGAGGGTATTCTTCCAGGACCACGCACGCATTCACGCCGCCGGCGCCGAATGCATTGACGAGCGCCCGCCGCGGCCGGCCTGACGACGATGGCCAGTCGGATAACCCATGCTGCAGGTAAAACGGTGTTTCTTCGAACTCGATGTTGGGATTCGTCCGGTCGGAATGGATGGAAGGCGCCAGTTGACGGTGCTGCAGCTGCAGCACGACCTTCGCGACGCCGGCAATTCCCGCAGCCGACTCTGAATGCCCGAGGTTCGCCTTGACGGAACCGACCGCGCAGAACTGTTTTTTTGCTGTCCGCTTCTGGAAGGCCTGGGTCAGCGCGGCGATCTCCAGGCTGTCGCCCAGCTGGGTGCCAGTCCCATGACCCTCGACATACCCGATGCTTTCCGGGTCGATCTGCGCCTGCTCCAGCATCCGGCTGATCAGGGTCGCCTGCGCATTAGGATTCGGCGCGGAATAGCCGTTCGAACGCCCGCTATGGTCGAACGCACTACCCCGGATCACCGCATGAATGCGGTCGTTGTCCTCGACTGCCTGTCGCAGCGGTTTCAGTACCAGCGTTCCCACGCCCTCTCCGGGAACGAATCCATCGTCTCCGGCGCCGTAGCTGCGGCATTTGCCGTCGACCGAAAGCGCGCGCCGCTGACATAAACCGTGATATTTCGACGGGTGCAGATACAAATTGACGCCGCCGGCCACGGCAACCTGGCATTTGCGGCTCCTGAGGCTTTCGCAGGCCAGATGGATCGCGACCAATGACGAAGAGCACGCCGTGTCGATTGGCAGGCTGGGGCCCTTGAAGTCGAAGAAATACGAAACGCGGTTTGCAATGGACCACGGCATGGCACTTGGAGACACATGATTCCCGCGGCTCCACTCCCCCGGCCCCAGCAGAGAATACGAGTTCGTGGTGACCCCTACATAGACGCCGACGTCCGCGCTGCCCGCCTTGGGGAAGCGTGCTCTCAACGTATCCCGCGTGTAACCCGCGTCCTCGATGGCGGACCACACCGACTCGAGGAACAGGCGTTCCTGCGGATCGATCAGGCTCGCCTCGGCCGTGGAAATCTTGAAGAAATGCGGATCGAACTTGTCGGCGTGGTCCAGGAAGCCGCCCCACTTGCAGTAAATCTTCCCATCCACGGCGGCCGCCGGATCGGGATGGTAGAACTCCTCGTAGTCCCATCGATTGGACGGGACCAGTCCGATCAAGTCCGTGCCTTGTTTTAGATTGTCCCAGTATTCCTCAAGACTCGATGAGTGCGGATACGACACGTGAATCCCGATGATCGCGATTTCCTCGAGGTCGCCGGGTTGCTCTGTCGTCGACACCGCTTCCCGAGCGGCGGGCTCCTCGTCACGCGCCGGCACAAGCGGCGGTTCGTCGACGGAACCGGACAACGCGGCCAGCTCGTCCGGCACCTCCTGTACCAGGAACCTCGCGAGCTCGCGAACCGTCTCGCGCTCATAGAGCAATGTTTTCGGCAGCGCGCCGAGGTCTTGCTCCAAACGGGCGTTGATGTGATTGATCATGACCGAGTCGATTCCGAACGAATCAAGGCGGTCCGACGAATCGATCCTGTCCGGATCCAGGGTGATCTCCTCCCCGATCAGCGCCTTCAAGTACGCTTCTGCCCTCGCGAGAAGCGCCGTGGAATCGAAATCCCGGGCCGGGGACAGGTTCCGCCGCGACTGCCGCGGGAACTGGCTGATGTACGCTGCAATTCGCGACGCGATTCCGTAGAGGGCAACACCCTGCACCTCATCGGAGCGCAGAAAGTTTTCCCAGTACCGGATACCGTCACGCACCGGCAGCGGGGAGGTTCCCGTGCGCCGCTCCAGCAGAGCGACAGCGTCCTGCGGAATCCCCATGCCGCCCTCGGCCCACAGCGGCCAGTCGATCGACAGGGTCCGGCCCGACCGCTGCTGTATTTTCACGAGTCCGTCGCGGTGCTCGGCAAAGGAATCGAGGAAGTGATTTGCGTACGCATAATCGCTCTGCCCGACGTTCCCCAGCACGCCCGCGACCGAAGAAAAGAGGACGAATACGTCCAGATTCTCCTCACGGGTGGCGAAATCGGCGTTCAGGACACCGTAGACCTTCGGCGCCAGCACCTCCTCGATCTCCTCCCGCGTCTTCCGCAGAATGAAGGCATCGCGGTTCACCCCCGCGGCATGAATCAATCCGTCGATCTGCGAGAATCGTGCTTTCGCCTCCCGCACGACCATCTCCATGTCCTCGAGCTTCGAGACGTCGGCCTGCAGACACAACACCTCGGCACCATGACTCGTGAGTGCGCGCAGTTTCTCCTCTCGTGCGGCGTCGACCGCCGAACGCCCAACGAGGACCAGCCTCGCCTGGTAGTTCTTCGCGAGATACTCGGCGAAGATCAGACCTAACCCTCCCAATCCGCCGGTAATCAGATAAACGCCGTTCTGCTTCAGCGGCAGCGGTATCTGGGTTTCATCGGCCTCCGCGTGCCACGGCACCAGGGCGCTGACGAATCGCGCGAGATCCTGCCTGCCATCGACGTCCGTGAGCCGATAACGGATCTCCTGCCCCGACCAATCGGTGTCGTTGATTTCGTCTCGGAGGAGCGAGGATTTCTCCGACAGCGATAAGGCGCCCGCGTCTCGAATATCGATGACCTTTGCCTGATACCGGGGATTTTCGAGAGTGAGCGTTCTGAAGAACCCGCCGATCGCAGACGCCAGCGGCGCGGTCGCCTCGGACTCGCCGGAGGAGAACACCGAGATCAGTTTCGGCGAAGCCTGGTGTTTCCCCTGCGCCAGCGTCTTGCAAAGAGCGAAGAGCGTGTACAGTCCCCGATCGAGCTGCCGCGCGACCTCTTCGTTGGCTTCCAGATCGCACGGTTCCGGCAAGTGGTGCACAACCACGGTCGGGAACAATTCTCTCTGCTCGAGGCTGGCCAGAAGGCGGCGGAAATGTTCCTCCTGTTGCCAATCGATCGAATAGATCTCCGGCTCGATCTCCTCGAACGTTTCGCCCGGCCGCACCCAGATGACCGGGCCATCCTCCTGGCGCACCTTCATCGTGAGAAAAAGGTGTTCCGACGCATCCAGGATGAGGATCGGGCCGGCCGATGCGCGTTCCTGCGCCGCCGCTGCAACGGGCTTTGATATCCATCGGACGGAGTAATAGGTCCGCTGTTTTTCCTCGATGGGTTCGCTCGCCGGCGTCTCTGCCGGAATCGCAGGGCCCTTCGCGATGGCGAGCGAGGGAGATCCCACGTCGATCCAGCACCGCTCCCGCGCAAAGGGGTATGTCGGCAGCGAGATCTTCCTCGGATTTCCCTGCCGCTCCATGAGAGACCAATCGACGCCGGCGCCCAGCGTCCAGAGCCGGGCAATCTTCTCCAGCTCGCCGCGGGCCAGCAGGTCGCGGACAAACGCCTGTCCAGCCTCCCCCTCGATCAAATCGGCCGCACCGTAAGGAGCTTCCTTCATGTCTCCGTAGAAGCAGTGCTCCGACTCGAGTGCGTCGTCTCCCGATTTTCTCAATTCGATCCACGCATTCAGCTTGTCTCTGAGATCTTCGACGCTCCGGGCGATGATGGCGAGGCGCGCGTCCATGGGCGTTCGGCCGATTTGTGAGGTATACGCCACATCCGCCAGCGATACGCGATCGGCGGTTCCGAGGAAGGCGGCCACCCGTTCCGCATAGCGATAGAGCGCATCCGCCTTTCTTGCCGACAGAACAAAGACTTCGGGCGACTGGGACGCGCCCGCTGCTTCCCGAGGATCCACGTATTCTTCCAGGATCACATGCGCGTTGGCGCCTCCGGCACCGAACGAGCTCACCCCGGCACGCCGCGGATACGCGCCGCGTTTCCATTCCGCCAGTTCGGTCTGCACGTAAAACGGCGAGCCGGCGAAGTCGATGTTCGGGTTGAGGGGATCGGCATGTAAAGACGGAACCAGTTGCTGATATCGGAGCTGCAACAACGTCTTGGTGACGGCCGCGATCCCGGCGGCGGACTCGAGATGCCCGATGTTCGATTTGACCGAGCCGATCGGACAGAATTGTTTCTCCGCTCCGGAATCCTCGAACGCCCGCGCCAGCCCTGTGATCTCGATGGGATCGCCGAGGGACGTGCCGGTGCCGTGAGTCTCGACATAGCCGAGAGTCTTCGGATCGATGCCCGCTTTCCGAACCGCATCGAGAATCAGGTCGCCCTGCGCGACGGGATTGGGAACGGTGTAGCCGTTCGTCTTGCCGCCATGATTCACCGTGCTCGACTTGACCACGGCATAGATCTGATCGCCGTCGCGGAGAGCATCGTCGAGGCGCTTGAGCAAAACCGCTCCCACTCCTTCGCCCGGCACGTACCCGTCGCCGCCCGCGCCAAAGCTCCGGCACCGGCCGTCGCTGGCCATGAATTTGCCCTGGCTCAGCCCGACATATTTATGAGGATGGATCGTGACGTTGACCCCGCCTGCGATTGCGGCATCGATCTCTCCCCTGCGGAGCTCCTCGCACGCGAGATGAATGCTGGTCAGGGAAGAGGAGCACATCGTATCGAGTGCGATGCTCGGACCATGCAGGTCGAAGAAATACGAAACGCGATTGGCGACCGAGGCATGGGATGAGACCGGGACGGCAGCCGCGCCTCGCAACATCGCTTCCGCGCCGAAAAGCTCGTACTGTCCGTACATTACCCCGACGTACACGCCGACGCGGCCCCCGGCGATGCTCTGTTTGGTATAGCCGGCATCCTCGATCGTTTCCCACGCAGTCTCGAGGAACAGGCGCTCCTGTGGATCGACGAACGCGGCTTCTCTCGGAGAGATGTTGAAGAACAACGGGTCGAACTTATCGACATCCGAAAGAAACCCGCCCCACTTGCTGTATGTTTTCCCGACCTTGTTCTGCACAGGATCGAAATACCGGGCGTGATCCCACCGCTCTAGCGGAACCTCCGTGACGGAATCGCGTCCCTCCTGCAGGTTCCTCCAGAATTCCTCCAGCGTCTCGGCCTGCGGGTATCTGCCGGCCAGCCCGATGATGGCGACCTCGGTTCGATGTTTCGCATTCACGCCACTGAGGCGACTCTTCTCCCGCAATGCAGGAGCCGCGCGCCGTTCGCCTGCGGACGCCCGCCCGCCCTTTTGCACGATCGGCCGTTCAGCCAGCAACCCTAACTTCTCCCGCACGACGGCTGGATGCGCTTTAGTAAAATAGGCGGCCAGCGCGGCGATCGTCTGATACTCGAAGAACAGGGTCTTCGACAACGAACCGAAGATCTTTTCCAACTGACCTGTCAGCCTCATCGCCAGGATGGAATCGATTCCGTAGTTTTCCAGCGGCGCATGCGGATCGATTTTGTGGGCCGGCAGTTTTAGAATTTCCGAGAACTCCCGGCGCAGGTAGTCCTGCGTCCGGGCGGTGAGGCTTGCCGGATCGATCTCCACGATGGCCGGCAGTAACTCCGGTTCCGGGTTGGACGGTTTGGAAGGGACGGTGAACAACGCCCTCCGAATGCGCGTGAGATCACCTTCCGCGACCAGGATCTGGTCATGAGGCAATTCCAGGCTGCGATGGAAGGCGTGCAGACCCGTGGCAGTCTGCATCGGCTGCAGGCCGGTGGCTTGCGTCATGAGCTCACGGGCCGCGGGACCGATCGCCATTCCGCCCGCCTCCCACAATGGCCAATTGATTGACCGGGTGCGTCCGTGCCGTTGTCCAGCCGCCACCTGCAGGTTGCGATGCGCCGCAAATTGATCCATGAAGCCATTCGCGGTCGCGTAGTCCGCCTGGCCCGGATTTCCCATCGCGCCGGCAAGCGAAGAAAAGAGCACGAAGAAATCGAGCTCCGCATGTGCGCTGGCAAGGTCGAGATGGAACGCACCGGTGACTTTCGGCGCGAGCACCTGCGCGAACTCATCGTCCGTCTTCTTCAGGATGAAGTTGTCGGCGATCATGCCCGCCGAGTGGAGGATGCCGCTCAGCCGTCCGTATTCGCCCTCGATACCGGCGATGAGTTGCTCGACCTGATGGAGCTCGACGAGATCCACCTGTTCGTAGCGCAACCGGCCGTCAGCGGACAATTCATCGAGAAGGTGTTGGGTTTCAGCACTCGAGGCCGCTCGTCCCGTCAGCACCACCCGCGCCGCGGCGCTTCGCTCCAGGATCTCTTTCGCGAAGAGCAGGCCCAGGGCGCCGAGGCCGCCGGTAATCAGGTACACACCGTCGTCTTTGAACGCCCCCGCCGGCTTACCCGCATCGGATCCTGTTTCCTGCCAACGGACGACCTGCCGTACACCTCCGTGATATCGGATCGGTGTCTCACCGCCGCCGCTCTTCTCCGCTTCCAGGAGCCGCGCCAGTTCCTCGTCCGTCAGGTCTGACGGAACGAGAATGAGTTGACTGTCCAGGATGGGATTCTCCAGTCTCGCGGTTTTGAGCAATCCGGACAGGCCGGCCAGCAACGCCTGCTCCTCGTTTCCGGCAGCGACGATCTGGAGGAGCACCTTCCCAGCTGGTCTGCCCTGAAGGATGGCTCGTATCCGCCCGAAGCACGCCAGTGCGTGCTCGTTATAGCGGTCGGCAATGTTCTTATCATCGGCTCGCGGCAACGAGAGGCATTGACTCCGCGGAACCAGCGCCGATATAGCGGCGGCGTCGACGTTCGGCAATTCACAGAGAATGACATGCTGCTCCGCGTACGCGTGCCGGCCGGGTTCAGCGGCCGACGTTTGCCATACCGGAATCGCCAGCAGACTCCCTTTCGTCGTACTGACCGGCGACGGCAGGGCGCGCGAGGAAAACCCGCGCATCTGCACGCACACATTGCCCTCACCGTCGCAGAGGTCGACGTCCAGTTTCACGATGTCGTCCGAGGGCTGGCTGCCCGGCGCGTAACGCACCCAGGCCAGCATCTCCGCTGTACACGGCGCTACGACGCGTAGCGTTTCCAAGGCAAAGGGGAGGCGCAACTGCGTGATCCCGGCCCCTGTCTCGATCAAGCCGACCGCCGCCTGCAGCGCCCCGTCCAGCAGACTCGGATGCAGTACGTAGTCTGCCGCACGATTTACCACGGCAGACGGCAGCCGCAACTGCGTCAGGACCTCGCCGTTCCCGCGATGGATTGCGGTGATTCCACGAAACGCCGGTCCATAGATCAGACCTTTTTCGGCGAATTCGGCGTAAACAACCTCGGCCTCCAGCGTGCCGCGGATCATGCGTGTCCTGAGTTGCTCGAGGTCGAGGGGCGCCGGCGGCGCCTGGCTGCTGAAGCTCGCACTGCCCTGGCAATGAACGGTCTCGTGATCTCCGTCGCCGCTGTAAATCTCATAGACGATGCGGTCGTCGTCATGGGCCAGCCCAATGCTCACCTGCGCGTTCTGCGTGACGACGAGCGGCTGCGCCCAGCCGGTATCGTGCAGCTCGAGAACCCCCGTTTCCGGCCACGCTGGCCATGCCTGTTCGACGGCTGCCCGTGCCATCTCCAGATAGGCAACGCCCGGAAGTACCCTTTGGTTTTGCGAATCCGCCGTCCTCACCTGATGATCGGCAAGGAAGAACTCGTCGCCCGTAAAGACCGAGCGATAACGCTGTGCGCCCAGATCGGATGTATTGCTGTGCACCAGGGGATGCAGGACGGCGGTCGCAACATTCGTCGCTGCCAGCGGCGCATCCGCGACGTCGATCCAGTACCGCTCCCTGGCGAAGGGATACGTCGGCAGACTGATGCGCCGCGGCCTGGTGCCGCCGTAGTACCTGTTCCACTCGACTTCCAGCCCGTTGACCCAGAGCTCCAGCAGCTTCGAGAACTGTTTACTGGCGAACCATTTATCGACAGCCTGTTTGAGGTCCGCGTCGGTGCCGAACAATGACAGTGCTTCATTGTTGCGCTTCACCTGGCCGTGATACAGGTCTCGAATCTGCGGTTCACCGGACACATACGATTGGAGCGTTTCCACCACCTGCGCAGTCGAGCTGACCACAAACCCGAGACGTTGCTCCATCGCCTCGCGGCCGGCCTGGAGGGTGTAGGCGAGCGAGACGAGCTCGATGGTGTCCTGCCGGCGCCGAACGAAATCCAGGAGCTCGCCGGCCTTCTGCCGCAGTTGCTCGGGCGTCCTCGCCGAGAGCACGATCACCACCTCCGTGGACGCAGCCGGCCGGGAAACCGGCTGCGGATATTCCTCCACAATCATGTGAACGTTCGATCCGCCGGCGCCGAATGACGAAATGCCCGCGATTCGCGGCAGCTTTCGGCCATCGATCACCGGCTGCTCCCAGGCAGTCAACGCCTGATTGACGATGAACGGGCTTCCATGGAAGTCGATATTCGGGTTCAACTGTGTCGAATGCAGCGACGGTACGATCTGCTGATGCTGCATCTGCAGCAGCACTTTGGTAAGACCGGCGATCCCGGCGGCCGACTCACAATGGCCGATATTCGATTTCGCCGAACCGATCAGGCAGAATTCCCTCTCCTCGGTATACTGCCGAAACGCCTTGCGTAGCGCCGCAATCTCGATCGGGTCACCCAGCCTGGTGCCGGTGCCATGCGCCTCCACATAACTGATGTGCCGTGCGTCGACATTCGATTCCGCGAGCGCACGACGGATCGCGCCGGCTTGCGCCTGCGGGTTCGGGACCGAGTAGCCGTTGGTCTTGCCACCATGATTGAGCGCACTACCGCGAATCACGCCGTAGATGTGATCGCCGTCCCGCGTCGCGTCGGAGAGCCTCTTGAGCACGACCACGCCTACCCCTTCACCCGGGATATATCCGTCGCCGCCCTCGCCGAAACTCTGGCAGTGCCCGTCGCTGGAGATGAACTGGCTGCCGCTCAGCACCGTGTATTTATTGGGGTGAATGGTGACGTTGACGCCGCCGGCAATGGCCATGCTGGTCCGGCCCTGTCTCAGATCCAGGCAGGCGGCATGAATGGCCGTCAATGAAGACGAGCACATCGTGTCCAGCGTCATGCTCGGTCCATGCAGATTGAGCACGTACGAAACCCGGTTGGCGAGGCTGGCCGCACTGCCGACGAGTCCCAGGCGTCTGCCCCGTGCCGCAGCCTCGGCGCCGAACAACGGGTAGTCGATCCACATCAAGCCCACGTAAACGCCGACCTGGCCGGGCAGATCGTCCGTGGAGGGCACCTGGAGCGTAGCGCGCGTGTATCCCGCATCCTCCACCGCCATCCACGCATGCTGCAGGAACAGCCGCTCCTGCGGATCGGTCATCTCCGCCTCGAACGGAGACATGTTGAAGAACAGCGGATCGAACTCATCGACCCCCTCGATGAATCCCCCCCATTTACTGTAATGGCGACCGGGCACGGTGCGGTCCGCGCTGTAGTGCTCCCGCCAGTCCCAGCGCTCTCTGGGCACTTCCTTGATGCAATCCCTTCCTTCCCGCAGATTGTCCCAATATGCCTCGAGATTTATTGCCTCGGGATACCGTCCGCTCAACCCGACGATGGCAATCGGCTCGGCATCGGGGGTTGCGGCCGGTGCACCGCTCTGCCGGCGGTTCAAACGCCGGCCCGATAGTCGCTTCGGAGACGGCATGACCATCGTCTGTGTCTCCGGTGCCAGTGCCTCGCCGGCGTCCTGCGCCGCCGGAGTCAACAGGGCCGTCAATTGCGCCGCGTGATGCGTGGTGAAGTATTCGGTCAGCTCACGAATGGTCTGGTACTCGAAGAACAACGTCTTGGGAAGCGAACCGAACGTCGACTCCAGCTGATTCGTCAGCTTCATCGCTTGAATCGAGTCGATCCCGTATTTCTCCAGCGCGGCCTGGGGATCGATTTCGTTGGACGGCACTCTCAGCATTCGCGAGAATTGCCGGCGGAAGTAGTCCTGCGCCTTGTCGGCAAGATTCGCTGAATCGATCTCCGTGGCGATGACCGGCTGTTCCGAATCCTGCTCTTCACCACGTACGTCAACCGGGCTCTCGGCGACCAGACTCTGGCCCTGACGTAGCACACGGGTGGAAAATCCCTGCATCTGCACGCAGAGATTCCCCCGCTCGTCACATAGATCGATGTCCAGCTTGACGACCGGTCCCCCGGCCGCGGTGCCCGGCGAGTACCGCACCCAGGCAACCATCCCTCGCGTGCAAGGCGATACGACCCGCAGCAGCTCGAGTGCGAAGGGGAGCGGCGGTTCGTTCGAAAACTCCGACAAATCTCCGATCAACCCCACAGCCGCCTGCAGGGCGCTGTCCATCAGGCTCGGATGGAGTACATAGTCGCCCCAACTCTCCTCCAGGGTCTTCGGCAGCCGGATCTCCGCCAGCACCTGGCCCACCCCTCGATGGATCGCGGTGATTCCCTGAAAGGTCGGACCATAGAACAGCCCCATTCGGGCAAACGCCGCGTAAACCGCCTCCGGCTCGAGCTGGCTCTCCCCCATCTGCACCTTGAGTTGCTCGATCTCGAGCCGGACCGGCGCGGGACAGCTACTCCACACCGCGTGCCCTTGGCAGTGGACGATCTCCTCTGCATCGCCGCTGCAGATCTCGTAATCGACTTCGTCGCTTTCGTCTGCCACCAGAGCGATGCTCACTTGCCTGGCCTGAGCCTTGGATTGAGCCTTGGGTTGATCGACGACCATTGGCTGAGCCCAGACGACATTGCGCAATTCCAGGACGGCGGATTCCGTACCTGGAGGGACTGATTGCTCCATCGCCGCCCTGGCCATCTCCAGATACGCCACACCCGGCAATACTCTCCGGCTCGCTCCACGCGCCAGCCTGACTTGATGATCGGCCAGAAAGAACTCGTCACCCTGGAACATCGAGCGGTAGCGCTGCTCGCTCAGCACCGAGACATTGCTATGCAACAGTGGATGGATGACCGATCCCTTGTAGCCATTGGAGGAGCGCCGGGAAAACTGCGCCAGGAGCGCTGCAGCGTCCGTCATGGCGAGCCTCTGGCTCTTGAACTCGGCGACTACGTATTCGACGAAATCGATCATCTATGGATCCCTTGTGAGGGCGATTGGTGCGTTGTGAGGTGGGATTCGCAGCGGGCCGCAGAGCTCAAACGAGCGTCTTCAATAGACGCACGGCGTGATCCGCTTCCATCGCCTCGTCGCCGATCTTGCGCAGAATGTCTTCGATCGTGCTCGCGGCCATCATGTCGGCGAATTCCTCATCGTGAGGCTGAGTGACCGCCACCTTGTCGATCCAGTACCGCTCTTTTGAGAACGGATACGTCGGCAGGCTGACGCGGCGAGGACGCACCGCGCCATAGAGTTTGTTCCAGTCGATGGCCAGGCCTCTGGTCCACAGCTGCAGCAGCTTCGAGTACTCCTTGCGCGCGATCCAATCGTCGACGGCTTCCGGGCTGGCATCGGGCTCCGAACGCCCATCGCGTACGCGAACAAGACCCTTTTCGCCGTCGAGATACGCGTCCAGGCCGGCGGCCAGTTGCGCGACCGAGCTCACGACGAAACCGGCGCGCTCCTCCATGGCCTCTCGACCAAGTTGCAGCGTATAGGCAATGGACCCTATGTCGAGGGGCCTGGAGCTCACGGCTTGATAGCCAGCATGAGACGCGCGAATGAACTCCATGAGATCTCGCGCCTTGTCCTGTAACTGCACCTGGGTTCTGGCCGAAAGAGGCACGATGAAGAGGCCGTGCTCGCCCGCCGGCGCAGCCTGCTCGAGCGGTGGCACGTACTCCTCCATGACCAGGTGAGCATTGGTTCCGCTGTAGCCGAAGGAGCTGACGGCGGCGCGCCGTCGGGTCTCGGGAGCGACCTCCCACGGCTGTCTCTCGCGGGAAACGTAGAACGGTGAGCTCCCGAAATCGAAGTGCGAGTTTTCCTTTGTTACGTTCAGGGTCGGAACGAGCGTACGGTGCCGCAGCGCCAACAGTACCTTCAGGACGCTGGCAACACCGGCGGCTGACGCGGTATGGCCGATATTGCTCTTGACCGATCCCAGGGCACAGTAGTTCTTCCTGCCCGTATTCTCGCCAAAGGCGGCGGCGAGTGCTTCCAACTCGATCGGGTCCCCGAGTTTCGTCCCCGTACCGTGGGCCTCCACACAACTGATGGTCGACGGATCGATGTCGAACTTCTGGTAGATCGATCGCTCCAGTTCGATCTGACTCTCGACGCTGGGAGCCGTGATTCCGTTCGTCCTGCCGTCCTGATTGATCCCCGAGCCCAGGATGACTCCGTGAATGAAGTCGCCGTCCGCTTCCGCGTCCCTGAGACGCTTGAGGACCAGAGCGCCCACTCCCTCGCCGACCACGATGCCATCGGCGGAATCGTCGAATGCCTTGCACTGGCCGACCGGCGACAGCATGCCCGCTTCACTCATCGAGAAATGGGATTCCGGGGTCAACCAGAGAGCGACCCCTCCGGCCAGCGCCATGTCCGTCTCGCCGCTGAGCAGACCCTGACAGGCCAGGTGAATGGCAACGAGCGACGACGAGCAAGCCGTGTCGACCGAGAGCGCGGGGCCTTTCAGGTTGAGGTGGTACGCGATCCTTGCCGCGGCGATGGCGAAGCTGTTGCTGGTGACCGGTGGAGACTGGATGCCATGCTTCAGGAGAAGCATTCCGTAGTCGTTGTTCGAGATCCCGAGATAGACCCCGCATTTGCTGCTCGAGATGCTGCCGGCGTAACCGGCATCCTCGATCGCTCGGTAGCTCTCCTGCAGGAACAGACGGTGCTGCGGGTCCATGTAATCCGCTTCCTCAGGAGCAATGCGGAAGAACAGCGGATCGAAGCCATCGACGTCGTCCAGCATGCCCAACCACTGCGAGTGGAGCTTGTCTTTCCTCGTCGGCTCCGAGCCGGACGGTTTCACATTCCAACGAGAAGGCGGCACCTCGGCAATACAGTTCTTGCCTTGCGCTAAGTTCTGCCAGTACTCCTCCAGGTTGCGAGCCTGGGGGAACCGGCCGGACATGCCAATGACGGCAATGGCGTCCGGCGCTTGGACTGGGCGGGCACTGCCGGTCAATCTCGGCACCGACCGGTTGCGCCGGCCACCTTGTTTGCTCACCGGAAGCCTGATGGCGGTCTCTTGCAGCGACAGGCCGGCACCCGGTGAGGCCGCGTACGCATCCGTCGGCCCAATCGCGCCGGCGCCTCGCAGGACGCCGTGTTTCTCGGCCTCCTCTTTGACGAAAGCACTGAGCTGCGCCAGCGTTGGATACTGATAGAACTTGGTCGCTTCGATCGAGGTCTGGTACTCCCCGTTGATCCTTCGCATCCAGGTCGCGGCGCTGATCGAGTCGAGACCCAGGTGGACGAACTCGACATCATCCTCGATATCACTCTCTCGCAAGCCCAGCTCACTCGCCAGCAGGCCCCTGAGGGTTGTCCTGACGGCGTGCAGCCCATCGCCGTCCGCGGATCGAGTCCTGCGTTCGGCAGGCACCTGCTGCGGCGTCGCTCGCGGCGTCTCGATCTCCTGAGCAAACCTGGCCTGAATGAGCTCCAGGGTGTCGGGCCGGCCCACGAAGGTCGCCTCATGCATGGCCACTTCGAGCCGATAGATCTCCTCGAGCGCCTGGTGAATACGACTCGTCAGCAACTCTTTGAGAGTGGTCAAGCGGGCTCGCGAAGCTCGGGCGATCTGTTTGGCCAGCGCCATCGCCGCCGGGTACACTTCGTCCCGCGGCACGACGGGAAGCCTGAGCCCCCTCTTTTTCAATTCATTGCCGGCGAAGGAGTGCGCCGCCAGCAAACTCTCCCTTGCCAGGTCCTGCCCGATCTTCTCCGCCAGGATGTATGTCGCGCCCGCACCCGGTGTGAATCCGTAATCCATATACGGGCTCACATACCGGCTTTCTTCGCTCAGCAGCACGATGTCTGCGAACATCCCCAGCGACCAGCCTGCGCCGATGCCGTGTCCCTGCATGGCCGCGATCACAGGCAGCTTGCAATCGAGCGCCACTTGGTAGATGTCGGAGTCGGTGAATCTGGCTTTCCCCTGCTGAATGGCCACCAGCCCTTCCTTGGTGCCGCCGGACACGAAATAGTTCTCGTAGCCGGTGAGGATCACCACCTTGTACGCCGATGTCTTTGCGATATGTGCGAACGCCTCGGCGACTCCCTCGACGAAGGCGTCGGAGAACATGTTCTTCGCTGCCCGGTCTTCCATCTTCACAACCACAATCCCGTCGGGATGAGCCGTTGCCGTGACCACTCTGGACTGGAACGCGATAGGCGTCGGCGTAACGGGCAACTGCTCTGGCGTTTCGTCTTCCTCCTCCGATCCACTGGAGGCCCCCATGCCGCGAACCTTCTCCTGCAGGGTCGTGACGGTGTGCTTCTTCCACGCAACCAGCGTGGCCCGAGGCAGGCTGGCCAGGGACGTGGCCGCGTCGATGGCCGCTGAGATCACCTGATCGTGCTCGACCGCGGTAATCGTGTCTGCGCGTCGCTGTAGATCGAGTCCCGAATAGTCAGCGCCGCTCAGCAGGATTTCGCCGGCTGCCTCGAACCCGAATCGATGCGCGAACATCGCCGCTGTCGTTCGCGCCAGCACCGGGTGGTGTCTGATGCTTTCAGCCGAGTAGATGCCTTCGCGGTTGTACACCGCGGCATCAAAGCATTGAGCGATCAGCCACGCCTGGCCTCTGGCGTTGCCCGTCACCGCCGCAATGATTGGGATGTCCGACCGGTCAACGAGGCGCTGCACGTCGAGCACGACATCCGGGGGAATGGCGTGCTCCTCTCCCGGGAGAAAGTCGGCGTCGTCGCTGACCAGCACAATGGCCTTGTAGCAAGGGATCTGTTGAGACTGTTCAATGACACTTCCAAGTGCCGCGAACAGCTCCCTGACGTCTGCCTGTGTGCCGGCTAAACCGAACCTGATGAGGAGCACCTGCTCTACCGGGCTATCGAGATGAATATATTCGGCTGGCGAACCCACAGCATCTGCAGCCGTATTGGAATCTTCTTTCGCCGCCGCATCTATTTCGACGTGTGTCAGCGCGTCGACCAGACCGGCCAGGCGACGGGCGAGATGCTGTTTCAGCAGACGGAGCGCGTCCTGTGACTTCGCGGCCAACCTGGAGGCCAGCTGTTGTGCGTGCGCTTTTACCTGCTCCTCGGGGAGGATGGGACAGGTCCATCCTTTTGCCAGAAGCTGTCTCCCGGTCGACGCGGAGGAAAGGAACAACAGATCGCGCGCTCTGATCTCGCCAAAACGTTCATCGAACAACACCATCTCGGCAGCCGTCGGATAGATGTGGCGTTCGGCGTCCGTGTACCCATAGTACGCATCTTCGCTGCACACCATGAAGTCGCACAGCGCTGCAGCCATGAAGGCTGCACCGATCGCGTCGTACCGCAGAATCGCGATGGAGGGGTAGGAGAACGTAGCGAGCGCATGATAGAGCTGTTGCTCGATCGCTTCGTTGTAGTCATCTCTGCCGCCGCGTCCGAAACAATGCTCGATGCCGCTGAGCGTCAGTACCTTGAGCGACGCTTCCTGTTGCACTCGCTCCAACGCCCGCACCAGCCCGCCAATCATGTCGTGGCTTGTGGACTCGCCAATCTCGATGGAAAATATGCCATTCCCGCCGTCGTACAACTGGACACGAGAAACCGTCGGTATGCCGATTGCGACGTTTGCCAGAGCGACCAATGGCCTTGCTGCAGAGGGCTGCGGGGTGTTTGCAGAAGATGCCGCCGCTGACGAAGCAATCGGCTCGGCTAGAGCAATGGCCTGCGTTCTCCGCGCCCCCGAACCGGGGATGGCTTCCGAGAGCGGCAGTAGTGCGATTTCCTTGCGCACCGGCTGGGCAGGCGTGGCTTGTTCGGACAGGGCAGCTGCTTGCTGCATCACCGGTTCGACGCGTTGCGTTGACGTCGGCTGCCAGCTCACCCCTGATATCTGCGCACAGATGTTCCCTCGCTCGTCACACAGATCGATGTCCAACCTGGCGGTGCCATCACCTGCCTGGCTGCCGGGCGAGAAGCGCGCCCAGGCCACCATTGCCCGGGCGCAAGGCGCCAGGACGCGCAACGTCTCCAGCGCAATCGGGAGTCGCGACTGCCCGGAGCCGAGGAGCTCCACAGCGCCAGACAGGGCGCCGCCCACCAGCATCGGATGAAGGACATAGTCGCCCGGGACGTCCTCCACCGCCGCCGGCAGCCGCAGGCTGACCAGCAGCTGGTCCTTCCCCTTCTGGCCCGAGCCCAGCTGCTCCTGAAGCCGCCCCAGATCGAGGGCGGCCGGCGCAGGCTCATTACTGAAGAGCGCGCGACCGTGGCAATGAACAGTCTCCTGGCCTGCTTCACCGCTATAAATCTCGTAGTCGATCTGGTCGTCGCCGCTCGACAGCAACGCGATGCTGACCTCCGTCGGCCCGGCAACGAGGATCGGTTGCAGCCACACGGTGTCGCGCAATTCCAGAACTGTCGATTCCGGCTGCGCTGGCAATGCGTCCGCGATCGCCGCGCGCGCCATTTCCAGATACACGGCGCCCGGCAACTGAGCGTCGAGGAAGAAGGGCTCTTCGCCAGTAAACGTTGAAACATAGCGCTGCTCGTAGAGATCAGAGGTGTTGCGGTGCAGCAAGGGGTGTAGGAGATGCAGCGTCGCAGCCGGCTGGCCCGCGGCTGGATCAATCCAGTAGCGCTCTTTGGCAAATGGATACAGGGGTAGACTCATGCGGAGCGGTTTCGCTTCGCCATACAACTTGTTCCAATCCACCTCCAGGCCTCTGACCCACAATTCGAGCAGACCGGAGAGCTTCCTGTTGGCGATCAGCGTGCCGGTAATCGCCTCTCTCACGTCATGATCCCGGCTGATGACGCTCAGGCTCTCTTTGCCGCGCTTTACCTGACCTTCATGGAGATCGGCGATCTTTGACTCGCCATGGACATACGCCTCGAGCTTCCCGGCCAGGTCCTCGACCGAGCTCACCACGAGGCCCAGACGTTCGTCCATCGCGTCCCGTCCCACCTGGAGGGTATAGGCCATCCTGATCAGGTCAACGGACAGTGTCGGCCGGCGGACGAAGTCCAACAGGTCGCGGGCTTTTTGCCTCAGCTGTTCAGCCGTTCTGGCAGATAGAGGGATGATGATCTTGCCGTTTGGTGTAGAGAGAGGCACCGGCGGCGCGCTTTCGACCGCCGCCGGATATTCGCCGAGCACCAGATGCGCATTGGTTCCGCTGAAGCCGAAGGAGCTGATGGCGGCCTGGCGCCGCGGCGCATCCCTCAGGTCCCACTCCTGCAGACGGGTGTTGACGTAGAACGGACTGTCCGCCAGGTCGATGTGCTCGTTGAGCCGTTCGAAGTTGATCGTCGGCGGCAGTTTCCTGTGCTGCAGCGCCAGGAGGATCTTGATCACCCCGGCCACTCCCGCCGCGGTCAGGCAGTGACCGATATTGCTCTTCACCGACCCCAGCGCG